>Ga0315338_1000055_pt1 | contig 580302 bp, 521 predicted proteins | sample ASW8metaG_FD_204518 | JGI IMG/M metagenome (GOLD analysis project Ga0315338, IMG submission 204518) | Ammonia-oxidizing marine archaeal communities from Monterey Bay, California, United States - ASW #8 | ecosystem: Environmental > Aquatic > Marine > Coastal | place: USA: California | collected... | reverse complement strand
TTCTGAGGGCGCGAAGGCCTGGCGTCAATATTTCGAATCTTTTTTAGACAGCTATACACAAAACAACGAAGAATTTAATTTTACCAAACTGAGACGGTATTTTAATTATTTATTCGGTGATTACAGTCAGGACTGGTACAAATCGCTGTTTCAAAATGCGGGGAACCGGATAAGCGGTGAGATTACGCCAGCCTACGCCGCACTGAATAGAAAGGATATCGCCGCTATTAAAGATTTTCTGCCGGATGTAAAAATCATCCTGTTATTACGAAACCCCATCGATCGAATCTGGTCTCACCTCAGATCTGCCTACAGTAGAAAACAAATCGGGATCACACAGGTGCCCGTGGATCGGTTAATAGCCAACCTTGGCAGGGCTTCATTGAATGCCTTTCATTATCCAGACATCATAGACAACTGGCGGTCTGTGTTTGATGATGAACATTTCTTCATCGGATATTACGAAGAGGTGTCGAAGAAGCCGGAACTGTTGCTGAACAAATTATCTGATTTCCTGAAATTGAACAGGCCGGATGACTGGGCCAGGGCGTCGGAACGGAGACATGAGACATCCGAGAAGGCTGGTATCCCCGAGAAGGTAGAGTGTCATCTGATCCGGAAATATCTGGATGAAATGGCCCGGTTGTCTCAATCACTTGGCGGGTATGCGACGACGTGGTATGAAAGCGCCCAAAAGCGGCTTGAAGTACTGACCGGCTGATATTACATAAAATTGTTATCGTATTGTATGTTGAGGTAGTTCGTCAGGCCGCAGGCTTAATTAACTCGCTATGTCTTGTATGTTGCCCCACGCATCTTGAAAAACACCTCCCATTCAGTCTCCTTAAAATACTTGTGCAGCCTGTCATAGTTTTTTATCATCCCGAATAAGGCAGGCATAGGCGGCAGGAGGTCGCACTGTAAAACCTGGGGAGGGAGATTAAGAAATGCCATCAGATCATCACATTTTCCTGCCGGGTCCGTCATGACATCTTCAAAGTAAATGTCCATCGTTTCATGATCATGAAACAAGGCGTCGTACATCTTTTCCTGCGTCTCAATTTTGTTGAACATCTGTTCGCATTTGGCCGGTGGAAGAGTAAAGGCGATATTATCCATTTCTCCGGCCTTGCCTTTACGCCTCAGACGACGGATTTCAAGATCTAATCTGGATACGGCGACGGTGGCAAGTCTGTTTTGACGTTTTAAATGGACGATCCTGATCTCTTTATCCGATTGTAAAAAATTACGCATTTCGGACAGTTTTGCGATATGCCACTTGGATTCGTAGGCCTTATCCAATTGATGATATAGAATGGTACACCCTACTGATGCCATAGGGCCATGTGTCTCAAAACACTGTTTGATGTACCCCACCGGATCGGAAGATATGGCTTCCCCTTTTATACGCAGCATGGACTCTCTCAGTATTTCTCCCCAATACCGGACGGCCTTGTGGGCGTTTAATAAGGATAAGATCGTGTCCAGTCCCGTATACCGCCCTGTCACAATCAGAAATTTAGTCGGCGGCACACCAGGATTCCGCACCGGCGATACGGGAGATGCCTGTACATGCAAATCGTATTCCGGGAAAACCTCCTGCACCTCCTGTAAATTCGGGATACGGGCATATAACTCTTCCGTGCCTTGTTTGCGGTGCATGATCAGGTCGACTATGGTTGCATCATTCAGCGAGGGCGCAGCAATTTGTAAAAAGCCACACAGGCGTTCCCAATGGTTGAATCGATTCTTTATATCGCCTTCAAACAGATCCTCATAGGCGATTTCAAAAATGGAACATCCGTCCTGCGCCAATAGATCCCTGAATTTATCCAGTTCATTTGTATATTTTATCACATCATGTTTCAACAGATCGATATCCAAAGGCTGCAGCTTTTTTTCAAAGTAGTCGGATGATTCCGACCCTTTGCCCCATACACCCGTCTGCCTGGCAAGCTGCGTCGAAAGCCACATTTTCAGCACATTTCTTCGGTTCAGGGTGACAAACTTATATTTCTCCCCGATGATCTGATCCAGAATCATTCTGTTGAACTTCTCAGGATGAATATTCCAGCAATGTTTAAAACACAGTCCGTCCAGATTCTGCAGATGAAGCGCCAGTTTTTTTTCATCCTTGTGATAGGCCAGATGTTTAGCCCCGTTAAACGGCTCTTGAGCAATGTCTTGTCCGCTTAATCGCCTTAAAATAGCCGAGGAAACCGTGCTGCCGGTTCGCTGGGTCGTCCAGATAACAAATGGGTGGAGTATGGAGGTCATGAGGGGGGGCTTTTGTGGGGCTTTCAAATTACTATGTTTACGACGATCAATTAATCATTCTCAGGGAGGTCAGTCAATCGATTTCCAACAAGAAATCGTCTGCGGATTTATTGGATACAACGCTGAAAGAATGTTGAATTGTGTTTTATATCGTATATATTGAAGAATCCTGATACAACGCGTAAACCTATTATTTTGCCAAAGGCCGATCATAAAATACGTTGACAACGCAACTGTTGGCGCGCATTTAACCTGTTTGAAAGCCTGAAATCGTTGCTGAAAAGGCGCTCAAGTAGATAAACAGAGCGCCTGGTTCAGGGCGTAGATGACACCTCGTTCGCGTGAACTATCACAAACCATGCGCTTTACTGTTCTTTTCAAATCCATTCTAAGATGCTGCTGGTTTCTCCTATATATATATAAATAGTTCTGATCGTAAATCTCCAATAGAGCAGACCTCAATGCCTAAGAACCAGGAAGACTTACAGGCAAAGCTAAAGGCACTGGAAGCAACCTCGATCAAGCAGGCTGAACAGTTGGCCGAGCGTGAGGCGACGATAGATGGACTCCGGCATGAATTGAACCTTCGCAGGCATGACATCTATCAGTTACGCTGGTGGATGGAACAGGTGAAACGGGATGTCATCGCCTTATTCCGTTCTCAAACCTGGAAGATCGGTCGCCTGGCGATAAGAACAACGTGCCGACTATTGTGGCGCAAACCGGACTCGACTGTGGAGAATCATCTGCTGGCCATCATGGAAGAGTATACAGGCGGGTTTCATCAGGCGTCCGAACCGGCGTCCTCTCATGACGAAGTGTATACTGCTGATCGGGCGGCAGGTCTAAGAGAAGAAACCCTTCAAGCCGCTCGGAAGCAGGTTGCTGATTTACCACAGAAACCGATAGCCGTTATGGCGGTGACCACATTCAACCGCAAAGCCTATCTGGATGAGTGTGTTCGGACATGGCATCACACCAAAAGCGATCATTTCCGCTGGCGATTGATTGTCGCGGATGACGGCTCTTCGGATGGTACGCAGGATTATATGGCTCAGATGGCCCTGCCGGATGTTGAGGTACATCTCATTTATAATCAGCATGACGGCATACCCCATCAGAATAATGCCATTTTCAAAGCCCTCAACGGCAGTGGTTTCGACATCTGCTTTATGGCGGATGATGATATGGTATTCCACGAGGAAGGATGGGATCTTTCATACTACTATCAGATCCTGCGTACCGGTTTCGATCATTTAGTGTATTTTAGCACGGATTGGCATGCCCCCATCCATGCGGAAATAAAAAACAGTCTGGTCTCGTTTGCCTCCTGTGAATATGCTCAGGGCGGCTTTTATACCATTACGCAACACGTCCTTGATACCGTGGGTTACAATGATTGTCTGAATTTCGGTAAACACGGGCTTGAACATGTCGATTATACGGCACGCTGCTGTAGAGCGGGATTTAATCTGTACACTCATTTGCTGGACATCCCACATAACGAATACTACATGGCCTTACAGATCAGGGATACGTATATGCCCGCCCTTTCCGAACGGGATAAAAAGGCGGAGAATCCTGAACATATTCTGGCTAAGAAGAGAACAGTAATCGCCACGGACAATAGAGTCTATATTCCGTTTAATGACAGCGCCACAGACCGGGCGCCGCAGAGGTTATCCATTATCATACCTCATTATGCGGGGGATAAGACCCGAAACAGAAATCTGGAATATATTTTAACATACTATCATCAGATCAATCCTGAGGCCCAGATCATCGTTGCGGAACAGAAAACAAACAGCGTCGTTCCCGGTTTTGTAGATCACATTTATATAGAAAACGAGCATCCATTCAGTCGGTCACTTGGTTTTAATGAGGGGGTTCGACACGCTGATGGTGATGTATTCCTTCTGGTAGATAACGACTGTATTGTCAATGAGGATTTACTTCGTGAGTTTGTCTCCGGCACACAATATGCCTATCTCGATATGGTGATTCCATTTGGCTATCTCTATGATTTATCGGAAGAGGAAACGAAGGCCGGTATCGTAAAAGATGTGATAGGAGGAGGGGAAAAACGGGATCGTCAGAGTTTCGGGGGGGCCACGCTGATTACAAAAACAGCTTACCGGAAGGTGGGCGGGTTCGATCCTCAGTTTTTCGGATGGGGGATGGAAGACAACGCATTTTATGAAAAATGTCGTGTGCTCTTGACGGTGTACAGAGCGGAAGATTTTCGTCTATATCACCTGAATCATACAAGAGAAGGCTCGGTAGAAACCTTGAAAAAAACAGAGGAATATAGAGCAAATTGCCTGGAATATATCAAAATAAAGCACTTTACAAAAGAAGAGTTACTGACCTATATCGACCATCTGGGCGTTGATCACTTCACATAAGAGTACATATCCGACAGAACAGGGGCAGACACTTACTCCCCGAAAAACACTCATATCTCACGATGACGTTTGTTTTTCACAACTTACCTCAATATATTTTCTACGTTTTTCAGATTGGTACTCTGATCCATTCGCCACGCTGAACAAAAACGCTCTACCCGGTGCGGAGATGTCCATGTGATTTGTTATGGAGGATTATATGCAGGTAGTTCTTATGGGGATGCCTGATTCGGGGATCGCACAAGTAGCAGAAATTTTGAAAGTGATGGGGCTCTCGAATGCATCGACTTCTATGGACTTTATCACGAACCCAGCTCATCCGGAACGACAGAATGAGCTGGATGAGCTGGAAATTAATAACGCTGTTTTTCAGTCGTTGGATGCAGACTTGTACCGTATTGGTTCATTCGACCTGGCCAAACTGTCCGTGAATGATAAGGCACAATTCCAGGAAGATGCCTCAACCTTGATTCAGCGGATGAAGGGGCATAAAACCTGGATGCTTACGGACCCACGCCTGAATTTTCTTTTGCCCCTATGGAAACCACTACTTGATAATCCCGTGTGTGTGTTCATTGACCGGCATCCTGTTCGAATAGCCAAGCGGCTTCAAATACAAAAAGGATTTTCTTATGCATTCAGCCTGGCCCTGTGGGAGTATTACACTATACAGGGTCTGACCCATTCCCATAAAATTCCTCATATCTTTTTATCTTACAAAGATCTGATTAAGAAGCTGGATAAGGTGATACGTAAATTTTCCAAATCTCTTAACCATTTCGGCATGCCGGTCTCTAAAATATCTACTGCGTCCATGCAGGAGAGTTTGAAACCATATCCAGAAGACCAGGAACGTGTCACGGAGATGCACCAGATTATGACCAGTGCACAGGTGCGTCTGCATAAGATGCTTAAAAAGGGTAATCAGGACCATCGGCTACCTGCTCTGTCCAACAACGTAGCGAGTCGATTAGCCGCTTTCGAGAAACAAATTAATGAAAATGAACAACATATAAAAATCACTTGGGAACTCAGCTTGCTTAAAAATCAACTTCAAAAAGACAAAGAGCAGGTCACAAAACTCGATAATCACCTCACTGAAATGATTGGAACTGGCGACTCAGTAAAAGAGGAAAATGACAACCTCCAAAAGCAGGTCACAAAACTCGATAATCACCTCACTGAGATGATTAGAACTGCAGACTCAGTAAAAGAGGAAAATGACAACCTCCAAAAACAGATCGGCACCCTATCCTCAGAAATAGAAAACTACCAGAACCAGGTATATCGGCTAACCAGGTGGATGGAGAAATTATATTCAGATATCGATACCCTCTTTAATTCCGTATCATGGAAGCTGGGGCGGTGGTTCATATCGATGGCCTGTTATTTGACGTTCCGAAAACCGGGTGATACGATTAAAGTTCATATAGACGCTATCATGTCGGATTTCAATATCTGGCGAGATAATAAGAAACGAAATCGGGAAAACGCCGGGTAAACACCCTCTAAGAAATCATAAAAGCGGCGAGTGAAAAACGGCTCACTTTAATTAATCCGTTAAAACAGATGAAATGGTACGAGGTGGTTTATACTGCGGGGACATAGGAGGAAGGTTGAAGTGGCAAGATCAATGCCAGGAGAACAATATTCAGCTTTTGAAATGTCTTTTCATCTTTCGAGATATTCATTGGTTAAGAACTATGCCAGAGATATGAATATATTACATATTTCGCGTGACGGGATGCATGGACCGCACTTTTTAACCAGAATATGCGGCGCAAAGAAGGGCGTCTCAATCGATCAAAGCCTTGCCTTAAATAATAAAACGATAAAGAGAAAAAAGAATAAAACCAACGACTCTAAGAGTAAGATTGAATGTATTCAAGGCAATGCGGTTGAGGTTGTCGGAAGATTTAAAAAAAACGCCTTTGATACCATCGTATGTTTTGAGTCTCTACAATATATGGGCGATCCAGGTAAATTCATTACCGGTTTGAAAAAATTGTGGAATGGTAAAGGAGCCTTCATTATAAGCGGCCCTAATGGTCAAGGCTTTGAGGGAGGCAGAGCATCTTCAAATAATCATGAAAACGCCCTCTCCTGGTATAAATTCAGAGATTTGATGGATGGTTACATTGCGCCGGCAGACGCTGAAAATTCATTAGTGCCGAGAAACTCACTTTTTTATGTGGGAATATGGAATGGGAAAAATGCAGTAAACGCTGATTTCTCCGGGAACACGGTTCAATTTCCTGCAGATCCCAACTGGCAGATGCCTGATTTTAAAACCGCTCCGTTATCATTGCGAACGGGTTCTTTGATATGGGACAGGATGATACAGAACCTAAAAGATGGTCTGGTGGTCTAAAAAGCACTGAGATTCCTGATTATATAATTAAACACTCTGAGTTTACCAAATCCACCGAATTATTCACTGACTTTCAAGGCAGAAAGATAGTGGATGTTTGAGAGATAATAGGAGAAAGACAACAGAATTTACAATAGCCAATTTACGGTTACTCATTTTACAAACAAATTGTACTGATATCTTTAATCTGTTTAGAAATTCTCATAGATAGACCGCACCGAACTGATTATTCATGTGGACACGATCCGATCAGGAGTGAGATTTTCGGGTTCCGAAATTGGCTGATCCTTTAGAGTATTCCAACCCAGTTTCGAAGCCATTAACGATGGTCTCTATCGGCTGAATAGGCATGGTGACGTTATGATCTTTTAACAGCTTTTCATTCACCCATGCGATCCTGTTATGATAGGGTTCCAGGTCGTCCCTCTCTTTTGACGGCGTCTCCGTGGCTAACAGAGGACAGTGACCTAAATAAATCGTTTGATCCGTTATACTTCTTATTTTTTTGAATAATTTCCATGCTAAGCATTCGGCAATATCATCTCTCAGCGACTGCTCTTGGACTTGCGTGGAATAATAGACCCAAGTGGGATGAGTTATTCTCAGCCCTAATCCAGATATCAGAAAGTGGTCACAGCTATCTATGGCTATATATTCCAGACCTCCCGAACAAAAAGCGATGAACTTTTTAATCTTGTCATTATCAGGCACCAGATATCTATCTTTTACTTTCAAACTATCTGGAAGGTCAAAACCCCCATAAGCAAAGAAAGTAATCGCGACCTGATCATAGTCCTCTTTTATTAACTCCCAGCCGTGCATTAAACAAGCCACATGGCTGTCACCCAGGATACAAACTTTCATCATTATTTTTTTCCCTCGAACGCGCCAAGAAGCTCTTCTTCACAAATTTCATCCATCGTGTCGTCTGCCGGACTTGTTTTATTATCTGGAGACTTTTCGTTTGGACCGTATTTTTTCTCCAGGCAGTGATGGAATACATCCATTACAAAATTTACCCCCGCAGACGAGACATTACGCTGATTGGGGCCATAGAAAGCGCCTCTAAAAGGAGGACTGTTAACAAGCTCATACCCCGGAAAATAATCTATGTAAGGTCTGTTCGCTGATAATTGACCGGCTACGGCTCGCAGGGTTGATTTAGAATCCATATTCGCTACCAGGACATGATTCCCCGAATTAGTCGCGGTGATCGGCACAGGAGAAACGGTCAGGATAAATTTCAACTTTTTGTTCACCTGCCGCATCAAATCTATGGCGGATTCCAGCGCCTGTATTATTTGACTGGTTCGTTGATTAGAATACACATGTTCATCCTTGTTAAACTCACCGGCGGCCGTACCCGGACACATAGGGTATTCATATCCAAATTTCCTGTTTGCCCAGGTTTCTGTCAATCCCATCGTGAAAATGAAATAATCTGCTTGATTAATAGCTGCTTTGAAAGATGTTATGGTTTGATTTCGTGATAAAATCAATTCTTCTTCGGAAATAAAGCCTTCCGGTTCTATCCTGGGTCGGAAGGGATCATAACACCGCTCCCCTTCCCGCCAGATTTCATCCGGAAGCTCTACTTTTCCTAAAGCCCAGTCCACCCATTGTTTGAGTAAGGAGGTGGTATAGATATTTCCCGTTCTGCACGAAAACACATTATAGTTGAACAGGTGGGCGTTAGATTCCGATAATCCCCTGGGAGGGGGTTCCGTGATCAACCAGGTAAACGCTCGATCACTGAGGTGCCGGCCAAGGTGTTGAGAAAAGCATGAACCGTACGTAACCACTTTATGTTCGGGAGATATATTGAATTTAGGATCCCAGATATCATTAAGGTCAAACATGCTTTTATTCGCAACAGCAGGTCTCCAGAAAGCTTCATCGGGTAATTGGTCGTAGGGGGTCATGGGTGATTATCCTCTCTGTTATAAGAACTCTTAGTTACCCGTTGATCCACGATATGGTCGTCTCCCTGGTTGAAGTTTATCCCTACCGGAACAGAAGGGTTGGGGATACCACATATCCTGGATCAACCGGCATTTCCGGTTACTTATTGGGCAGACAATCTATAAGTTTGTTCAGAAATGCCCTCAGATAGACGGCGCCGAACGTATCATTCATATGAAAATGATCGGACTCAGGATAAGGGATTCCACGATTAAATCTGGTTGCGCCTTTAGACTATGCCAACGTTGTTTCAAAGCTATTAACAATGTTTTCTGCTGGCTGAACGGGCATTTTTACATTATGACCTTTTTACAGCATGTCATTCACCCATACAATCGTGTTATGATAGGGTTCAAGGTCGCCCTTCTCTTCTGAGGACGTCAACGAGGCCACCAAAGGACTATGACCTAATTAAATCGTTTTGTGGGTTATACGCCTTACATTTTGTAATAAGCGCCATGCAGGACCATCATATACATGATCTCTCAGCGCCTGTTCTATGACTTGTGTGGAATAATAAGCCCAGTTGAAATTATATAATCTCAACCCCAATCCATATATCAGACAGTGGTCAAATAAATCCATAACCACATACTCCAAACCGCCCGGAATAAAGACCATGAATTTTTTAAGGTATTCATTTCCAGGCACCAGCCATCTGCCATTTACTTTTAAATCATCTGCTATGCCGAATCCATCATTAGCAAAGAAAGTAATCACGACTTGCCCATAATCTGCCTTAATTATTTCCCACCCATGTGTCAGACAGGCAACATGGCTACTACCCAGGATGCATATTTTGATCATGGCCGTTTCCTCAAATGCACCAATATATGGAATTATCTTATGGGCAGCTTGTCTCGGACGGATGTTCTATCTGACACATCCCGCATGGTCGGGATCAGCACTCATTCTGACTCAAGCCATTTAAACGGTCTAAAACCCATTGTTCCAACCGGTGGTCTTTATGTTCCTCTAAATATGTCCTCATAGCCTCGGTCAGAATGAGATTCTTTGAAGATCGGGTTACCCATCCCTCCGTCATTTTTTCAAATACCCGTTCAAAATGCGGTCGCATCTTCAAACTCAGAAAATCATATGACGTGTTGAGGCTGGCCATTTTTCCCGAATAAAATTGCTCGTATTTGATGATGAAGATCTGCCTTCCATATCCCATCTTGATAGCTTGCTTCAAGTGTCCCAGGCTTGCGTTCCATTCTTTAACAGCCCGACGATAATCATTTTCTTCGGGCCAGGAGGTAGAAGCGGCATCATATGCCCGGACATTGAAAGAACTGGCAACTGGTAAAAGATCCCGGAGCATAAAAATAACTTTGCAATTTGGAAACGTCTGTGCTAAATGGGGCATGAGGCGATAATACTCGGGCACTTTATCGCCAATGATTTGGAGTTGGCCTCTCTCCCATTTTTGACGAAACTGTTGAAACATTCTCTCTTTCAGAATGTTAGTTTCTTTTTCATTTGGATTTAAAAAGGCTTCTTTATAAAAATGAGTGCGGCGTATGTCTCTGGGGATATATTTATACCGTTCTATACCAATCAGAATACGTGGGTCATGGTTCAACAACCTGGCCATAGCCGTCGTACCGGATCGGGCGCAGCCGGCGATAAATAGATAATCCATTCGGGTTACCCTAATCCACTGAGAGACAGTTCGACAATATAAGAGGGTGTACGGGAAGTTCATCCTGACGTCGAACGGCTGCAAAAGTCGCGCTCTGCGTTGTGCTGCATCGCAATTTCATAGAAATGCCTGCTTCGCACGCCTTGATACCGCCTTTTTCGCTCGTTCTTTGGTCTACGGAGTAACTTCCCGTACACCCTCCAAGGCTTTATTCTATATTATATATGTGCAAATCTATTGTTCCAGTCGACCTTTTTTATACTTTGATGGATAAAATTTCATTTCCTCGTTCAGTGTAAGGGATCGCACATGAAAAATCCTCCTTGATTCGTAGCCAGATCTCTAATCCCAGAAAATCAAACATCTCTGTCGAAATCGCCGTATCTCCTGAAAAAATAAACCTGTTAAATGCACCAGGTTTTTATATTATGAAGAAGTGGATCCGGCACAGCTGATGAGGTGTTGCGGACATATGATAACCTGAAGTCCTCACACTGGCACCCGATCTACCAGCCAGGCGACGACTACGTCCTGGCTGGCTCCCTTCGCGACGTAGGTGGGCGATATACACTTGAACGATCGATAGGAATTGCGCATGTAATGCGCTTATTTATGAAGGATGTATGAAGGCGAAATGGCATGGATGTATTATGTGATATTATTGTTCCCGTATACAACAGTCTTACCTATGCAAGGGATTGCCTCGATTCCGTCCTACGATTCTCTTCGGCGAAATCATACCAGCTTTATATCATTGATGACGGCAGTGATGCTTATACCAAAGATTTTCTTGAGGATTATACCTGGCAGCACGACCATATCAGTCTGCATAGGAACGATTCAAATATCGGTTTTGTCAAATCTTGTAATCTTGGTCTCCAATTAGGCCGGGCACCATTTGTCATCTTTCTGAATAGCGATGTCGTGGTTACGCCGGGATGGTTGGAGCGACTGATCAAGTGCGCTGAATCAGATGATAGTATTGCCTTTGTAAACCCTTTAACCAACCGGGCCGCAGAGATTGACGTGCCGATGGCTCCCGGGGCTAATTTCTTCGGGATGAATGAGTTGGTTCAAGGCACAGAAAACCCAGCTTATCCCGATGTTGTGACTGGAGTTGGGTTTTGCATGTTGCTGCGACGGCACGTGCTTGATGAATTGGGCACGTTTGATGAAGTATACGGTCGCGGCTATTGCGAAGAATCTGATCTGTGTATGCGTCTCACTTCCAGCGGCTATCGAACCGTGGTAGCTGATGATGTATATGTATATCACAAAGGGCGTGGCACATTCGTCGATCGAGATGCTCAGTACACCGCTAATCGCCGAATTTTCGATGGGCGTTGGAAGTCGAAATATGAACGACAATATCGTGCATTTCTTAAGGCCGATCCGTTAGCCGCAGTACGTCACCGATTTCAACTGCCGAAACGCTGGGATCCTATGCCAGCCATTTGGACGACGGCAAGGAAGGCCCTTGATCACTGGCGTGCCCAACGACGGGCTGCTGCACTTCAGGTTCTTATAAGTGGTGGTGGGCGGGTATTGCATGAGCGGCGTGATTGCCCTTCAAACATATCCGTATCGCGTGTCACACGACCAAACCGATTACGTGTGACCTATGTCTTGCATGACCTGCTTGTGGCTGGCGGTGTTTTGTCAGTCGTCCAACTGGTAAATGAATTGATTTTACTGGGTGTGGAAGCACGGATTGTAGCGCTGTATGAAGATCCTGTTATAGAAGACTGGGTAAAAATGTATACCCGCCCGATTATCTTTCGAAACGTGAAGGAACTTGTGGAACTGTTTCCTGAATCTGATATCGCTGTGGCCACGCTGTGGCGTACCGTACCCTGGTTGTGTGAGGCAGTTCATAGCAATCGGGTGAGAAAGGCCGCATATTTCATACAGGATTTTGAACCATGGTTTTATGGAGAAGAACAGCGTGAAAAACGACGGCAGGTGATGGATATGTACCGCCGTATTGATCACCGAATTGTCAAGTCTAACTGGCTTCAGAGCATGCTGAATCAAGAAGGATTTGATTCGCATAAAATCCCTCTGGGTATGGATCTTGGTCGGTTCTATCCGCGTCATTCGTCCGTGAATCGACCCACTGTTATCGCCATGGCGCGCCCTCAGACGCCGCGTCGCGGATTTCTGACTATGATAGATGCTTTAGCTCGTGTCAAGCAGGCTGTGCCGGAGGTGGATATCATCCTGTTCGGCGACCGATTCCTACGACGTCAGGCAATACCTTTTCCCTTTCGTGACGAGGGGGTAGTCACTAATCAGGAGCATCTTGCGCGTTTGTATGCTGAAGCGCATGTTTTCTTAGACGGATCAGATTTCCAGGGATTCGGACGATGCGGCCTGGAAGCGATGGCTTGCGGTACGGCCTGTGTATTGACCGATGTCGGTGGGGTAAACGAATATGCAATTCATAAAAAAAATGCGCTCCTCATACCGCCGGGTGAGCCGGAAACGATGTCAAAAAGTATGATTGCATTGTTGCAGAATGAAGCGTTAAGACATACATTAATAGACCATGGTCGTAAAACAGCGTCCGCATACGACCATAAACGGGAAGCTCAGAAAACACTGGCTTATTTCAAAGGTATAAACGAAGGTTGATGAACCGGACAGAGCCTGCAAGGTGATGGCGGGTTGACGTGGAGAAGGCGTCAGGTTATCGGTCTATTTTCCGCTTTATGTGGGTAGATTATGCAACTCTTAGTACTTGGCATGTCGGGTTCCGGCGCCTCTCTGATTGTAGATGCGTTGAATGAGATGGGATTTTATAATGGGTCGTCCTTAGAGATCGGGCCGGCTTCGTCAGATCCCCAAGAGGGTCATAATATTGAGTCGATCCATCGGCGACTACTCGATAGTATGGAATTGGCATGGGATCGGATCAGTACCTTTGACGTGACCAGTGTGACCCAAGAGCAACGGCATCTTTTTCTAACTGAAGCCAAGTCGCTCGTGCAGAAACTGGACATCCGCAAACCCTGGATGCTCTTCGATATCCATTTATGCCTGACAGCGTCGTTCTGGCGTCCTATACTGGATCAACCGGTATATTTGTATGTATACAGAAATCCTGGCGAGATTGTGGCGTCACTGAATCATTCTACAGCGGCCGGGCTGGCATTATGGGAGTTGTATACCGTCAGAAGCGTTATGGACACGGCGGATATCCCCTGTATAATGGTCTCATACAACAAGTTCGTGAAAGACCCGGTCAATCAGATTCGAAAATTGTATAAAGCGTTGGTCAGAGCAGGTGGACAATCCCTGAACAAACCCGCTGAAAAGATCATGCAACAACTGGTTGTGCCTCATTTACAGGCAACCTATAAAAACACCATATTCCGCGATCATGCCACTGACTCGCAACTTATTCTACGGGATCTGTATCGTAAAGGAAAACTGTTTGGATTGACTGAGCCGAAAACCCTGTCCGTAGAATCAGCGAAAACCCTGATAGCATTTGAAAAACAATGGACGTTGAATAGAGAGTTGGTTGAACATAGACGAGCCATAATACAACTGGAAAAAGAGCGAAGCGAGCTGTCTCGTCACCACGAGCAAGCCGTCATGCAACTGGAAAAAGAGCGAAGCGAGCTGTCGCAACGCCATACCGAGAAGCAGACCACACGCTATCAGGATAACGCTGCATTGCATGCGGAAATAGCCCAACTGCGAAGCCATCTGCACAGAACGGTTCGGCTGGTCGAAAAGATTCACCATGACACCAGTGATCTGTTTCATTCCTGGACCTGGAGCATCGGGCGCTTTTTCGTAGACTTGGCTTGTAGAATGACGTTAAAAAAGCCGAATGAAACAGCACGAGATCACATAGATCGCATTATAACTGATTTTTATAACTGGCGAGATAAAGAATATGCATCCCTAACATCGAGAACAGGTAACGTCCGTATTTCTCTGCATGAAATATCCTCTGAAAACGGGGCAACAGCGAAGGCAAATATATTACCCCTCCCAAGGGACGGAAGAACAAAATTAATATATATCTCACCTAACTTACCAGATTTCGATCGATCCAGCGGCGGAAGGCGCGCAACCCGGATGTTGGCCCTGCTGGCAGAGGAATGTGATGTCTATGCTTTCACTCTGGGAGAAAAGCCGGAGAAATACATCCAAGCGCTTAACAAGTATGGCGTTGTGGTGTTGGATACCTATGACTACAAGGAGATCACACAGAAGATACCCCATGTTGATGTTCTGATTTATGGCTGGTTTTATACTTATTATGATGCCGACGCCTTCAGGGTTTCGTACCCGAATGCTAAAGTCATCGTGGATTCGGTAGATGTGCATTGGGTGAGGGAAGAACGGTCGTTAGGCCATCATGAAGAACTGACCTACGAAAGAATGCAGGCCAATAAACATAGAGAAGTGGATGCCTATCAGGCAGCGGGTATAGTATGGACGGTCACAGAGCCTGATAAAGACGCGATTCTGAAAGAAATACCCAAGGCGGACATTCGATTGGTTTCCAATATTCATGCCCCTGTCATTTCCCGATATGCTGAGCCGGATCAAAAAAATATTCTTTTTTTCGGTGGCTTTGGCCATTACCCTAATATCTCAGCGGCCAAAAAATTAGCGCTGGTGATTTTACCTGAAATTCGTAAAAAAATATCCGATGTGCAACTGATCATTGCTGGTGCCAAAGCACCGGAGGAGATTACAGATCTTGCCCGGTTGCCTGGTGTTGACTTTCGCGGTTTTATTGAGGAAGACGACGTAGAGGCACTTTATCAAGAGACTTTTATTACAGTGGCGCCCTTACTCATGGGGTCGGGTATTAAAGGTAAAATCTGTGAATCCATCGCATATATGACCCCAGTAGTCACCAATTCAGTAGGAAACGAAGGTATACAACTGGAACATGGTGAGCAGGGGTTAATCACCGATGACTTCGATGAAATGGCTGCGCTTGTCGTTCAGGCGATGCAGGGTCAATTTGATCTGGCGACCATGACGAAAAATGCCCAGACAAAATTACAGGCGCTTGTCGGCCCCGATATCGTGAAAGAACGGATGCTCTGGTCGATCAAACGTGGTATTTCCATTTGTATCGTAACACATAATCGCCTGCAGTTGTTAATGCGTTGTATCGATTCAATTTTGGAAGATACGAAGTATTGCAACTACAAAATCGTTGTTTATTCAAACGGCTGTACGGACGGGACGCAGGACTACCTGCAGGAACTGGCGCTGGTTAATAATAAAGTAATCCCGGTCCTCTCCGATGAGAATGACGTATTCGTCAGACCGAACAATCAGATGATGATGATGTATCCCGACAGCGATGTCGTTCTTTTAAATAACGATGTCTATGTCACGCCAAACTGGCTGAACGGCCTGCGTAACGCGGCGTACGCTTCCGACCACTATGGTGTTACCGGTTCTAAAATTTTATATCCGGATGGACGCCTGCAGGAATTCGGTTCGGAGATATATGCCGATGGAACAGGACGCAACGTGGGTAAGAACGATGATCCTGGCAAACCGGAATACAATGGCCTTACGGAAACCGGATATGTATCCGGCTGTGCGATGTTCATCAAACGCAGCACAATCCAGGAAATCGGCGTGTTTGACGAAGATTTTCATCCCTGTTATTTTGAAGATACTGACTATTGCTATACGGCGAAAGAACATGGGTTAATGACCGTAGTAACCCCCGAAAGCGTGGTCTATCACGATGAAGGGGGCACCGCAGGAACGGATGCCAGCGATGGATTTAAAAAATATCAGTCAGTGAATGTGGAAAAATTTATAGAAAAGCACCGGGGGAAGGATAATGGGATTAATTGGAGTACGGAGTCTAAAGAATAAGCGATAAGAGAGATCCGAATGGCAGAAATCAAGCGCATTCAGGTGTTCGGTGAACGGTGTTCCGGCACAAATTATCTGGAAAGTCTTCTGACACAAAACTTGGACGATATTACTCTGCGGCGGGATTTCGGGCATAAGCATTTTTTTCATCTGCCAGGTGTTAGCCATGCCGATGACTGCTTATTTATCATAATCTATCGCGAGTTGTTCGATTGGTTAAGAAGCCTGCACCAGCAACCTTATCACGCGGCGTCAGAGCTTCGGGACATCCACTTCTCCGAATTTATTCGAAGACCGTGGTGGTGTGTCTGGAGTGAGGAGTCTGGTAAAACGCCGACCAACCCGTTGTATGGTAAGGAAATGATGTTTGAAAGAAATCCGCGCACCGGCAAACGTTTTCGTAACGTCATTCGCTTGAGAGCTAATAAGATTCGAAATTGGGAATCTCTGCGAAAAAAACACGGCATCATTTCCACGTGCAATACGAAACGTTGAAAGAGGCTCCCGATATGTTTATTGAAACGATTACCGACGCTTTTAACCTAACTTCTAAAAATGAATTTCTGAATGTAAAAGGATACAGAGGTTTCCGTACCAAATATCAGCCCAAGACCTATGATGTCATACAGGCTAATGATTATCGCTATATTATGCAGCATGTCGATGGAGCGTTGGAAAAAAAGATCGGCTATGATATCGTGTATCCTCATGATGGGGATGCCATCGTATCACCAGGGCCGGATCATGTCTAAAGGCCTGACAAAGAGCGGACGAGTAACGGCCAGGAAAAATATAAGGCCGACCAAGTAGCGAATGCAAAAAAACTCCTGGAGAACATCCAGATATAGATCACGACATTGCTTGGACCAGATGATAATATCTGTATTCTGAATTATGGGGTATTAATGTATCCATATCCTGCAAAGTTTATTATTACTTGTTCGGCACGGACCGGTAGTACTATGCTTCGCCGTATGTTGAATACCCATCCGGATAGAACATGCCATGGGGAGGTGTTCTCGATCCGACGTGAACCAAATCTGGGTAGGGATTACCATATGAAAATTTCTAAGACAACTAAGGAATTGGCTGAACTTCGGGCAGCTGATATGGTAGATTTTCTTCATCGTCACGTCTGGGAGAGGAAGGACTGTAAAGCCATAGGTGCAAAAATAAAATACCGGCAACTGGAAGAACAGTATCCGGCTATCTTACAAGCCATTCTGGATGATCCGGAAATCTTGATTATTCATCTGACCCGGAAGAATCTGCTCAAAAGATATGTGTCGAACCGCCTCGTAATCGCTCAGAAAACCCCGACTGTAATTACTAACCGAGCCGCTAAGGCATCGGAAAAATTCGAGATCCAAGTGAAAACGATAATTGATCCTGAAAAATGCATTGACAACATGAAAGAAACGCGGGCATCCGAAAAAAGATTCAAATCTTATTTTCAAGGTCACCATGTATTTGATATGGTTTATGAAACGTTTATCAATCAAGAGAATCAGAGTATGATGAAACTGCAATCATTTTTAGGTGTAGACCCGATGCCTCTGGAACCTAAAACCGTGAAAATAAATTCCGACAATTTAGAGGACCTTGTAGAAAATTTTGATGAATTAACAAACACGTCACAAGATACAATATTTTCCCATTACCTTAAATGCAGTCGGTCCTGAAAACAACGCTATTTCTCATTAAATAAGACATTTATCTATAGCATCTTTCCCCTGAGAGCAAAATACGATATAACAGTTTCATTTTTACTCATATCCCCAAATGTGGCGGGACCAGTTTTCGACGATACATTTACGAAGCCGGTGTCCAGAATGGTCTTGACCCATCCAGAATATACATCCCCGGTCAGGGGGGCGTCTCTTTCACTAAAAATATCATAGCCCTAACGGAAGATGAATTGAAGGCCATCCAGACAAAACCCTTGGAAATATTAGCCTGTCATGCTTTTTACAATGTACATCGTAAGTATCATCTCAATATGGAAAATCCATTTTACTATACCTTTCTGAGAGATCCGATATCCAGGGTGATTTCTCATCACAATCATTTTTTAGTTAAAGAGCATGAAATGTTTAAAAATAAATCTCTAATGGAGTTAGATTCGAAGATGTTGAATAAGGCGTTAAAAATCCATGCGAATCTTCAGACGCGGTATATCGCCAATTTCAACGAGTTCGACGACCGTCTTAATCATGAGGTTCTTGACAAAGCAAAGCTGATACTGAGAAATCAATATATCTGTTTTGGGATTCTGGAACACATCCAGCCATCTATTCAACTTTTAGATGTGTGTTCTCCCAAGTGGTTACGCCTGGAAAATGAGTTCCCCCATGCCAATATAAGTAAACCATTGCAAGGCAAGCGTTTATCATTAAGCGAGGAAGTAATGGAAAGGGTACGTCACTATAACCAATATGATATAAAATTATATGATTTTGCGTTGCGTATTTTTCGTACCCGATGTAAAATGCGTAATATTTCCGTGTGATTTTATGCGAGGCGGGCTGCCAACGTTACAAAATCAAATTTCGTCATAGGCCATCTACTATGAACTATCTCTTTATTACCGGATGCCCACGGTCCGGAACGACAGCATTAACCAAATTTTTGAACGGAGATAATCGTATTCTTGTCGGTATAGAGCGCTATATCAGAATTCAAAAGAGTATCACACCGGAACATTTTCTCAAAGATCGTTTTCTACATCCGGTGAAAGAAGAAACAGCCCATTTTGAAAGAGAGGATATGTTTGATGCCTTTCGTGTTAAGTGGGATCAAAATACGCTGCGATATATCGGTGACAAAGTGCCGGGTTATCATAGACAACTGGACTATCTTGCAAAGACTTTTCCGGGTTGCAAAATCCTGTTCTTGTTACGCAATCTGATTAAAGTCGCCAGTTCTTACAATGTGCGGGCTTATGATGGGAAAAACTGGCCGGAGTCTAAGGATTATCGACGGGCTACATCCGATTGGAACGAAAGTCTTCAAGGCTTAAAACAATTTATTGACGCCGGATTCGCTGATCAGGTGCATGTCGTAAATTATGAATCCTTTTTTTCCGGCAGTCAACCCCATCTCCAAGCGACCTATGGATTTCTGGGTATAGAACGAACGCCCGCCGTTCAACAAGCATATAATCGAATAACGAACCGTTGGGAGAAATTTTCTTCTAAGTCTCTTAATCTAGATGATACCATGAAAGCGTATATTGAGGAACATAAAGATAAAGCACTTGAACAATGGGTTTCGGAAATAACTTGAGTTATAAAATACCAAGAGATTTAAGTGATATTTCCAAATGATCCGGGGGAATATATATCCGCTGAATTGATTTCTTTGTGGGTGCAATTTCTTTTTAAATCAGGCCAATTAATCCGTTGTTTAATCGATCCTCGACACGAAATCGCCGCATAATTCAAACCGCAGGATTCTGCTATAAACCATTATTCACGTGAATAATGCCATCCGAATAGTTCGACAACCGTTGTCCCTAGCCGACAAAAAATGAGGTTGGCCAATCCCGCGCCATGAAGCCCCATCACTACCTCGGCATTATTTAAAATATTCACCACGTCATAAAGTTTTAAGTCTTCGCAGAACACGGTTTCGAATTCGACTTTATCCAATAGGTGAGTATAGTCCACTATCAAATATGAATTTATGTTTTCGATATATAAGCTCTTTCACATCATCGGTTAGCTCATCTCGAATGTTGGTTTGATATTCTGTTTTGTTCCTGCGAGGAAAGGTAAAGGTGGCTCCTTTCTTAATGAAATTTGAAACGGCTTTTGGAAATGCATCACTGAGCTGCTCGAACTTAACAAGCTCTACGCAACTTGGAATTTCATCATTTATACGGACAAAATCATCCTGTGTATGGTTTTTACGATGATAACCGGCTTTCTCTACAAAAGTCTTAAAGTCACCATCGGCCAACTTGGTAGAGGGGTCATATTTTCCTCTTCGGTTTCTAACCTTTGGTTTCCTCAGATGAGTGTAGTGTGAAAACTCAAGCATGTAAGGATGACGAATAACGGCCACCACTTTTTTAAAATCCTCTAGTTGCCTGCCGTCAAATTTCTTTATATATTCAAGTGCTTCAGCCAAATTGCAGTGTCGGTTGATGTCTGATATGGGAATAATACCATCAGCCTCCAGCGAATTTATCTGGTCGAAGACCTCTTGATGACAGTTGTAAACTGGAGGTTGTAGGTTCTCAAGAAAATAGACTGAACAGCTCATTCCACCAGTTTTTCCTACGTGAATAAAAATCAGGTCTTTGGTGAAAATCATAATTTTAAGCCTCCAGTATGAACACCGTCGAACGGGATACTATATAAGTATGCCTATTAAGAATCCAGAGGGTAAATCTATATGTTCATGATATGAAGAATATGCATATTCATACGAAGTTGATTTTTGATGTCGGTGCAAATATAGGAAAATACAGCCGCCTATTTGCCAATTCTTGGCCGGATGCCGACCTATATGCCTTTGAACCTGCTAATACCACTTTTTCTAAGTTGAAATAAAATACGCAGGCGTTTGAAAATATAAAGTGTATAGTGCAAACCCTTCCGGGAAATGGGCGTTCTGAAATAATATTAGAAAATAATGGCATTAAAGCTATATTTTTTGAGATCGGCCTTACAAAAAAAGCGAAGCGATTTGTTCATATCGAGGAAATACTTCTTTTTTTACATGACTTTGATTTTAGCCTGTATGGACATTATGACCATTTTGCATCTGAGTCAAACCTGCTTCGAAGGGCTGATGCTCTGTTTATACATCAGCCAAAATGAACGATATTGATCTCACCTCCAATATCATATGGTCTTCTAAAGCACTCAACCAAAGGCTTAATTGCGGGTAACCGCCGCCTATGATTGTCACAATTACCCGATATAAACTTATTATAAAATGCCAAGGGATTTGAAAGATGTTTCCAAATGATCCGGCGAGATATATATATCCGCTGCGTTGATTTCTTCATGACTGTAATTTCTTTTTAGATCAGACCAATTAATCGGTTGTTTATCCGGCCCGCGACACGAGACCGCCGCATAATTCAAACTGCAGGTTTCGGCCATGAACCAGAATTCACGCATATAATGCCATCCGAATAGTTCAATAACCGTTGTCCCAGGGCGACAAAAAATCAGGTTGGCCAATGCCGCGCCATGAAGCCCCATCACCACCTCGGCATTACTCAAAATATTCGCCGCTTCGTAAAGATTCAAATCCTCACACAAGACCTCTTCGAATCCGGCTTTATCCAGTAAAGGCCGAATCTCCTGTTCATTGACCAACTTACGGCTTTTGGCTTTAGCTCTGGATAGATATATCCTTCGCGATGAAGTCGTTTTATCTGCTTTTGCCAATACTTTACCACGCCAGTGTTCGATAATCCAATCGGGGGTCCATGAGGATTTTCTAACAGGGGTTATATACGTCACCTGTTCAAATAAATATGTATTATTCTTTATACGCATGTATTTATTCAGGAGATCATGCTCACCCAGCAGTACCTGATTCACAGGACTGGGCCCTTTATTCCCTAACACATGATCGAATTGTTCCAGAGCAAAGTCACTCTGGTCTGTGATCAAATGAAGTTTGGGATATAGATCAAACATCCAGTGAGAATATAGATTCGCCCCATTTGTCCACAGAACAAGAGAATGGCCTGGCACATGGGTATACTTATCGCTTTCTTCCAGATCGAGTGGGGGAGGGTCTCGCCTGATGTTTACCGGGGTATTGGACGACCAGAATAGATTGCACCCGTTAATTATAAATACATCGGGCTCTTCAACGGTTATATCTTGCATGGCTGGATGTCGCGGCCCGAAGACCATCGGGGAGGGGATATGAAGGTCTTTTCGATCTTTTGCATGGGAGAGATGTATTCGATCGAAATCTCGACTGGATGGTATCGTTTCTACCACCTCAATCGGTTTTTTATCCGGTAAAAATGTAAAGGCCGTTTTCTCCGGCAATTTGTATCCCAATGCCGTCATGTCGATGTCTATATTATCCGCGATCGTTTGATGCAGTTTTTCGTTGTAGGTCTGTAAGGACCAGAGCGCATTAACAGGCAAAGATATGGCCAACCGGGGATAATGTGAGAATTTAGCCACATCCGTCTTATTCATGAAACCGCCGATTACCCATCTAACGGTTTCGTTACGATTCAAAAGATGCTCTACGGTTTTTGTGAAATCTTGATCTATCTCATTGATTAAGTCCAGCGCCCGGCTCACTTCCCCATTTTTAAGATGCGTAAAGACCTGAAATGCAAAGAACGACTTACGGGCATCAATTCGTTTTTTCATATCAGGCGCAGAAGTTAACAGTTCTTGAAGCGCTTTTGAAGAAACGTCAAAATGTGCGCCCACTTTATCACAAAATACAGCGGCATCTTTTTTTATCAGTTCAAGCGGCAACGCCAGGATATTATCTTTAGTAAAGGCTTGCCTGTATAGATGATATATATCTGAATAAAAAACTTCCCTGGAAGAAGACTTGATTTGATTGCGGCGAACAAATTTTTCTACCCAGGTTTCAAAACCCAATAACACATCATCCTGGCCATACATCAATCTGAAAAAAAATAACGAGGTGAGCCATTGGGCAGGGTTCCGGATAATAAATAAAATACGGGCATCCGGTGCGATAGCATACCACCGTTTTATATATATGTGAGGATCAATAAATTTATAGGTAGAAAGATCTTCTTCAGAATACAAAGGAATAAGATTTTGATCCTGTCCTTTCCGGATTCTGTTTTGTATGGTTTGTGCCCAATCAGGCGGCAAACGGTCGGAGTTAGGATTATGTTTTAAAGCGTATGTTACTTCCTCTAACTCTGGGTCTTCCTGCTTCTTTCCCAGATAAAACACATCAGGATGTTTGCGGAATACATTTTTCTGAAGTGTTGTAGAGGCCGCCTTGGAAAGACCTATGTGGAGACATAAAGGAGACATTTCAATTTACCATCTTAGCCGTCTATCTTTTGTCTTAACAACAAAAAAGCAGGAGAGAGTACAGCCTGTCAAACCAGGTCGCACATGACATCAACTGGAGAGTAAAAATCAGACAGCAGGTCGTAATCCTGGGAATACATGGTGTGCAATTTATGCTTTGATTCGGTCGTTAATTGCTCCAGGATAGCTTTGCTTTGAGTGGACCTTGCTTTCAGGAAATTGAACTCTATGCCGGTTAGATCTACCAATTTACACCGCAACCTATCCAGGTTTTCAATTTTGTAAACAGAATCCCATCGTGTCAGATCTTTTCCTATGCGATAAACCTGTGGATTCGTATGCTGATAAACATCTTCTGAAAGATATCTATATAGTTCGATATTCGTGACAAAATTATTGATATCCGGATCAGGCGACAGGCTGTGGTGTATAAGAAGGTCTTGAACATCCGCCCTCTGTAAGACCTTACTGTATACTATTCTATCACTATACGCGCTTACAAAACGCTTAATCGGATCACGGACCACGACAAACTTGAAACGGTCTCTATCATCGTTTATCAATCTTTGCGTCATTCCTGTTTTTTCAATTTTCTTATTGAAAAATTGATGAATAATTCTTGAATGATTATGCCGTTGGGGGTGTATTTTAAACTAATCTCCATAATCTAAATAATAGAGCGCACGCAGGATACTTGTATGGGCACATTTATGGATAGGAATATATAAAAAAGGATGTTTATCCAAACGAAGAACATGCGCTTTCATCCATACCTCTTTGTAAGTAAGACATTAAGTATTTCATCTCAACAAGGCCGATGTCAACCTGTATTCCGCTCTCCTGTTACACGATATGATCGTTACTGATGAATAGATCTCCGCCTGGTATGATCCGTTCGATAAGCAGATTATCATTATAAATCACAAAGATATTCTGGGCGAAGCGTGTCTAAAACCGATGTTTAAAAGCGGTAGTATCACCTCCTATATACACAGGATCCCCGATCTGTCCGAATGTTTCAAGTATCTGAACGATGATTGTTTTATCGGGAACCACCTCACAAAAGCGATGTGGTTTCAGGATAACCTGCCGGTCGCAGAGATGTAAGTAAGTAAAATGGATTTCACAGTGCCGGATCTGGCGTTGTATTCCAGAAACATGCATGTGGGGCATTGTGTACCAGGCCAATAGCCTGGTACACAGGCAGTTTGGTGTGATGCCGAATTTAACCAATTTGCATCAGACGGATGTTATACCCGGAATTAAAGCAGGCGGTCTCGTCTACACGGACCAGAACCGGTAAAGATCCGGATATCGTCCTGTTATCTAAATGTATCGGCGCAATTACTGGTCGCATGTTAATGCGGTTGGCCAAAAATCCCCCCATGAAGACCATGATTTTCAATGTTGATAATCAAGTCAACGTAGACAGATGTTTGGCCATCAAGCCGCACCTGTTTTGTACAAACGAGGTAAAGGATAATACGGCTGATGCGTTCAGGGTGTTCATGGAAGATTACCTGTCCGGAAATCCCGTCTCTTCCGGTGATGCATAATGTCATTGACGCTACGCTCGATCGAGACGACAAATTAACACTACATGGTTTTATCAAAAATACGTCGACACACTGAACAGAAATGCTCTGCCCGGCGTGGAGACGTTCAGGGGATCATATTCGGTGTTGATCTGGTAGTCGAGCTTGAAGACCGTGTCCTCGATCGGACGGAAGTTGAGGCCGAGGGTGACGCGGCGGAGTGAATCTCCTTTGGTCACGGTGTCGAAATCAACGCTGCCGACGCGCACGATGGCGGTGAGGCTCGATTGCGGAAAGGTCGAGGAGAGTCCGGTCAGGAAGCGGTAGCCCGTCTGAACGTAGTACCCTTGTTGACTGTCGGCCAGAAAACCCTGAAAGCCGGTGGGCAGTCCGATGCTGGCATAGGCGTATTCTCCGACAAAGTGAAATCTGTTACGGCGGTATTCCCAGTCGGTCGCGATGATTTTGAGGTACTCCCGGTCGGCAATCGAACCGCCTTCCTGGGTGGATACGTTATACTGACCTACATGAAATGAACTGGCCAGTTCCAGGCCGCTCAGCGGACTGAACGCAACGCGGCCCACCATAGCGGGTACCGTATTGTTGTCCTCGGCCAGGCTGGGTTTGCCCTGATTGGTTCGGGTCTCCGCCCCGTTGATCAGCCCGTCGTTGAAGCCGTTGACGGCATACAGTTCATAGGTGATCCGTGATTTGGCGGACGGATAGAAGGAGCCCCAGAAGCCCATGCCGGGCTCTGAGAGCGTGGAGGGGATCAGTTCCGTCGTGACCAGTGGACGATCCGTAAGCTCGTTGACCGGTCCGTCGTGCGACAGGTTGAACCGGCCGAGCGGCGAGAGGATGATACCAGCGCGGAAGTTAAGTTCTTCCCGGATTTCGAAATCGATGACACCTAACTCGATCTTGATCTCTTCGCCGCCCTCTTCGAATTCGAATTCGGAACTGATGCGTATGCGGCTGTTGATCACCGAATACGTGAACAGGTTGAAGCGTTTGAGCTGAAAGGTCGCTTCTTCCAGAACCCCGTTTACGCGTTCGGTGCGCAGATGAAACTCAGCGTAGCCACCGAGGGACGTACGCCCGCCCAGCCGCGTGATGAACGGTTTGTCGTACATGCCGCCAGGAACAAGCACCTGGGGGGTTGAAGATTCATCTGAAGTTTGCGCATTTGAAGGCGTAGACAAAGCCAGGGTGATCATGAGGATCGTAAATCCCCGGAAAAATCTATACCATCGCATTAAAGGACTCCTGTTTTGAAGGGAGGTAGGCGGTCAGATAGGATTTGTTGATTGGTTGATTGAAATGCCTACTGCTTACCGCTTACCGCCGACGCCTTACCACGATCTTACATCACACGTATCGATATCTGACGACCTTTCTGGGCGATCTGATACGAGGCAAGGTCCTCTCTGGCCGGACCGTTGACCACCTGGCCTTCTTCACCGTAGGCCGAACCGTGGCACGGACATCGAAAACCCGTCTTGACGGCCTTTACCTCACAGCCCAGGTGGGTGCATACCGGAGACAGGGCATGGAAGCGCCCCTCACTGCTTCGCATAAGAATGATCGGTTCGTTCTTGTTTTCTACATTGATTTGAATCGCGCCGCCGACTTTCTCCAATTCTTTATAATCCGTATATATGACCGTTATCCATTCGCCTCTGGCGGGCATCTCAATTTTAATGGCCCGTATACTGGATGAACATCCTGCGGCCTGGACGGCAACGCCGGCGCTTACTATCGCGGTGTGTTTTAGGAATTTTCTGCGATCCATAGCTTCTACCTAATCTCACAATGAATTCAAAAAGGCAATCAGCGCCTGTTTGTCCGAATCACTCAGGCCTACGAAAGCATCCTTGGGCACTTGGGCTTCACCGCCGTGCAGGGTGATCGCCTCCGACAGGGTGGTGGCTCGAGAGTCGTGCAGATAGAACGCCTGGCCGCCCAGGAATTTCGATACGAGCCGGAGACCCCAGAGAGGCCGTGTTTTCCATTCGGTTCCCGTGGCCTGTTTATCCGGTCTGTTATCTGCCAGGGTCGGCCCCATGTCATGCAACAGGAGATCGGAATACAGGTTGACATCTACGTTGCTGAGCTGCGGTATGACATGAGAGCCTGTCTTCATGGTCGGCGTATGGCATTTGGCACAACCGATGCTGCCAAAGATTCCCTCTCCCTGCTGTACCTGCGAAGTGATGGGACCACGGGCGGGCGGCGCCAGGAGCCTGATATACATGACGGTCTGCTGCACGGTGGACGCCGGAATTTCCGGATCGGCCACGTTATCACCGATGGAAACCCCATTCCCCAGCGGATGTACAACTTCTTCGGGCGCGAAATCGGAGGTAATGCCCATATCCTCGAGATAGGCGCCGACCGATTGCTCAATCAGCGACGAATTGTTGGCCTTCAGGCCGAACCGACCGACATGAAGTCCCGGTCCGCCTCCTACTTCGGTAGCCGGTACGAAATCCGCAGCCGTGATCATATTTGGTCGTCCTGAAATGCCGTCGCCATCTGCATCGCCCGGATCGGCATTGGCCAGGATCGTCGCCTCAGGAATCGACTCGATGAGTCCGACGCCGAAGACAGGTGGCGCGGTACGGCGGGATACGAGGGCCCCGGCAGGTAAGACCTCAGCGGTCACACCGGGGATCGCGAAATGCTGCAGTTGCGGCTCGCCGTTGGTCAACTGATTGCCGCCCGGTTCCGTGAACCGGCTGAACGTCACGCCCTCCGGTCCCCGGCCGTCTCCCGGATGGCATCCAGCGCAGGACGCATGGTTGAATATCGGCCCCAGGCCCATCTCGACGGTAAAGGTTTCCTCAAACGCCTCATCGCCCTGGTTGAACATGATCTGCAATTCATTGGAGAGCCCCGGCAGCGGCGCATCCAGCAGATCCCCATCATCAGGCGCGCTGGTCAGCACCTTCTCACAACCGAGCCCCAGGATGGTGGACAGGAGGACGGCCGGTAGTGCCGACTTGAGGAATTGAGACATTTTATTACGTTGCATCGGTTTGTGACCTCTTGATTTTTGAATTATGAATTATGAGTAGTTGGTATGATCTTTTAAATCATAATTCATCATTTATAATTCAAAAATCAAATACGCTGTCTGCGCAACGATGAACAGCAGGACAAACGCAATGGCGAGTGGCATAAGGCCGCTGACGACCGTCCATTTTACGCTTTTGGTTTCTTTATAGATGGTCCACATGGTGGTGGAACAGGGATTATGAAGCAGGGAGAACAGCATCAGGCACACGGCAGTCAGGAGCGTCCAGCCTTCCTGCACCACCAGTAATTGGTGCAGTTCCGCCATGGTTTCCAGCTCGATCATCATACCGGCCTGCGTATACGCCATGATGATCGTCGGTACGACGATTTCGTTGGCGGGGATAGCAATGATATACGCGAGCAGAATGACCCCATCCAGGCCCACTGCCCGACCGACCGGATCGAGCCATTGCGATACCAGGGTGGTCAGGCTGTCGCCGCTTATGCGGATGTTGCTCATCAACCATATCACTCCGCCGGCCGGCACCGCCATAACCACGGCACGCCACAGAACAAAAAGTGTCCGGTCGATCATAGATGTATACAGCACCCGCAGGATGTTGGGGCGGCGATAGGGCGGCAGTTCAAGGGTAAAACTGCTCGCTTCGCCTTTGAGGATGGTTCGGGACAGGATGGCTGATACGATAAGCGTCGTTGCCCCACCGAGCAGGATAATCAACACAAGCGATCCAGCGGCGGCAATGGCTGCGTACGCCGGTGGAAAGGAGGCCGCGACGAACAGAGTGGCCAGGATGATGAGCGTGGGCCACCGACCGTTACACGGCATGAAGTTATTGGTCAGAATGGCAATCAATCGTTCTCTGGGGGAATCGATAATCCGGCAGGCAATGATACCGGCCGCGTTGCATCCCAGCCCCATGCTCATGCTCAGCGCCTGTTTTCCATGGGCGCCGGCTTTTTTAAACAGGGCATCCAGATTAAACGCCACGCGCGGCAGGTAGCCTAAATCTTCCAGAATAGTGAAAATAGGAAAGAAAATCGCCATGGGCGGCAGCATGACGGCCATGACCCAGGCCAGTCCGAGGTATACCCCCTGCCAGACAAAGCCGGTCACCCACCACGGCATCCCCATCGCATTAAACAGATCGACGCCGCGGTCCCCCAGCCAGAATAACGCTTCCGCAAGCATGGCCGACGGCACATTGGCGCCTTCGATCGTCACCCAGAAGACCACGGCCAGGAGCAAGCCCATAAACGGCAATCCCCAGATCTTAGACGTCACAATCCGGTCGATTCTCTGATCGAGGTAAAAGGACCGGGTTGCTTCCGTATGGACCACCTTCTGAGCGACCGTTTCCGCCTCCTCATAGATGGCTTCCACGATTGTATCCCGGTACGACCCGTCAAGATTTCGCCGCAAATGATCGACCTGGTCCAGTATGTCTGCACCGGCGAAGGCCTCTGGTTGTTTGGTACTCATGGTGTTTCGTCCTTTGGTCCTTTCATCATTTCAAGACCTTTACCCCACCGTTTCTGTCACTGTCATACCCATTCTGCTGAGTTCGCCGCGTTCCAGAGCCTGGCGTACGCGGTAGTCGCCGTCAAGGAGGCGCATGGCGATCCAGCGGGTATTGGGAAGATCAGGATAAGTCGCTTCCAGCATGGGAATCAAGGTGTCAACCGCGTGATTCAGATCTTTATTACCGGTAATTCGGCGCGGGGATGTCTTGATCTCCCCCTGAATGACTTCGGCCACCGTGCGCATCAGCAAGCCCAGGCCGTCCTTATTCCTCGCCGACGTGGGAACTACCGGCACGCCCAGCTCACGGGACAGGGTACGATGTTCCACCTCAATCCCCTTGCGTTTGGCTTCATCCATCAAGTTCAGACAGACGACGGCTTTATGGGTAATCTCCAGAATCTGCAATACCAGGTTGAGGTTGCGTTCCAGCATGGTCGCATCTACGACGATCACCGTACAATCGGGCTGTCCGAACAGGATAAAATCCCGGGCGATCTCCTCATCGACCGAGGCAGAAAGTAACGAGTAGGTGCCGGGCAGATCGATCATCTTAAACCGCTTGCTGTTGAATTCAAAACCACCTTCAGCGCGGGCCACCGTCTTGCCCGGCCAGTTGCCGGTATGCTGTTTCAGCCCGGTCAAGGCATTGAATACCGTGCTCTTGCCGACATTCGGATTGCCTGCCAGCGCAATGACATAATCCCATTTATCCAGTATGATCCCCATCTGGACGAGATGCTCCTGCATAGCGCACGAATCACAATCGTGACCGGGAGGCGGGGCGGGTTGGGTGCTCATGTTAACTCCTGTGAAGCTACGAAGCTACGAAGCTACGAACTTATGAGACTTTTTGATCTTGTTGTTTTTCTGATTTGTTGATTTGTTGTTTCTTAGCTTCACCATCTGTCGTTTCATCCTCAATCCATATCAAATCTGACTGTTCGCGTCGCAAGGCGATCAGCGCGTTTCGTAAACGATAAGCGGTCGGATCTTTGAAGGCGCTCTGCATGACCCGTTCGATCCGCACACCGGTGGTGATGCCCAGATCCTGAAATCGCCGTCGCGTCAGGCCCTGGCAGGTAGGATCCAGGTCAACGACACGGCCCTGTCGGCCCTGCTGCAGGCTGGTCAAGGGGACACCCTGTTGCACGGGTATTTTGACAGGCGCTTCCCGGACCGATATATTAGCCGATACCACCGGCGCCAGGATATGCTCTGCGACGTTTGTTTCGATGACGATCCGCACCGATGATGTTTCCACAATCGTTACAATCATACCGGGATTAAGCCCTTCGGCCGTGATTTGCGCATAGACTTCGGGCGGTTCATCCTCAATATGGACAATCTGGGCCGGCGTATCCACGGGCCAGTCTACAAGGGATTGACTTTCGACCACCTGGAGGTTCCCTGCAGCCGTAGGAATAGGATCGCCCTGCGGATCGAAAGCCGGATGGCCCATATCGGCATCCATCTTGTCTACATCGGCTTCAGTCACCGTATGTTCAAGGCGATGAGCCCGGGAATGAATTTCCTCCATGGGCACCGCTGTTTCGTCCGCCAGATAACGCTCAAACAATCGATGGGCCCGGATCACCTGTAATGCCCACTGGTGGCCGCCCCGGGTTAATCGCATCCCCTCACCTGATATCGTGATCAACTCCTGTTGAGCCAGCCGGTCAACAAGCATCAATGTGTCTCTGATCGACGTACTGAGCGCATTGGATAGTGTATCCACCGAAGCAGGCCGGCGTTCGTCATGTTGACGCTGGTGCAGGTGCGTCAGCGCATCTTCGATGGCGAGGCGCGATTGCAGCCACCGCCGCTGTTGAAACCGCCAGTACACGCCGTACCTCGGTACGAACAGGACGGCCAGGAATATGAGCATAATAATTTCGGTCATGAGCGAATTTTCATTCCAGACAATCTACCAGAACGCCATGGGCGGTCTGATGGCCTATGTGATGTTCCCGGTCGCCGATACGAAGCAGCAAAGGGCCGTCGAAGGGTTCTTTCTTCAACACGGCCACCGTGGCATCCGGCTTCAGGCCGAGTTCGCCCAGATAACGGAGCACGGCCGGGTCACTATCCGGCACACGTCGAATGATGACGGAGTGCCCCGGTGCGATGTTAACCAGAGGTTCATGTTCCGCCCTGGCGATGGTACCGTCTTTTTTCGGTATGGGTGATCCATGCGGGTCTGTTGTGGGATAGCCCAGCATTTCGTCCATCTTATCTTCGAACTCTTCGGAAATCACATGCTCCAATCGTTCCGCTTCGGCATCCACCTGATCCCAGCCAAAACCCATGGCCTCCGCCAGATACACTTCCAGCAAACGGTGATGCCTGATTATTTCAAGCGCGATCTTACGGCCGGCTTCCGACAGAGTAATCCCCTGATAACGGACGTACTCGACCAGGCCCATCTCCGAGAGCTTTTTCATCATATTCGTTACAGAAGCGGCGGATACGCCCATACGCTCTGCAATCGCGTTGGTGGCGACCACCTCATTGGCATCTGCCAACTTGTAAACCGTTTTCAAATAATCTTCCGTAGCGGGTGTAAGCATAATAAAGCACCTAATGATAAGTGAAAAAATAATTTAACTATTGCACTACTTAAATTTTAGTTGTGCCTAAACATATATTTTAGCATGCCTGTAGTCAAGTATTAATCTTGAAAAAATAAATAGAGTGGCGGACGCCCGCTATAGCAGGTGTAAAATCAGATGCCTGATAAAAGAGGTCAAACCCATCAACTTCGTGAAAAACGTCGTTTAAGAAACAGAACGGGGTTAAGCGGATAATAGAGCGGAAATAACAGGCGGGGTAAATGGACGTCATCCCAGTCCTGCGGTCGAACCAGCATTTTAAGGATGACATCGACCTTGTAGCGTAAACTTCGCTGGAATTTCAGGCGGTACCAGGTGGCTTCCAGGATTTTCTTTGGTGTCAGAGTATGCCAATCGAGGTTGAAAGCCTGTTCATCCAACATCGCCTTAACAGCCGTTTTAACCAGATAGTTCGTTTGTCGATCCGGGACTCGGGCAAGCTGAAAGGGATCAGGCACAGACGTCCCGAACAGATCCTGAAGTAGAACCATGCTTTGGTCCAGAATGCGGCGAAGACCAAAACGGGCCATCCGATCTGCAATTCGGGACCAGTCCAGATCAGGATGGTGATGCAGAATACGATCGATATCGCATAGCCAGCCCATGCGGAACCAGGCATGTTCACCCCCGTGTACCAAGAGGAACAACAGTAAGTCTTCCGGAGAGAGGGTTTTTATTTTAGAACCGGTTATTTGAATGTCTGTAGATTGATCGTACAACTCGTCGAATGAAATCGGCAGTAAAGACGGATGTATCATTAAACGCGAATGGAGTTCTATATATACCGGCGGGGAACTCGATGATTGATAATCGGCCTTGGCCAGCAGGCGGTGTAAATGATCTCTGTACCGATCCCCCGGCGTTGTATTATGATAGCCTGCCTTCTTGAGCGTTCGATCTACGCGGTCGACCTCATCGGGCGCGACCAGAATATCCAGATCACCAGCATTTCGCAGATTCACGTCACCATACGCCCACAACGCCAGGGCAGGACCTTTCAGGGCGATGACCCGTATGCCTTGCCCGGCCAGATCATTCATGATCCTGGCCAGTTCAGCACTGAGGCGCATGGCCTGTCCGGTGTTCTGCAGGGCATAGCCTTTAAGTTCCTTCAGCACCTTATCCGGCAAAAGGGCTCTGGCCTCTGCGTCCAGGGCAGCATACAACTGGGGTTTTATCTTATGGCGCGTACACCAGTATAAAAATTGATCCCAGGCCGGTGACTGGACCACCAGTTCGGCTATATCGTCATAGCTGGATGCGTGCGGCAGACTCAGGCAGGTGATCATCAGGCGAAGTTCGAGTGGGAGTGATTGTAGAAGGACACTCATCATAGGCTTATGGTTCATCCTGCGGATCTCATATAACTGCTTATTACCTTGTATTTGTCTTTTTCTTCCCCGCCGGTGACGACCACATCATCGCTGCGCAACCAGGCATGAGCTTCAAATTCAGCATGGTCAATTGAGACGCCCATATATAATGTGGAGGGCTGCCGGCGGCGGCGAAGCATGATCATGGCCGCGATGGCCTGGACAAGGCACGTATTTTTCCATGGGAGCCGGGATTTGACCAGATAGATCCCCCAGGCCACTCTCCGTGCACGGCCCCTGTACAGAGGGAACGCTTCCTCAGGCGATTCCTGCATGGGACGCCCTAAATAGGGGACCATACGACGAAAGGAAATCCATGAAACGACCAGGCGGGCAAAGGCCAGACAAAAGATTGCTTCCAAACGTAGCAGGATATTGAAGAATCCGGTTCGGATATTCATTAATGCGGGATGCAAGATATGAGAAAAAGGATGCGAGAATATAAAGTGGGAATATAAATCAGTAAGGACGGGGATGTCAAGGTAGCAGCTATCGTATCGGATTGCTTATTTTCATACTTAATCATTATGCTTTATTATAAAGTACACGACAAATATCATTTCAAGCATATCCAAGCGGTGGATTCCCGCTTAAAGCCTGCGGGGATGACCAACTTTTTAACTTTTGTCGTGTACTATGATGATTTATATTGCGTAGCGCATGAAACAGATCCATTTAACGGGTAACTTCAGGAAGGTATAACGGTGTCACAACAAGGTCATGAAACCTCAATTACCAGCCAGGCTCTCAGGATACACTCGGGTTGGTTTATCCTTCTGTTGCTCTTTATGGGGATGGCCGCGTATTACAATAGTTTTACGGGGGCCTGGGTGTTCGACGATTTTTCCTATATCCACGAAAATAGAGACGTCCGAGATCTCTGGACCGTCGGATCCGGCTATCCGCACCCGTACCGGCCAGTGCTGCAATGGACTTTTTCTCTGAACTATGCGCTTGGCGGGCTGAATCCCTTCGGATATCATTTGTTTAACATAATCGTTCATTTGCTGGCGGGGTTGACCCTGTTCGGCATCGTACGCCGTACGTTCTCGAGTCCGCGTCTGCGGACTACCTTCGGCGTTCATGCCGACTATTTAGCCTGGACGATCGCGGTGCTGTGGCTCGTTCATCCACTGCAGACGGAGAGCGTCACCTATATATCCCAGCGCAGCGAATCCTTGATGGGTCTTTTGTTTTTCCTTGGCCTGTATGGACTCATCCGGGGCACCTATGCCGGTCGGCCTCTATCCGCATGGAGTTGGTACAGCCTGGGATGCCTGGTTTTTGCCCTGGGGTGTGGAACCAAGGAGGTGACCGCTGCCGGACTCGGGGTGTTTCTACTCTACGATCGCAGCTTCCTGGCGTCTTCATGGGACGAGGTGCATACCCGCCGGTGGCTTTTTTATCTCGGCTGTCTTGCCGGCCTTGCCTGGCTTTTTCTGGAAGCGGTCAGTATTCGTATTGCACCGGACCGTGCCGGCTCCGGGTTTCATATTTCCTCTACAGATCTGATTGCAGGACTCGTCGGGCTGGGGTTGGTCAGCCAGCTCTATCGACGACTCGATCGAACGGGTGTGGGCGGCGGAACCATACGATGGATACGAGGCGGTCTGGTTATCGGCAGCCTGGCTTTGTTGTTGGGATGTATGACCGTCATTCTTATCCCCATGCTTACCCGGATGGGTGGTTATGCCAGGATATCCGGGTCAGAATACGCTCTGACACAAACAGAGGTCATAATCCATTATCTACGTCTGGTTTTCTGGCCGAGCCCTCTGTCTCTGGACCATGCCTGGCCGGTGGCAAGTACTATGCAGGATATCCTCGGCCCGGCCCTTGTTATCGGAGCTGTGATCATGGGTACCCTATGGTCCTTCCGGAGACGATCCGCCTGGGCCTTTCCCTGCGCTGCTTTTTTTATTATGCTGCTACCGACGTCAAGCATCATCCCGCTGCGTGATGTTGCTGTAGAGCACCGGATGTACATCCCCCTGGCTGCCGTTATTGCCGTGGTCGTACTGGCTTCGTATACAGGCCTGAACCGGCTTTGGGCAGCGAAAACATGGCGTCAGACGGCGCAGGCGATGACCGCTGTCGTCATCATCCTGATTCTGTGCGGAGGCACTATCGTCCGCAATATGGACTATAAGTCGCCCATTACGCTGTGGACTCAGGTTGTTTCGTTATATCCGGATCACAAACGGGCTCATCTGAATCTGGCTCAGGCGCACACGCAGGCAGGCACCCATGAAGACGCCCTGCTGCACTATCAGAAAAGCCTGCCGTTTGACTGGTTGAGAGAGGGTCTGGCGGCCAGATATTACTACAACTTCGGCCTGTCTCTGCAAGCGATGAAACAGAACGACGCGGCGGAAGCCACCTACCGGGAAGCCATCAAGCACGCCCCCCGGCATCTGGCGGCCGCCACATCCTATAATCAACTCGGCCTGATCGCCATCGAGCGTAAGGATAACAGACGCGCCTTCCAGTATTTCAAAGCCTCTACACGGGTGGCGCCCTATTATGCTATAGGTTATAAAAACCTGGGTATTCTTTATGCCAGGATGGATCGTCTGAAACTGGCTCAGCAATCCCTGCATCAAGCCGTCCGGGTCAATCCCGACTTTGTAGAAGCTCACTTCGCTCTGGCCGAAGTGTTTGAACAGCAAGCGCTGTACCACCTGGCCGCTGCGTCCTATCAAACCGTCATGCGCCTCGATCCGGATTATCCCGATGTTCAGAACCGGATGGGAGAACGGAAAGCAGTTAAATAAACTGGTGATTTAGTGATTAGTGATTTAGTGAGTTGAAAAACTTACCAATCACCAATCACCAATCACCAATACCCATGTCCCACCACCACACCATCATCATCGGTGCCGGTCCTGCCGGTCTCACCGCAGCTTACGAGCTGGTAAAGAAAGGCATACAGTCTCTGGTACTGGAAAAAAGCGACTATGTCGGCGGTATCGCCCGGACGGAAGTGTATAAAGGGTACCGGTTCGATATCGGTGGGCATCGCTTTTTCACCAAAGTAGAGGCGGTCAACAAGCTGTGGGTTGAAATTCTGGGTGATGATTTTCTCGTCAGGCCCCGCCTCTCACGGATTTACTACAAAGGAAAGTTCTATTACTATCCGTTGCAGTTGTTCAATGTGATCGGGAACCTGGGGTTACTCGAGAGTTTTCTGATTCTACTCAGTTACTTCAAGGCGCAAATCAGGCGGTCGTCCGAGGAAGAAACATTCGACCAGTGGGTGAGTAACCGTTTCGGTAAGCGGTTGTATCTAACGTTTTTCAAGACGTATACCGAAAAAGTGTGGGGCATTCCGTGCAACCAGATTCAGGCGGAGTGGGCGGCTCAGCGCATCAAGGATCTGTCGTTTGGGACCGTGGTCCTCAACGCGTTATACCGGAACAAAAAAAATCCTGAGATAAAAACACTGATCAGCGAATTTCACTATCCGGTGCTCGGACCGGGGATGATGTGGGAGCGTTGTCTGGAACTGATCGAACAGCAAGGCGGCACCGTACGTCTCAACACGGAAATTGTTCGTTTGCATCATGAAGAGGGCCGTCTTACCGGGGTGACGGCCCGCCAGGACGGGACCCTGATGGAACTGACGGCTGATCATGTTATTTCTACGATGCCCTTAAACGAGTTGTGTTCTCGTTTGGAACCGCCGGCGCCTGTTGAGGTACAGGCGGCAGGGGCCGGTTTAAACTATCGGGATTTTCTGATCGTCGGTTTGATTCTCGACCGAGCGGAAACGTTTCCGGATAACTGGATCTATGTCCACAGTCCGGAGGTTCAGGTCGGTCGTATTCAGAATTTTAAGAACTGGAGTCCGGCTCTGGTGCCCGATCCGGCTAAAACCAGTCTGGGAATGGAATATTTCTGTAACGAAGGCGAGCCATTGTGGACGATGGATGATGATGATTTGATCGAATTAGCGATGGGTGAATTGGCCGCGCTGGGTCTGGCGGATCGGAACGATGTGGTAGATGGGGTCATTATTCGTCAGCCCAAGGCCTATCCGGTCTACGATCCGGTATATCGCGAACATCTGGCTGTGATACAGGGCTATATCAATGGCTTCGACAATTTGCAGACTGTAGGACGAAACGGAATGCATCGGTACAACAACCAGGACCACTCCATGCTCGCGGCCATGCTGGCGGTGCGTAATATCCTGGGTGAGTCGCACGATCTGTGGGAGGTCAACACCGAGCGATCCTACTACGAAGAGTTTATGACAGAAGGGGCGCAGAAGGCGGCGTTGGAGTGATGGAAATGGTGAAATGGTGAAGGCGCACGGTGCGCCGTGCAAGTACAAGAGTAAGTTGAATTTTTAGCCATCCCTACAAAAACCTGCTATATAATGACTACTGAAAACAGCTCTGATACGAGTCCTTTTTTTTCCATCATCATTCCTACATACAATAGGCCGGAGCCACTGGCGGTCTGCCTGGAATCGCTTTCCCGGCTTCACTATCCGCGCGATCGTTTTGAAGTGATCGTGGTTGATGATGGCGGTGAAACCGATCTGGAGTACGTAATCTCTCAGGTTAGTGAGACGATCCGCATTTCACTGATCAGGCAGAGCAACGCCGGCCCGGGCACCGCCCGAAACACCGGTGCGGCGCAGGCACAGGGCGACATGCTGGTGTTTACCGACGACGACTGTGCGCCGGCGTCCGGCTGGTTGGATCGTATGGCGGCCTATGTTAACCGGGCGCCAGGGGCCGTCATCGGTGGTCGGACCGTCAACACTCTGCTCAGTAATCCGTTCTCGACTACCAGCGAATTGGTGATCTCTTACCTGTATACACACTTCAACGCCGACCCGGACCAGGCGACCTTTTTTACGACCAACAACGCCTGCTTTCCCAAGGCGCCATTCCACGAACTGAAAGGATTTGATACCGTGACGTTCCCACGTGTGGCGGAGGATCGGGACATCTGCGACCGGTGGCATCGGGCGGGTTTCGCCATGATCTACGCGCCGGATGTGGTGGTGCACCACGCGCATCCCCTGACGGGCCCTGCGTTCTGGAAGCAGCATTTCAAACACGGCCGCGGCACCTTCCGTTATCGCCGGGAAAGCGCCAGGCGCAGTCAACATCAGATTCGTGTCGAAGCGCTGCCGTTTTACCGGGATCTGATCCGGTATCCTTATTTAACGGGACAGGAAGCGTATAGACCATGGCGCAGCCAGGACGAGTTCGAGCAGAGCAAGGCATTTTTATCTCTGTTCATGATCATCTCTCAAATGGCCAATACGCTGGGATTTTTCTACGAGATGCTGCAGAAGGAAGAATAGGCCGAAGGGCTACAGTAAAGCTATTCGTGTCATGACTCCATATCATTATACTGCTTTTGGGTTGAATATTGCACCGGAATTTCCATGCCCGGAATTATGGCCGGGTGACGAAGATCCGGATATTCAAATAAGGTATGGGACGGTACCGCAGGCCCTGAAAAATCCAGATGCGAGGGGGTGCTGTATCAGGCAAAACCCCGTGAATTCTTGATGAGGATCGACGATATTGCCGGTTACATGGTTTCAGACGGCAAGGAAATCATCATTGACAGGCAGACCGGTAGTCGGGATGATGACATTCGGGTGTTTTTTGTTCAGTTCTGTTATGGGCGCTCTTTTACACCAGCGTGATGTGCTGGTGCTGCATGCCAGGCCGATTACTCATACAGACGGAAGGCACACTGGGCGCCATCTACATTATTCGCAATCGGCTGGATGTGGCGGAGTCGATGGCCTCCGCTTTGGGTTTCTCCATCGATGAGTCTATAGATTTCATGGCCAGTAAAGCAGTTGGGACAAGTGACAATAGATTTCATTTAAGCAGACAACACCGATAAAAGCTGCTGACCTGGAGTGGTCATGTGTTAAGCTGGGTTGACGAACCGCCGATTAATATCAATGTCATACGCTATGAAGATATGACATCCAGACCGGTAGACACGTTCACATCCGTGATTCGTTTTGCAGGGTGGCCTATAGACAGGGTTCGTATTCAGAACGCAATCGAGAGGTCCAGTTTTCGGCAGATTCGCCGGCAAGAGGAGGAAATGGGGTTTATAGAAAGACAATCATCGCCCACCCTGTTTTTCCGAAAGGGTAAGGTGGGTTCATGGCGTGAAACATTAAGCGAGGATCAGGTAGACCGGCTGGTCCCGGATCATCATCAAGTCATGCAGCGGTTCCGCTATCTGAACGAGACAGGCAAACCGGTGTATTGACGAGAACCGATGAGGGTTTTTCTACCCTTCGACCACGTGTACCAGATTTTCTTTTACCATCTCACCGAGCCACTCGAGCATATCCTGCTCACATTGTGCACGCGATACCGCGTATTCGCTGGTTATTACGTCGCAAATTTCAGATATAGTGTGGGGTTCGGCGAGTAATGTCCATGCCTTACCGCCTATTTCGTCGAGGCCGTAATACTCACTGTTTTCAATACTCATCATGACCATTTCGTCATCTAACTGACTGGTCACAATATCCTGGGAAGCTTGTAGCCTGGTGTGTAATGTTATGGCGGTATCGCTCATTAATGATTCCTCTCTTGTTATGCTGCTGATCGTCACATATGAATAACGAAAATAATGCCGTGGAGCCATCGTGTCAAGGCAGGGTGACCTTCAGATCACGTCGTATCCATTCCATATTTCTCTTGCATAAACGGATGCCTATATTATTTTGACTCCGCTTTTCTATGGTAGGTTCGCCAGCGAAGCCCCTGTTTTACCTTTAAACGTTATATGCCATGTCATACCTTTACCGCGCTTTTGGTTTGAACATTATTTCCGATTTCGAATGTCCGAAACTGATACCCGGTGATGGAGATCCTGATGTATACATTCGATATGCCTCCGTACCGGAATCATTAGAAGATTCGAAACTCAGTGATTATTATTTCGATCTGAACGCCGGTCAAATACTCATTCGGATAAATACCATCGTGCGGTTTCTGGTTTCAAATGGACATGAGATCCTGGTTGATCGGGAACCGGATTGCGATAACGACGTCATGCGATTGTATTTATTAGGTATGGGTTTTGCCGGTTTGTTACTTCAGCGCGACTTACTCCCCTTGCATAGCAATGCGGTGGAAACATCACGGGGCATGGTCGCCTTTGTCGGTTATACAGGCATTGGGAAATCAACGCTGGCCGGCGCCTTATGCAGGTATCGGTTATATACAGATGATATTCTGGTCCTATCCATGGGGGCGGATGGAGTTCCTGTCGCCTATCCCGGTTTTCCTGAAATGAGAATGACGCCTGAAACAGCAGAACGACTGGACGTCGATACCGCATCGGCTCAAAAGATATCCTGGCAAAAAGAAAAGTATAAGATATCCATGCACGAGGCGTTTGCGGTAGAACCACATCGGCTCTATGCCATCTACTGGCGATTTGATGCCAGACTTGATTAGAAAAACGTATGAACTGGGCGGGGCAGTCCCGATCATCGTAAAATCTCCTCAGGTCCATTAAAAATATCCCAAGTTTAGGCCTTAATATGTTTACAGGATCTGAGCATATATCCTGGGGTCTACCGCTTCTTGACAAGCGTCTCCTGGTATTCTGCCTGGCTGTGCCGGGCCATCTGAAATTGCGAAACGGGATCAGGCGATATCTTATTCGCGCTGGATTAGACGGTGTCCTTCCGTCTGAAATACAGTGGCGAGAGACCAAAGAGCCTTTTTCCGTAGATTATCATCTTCGGTACAACCGCCAGCGACCGCAGATATATAAGATGTTAGGTGCAATCAAGAAAAATGATCCCGTTCGTGAAATTGTAGATGTTGAGGCCCTGACGAATATGGCAGAACCTGATATAGCCAGTAATCGAGGCAGCCAATCTCCGGATGCTTTTAATGCCATGCATCTGGTCCCCGGTGGTATATATCTGATCTATTTCCTGCGACAGTTCGATGAATTTAAAATCCCTTGATCTGACCTGCATCGGGTGTTGTTTGAAACATGGTCTCAATAGCCCGGCTGAATCCTTCGGCAACGGCCAGGGTCGCCTTTTGCACCATCGCTTCTTCTTCCGCAGACATTAAGCTGTATCTGGCCCCCTTATAAATATTCACATTATATAATCCTGGATTTTTGACAAGGCCTTCCGGCAAGTTTTCTGACAGCGTATGAAAAGCAATGACGCGGTGAGCAGAGAGAAATTGATTTCCGGAAGGAGAAAGGAGGACGTGAGATCGAATTTTATACATATATTTCCCATCGATAAGATTTGACGGAATATATCGTTGTATTGAGGTTGGCCGTTCTTTCAAATAAGCGATATGGTCACCAAAGAAACCATCAGGAAAATCATCCTTGTGCGCCTGTGTAAGCAGATCATCCGCGTGGTCTACGGATCGGGCTTTGATGAACAGGATGCCTTCACCTCTATCTTCGTACGGGATCTTGTATACATAAGTGGGGAATGGATTATTCATCTCCTGTGGATCTACCACAGGTTCAAGGGATGGAGACGGAATGCGGAAGTCGGATGAACTTGATTGTTCGATGTACCCACTCAGAATTCGTGTGCTTACTTCTTTATCGGCCAGGATATAATCAAGCGTTGTCCTGGCTCCGGCGAAACGGACCACCATAGCATAATTTGTATCCATCTCAGGAATACCGTCATGTCTGGCATGATCCGTGCCCAGATAATAAGGAGATTCGACAAGAGTAACCGAAAGGTCCATTTCTTCAGCGCTGAATTCAAAATGGCGGTTCATTAACGGATTCATACCATGGTGAACCCCGGTGGCCAGTATCATTAACTTCCGATATCCGTTTTTCCTGGCATAATCAATCATATTTGTGATCAGAGGATCACGCTTATACATCGCAGACCTCTCGAAAGCCATGGTAGCGCCGACGTTATTTTCTATAAACCAGCAGGCGCCGCGGGCGATGATAAAATCAAGACCAATCAGGTATCCGACGGTCATGTGATGAGATGGATGATGCCAGTATCCTCGATGGGGTAACTATTGAGGAATCTGTCGTGCTGCGCATGTCGCGAAATTAGCAGGATGTACGGCAAGGGCGGAAAGAAACACAATAAATCGGTCACGACGACCATAGCGCGCGGCGAGCCGGACAAGTTTCAGGTAAATGAGCCGGCACCCATGTTTTCGAAAAAAGCCGAGCTGTCGTTTTGTTCTTTTAAGTAAAGATACCATAGACCTGAGAACAGGGTGTTTTTTCTGATTCAGGACTGGGGTCATACCGCCTAAAAGCCGAATAGTCCTGTCAATCACATTATTCAGAATGGGAAGGCCTTTTTGCCAACGATCATAGGTGATGATCGTTGGCCGGATACCCTGCTGCGCATCATCCGATAGGCGTTCTAATGGGCCAAGGTACTGCTCCGGGTTTTGGACAATCCATTCCAACGCCTGTCTGAACCCTCCCTCTTTGTCATGCCAGAATTGATTCCGGTATGTGCCGAGATGGCAGGATCCATTGCTTTTCATTTGTCGCAGAACCTGGACCCAGACATCCAGATGCTTTTGATCTGTATTGGACGCAGTAAGGTTTTGGTTAGAGCCCATAATCAGTACATTTTTTCTCGAGACCATAAACAAACGGCCCTGTAAAAACACCGGGCTGATCGTTATTTCGGTATTCTAACGATGAAATAATAAACATGTTCATCAAGCCTGTCAAGGAAGGCGCCTTCGGCAGAAATTGCGGATCTACGCCTCATGTATTTCGCTTGCATATCTCCATGATTGTATTATTTTGGGGCAAGATGATACAAGGGCCACACGGCTTTTATACGTTAATCAAATTTCAACGATAGAGAAGATGCCATATTACTACCATGCGTTCGGCTTGAACATAGCATCCGATATTGAATGCCCCGGATTATCCCCCGGTCATGGGCCTGTGGATGTGTCGATAGCCTATGGCGCTGTTCCCCGGAAGATTGAAGATCCCAGAGTTCAGCATTCTTTTTACGACTTGAAGCCCAATCAGGTTCTTATAAGGATGGATGAGGTGGCTTATTTTCTGGTAGAAAACGGCAATAGTATCCTCATAGATCGTTCTGAAGGCACCAATAAAGAAGTCCTCCGATTATATTTGTTAGGCGTGGTTTTCTCCGGCCTGTTACATCAGCGCGGTTTATTGCCCTTGCATGGCAGTGCGGTAGAGACGCCGAAGGGGGTAGTTGTTTTTGTTGGAGATCCCGGTGTCGGAAAATCAACCCTGGCAGGCGCCTTATGTGCCCGGAAATACCATTTATTTACGGATGATATCCTGGTCGTATCCTGTGAGAATAACATCCCGACCGCCTATCCTGGTTTTCCTGAAATGAAAATGACGCCGGAGACGGCGGATCGATTGGGGGTGGACACGGCTTCGGCGCGCAAATTATCCTGGTACAAGGAAAAGTACATTGTGTCTGCTCGAGACCATTTCGCCGGTGCCCCCCAGCCGTTATACGGCGTGTACTGGCTGACAAAGGCAGACGTACCCACCATTACGTTGAGGCCTGTGGAAGGCGTGGATAAATTCAAAATGCTAATCGTCAATACCTTTCGCGCCTCTTTTATGGAAGGACTTGGTGTCAACGCCAATCATTTTAAACTGGCTACGGTCGTCGGTCGACAGGTCCGTCTTATCCGGGTAACCCGACCGGATGAGGGGTTTCATCTGACCGGGTTGATGGATACGCTGGAACAGGATTTTTTAACCGATAACATATAGAGACAACTTTACCTTACCATCGTTTCTGCAACCAGAAGTCAAACATACTCCGCGTGCCTGTGTATTGCTGCTCAAAACGGCGCCAGTTATCGAAACTATTCATATCTGGGTCATCCGGAAACCGTTCACGATACTTCTTCTTCAGTGCGGCGGAAAAGATATTGAATCCGAGAAATTTGAATCCAAGATTATCGATGATCTGATATAGTTCCATAAGCGTATAGCGATGTTCGCAAACATGAAACAACAGATCGCGAAACGTACTCATGCTGAAGAAGTCTGTAGAGCTGATGGATTGATATAATGTTTCAAATTTTTTCTGTGTCATTAATTGATGCCGGAACACTCGCATCGCCTTCGTTTTGGTGTCGATTTGCTGCTTTTCGATGACATTCCGGAAAAAAACAACCGGTAACCTGGCCACCTGGCTGTACACCCCCACACGCATGGTACCGCCCGGTGTCAAGACCTGTTCCAGCGTATGCCATCCCGCCATTGGATTTTCCAAATGATGCAGGACGCCGACACAGTCGATGTGATGAAATTGTCGATTTAATATGGGGATATCCAGCAGATCACCATGCAGAAACGTGATGTTGTCTATTTTAAATTTGGAGGCCATGAGTTTTCCATAGGCCAGACTTGCCTTACTTAGATCTATCGCCCAGACATGCGCCTCAGGATTACCTGCGGCCAGCATCAAAGGATGCCGGCCGGTACCGCATCCAGGTACAAGGATGTCCTGTGGCCTATTATAAAATTCCGTCGGCCAGGAGAAATTCGGTTTTTTCTTTTTTAGCGTGGCTCCCACGTCTGTATCAGAATAGTATAAATGAAGCCACCGCGGATACGGATTTTCCTCATATTGTCGCTGCACTGCTTTTGACGTGCCATCCGTTATGACGGCAAAGGACGGGATTTCATTAACGATATGCTTTTCATCAAACGGTTCAATGAGCAAACGAGTGATTGCCGTTTGGATTGAGGGTGAGAATGAGGCCGGAGATCTTTAACCCAGGTGAGAAGCACATGGAAGATCAGCAATGCAACGATACATCCCACAGACCATCAGCGGGACATCAATAGTGTTATTTTCTTGACCGGCCAGCATAGTCAATTGTACGGCAAGTCGCTCTACGGCCTCGCATTCATCTTCCTGTTCATACCATACATATTCGTTGTTAAATGCCTGTTGTGCCAGAGCTGGAAGCAGGGGGAAAAGGTGTTCATGAAAGACCTGGCCTGATTGATAGAAGAATAAAATATGCCGTCTTAATCGCGTCAGAAAATGTTCTAATTCCGGATGGGTGTTGACGACCTTTTCAAGCAAGGCCAGGAACAAGGTGTCTTGCGCCAGCCTTAAGAGCATCCGATCATCCCCGGAAGCCGGATCGGTATCCGGAGTAATCCGGTATTTTTTCAAAATTTGACCTGCGGAGAGATAGGCGAGATATTGGGGATTGATCAGGGTGCTGTCAAACAGGATCTTAAGCTGGTCAATAACTGTTGGATTATAATCCGAAAAGATAATCGGATTCTTCTCTCCCATACGTCCAATAAGTTGCTGGATCTTTTGGTGGAGGGATACATCAGAAGGGGATGCCTGAAGCTCGATCAGAAGATGCTCGAAATTCATAACTCGTTTTCTCTTTCTTCATCCTTTTTAATCAAACTCATTTTTTCTGATCAAAGCACGGCCGTATTTCAGTTAATATGTCCGCTTTATGTGATCAGAGCAACTGGAATGAATTTTTTTCGACCTGGATAATCCGATAATTATCGGAGGTATTTATAAAAAACAGTCCGGACATGGTGTTTTTTCTTGACAATCTCAATTTGATGATTATCCTATTATATACATATATATTCACGTTGGTTCTCTGTTGTTTTGTGTAAATTCGTTACCATAGACGGATATATCCCGTTCTCGCGGGTTGTTAATTCACGAAACAATGACATTGTGTAGTATCGATGAACGGAGAGCCAATTCATTTCTTAAGGAGGAACTCATGAAAGAATATCGTAAACCTGAACTGCGTAGTCTAGGTCGCGTCGAAGATATGACCAAGAATACAGCAGGCGAGGGCCCGGACAATGGCACTGAATTTCAGGGTTCTATATAACGAACAGCAGCCGGTTTCTTTAAAGAAGCCGGCTTTTTTATTAGATTTATTTACCACGGTTTAACCGCCTCTAATTTTTAGACTCTCCAATTTAGCTTCTATCCTGTTTCCCTACGATATTTCCCTATGAGCGGTATTTTTGGAATCATCCATCCGGACGGTCGTCCGATGACCGCGGAAGACATCACGAGTATGTCCAATGCCCTTTCCTATCAGGGGGTGGAAGAACCATCCATACGGGTATTCGATTCTCTGGCGCTCGGGTGCCAGACCATGCGTATGACGCCTGAATCTTTCTATGAGGAAAATCCGTTATACGACTCGGAAAGTCGTCTTTATTTAAATGCTACTGTTCGCCTGGATAACCGGGATGAACTATGCCGAGATTTTGATATCCCCTCCATAGAATGGGCGACTTTGCCGGATAACCGGTTGATTTTAATGGCGTTTCAGCGCTGGGGGGAAGCCTGCCCGACTCATCTGGTCGGTGATTTCGCCTTTGTAATATGGGATGCATATCGAAAGCAGCTTTTCTGTGCAACAGACCACTTTGGCGTACGGCGGTTGTATTACACGTATTCTTCAGGACGGTTTGTATTTGCCACAGCGATACAGGGTATTTTAGCCTTGCCCGGATTCTCCGCACGACTCAATAGACGGCATGCCGCTTTATATCCTTTTCTCGTTAATAGATACGAGGAGGACGGTTCTACTTTTTTCGAGGGCATTTTTACCTTACTTAAGGCGACTACGCTGACCCTTGATAATCAAGTTTTGAAGAAACAATCCTATTGGACCCCCGCCCCGTCCCCCGAATTGCACTACAAGTCGGATGATCAATGGCTGGAGGCTTTCCGGGATGTTTTCTTCAAATCAGTTGAAGCCCGACTTCGGAGCGCCTTCCCTGTGGTCGCTCTGTTAAGCGGCGGGCTGGATTCCTCGGCCATTGTTGCCGCCGCCGCTCATATTCTTAAGAATAAGAATAAGTCACTCCGAGTTCTATCCGCCGTGCTGACAGATGAGGTGGCAGGCAAAGAGCGTGATGAGCGTGATTATATAGCCCAGTTCAGCGATTGGGATAATGTAGACATTGAGTATGTCACAGATGAACATAGCGGGCCTCTTGATGGGGGCATGAAGTTAATCGAGCATGCCGGTTTCCCCAAAATACAACCCACCCATTACCTGGTTTCGGCTTTTGGCGAATCGGCGCGCAGGCATGGCGCCCGCTGTATTCTCGATGGAACGGGAGGCGAATCGGGACCAACCTATTATGCAACGGATTATCTTGCGGAAATGTTGGTTAAAGGCCGCTGGCTGAAATGTCTGTACGAGATGCGACAATATAAGGCACGTTATCAAGTGCCCTGGTGGACTATCATTCGGTGGCGGCTTATCAATGCCCTGGTACCGGTCCCCATTCGATTAATGAGAAATCGTACCAGTCTCTTCAACCTGCAGGAGATGCTAGATCAATTTCCGATAAAGCAATCTTTTATGGAACAGATAGACGGAGATGAAAGATCGGGAATACTAAAACACATCCGCGCCATTAATGAGAAACGTCCGAATCACCGGAAGAACCAGTTAGGATATATGAAACATGCGCGCGCACCGTTTTATGATATTTATACGGATCATGTATCCTTTGCATATCCATATTACGATAAACGTCTGATGGAATTTTGTCTTGCAGTGCCTGGCCATCTTAAATTTCATGACGGCTTTTCCCGATATTTAATCCGCAGCGGTATGGATGGTTATTTGCCCCCTAAAATTCAATGGCGAACAACCAATGCACCTTTTTCGACGGATTACCATCTCCGATACAACAAACAAAGACCGCAAATGATAGAGCTTCTTGGTGATATCAACCCTTCCGATCCGGTGCGAGAAATCGTGGATGTGGACCGTCTTGTGAAGGCTGTGAAACACGATATGACAGAAAGTTCGGGCATGTCCTCTCAAAATTTTGCATCGCTTCACATCGTACCATTAGGTATCTATATGATCTATTTTCTTCGTCAATTTGATGAGTTTAAGACACATTGATCTCGCCTCGATTTACTTCGACATCATCTTCCCTCCTGTTTATTTACATATCTTCATACTCATTCATACACGGCTACATCATGTGAATGCTACTTCCCAATGCGTGTTTTATGTCTAATAGCCCTCTATCCCAACTAAAAAAAATGGCCGAATTGGCGCCGTATCTACGTCAGGCGTTCGAACTGGTCTGGACGGCGGCACGACGGTGGATGATAGCCTGGTCTGTACTTCTAATCGTGCAGGGCCTGTTGCCTGTGGGCATCGTCTATTTGACCCGAGCACTGGTGGACGACATCGCACGTATTCTCGGTACGGGGCTGACCCTGGATGAGTTACGGCCGACCATCTTTCTGGTTGCCGCCATGGCCTTACTCCTGCTCCTCACCGAAAGTCTTCACGGGATTTCCCGCTGGGTGCGCACTTCGCAGGCGGAGCTAGTGCAGGATCATATCAGTACACTTATCCACCACAAAGCGTCTACGCTTGATCTGGCTTTCTACGAATCGTCCGATTGGTATGACCGGATGCATCGGGCGAAATACGATGCCCTCACCCGGCCGATCACCCTGTTGGAAAATATCGGCGGGATGGTTCAGAACGGCATCACGCTGGCGGCGATGGCGGTGGTGCTTACTAGCTATGCCCCATGGATACCGCTCCTGCTTCTGGTCAGTACCGGCCCGGCCCTGGTGGTTGTCCTCCGTTATGCGAGGAAACAGCACGAATGGTGGATTCGAAATACCAAAGCGGAGCGCCGTACCCGTTATTATGACTGGATTCTTACCATTCGGGAAGCGGCTGCTGAATTACGTCTTTTTGATTTAAGCGCCCATTTCAGGGAGGCCTTTCAATCCTTGCGCCAGCGTCTGCGTATTGGGAAACTTCAGATCATGCGAGACCAGGCCTTCGCGGAATGGTGGGCGGCCGGTCTCGGGGTGTTGGCAATGGGCGGAGCAATGGGGTGGATGATCTGGCGTGCGGTGGACGGGCAGTCCGGTATCGGATTGGGGGATCTGGCCATGTTTTATCAAGCCTTTCAGCAGGGGCAACGTATGATGCGTATGCTGCTTGAACATGTCGGGCAGATTTATCAGAACAGCCTGTTCCTGGAGAATCTGTTCGGATTTCTGACGATAAAACCGGAATTGCGATCAGCCCAACAGTCTGCGCCGACGCCGGACATCATACGAGACGGGATTCAATTTGAGGATATTACCTTTCGATACCCGGCCAGTGACATTTCGGTGATGGAACACTTTTCCCTGGATGTTCCCGCCAACAAGATGGTCGCCATCGTGGGAACCAATGGGGCAGGAAAGAGTACCCTGGTCAAGTTATTATGTCGATTCTATGATCCTGAAATCGGCCTGGTTAAAATCGACGGCATCGATATACGTGAGCATGATATAGATGCCCTTCGGCGTATGATTACCGTCTTATTTCAGGAACCTGTACATTATCATGACTCAGCGGGAGACAACATCCGCATGGGCGATCTGGCCAACAATCCAAGTATGGCGGAAGTACATGCCGCCGCCCATAATGCCGGCGCCGACGGGCCTATCCGTCGGCTTCCCGAGGGCTATGAGACCAAGCTCGGCAAATGGTTTGGCGGCGCCGACCTGAGTACAGGCGAATGGCAGCGCGTAGCACTGGCGCGGGCGTTTCTTCGCAAGGCGCCGATCATCGTGCTCGACGAACCTACCAGCGCGATGGATGTGTGGGCGGAGGTCGACTGGATGTCCCGGTTCCGCACACTCACCGAAGGCCGTACTACGCTGGTCATCACCCACCGTTTTACCACGGCTATGCAGGCCGATATCATCCATATCATGGATGGAGGGCGCCTCATCGAATCCGGTACGCACGAAGAACTGATTGAACAGGACGGTCGGTATGCGCAATCGTGGCGGGCACAGCAGCGAACGGGCAGGTAGGCAAGTGGGCAGGTGGGCATTAGCCCGATGCTTCAGCGACAGGTAAGCAGGTAGCCAAATGGAAAATTCAACCCTCACCATATCGGTGATTATACCTGTACACCAGAACTATGAACCGTTTCAGGCTTGTATGGCGAGTGTCCGGAACCTGAAGCCGGCGCCTGATGAGATTATCGTCGTTGCTGATGGGGATCCGGAAGGGGCGGCGTTGGCAAAGTTGCTGGGTGTGCAGGTTGTTGAAACAGCGGTTGCTGGCGGCCCCGGGTATGCACGAAATCGGGGTGCGGAACAAGCCCGTGGTGATATCCTATTCTTTCTTGACGCGGATGTGACGGTGTATCCCGATGCCACGGATCGTCTGCACAGGCTGTTTACGGAAGAGCCGGATTTCGCTGCGGTGATCGGTTCCTATGACGACCAGCCCAGCGAGCCGAACTTTTTATCGCAGTACCGGAATCTGTTGCATCACTACGTACATCAGAATGCGTCGCCGGAAGGCTCGACATTCTGGGGGGCCTGCGGAGCCATACGATGTGTGGTTTTCCAGGACATGGGCGGCTTTGATGAGCGCTACCGGTATCCGTCCGTAGAAGATATCGAACTGGGGTGCCGGATGCGGCAGCGTGGCTATCGGATACGGCTTGACAAGGCTCTGAACATCAAGCATTTAAAACGTTGGACCGTACGATCTATTCTCTTTACCGACTTTTTCCGGCGCGCTTTACCCTGGACCGCTATCATTCTGCGTGATCGTCGTTTAGTTAATGATTTGAATATGAAGACATCAGACCGGTTAAGCGTTGCCGCTTCAGGGTTGTTATTCGCGTCTACAGTAGGGTCAAGCATTCGGATTGAAATGCTTATAGTAACCGGCATTATGGCAGGGATGCTGTTTATGTTGAATCAACCGATCTACGGTTTTTTTTATCGTAAACGCGGTTTATGGTTTGCTGTAAAATCGGTTCCCTGGCACTGGTTGTACTTTTTATATAGCGGCCTGGCCTTTCTTATCGGTATCATCCGTCATGGCCTGGGATTAAAATCATTAGAACGAGGATGACGCATACGACGCGACTGGAAAAGGTACGATGACCACTCCCAATGGATCTCGTTCTGATCAATGGACGATGTTTATACGTCAGTGGCAGGAACGGCATGCCATAATACTAATGCGATTCGGTATCGGTATTATGGCTGTGGCGGCCGTAATCTGGCTGACCTATCAGTTCTGGCGTCTTATCGTTCCGAATCCCCCGATATGGCCGACTTCACCGTGGGGGGCTGCCGACCTGATACAGCGTTTTCTGGAGGTCAATCACTGGTTTGCCCATCCCGAATCGCGAACATATCACTCGATTGGAACAGCAGTTTACCCACCGGCTTCGTATGTGATGCTCTGGCCGTTTGTTGGCTGGCTTGATGCCCTGTCCACCCGATGGCTATGGACCGTCACAACGGTAGCTATGCTGGCCTGGTTGACAAGAATTTTCGTTCAGGAGTGTCGGGCCCAAACCCGTCTGGAACAGGCCTTCCTGGCGATGATTCCGCTGTCGATCTATCCTACAGGAGCGACGATAGGAAACGGTCAGCTTAATATTCATGTGGTCCCTTTACTCCTGGCAAGCATCCTGATACTGGTACGGGAACCGCCGTCCTGGCGTAGAGATCTTGTCGGATCAGGTTTGTTTCTTCTGGCCCTGGTCAAACCAACGGTCGCCGGTCCTTTTTTCTGGATCATCCTGTTCGTTCGTGGATCATGGCGGCCCGCGTTATTGATCTGTATCAGCTATTCGGCGTTGACCTACTGGGCGATTTCATTCAAGAACTTTAGTATTGAGGTGATGCTATCGGCCTGGTTGGATCGGGCTACGGGTGGTGTTATTCACGGTGCGATAACGGGGGCGGTGGCGAATCAATCGACCTGGCTGATGTCGTTGGGCATGAAAGCCTGGCTGATCCCCGGCGCCTTGATCGGGCTGGCGCTGGCCGGCGTCTGGATGTTTATACATCGTCGGGTCGACCCATGGATTACCATGGGGGTGATCGGTATTCTATTTCGTTTTTCGATTTATCACCGCTGGTATGATGATCTGCTGATCCTGCCTGCCCTGGTTGCTTTATACCATATAGCAAAACAGGGCATGACAACTGGCAATAGAGATGTCCTCGGAGGCTTGCTATTCACATTTTTGTTGATTATGATGATGGCGCCCGGCGGGCTCTACTTATTACCTCCACCGTGGAACGGGTATTTTACGCAGATACAGGTGGTGGTCTGGATAGGCGTCCTGCTTTTTCTGTTGTATCAGGCATGGCAGGAAAGAGGGCTCGCGACAAGAGTCGTGAGCGCAGATGCCATCGAGGCGGCAAGCGGACTTGACCTGTTTGCTTCCCAGCCGGATAACCTGGAGGACAGGCTGGAAGGCAGTGCATCGCTCAAGGGGTGGCCTGCTGTATATTCGTCCGGTGGTCCGAGATCCGGCAGCGGTTCGTCCGCATCCCGGCGTGATAGAAAAAAGGCATCTCTGTCGGTACCCGTCAACGTAAACACAGCCTCACAGCCCCAGCTGGAGTCCCTACCCGACATAGGGCCTGTGATTGCTCGCCGCATCATCACGGGCAGGCCGTGGAGCCGTGTGAATGCGTTGACAGATGTAAAAGGTATCGGGAAGAAAAGACTGGCGGGAATCAGAGGTCTTGCCACCGTGCTTTAACGTCGAAGCAGGTGGTCATTAAAAGAAACGCAGGCCTTCAAGAGGTAGTGGCCACCTTAGTCTGAAGCCATTGTATAATAAGCCGGCTCATAAACCTCTGACCTGTGGCGTTGAGATGACCGTCTCGTTCAAAATAGCAGGAGAAGCGTTCTTTCGGCGATTTCCATTGGGTGTTAAGATCAATAAAATCCTTGTTCGTATCTTTCATATGAGATTGCCGACCCGGAAATGGGGTGCCGTTTTCCCACGGAATATGGATGAATAGTATAGGGATATTCGTTTTTTCCCTGATCTCCTGCATGGCGTCGATAAAAGCCCCATTCAGCGCCCACCATGATCCCAGACCATATTTCAAGCCGAACCACCTGTCCACTCGTCTCCCCAAAGTAAATACATAGGAATGACGTTCAAGAAAATGAAGCAGCCATCCCGGTCGATCTCTTGTCGTCATTTCGACCAATTGTTCTTCTTCCAATTTAAAGGTTGGTTTGTTTACGCCATTACGAAAGGCGAAAAAAGGTCGGTCAAAGTCTTCTGTATACAGCCCTATCACCATGGCATCGGGCTGTAATGGCATAGTCCAGTGTTCCAGGCTCTGCCGGATTTGATCCACGCCAAAACCCGGCATGGCCCGATTATACACGATCAGGCTGTCGAATGCAGATTCGATATAATGGCCAGCGGTCTGTTCATATGCCACGCCGGTTCCCCACATAAATGAGTCGCCCAGCATAACAACACGTATTCCCTCTGTTTCGTTAGAATCGCGGTTACTGATACGGAACCATTGTTCATTAGCGTAATATCTTGATGGGGTACCGTCTATTTTCCAGACGAAGGCATGTGAAGGCCGCAGCCGCCAGCCGACTTCTTTATCCACGACGAAATCTCGCCCGGGACGATCCTGATATTCACCCACATAAGAACGCGGTCGGGGAGGATATTTATCCCACCAGGCCAGTAGGCCTTCTGTTGCCAGTAACATCAGTATGATCGTAACAATAGAAAGTGAAAGATTAATGCTCAATGATCGGAAGCGACGCATCGCGGTCTCGCAGGATATCCGGTTAATAAAAAAGGGCTGCAAATAAGTATGCAGCCCTTTTTATTTTTATCTGGATGGACATCGTATTACTTCAGCAGCGTCATCCGTTTTGCTTCGCTGAACCCGGTGCTGGAGACCAGACGGTACAGGTAAATGCCGCTGGCCACCTCACGGTTCTGGGTGTTGCGGGCGTTCCAGGTGACCTGATAGCGCCCACCCGACTGCACTTCATCGACCAACCGGATAACTTCCTGACCGAGCAGGTTGTATACGACCAGCGTGATGTGCGCTTGCTCTGCGACGTCGTAGGCAATCGTGGTGGTCGGGTTAAACGGGTTCGGATAATTCAAATTCAATGCGAAGGTCTTTGGCGCCAGCATCTCTTTCGTGATGGCCTGCGTCGTCGTGCCCAGGTCCACCGGGACGAGTCGTGTCTGCCGGTCAGCCAGCGTCATTTCCGTCAGGGCCAGTTCGGCTTCTTCATGATCCAGTAAAGGGGTTACCGGTATCAGGAGCATGGGCCGGTCATCGGCGGCAAGACCTGTATCAGCCCGCAGACTGTATACGATCACGCGTACCGTGCCATCGTCTGTCACCCGACTTTCCAGGGTCAAACCGTTTGTTTCTCCATCTAATTGCGGCGTACCAACAAGCAGCTTCGACGGATCGAAGGTGAATGTCGCCTGGGCGCCGGCGATGAGATGACGCGTATCAAGCATCACCGGGACCATCAACTCTCCTTCGACAAGAATCGGCGCCCTCAGATCAATGATACTGTGACCCGCAATCGGTTTTGTGATGGCGCCGTCATGTATATCTATGCCGAGGATGATGTTGATAATTCCGATCACATCGGCAATATTTATGCCGCCGTCATCCGTCACATCATAAATTTTTCCCAGCGCCGTTTTGAGATCCGGCAAGGTAGAGGGTATCGAGTCATTGATCAGCGCCAGCACCAGTTCTACGGCGTCGAGTATATTGACTACGTCATTCTTGTTTATATCCCCACGGACACCTGTCTGGATCGCACCGTCTTCATGGGTCGCATCTAACTCGAAGGCGGGAAAGGTAAAGCTGCTCACAACTATGGAAGGCTCCAGAATAACAACCGGCGTATCCGTCCCAAGGGCATCAGGCGATGTATAAACGAGCTTACCGATCACTATTGACCCACCTGGGCCAATACCACCCACCTGATTTCCTTGCGGCTCGGAAAGTAAAACGATCCTCAGAGTGTTCGTACCTTGAGGATAATTGCCTTTGAAGATGAATCCTGATGCTGCCTCTACAACCACCTTATCCGGATCGCCGTCAAATACCTCTCCAGGTACATTGGTGAGGTCTATATCGAACGATAGCCCACCAATAGCAAAGGTGGGATTGTTGTTGGTGACGGTAATGTTCAGCTTGAGATCGGTGGCATTTCGACCGACGAAAACCTGGTCTATCTTGATCACGGCGCCGGTGCCTACATCGCCATTCAGCGGCTCCGAGGAAGAAAAACCGGACGTAATCCCGGCCTGGACGGCAACGGGAACTGCCATCAGGCAGAAAACACTGAGTATGAGAAAAAAGAAACGGTTTAATTTCATAAGTATATAGGAGACACATTTATTCTACATGATTTATAGCTATATTAAGCAGTACAGTTTTAAATTCAAATTGTCAATGGGAAATTGTATAAAAGGCATAGTTCCCGTCAATAATATCCTTGTTTCCTTAACACAATCGGTATACTTTCATGGTGATTTACGGGAGGTGTGTGAAGGATGAATGGTTAATGGTTAATTAAACATGATCACATCTGACATTGAGCACCCTTATGTAGGAGAAATTTGATATCTCAGACAAACATTACATGTCAATTCTTGTTAACAATCGTTAATCAACCCCTTCTTGTATGATTTCTTTCTTTGATTGTAATTGCATCATAGGTCGCCGTTCAGCGCCCCGGCCGGAGACCAACCTGACTATAGATGAGATGGTGGCAGCGTATGACCGCGCCGGGATTATTCAGGTGCTGGCGACGCATGCGCATGCGAAGGAATACAATCCGTCTATCGGCAATGAGCAGCTCTCCGACCTGTGTGCAGATCAGGCCTTGTTACAGCCCTGTTATGTAGTGCAACCTCACTGGACCGGTGAGATGCCGGGGGGAGATGCGCTGATTGATTATTTACGGGACGGCAGCGCCAGGGCCGTACGCCTGTTTCCTAAAGAGCACAGCTATGGACTGGGCGAACGTTGGTGTGGTCCGCTGTTTTCAACGCTCGAGCAGGCCGGTATTCCGGTGTTGATCGATCTCGATCAGACTGCCTGGACCGAGATAGACGGTATATTAACCGCCCATCCTCGATTAAAGCTGGTGGTGCTACGCGTCGGCTACCGTAACGACCGTTGGCTCTATCCGCTTTTGCACACACATCAAGGGTTGTTGTTGGAATCTTCCCTGTATCTTCCGCATCGGGGTGTTGAAGTATTAACGGAACGGTTCGGCGCCGAACGCCTGATTTTCGGTACCGGTATGCCGCTCTGGGACATCGGAGCGGCTGTCTCCCACATTATGTATGCGGCGATATCGGACGCGGCGCGCAGCCGGATTGCCGGAGAAACGTTGCAGTCGATTCTCTGGTACGGGGGGGATGTATGAGCATGCTGTGGGAAGCTGTACGCCAGGGACGTATCCTGGCAGAGGAACTGATCATCGACTGCCATACGCATATGGGCCCCTGGTTCAATTTCAATGTACCGGGTAACCCATGGGCAGAGGGGATGATCCAGGCGATGGACACCTGTGGGATTCAGAAGGTGATCTGCATGCCGCACGTCGCCATTGCAACCGACTATCTGTGGGGCAACCGGATCATTGAAGAGGCAATAGAGAAGCATCCCGACCGTTTTGCCGGCTACTGCACGGTGAATCCGAACTATCCTGCTGCGGAGATAGAAGAAGAACTGGAACGCGCCATCACCAACGGACCGCTCTGCGCCATTAAATTTCATCCCAGTACGCACGCCTATCCCGCCGATGGACCGGGGTACGAACCGGCCTGGGCATTCGCCCAGGCATACGGACTGCCGTTGCTGTCCCATACTTGGGAAAACGACCGGTTCTGTCATCCGATGATGTTTGTCGAACTGGGTAAAAAGTATCCTGACGTGCCCATATTACTGGGCCACACAGGCGGATCACCGGGTGGCAATGACCAGGCCATAGAGGCCGCTATGCAGTGGCACAATCTGTATTGTGACCTGACGGCCTCCATGAGTGCTAACGGCATGCTCGAAGTCCTCGTCCGCCGCGTCGGAGCGGATCGCATCGTGTTCGGCACGGATATGCCGTTTTTCGATTGCCGCGCCAAGATCGGATTTGTCGCCCATGCGCGTATACCGGATGAGGATAAACGGAAGATTCTGGGGTTGAATACAAAGCGGATATTCGGGTTGTAGGAAGGCGGTAATCGGTAGGCGGTAAGCCGGTGCTTTAAAGCACACGGAATTTGTAGGGTAAGCGGTGCGCCGTGTGTGTACTATGTCCAAGCAAAGGATTTGATTATGGCTGAACATAAAATATTGGTTTTTGTGGACGATCTGTTTTTTTCTGCGAAGATTGGAGAAGTCATTCGACAGCTTGGTGGAAAGCCGGTGATCACGGCTAATATGGAGAGCATTTTTGAGCGTCTTGAACCGGATGGTCCTACGGCGATTGTTGTCGATCTCGGATTGATGGGAGCGGATGCAGTAGATATTATCGCTCAGCTCAAAAAACAGTCCGGAACCATGGACGTGCCGATGATGGCTTTTGGTCGGCACACAAGTCCGGACGTGCTTGCCCGCGCATCGGAAGCCGGTTGCGAACAGGTCATGCCCCGATCCGATTTTGTAAAACGATTACCGGGGTTCCTGCAGGACAGTATGTAAGCAGGTGGGCAGGTAGACAGGTGGATAAGGCGTACGAGTAACCTATGATGACGAATAAACAGATCAGCAACATATTGGATAAAATCGGCAAGCTGCTTGAATTGAAGGGAGAGAACACCTTCAAGACCAGGGCCTATGCACTTGCGTCGAGGAAGATAGATACGCTATCAGAACCCGCTGAAACGCTGGTGCAGGAGAAGCGGTTGAGCGATGTGCCCGGGCTCGGCTCTTCCATGGTAAGACATATTACGGAGATGGTGGAAAATGGGCATTCACCGTATCACGAAGAGCTCATGGTGGCCGTACCAGCCGGATTGCAGGAGATGCTCTCCATCTCGGGTCTGGGGTCGAAGAAAGTACGGTTGATCTATGAACAATTGCAGATCGACACCGTCGGCGAATTAGAATATGCCTGTCGGGAAAATCGTCTGGTAAAACTGGCTGGATTCGGTCTCAAAACCCAGGAGCGGGTGCTTAAAGGGATCGACCTGCTGAAGCGGTCCCGCGGTCTTCATCTGCTCAACCGGGCGGTGGCTGAAGCGGAAAGACTGGTCGAGGTGTTTCAACGGCATCCTGATGTCTGGCGCGTGGCTATTGCCGGTGAGGTGCGGCGTTGTACGGAGGTAGTCCGCGATATCGATCTGATCGTGAGCAATCCGGATGCCGAGCGGATTCTTCCGGTTCTGACGCGTTACGATCAGCTCCATGAAACCGAACAGGATGAGCTGATTGTTACCGGAGAAGCGGGCATCCCCGTGCGCCTTCACTTCGTATCGGAGGAGACCTTCGCCATTACTTTATACCACTGGACGGGCAGCGAAACCCATCGGGAGAAAATCGCCCGGCATGCCGATAGCCTGGGGATTACCGTGACGGATCGCCATGTGATTCGTGATCGGGTGGTTTTACCCTGTCCGGATGAGACGGTGCTCTATGATGTACTGGGTTTGCAATATATTCCGCCTGAGTTAAGAGAAGGCGGTGATGAGGTGGAGCGTGCCGCCAGTCAAAATCTGCCTGTTCTGCCTGTTAGAGAGGATCTGCTGGGGGTCATTCATAATCATACCACGTATAGTGACGGTACGCATACTGTTCAGAAAATGGCCGATGCAGCCCGTGACCGAGGCTATCAGTATATCGCCATCTGCGACCACAGCAAAACCGCCGCGTATGCCCATGGCCTGAGTATCGAGCGCGTACAGGAACAGCAGGAAGAGATCGATACGCTTAACACCCGATATGACAATTTTCGAATATTGAAGGGTATAGAATCGGACATCCTGCCGGACGGCAACCTGGACTATCCCGATGATATTCTGGCCTCTTTCGATCTGGTCGTTGCTTCCGTGCATTCTGTTTTCAACATGTCCGAAACAGATATGACAAACCGTATTATCCGTGCGATTCAGAATCCCTATACCACGATTCTGGGACATCCTACCGGTCGATTGCTTTTAGCGCGGGACGGTTACCCGGTTGATATGCACCGTATCATAGACGAAGCGGCTGCACAGGGTGTCGCCATCGAAGTCAACGCCAACCCCCATCGCCTTGATATGGACTGGCAACATATAGCCTATGCGCTGGATCGCGGCGTCCGTATCAGCATCGGTCCCGATGCCCATCAGATCACTGAATTGGATTATGTGGATATTGGCCTGGCGATGGTCAAAAAAGGTGGGGCCACGGCATCGCAATTGGTCAATACGATGACGGCAGAAGAATTGATCGAATTAAAAGACATGCGAAGGTAAAGATGCAACCTGTCTGGTATGGCGGGGATGTGAAATAAGAACAGAAGTGTTATGCCCAGAATATCTTTAAAAGCTAAAAATTCCCGTATGGAAGAAGTCGTCGGACGTTTGAAAAAGACGTACCCTGAGGCAAAAGGGGCCTTGTGTTATTCCAACCCGCTGGAACTGTTGATTGCCACGATTCTGTCGGCCCAATGTACCGATGAACGGGTCAACCGGGTGACCACATCGCTGTTTAAGGCCTATCGGTCGGCTCAAGACTACCTGGATATCCCCTTAGACGTATTGGAAAAAGATATTTTCTCCACCGGATTTTATCATAATAAAGCGGCAAATATTAAAAAGTGCTGCCGGACCCTGGTCGATCTTCATAACGGCGAGGTTCCCCATACGATGGATGATTTAACGGCGCTGCGCGGTGTGGGACGGAAGACGGCCAATGTCGTGCGAGGCAATGTCTTCGGCCTTCCAGGGATCGCCGTTGATACCCATGTAAAACGGTTGTCCGGTCTACTCGGATTCACCAAACTGACCCATCCGGATAAAATAGAAACCGACTTGATGAACATCGTACCGGAGTCCCATTGGACGGCGCTGGGCCATCTCTTCGCCCATCACGGTCGGGCCATCTGCATCGCCCGTCGACCAAAATGCGACGAATGCATCCTGAGCGACCTGTGTCCCTCGGCGAAGTGATATGGATCCCCGCTTAAAACCTGCGGGGATGACTATTTTTTGACTTTTGTCGTGTACTATAAGCAGAGAGAGTCTACTATTTGAACTTTTGATTTAACTGAGAGGATCTCCATGCAGATAGTTATTCTTTGCGGTGGCCAGGGTGCTCGTTTACGGGAAGAAACGCAATATCGTCCGAAAGCCCTGGTTGAAATCAGTGGACGCCCGGTGTTATGGCACGTCATGAAAAGTTACGGCCATTACGGTTTCCGAGACTTCACCCTCTGTCTGGGTTATAAAGGAGATATGATCAAACAGTATTTCCTTGATTACGATGTGTTACGCCATGATCTGAATATTACCGTGGGACCGAATAAAGAAGTGGCCCTGTTAAATCCCGAAGAGACCGATGAATGGACGGTTACCTGCGTGGATACAGGTTATGACACACCTACCGGTGGCCGGATACATCGTATAAAACCCTATATCCCCGATGCCGATGAAACATTTATGCTGACCTATTGTGACGGTTTAGCCGATATTGATATTCGGTCCTTGTTACAATTTCATCAAAAAATGGGAAAGGTCGCGACCATAACAGCGGTGCGTCCGCCCTCCCGTTTTGGTGTGCTGAATATCGAGGGGAACATCGCCACAGGGTTTGCCAAGGGGGCCCATGTGGATTCCGGATGGATTGACGGCGGCTTTTTTGTTTTCAACAAGCAGATTTTCGATTATCTTGATGATACGTCCTGGCTCTCGGGTGATGTGAGAGATGTTCAGGATGGTAGAAGATCTACCGTACAAAAGTTGATAGATGATCAGGAACTTGCCGTATACAAACATGCCGGCCACTGGCAATGCATGGATACATCCCGTGAGATGGAAGTCTTGACTGAGTTATGGAGAACGGGACAGGCATTCTGGAAACTCTGGCAGGGGTAGGGGGAAGAAAGGAAATGGTGATTGGGTGATTGGTGATTGAAAAGACTGAAAGCAGAAGGCAGTAAGTATTTCAATCAACAAAAAGTAGAAAGAGCGAAGCAGAGCGCGTTCTAATAATGCCTTGAAGAGGCGTTCCTTACTTTCGATTGAACGTAGCGAAATTAATCAACAAATCTACAAATCTACAAATGGGGCAGGGTGGTGAGCGGCCGGCAGGTGGGATTGGATTCTGATCATGAAAACATATACGGATACCGAAGTAGATTCTCTAATTCGTTTGCTGGCTGATGATGATGAGGCGATGCTTACGTTGGTTGGGGAACGACTGTTTGAAATAGGAGATGTGGTCGTTCCTACGCTATGGGATGCACGGCTGCGCGTCTCCTCGGCTATTCGTCCCCGTATCGATAGTATTCTTTCCCGTCTGTCCGTCGATGCAGGCAAGGAACTGGCGATTCAAGACTGGCAATTGCTGGCGGCTCAACCTGATGAGTTGGATCTGGAAAAAGGTATTGCCACGATTGCCCGCTCGAATTTCCCGGATTTGGACTGGGATACGTATCGTCTGTTACTTGATAATCTGGCTGATGAACTGGCGATTCGTTTGACCGGTGTATCTGATCCGCTTGATGTGGTTGAATTGTTTTCCCAATATCTGTTTCAGGAACAGCAGTTTACCGGATCGGATATAGCGTATTACGAGTCCGATGATTATTATATCAACCGCGTCCTTGATCGCAAGCGCGGCATTCCGATCTCCCTGTCAGTCATTTGTTTACTGATTGGCCAGAGATTGTCTCTGCCGATGTGCGGTATCGGTCTGCCGGGACACTTTATCGTAAAATATCAGGCCGGCGAAACCGAAGTTCTGTTTGATCCTTACCATGAGGGCATGGTAGTAACGCGAGAAGAATGCGAAGAGATAATCATTCGAAATCAGTATCGCTATTCGGATGATTTTTTCGAGCCGTATTCAAACCGGATGATTCTCGCCCGCATGCTGGGTAATCTACGTAATTTCTATTTACAACGCCACGACCGGGAACGCTTGTCGACCGTGACCCATTATTTTAAATTAGTAACGGGAGAATAGGGTTGGTTATTTGAAATGCTCATTTTAGATTGTGAACACCCTATTGATTCTGGTATCGTGGGTTAACATCGCCGGGGGATGTTGGCGGAAGGAAAGACGACAACGCTTTCGTTACCATTTTTGCCGACGGAGGCTACGCCGAAGAGAAAGTTGTCGATAACAATATTCTCCAGGGTATGTTCCGTAACCAGGCCTACGAACCGTTCATACTGCCACTGTGGCGCCGTGGTATCCAGCCAGTAGACTTTATAGCCGGCCAGATTCGGATCTTCGACACGATCCCAGGCCGGGGTAGTTGATGGTCTTACCACGCCACCAATACGGACCACGGCCGGTTGCGGCGGCGCCCAGGCCAGTGAGGCCAGGACAGTCGCATTGACGGCGGTAAGTTTAGCGACATACTCAAAGTTGACCCCCTCGATCACATCGCCGTAGGTTATCTCATTTTCTACCCGAATGTCCTGGTGCTGCCTCGTGTAGTTCTCATGCGTTTCCATGATACGCACGCCGGGGATACCGGCATCATTAAACGGTCGGTGGTGCCCACCCCGGCCGAATCGGTCGAGGCGGTAAATCATGATTGCCTCCAGATTCGGGATGTACTGTTCCGTAATACGGTGTACATACCGTGCAAGCTGTCGGGATGGCCCATCGACCTCACCGCCCGTAAACCGTCTTCGCCGGCGCTGGTAGTCCGATTCAGTCACGGGTGTCGGTTCGGAAAAAACACGGAAAGTCGAATTCTTTATGATGCCGTCTACACCTTCGATATTCCCGATCATATCGTTGTTGAGGACACCGATGACAGCCCAACCTGTTTCATTCGCCACTCTGGCCATATGACGCCCACCGTATAAGCCCTGCTCTTCCCCGGACAGTCCCGTATAGATAATGGAATTGGCGAAATCGTATCGGGTCAGTAAACGGGCGGCTTCCAGAACGCCTGCCACACCGGAGGCATTGTCGTTGGCGCCGGGAGAATCAGAGGTGCTGTTCAGAGCATCTGAGACTCGCGAATCGATATCGCCGGACATGATCACATACCGGTTAGGATGGGTTTTGCCGCGCTGTATCGCCACCACATTTACTACCCAGGTGTCTTCAGGAATACGTCTGCTTTCGCCGCCTTTTACCAGGTCGTACTGGTATGATACTTCCAACTTGCCGCCCGCGGCTGCGGATATCCGGTCGAATTCGGTTTTGATCCATCATCGTGCGGCGCCGATGCCACGGGTATCGGAAACCGTATCGGACAGCGTGTGCCGCGTACCGAATCCGACCAGCTTTCGGATGTCTCTCTCGATACGTTCGGCATTGGCGGCTTGTACGATGTCGTAGAGACGCAGCTCCGATCCCGGTGGCGGCGTGGTTGGCGGTTGTTGGGCGAAGCATGGCGTGGCTATGGTGATACCTACGATGGCAATCAGGATGATGAGGGCGTTGGAAATTGGAATTTTGAGCATGGTATGGGTTCCTGTGATGTTGCTTCCATTCAAGGATTACAGCCAGGGGTCGAATAGAATTTTAACCGCCTGTCTGGTTCGCAACAGGCCAACGCCTTCGGCATATCGTGTAAACGGCATGGTATGGGTAATCAGAGGGGCCAGGTTCAGGCGGCCCTCCTCGATCAGGCGTAACGCTTTTTCGCCTGCTGCCCGGTTATGCGATCCGTAGCCGAGAAGAGAGAAACCGCCGCGCCAGAGATCGGCGGTAAAGGTGACCTCTTCTCTGAGGACACCAAAGATGACCACGGCTTTTCGGGTCCGGGCGATCAGATATTCGATCGATGTCTTCAGCCCTGTGGCATCGATGGCGGCATCCATCGTTCCATCTGAGAATCGTCCCGGTGGGTACGCATTCTGGTCCGGTGAAATAACCCGGTCTGCCCCTATCTGCAAGGCCATACCACGTCTTTCCTCAACAGGATCGATACCGATGACTTCCGACGCACCGTAAGCTCGGGCCATTTGCACCGCGATCAATTCGGCAGGCCCCAGACCACCGACACCGAAACGTTTCCCCTGGATCACGTCAAACGGCGCCAGTTGATCGAAGGCGACCTGAACACACATGGCCAGTTCAAGCGGGGCTATTTCAGACGGCGTGAGTTGCTGAGGGATTTTCAGCAACCCTTTCTCGTCAAAGGCAACATATTGCGCATAACATCCCTGGGTGATCCGCGATCCCCGGTCCTGCCAGGCTGCGACCTGGTCGCCTGCCACCAGGGCGGTCACCTGGTCACCGATCTCTACAATTTCTCCGGTCATTTCATGGCCGGGCTGACCGGGGATGAGCGGATAGGTTAAGGCGCCCCCCGGTAACATAGGCACGCCGTCCATCATATGGATGTCCCAATGAGGACAGGTGGTCACGCCGTGTATTTTGATGAGCACTTCATGCGAAGAGGGAACAGGCATCGGCGCGTCCACCCATTCGACCTGGCCGGCGTTCAGGATGTGGAGTCGTTTCATGGTCTCCTCAGAGAGGGGTCGTATCGTCGATTCAGGAAATGGCACCCTTATTTAATCACCATTCCTACCAGTCCAGGATGACGCCGAGGACGGGTTCGGATTTGGATTCGATCAGTTGCCACGCTTTTGCGGCGTCTGATACCGGAAAATGATGGGTTGTCAGCGGTAAGGTTTCCAGGGTGCCGTTGGCGATTAGAGCCAGGGTTTGATCCATACGGTCCGGCGTCAGGCCGGAAACCAGATCGATGGACAGTTCCTGGTAACGCGGCGGCTGAAGGGCCAGGCGGTCTTCCGTGCCATAAAAACCGGCGGACACGATATGGCCGTATTTTTTCATGCAAGCCATATAGTGCGCTGTCATATCCGTCGAACCGATGGTATCTATCAGCACTTGAACACCATCAGGAAAGCGGCGCTTAAGTTCTTCCACCGGATCCATGTTTCGGCTATTGATTACAGCTCTTCCTGCCCTACCTGTAAATTGATTCAGCCGATCATCATGACGGCCGACCAGAACGACCTCAGCGCCACGCCACGCCAGCGTTTGGGCAGCCCACTGGCCTACAAGACCATCGCCTACAACAACGGCGCCGTCCCCTATATTTACCGGCGCCCGCACCCCACAGTTGTATCCGACCTGGGTTAATACCATGCCGGAAAAGGCCAGTGGGTCGCACGCTTCAGGCAATTTCCAGATGACCCCTCTGGCGGTGACTGACGGCGAAACCTGGCCGCCGCGAGGCATAAACATGCCGTTTACCGCGCCGACTACAGAGAACACAGTCTCACCAATTTCCAGGTCCTCGACATTTTTGCCGATCCACTCTACAACACCAATTCGTTGATATCCGGCGACCATCGGGAAGGGCCAGGGATCGCCTTCCCGATACGCTGTATCCCCATCAATACGTTCGCCGCGTAAAAAGGACCCTTCGGTGCCGTTGCTGATCCAGGAATGCGTTAATCGAATTACAGCCTGGTCAGGGCCGGGGTCAGGGGTCTCTACTTCCTGGTAGACGACGGTGTTGGGTTCGGTGAATACGACGGCGTGGGCGAGCATGGAAGATATTGGTGAATGGTGAATGGTGAATGGTGATGCGGATGCGGATGCGGATGCGGATGCGGATGCGGATGCGGATGCGGATGCGGATGCGGATGCGGATGCGGATGCGGATGTGAGAAATGGGGTAATAGATTCTCATTCTGTCACACAATTGTTTCATGAATGTAATAATATATAGATAATAATTATAGCACAATTATGGTCATGAATATATGATATACGTCACAACAGGATGGCGGTGATTTTTAAGGACTGAATATAAAGACCGTAGAGATCATGGTCAAATATCTTTCCAGGAGGAAATCAGTTATGAGCTTCAAACGCTGGACGGCGTTTTTCTCTATGATGGTCTGTCTGTTTATTAGTGGGCATGCATGGGCTCAGGATATCAGGCGTGCTGCAAAGGATAGGGATGCCTTTCCAGATAGGGTCGCCGGGGCAGAAAAATCCACCAAGATTGATTCTGCTGAAACCACCGAATCGATACCGGATGGGGGGATCCCTGCAGCTCAGGACATCGATCTGATGAAGCGTATGGCGCGTTTAGAAGAACAGTTGAAAGCGCTGGAATCTGCCTTTGACGGGCGGGTGAAGAACGGCCATGCCAATTCAAAACTGTCTCTTCACGGGCGGATTCACTTCGATCACTGGGCTTTTCCTGATAACGACCCCGGTGTTGATGTGATTGAGGGGCAGAATCCCCAGGACCGGTTGGCGTTCCGTCGTGTGCGTTTCGGAGTAAAGGGGGATATCACCGACAAGACGTATTTTCGGATCACGATTGAATATGCCAACCCCAATAAGGTAGAATATCGGGATATATTCATCGGCATGAACGGCGTGCCTTTTTTTCAGAAACTACAGATCGGGAATCAGAAGCGGCCGTATAGTCTGGATCAACTCAACAGCAGTAATGCCAATGTATTTATCGAGCGGCCGTTCATCGCCGATGCCACACAGCAGGATACCCGTCGGCTCGGCATCCAGTCGTGGAATGTCTCGTCCAATCAGTCCTGGAACTGGCGATACGGCGTGTTTAACCGGGAGAATACTCAGAACGACGGCCGTTATATCAGCGATCACTATCAATTGGAAGTCGCCGGTCGCCTGGCCAACACGGTGTATTATGACGAAAATGCGGATGGACGGAATTATGCGCACTGGGCGATTGCCGGGTCCTATGGACATCCGGATGAGGACGGCGATCCGGCCGCCAGCACCGCTCGTTTGCGTGCCCGTCCTGAAGCGCGGGCTTCCAGCCGCTGGCTCGAGACGGGCGCCGTCGCCGGGGCGCAGGGGGTCTACCTGCTTGGCCTTGAGGGCGTGTTCAACCGCGGTCCGTTCCAGTTGGCCGGTGAATCCATGCAGGTCTGGATGAAGCGAGATCCTCAGGCCACCACGCTGTTCTGGGGCGCTTACGGCTATGCGGCCTATTTTTTAACCGGTGAACACATTCCCTGGGACCGCAAGGTCGGCACCCTCGGCAAGATGAAGCCGAACCATAATACCGCATCCGGGTCCGGCTGGGGCGCTTTGCAGGTGGGCGTCCGATATTCATACGCGGATTTCAACAACAAGGACATTCTCGGCGGTGTGGGGCATAGTATGGCCCTCGGACTGAACTGGTGGTGGAATCCCAACACGCGTATACAGTTCAACTATATCCACGGACAGATTGATGATCGGGCTGTGGGGTTGGCTGGACCGACTTCCGGGTCGTACGAAATTCTGGGGACGCGGTTGATGGTGTTTTTTTAAATGGTGAATGGTGAATGGTGAATTCGGAATATGACATCAAGCATCATACCGATGATGAAACCGCGCTACCAACTACATCTGCGTCAGCGGGTTTTCCGGAAAGAGGGGACGTGTCTGACTGAGGCAATGAGAGTTGCGATTCTACATCTTTTGAGGTTGACTCCGGTACTCTGGTATCCCAGAGATCTAAAATTTCATGGGCCTGTGCGATCGTATCTACCTGCACGAGGGCTGATCGCAGATGGGAGGCATTAGGAAAGCCTTTGAAGTAGGAAGCGAAGAACTTTCGCATTTCCAACACGCCTATTTTTTCACCCTTATATTCGACCATCATCTGCAAGTGGTCTTTGGCCATTTCGACCCGTTCCAAAAAATCAGGAACCCCGTCACCTGAGAATATCCACGGATTATCCCGCGCAGCCCGGGCGATCATCACGCCTGCACAGTTGGTTTCCTTAACCATCCGTCTAGCATCCTGATAAGTAAATACGTCTCCGTTACCGAAAATCGGAACCTGAGAAACCTCCACGGCCCGGGCGATCCATGACCAGGCGGCCTGTCCATTGAATTTCTGGGCCACGGTTCGCGCATGAACGGCGACCGCGTGCGCGCCTGAATCCGCTGCCCGTTTAACCACTTCAAGGATACTTATATTCTGATGGTCCCAGCCCAGACGGGTTTTGATGATAATTGGAATGGACAGGGCTTTAGCGACCCGGTAGACTGCATTCATCATACGGTCGATATCTTTCAAGAAGGCAGCGCCGGAATCAGACCGGAGAATTTTTGGCACCGAACATCCGAAATTGATATCCATGATTTGCGCGCCACGATCTTCTAATACTTTTGCCCCTTCGACCATTGTATCTATGTCGTTACCGTATATCTGAGCCGCCAAAACCGAGTGGCCGGTGTTTCTGTACATGTCCACGTCACAGAAATCCATCATCAATTCGGTCTTGAGATTTTTATGGAGGATGGCGTTACAGTTAATGAACTCCACCCCGACCATACGCGCGCCCATCCTGGCGCAAATCAACCGGAACGGCCAATTGCTGATACCCGCCATCGGCGCCAGGGTCATGATTGGCATCCCCGGACGAAGCGGGGTGATGGAATAGGGGCCTATACGGATATTTTGAGTCATGCTGTCTACCAGTGTAAGATAAATTAAACATTGACAGAGGCCTTTTTCTTCAATAATTTGACCCGCCCAATATAATCCAAATCCAATGATCATTGCAAGTATATTGTCACTGATGTTGGAGGAAATGTCGGTTTTGTCATGACATTGTGTCGGTTTTGTCATGTTCGGAATCCCCTGATTCCTCTTTGGGCAAAGGGAATTTTTTGGGGGCTCCAGCATATTTGAAGGAGTATAGAACCATGCCGGTGGTCTATGTACCGGATCAAAAGCGTTTTTCGGCAGAGAAATTTCAGAAAGTGAATCTGTTCGATACGGAGCGCATGTTTTGCGATATTTACTGTTTCGAACCCGGGCAGGTGCAGAAACCGCACGCCCATGTGGAGAATGACAAGATTTATTATATTCTGGAAGGAAAAGGCTCATTTTCGGTTGGTGACGAGCAGACGGAATGTGGTCCAGGGGTAGCGGTCCTGTGTCCACCCGGTGTTGACCATGGGGTCATTAATACGGGGACGGAGCGGCTGGTTGTTCTGGTGTTTATGGCGCCGCATCCGTAGGGGATGACTCTACGAAATTAAGAGAGAAAGAGAAAAGGGCTAAATTGCTTATATGAGTATTGAAACGAACCAAACGGCTGTCGTAACGGGCTCTTCTGTGGGGGGGGGGAGGCGTGCGGGGGGTTCTTCCCTTAGACAACCTTTTTCTAATGCTCGCCAACGCCTGGTCGTGGGGAGTATTCTGGTCGGTATTGTGCTCGTGGCTTTCGAGGCCACCGTGGTGAGCACGGCGATGCCGACCGTAGTGTCCAGTCTCGGCGGATTGTACAACTATAGTTGGGTGTTTACCGCCTATCTTTTCGCCTCTACGATTACCGTACCGCTCTGGGGCAAGCTGTCCGATGTGTTTGGCCGCCGCCGGTTTTATCTGTCCGGTATGGTTGTTTTCGTGATTGGATCGGGTTTATGTGGCCAGGCCGGTTCTATGGAAGCGTTGATTTTATTCCGAACTATTCAAGGGATCGGCGCCGGCGCGGTAATTCCGCTCAGCCTGACGATTATAGCAGATTTGTATACGGTAAAAGAACGGGTTCGGATGCAGAGTTTGTTCGGGGCGGTCTGGGGTCTGGCCAGTATCGCCGGTCCGATTCTCGGTGGGTTGATTACGGATTACTGGTCGTGGCACTGGGCATTTTATGTTAATGTGCCTATCGGATTGCTTGCTGCCGGGATTATGGCCGTCGGCATGCGTGAATCGCCGCGGCCGGCTCACAAGACCACCATCGATTATTTCGGTGCTTTTCTGATGACCGGCATCGTCACTTTGCTGTTGGCCATCCTGTCGCTGGGCGGTAAAACATACCCCTGGGATTCTACGCCCATCCTCGCTGCCTGTCTGATATTAATCGCGGGGGTATGGCTTTTTATACGTGTGGAAAGCCGTGCATCCGACCCTATTTTACCTTTGAATTTATTTCAGAACCGGATGTTCAGCACTTCTTGCATTACCGGTTTCCTGACCGGTATCGCCATGTTCGGCGCCCTGTCCTTCATTCCTTTATTTGTGCAGGCGGTTATCGGCACGAGTGCGACGGCAGCGGGCAGTGTGCTGACCCCGCTCATGCTGGGCTGGGTTTTCAGTTCGATCATCGCCAGCCGTCTATTATTGAAAATAGGGATTCGGCCCACGTTGATCATGGGACTTTTAATTTTGCTGGTGGGCTGTGCCGGGCTTACCCAATTTGATGCGGGGATGGTACAATCTACGGTGGCCTGGACGATGGCAGTGGTCGGCGCCGGGTTCGGCTTATCGTTTACGCCGCTGCTGATTGCGATGCAGAATGCGGTACCTACAGCCCAATTGGGTGTGGCTACTTCGGCGAGCCAGTTTTTCCGGACCATCGGCGGGGCGGTGGGCGTTGCGTTGCTCGGCGCCGTCATGACAGAGCGTATGCACGGCCGGTTTATAGATATAGGAATTTTTGCTGATTCCGGTTTATCCAGAGATCAGATTTACAATCTGTTGCAACACCCGGATGCGATCGTAAACTCCGCCACACGGCACATGTTGCCTCCCTCCCTCCTGCATGCCATGCAGGACATCCTGGCCAATGCACTTCACCATACGTTTATCGCCACGCTGGTCGTTGTGATCATCGCCCTCATTTCCGCCTTCTTTATCCCGCGATATACCACCCGGGATTTTGAAGCGATGGGTGAGAGGTTATAATTACGGGCGTGTCGCGGCGAAATTGCAGTCGAGGTTATCATGCCTAAACGCAGGGTAGCACGCCCGGGAAGAGACCGGAAACGTTCCGCTGATCTCCGTCATCACAAACCCCGTATCGATATCCCATCTGCCCCCATGTTACACGACGATTCCGGTGGGGGGCGCTATCCATCATCGCCCTGATGTCGGATGTTGCCTGATCTATCTCCTGGCCATGCGGGGAAAAGAGACCGGACTCCTGTTTCTTCCACTCGTCGTCGCAATGGATCTGATGTTCCCAGTCGAGGGCGATCTCCTGCCGTGGCGCCGCTATGCGAGCTATAGCGCTGTGGCCGGCGTGTGACTTCTCCTTCGCGCCAGCGCGCTGGGCAGTGAACCACAACCGTGGGCGTTCATAGATAACCCGATCATCGGGATGTCATGGTTCCAGAGCCTGCTGACCGCTCTGTCGGTTCAACTGGAATATCCCAGGCTATTCGCTTTCCCCGTACCTTTATCCACAGATTATTCTTATACTCAGTTGCCGATTATTTCATCTGTCATAAATTGTCGGGTGATCCTTTTTATTCTTCTGTTCATCAGCGCCGGATGGCTGTCATGGAAAGCCCGCAGGCGCAGTCAGGTGGTGGGTTTCTGTGTCCTCGGCTACGCTATCCTGTTCGGGGCGACGGCTAACATCGTTATACCGATCGGCACCATCATGGGGGAACGTCTGATGTATGCGACCTCTGCGATGCTCTGTCTTCTTGTAGGCTCGCTACGTCTCGGTACGATGGATATATTTAATCCATGAACCTAAGCTGCTGCACCATCCTCCTCCAGCAGGTTCAGCGAGAGTGTCGGGGATCGCTTTCTGGAGGTACGGCGGGCTGCGGCATCCCCGAATGGTACTATGGGGATATGCATTTTAGTCAGGGCTTGTTTCAGACGTGTCAGTCCTTCGGGATCTCCCCAGGCCAGAACGGATTTACCCGCACGGCTTTCGTCCAACACGTGATCTATACATCGGTCAAAGAACGGTTCTGCCGGAAACATCACGGAAACACGATCCGCATCTCCACGACTCCATTTGAACACTTTGTTGCCTTCGAATCCACGGTATACGAGTATCATAACCCTACCCCCTGTACTAAATTCGACCGAGAGTAACTAAACATAAGATAAGTATATACTACGCATACGTCAAGTATATTCTGCTTACGCTTAGTGTTTACCTTCATCAACCATTTCTAAAGACCAACTAAGGTATTTCTACCTATGTTAGGCGCAAGAACAGTGCCAAAGGATTCAAAATGTTGAGGAATTCCCCTGGTCTCCTTTAAAAAGAAGGAGATGCTCAAGCAACACATCCATGGATATGTTATCTTAGTCGGAAAAAATGAGAAAAACTTGAAAGAAATTTTGTGCAAGGGGCAATAAAAAAAACGGGCAGGCACAGGGGCCTGCCCGTACAAACCATTTTATCCTTTGGCGGGGGCTTCCATGACCGCGCCGCATTGACTGCAGGTCCGATGACCTTCATCGCTGAAGAACCGGTCCATAACCGGTGGCATTTGCTTGACGATATCTTCGAGATGGAAATATTCGTCATAGAGTTTTTTACCACAATTTTCACAGAACCACATAAACCCGTCGGTTTCTTCTTTTGTCCGCTTGATTTCCATCACAAGTCCCACCGTATTGGCGGGGCGCTGCGGTGAATGCGGCACTTTGGGCGGAAGCAGGAAAATTTCTCCCTCGCGAATGGAAATATCTGCCTGTTTTCCATCATCTATGATTTTCAGCACGATATCCCCTTCGAGCTGATAGAAAAATTCTTCTGTTTCATTATAGTGGTAATCTTTCCGGGCATTGGGACCGCCGACGATCATCACAATAAAACTTTCCGCCTCCGTATACACGCATTGATTACCAACCGGCGGTTTCAACAAATGACGATGTTCGTCAATCCAGCCCTGGAAATTGAATGGAGGGGTTATGGGCATGGGAGGGCTCCTATGGTGATTGGTGATTGAGTGATCGGGTGATTGGTGATGGCAAGTGCCCTGCGGACACGCTGCGAGCACTCCGTGGTCAGGTGATTTAGTGATTGAAAAAAATGGTGATTTGAATTTGTCTTTTCAATCACCAAATCACCAAATCACCAAATTACCAAATTACCATGTCCTTATATGGTTGCGATGCACTTTAGTTCTATGGCGATTTGTGTTGGTAGACGGCTTACTTCTACGGTGGTGCGGCAGGGCTCATTTTCGGTAAAGTATTCAGTATAGATGCGGTTGAATGTAGGAAAATCCTCCTTCATGTCTGTTAAAAAGACGGTAATATCCACGATATTGTTCCAGTGCGATCCGGCGTCTTCCAGGATGTATCGGATGTTTCGGAAAACGGCATGGCATTGTGTTTCGATGTCGTATGATATAATGTTGCCGGTCTCATCCTGCTGGACACCGGGAATTTTTTTCTGATTCCGTTCACGCGGACCGATACCCGATAAAAACAGCAGGCCGCCGATACGGCGGGCGTGGGGATAGGACCCTACGGCTTCCGGGGCGCGATCGGAGTTGAAGATGGCCTGGGACATGGATGACCTCAGCATGTGGACAGGCAGGTACACGGCGCGCCGCGGACCTGCGATGAAATAATATCTTTTACATCTTTATGCATACATTCTTGGGTTCGGTGAAGAAACGCAGGGCTTCGAAACCGCCTTCACGGCCTACCCCGGATTGTTTCATGCCACCGAACGGGGTTCGCAGGTCTCTCAGCATCCAGCAGTTGATCCAGATGATACCGGATTGAAGCCGGCCGGCCATGCGGTGCGCCCGCGTCAGATTTTCCGTCCACAGAGAAGCCGCCAGGCCATAAGGGGTACTGTTTGCATAGGCGACGACCTCCTCTTCCGTATCGAAAGGGATCAAGGTGACGACCGGACCGAATATTTCCTCCTGGTTGGTTCGACAGGTGTGGGAGAGCCCTTCGATCACAGTGGGCGCTACAAACCATCCATCCCGACATCTTCCTCCCACCTGGACCTGCCGGCCGCCGCAGAGAATCGTACCGCCCTCTTCCCTGGCGAGTTCTATATAGGACAGAATCTTATCCATATGCGGCTGTGAAACCACCGCACCCAAACGACTGGTTTCCGAAAGAGGATCTCCGACAGTCAGTTGTTTGGTCTGCTCAACAAAATCATTCCGGAAGGTTTCGTACAGGGATCGTTCTATAAATATCCTTGAGCCGCACAGACAGATCTCTCCCTGATTCGAAAAGGACGATAACAACGAGGTTTGAAGCATCTCTTCATAGTGACAATCGGCGAATACGATGTTGGGATTTTTACCGCCGAGTTCAAGCGATAATTTTTTGAAGAGCGGGGCGGCTGTGGCGGCGATGGTTGCCCCTGTTCTGGTCCCGCCGGTAAAAGAAATGACGGGGATACCGGGGTGCGTCGAGATCGCGCTTCCGGTTTTTTGTCCCAGACCATGCACAATGTTGAGCACCCCATCGGGCAGGCCGGCTTCGATGCACAGCTCAGAAAGAAGATAGGCGGTCATGGGCGTTATTTCCGACGGCTTACCGACCACGCAGTTACCGGCAGCCAGCGCGGGCGCGATTTTCCAGGTAAACAGATAGAGCGGCAGGTTCCATGGTGAGATACAACCCACCACGCCGATGGGATGGCGCAGGGTATAGTTGATCGCCGTATCTTCCATGACATGGGCTTCGCTGGCAAAATGCTGGATGGCCGTTGCAAAAAAACGGAAGTTGTCGGCGGCGCGTGGTATATCTACCGATCGGGCCAGGGATACCGGCTTGCCGTTATCTACGGATTCGGCCTGCGCCAATCTATCCAGGTTGCCTTCGATCAGATTGCTGATTCTCAGGAGATAGCGGGCTCTTTCCTGGGCAGGCTTCGTCGACCAATAGGGGAAAGCACGGGTCGCCGCCTCTACCGCCGCCTCGATATCGCGCTCATCGGAATCCGGTGTGCGGCTGTATACTGCGCCGATCGCCGGATTGCAGTTGTCGATACAGGTATTGCCGGCGGGATCAACTAACTTTCCGTTGATGTAGTTTTGGATTTGGAACATAGTCAATGGTGAATGGTGAATGGTGAGTTATGGGGCGTAGAATCCGAGTTTTTGTTGGATTTCTTTTGGGAGGGGGGGTAGAGATGATCGGGGGATCAGGAATGTTGATAGATTAAACAGGTCTGTAAATATCTTGTGTTTATCGACGGTAGCCCGGAGGTACTGATGGATGATAATAAACAGCATCTCATCATGCGCCGGCGTTCCCTGCTCAGCACTTAAAGGCGCCTGGGCGTTTAGTATCTTGTCGAGTTGCAGATAATCGCGGTAGTAGACAGGCATAGGGAATCATAAATAGTGATTGTTGAGCGATTCGGCGATTCAACCAATTATATATACTACGGGTTAATCAGTCTTTTATCAATCTTTCTTTGATCAGGCGATCGGCGGATGGCCAGTCGATTTCTTCTACGGATGTGATGGAGGCGCAAAGTTGTTGTAAGATGGACTCCTGGATATCAGCCCGGCGCAGGGCTTCGGCGTACGGAAGGCGGTGAAAGGAGACCATGGAATATTTGGGGATAAACAAGTCGGGATAGCGCTGTTCCAGTAAGAGGCCGGCCTGCGCCTGAAGCAGAAAGGCGGGATCGGTGACCCGGTCGCGCATTTCGATATAATTGGTCAGCGCCATATCGGCGATGGCGTCCACATTCTCTTTCCGAAGCTTGCCGAATACCTCGAAGATCCGTTCCCAATCCGGTCCATGCTGTTCTATACATTCATCGAGCAAGGTGCAGTCCTCGAAGCCGCAGTTCATGCCCTGGCCGAAGAACGGCACGATGGCGTGGGCGGCGTCTCCCATCAGCAATATAGAATTCTGATAATGCCAGGGAAAGCATTTAACGGTGACCAGATTGCCGGTGGGATTCGCAAAAAAGGCCTCAGCCAGGTTCGGGATCAAGGGCACGGCATCTGAAAACTGATGGATGAAAAAGTCGAGCACTTTTTCCGGCGTTGAAAGGCTGCTGAAACTGTATTCGCCTTCGTGAGGAAAGAAGAGGGTGCAGGTAAAGCTGCCATCCGGATTCGGCAGAGCGATAAGCATATACAGGCCTCGGGGCCATATATGCAGCGTATTGGGCGCCAGCATGAACGTGCCGCCGGGGCCGGGTGGTATCGTCAGTTCTTTATATCCATGATCCAGATATTGCTGCGAGATATCAAAACGACCGGCGCTCAACAAGGCGGTTCTAACGGCTGAAGCAGAACCGTCCGTGCCGATAAGCTGCTGAAGGGGTATAGAACGGGTATGATCGGTGCGTTCATCCCTTACATAAACGACACCGGTCCGAAGTGCCACGCCTGTACATCGTTCGTTAAAATGAAACCTGACGCCCTCGTATTTTTCCGCTGCGGTGATCAACGCTTTGTTAAGCTCCACGCGGGAAACAGAATAGATGACTTCCTCTTCCTTCTGTCCGTAGGGCTGGAAGCCCAGATCTCCTTCGACAAGGTGGATCGTACGGCCGGCCATGGGGATGGCCATCGCCATGATCTCCTCATCCAGGCCGACCTGCTTCAGCGCATGAATGCCTCGCGTCGACATGGCCATGTTGATAGACCGTCCCGCACCCGCCGGCGCCGTTCGCATATCGGGGCGTCGTTCATATACTTCTACGCGAAAACCCCGCTTCGCGAGGAATACGGCCAGCAGAGAACCTACGAGGCCGGCGCCGATGAGGGTGATGGGGGAACTGGTGAATGGTGAATGGTGAATGGTGATTTGGCCCCCTCGAAGGTGCTGCCTTCGGTCCCCCTGAAGGGGGACGGGATTGGAGGTGGTTGATTGCGTTTATGGATTTTGGTTTGCTTGGGTGAAAATTTCGGCGAAGTGGTAGATGTCGGTGAATGTATTGTATAGAGGCACGGGGGCGACGCGGATGATATCGGGTTCTCGCCAGTCGCACATGATGCCGGCCTTCATTAAATGGTCGTGAATGGCATTTCCGTTTTGTTTTATTCGTAGAGAGAGCTGACAGCCGCGCTGTTGCGGATCTTTCGGCGTGATGATCGACATATTGTCGGATGGATGTTGTTCGAGCAGATGTTCCATGTAGCCGGTCAGTTGCTCGCTTTTGGCTCGGAGCCGGTCTATGCCGGCTTCATCGAACAGATCCATGGAGGCGCGCAGGGCCGCCAACGGCAGGATCGGCGGGTTGCTGATTTGCCAGCCTTCCACGCCCGGGATGGGTTGAAATGCCGGTGGCATTTTGAAGCGGGTCTCTTTGTCGTGTCCCCACCATCCGGCAAAACGGGGCAGGTCCGTGCGATGGGCATGTTTTTCATGCACAAAGCCGCCGCCGACGCATCCGGGACCGCCGTTCATATATTTGTAGGAACACCATACCGCAAAATCGACCTCCCAATCGTGCAGGCGAAGCGCCAGATTACCGGCGGCGTGCGCCAGATCGAATCCTACGGTGCATCCGTGCCGGTGTCCCGCCTGCGTGATGCGTTCCATCTCGAATGCCTGGCCGGTCAGATAATTCACACCGCCTAATAGAACCAACGCAATGGTATCCCCTTCCTGTTCCAGCAACGTCTCGACATCATCGGTGCGTATGGACTCTTCGCCTTCACGCGGACGGAGGCCGATCATCCCCTCTTCGGGATCGTATCCATGGAAGGTCACCTGGGAGGCGACGGCATATCGGTCGGAAGGAAACGCCGTGTCTTCGATCACGATCTTATACCTCGTCGTCGTGGGCTGATAGAACGAGACCATCATCAGATGCAGGTTGACCGTGAGCGTATTCATGGCCACGACTTCAATGCGCTCCGCGCCGACGAGCCGCGCCAACTTTTCCGTCAGAAATTCGTGATAGGCCATCCACGGGTGTCGGCCTTTGAAATGGCCTTCAACGCCGAGGGTTTTCCAGTCGTCGAGTTCCTGGATTACGTAGTCGCGAACGGTTTTCGGTTGCAAGCCGAGCGAGTGACCGACGAGGTAGATGATCTCGTCGCCCTCTTCGTCCTTGGGGATGTGGAATTGATCCCGGAAAGCGGAGAGCGGGTCTTTGGTATCCTGGGCTTGGGCGAATGAGAGGGACATTTTTGATTTGGTGATTGGTGAATGAATTAGAAGAACTGGGTTTTGGTCAGGTTCAGCCATTTCAGGGCGGTGCGGTGGAGGAGTTTTTCTTTGGTTTCGGTGTTCAGGGTCTCCATAGATTCGATGAGTTCGCCGGGGATCGCTTCGCCGAGGGGGAACGGGTAGTCGGTTCCCAGGGCGATGCTGTCGGCGCCGACCAGTTCGATCAGGTATTCCAGGACGCGGGGATCATGCACCAGGGAATCCAGATAGAAGTCCCCCAGGTAGTTGCCGGGGCCCTTGTCGTTATCTATGGCGCACAGGTCCGGCCTGATCTGGAAGCCGTGTTCGATTCTGCCGAAGGTGGCGGGAAACGAGCCGCCGCCGTGAGCAAAGGCGACCCGGAGCGTCGGCAGCCGCTCAAATATACCGCCGAAAATCATGGAACAGATGGCCCGGGATGTTTCCGCGGGCATGCCGACCAGCCAGGGGAGCCAGTATTTTTCCATCGTCTCCTGGCCCATGATGTCCCAGGGGTGGACAAAGATGGCCGCCCCTAATTCCGCTGCCGCTTCAAAGAACGGGAACAGGTGGGGCTCGTTCAGGTTATTGCCGTTGATGTGGGTGCCGATTTCAATACCCGCCAGCCCCAGTTCCCGAACGCACCGTTCCATTTCTTTTATCGCCAGGTCGGGCGCTTGCATGGGCGCCGTTCCGAGTCCGATAAATCGCCGGGGCCAGGTGGCGACAACATCAGCCACATGGTCGTTCAATATCCGTGAAAGATCCAGAGCGTCCGCCGCCTGCGCCCAATAGCTGAACATCACCGGCACGGTGGACAGCACCTGCACATTGACCCCCACCGCGTCGCACTCATGAAGACGCGTGTGCGGATCCCATGAATTGGCCTGGACCTCCCGGAACTTTTTCCCATCGACAAGCATGCGCGCGCATCCCGGTTTGTAATGCTCCATATCCACGAAACCGCCGTATCCGTACCGCTTCTGGAGGTTGGGCCAGGATTCGGGCAGGATGTGGGTGTGGATGTCGATTTTCGGGATGGGAAGGTGGGGAGGGGGCATAGGCGAATTATGAATTATGAACCGCGTGGCGCTGGCTGGAACAAGCAAGGATCAGTAATTATGAATAGTACTATATCCTAATAGGAAATGAGGGGCGTTGTCAAGAGGAACTGATTTTGGGCGGCCGGGTGGAGGGTATGTTTTACTTCCATCTCTCCACCCGGCCTTCTTTTATTTCAACAACGTCATTCTATGGCTATCGGGAATAGCCCGGGCGGATCCAGGACAAGCAGCGTGTAGCAGATCTTGCCTATGACGAACGGCTGGCCGCCGCATAGGATGGTGGCGTCGCCCGATTGCGAAATGGGCGACGTATTCTCGAAATACACGAAGGCACCGGCACTCTCCCCACTGAGCATATCCTGATCGCCGTCGCCATTCAGATCTACGAACGCAGGCGTGCTGTAGGACCACAAAGCGAAGGCGTCGAATGGGTTATCACTGCCGGTCTGCTGGGTGATTTTAATCGGATTGGTCGTCGCCTGAACCGGCAGCGGCGTGGCGTGCATGTGCAGCAGGAGCACGGCGGTGGGGGCCGCCACGGTGGCCGAGTGCAGCACTCTTTTCAGGTGGCCGGGACGGTGCTTGCACCGGCCGACGATCCGCTTGAGGCTTTTGTGGCTGCCTGTCCAGTACGATACCGCATGGGACAGCAGTGTTTTTTCGGTTTGTTTGAGCAGTTCGCGCTGGCGAAGACGGGATGGGGATGGGGTCAGCCTATAGGGCCCTTGCGGCTTCGACCAGACGGCGAAGTGAGAATTATGAATTACAAGTTATGATTGAAAATCTTACTTAGTCTTCTATCAATTTATAGAAATATGTATATGGTCTTCATTACTTTTTACTCGAATGTGTTCTTTCTTGCCGTCTATATACTGAGCCCACATCTGGTGATTTCGGAGTATGGAGGTGATATAGCGTATTTAGTGTGGGCAGGCAAGGGGTTGAGGAAGGCAGAGTGGAAGGGCAATAACCAATCACCAATTCACCAACCTCGGAGTGCTCGCATCATGTCCGAAGGACATATGCCATCACCAATCATCCCTTTATCTCCGTATCTACGCCTTCGACCGGAATTTCGGATTCTTGCAGGAAAGGGGACAGGGTGGCCAGTTTGTTCGGGTTCATCGGGGGTCTGGTATCGGTGGCGGCGTGGTGAGCGGGGGCGGGCCAGGCGAGGTCGGGGAGGACGGCTTTGCGCTGGGTGATACGGTCTTTGGTGACGTTGAGGACCATCAGATCCTGCGCGAGGGCGACGGGGCCGTCGTAGGTGACGCGCAGGTCGTCGAGGATGGGAACGAGCAGATCTTCGCTGAGCATCAGGTGGTAGAGGACGGCCAGGCGAGGTCGGGTGAGGTCGAAGATCTTGCCGGCGGACCGGGGTGGGCAGTGGACGCCGTTGGCGATGTTAGAAGCGACTTGCAGGGGCAGGTGAGTCTTTTGCGCATAGAAGGGGGCGGGGACGAAGGCTTCATGGATGAGGACATCGGCGTTTTGACCATTGTCTACGATAAAGGTGCTGGGCTTGCCGTCGCCCAGGAATACGAACGACAGGCCGTTCCAGTCGAGGCGGTAGCTGTTGGGGCCGTCGAGGCAGTGGAGCGCCGGGAAGGCGGTGATTTTGACACCGTTTTCTTCATAGACGGTTTTCACGGGGGCGGCATAGTCGAACTCATGGAAGACGGCCTGATTTCCCTTACCGAAGTTGACCACGCCCATCCGGCTTTCGATGTCCCAGGCCATCATGTTGTTGAACGCCTCACCGAAGGCGGCGGTACCGAGTCGCTCTTCCTTTGCGGAGGGGCCCCAGACATGGAGCGGCGTAAATCGGCCCCGGACCATACCGAGGGCGTGGAGGGAGGTCAGGTCACCCCAGTGGTCCACATGCAGATGCGTCAGGAAGACTTTGTCGAGTTTCGAGTGGGGCACGCCGAGGGCGTTCAGGTTGGCGCTTGAGCCGGTGCCCAGGTCGAAGATGAAGGTATCGCCGTTACCGAGTTCGACCAGCCAGCCGCAGGAGCGTTGCTCGCGGCGGCAGAACGGCATGCCGGTGCCGAGGGCGGTGATGCGCATGGTGTGGTCGGCGAGGGACTCGCCGGGGTAGAAGAAGTTGGGGTCGGTGGGCATGGGGTCCTTGGGGTGATGCTACTCTCTAAAGAAAGTAGCGCAAAGAATCGTCCTTCTCCAGAGCTCTCTGGGGAGGCAGGCTGGGATGCGTTCCGGTTCAGAGGGCCACTTATTTATGACATGGTGTTACGCGTCTTTCTGAGGTGTCAATGGATACCAAATGACATACGTAGTTAATCACGATTTAATAATGATATCTGGCCTGGAGGAAGTCAATCCCTTCACGCACCAGATAGACGATTCGATGCTCCTGCGTCAACCGGCGTGACCATATACCGGATGCCAGATGCTTGAGCGGATCCGGTTTACCGATGCCGGTGAACGGATCACGAAGAATATCCTCGATGATGGTGAAGGCGCGAAGCGCAGTTTTCCTGTTCGTTCTGACCCAGTACTGTAGATCCTCTCGAAATTCCGGTTGAAAAACGGCGTCTCGATTTTTTCGGTTTATCGGCGCTTTATTACGTTTTTTCTTCAAGACCAACCTCACGCTTTAACGCCTCTATGTATTGCGGTTCATGGTCATGGTCAAGCGCCCGATTTAATGCGCTAATCAAGCGTTGCGCATTTTTCGGCGACCGTGACAGATGCGAAGTTTCCATCAAGTCGGCCAGTTCTGTCGCGTCGATAAGCGCGACATCAGCCGCATCACGCCGTGAGATAATGACGATTTCCCTGTTCTCAGACACTTCATCACAAAGCTTTGCAAGATGAGCCCGTGCCTGCGTATACGTCGTTTGAATAGACATTTTGCATCTCCTTTAAAAGATAAACATGTACAGACTTATGGTACATGTCCTATACGAATTCGTCAAGGGGATATCGATATGCTGATTTGTTATATAACGGTGGCAGATGAGGGACGCGGATTCTGGTGCAGACGCGGTCGACGGATCGGTATGATCGGTATCCGGCGGATGTGTGGTATGGGGCGGGTGGTGGGAAGTGGGACGATGACCCTACGAGTTGCCCGCAACCCCACGGGCCAGTTGACGGACCTCCTCGGCGGACTCGCAGGATGGGATCAGGATATGAAAACCTGCGATATCAAACACCTCTTCTATATATTCATTGAGGCGACGGCCAGAACGCCATTTTCTCTTTTTATTCGTTTGGCCAGGCTTACCAGGGTCCGTAGACCCGCGCTACTGATGTAATCCAACGCTGGAAAATCCAGCACCAGCCGCTTATGCCCCGCATCTACAATATAGGTCATGGCACTTTCTGCATCAGAATAGTTTTCGGTATCAATACGTCCTGTACAGGCGACGATACAGATATCCTCTTCCTGAGCATACGTGATTTCCATTATGCCACTCTCCTTAATTGGCCGGGCCTATACAGGCTGCCGATTTTTTTTCAAAGTCAGGGTATTTTTATTATCGCGACGTTCGTCGGTCATGTCGTCTACCATATTTTTTACGAGAACCAGTCCCAATCCTCCAGGCTCCCGGTCATCGATTCCCGCTTCCAGCGCCAGTGTCGAATGAGCGATGGGATTAAACAGCGGCGCATCGTCTTCGATGGTCATAATGTATTGTAAAGCTATAACAATATTTATATTGTAGTTTTAAATATATTAAAAGATGATTTTATTATCTATTTAAAAGGATAAAATTTGTATCGTGAAACGAAAAAATATTACTATTTTAGATGATATGGCGCTTGCCCGGCTTTCAGAGGCACAAGACGATACGGGTATAGAACCGCCGCATTCGGAATGGATTCTTATTCTTCGCACGTATCTGAGAATGACCCAAGCCGAACTGGCGAAACGTGCTGGCTTACCCCAGTCTCAGATTGCCGATATTGAAGGGGGAAAGGTAAATCCTCAGGTGGGTACATTAAAGAGGATATTCGAAGCGCTTTCCTGTGATCTCGTTATTGCACCGAAGCCTAAGAAACCATTGGATGAGATTTTACGCAAACGGGCGCGGGCGATTGCGCTGAAACGGCTCAAACAATCGATGGGCGCCATGGCGCTTGAAGGGCAAGCTCCCGATCATGAGGTCTTTCTGAAGCCGCTCGAAAAGAGAACGGACGAAATCCTGAATGACCGTCGTGAAAAGCTATGGAACAAAAAAGATGAATGACGACACCCATGCCACCGGCGCGACGCCGGGGGATGATGAATCGGATTTGATTCTTGATTCCCTGACCACACGCGAGATGGGGAATGCGGCGGAGATTGAAGCGATTGAACGGGTCTATGTTACACATATCTTCAGGGCGCGTAGAAAGGCCGGAGGGTCGGATTGGCTTATAGGACAATATATCCTTTAATGCAGGAGGGAGATGATATTCGAGGGATCTGGATGCGAGCTATGGGACGATACATACGTATCGGTTAAGGAGATCAGTCTCGAGTGGGAGACTGGGGTTGGATGTCGGATTCGAGGCGATGTACACCGGGGATGTTGCAGGGATCGAAGATTTTGAGGTCGGGCAGGTCGTTATGGCGGAGAGGGATGAAACGGGTTACCGGGTTTGTTCAGCGGGGACCGATTTATCTTACACGTAGGTGGCCCATGTAGAGCGCGATATTGATGGGGATACGATTTTTGTGGAGATCGACTGTGGGTTTAACATCCGTGCTCGGCAGCGGATCAGATTGCGGGGTATTGACGCGCCGGAAATGTCGACAAAGGCAGGGGAATGCGCCCGGGTGTTTGTGATGTCGGTGGTAGGTAAAGGGACGAGGATTCAGGTACAGGCGCGGTGGACGGATCGGTATGATCTGTACCTGGCGGATCTTTGGTAAGGGGAGAGAGGGAAAGAAGAGGTGTATCTGAATCGGCGGTTGTTGGAGGAGGGGAAGGGTAGGAAATGGTGAGTTGGTGATTGAAGGGACGAAAATCAAAAAATCGGCCTTTCCTTTTGATTGGGTGATAGACTGATTTGTATATCGAAAAGTATATTGGTTAGGAGGGTGGTTTGGCTGGAGAGGGTGTAGATTCGTTGGTTCGGTTTGGCGTGTTTACTGATGTGCATTATGCGGGACATCAGTATATGGACCGGTATTGTTATGATTCGTTGGAGAAGTTGAAAATATGTATTGAGATGTTTAACGAGCGGGGATTGTCGATGGTGGTGAATCTGGGGGATTCGATTGACAAGGCGGAGCGGAAAGAGGAGGAACTGGCGTTTCTGGCAGCCGTACGGGGGGTGTATGAGGCGTTTCGGGGAGAGCGGCATGAGGTGCTCGGCAACCATGATGTGGCGACTCTGACGAAAGAGGAATTTCTGACGCATTGTTCGAAAACGCCTCGGGCACCGTATTACTCCTTTGATAACGGCCCGGTTCATTTTGTGGTGCTGGATGCGAATTGTCATGTGGACGGCTCGGATTTTTCTGAGGGTGATTTTGAGTGGGACGAGGCGTGGATACCGAGAACCCAGCTTGAGTGGCTGGATAAGGACCTGGCGGCCACAGGCGATCGGCCGGTGGTGATTCTGGTTCACGAGAATCTTGATCATCGTCTGTACAACGGCGCACTGGATCCACATGTCGTGCGCAATGCCGATCAGGTTCGGTTTGTTCTGGAGCGGGCCGGGAACGTGCGGCTGGTGCTGCAAGGGCATTACCATCCGGGGATGAAGACGGTGATCAACGGCATCCCTTACATTGGTTTACGGGCGATGGTCGTGGGGGCCGGGATGGGGCAGAATGCGTTTGGGATATGTAGATTGTATGAGGATGGTAGGGTGGGGTTGGAAGGATTTGGGGAGCAGGATAGTGTGGAGATTTCCTCGAAAGAGGATGGGGATGAGGCGGTTTAGGTACTCAGGAAGTTGGTTAGCCGCCGTTGCTAAAGGCACGGGACCCCGGCCTTCGCCGGGGAGACGAACCATCCTGGTTTTGCATCCGGTGAATCTATTTATACGTTTTCTATCATATCATCCCAGTACGGGGCGATGCCGTCGCGGCGGCGTTGGGACAGATTCAGCGTGGGGCCTTCGGGTTGGACGCCGTGTTCGATCAGGACATCGAAGTAAGGTTCGCGGGTGTCGGCCAGCATTTTCAGGAGGCGGCCGCGTAATTCGGAGCAGGTGGAAGGGGCGGCGGCGGCCAGGTTGTTCTGTTCGTACGGATCTTTTTTCAGGTCGAACAGCATTTCGTGGCCGGATTCATAGAAGGCGTACTTCCAGCGGCCGGTGACCAGACCCCGCCAGTCGGTGTAGTCGAAATGGACACGGGGATTACCGACCATTTCCAGTAACACCTCTTCCGGCCCCTCGAACGCCTCTGCGCGGCAGGCGGGAGAGAAATCTGTGCCTTGCAGATGGGTGGGGCCATTCACCCCGGCCAACCCCAGGGTTGTCGGGACCATGTCTACGAGACTGAACAGGTCATGACGCGCACCCTGCGCGGCAATAATCCCCGGCGCATGGAAGACTGCCGGGATGCGGGCCGACTCTTCATGGGGATGGCCTTTGTCTTCCATCTGATTGTGACTGCCCATAAAATCACCGTGGTCGGAGAAATAGACGGTTACGGTGTTATCCTGAAATTTCTCCATCGTCTGCATCGCCTCCAGCAGGCGGCCGATATTCCAATCCAGATTCTCGATCATGGCATAGTAGATCGCCAGCCGTTCCCGCAGATCCGGTCTGTCGCCGAAATTGGGACGCACCTTCAGCGTCTCAGGATCGAACCGCATGAATTCTTCGGGGGCTTCCAGCGGCCAGTGGGGGGGTTCTACGCTGAGAACCAGAAACAGGGGATTCTCCCGGTCGTACTGTTCCAGATAATCGATCGTCAGATCGGTGAGGGCATCTGTCTGGTAACCCTCAAGTTTGGTCGGATTCAGGGCGTTCTGTCTGTAGTAGAAGCCTTTGTAGGGCGCGTTGTTCATTTCGCAGCCGTACCAGTCCTGAAATCCGCCCCGATGAAACTCAGGCGTCCGTTGCGACCATTCCGGGGTGAAATAATCGGGGTCTTTACGCACATCCGGCGGGTTCTGATCACGGATGGTCCCACAGTGCCATTTACCGAAATAAACCGTATGGTAGCCGTTCTCACGCAGCATGGTGGCGATGGAAGGCGCTGTCGGCTTGTACACATCGTAGAAACCCTGCACGGGACCGGCGTGCGCGTGACGACCGGAGAAAATGGTGCCGCGCGAAGGGGTGCAGACGGGGCAGTTGGCATACGCGTTGACAAAGCTGACGCCTTCGACGGCCATCCGGTCCAGGTTGGGCGTACGGACGTTGGGATCGCCGGCGTGACTCATGGCCATCCCGGCGTGTTCGTCGGAGAGGATGTGGATGATATTAGGTGAGGGCATTGGTGGATAGTAATTGGTGAATGGTGATTGGTCAATCCGATGAGGTCACATGACCACGGCGATTTTTCCAGTAGAAATAGAATGGGAGGCCGGTACACAGGAGTAGGGCGCCGATGAGGGGCCGGGTGTAGTCGGTAATGAAGACGTTGATCAGGACGCCGGTGGAGATCAGTAAAAAGAGGATGGGAGTAATCGGGTAGCCCCAGGAGCGGTAGGGGCGGGGCAGGTCCGGTTCTTTTTTGCGGAGGAGCATCAGTCCGATGACGGCCAGGGTAAGAAAGATGTAGTTGAAAAAGGTGGTGAAGCCGATGATCTGTACATAGGTGCCGGACAGGGCGAACACGGACGCCCAGAGGCCCTGGAAGACGATGGAGACGACCGGCGTACGGAATCTTGGATGGACATACTTTACGACCTTAAAGAAGATGCCGTGGTTGGCCATGGCGTGGTATACGCGGGGGGCGGCCAGCAGCTGGGCGTTGACGGTACCGAAGGAGGTCATCATAATTACGGCGGAAATGATCATGGCCCCGTTGGCGCCGACCAGAATCTGCATGGTATCGGCCGCCACGCGCTGGGATTGCTGAAGCTGGTCGAAGGACAGTACCTTCAAGTAGATGATATTGGCCAGGATGTAGACCACCGTCACGATGCCCAGGCCGACGAAAATAGACCGCGGGATGCTCCGTTCGGGGTCTTTGATTTCGCTGGAGATGAAGGTCACAAAAAACCAGCCGTTGAAGGCGAACAGCACTCCCAGCATGGCCAGGCTGAAGCCGCCGAGCAGGTCGGTCCCCGTCCTGTCCTGCACCAGCGGTGTCCAGGATACTTCCGTACCTTGTCCGAGCGCGGCCCCGAGGACAATCACACCGACCACGGCGCCAACTTTAATGAAGGCGAAGACATTAAGTATTCTGCCGCCGACTTTTACGCCGAGGCAGTTCATGGTGGTCAGAAAAAGGATGCAACCCACCGCGACGAATCGTTCCGTCCATAGATCATTAATTTCAAACAGTCCACCGGCATACCGTGCAAAGGTGGTAGCCACGGCACCCATCGCGCCCGTGATGATGATGAATAAAAATGCCCAGCCGAAGAGATACGCCACGATATCAGAACCATAGGCTCGTCTCAGGAACGCGTAGATGCCGCCGCTCTCCGGAATGGCCGCTCCCAACTCCGCAAAGCACAATGCCCCCGCCAGAGAGAGGACTGCGCCTCCGATCCAGACGAGCAGACTCAAGGACGGCGATCCGACCTGCGAAGCGACGGAACTGGGCACCATGAAAATACCGGACCCGATAATCCCGCCGATGATCAGCGCCGTCCCGGTTTTGGCGCTCAGAACGCGCAACAGTTGAGGTTGACGGGAAGAGGCTTCTGTTGCAACATCAGGCGACGCGGTAGGTTGCGACATGGTGGACTCCTGGGGGCTTATTTTTGTAAAACAGGTATTTTTTACTCTTAACTCTGTACTCTTAACTCTGTACTCTTAACTCTGTACTATCTTTTCGATCACGAATCGTTTTTTTCTGCGTTTCTTTTCTTACTGCGGTCAGGAAGGGGACGAAATCCGTTCCGCCGGTGCCCAGAGCGTCGGCATCGGGCTGTGCTTGTTGTTTAATATAACGGACCGTTATTTCAAAGTGTTGTTTTCTAAAGGCACTCAATAACTCAATACAGGTGTTGTACTGATCTTGTAAGGTCGGAAACGAAGTCCCATGATCAAGCACATACTGATGCACGGAAGGGCCGGTTTCGAGGGCTTCGATGAATCGGCGATGCGGCGGCGGCATGTAATTTCTCATTTCCATCAGGAAAGGACTCGATTTCTGGTCCTCATGTTTAACGCCGAGTCCGGCATCTATGGCCTGAAATAGCGAACTTTGTGCGGCGCTACCGCCAAAAAGCATCACAGGTGTGTCGGATATCCCTTCGTAAATAACGCCCGGCGCATCCCATCCGGCCAGAAAGGGACGAACGCGATGGTAGAATACGTAAGGCGCGCATTTTTCATAGACCCGCTGTAAGGCATCACTCACTTCTTCAATCATGCCGACTACTGCTTTCAGATGGGTGACCACATCCTCCGTCTTCTTGGTCGCCACAGCGTGCTGCAGAGCGACCAGCGCCGGCAATCCGGCAGCCCCTCTGGCCTCAAGCGCTACGGTAATTAAATAAAACCAGGCCTCGTCCATTCCACCCAGAAAAAGCTGTAATGTGCCGATATTCTCCAGCGCAAGCGGCGCCTGTTCATCGAGTAACCGCCAGTTGTCGAGAACGATTGAAGCGTGGGAAATGATCATGGGCCGCCCCACGTGTTCGGCCACTTGCGCCCAGGGTACGGCCAGCGAATGCGGAATGACCCTTGCCGGCGGGTTATCGCCCCAGATATAGGCGTTGCCGAAATGCGACAGGAGCAGCATAGCCCGTCGAATCTGCCCCTCTGTCTCCAGCTTTTTCAAATCAGGCACCGGCATCTGGTCGATGGTCTTCCGCAGCTTGCCCGCAATAATCAGGGCCGACAGATTCGCGGCAATATGTTCCCATGCTTCGAATCCCGGCGGGAGTTGCTGCACCGGATTCTGTGACGGCAGAAAACCGCGTACCGGATCAACCAGGTAATCGGTCAGGTTTATGGGGGAGGTGTCGGACATGGGGCTCATGGTATGGTTGACTGGGGATGGCGTCAATGGAAATCGGCAAAGGGCAAGGGGCAGTATATATTCTTACCTGCCTACCTGCCCTGTTCTCTATTCCGGCGCTATAATCGGCGCGGCTGTTAATGTGGCAGGCGTCGGTTCTACGCCTGCGAATGTCGTGCCGTGTTCAAACCAGGATTTAGGGGCGGCCTGCCCCCACAAGGTCTGACGCTGCGGGTCTTTCAGATCCCAGATACGCGGGGGATGGTCCGGGTCTACTGTCATGTAGTCACAGGTGAATAACTCCGTCCGGTGTCCGTCCCGGTCGAGAATGTACAGGAAGAAGGCATTGGAGATGCCGTGACGTCCCGGTCCGCGCTCGAAGGCGTCTTTATGGTCCGAACTGGCCAGCCTGTCGCAGAAGTTGATAACATCCATGGCGGTAGGAACGTACACCCCGATATGATGCAGGCGGGGACCAAGGCCATTGGTGAACGCGATATCGTGCACGCCGCCGCGACGATGCAGCCAGGTCCCCCACAAATCGGAATCTTCATCCTTAATGTCGGCCACGGTAGCTTCCGTCATTCGAAAGCCGAGTTCTTCGACATAGAAGGCCGTCATGGTGTTTACATCATTGGAGAACAGATTGAAATGATCGATTCGCTGAATGCGGGCGCCCTTATACATCGTGTATTGCTGGAGCAGCAGTTCCCGGTGTTCCATCTTGTAATAGAATTCGAGCGGAATGCCGAATGGATCATCGACATGGAGGGTACGTCCCTGTGCGTATCTCTCTACCCAGGCGGTTGCACAGCCTTTATCGGCATAAAACGAGGCCGCCTGATCGAGATCGTCCTCACTGGCGACTTTGAAGCCGATGCGATAGACACTCGGGCTGTTCGCTTTAGTCAGGATCAGGGCATGATGATTCCGCTCTTCGAGGCCACGTAAATAGAGGGTGTCTCCCAGATCGTCCTCACAGATATACCCCAACAGATCGATATAAAAATCCCGGACATAGTCCATATCGGTGACGCCCCATTCCGTATGGCTGCAACGGACGATGTTAAACGGCGGGGTGAAGGTAGGTTTTGGGATGGGCATGGGAAGGTTCCTCATTTCCCCATTTTAGGGATACGATGATCGCCGAGGGCGATGTCGATGTTTTTGGTTTCCATGTAGAAGTCGAAGCTGTAATCGCCGCCATCGCGGCCGATGCCGCTGGATTTTATACCGCCGAACGGCGTCGGTAAATACCGCACATTCTGGGAGTTGACCCAAACCATACCGGCTTCAAGGTCGTGTGAGAAAGTATGGGCGCGGGTTATGTCACGGGTCCATACGTAGGCAGCCAGACCGTAGGCGACGTCGTTGGCGATGTCCAGGGCTTCTTCATCTGAATCGAAGGGGAGTACGGTCAAGAACGGGCCGAACACTTCTTCCCGGGCGATACGCATGGTGCGTGTGGCGTCTGTGAACAGCGTCGCTTCGAAAAAGTTACCCTGTTCCAGCCCTTCGGGACGGCCACCGCCCGCGGCCAGCGTGGCGCCTTCCTGTTGTCCGACGACTACGTAACGGGTTACTTTTGTCAGATGTTCAGGGTGAATAAGCGGTCCAATTTCAGTATCCGGGTCGAACGGATCACCGACGCGAATGCGTTTGACCCGGTCTGTCAGGCGGGCTGTGAAGTCATGGTAGATGCTGCGCTCGACCAGCACGCGGCTGCTGGAAGTACACCGTTCGCCGTTGAGGCTGTAAATCATGAAGAGCGCGGCGTCCAGGGCCCGGTCCAGATCGGCATCGGCGAAAACGACTACGGGGTTTTTACCACCGAGTTCGAAATGGACGCGTTTGAGGGTGTCGGCGCCCTGGCGCATGATGGCGCGACCTGTTTTCGAATCGCCCACAAAACCGATGGCTTTGATGTCCGGATGCTCGGTCAACGCCTTGCCGGCTGTCTCGCCGATACCGTTGACCACGTTGACCACACCGGGCGGCATGCCGGCTTTGTGAATGAGTTCGGCCAGGCGCATGGCGGTGATCGGGCTCCATTCGGCTGGTTTATGGACGATGGTACATCCAGCGGCCAGCGCGGGGGCTATCTTCCAGGTGCTGAGCATGAACGGGGTGTTCCACGGCGTGATGATGCCAACCGGGCCGATAGGCTGGCGGATGGTGTAGTTCAGATGGCCGTCTGTGGGAAGGGCTAAGCCGTCCTGGGCGCTCTCGGCTCGGTCGGCGAAGAAGCGAAAGTTTCCCGCCGCTCGTTCTGCGGCTTTGCTCATGAATTTTATAGTCTGCCCGGTGTCACAAGTTTCCAGCAGGGCGATTTCTTCCCCATGTTCCTCGATCAGGTCGGCCACGGCATGGATCAGCCGTTTCCGCTCGACGGCGCTGGTCTTGCGCCAGGCGGGGAAGGCAGCTTTGGCCGCCTGGGCTGCGGCATCGATATCTGAAGCATCACCTTGGGCTACCCGGCAGAGGGGCGTGTTGTCAATCGGCGTGATGTTTTCAAAAGTATTGCCGCTTGATGAGGGCACAGATTCGCCGTTGATCAGGTGTGAAATACCCTCTGCTTTGAAGCGGGCCCCGTAGGCATCTGCTTTGGCATGGTTGGGGTGCTGTTGATTGGTCATGGCCCGATCCCCTGGCCCCACTCCCTGCAAGGGGAAGGGGAATTAGATGGTTTTGAGTATGGTGGTGTCTTCATAGGTTCAGGTTGTATAACTAAAATAGGCGTCTACAAACTGGATACGACCTCATTCTCCAGCGTGCCGAGGCCGCCCACTTCGAGGCGAAGCTGGTCGCCGGGATAGATGTGGGAGATGCCTTTCGGCGTGCCGGACCAGATCATGTCGCCGGGATTCAAAGTCATATACGCGGTGATGTACTCGATCAGATCGGCGACGCTGTGGCGCAGGTTGCTCGAATGGCCTTCCTGGCGCAGTTCGCCGTTGACATAGGTGCGCAGGTACACGTTGGCCGGGTCGATTTCATCGGCCGTGGTCAGAAACGGGCCGAGCGGACCAAAGGTGTCGAAACCTTTGGCTTTGATCGGCGGCCGGTAATAGTTGGTGACGAAATCGCGTATCGTCAGGTCGTTTCCGATGGTATATCCCTGCACGTAATTGAGCGCCTCCGCCTCTTTTACAAGGCGGGCGGGACGACCGATGACGGCAACCAGCTCGCACTCGTAGTGCATATAGTCGATATCCGGCGGCGCGATGATTTTTGCTTTGTGGCCGATATAGGTCTGGGGCATCTTGTTGAACAGAATCGGCTCTTCGGGCAGGTCCAGTTCCAGTTCTTCGGCATGGTCCGTATACCCGAGGGCTACCCCGATCGCCTTACCGGTGTGGGCTACGGGTGGCAGGAACATGACCTCAGCCGGATCGTAGGCGACGGTGCCTATCCAGAGTTGTTCCTTCTCATAGACGGCCTCCATAACCTGACCGTTGTAGGCAAAGCGTGCGGTTTTCATATGTATCCTCCGGGGTGAGAGTCCCTCTAAAGTAGCCGATTTTAGATTTTATTCGGGTTAAACCACATACCAATGATCGATCTCGTTCCCCAGAGTTTTTCCATCCGAATAACGGTGTTCCATTTCATTGAGGGCTCGTTGCACCTCGTCATGCGTCGGAACAAGGTCGATCTGATCCACATTCAGGTCGTACACCGATTTATTCTCCGTGGCCAGGATGACATCCATAGAGATACGGCCATGCGGGCGATGTTTTAGTAAGATGTCGTAGATATCGAAATACAGATCAGGATCGTAATCCACCAATTTTTCACCGATCTCGTCTGCGGAAATCAAATTGAATTGGTGAGCCACGGAACAAAACTCCGACCACGCCGCCAGCATAATATGCGGCTGGGCATCCCCTTTTTCACGTTCGTGCAACGGCCGGGCACTGCGTTCTTCACGTTGTCCTTCAATCAATCGCTTAACCTCTTGTGATGGCGTCGGTACGCTGAAGTACGTGGTGGTTTCATCACGCAAAACGGACTCTGCTTTATCGTCTTCACGCCGCACCAGTTCCACCAGACGGTTACCGATCAGCGGCGTCTCGCCGATCAGGATATCCGTTCCTTTTTGATAACGTGCATACCAGTTAGAGACCGCTTCCCGCGCCCAGATCCCCACCCCTTTCCGTACCCCATTGTGTGTGACGCCGTCTATCTCCGGATAATGCGTCTTTACATAGGCGTGGCTCTCGAACGGCTGCCGGCATACATCCCATTGCAATAAATGGACCTGTCGCCCCAATGCACAAGCCATACCGGCCAACTGCTGGAGCAACAAACTTTTGCCTGTGCCCGGCAACCCGGCCAGAAACACCATTTGTTTCGTTTTCGCCAGATGATGCAGAGACTGGTGAAGGGAGGAGTTGGGGGGGATGAGAGACATTGGTGATTTGGTGATTGGCGATTTGGTGATTGGTGAGAATCGTCTTTTTAATTCACCATTCACCAAATCGCAATTCACCAATTTTCTACCTCACTCTGGCGCCGGCTTTGAATTTGTCCACGCTGGGCATGTCACCCACGGGAATCTCAATCAGGGTCGGACCGTTTTCGGCGAAGCCTTTTCGGATGGCTGCGCGCAGTTCTTTCGGCGTATGGGCTCGAAGGCCCTGAGCGCCGAAGGCGTCGGCCATTTTGACAAAATCCGGATTGTGCAGATCGGAGGCGATCACCCGGTTGCCGTACAGGTGTTTCTGCATGCGTTGGACATTACCGAAGGCATTGTCGTTAAACAGGAGGGTGACCAGGCCGATCTGATGCTGCACGGCGGAGGCGAGTTCCTGTACGTTGAACATAAAACCACCATCACCTGTCACTGAAATTACAGGGGTATCAGGGTGCGCTACTTTTACGCCGAGGGCCGTGGCAAAGCCCCATCCGAGGGTACCCTGGTAGCCGGTAGAAATAAAGGTATACGGTTTATACACCGGCATGACCTGACGGCTGGTATAACCGATCTGTGTCAACTCATCTACGAAAATGCCGTCCTCGCCTAATTCTTCACGGATCACGTTAAGAAACGAAATCTGAGGTTCCAGATATGCGAACCTCTCTTTTGTGGTTGCTTTGAGTTCCAGCATCTCCGCTTCTCTTGATGGGCGCTGCCGATTATGCTTCTCTACAAGCGGATTCAAAATCGGCAGCGTATCTTCGCTGCGGGCTACGATACCCAGATCTGGTTTGGCGATACGGTTGTGCGCTACCGGGTCCACATCGATACGGATAATCGTCAGGTCGTCATCCACCCCCCAGCTTATCTGCGGAATCTGGAGGCGAGAACCGAGGGCCAGGACGACATCGACTTTCGGCCACAGGGTATGCGCGGCCGGATTCGGATGGCTGAGATAATGGCGGCTGTCGAGAATCCCGCGGCCTGTCCGGTATCCGATGACCGGCGCCTGGATCATCTCGGCCAGATGGCGTACCTCTTCTGAGACGTTCATGGCGCCGCGTCCAACAAAGATCATCGGATTTCTGGCCTGCCCGAGTAACTTTGCCGCTTTTTCAACTGCCTCGGTGTCTACTGCGGGATAAAAAGGCGCCGCCGCCTCTGGTATTTTATCCACGACATTCGTGGTCTGCAGCACATCCCAGGGGCATTCCAGTCCTACAGGACGAGGCCGGCCGGAATTCAGTTGTCTGATGGCCTCGGTTACGAGCAGAGGCGCTTCGGCCGGCGAAGTGATCCGGGCCGCCCATTTGGTGAGCGAACGGATGACACCGAGCTGATCATTAATTTCGTGTAATTGGCCAATACCCCGGCCGATATAGACCGATGGAATTTCACTCGTAAGACAGAACACTTTGGCATTCGTGGCATAGGCTGTCGACAGCGCAGCCGTGCTGTTCAGCAAGCCCGGACCGGGCACCACGCTGTACACACCGGGTCTGTCCGTCGACAGCGCATAGCCCAACGCCATATAGGCCGCGCCCTGTTCATGCCGGGTATGGAGCACCCGAATATGCTCTTTGTGGTCGTAAAGAGCATTGTACAGCGCGTCGTTCTGCACGCCGGGCAGGCCGAATATGGTATCGATACCCTGAGCGATCAGGGTTTTGACGATGGCGTCTCCGCCTGATAGTTTGTTCATTTGGTGATTGGTGATTGGTGATTGGTGATTGGTGATTGGTGATTGGTGATTGGTGATTGGTGATTGGTGATTGACTGATCGCAGGTGTCCTGCGGACACGATGCGAGCCCTTCGGGGTTGACTTGTTTTTGTCTTTCCAATCACCAAATCAGTAAATCACCATTTACATCCCTTTTATATGACTTTCTCCAGGGCCTTGATGAAGGCTTCGTTCGCTTCAGGCAGGCCGACGCTTACGCGGATACAGTCGGGAATGCCGAACCGGGTACCGGGGCCAACCAGGATGCCTTCTTGTGACAGACGATCTGCCACCTCATCTGATGGTATGGCGGTGCGAAACAGAATGAAATTAGCTTCGCTGGGCCAGGTTTTAAGCCCTAATCGGTCAAACTGATCATAAAGCCACTGTTTACCCGACCATGCCAGATCGACTGAATTTTTGATATGATCCTGATCTCCAATCGCCGCAATCGCCGCTTCCATCTCGAGCGTCCCCAGGTGGAAGGTCCGGCGTAAATGTACGAGGCGGGAGATGATATCAGGCTGGGCGATTACGATCCCGACTCGGAGGCCAGCCAGACCGTAAGCTTTGGAGAAGGAATGTAATACAAGGACCTTTCGATCTGCCATCACGGCGGCCAGAGAATCCGGGTATGCTGGATTCCTGACAAATTGATAGTACACTTCATCCGACACAATCATGACTTCTTCAGGCAGAGCAGCATATAGCCTTTCCATCTCATCATGTGTAATAATAGTGCCGGTCGGATTGTTGGGATTGCCGAGGTATATTAATCGGGTCCGGTCGTTCACAGCTGCCAGAATTTCGTCAACCCGCAGGGTAAAATGATCCGGATCGAGCGGTACATCCACTATTTTCGCGTTCTGCCACCCCGCAGTCACCTGGTAGACGCCAAAGGTCGGTTTGCATATAATACCCTCATCGCCGGGAGAGAGATAGATTCTTGCGATCAGATCAAGACCCTCGGAGCCACTGTAGGTGGAATAAAAATGATTCGGCGTCAAACCGTTGCCGTGAAACTCAGCAAGGACATGGCGCAGTTTTTCATCATCGCGGGTCGGATAGGCGCCCAGATGCGGCGCATGCCCGTTGATCGCATCTATGACTTTGGGGGATGGCCCGAGCGGATTTTCATTGAAATGTAAGCGGTAGATGGTATTGGGCATGAGTTAACCTTGAAAAACAGAAAGCTTCGTAGCTTCACTCTATCAATTTGTAATCGATGAGAATTTTTCTAAGTTTCTCCCGATTACTGTCGGACAACGGGCTAAGCGGAAGTCGCACTTCCGGGCTGATCTTACCCATCATACCCAGCGCTGCTTTGACCGGTACGGGATTGATCTCCATAAATATCGCATCATTCAAGGTCATCATGGCATAGTGCAGATCCTGGGCTTCCTGCCATTTGCCTTCCTGCACCAGATTATACAGAGACGCCACCTTACCTGGCATCAGGTTGCCCGTAGCGCTTACAAAGCCCGCTCCGCCGATGGCAATGATGGGATAGCAGAGTAATTCTATGCCGGAGTAGACCAGAAAATCGCGGCCCATCCGATGCAATAGTCGGTTGATATGCTCAAAATCCTTATTCGACTCTTTGACGCCGATGATGTTGTCGTTCGCTTCCTTCAGGCGCGCCACGGTGTCGATTTCAATATTAACGGCTGTGCGTCCTGGAATATTGTATAATATCACCGGTACATCGACGCTTTTAGACAGCGCATCAAAGTGCTGATAGATGCCTTCCTGACTTGGGCGGCAATAATAGGGCGAGATGAATAATACCGCATCCGCACCGACGTCCTGGGCGTAGCTCGATAGTTCGATGGACTCCGCATGGTTGGTGGACGCGCTGCCCGCCACAAAAGGTACCCGCTTGTTGACGACCTCGGCAGCCGTTTTGATCACCTGCTTGCGTTCATCCAGAGTGAGAGAACTCGGCTCACCGGTCGTCCCCTGCACGGACACGCCGTGCGAACCGCTTTCTATCTGCCATTCTATTAATCCGGCCAGCCCGTCCAGGTCTAACGCCCCATTTTTGAATGGTGTGACCACCGGTACGATTGATCCTCGCATAAAAAGTTCCTTGGGGAAGCTAAGAAAAACAGGTTATATAAATGTCGCAATCTCATTCAGCGGTTTCTTTGTGATCGAGGGCACTTTAGCATCTTCTGCGGGATAGCCGACGACCAGCAGGAGAAATGGGCGTTCGTTGCCGGGACGACCCAGGAGTCTGTTTAGAAAGTTCATGGGACTCGGCGTATGGGTCAGGGACACCAGACCGGCATGATGCACGGCGGTTATCAGCATGCCCGTGGCGATGCCTACGGATTCTATAGCATAATAATGTTTAAATTTACGGCCATCCGGCAGGACGCCGTGGCGCTGGGCGAAGACGGCAATGAGATACGGCGCGGTTTCCAGGAACGGCTTGTGTTCGTCCGTACCTAACGGGGCGAGGGCGTCCAGCCATTCCTGGGGCGCTCTGTTCTGATAAAATTCCAGTTCTTCTTCTTCGGCGGCGATCCGTATCTGTCTTTTGATCCCGGAATCGGACACGGCCACAAAATGCCAGGGCTGCATATTGGCGCCGTTGGGGGCGGTAGCTGCGGCCAGCAGGCAGTTTTCAATAACCTCTCGAGGTACAGGCCGGTCTGAAAATTCACGGACGGTACGCCGACGTCGTATGTCGTTATAAAATGTCTCCGCCCGCTGTTTCATCTCGTCGATGGGATATTCCTGATAGGTGGTCAATGGTTGAAAATCTGGTTGTAACGCCATCTGCTTCTCCATAATGTAAAATAGGCCTCTCAGCCCGGCGCTGAAGCGCCGGGCCATCTCGACGTTTTTTATGCCGGCGGCAGGGTCGTCTGATTGAACTCCATTCGATCTTCCCCGCAGAGCTGGATGACCTTGTGGCCTTTGAACAGTTCATCATGACCTACCTTGACAATGGGGATCGTTACCCGCACAGCCAGGCCTATGCGTCGTTCAGTCGAAGTATTCGGCGCGGAATAATGGACCAGCCGTTCGTTGAACAGAACAAACTCACCGGGCCTCAGAATGATCGGTACGGCTTTGTCGGTATCAATATAATCCGGATCGGCCATTTCATTGAAAACCACGCCCGAGGCCGGAATGTGCGGGACGACCGTGCGGTGCGATCCGGGAATAAACTGCATACAGGCGTTTTCGATGACCGCTTTATCAATGGCGATCCAGGCCGTGATATTCACCGGCGGCTCAATCGGCCAGTAGTTACGATCCTGGTGCCAGGGTATCGCTTTACTGTCCGGGTATTTTATAAAAAAGTTGGAGCGCCACAGGACCAGGTCCGGACCATAAATGGCGGCCATACACTGTACAACGGCCGGATGGGAACAGAGATCGTAGATCACGCGGCTGTCCAGATGGCGGGACTGTTCACGCCCCTGTCCGAACGGCGGGTCATGTTCCAGCACCTGCTCCACAGCCTGTCTGATGTCGGCCATCTCATCAGGTGAGCATAATGTCAACGGATAGATATAGCCGAATTCCTGAAAATGTATGATTTCGTCGTGGGTAAGTTGATACATACTTCAATCCGGTTCCTATATCATCACAGAAATGCAGCCATACGAAATATGGGTAATGGATAGACGTATCAGTATAATACCCGTTTTACGGCTTGTAAATGGAGAAATGTAATGGTGGACATGATGAAAGGGCGGGCTATTCGTCGGCCGGGCTGATCGAGGCTTCCGTCGGTATGGGAATCAGCAGGTTATGTTGTTTCAGGAAGGAGATCACCTTTTTTAAGTATGCCTCTGTGGCCATCTCCCAGATATCTCCGTGGGTAGCGCCTTCCACGATGAGCTGGTCTTTCATGGGACCCTGGATATCTGCATACAAACGCTCATTGTTACGGATCGGCATACGCGTATCCGCAGTGCCGCCGACCAGCAGAATGGGGCGATTGTGGATTTTAGCTGCAGCTCGACCGATATGCAGATCACCGATGTCTATCCCCAGCCGGATTTCGGTGATGAGTTCAATAATATCGGCAAAAGGGAATTGGGGCAGCCGGAACATACGACCCAGATCCTGTGCGAGCGTTTCGCTAACGGAGTAAAAACTGCTTTCGGCGATGACAGCATCTATCTCCGGCTGCTCGGCGGCGGCCAGGAGCGTATTGGCTGCGCCCATCGAGATGCCCCACAGAATGATAGGGCCTGTCTCGTCCCGCTCGTCAATGGCATACCGAAGGGCGGCTTCCACGTCGCGGCGTTCATAATAACCGAAGGAGGTCAAGTCGCCGTCGCTTTTGCCATGTCGGCGGAAATCGAACAACAAGCCTCGATATCCCTGTTCATTCATGAACGCCGCCTGGTCGATCATTTCAGAGCGTTGATTGAACAGGCCATGACAGTATATGATGGTCCCCCGCCCTGTTTCATTCGGAAGATACCAACCTTGGATCTTCAAGCCGTCCGAGGTGGTCAGGGTAATGTCTTCATAAGCAATCTGATATTCATCCGGTGTTTTGTGAGCCGAACGGCGCCCACCAATGCCGCCCGTATACACGGTTGAGATTACGTAGGGCAGACCGACGAAAATCAGCAACAGGATCATCACCACACCACTCACTGCCACGCGGTACGACACCTGTCTGTCCTTCATGATCAGGGCAATAACTGGCCAGAGCAGCGTCCCCAGAATAAACGAGGCGACCGGCCAGAGGATGACATGTGGCAGAACCAAGCCGAACACCAGATTCCGGCCATAGGTGAAGTAGGCCTCGCCCAGCCCGGTCGTTTTTCCTATAACAGTCAGCAGAATTACCGGCAGGCGCACGGCGACCGTATACAGCAGGAACGAACTAATGAAGCCGCCATAATCCATGTCATTACGCAGGCAGGTCATGGTCAGCCAGATCGCAATGATCGGAATAAGCCACGATATATTGATCAGGGTCGAGCCGGTAAGTCCTGTCGCCTCTAAAATAAATTGTACGGCAGCAAGACCCAGCGTGATTAATACGGGCAGGCGGATGATGTTCAGACGAGATGTCATAAAAGGGGTGATTGGTCATTGGTGATTGGTGATTGGTGATTGGTGATTGGTTGGCAAAATACATTGCGTCAGCCACAATGTACAACGGAAAAAGGGAGGGTCATAACGACCACTCCCTTTTCCTTACACGGACTGATGCGTAACATCTGTTACTAAATGGTTTTACCCATCACTTCTTTCAACACATTCAGGAAGACCTCGGTTTCCGCTTCGGAACCGGACGAAACACGGATCCAGGTCGGGTAAGCTTCCCGTCTACGATTTGTCACCATGACGCCTTTTTCGAACATGGCCCGCATGATATTCATGGACGGTTTACCGAGATTGACCATCATAAAGTTACTTGAGGACGGGATGTATTCCAGACCCATCTTCGTGAACTCCTCTTCCAGGCGATCTCTGAAGTGCCACACCACTTCCTGCGACCGACGGTAGTGGGCACGATCTTTGATGGCGGCCTCGCCGGCTACATACGCCAGCATGTTCGGACTGCCGGTAGAATAGAACCGCAGCTTTTCCTGAATCGGCTGGCTGCAAATGCCGTAGCCAAGTCGCATGGCCGGCATACCGAACACCTTTGAGAAGGTCCGGGTGACGATCACATTGTCGTATTTTGTCGCCAGCGTCGCTGTGTTTTTGTAATTCGGATCTTTGACGAACTGGATATAGGCTTCATCAATGACCACAAGGATGTTACTGGGGACCGCAGCTACGAATTTTTCCTGCTCAGCGTAAGACAGCAGCGTGCCGGTCGGGTTATTCGGATTGGTGATGACGACCATGCTCGTCTTCGGCGTGATGGCCTGTAGCATGGCATCCAGGTCATGGCCATGGTTTTTCATGGGTACCTTAATGACATTCGTTTCGATGCCCATTTCGTTGTAGTCCTCGGCGTCACCCATGACGGAGCCGTATCCTTGTTCCGCTTCAACAATTTCTCCGCCGCCCTTACTCAGGTACGCCAGTGAGATCTGACTCAGCAACGCCCCCGACCCGGCCGTAATAAAGAAAGGCGTACGACGACGACGAAAGCGGCCGCCCTGTCCTCTGCGAAATGGTTCGGGTTTCGGCAGTTCGATGCCGTCGAAATCGGCCAGCGCCTGGTTCATGTCACCGCCACCGAACGAATAGCGGTTGATATTGAACATGTTTTCCGCGATCGCCTGCAGGGCGCGCGGTGACGGGCCGATCGGATTTTCGTTGAGCGCCATACGGACGAGACCGGGCTCGACGCCCACGCCGTGAATATCCTTGGCCGTGAGTTTGCCGGTCGCCATCTCTTGCGCCAGCGCCAGCTTGTCCGCCAACGTCAAGGCGGCGCCGGCTGCCAGCGCGCTAGTCAGAAAACGCCGACGGGATACACCTTGATTCAATGTTTCAATCACTCTGGGTTGCATGAAATCATCCTCCTGAGAAGTTAAGTGAATTGCGGTTTCTTTGCCGGTAATGATAGACCATTAAAAATGCTGATCTTTGATTAATACAAGCCCCCGGATTTATTTATTCAAACTTTATTCAGCGTTTATATAAGTATAGACATTCAGAAAAAGAAATTGAGCTCTTGATAATCGAAGCTACAAATCCCGAAGGGATCGATGTGCTCCCATAGGGAGTCATCCACCTACGAAGCTACAAAGAAAATGGTGCTGTTCGTAGTTTCGTAGCTTCGTAGCTTTATTGACTAATTCCAAAACATGAGCTGAAACACTTATCGTTCGATATGGATCTGATTATTTCTTAGACACCTACGTGAATGTAAACATTCGTTTTTTTATAAATGTATTTTAGAATCAACCATGCAGATCACAGGTAGTACTCACTTGCGTGTTATCACCTGCCGTTACGGTTCAAACTTTCTTGACACAATCGGACCATAGACCATATCATAGGGAGTCTTTTTAGAAAGCTTACAATATGTCTTGAAACGGATGCTTTGGAAGGAGATGACGTGCCTGGATGGGTGAAGGCCGGCGATTTTCTGATGAACAAAAATCCGCATATTTCCTGGCTTTATGCGCAGGTCCGGCCGGTCCCTTCGATTACCCTGATCGGCGGTAAATTTCCGATGCCGTTTTTTAAACCGACACAGGTCGTCCTCGATCCCGATTTGTCGCCGGAGGGGTTAGCGCAGCGGATTCTGGTGCAAAATGCGAATAAGTCGGCTGCATTCGGTTTGAACTTCGCTGAAATTCTGATCGATCAAGCGTCCTCCAGAACCCGGGATGTATCCCATACCTATTTCATCGGCGCACAGGCGCTGGGGCGATTTACACAGCCCAACCGGTCGCAGACTATAGCAGTAGCGTTGTATGCGTTCGGTCAGGCGGATTCTATTTATTCCGCACAGAATCTGAAATCGCCCAGACTGATTGTAGCGCCCAACTTCAATCGGGCGAATGCCGGCAAAACCGGTTTTCTATCAAATTTTCGCATGATTAATGTCAGCGCCCGGTATACGCAGACCGTTTATAAAAAGCCGTTAACCTTCAATGTTGATTATGTGATCAACACAGGCGCCTTGGATAAGCGCCATGGCATAACCGGCGTGGTGACCTACGGCAGTACGGGCCCGGTCGACGGAACCCGGGCAGGCATACAGGCATTTCATATGGACCAGGATGCCACACTCGCCGCTTTCAGCAACATCGATTATGCCCAGACGAATACGAACGGCATCGGTTTTTTCGTCGGTTGTCATCTCATAGAGAATCTGATTGTCGATCTGATTGTATATTTGCGTAAATATGATTCTCCCGGTACGCTGATCTCTCCTGTAACCAACAACGCCTGGAGAACCCGCGGCCGCTTTATGCTTACATTCCGGATGTAGATTTTGTCTCAGGAAGGGAACTATGAAACGCCGATACCTCCTGTTGCTATGGGTTCTACTTTTTACCTCTACGGCGTTTGCCCAGCGTAATCTCAAGCTGGCGACGACCACGAGCACGTACGACTCCGGTTTGCTGGATGTTCTGCTTCCGCAGTTTGAACGAAAGTTTCGTGACTATTTTAGAATTGATGTCATCGCTGTGGGGACGGGCAAGGCCCTGAAACTCGCCGAAAACGGCGATGTGGATGTGGTGCTGGTGCATGCGCGGAAGTTAGAGGATGCGTTTGTCGCAGCCGGTTATGGCGTATACCGTCAGGATGTGATGTACAATGATTTCATCGTCATCGGTCCGTCCGACGATCCGGCGCGCATCGGTGGTATGAAAGTGGCCGTCGAGGCGTTTGCGAAAATTGCAGAACAAAAGGCGGTCTTCCTGTCCCGTGGCGACGAATCCGGGACGCATCAAAAAGAGAAGACCGTCTGGAGTCAGGTCGGGATATCCCCTTCCGGGGACTGGTTTGTAGAAGTCGGTCAAGGTATGGCGGCGACGCTGCGTATTGCAGATGAAAAACGCGGCTATTGTCTGGTCGACCGCGGCACCTATCTGGCGCTCAAGAAAACACTTGATCTGAACGTACTGGTAGAAGGTGATACCCTTCTTTATAATCCATACGGCATCATTGCCGTCAACCCGAAGCGCTGGCCGCATGTTGATTACGAACGCGTCCGGTTGCTGATTAACTTTGTAACCTCGCCGGAAGGTCAGGCGATCATCGCCGGGTATAAGAAGTATGGGGAACCGTTGTTTAAACCATTTGTGGGGAATTAAGAGGCAGTCTGAGATCAGTAGGGCAGGTGGGCAGGTGGGCAGGTGGGTAGAAGTTTCAAATTCCTCTATGCCTCAATTTTATCTCCCTGCCATCCTTTTATTAATCGTCCTTAGCCTGACGCTGGTCGCCTGTTCATCCAGGCCCTCGGAGGATCGGACAGAACTCCTAGTCGCCGCTGCCGCCAGTTTAAAAGAGGTTTTGACGGATATCGGCGTTGCGTTTGAAACACGGTATGGTACGAAGATAACCTTTAATTTCGCCGGCTCCAACCTGTTGCAACGCCAGATCGAGACCGGCGCCCCGGTGGATATCTTTGCGAGTGCGGCCGCCATACAGATGGATTCTCTGTCAGCGCAGGGGCTCGTGATATCAGCCACACGCAGGATGTTCGCTACCAATGCCATGGTCCTGATTATACCGCGGGATAGTCCGGTTGCTATCGAATCCTTCGCTGATCTGACCGATGAGCGGATTACCCGCATTGCCCTGGGCAGCGCGGGGGCGCCTATACGCCTGTACAGCGAAGAGACCCTGCGTCATATCGGACTATGGGATACGCTTTCGTCAAAATTCATATTCGGTGGGAATACACGTCAGGTGCTGGAATATGTAGCTCGGGGCGAAACGGACGCCGGTCTGGTCTATCAAACCGATGCGTTGATTCGCCCGAAGGTCCGTCTGGTCGCTGAGGCTGATTCTTCCTGGCATCATCCAATCGAATACCCCATTGCCGTCATCGCCGCCAGTCCGCAGCAGGATATCGCCCGGCAGTTTATCGGGTTCATTATGAGTGACGCGGGTCAGGAGATCGTGAGGCGATATGGGTTTTGAAAATGGTGATCGGGTGATTAAAAAGACTAAAACAAACCAATAAAGAGCAAAGCGGAGCGCGTTCTAATCATGCGTCGAAGAGGCGCTCCTTACTTTCGATGACGCGTAGCGGCATCCATCACCAAATTACCAAACCACGAAGTGCTCGCAATGTGTCCGCAGGACACTTGCCATCACCAAATTACCAAATATGATGTTTGATGCGCTGCAACTTTCATTACTGGTTTCCATCCTGGCGACAATTGGGGTTGGGATCGCAGGGACGGCATTGGGGCTGCTGCTGGCTCGTGGACAGTTCCCGGGACGAACGGTTCTTGATCTGCTCCTGACCTTGCCCATGATATTACCGCCGACGGTTACCGGGTATTATCTGATTCTGCTGGTTGGCCGGAGAGGGTTGCTGGGCGGGTATATCTACGACTGGACCGGGTTTACGTTCGCTTTCGCCTGGCAGGGTGCGGCGCTGGCGGCCGGGGTAGTTTCCCTGCCGATTATGGTCCGGGCGGCCAAAGCGGCCTTTAGGGATGTACCGGTCGACCTGGAGCAGGCTTCGTACGTGCTGGGGAAGAATAATTTTTCCACGTTCCTGCACGTCACGCTCCCGCTGGCCCGTCAGGGGCTGATCAGCGGGCTGATCCTCAGCTTCGCCCGGGCCATCGGAGAATTTGGAGCGACGCTGATGCTCGCCGGTAATATTCCTGGACGCACCCAGACGATGCCGCTGGCTATTTATGAGGCGTTTACTACAGGTCAGGATACGATGGCTCAGACGCTGGCTATACTGTTAACGGTCCTTTCCGGCGCAGTAATCGTCTTGACGGAGCGATCCCTTCAACCGAGGCAGGGGTAATGGGCCTTTCATTGACCGGCGTAAAGCGTACCTTTAACGCATCGTTCACGCTCTCATTGGATATGAAGGTGGACAACGGGATAACCATCCTTTTCGGACCGTCTGGTTGCGGCAAGACCAGTGCGCTTCGCCTGATTGCCGGTCTGCTGATGCCGAATGAGGGGCGTATTCAATTCGATGAGGTCGTCCTTTTCGATGCGCAATCGTCTGTCACGATACCGGTTCATGAACGGCACGTGGGGTTTATGTTTCAGCATCCGAGCCTGTTTCCGCATATGACGGTTGAAGCCAATATCGGATACGGCGCCGGCCCAGGTGATGAGGCCGAAAAATGGATAGCGCAGTTTCAACTGACGGATTTGCGGTCCCGTTATCCGAGGGAGTTGTCCGGCGGTGAGATGCAACGGGTGGCGCTGGCGCGCAGCCTGGCTGCCCGCCCTCGCTTACTGTTGCTGGACGAACCGTTTTCCGCGCTGGATGAACGTCGCAGGAGGGCCTTTCAGACAGATCTACTCCGGCTTAAAGAAGAAACGGATATTCCGATTCTTCTCGTGACGCATAACCTCAACGAGGCGTTCTCGTTAGCAGATCGACTAATTGTACTGGATGAGGGCAGAATCGTAGAAAGCTACGATGCCATATCGCTTTTCTCACATCCCCAGCGTCGTGTGACCGCTGAACTGTTGGGTGTGGAGAACCTGATGCCCTGCGAGGTGAAAGACATAACAGATACGGTGATGGTTATATCTATAGAAGCTTGCGAGGTCCAGGTCGAACCGGACACACGATTTCGCGCCGGTGACCGCATCTGGCTGGGAATTCGAGCGGTGGATGTACGGCTGGTCGTAACAGATGAGCCACGAGAGAACGAAGTCACAGCGACTATCCACCGGATCATCCCATCTGTCGCCTCCAATCAAATTCTGTTGTCCGTAGACGGCAGCACACAGGATTACGATCTTGTTATGGATCTCGATGACCATCATTGTACCCAGCATATGATCAGACCAGGTGGCAGGATACGGGTCGCGTTGAAACGGAGTAAAGTATTTTTATGTTCATAAAATGGCGGGTAGCTGGTGGCGGGTAGCTGGTAGTATAAGAGGCATGAATTAAGCAACGAGCCACCTCCCACCAGCTAACCCCCACAAGCCATTATCGGCATAAGCCGACATCTGGAGGACTCACATTATGATACACATCGGTATTCTCGGTATCGGATTTATGGGGACCACCCACTTCATGGCGATCAAAAATCTGCCTGATGCGCAGGTCGACGCCATCTGCACGCGGGATGAGAAGAAGCTCAGCGGCGACTGGCGACAGATTCAGGGGAACTTCGGTTCCGGCGGCGGGGTGCAGGATCTGACCGGCATCCGGACCTATCGTGAGATCGACGAGATTCTCAACGATCCGGCCATTGACTTGATCGACATCTGTCTGCCGACGGCCATGCATTATGATATCGTCATGCGGGCGCTCGGTGCAGGCAAGCATGTGCTGGTTGAAAAACCGATTGCTTTAAAGCTGGATGAAGCGGATCGTATGGTCGAAAAGGCAAAAGAGGTGGGTAAGCAGCTCATGGTCGCCCAGGTATTGCGATTCTTTCCGGAATTTGCTTTTTTGAAGCAGGCCATCGAAGACGAACGATATGGAAAGTTCCTCGGATTGCACATGAAACGTGTCATATCCAAACCCTTGTGGGGCAGCGACAACTGGTTTGAAAAGTACGAAGAGACCGGCGCGGCCGGCATCGATCTGCATGTGCACGACTCCGATTTCATACATTACCTGTTGGGGATGCCGGACCAGGTCCATTCGTCCGGCATGACCAGCCCGAACGGATACGTCCTGTACCTGTCGACACAATATGGTTTCACAGGCAAAGATTTCACCGTCACCGCCCAATGCGGCTCGATCAGTTCAGCTAAGTTCGAGCACGGCTACGATGCCTATTTCGAAGACGGCACCCTCTGGTTCAACTCTCTGTCGGGCCTGCCCGTGACCCTCTACACGCCCGATGGCGAAAAGACCGAACCGGCCATCGATTTCCCCGAAGCCTTCGAAGCCCAACTCGGTCATGCCGTTGATGCGCTGGAAAACGGTACGGAACCGACTATCCTCTCCGGGGCTTCCGCCCGGAATTCACTTATGATCTGCCTCAAAGAGGCGGAGTCGGTGCGTACGGGGGAAACGGTTTATATTTAATTATGAATTATGATTGATTAAAAACACCAGAACCTATGTTTATCAGGCTATCTAATACCAATTGTCGAATTATGAATTATGATTGATAACACTATAATTTCCTGTGAGTTATAGAAAATTATACATGCTCTATCATGTGACAATTGTTACAACTCGTAATTCAAAATTCATCATTCATAATTCTCCGGAGTTCTCATGTCCCAACTACTCTACGGCACAGGCCGTACAACCATCACGCCGCCGCTCGGTCTGGAACTATGCGGCTACGGACCTTATCTGGAGCGGCGCAGTACGAAGATACACCACGATCTGCAGTGCACCGCGCTGGCGTTGTCGGATGGGGAGCAGACCTATGTCTGGGTGTCGAATGATTTGATCTGGACGGACCGCGCACTGGTTGAAGCCACGCACCGCCTGGTCCGGGACGCCTATGGACTTGACCCGGCGCATGTAGTCATTACGAATACGCATACGCATTCCGGTCCGGCGACCATGAAGACGGTGGCCTGGGGGGCATGGGATGAAGATTATACGAATACACTACCCGGCAAATTCGCTGAGGCCATTGGACAGGCGGTTTCTAACATGGAGTCGGGGCGCATCGGATTTGGTCGGGTGGCCATTCCAGAGTTGTCTGTCAATAGGGTTGACGAAGGCGGCATCGTGGATCAGGACGCCTTACTGATGCGTATTGATGATGAAGAGGGGCATTTGCAGGTGGTGACGATCAACTTCAGTGCGCATCCGGTAACGCTGGGCGCCAGTACACTCGTCTGCGGGGACTATCCGGCGGATGGCATCGGGAAGATGGAGCGGGAGTTGGATGGCGTTCGCATGCTGTTCTTCCAGGGGAGTTGCGGCAATTTGAACTGCCGGGGTTTCGGCGACGGCCTCGACGCGATGGACGCCAACGGCACGCTACTCAAAGACAGTGTAATACCTGCTCTGGATGAGATTAAAACGACGCCTGACGTAACGCTTGACGGCGATATGGTCGAGATGCCGCTGCCCACAAAAGTGCCTGAAAGGGAACCGCTGGAAGCCGAACTGGTGGATTACGCGCAGCAAGTGGCTAAGTTTGAGGGCGACATAACATCCAGAGATTATCGCCAGCTTCGCTTCGAGCAGGACTGGCGAAAACTACAACTCGAACTGATCGACACACCGCATCCGCAGCGTCTGGAAGTCAAGGTCGCCTATCTACGGATCAACGAGGCTGTCCTGCTATCCCATCCCATGGAGCTATTCCTGGAATACGGCAACGGTGTTAAAGAGGCGTCGCCCTATCCTCATACCATGGTCATCGGATATGCCAACGAACCCGTCGGCTATCTGGCGCGTCCGCAGGATTTTTCGCAGGGAGGTTTTGGATGGTATGCGGCGGTTTTTGCCCCGCGTATCTGTCGCCATCTGGAATTCGAGCCCGAGGCCGGTGAGGTCTTCCGGGATCACCTGATTGCATTATTGCATCGGATTAAGCAGCGGGCGGGGTAGTGTAATCTGCCGTCATCAACTGATAGGCATCTTGAATATTCTCTTCCAATGCTTCCAATATGTCTCCATGGCTGAAGACGCCGGGCACTTCTCTCAGGCGTCCGACATACCCGCCATCATCTTCCCAATATTCAAACGTGAAATGACGGATCATGTTCTACCTCTTTTTATTGGACCGATAGTACACCTGATGTAATATCTTCATGATATACCTGCACTCGTTCATCGTGTCAGCGCCTTTCAAAGGCGCATTATTCTTGCAATCTTGAGCACCTCGCTCTATACTATTTTAACCCTGACATGTAAAATAGTCGGAAATATCCTCCAAATCTCGTACCCAATCGACAAAATTGAGGTCCTTATGTACAAATTGTATACAAGTCGAATAGCGCTTGTCCTATCTCTACTTATCTCTGGTGTAGCATCTACTAACGCCCAGCCCGCTCCAAAACCCCGCCTGGCGGTGCTGATCATCATCGATCAGTTCCGGTATGACTTTCTGCTGCGATTTGATGACCTGTTCGTGGAAGATGGTTTTCGACGGCTGATGGACCGGGGCGCATGGATGACGGATGCAAGATACAGCCATCTGCATGCGTCTACCTCGCCGGGACACAATGTCATCACCTCGGGGATGTACGGCTACAAAACGGGGATCATCGCCAATTCCTGGTATGACCGGTCGTGGGGCAAACGCCGGCCGTCGCTGGTGGACCCGGACAGCCACATCCTCGGCAAAGAACCTACGGCAGACGGCAGAGCGTCTACGAAAGAGTTACAGGGCACGACGCTGGCGGATGAACTGCGCATGGCGACCAACTTCCAGGGCAAGGCGATCTCGATTTCCGCTAAAGATTACAGCGCCATGATAACCGCCGGTAAGATCGGCGCGCCGTACTGGTATGAAGCGTCGCTGGGACGATTCACATCGAGTAGCTTCTTCATGGACGACTTGCCCGATTGGGTGAAACAGTTCAATGCCCGGAAGTTGCCCGACAAATCCTTCGGACGTACCTGGGAACGTCTGTTGCCCGAGGCGGAATACCTCAAACGGGCGGGCCTCGACGACCGGGTCGGTGAGGAGGACAACCGAAAAAGCGGCATCACATTTCCACATGTGACGACCGGCGGCCTCGATGCGCCCGGACCGGCCTATTACAATGCCTTCAAACACACGCCCTGGTCCAATGATCTGGAACTTGAGTTTGCCCGGCAGGCCATCATCGAGGAACAGCTCGGGCAGGATGACGTCCCCGATGTGTTAATCATCAGCCTGTCAGCCAACGACTATGTGGGACACGATTATGGGCCGTTCAGCCAGGAGGTTATGGATATTACGCTGCGTACAGATCGGCAACTGGCAGATTTCTTCGGCTTTCTCGACCAGCAGGTAGGGCGGGACAACACGTTGCTTATCCTTACGGGTGATCATGGCGCCCTGCCGTTGCCGGAGCAGACGGCTTTAAAAGGCATCCCGGCAGCAAGGGTAGCGGATGGGCCTCTGACCGAGCGCCTGGAGTCGGTCCTGGATGCGACCTATGGTGAAGGGGAGTGGGTAGAGTACCTCAACAAAGTCGGTCTCTATCTCAACTATGATACGATCAAGAAGTACCATTTGACCAGAGCGGAAGTCGAACAGACGAGCGCCGATGTCCTGATGGCCGACCCTGCCGTCTGGAAAGCGTTCACCCGAACCCATATCGAGCGGGGCCAGTTGCCTGATACCAACCTGTCCAGGGCCGCGTACCACAGTTTTCATCCTGATAAGAGCGGGGATGTCATCCCGATATCCACCCCGTATTATATCCTCCTGGACATTGAATACAGCGTCACCAACTATGGCACGACGCACGGCATGCCCCATGATTACGATATCCATGTGCCACTCCTTTTCCACGGCCCTTGGATCAAGCCCGGCAAATATCGTCTGCCGGTCGACATGGCGGACGTCGCACCGACCATCTGTGAGCTGTTGGGCATTACCATGCCGGCAGGGCGGGATGGGCAGGTGTTGGGGGAGATAATTGGTGATGGATGATTCCCTTCGGGGTGGAGTGATTGGTGATTGGTGAAGACCGTTCCGAGTTCAGATAGACATGTCGCATGTCGGCAACCTTTGACGGCGTGGTCATCATACGCCTTCGGGGCGCCGAAGGGCCCCATGATGCTGTCGCCATCACAGTTATCCAAAACGCCTTCGTACTGAAACAGAATGTCGGTAATCTCGGACATGTATTCATAGAGGGCGTCTATCCACACTTCCGGCGGATAATCGGTGGTAACGCCGGCAAAACCGGTTATATCGGAGAAGGAAATTGTGATGTCACTGACTTGAAACCGTTCCTTGAAATCGGGCGAAAGCCTCTGCCTTGAATGTGTCCGTTGCCATGTTCAATGTCTCCTTTTGCAATTGTTTTCTGGCGCGATGAATGCGCATCTAAGCGGCCTGACTGCTGGTGCCCAGGGCAAGTCCTGCCTCTTTTATCGATGGTTCACCGAGATAGTACATGGTCAGGGCCTGACGGTTGGGTTCGGACAGGCGGTTAAGCGCCATGAAGGTCGCTCTTTTCAGATCTTCATGTTGTTGCTGTTATTTGGTTTTAACCATTCACCAATCACTAATCACCATTTTATTCTCCCACCCTCAATAAACCCGACCACACCGCCCCAATCACGCAAATCAGACCTGTTGAAAGGAACACACCGCTCAAGCCAATCCAGTCACCGAGCATACCGCCGAGCGCGGGGCCGCCGAACATGCCGAGGGCATAGACGGCCTGATAGATGCCCATGGCCGTACCGCGGTCCTCCGGCGGGATCGATTGCACCGCCAGGGTCATCAGCATGGGTTGGGTCAGCCCCCGGCCCAGACCACCGACAAGCTGGGCAATATAGAGTATGCCTACGGTCTCACTATACGGAATCATAACTGTACCAAGGCCGATAATGATAAATCCGAGAATTAGAACGAACCGCATCCCCCATCGCGGCGCCAACCAGATACCGCTGGCGTAAGTGCCGACGGTTGTCCCTGCCAGACCGATCAACGTCATCGTCCCGAGTTGCGCGCTGTTGGCGCCGATTTCGACCGCGTAGACCGGAACAAAACCGAAGATGGTGACAAAGGTGACATATTGCCCTATAGCGGAGATCAGGGATACCGTCAGCAGGCTGCGGGTTGTGCCTATGGATACGATACGGTGCCAGGTCAGCTTTTGTTTCCGGATTTGAACGGGTTCAGGCACCGGCATGAGGACCAGCATACTGAGCACCGATAAAATCGCTCCAATATAAAATGGCGTCGTCCAGCCGTAGAGATCGGCTATCCACCCTCCCGCGTATGTGCTGACCATCTGGCCCAGTGCTGAACAAACGCCCAGATGACTCATCGCCGCCGGCAAACGTTCTTTGGGGAAAAAACCAGCATACATTACCACCCAGACAACCCAACTGCACGCCGCCAAACCGCCCAGTGCTCGGGTCGCAATCATCCATTCTGGTGTCGGCGACCAGGCCAGGCCAAGTGCACTGCCTGCCAGCATCAACAGACTTGCGTGCAGAAACGGCTTCCAGCGACCCGTCCGGTCTGACCAGATCCCGAGAGGAATACGGAACAGCAACTGCATAAAACCATATGAGGCGATAATCAGCCCGACCACCGTCATCGAGCCCTCCATATGCCGTGCATAGGGGGCGAGGATAGGCATATAAACGTACAAGGCCGTCCAGAATAGAAAGGTGCTCAAGAGATACAACTGGGACCTGGACAATTAAACTCCGTTTGTGGGGAATGAGCCTTTATGCATGGCATCTACGTGCCGTTTTGTTGCGATATCGGCACGGTGGCGTCCCAAAATCGGACACTCTATTTTCTTGTCTGCTTCAGTGCTCTTCTATAACCTGAACAAACACGGGGAATCACAGCGATCTTACACAGTGGCATGTCTCTTGCGGTGAGATCGCACCGCAGCACATAATATATCGAGCCATGTCATAAAAACCATGTAAAGATGTTCGGAGGAAATGATGGATATCCCACATCCACAGAATGCAAAAGCAAAGCGCATACGTCGTATTCTCTATGTGGGGGGAAGTATCGTCGTCTTGTTGCTGATTACGGTAGGCCTTTCCCGACTGAAACCTACGGCGCCTGCCGTGGAGGGCGCCACGGTCTACACGGATGTGGAAAAACGCGGGTCTATGTTACGTAATGTACGCGGACTTGGGACTCTGATACAGGAGGAAATTCTGTGGATTCCGGCTGAAACGAGTGCCAGGGTGGATCGGATCGTTATGCTGCCGGGGGCGGTGGTCGAGCCTGAAACGGTGATTAGGGAGATGAGCAATCCGGACCTGGAGTTTTCTCTCGTGGATGCGCGCTGGCAGCTTAAACAGGGGAAGCCGGCTACGCGAGTGCAGAAGCGCGCCTGCAAACCGACCTGTTGAACCAGCGGGCGATGGCCGCTGATATCGAAGCCCAGTATCAACAATCTCTTCTTCAGGCCGAAACAGACGAAGCCCTGGCCAGAGAAGGGTCCGGCTCTGAATTGAACGCCAAGTTGTCGAGACTTCGTGCGGTGGGACTAAAAAAACGATTCGATATCGAGGAGGAACGTTCTGTCATCTACCGCCAATCCGTGGAAGCCCAATTATTAGAACAGGTCATTGAACGACGGCTTCCGCCTCGATCTCAACCAGGTAATCCGATCCGATAAGCCCCGCCTGAACGAGCGTATTGGCAGGCTTGATCTCCCGAAAGCGCTCGCCGTGCGCACGCGCCACCGGTTCCCAGTTTGCCATATCATCAACATAGACCCGCGTCCGGACGACATCCTCCAGTCGGCCGCCCAGAGATCGTATCGCGCCTTCGATTTTGTCGATGACAAAATGCGTTTGGGCCGCTGGGTCCGAGCCGCCGATAAGATGTTCTCCATGGGTGGCGGTGGTGCCCGAAACGAGTATACGGTCACCGGATCGTACCGCCCGGCAGAACCCGGCGATATCCTCCCACACCGTCCCACTCAACACATAGGTCTGTCCATTCTGCTGAGCTTGTACTTCGTACGGCGGCGGCATATTTTCAAGATGATGGCTGAGGTCACCGGAGGCGGTCAGGAAGGGCGGACGGCGATATTCATCACCGCAGTCGCCGGGTATGGGATAAAGGGAGGCCAGCGCGTCTTCGATTTCGTTTAGGTCGGTTTCATCGAGTGTAAATTGAAAAAGCCGCACATTCTCCTCTATGCGTTCACTAAAGCCCAGGCGGGCGCCGATAATGATCCCGCCTACCGCCGGCTGTTCCAGAATGTATCTTGTGGCGATATTTGCCATCGACACGCTGTGGCGTTGTGCAACGGCATGGATGACGTGCAGCAGGCGCTGAAGTGCGTCCCAGCCGCCGGCCTGGTCGATAAACCGCCGATATTTCATCTGGGACCACGTGTCCAGATCGGCCCAGATCGGGTCTGACTGACCAAGATGCCGCTCAGTCAGAAACCCGCCGGCCAGCGTGCCGAAAGCCAGGAGCGTGATGCCATGGACCCGGCAAAAGGCCGTCATGCCGTTGGTACGGGCCCGCTGGTCCAGAAGAGAAAAACAGACCTGATTGGACACAATATCGATGCCACTGTTTACAATGACGCGAAGATGGGCGGTGTCGACATTGGTCAGCCCCAGATGGCGAATGAACCCTTCTTCCTTCAGCTCCTGGAGGTAGAACAGACAGTCCAGGTAACTCGGATCAGAATAAGCCCAGGTGTGGAATTGTAATACGTCAAGACAATCGGTCTGCATCCGTTTCAAAGATGATTGGACCGCATGCCTCACGTTCTCACGCGTTTTCGGTCCCGGCTCCGGCACCCATTTCGTCAGCAACTGCACCGTGCCGGTTTCTTGTTCATGGGCGAACCGGCCGGCAATCTCCTCCGCCGACCCGTAATGATCCGCCATATCGAACGTTGTGAACCCCGCTTCTACATACGGCGCCATCGCCCGGGCTTTAGCCGCGACATCCAGCGTCCGGCCATCCCGCTCCATATCCGCAATCTGCCAAAGCCCCGCAAGCACCCGAGAGATGCTGAAACCCGGCGCCAGATCCCAACGTTCAATACCTTTGTTCATATATTATATGCTCCTTAATCCAGAACCAGTACCTCGGCCGCCAGGGCGCGGTTATCGAGGATATGCTGATAGATATGCATACAGGACGCCATATCCATTTTCTGCCGGGCATGATCGAGTAATAAAGCAATCTGACCGGCTTGCTTGTCGATTCGATAAATAGACCAGGGATGAAAAATAGGCATATAGTACAGCATGTCATGCTCTGAACAGTAGTCGATGCCCGGTGCGTAGGCTTCGTATACCGCTTGTGCGTTGTCCGGCATCTCACCAGGGTAACCCCAAGGCAGAGCCGGCGGCCAGCGAACCACGCCGGGTTGACCGGTCAGAATATTATCATGCCAGGCGTGAGAAGGGATTTCGAGCAAGTTCGGAAAACCGTCCTGCGTGTACCAGAAGGGTTGATTGAGCGGGGCGGGCATCGTTCTGTTGGGACCGGTTCCAACGCTGCGTAAGTACCGATATCCAGCTTCCCACATGAACTCCAGAATGCGTGGGTACCCTGTTAACCCGTGGGTATACCCTCCCGGTGCGGTCAAACCGATCACCGGTCGACCGAAGGTATCCTCTATCAATTTTTTGGCATCGACCAGTTCATATCTCAAGGCGGCTTCGTCTTCGTCCAGGCCGATCAGGTCCGGATGGGTAAAGGTATGGCACTGGATATCAAACAGTGGATGGTCGAGAATAGATCGCAGCTCAGGTCCGGCGAGTTTCAACAATTTAGCCACGAGAAAAAAAGAGGCCGGCGCTTCCCGCTGAAGGTGCGCTTCGGCGACCGACCGCACACCGGCCAGAAACTCATCAATACGTTCGGGAGTATAACTGAACCCATTTTTCCGATGCGAACGCTCACCCTTCTCCCACCAGGGATACACGGCCTCCGTATCATAGGCGGCTACATAAAAAGACATGGCCTCACTCCTTAAATGTATATTTTATTTTTCATATCTTTCCCAAATGTTCAACCGTGCCACCGCCGGTCACCCAGGCAGTGAATCCGCCACCGAGGTAGGCCACCTCCTCCAAACCCATATTCATCGCCAACCTGGCGGCCAGGACCGACCGACCGCCGCTCTCACAGTAGAAGACGATCTTTTTTCCGGAACTGAAGAGGGCCATGTGCATTGAGCTCGTTTCATCAATATAGAATTCCAGCACGCCGCGCGGCACGTGTACCGATCCGGGGATCTTTCCTTTTCTGATAAGCTCATCCCCTTCACGGACATCGACAAAAACCAGAGAGGTATCCCCGCCGGCCGCTATGGCATCCGCAACCTCTAGCGTGTCTACGGTAGCGTACGCTCTGGCCAGATAGTCTTTGACGCCGAACTTCGTTGGTTCTCCCGGCTTCGGTTGTTCGGCGCAACCGAACCCTGTTACACTCCATAGAAAAACAAGTAATCCCCAGCGGCCCATGATGTCTCCTTATAATTTGAATATTATCCTACGTACGTATTATTATACATTTAAATGTACATGGCAAAATGTTTCTATCATACATAAAAGAAGGCTCGACAAAGATGATGCCCATAGACCCTTTGTACTTGCGCATCATATATCCTTCAACGATATTGGCGGAAACGCTCTTTGACGATCGTGTACTCAGTCCTTATATCACAGAAGGAGTTCTCCATGCCCATCGGAGTATGTGCCTATTCTTTCAATACCGGTTATGACGCCTGTCAGCTTATGGACATGGCTGTCGAACACGGTCTGTCGGGCGTTGAATTTCCACCGGATGGTTGCCTGCCGGACCTGAAACTGGAAACGATTCAGAAAGCACGGTCATACGCTGAAGAACGTAATCTTTTTATCGTGACAGATGGCGGGCAGGTAGAACTAGAAATGCTCCAGAGGCTCATCCCGGTAGCCAGCGCCCTCGGCAGCAGTACCTTACGCGTGGTGATGAGCGGGGTATTGGGCGGTGACCGCAGATCGCTGGCCGGGCAGTGGCAGTCCCATCTTTCAAATTGCCGGGATATCCTGCGTGACGTCCTTTCCCTCGCCGATGATCATGGGGTTTCTATTGCCATAGAAAATCATTCCGACGCCACCTCCGATGATATGCTCTGGATGTGTGAGGAACTCGACAGTAACTATATCGGCATCACGCTTGACGTGGGCAATGTCCTGGCGGTCTGCGAAGAACCTATGGGGTATACCGAACGACTGGTGCCTCATCTGCGCAATATCCACCTCAAAGATTATACGCTGCATCCGACCGATGAAGGCTATCGTATGGCGCGGTGTGCGCTGGGCAAAGGGGTTGTGGACTTTCCAACCTTGTTATCGATGATTGATGCGCACCATCCCAACATCACCAAAACCATAGAATTAGGCGCCATTTATGCGCGCCATGTCCGCATGCTGGCCGATGACTACTGGGCGGAATATCTCGACAGGGACATCAAAGAGATGTTGCCCTTTCTGCGTCTGTACTGGCAGCATGTTCAACCCAGGGACCAAGACTGGCGATCACCGAAAGAAAAGGAAGAGTCTCAGGACGCCCTGCTCGCCTACGAAACGCGGGAATTTAAAGAAAGTGTGGCGTATTTGAAGGAGATCGGAGCAGTTTAAAACCATGGCTAACCCTACACAATTCAAACACCTGGACCCCTCTAATATGTTCGGCTCCATCGGGGCGATACCGGATCAGGTGGAAGCAGCCTGGCAGGCTATCGCCGACCGGACTTTTCCTGTCTCACTTCGGGATTGTAAACATCTCATCGTAGCGGGGATGGGCGGCTCCGCGATCGGTACGCATCTGATACAGAGCGTGTTTCGCGATCGGTTATCCCTGCCTGTCACCATCGTTTCGGACTACCGGTTGCCGGCTTGGGTCGACCGGGAGACTCTGATCCTGTTGTCCAGCTATTCAGGTGGTACGGAAGAGGTCATGTCCGTAGCTGAATACGGTCAAGCGCATGACCTACCCATGATGGCTCTGACGACAGGCGGTGATCTGGCGGCGTTTGCTGAAAGACATAAGGTACCGGCGGTCCTCTTTAAGAGTGAACATAATCCATGCGGACAGCCTCGCATCGGATTGGGATATGCCGTGACTTACCAGTTGGGTATCTTCCGGCAACTGGGATTTATCGATCTGACGAATGAGGAAATGGGGGCGGCTCTTTCCCTGCTTCGTTCCGTTAATGCCATCTATGCAGATCTTTCCGGAACCAATCCGTCTCTCGATCTGGCCTATCGCGCCCGGTTGCGGGCGCCGCTGATTATCGCCTCCGAACACCTGACGGGCAATGCACATATCCTGGCCAATCAATGGAACGAGAATGCCAAAAATATGGCGGCCTGGTTTGCCATACCGGAGTTGAACCATCATCTGCTTGAAGGCTTGACCGGTCCCCCCGCCGTAAGGAATCGGTTGCTGGCCGTTCTATTGCATTCCAATCTGTACGACGAACGCAATCAAAAGCGCTATGACATAACCAGGCAGGTGCTCGATGAACAGAAGACCGCCTCTATCTCCATAAATCCCCATGGGAAAACGCCCCTCGAACAGGCTTTCGATACGCTTCTTCTGGGCGCGTATGCCAGTTTTTACCAGGCTGTGCTCAATAAGATCAATCCCTCTCCCATCCCCTGGGTGGATTATTTCAAGCGTCTGATGAGCGCGTAAGTTTGCAGAATACGTTGGTTGTAGTCGTATTTTGGCGCGGAGTTGGTCCAGTAATTTAGACGAGCACGTTACCATACACGGGCTTGCTTGAAATGGGTTCCGACGGCATAGTATGTTATTCTACACAGTCGAAAAAAGCGCCATAATCCCGAACAATCACTTTCCTTTTTATCAACATAATCGTATAATAGAAATATTCCCTATCCAGCTTATACTTTTAAATATATGTGCCCCAATAGGCTGCTACATTTCGAATTATTGTACCGCCCCTTGCGCGGTGAACGGCCGGTATCAGGATGAAGACAACGAATCGTTGTCTTCGATAGTAAGGCACCTCGTCTTTGACGAGATATTGGAAGCCCACTCGCTCACCACGAAGTGCGTGCATCGTGTCCGGAGGACACATGCCATCACTCAATCACCAACTTTGAGGTTCGCATGCCGTTTCATGTCGATTTGCATCTTCACTCTCATTTTTCACGCGCCACGAGTAAGAATCTTAATTTAGAATATTTGTCCAGATGGGCCCAGTTGAAGGGAATTCGGGTCGTGGGTTCGGGGGACTTCGTTCATCCGGCATGGATGGAGGAGCTGGAAAAGAAGCTGGAACCGGCGGAAGAAGGGCTTTTTAAACTGAAACCGGAGTATGGGCGTGCGACGCAGGACGAGGTGCCGCCGGCCTGCCGGGCGCCGGTGCGGTTCATGTTGACAGTGGAAATCTCGAACATCTATAAACGCCTTGGCCGGGTTCGGAAGGTCCACAATGTACTGTTTGCACCGGGATTTGACGCCGCCAGGAAAATTCAATCCCGGTTGGACACCATCGGTAACATCAGGTCGGATGGGCGGCCTATACTGGGGCTGGACTCAAGAGATCTGCTGGAGATCACCCTCGAATCCGATCCGTTGTCCTATCTTATTCCCGCGCATATCTGGACGCCCTGGTTCTCCGCGTTAGGGTCGAAAGGTGGTTTCGACCGTATGGAGGACTGCTTTGGCGACCTGACTCCGCACATCTTTGCCGTAGAAACCGGTTTATCCTCCGACCCGATGATGAACTGGCGGCTTACCCAGCTCGACCCCTACGTGGTCGTATCCAATTCAGATGCCCATTCGCCGCCGAAGTTAGGTCGTGAGACCACGATATATGATACCGAATGTACTTATCCTTCGATCTATAAAGCGTTATCCGACCCCAATGATCCAGGGCTGATCGGTACGGTCGAATTTTTTCCTGAGGAAGGCAAATACCACTACGATGGTCATCGCAAGTGCAGCATCCGCCTTCATCCGAGAGAAACCATCGCTCAGGACGGGCTCTGTCCTGCGTGCAATAAACCGGTGACCGTCGGCGTTATGGCCCGGGTGGAAGAACTCGCAGATCGTCCCGAAGGGGTCAAATCCCCACGTTGGCGCCCGTATCACAGTCTGATTCCACTCCCGGAAATTATTGGAGAGGCAAAACAGGTAGGGCCCAAATCCAAGACGGTCGACACGGTGTTCCAGACCATGCTCGCCCGTTTGGGCAATGAGTTTCATATTCTGATGGATACGCCGCTTGAGGACATTGAGCCGGTCGCCGGTTCTCTTATCGCCGAAGGTATTCGGCGTGTGCGGGCTGGTGAGGTGAATATATTACCGGGGTTTGACGGTGAATTCGGGATCATCAAGCTGTTCGAAGATGAAGAAAGACAATCCATCAGTGGGCAAACCAATCTGCTTGGACTCTTCGGGGAAACGACAGAAAAACCGGCTAAAACAGAGCAGGCAGCCCCGTTGTCTTCTGCATCACAAACGTCTGTTGACGAGACCTCAATAGAGGACCTGCCTACCGATGTTCTTTCCCAGGCAACAGAACCGCAGCGTGCTGTCGTATCGGAAACGCCGACTGAATCCTTTTCTGAGCCGAGTGTTACGCAAGAATCTACAATGAATACCCCGGTAGTCATAGCACAGGCGCCTTATACCGACCTGTCTGAAACCACCGATGCACTACAGGGTATGCCGGAGGTACTGCGTGATTTACCGCTTAATCAGGCTCAGCAGCAGGCCGTCGCGTATCTCGACGGACATCTGCTTATCGTAGCAGGACCGGGTACCGGTAAAACACACACGCTGACCCATCGGATCGCTTACCTTGCCCAACATGTAACAACACCGGCGCGTATGCTGGCCATGACGTTTACCAACAAAGCCGCGGAGGAGATGCAGGCCCGATTGGTCAGTCTCCTGGCCGCTCAGGCCGGGGAAATTATGGTGGGCACCTTTCATAGTGTCTGCCTCTCTATGCTGCGTGATTGGGTACAGCATTCGGGGGTACCTGTGAACTTTACCCTGGCGACGCCCGATGATCTTGACCGGCTGATGCGTACGTTATGGCCGGAGGACACCAACGCCCAGCGCCGACACCGGTTGGAAGAAATATCTCAGTGGAAGGCCAAAGGGCGTACGGAAGAAATGCCGGAAACCGTGTCGGCATATACCCGTTTTTTGCGTCAGCATGGATTACTGGATTTTGATGACGTGATTCTGGAAACACTCAAATTATTGCAAGCCAGTGATCGATTCAGAGCGGAGGTTCATGACCGATTTCGTTACCTCTTTGTCGATGAGTATCAGGACATTAATCCAGCACAGCATGCTCTGCTGAAGGCCCTGGTGGAGGACGGTGTGCAGATGACCGCGATCGGGGATCCCAATCAAGCGATCTATGGTTTTCGGGGAGCGGAATCAAAATTTTTCCATACCTTTTCAGATGATTTTCCCCATGCCCGGATGCTGTATCTGTCCGAAAACTACCGGTCGGCGCCGGCCATCCTGAATGCCTCTTCGCAGGTCATAGGGGCGTCCGACGCCATGCAGGTACCGGGTCTGACAGCGACCATGTATGTCCAGGGAAACCTGACGATCCACGAAGCGGCGACCGACAAGGCAGAAGCGGAATATGTGGTGCACCAGATCGAGCGGCTGGTCGGGGGTACCAGTTTATTTTCCCGTGATTCGGGTCGTGTGGATACAGATCCGGAGACAGAACGTTCTTTCGGCGATGTGGCTGTTCTATATCGTATGAATAGTCAGCATACTGCGCTGGCGACAGCACTGGAGCGCAGCGGCATGCCCTATCAAATCGCCGGGGACACGCCGCTCATCGATCAGCCGGCGGTCCAGGAGATTGTCACCATGTTGCGGCTAAGTTACGGTATGCCCGTGACCACCGGGGCGGCGATTCGATTACTGTCATCCACTGTAGACGGTCTGGGAGACCGAACAGCAGAGCGAATTGAGCAGACATGGAAGCAGCGGACACAGATCTCCACAGAGCATATCCGCCTGTTACTCAACGAACCGCGTCTGCTGATGGAACGGTCTCGCAGCGGCCTGGACGCCATCCTTGAAGATATAGAAGCGCTTACCACCGGACTGCGTAAAAAGGACGCCGCCATTATTCTCGGCCATATCATGGATACATCCATCTGGTCCGGCCTGAAGCTTCGATTTCCCAAGGCAGAGGATTATTTACAGAAGCTGATCCGCTGTGCCCGGCTGGAAACAGACCTCCTCGTGCTTCTCGACAAGCTACTCCTCAGCCGGGATTATGACCCTTATGGGGGAGAGTCGGAACGGGTTATGCTCATGACGCTTCATGCCGCCAAGGGGTTGGAATTTCCTGTTGTTTTCATCGTAGGTTGCGAGCACGATCTGATCCCGCTTCAGTATCCGGGGATGGCATCGGATAAAGAGGAGGAGCGCCGGTTGTTTTATGTGGGGATGACCCGCGCCAAAGAACAGTTGTATTTTGTCCGGGCCAAACGTCGGATGCTGTTCGGTAACGTCTATCAGACTTATCCGTCACCTTTCCTGTCTGAAATAGAAGATCAACTTAAGCAATACGACAAACCGGAAAAGCGGCCCGGGAAGCGGAAGAAAAAAGCAGCGGCGGCGAGTCAGATGGATTTGTTTGGGTAGCAGGTGGCAGATGGCAGGTGGCAGGTGGAAAACCCGTTTTGTCGTGGTAGGACAACGATCGGACCTACGCGCAACTCAGTAAATAAATGGAACTCTATATAAATCTGGCACATTATCAGAGTGTAATTGACCAACTATTTTACTACTGTTTCGATATATTAAATAACTGTTTCAATATATTAAATAAAGGAATGTAACATTCTCTTATTTTCCGAAGGAGCGAATCATGTCTCACAAAACATTTATGATCCTGACTATTTTAGTAGGCCTTGGCCTGGCGACTATAAGCGTCTATAGCCTGGCGAGCAACGACGCCGATCAATCGGCCGCCTCACAGACGGGTGACGGGTATGCGGTCGCGACGTTTGCAGGGGGCTGTTTCTGGTGTATGGAACCACCGTACGACGAATTAGACGGGGTCATTTCCACGACATCCGGCTATATCGGCGGCAAGGTGGATAATCCAACGTATGAGCAAGTATCTGCGGGATATACCGGACATACCGAGGCTGTAGAGATTCTCTATGACCCTGAGCAAGTTACTTATCAGGACCTGTTAGATGTCTTCTGGGTCAATATCGATCCGACGGTCAGGGACCGTCAGTTCTGCGATGGCGGCAACCAGTATCGAACCGGTATTTTTTACCACAACGAAGAAGAGAAGCAATTAGCCGAAGCATATAAGCAGAAGTTGATCGACTCCGGCCGCTTCAATCAGGTGGTCACTGAAGTCACCGCCGCGACGACCTTCTACCCGGCGGAAGAATACCATCAGGACTATTACCTGAAGAATCCGTTACGGTACAAATACTACCGATACAGTTGCGGCCGGGACAATCGCCTGGAAGAACTCTGGGGGGATGCGTATAAGAAATGAAATTGGTGATTTAGTGAGTGGTGATTGTTTAATTGCCCTTCGTATTTTAATCACCACTCACTAAATCACCAATTCTCAAACAGCCTGATGATCTCCTCTTTTTCCGGACGTCGTACTCGGCGGGTTATTTGCTCCGGCGTACGGCCCTGATTATCCTCATGATGCCTATCGGCGCCGCCCTCGAGCAGAAGCCTGAGGGTGGTGACGATATCCGCTCGTTTACCCGCTTTGAAGGCATAAAACAAAGGCGTCTCCCCGTTATTATTGGGTAGGTTGACCGGTGCGTTGTTTTTTAACAGAACTTCTAACGTACCCACATGACCGGCTTTGGCGACGTAGTGCAAAGCCTGCGCGCCTCTTAACCGGGTGTTCACGTCGGCCCCGCAATTCAGGAGGGCCTGCACATAATCGGGATTATCTCGCTGACTATTGTTGCCGGTGCAGGATACCCATATCCATTTGCCTGGCGGATAGTTGACATCCGCACCGTGCGACAGCACGAGGTCGGTGATCTCCGGATGTATTACCCATGGTCCCGGGCCGATCCGGGTTGCATCCGCGCCATGGGTCAGAAGCAGGCGCAGCAGTGACACCTGATTCTCCTCGGCGGCATACCTTACCATAGGCGTACTGTTCGTCCCCACGTCAGCACCCTGAGAGAAAAGATATTCTACCACGTGCTCGTGTCCCCCGTAGACGGCGTGATGCAGCGGTGTGATCGGCAGGACATCACAGGCAGGATCCTGGGCGTTTACGAGCAATTTTTCTGTCTCGATTAAATGCGTCACGACGTCCATATCACCGAGAAAACAGGCACTGAAGATGTCGTAAAGCGCGCCCTGCCGGATGAGAAAATCCGCCAGGGCATGCTGTTTCTTCCATCGAGCTGCGCACAGCGGTGTCATCATCAGACCGGTTACAGAGACCGCAGGCAGGTTGACATCCACCCCATGTGTCAACAGATAATCGACCATATGGATATGCCCGCGCGCAGTGGCTTCATACATCATTCTTGCGGTTTGGGTCGGATCCTTGAGTACACCGGGATCAGCTTCAATACAATGTTGCAATTCTTCCCGCTGACCTTTAGCCGCCAGAACAAGCGGTTTACGCCACCGGTTTTCCCGATGGCAACGTAGATCTTTCGGGCTTTGAGCCGGTTGATACTCATTGATCAGGCCGTGTGCCATAGACTTCAAGACTCCAAGCGCCTCATCAATGAGCACCTCATCATCAACAGCGACCTGAAACGCGGCCTTTATATGGCCCAGGCAGCCGTCGGCTGCTTCCCGCGTGATGTGGATATGTCGGTGTCGGCCTTTAAGGCCGCCGTAAGCATGATGATGAGTATAGCTGGGGTCGCCGCCCATCCACTCTTCAAAAAAGGCTTTCTGTTTCATGCGCTCATTGGTCAGGGTACGGGGAAACATGGGGCGCAGGGCCGGATCTTCTTCAATCCGGTTATATAATTCATCGATCATCCGGTCGATCACCGGGCGACCGCCGATACGACGAAACAGGGTCTGGTCCGGGTGGGTCTTTTGCACAAGACCACCACGATGGGCCAATGCTTCGAACACCATTTCCACATCCTCTCAACAAAGTACAAAGCACAAAGTACATCGCACCTTGCGCATTCTTTTGCGTAACATCTGTTATCATAATACATTTTTTCCTTGACTTTTCTACCGAAATTGTATGCTTGTACGCGCACTTGTGAATTACCGGTTATTTAGAAACTATCCGAGGACGCCTCGCTCTACGCCACCTGGAACCCGCCTGGTTTTGTATATCAGTCAAAGGACATCAGATGAAATCGTTCGAAAAAATGGACCTCCAACCGGTCCTGTTAAAAAGCATCACTGAAATGGGATTTGAAAAACCAACGCCCATTCAAGAAAAGGTCATTCCCTTTCTATTAAAGGTACCGAATGACCTGGTGGCTCTTGCTCAAACGGGGACCGGGAAAACTGCCGCCTTCGGCCTGCCAATCATACAGCATACCGACCTTAGTTATGTCGGCACACAGGCATTGATCCTCTCACCGACACGTGAGCTGTGTCTACAGATCTCCGGTGAGATGAGAAGTTTTGCGAAATATATTCCGAATTTACAAATCGTGTCGGTGTATGGCGGCTCCGATATGAGCCGACAAATCACCGCCCTGAAAAAAGGGGCGCATATTATCGTCGCCACGCCGGGAAGAATGAATGATCTGTTGAATAAACAACGGAAAATTGACCTGTCTCACCTCCAGTTTGCTGTACTGGATGAGGCGGATGAAATGCTGAATATGGGGTTTAAAGAAGATCTGGATGCGATTCTTGATAAAACGTCGGATACCAAGGTCACCCTGTTATTTTCTGCAACCATGCCGTCGAACGTGCAACAGATCTCGAAAACCTACATGGATAATCCCCATGAAATTACCGTCGGTACCCGAAATGCAGGGATTGAGACGGTGGATCATGTCTGCTATGCCGTACGTTCTCATGATCGCTATCTGGCCTTAAAGCGAATCGTAGATTATCATCCGGAGATCTACGGTATTATTTTCTGCCGGACGCGTGTGGAAACCAAAGATGTGGCCGCCAAACTGATTCAGGATGGATATAACGCCGATGCGCTTCACGGCGAATTATCCCAGTCGCAACGCGAAACCGTTATGCATAAATTTCGGATTAAAAATCTTCAGATTCTCGTGGCTACAGATGTGGCCGCCCGCGGTCTCGATGTGAAAGATATTACCGATATCATCAACTATAACCTGCCCGATGAAGTTGATCTTTATATCCATCGCAGCGGTCGGACAGGCCGTGCAGGACAGCTTGGCGTTTCCATCGCGATCGTTAATCTGAGAGAAAAAAATAAAATCCGAATGATTGAAGCGCGGCTACGAAGAAAGTTCGAGCAGAAACAGGTTCCCACCGGCAAGGAGATCTGTGAAAAACAGCTCCTTAATCTGGTCGATAGGATGCAGAAAATAGAAGTAGACCACAAAGAGATAGATAAATTTCTCCCGGTCGTCGCTGAAAAATTGGAATGGTTAAGCCGGGACGAACTGATTAAGCATATTGTGTCCCTCGAATTCAACAGATTGTTGGATTATTATAAAGACGCCAAGGATCTGAATCCGCCGGAAGAAGACCGCAGCCGTCGAAAACGTTTTGATAAAGAAGGATCCAGAAACAATGATAGCCGACGCATGACCGAAAGAGGATTTACCCGTTTCCGAATTAACCTCGGGCATAAAGACAGCCTGAATCCACGGGATCTGATCGGTTTGATCAATCGATGTACCCATAAACGATATATGGATATCGGCAAAATAGATCTGATGAACACCTTCTCATTTTTTGAAGTCGATCAGAAATATGCCGGCGATGTCCTGGCTGGTTTCAGGGGGATTGAATACAATCAAAGAAATGTCATTGTGGAGATGCAAGAGGCGGGGGCGGAACAGCAAAGGGAAACTACGAAACGACCAGGCTACGAATCCCGAAGGGATAGAAAGCAGAGCGAGTATGGCGGTTCACGTTATAATACGGCATCGAAGAAGAAGCGGTCGACTTTTTCGAATGACCGTGAGTTATATTCACGGGAAGGAAAGCCGGCAAAGCGACAAAAGGCAAAACGGACAAAACGACCGACCGGCAGGTAGAGTTACTTTTTGCGCCGAATGCCCTGGATGGTTTCATCCAGGCGCTGCAGGAAAAGAGAGCGGTCTTTTTTCGCCATGGGCGTCGGACCTCCTCCCGCAACAACACCGCTCTCGCGCAGGTGTGCCATGAGGTCTCGTGTCGCCAGGGCATCTCCGATGGAATCACTGGTAAACATTCGTCCGCGCGGCGCAATGACCATGGCTTCTTTCTTCAGGCATCGATCCGCAAGGGGGATGTCGTCGGCAATGACAATATCCTGTTTGTCCACATGCTCTACAATCCAGTCATCTGCCGCATCGGGCTGATCATTCACCACGACCAGTTCCAGCCATTCTTCCCTCGGAATACGCATCCACATATTTGCGACCAGGGTCACATTAAGCGCGTACCGTCTTGCGACCCGGTAGACTTCCTCTTTTACCGGACAGGCATCGGCGTCAATGAAGATGTTGAGCAAGGTGAATCCTTTCCGTTTAAAGTTCCGAGTTCTGAGTTCCAAGTAGAGATAGAAGCGATCATGACTCGGAACTCGGAACATTAAACTCGGAATTCATTGTCGCCTTCACCTACTCTAACTCCAGATGCCGGGGCCGCTATTTGAAGGGCGGGGCATAGGGTTTGAGCCAGGCATTGCCCACGGCCGTTGCACCGGGAAAAGCCTGTGGGTCTTCTATGATCTTGTACGTTGCAGGCCGATGCGTTTCCAGAATCAGGGAAATCGTGAGGATACGATCATCACGCATAACCATCACATCGACCTCGTCTCCTATCTGCATTGATTTCAGCCGGGATGCAAACGTCTGCTCCACCACCCTTTCACCCGCAACCGTCAGCAGGATATCCCGGGGCATTATACCTGCCTTATATGCTGCACCATCGAAGTCGATGGCGGAAACAACCGGGACACTGCCCTCGACTTCGGTTTCGAGGCCAAGGGACGGCTCAGGATCTCCCCTTGTGATTTCGAGTTTTAAGCCAACCTGCTTTAACGCCCTGTCATAATCCAGTTCTACCACGCCGGCTATATAGTCTGCAAAAAATTGGGTATATTCGGAATCACCCTTCCCTTCGACGGTGACGGCCTCCACTGCACTTTGAAGGCCATCCTCGGGGAAACCGGGTTTCGGCAGGCCATACTCCGCCAATAGACGGCGAAAGACATCATCGAGATTTTTCCGGTTATTGGTGCGTTCACGGATTTCCATGTCCAGTAGCAATCCGAGAAGATTACCCTTTGTATAAAAATCTATGAACGTGTGCGCTTTATTACCGGGTGTAATCCATGCATTCCAGCTGGCATCCTCCGCAGAGGTAATAAGACGTCCAGGCGATGTCTGGAGCGATTTAATCTCTTTTGAGAGTTCCTCGTAAAACACCTCCCGCGTCCAAATGCCCTGCCGGGCCAACGTGAGCATCCCGTAGTAGGAGGTTATGCCCTCGGAGATATAGAGATTGCGCGTGTGTTGCGGTCGAGAGTAATCAAACGGACCAAGGATGGAAGGACGAATGCGTTTCACGTTCCACGCGTGGAAAACCTCGTGGGCTATGACGTATATCAGCCGTCTGTAGTCGGACGAAGCAGCGCTGTCGTAGCGTTTAAAGCTGATGTTTGTGGAGTTGAGGTGTTCAAGACCTCCGCCTCTTCTATTTTGTCCGGTCATGAGAAACACGTAGCGATCGTAGGGCGCACCGCCCATCATCTCTGCCAGTTCAGAGACAATATGTTTGATTGTATTGCTGAAATTGTCACGGTCATAGTTATGGGCATTGCGAATGAATATGTCGTAATTCGCGCCGTGATCCTTAAAGGTCATTCTATCGAAATGATCCGCTATCTCGATAGGGGCGTCGATAAACGTGTCGTAGTCCGGAGCGGTATAGACTCCCGGTTTTAACCTTTCCAGGCCCGTCGCTATCGCCCAGCCCTCTGGCGCTTCAATATGAAGCGTCACCGGTCCGGCAGCCGGGTAGGGCGATTCGCCCACCACGTACATAAATGTGCTTGGCCCCATCAATTTCACGTGGATATCGTCCATAAGGCGTTTGGGAACATACAATTTATAACGCACCTTGACCATCGGCGCCAGCGGGCTGATTCGCCACTGACTGGTATCCACCTGGCGCGCCGCGAGGACGCGACCAGCCCCGTCTTCCGCGTGTAATTGCTGTACGTTTTTTACCCACCACATCAACCCGTACCCTCCCGGTGTCCAGGCCGGCATGGCAATGTCCAGAGACGCTCCGGAGGCATTACGTATTTCTACCGTCACGTCAATCAAGCCGGTTGTCGGCCTCACCACGGCTACGGTATAGGAAACCTCCATCGCCCAGGTAACGGGAGCCACGAGGCAACAGGCGACAAGCACCATACCCCTGAAGTATCGGGTTGCAGTTGTAATCATTTTTTTGTCCTTTGTATTCGTTCGCCTTCTGCGCTACCCATGTATTCCCGACGGGAAGCACACACGTTATTGCTGTTCGGTTTGCAGTTTTCGACGTATATTCTCTATCTCCCGAACCCAATCCGCATCAAGAGGCAACATCAGCGTGCCGGAGCGAACCCGGTCGTAAACCTTGGGATCCTCAGCCCCCGGCGGCACCGTCCCATCTGTACGGAATTCATCGAGGGCGCGCAGGATCCGTCTGCGCGTCTGAATGATCATTTGATCGCTCGATCCAAGCCTCTCACGTGTCCAGTCCGTTACCGGCCCCATGCTTTCGGTAATCATCTGATCCTGCACATGACCACCCAGAATACCCGTATAACTCTCCGTACTCTGGACATGGCGGTCCATCATATAATCGTTGTCCCGGTTACATGCCAGCCGCCACCGCCCGTACCAGTCATTGGTATTGGGAAGACGTTCAATTTCCGCGCCCAGACCAGCTATCTGCCGCCCGGCTATCCTGTTACGTGAAGGGCCCGACCCAGCCCGTGAAATATGATAGAACATCGTGTGTTCATCATCCATGGGTACCCAGGCCCGGGCAATCATCTGTCGTTCCATGGGTGACCCGGGCGGCATGGTCCAGAAAGGGAAAAGGAAATGGGCAATACGCCAGTAATTCATCCCTTCATCCCCTGGCCGGTATGCTCCGTACGTCGTGCCGAAAGGAGTGTCCTCAACTTTATAGCGCGGTGCTCGATCTTTTATGGCATAAAGCGTAGAGGAGCCGGGCGCCGCCTGGTCTTCGGTAGCGCTGCCAATGTGCAGGAAACCAAAATGAGAGGTATCGATGTCCCCTTCCAGACCCTGCAACCAGTTACACTCCCGCAAGGCTGCCCACACCTGAATTTCGTCTTCCGGCAAACCAGTAGCTTCAATATAGGGTAGTTCGGGAAGGCTCTCACCCTTAGGGCCCATAAAAGCCCACACCAAGCCAGCTCGTTCACAGGTGGCATAGGCCGTCGCTTGCACCTTGGGTTTGAAAACATACTCGGGCGGTTCACTCGGCTGATCCACGCACTGCCCGTCCGGGTCATATTTCCATCCGTGGTAAACACAGCGAATCCCCTCTTCCTCGTTACGACCGAAAAACAGGGAAGCACACCGGTGAGGACAACGGTGATCCATGAGACCAATTCTGCCGGATGCGGTACGAAAAGCAATTAGCTCCTCTCCGAGTAATTTTACGCGCAGGGGCGGGCCATCTGGCTCGATCTCTGAAGAAAGAAGTGCAGGTATCCAGTATTGCCTCATCAGTTTGCCCATGGGGGATTTGGGCCCTACATGATTCAAATCTTCTTGTTTTTTCTCCGGCATATTCGTCTCCTCATACCTTTCATGACCCGGCATCTCCCGAGTCTTTCAAAAGGGCAAACGTTTTCCGCCATTTCCATTTCCTGTCATGTCCACCTATAATCCGATTAAATGACAAACAGGGACACCGAGGTACTCACCCTGCTGCATGGCCCGGTTGAGCGTGCTCTCTCTGCATTTTCAACCGGTACTCCGGCGGAACGAGATAAATGACGACAGCACAGAGTGCCATGATACCCCCCAGCAGCCAGAAAGCCATATTGTAGTTTCCATATATGTCAAAAAATTTGGCGATCGTGATGGGGCCCAAGGTCAGACCCACACCGGCCAAAGCCGACAGGGTACCAATAACCTTGCCCAGATGGAAAGGACCGTAAGCATGCTTTGCCAGTACAGGTGTCTCAAGCAAAATGCCGCTGTGGGCGAAGCCTCTTGCAACCTGGAAAATCAAAAGAGTCACCATACCTTGTATGCCCAGAGCGAAAAGGATAGCCAGGGCGTTAACCACGTAACATATCGACAACCCTTTGAAAGACGTCTTATCAAACAACCAGCCGAAGAACAGTTTCGAAGAGAAACCAAAGATGAATGAAACTGTAATCGTAAACGATACCTTGGTAAGCGTGAATCCGAGATCATTGACCAGAAAAGGTGTAAGATTGAGCGTGAACCCCTGGTCCACGAATCCAATAGCTACCATGAGACAACCTATAACCGCAAAAGATGGTTTCCGAACTATTTCCGAGAAAGTAGGCCCTATCTCCTGTTGCGAGGAATCTTCAATCAGGCCACCTCGGCCAACGCTTTTTGGCTGGGCGTGTTCCCCAAATTCACTCGCTATCTCGGCCTCCGTGGGGTTGTCCCTTATCACAAAATGAATCACGGGAATAACAAACAGAAAGATGCCAATGCTCGACAAGGCCATAGCATCCTGCCAACCATAAGTTTCAATGAGTTGCGCGAAAATCATGGGCAAGATTATACCCCCGAGACTAGAAGCGGTCATGGTCACGCCTAAAGCAATTCCAAGCCGTCGATTGAACCAACGCGCAACGAGTGTTTTCGTAGCCATGAGCAGTGGCATGGAAGAGAAGCCAAGGGGGACACCGGCCAGCCGGTACATCCATACAGAATCAATAAAGTGACCAAAAATCAACCCGCCACCGGTCACAAATGAACAGAGATACAGGACGCTTTTCACGCCCAACCGGTCTACCAGGAATCCTCCCACAAAGGCCGCGACGGCCGACGTGGCAAATTTAATGGTCCCAATCCACATTGTATCTACCCGACTCATGCCGAGCGCCTCCTCGGCATCCGGCATAATCAGTTTGATCATGAGAAGAGATGTGGTAAAAATAAAGATGATACACGGAAAAGCTGCTAAAACATTCCACCAGCCATAATAGATTTTACCATCAGGACCGTTTATGTCGGCACGCATCTCGCGATATACCGTTCGCATTTTGCTGATCACGTAGATCTCCTTACGGACTGCCGGACGCTCACGAAGAGTAATCCGGACATATCCTATTGACACCCGTTTCGACAGTCTATAATATATAATAATATTATTGTATTATGGTTTGCATCAAAATACAATTATGTCATGTTATGTGTCAAATACTTTCTGAAGTATGGCTGTATCCATTCCTATCCGACAAAAGTGCTCGCGGCCTGGACATCATGTGGCCGCCGTAGCTAAAGCGATGAGGTCATCTCATGATAATTGACTGGCAACACCATATGTCTCCCAGGAAGGTATATGAAGGGCGGGGCGGCCAGGGTGGCGTGGTGATACGCGATGGCAAAGTCACGATTCATCTCAAAAAAGAAGTGTATCAGGTGGAAAAACACCTTGAATTCATGGCCGGTGCCGGTATTGACGCCTGTGTGATCTCCTCTTCACCCATCTCCGTTGACCAGTGTCGGATGTGCAATGAGTATTATCACGAACTAGGCCGGCAATATCCGGATAAATTCTTCTATCTTACGCCCTGCCTTCCCCTGAATGAAGGGGCGTTTGACATCCTCGATCAGGGGATAAACGAATATGGGTATAAAGGCGTCATCATCAGCCCGCAGAACGCTGGCGAAATGCTGGATAGTCGTCGACTCTGGCCTTTTTATGAAAAAATGAGCAATTATAACCTGCCCATTTTCATTCATGTGAGCGGTCACGTTCTGGGGTATGATGCCTATGATGCGGATTATAACCTGAACATAGCATTTACGCGGGAAGCGGATATTGCATTAAACACGGTGAGGCTTATCCTCGGCGGCGTCTTAACGGCCTTTCCCGACCTGACGTTTGTCATATCGCATCTGGGCGGCGGTATTTCCTCCACCCTCGAGCGGATCGAACGGTATATCGATGTAAGAGGTGAAAAATTCTGGACCGACTGTGGAGGCACACCGCCTTTCGGCGCACCGTATAGAGAGAATTTCAGAAGGCTGTTCGATACACTCTATTTTGATATGGCCGGATTTGAAGGCGGTATGAACGCGGTAAAGTGCGCCCTGACAACGATCGAGCCGAACCGTATTCTGTTCGGGACGGATTATCCGTACAATTTCCATACCGATGGGAAAGAAGTCGCCAGGTACATCCAGGATATCCGCGGGTTGGACCTGTCCCGCGATGAGATCAATGGCATGCTGGGCGGGAATGCCGCCAGGATACTGGGCTAATAATGTGTTAAGAAGCTGATGAATAAGGGAGAAATGAAATGGCCGTTCCGATCAAAGCCGATTCGAACACGTTTGCCTATGGCGGTAGCGCATTGGGCGCATATGATGGAGCCAGGTATCTGGAGAGTCTGCGCGATGGCCGCAACGAAATCTGGTACAGGGGAGAAAGAGTCAAAGACGTCACCACCCATCCCGAACTCCGTGGTATTGCAGAAAGTATCGCGCGTATTTATGATATGCAGCACGATCCGGAAACCCGGGATCAGATGACCTATACAGAAGAAAATGGTCTTCGCTGTTCCTATTCGTATTCCCTGCCTCATTCCGTAGAAGATCTCCAGAAGCGCCGTAAGAACACGGAGATCTGGGTTGATGAAGTGTATGGCATGTGCGGCAGACTGCCTGATTTCTGTGCGTCCATGGCCGTAGGGTATTACGATCTCCGGCACGAATTGTCGCAACTTGATCCCGACTTTGGGAAAAATGCGGCAAACTATTATTATTATGCCCGTGACAATGACCTCTGTATTTCCCACTCGCTGCACGATCCGTGTATGGACAAGTCACTCCGACCCTCTCAGGATCCGGACCGGTGCGTCCGCGTGGTAAAAGAAAGAGATGACGGTATTATTGTCCGCGGGGCCAGGTTCAATACATTCGGCCTGTTTTCCAATGAAATATTCGTTATGCCCACCTATCGGTTTATAGAAGGGGAAGAGGAGTTTGCCCTCTGGTTCACAGTCCCCTGCAATGCCCCGGGATTGAAACAGATCGCCCGGGAATCCTTTGCAAACAGGGGCACTCTGGACCATCCAGTTTCCTCCCGGTTTGATGAAATCGATTCGTTGGTGATATTCGATGATGTGTTCATTCCGTGGGAGAGGGTAATGCTTTACCGGCAGGTTGCGGCTGCGAACAACCTCAGAGGCGGCGCCATGAGCTGGGCGAGTTATGCCGGCACCACGCTCACGCAGACACGCATGAAATTGTTAATTTCCGTTGCTCATCTGCTCGCCGCAACATCCGGGATGGGCAAACGACCCAATGTGGTAGAGATCCTGGGGGAGATGTGCACGTATTATCGGTTATTACGATCGAGTTTCCTGTATTCCGAACTACAAGCGTTGCCATCGAAATACGGCGGATTGTACCAATCGGAACCGGAACCCGCAAGACGGGCTATGGTCACGATGATATCGGAAAAATACATTGAACTTGTAGAGCATATCGGAACGAGTTCGTTGATATTCCTGCCGACGGAACAGGATTGGAACCAGCCGGAGATCAAACAGCATCTTGAGGTATACTTGCGGGGTAAAGACACGTCGTCGTTCGACCGTCATAAAATCTGCAAACTGGCGTGGGATTTGACGGGCGATGGTTTTGGATCGCGCCAGCAGCTCTACGAGCGACTGCATTCCGGCGATCCCGCCATGATGGTGTCACGGGCCTATATGACCATGGATCTTTCCGATGGGGTGGCCATGGTGGAAAAACTCCTGGATCTGGAAACACCCGCGGGGAAACCCAAACAGTAGATAAAACGATCATGAAATACAATGAGTATGATGCCCCTCATAGAGATCTGAGAGAGCTGCTGGATCGATTAGACGCGGCTGGGGAGCTGCTTAAAATTCCGGGTGCGCACTGGAACCTGGAAATGGGCACTCTCATAGAGGAGATTTATCACAAGAAGGCGGACAATCCCCCTGCCATACAGTTTGAAGACATACCCGGCTTCCCCCGGGGTTGGCTAGCTGTGTCCGGATTGACCAATTCTTCCAGGCGCCTCGCCATCACGCTGGGATTTCCTGTGCCGGATTCACCTATGGATGTAGTTCGGTGCTATCGGGACCGTATGAAGGGCTATGGGCCCATTCCGCCCGTGGCGGTAAAAGACGGTCCGATCCTTGAAAATATAGACCGGGGGGGCAATGTAGATCTGCTCAAATTCCCGGTGCCGTTTCTCCATGAACTGGACGGCGGCAGATATATCGGTACAGATGACCTGGTGATTATGCACGATCCCGAGGAAGACTGGACTAATATCGGCACCTACAGGGCCATGCTGCACGATAAAAACACCGTGGGGCTCTGGATGTCTCCCGGCAAACAGGGGCGTCAGATCCGGGAGAAGTATTTTAAACAGGGAAAACCCTGTCCGGTGCTCATAAGTATCGGGCATGATCCCTTGCTGTTCCTGGCGTCCGGCAATGAAATAAAATTTGGTCTCTCAGAGTTTGCGTGGGCGGGCGGGCATCGGGGCATACCGTTTGAAACCATAGAGAGCGAACTGTATGGCCTGCCCATGCCCGCCCACAGTGAAATCGTTCTGGAAGGCGCCATGTATGAGGGAGAAACCAGGGCGGAAGGCCCCTTCGGAGAGTTTACGGGTTATTACGCCAGTGAAGTCAGTGATGAGCCCGTGGTCCGGATTGAACGAGTCTACTACCGTACCGATCCCATCATGACCATCGCGAGCCCCATGCAACCGCCTTCCGACTTCTCATTCTGCAAATGTGTCATGAAATCGGGCATGATATGGGATGAAATCGAGCGGGCGGGGCTGAATGGAGTAAAGGCCGTGTGGTGTCACGAAGCCGGTGGGGCGCGTATGTTTAATGTCGTCTCCATCAAGCAATCCTACGGGGGGCATGCGAAACAGGCGGCCATGCTTGCGGCAAATTGTCAGTCGGGCAATTATCTGGGTCGCTGGACGGTAGTGGTCGATGAGGATATTGACCCTGCCAATATGTTTGAGGTCCTGTGGGCCATGAGTACAAGGTGCGATCCTGTCGAAGACATTGACTTTATCCGCCATGCCTGGAGCGGGCCACTGGATCCTCGGCTCCCGAAAGGCGTTCGTACGAATTCGCGTGCTATTATCGACGCCTGTAGACCTTTTGCCTGGATCGATAAATTCCCTCCCGTCGCCAGATCGTCGGAGGCTTTACGTCATAAGGTTCGTGAAAAATTCAAGGAAGCTATCGACAAGGCCTAGCCGAAACAAGTTGGATACCTGTTTCTGTTGACGTAGTATGTGGCAGCCTTTTAAGTTGTAAAGCGGTTTAACCCCATTATCCACGCTGCAAAATATAACCTGATTTCATTAACCCGGGCTTCATCCATCCGACTGGGATCGGTCGGCAACCCGGACACACGGAAGGAGCGACACCATGATTATAGATTGCCATGCGCACGTCACCGCCCCCCCCCAGCTTTGGGCCTATAAAGCGACCCTGTTAGCCCACCGCGGCGCCCACGGCCGCGGCCGCCTCAAGATCTCGGACGAAGACATCAGAAATGCCCTGGCAAAACCGGAGATAGCCCATTTGGGCCATCTGGATCTGTTGCGGGAGTTAGGTACCTCACGCCAGTTGTTGTCTCCCCGGCCATTCCAGATGATGCACAGCGAGAGACCAACCAAGCTGGTGCATTGGTTCGTGGAAGCATGTAATAATGTCATCCATCGCCAGTGCGAGATGTATCCGGATACATTTGTCGGTGTGGCCGGACTGCCGCAGAACGCCGGCGAGCCCATTGACGTGGTCCTTCCCGAGCTTGAACGCTGTGTCCGCGAATTGGGTTTTGCAGGCTGCCTGCTGAACCCGGACCCCTTTGAGAACGACGGGCAGGAAGCGCCGCCTCTCGGCGACAGGTACTGGTATCCCCTCTACGAGAAACTCTGTGAACTCGACGTACCGGCGTCGATACATTCTACGAGTTCACGGTCAGAGCGCGTGGCGTATTCCCTGCATTTTATCAATGAAGAAAGTATCGCGGTCACCGGCCTTTTGAATTCGAATGTGTTTAAAGATTTTCCTGATCTGAAAATCATAGTGCCCCATGGCGGCGGTGCGGTTCCGTATCAGATTGGTCGCTTTCAATCTTCATCACTTCGCCGGGGCGGGCCTACTTTCACCGACAAAATCCGAAACCTTTACTTCGATACCGTCCTGTATACGGAAAGCGCCCTTCGTCTGCTTTTTGAAACCATAGGGGCCGACCGTTGTCTTTTCGGAGCGGAGGCACCGGGGGTGGGATCATCCATCAATCCGGATACCGGCCGGTGCATGGACGATATCGCACCGATCATCCAGGGTTTCGACTGGTTGAGCGCCGACGAAAAACAGATGATATTCTCGGATAATACGATTCGACTGTTTAATCTCGATTCCTTACCGGCGGAATGGGACAATTAAGGGTCCGCGATTAAATAAGGATAGGGCGAATGACAACACCGGATCAGGATCAGGATAATCCCCAGAAAAGCCTGTCGAAGGGATCGGGGAAACCCGACCGGTCATTTTATGAAAAGCACGATGGCCTTATTCTGGGGGGAAGTGCAGTTCTAATTGCATTGACCGTGTGGCAGAGTTTTTGGTCGGCAGGCCTGATAGATCCGCTATTTCTCAGTGGTCCATCAGTTATTGCTACCCGATTTGCCGACGAGCTGAATGAGGGAAGGCTAACGCACCACCTGAGTTTCAGTGCCAAGAATTTTCTGACCGGCTTCTCCCTCGCTACTTTACTGTCTGTCCCGCTGGGGATCCTGTTAGGGTGGTACAGAATACCGCGCCTTATCCTTGATCCGTTTATAAACGGCTTCTACGCGACACCGCGCATCGCGTTTATTCCATTGATCATCATGTGGTTCGGCATCGGACTGGGCGCCAAAGTTTTTATTGTATTCCTGTCTGTTTTTTTTCCCGTTCTGATCAATACCATTCATGGCGTGAAGACGACCGACCCTCAGTTGTTGAAAGCTGGCCGGTCTTTTTGTGCTTCTGAATGGGAAATTTTCCGTAGTATTGTCCTACCGTGTACGGTTCCCTTTATCGTAACGGGCATCCGCCAGGGTGTGGCGCATGGCCTGATCGGTGTCGTCATTGGAGAATTCTTTGTAGGTAGTGATGGCATAGGGTATCTCATCGGTGAAGGGGGCACCATGTTCGAAACCGATCTGTTGTTCGTCGGTGTCGTGGTCATTTCATTTGTAGGCATCGTTATGGCTCAGTTGCTCAATCGCGTGACCAGATACTTTGACCGATGGCGTTCGCAAACGTAAAGGAGGATACATATGGGTAAGTTCATGATCTCACCGCATATGAGGCTTCAAGAGTGGGTCGCCGAAGAAAAAGGATATTTTATTGACGAAGGCCTGGACTACGAGTTTCGCTCCGTAAATCGTGGGGCCCATAGTATTAAATCAGCCGAGGAAGTGCCTCCCGATAAAAGGAGAGGCGCCTACCAGACCTTCGCGGGCGGTGGCCGAAGTTGTGATATCAGTTCGGCCTGTCACTGGACGGTCAATATGGCCGCGGCAGCCGGTAACGGGCGGCTATGGGGGGAGGCCTACTCGGTTACGCCGTCCGGAATATATGTGCCACCGGATTCTGAGATACAACATCCGGAAGATCTTGCCAACGTGCCTATAACCGTTGGTTATCAGTCCGGCAGTCATTACTCCACCATCCAGGCTCTCGAACCCTTTCTTAAGCCCAGCGAGATCAAACTCCATTTCGGCGGTATGTTATTCCAGCGGCTTGAATTGCTGGTAGATGGGGAGATTCCTGCTGCCAATGCTTTTGGCGGACCGCTTTATTTAGTTGAGCAACTCGGTTTCCGCAAGGTGCTCGATACAACCTTCATGGTTGCGGCGATGGTCTCCCGGGATTCGGACCCCGAAGATGTCCGGAAATGCTACCATGCGTTGAAGCGCGCCCAGGCCGATATCGACCTTCGCCCCGAACGCTATACCCACTACTATCGCAAACAATTTCCAGTGCGCTTCCACGATATGATGGATACGCGCCGCTTCGGTCCGGGCGAAAGGATTGTGTTCGAACCTTACACACAGGACATGTACGAAAAGACCCAGGAGTGGGTACGTCTCTGGGAGATTTTCACGGAAGAACATGCTATTGGCGCGGGATATACAGAGGCTGTAGTACAGAGTTATGAGTGAAGAGGAATAAACGAAACCGTGAATCTACTCTTCACTCATAACTGTCTTTAACCAATCGGTCCCCAGATTGCCACCGGAAAACAGGATACCGACGCGCTGGCCTGTCCACTCGCGGGCCTGCTTCATACAGAGGGCGAAACCAGCGGCGGCGGCGCCTTCGGCGATGAAACCGGTTTGCTCCAGAATGACGGGGATGGCCTGTTTCATATCCTCTTCAGACACCAGATACATCTCATCTACTTTATCTTTAAGCACATCGAAGGCCAGTCCACCGGGATAGGTGGTGGCCAGTCCACCGGCGAACGTGTCGCAGGTTTCGGTGGTCATAAGCTTACCCTGGTTCCAGGAGTGGTACACAGAGGGCGCTTCTTCCGCCTGAACGCCAATTAGACGAATATCAGGGTTGATGCGCTTAACAGCGACACCGACGCCCGCAATCAGGTTGCCGCCACCGACGGGCAGAATCAGGACGTCCATGTCCGGCAGGGCTTCTATCATCTCCAATCCAAGCGTTCCAGCGCCGGCCATTAGACCAAAATCCTCCCCGTCTTCGATGTACACCATCCCGGATTCCGCTGCAATTTCTTTTGCCCTTTCAAATCCGTCGACAATGGTGTCGCCGTGGATGATCAATTCCGCCCCAAGATGGTGAATAGCGTCGCTTTTGATCTTCGGCGTCCGATGCGGAATGACGACTTTAGCCGGCACGCCCATCATGCTGGCGGCATAGGCTATACCCTGGCCGTGATTACCGGTGGAAGCCGTCACCACACCGCGTGACTGTTGTGTCCCATCAAGCAAAGAAACCGAATATAATCCCCCACGGATTTTAAAAGACCGGATCGGCTGAAAGTTCTCGTATTTAATATATAGATCTACCCCCAGCAATGCGCTGAAACCGGGCGACCGGTACATGGGGGTCGGTTGGAGATAGGTGTCTATGAGATGGCGGGCTTTGAGGATATCAAGCAACGTGGGATGAGAAAGCATGCAGACTCCTTTGAGATACAGGATACAAGTAACCCATGATAGAATACAAAAATGATGCATGATGTCCATCTGTTTTTCAAAGCCCTGTTCTGAAAAATAACAGATAGGACTGCGTTGGAATTCTGTTGTTCTCTACCATATGCTGGGTCGTCGGTTCCCTGTATTCCCGCCATGCGGCGCAGCCTGCATCACAGATGCAATTTACGGCGATGATCATGTTGACAGGTGGCATCTGGCTGCTCCTGACTGGCGGTATAGCAGGCGAATGGAACCAATTCGATCCTGCTCAGATATCCTGGGCCTCTCTGCTTGCCTTGGCTTATTTGACCAGCATTGGTTCTTTACTCGTTTTTACGGTCTATATCTGGCTGATGCACGTCACCTCACCGGCCCATGTAGCTACACACGCCTATGTCAACCCGGTGGTCGCCGTCCTCCTGGGCTGGCTGATCGGCGGAGAAGCCTTAACCATCCAGATTGCCCTTGCGGCGACCGGGATTATTATCGGTGTGATCCTGATGGTATCCGACAAACCGGGTAAACGCGTGACGGCAAAAGAAAACCGACCGCTTGTTTCTATAGAGACGATCCCTGGAGGGGTTGTAGAAATGGGGATCGGTAAAGAAGAAGAGGAGTCCTGTGCGGCTGGGTAGAGAAAGCGGCAGGTGGAACTGGCATGTCGGTGGAGATAATCATTTCTCAATCAGACAATCAACAAATCCTACTCAAACCCCAGAATTTGATAATAGAAGGTGCCGGTTATTTCCAGAAAGGGATCGAGGAAGTCTTCTGGTAGAGGTGGAAAGGGATTGGAGGCCTCGATGGCATTGACGCTGGCATTTACCAGGGATTGGTAGGCCACGTCATTGTCGCGGTAAGACATGACTTCCAGGTCGCGCATTTCACCATCAGGCATAATCTTAAAGGTGACAATCACGCGGCCGCTCACAAGACCGAGGTTAAAGGCTTCAGGGACGAACCATCGTCGTCGGACCCGTTCCCGCAGTATAAACATATAAGGTGCATAATCCCAGGCGTACGTGCTAAGGGAAAAATCACCGTAATCTCTGGCTACCGACCGCTTATTTTTATATCGCGGCAATCGGGGGGAGGTATTACCGATGCTCAAGCCAAATTTTCGCTGGCTTCTATATGCCGGCTCATCGCTTTCCTGTTGCGCCAGTTCATTCAGGTCGTTTCGAGGAATAAACACGGGCTCTTCGGGGCCGGTCAGATGACGGGATATACCATCCGCCAGACTTTCGCCGAACTCTCTACCATCTCCTTCACCATCCTTACCCCCCTTACCCCGGAATTCAGGCAGCAGCAGCAGTTCACTGGACCACATCGGTATATCTTTCGCATCTCTAAAATCTTCAATACCGCCCGACCGGGGCGCCAGAGGACGGGCGCCGCCCATGGCATTGTGCTGCTCTTCCTCTTCTTCATCTTCGGTCATATTCCTGACGTCGAAATCCCCTTCCGAAAAGGGCAGGTCTTCCGGCAGCTCGGTATCCTGAATCCGGTTGCGGGCAATAGCGTTTTTGTCTGAAACATCGGGATTGGGATGGTCCGGCGGTTTTTCCGTACGTGCTTCTTCGGGGACATCAATCAACGTTGGTATATCCTGTAGCACCAGGGGTTGTTCCTGTAGAGGCGGTTGTAAACGCTCGTAGGGTAGCAGCGTCAACTCCGTCATCTTTTCCTGAAACCGTTTAGAGGTAAGCAGAGCGGTCAATCCGGCAATATGAAGAATGAGGGCAATGGCAAAAGCGAAAAGGACATATCTCGCTGTGGCACGGCGATATTCAACAATCCGGCCAAGCAGGCGGGATTGGGGGGAGAAATCTTTTGATTCGATATCCATGCATGGGACTTGGACTGAATGAGTAAAGACTCGTGGGCATGATATAACTGATGCTGGGCATCAGAACCAGCCACCGGTTTTCGGCCACACGCCCTCGATTATGTGGCAAGCGGCAAGACTGAGCTATGGGAATAACAGTTATATGTACGCGATAACAGGCGTTCTGGTTCCATTCAAATATTGACCACGGTTTATCGAAGGCCCAAATTTTCACGGACTTCCGCCATCGTGTCCTGAGAAAGCGCTTTGACGCGTTGAGCTCCTTTGGCCAACGCATCCTTTACATCGTCCGGCCGTTTCGCCAGATCGTCGTATTTCTCCTGAATAGGCGCCATCTCGGTTTCCATGTTCTTCGCCAGTATTTTCTTGCAATCGACACAACCGATGCCTGCGTTACGACATTCGGTATCGATCATAGCGACCTCATCCCGGCTCGAAAATGATTTGTGCAGGGTATATATATTACAAATATCCGGATCACCGGGATCGGAGCGCCGTAGCCGGTTCGGATCTGTATAAGCGGTGCTGAGTTTTTTCCGTATGACATCCCCATGGTCTTTCATGGAAATATAGTTGTCCCGGCTTTTACTCATTTTGTTCTGGCCGTCAAGGCCCATAATCCGTGGGGTGTGGCTCAAAAGCGTTTTCGGAACCGGGAAGGTCTCACCATAGAGATGATTGAACCGCCGGGCAATTTCACGGGTGAGTTCCAGATGCTGGACCTGATCTTCGCCGACAGGCACCCCGTCCGCCTTAACGCCCAATATATCTGCGGCCTGCAACACGGGATACGTAAACAGACCGGCGTTGATATTCTGGGTATGCTGGGAAGATTTGTCTTTAAACTGCGTCATCCGCTCCAGGACGCCCAGAGAGGTGACGGTATTAAATATCCAGGCGAGCTCGAGGGTTTCCATCACGTGAGACTGAATAAACATCGTACACCGTTCCGGATCCAGCCCGCAGGCCATACCAAGCATTGCCGTGTCCAGGGTGGCCTCCAGCATCGTTGTTCTGTCATATTCGATGGTGATGGCGTGGTAATCTACAATGCAATAAATGCAGTCGTACTTCGGTATCAGCTTTACCCAGTTACTGATGGCGCCTAAATAGTTGCCGATATGGATTTCACCCGTCGGCTGGATACCGCTATACAGTCTGGTCGGTTCAGACGATGATGAAGCCGTATTGTTTATCATTAAAGCTCCTGCCTGTTGACGATGTATAAAAAAAGTTTGTATTCCAGCCTGTCACTATGTATTTTACAACGGTCTTTAAAATAAGTCCGTTAAGAACCATCTTTTGCATGACTTTTGTCAAGAAGAATCATGATAACTTACCGTTTTTCACTTTAATGATCAACTTATGAGTTAAACCATGGATTTTGTACTGGATAATATCGCCATAGGCAGCTATGAAGATGCTATCAATGTGAGTGCTCTGGAAGACCATGATATTACTGCCGTCCTTGATCTGACCGTCGAAACCAGCTATTCATTACCGCCGAGTATTTTGAAACTTAAAGTGCCGATGGAGGATTGTATGCCCATGAATCATGAGCATATCCGTATGGCGCTGCGATGGCTCCGGGCCGTAGCCGAAGAACGGAAAGTGCTGGTTCATTGCCTGGCCGGTATATCCCGATCCACCACCATGGTTCTTTGTTATCTTTATGAAGAACATGGCCTTTCGTTTCAGGATGCCTATACGCTTATTAAATCAAAACGCGACCGGGTACAGCCGCATCCGGCTTTGCTCGAATCCGTACAGGCCTATTATAATCTGACAGAAGACTGGCAACCCGCCGGTCAGGCTGTGGAGTCCGGCACATCATGAGTCATGTTATGGACGTGGCATTAGACAAAAAATATCAGAGACTTCAGGATGACCTACGGGCTATGGGCAGTGTGCTGGTGGCCTTTTCCGCCGGTGTGGACAGCACTCTGTTGCTCAAAGTAGCATCCGATGTATTGGGCGACAGGGTCCTTGGCGTGACCGGCGTTTCGGACTCGTTGCCGGAGGAAGAAAAAAACGAAGCCGGTGATCTGGCGCGATGGATGGGCGCACGGCATCGGTACATTGATACGGAAGAAATCCACAATGCGCAGTATATGGAGAACAATCCACGACGTTGTTACCACTGTCGTAATGAGCTCTATACCCAAATGAAACAGGTGGTACAGCAAGAAGGCGCGGCTTTTATCTGTGAAGGCAGCATTGTAGATGATGTCGACGATTTCCGGCCCGGCATGTTGGCGATCAGGGAGCATGAGGTCCGCAGTCCGCTTAAAGACGCCGGTTTCACGAAAGCCGATGTACGCGCGCTGTCCGAACACCTCAGCTTACCCAATGCCGACAAACCCTCGCTCGCCTGCCTGTCCTCCCGGTTTCCATACGGCGATCACATTACTGTGGAGGCGCTGAATCAGGTCGGCCAGGCGGAAGCCTTCATCCGGACGTTAGGCATCAAACAGTTTCGTGTACGCCACCATAAAAATCTGGCGCGTATCGAAGTAGATCCACATGATCTTCCCACGATCATCGATTACCATGACGACATCGTATCCCACCTGAAAACCCTCGGTTACACCTATATTACCCTCGATCTGGAAGGGTACCGTACCGGCGCGATGAACGAAGTGCTGAAGAAACGGGAACCTGCAATCACCGAACCCTTATTGTCTATTCAACAGATGGATAGCAATTAACCCTTATTTTTTTACATCAATCATTTATCTCGTTTGTTTGTGATACAGGTCACAGACAAACACCCGAAAACAGGTATATCTTTAATGATAGATTTGCGCCAACTCCTATGTAGCCATAAAATTTCAGACGTGTAAATTCACAAGCCCATGTCCTCTATTCGTACCTATTGATACTTTCGCCAATTGATCTGTTTCAAAGGAGTTTTCTCATGCGAAGATGTATACCGTTCTCGTTATCCATCGGTTTATCTCTGTTGATTCTGGCCGGCGCTGCTCACTCAGCTATTATCACGGTGGACAAGAACGCCGGCAACAACGCAGACTTTACGTCTCTGCAGACGGCGCACAACGCGGCTGCCAGTGGGGACACCCTGCATGTCGCCGGCTCTTGTCACCGGGTTTACATTTAATCCAGGGTCTCAAGGGTCCCTGATTACGGGATTTATTCTTACAGATGACGTGTTCGTACAAACGTCGAACATTACGATCAAACGCAATCGGTTCGACTTTAATGATACCTTTGTCAGAATCGGCAGTAATCATACTAATATTCTTCTCCTCCAGAATTATATGAGCGACTCCCGTAATTCCACAGCCATAGATTTAGACACCAATAATCAGAACATAATCATTGCCAACAACTATATTCAGCGTAATATAATCGGTGACATTATTTCTATGCCGGCAACGGCAACCGCCATTATAAAGAACAATGTACTCTTCGGCGAAATAGTTGTCCATAATTCGACGTTTCAGGATAACATTATACGGGACGGCAGTTTTACAGGGACGAACAATGCCGTGAACAACAACATCGCCAACGGGACGCAGTTGGACGGGCTGGGTAGCAATAATCAAGCAAGTGTGGACATGAACAATGTATTTAACGGAACAGGCAGTACGGACGGACAATGGGAGTTGAAGGGCGGTTCGCCGGCGTTAGGCGCGGGGGCCGCCGGAGGAGATCTCGGCATGTACGGCGGCGGCGATCCTTACGCGCTCTCCGGCATTCCATCTATTCCGGCGATTTATTTTTTTGATGCCCCCATCCAGGGCTCGACCACTTCGGGGCTCCCGGTTCAGATGAAGGTCAAAGCACACAATTAGCAGCATGGCCGAACAGATCGATCTTTGTCGATCATAAAACGGAGTAATACCATGAAACGCATGCTGCTGCTGGCTGTTCTCTGCTGGACCCACGCCGTCCAGGCCCAGAATATCACCGGGGTGGAATACTATATCGATAATGACCCGGGATTCGGCAGCGCAACGCCGGTGGATATTTCCGCCGGATCAGATATTACGGTCAGCTTCACCGCGAATCTGACAGGCATCGATGACGGTATTCATATTCTCTACGTCCGCGCCCAGGATGCCAATGGGATATGGAGTCTGTCTCTGCCGTATCCCTTTCTAAAATCTTCTATAGGCACGGATCTTAATCCGAACATTACCCAGGTTGAATATTTCATCGATAACGACCCGGGCTTCGGCAGCGCAACGCCGGTGGATATCTCTGCAGGATCAGATATTGCCGTGAATTTCACGGCCGGTTTGAACGGTCTGCAGACCGGCTTGCACATCCTGTATGTTCGCGCCCGGGACGCCGATGGGGTATGGGGCCTTCTACACGCAGAGCCCTTTCTTAAAACACCAGCGGCAGCCGATCCTGCGCCGGATATTACGCGCATCGAGTATTATATCGACAGCGACCCGGGTTTCGGCAGCGGCACCGCTGTTTCCCCAGCTACAGGCCCGGATCAAACGGTCGCATTCACAACGAATCTGGATGGGATTGAGACAGGATTTCACGTGCTATATACCCGTGCCCGGGATGCGAATGGACACTGGAGCCTGCCCTTAGCCCATGCCTTTCTGAAAGAAGTGGTTGAGGCGGATGATCCGGCATCGATTGTCCAGGCGGAATATTTCATCGATGCTGATCCCGGTTTTGGCCATGCAACGGCGATCTCCCTGACCCCCGGAACGGATATAGACCTTACATTTACAGCCGACCTGAATGGCGTGACGAACGGCATCCACCTTTTATATGTACGTACCCGGGATGCAACCGGCACCTGGAGTTTGCCCCATGCGCGCCCATTTCTAATGGAAAACGGCGTGGCGAATGATCCGCTACCGACCATTACCCGAATCGACTATTTTTTTAATAAAGACGGTGATGTTTCAACAACACGGACTTTCGATAATTTCGACCCGGCATCGGATGCTGATCTGAACTTTGCAGCAAATTTATCCGGCCTGACCTCGGGGGATTGGGTGATGCAGGCGGCCGCCATTGATGCGGTCGGGAGATCGAGTCTTTTGTTCACTCACGGCGTCGAAGTGTTTGCTGCAGCGGCCGGCGATGTGACGCTTGACGGGGTCATTAACATCGCCGACGTGGTCGCCTTGATCCAGGTCATTCTGGGCCAGACACCTACACCAGAGGCCGGTTCAGAAGCATTTAACATCGCGGACTTTAACGGGGACAGCACCATCAATATTCTCGATCTGATCGGCCAGATCAATACCATATTAGGGGTCCAGACTAAAGCCCTGGCAGGAGCGAACCAACCGGTTAAAATCGGACTCGGCGCTGTAGAGCTGGCAGAGGACAACACCGGCCTGCTGTCGATTACCCTATCGTCAACAGACCGCGTAGCCGGCTTACAGGCGGATCTGACCTTCGATCCGGCCTGGCTTCAGATCGGTACTCCCTACCTGACCGACGAATACGCTCATATTCAGATCGAGCGTCACATAAACGGCGGCACCATGCGTCTGCTTCTCTATAATACGGAAGGCGGCGCTCTTTCCCTGGCGCCGGATACGAAATTGCTCGTCCCGGTGACCTTGCTTAACGAATCGGTTGAAGAGGCTGTATTAACTCTTAATGATATAACCCTGGCCGGACCACAGGCCCAGACGCTTCCGATTACGCCCGGCGTGACCGCCGTGACGATCCGGGCCTTACCGAAAGCATTTTCGCTAAGCACTAACAGGCCTAACCCGTTCAACCCGAGCACGCAAATTGCCTACGATGTACCGGAACCGGCACAGGTGACGCTCATCATTTATAATGTGCTCGGGCAGGAAATCATTCGTTTAGTGGATGAACGGAAACAGCCCGGGCGCTATACGGCCACATGGACCGGTAAGAACCGTACCGGCTACACGGTCGCCAGCGGCGTTTATCTATACCGTATGGCCACAAGCACAGGCTATACGTCCCAACGCAGGATGACACTATTGAAGTGACCTGGATCACATTTTTTTAATTGAGATGCAACAAAAACCAAATCGGATTGGTCTAATGTAATAATATGTATGGATATTTTCGTGGATGGTCGACCGGGAGGGATCCGATGCGCTATGTCTATAGTACTTTGATTGTTGCTCTTATGATGTTTGCTTTTACTACAACTGCTACCGCCTGCGATATGCGGTCAGAAATCAGGGACGAGATACGAAAAGAACTGGCGAATCTGGATGTGGATCTGGATATCGATCTGGACGGTCTTGAGGATCGCATTCATGCGGCAATGCATTCACGCCTGGACGGCGAGACGGACCGGCTGCGTGATGAGCGGAACCGGCTGCGTGATGAGCGGAACAGGGTGCGCGATGAGCGGCGTAATTTGGAGCGTGAGCGGCGTAATGGACGTCGCCAAAATAATGATGGCGATGACGACGACTGGGGCTCTTCAGCCGTACTGGCCCTCGGTTTATATGGCATAGGGGCGTTTCTCCTGACCCGGCAGTCTCGACGTCAAAATACGGACTAAGCACTATAACACGAATCGGATTAATAGAGGGGTATGTTAATCCTTCATTACTTCTTATAAAAAAGGGCGGCTAATCACTGCCCTTTTTTATTTTACATTCTTTTGATATGGTTTATCTTCGACCGAGGCAGGATTAGGGACATAAAAACATTCGAATCGCACGATGAACGTATATTCCACTATCACGAAAGGATCGATTATGTCCGCTTTCGACCCCGCGGTCTATGGGACCGTTTTCGCAGATCTGCTTAAAAACGTCCGTCTCATGCCGCTCGACCCGGGTGTAGGGAACAGTTCGGCAAAGGCCGCTTTGGAAGCACTGGACCTGGAACAGGCCTTTGCACCACATCATATTTCCGACCGGACGATGGCTGAAGGATGCCGATCTGCCGTGTGGCTGTATCACGATTATCTGGATACCTCGCATACCATAAGCCAACAGCTCGATACAGGCACAGGCAGTTACTGGCATGGGATTATGCATCGCCGCGAGCCGGACTATCCAAACAGCAAATACTGGTTTCGCCGTATCGGCGACCATGCGATCTATCCCGCTCTGAAAGAGGAGGCGGCCGCGATTGCATCCCGGACAGACCGCCTGCCTGAGGAGACCGCTTTCCTTACCACACAATCTTCATGGGACCCGAACACGTTTATCGACCTGTGCGAAGCCGCCAACTTCGGGCGTATCCCGGCGGAAGATCTCTGCCAGCATATTCAGCAACGCGAATGGGAACTGTTGTTTGATTATTCTTATCATCATGCCGTCGGTTAGGAAAGGGGCAGCGTTCTACTGTTTCGTGGACCGGATTTTTTCCAGCCAGGCGCGTATTTTCTCCTCACGGCCCCGGCTGGTCGGTTCATAATACCGGTGGCCTCGAATAGACTCGGGCAGGTGTTCCTGATCTACCACGGCGTTATCGTAATCGTGGGCGTATTTGTAATCCTTACCGTGGCCCATCTCCTTCATCAATTTGGTTGGCGCATTACGCAGATGAATCGGCACCGGATCATGGCTGGTCCGTTCCGCATCCTGCTGCGCTTTTGCAAACGCGGTATAGACGGCGTTGCTCTTCGGCGCCGTGGCCAGATAAACGACGGCGTGCGCCAGAGCCAGGTCCCCCTCGGGCTGGCCTACAAAATGCACGGCTTGCTGCGCCGAAGTAGTCAGGGTCAGCGCATACGGATCTGCCATCCCGATATCCTCCACGGCCATCCTGATGACTCGTCGGGCAATATACAGGGGATCATCGCCTGCTATGATCATCCGTGCCAGCCAGTATAATGCCCCATCCGGATCGGAATCACGAACGCTTTTGTGCAGTGCGGATATGGCGTCATAGTGCCAGTCACCGCTCTTATCGTACTGCGGCGCTTTATGTTGCATCGCCGCCTCGACCGCTTGCACAGACAGTCGGATGATGCCGTCGTCGCCTCGTTGCGTGGTTGTGGCGGTCACCTCAAGGGTGTTGAGCGCCACGCGCGCATCGCCGCCGGCAACGGAAGCAAGATATTTTATTGCTTCATCCTCCATCTCTATTTCCCGATCGGCCAGGCCCCGTTCCTCATCCGTCAGCGCCCGTTGTATGATAGTGTATATATCGTCATTATCCAGCGCCTTTAACCGTAATACCCGGCAACGAGACAACAACGCGGCAATGACTTCAAACGATGGATTTTCCGTCGTGGCGCCGATCAGGGTGAGCATGCCATTTTCCACATGCGGCAGCACGGCATCCTGCTGTGCTTTGTTAAATCGGTGTATTTCATCGATAAACAGGATGGTCCGCTGGCGCTGCATCCCAAGCCTTTCACGCGCATCTGCCGCCGCCTTGTGCAGGTCTTTCACCCCGGCATTGACGGCACTCAATGGAATATAATGAGAATGGGTCCTATGAGCGATGATCGTGGCCAGAGTGGTCTTTCCCGTACCGGGTGGTCCCCAGAGGATCATAGAGAACGGGGTGTCCTGCTCAATCGCATTATAGAGCAGACGGCCTTTGCCGACCATTTCCTGCTGGCCCAGAAATTCTTCCAAGGTGCGTGGACGCATGCGGGCAGCCAAAGGCGCTTCGCGCTGAAGTTGTTGATCGGCCTGTTGATTGAAAAGATCGGACATATAAAAATGGTGAGTTGGTGAGTTGGTGAGTTGGTGAGTTGGTGAGTTGGTGAGTTGGTGAGTTGGTGAGTTGGTGAGTTGGTGAGTTGGTGAGTTGGTGAGTTGGTGAGTTGGTGCAAGATACATGATATAGGATGGCGGATGCAAGGGAGAAGATTATAAAATAATGATAAATAAAAACAAATTTCTCATTGACATGATATACTACATATTGTATCATAACGAAATGTGTTCTACAACGTGTTGTCTTCTTACCATTTCAAATTGATTTTTCCGGGTCTGGCTTTTCAGCTTAGGATTACAGGGTCTGAAGAACACGATTGTCTCATAAAAAACGACTTGAAAGCCAGTATGCAGGACGACCGTCACATAGGTTATGATGCGGCGTATTTTTGATGTATGCTGAACCCATTCTGGTCATTAAATACATCCTACATTCAATTAGGAGAACCAGGCTATGCGATGCCCGGCGTGCGGAGAATTGAATAGTCATGTGGTTGACTCACGTACGGCTCAACATGGGCGCGCTATCAGACGGCGGCGCGAGTGCCTTGGATGCGAAAAACGTTTTACCACCTATGAAATGATCGAAGAAGAAGAGTTAATGATCATAAAGTCCGATGGGCGGCGTGAGGAGTTTGATCGCGCCAAAGTGCTACATGGCCTGCAACTCGCCTGTACCAAACGACCGATTTCGATGGATCAATTGCATGATCTTGTAGGTCGGGTGGCCTATTATGCAAGCAGTTTGAACCTGCGAGAGGTACCGGCCAAGCAACTCGGGGAATTCATCACACATGAATTACGTAAAGTTGATGAAGTCGCCTATGTTCGATTTGCATCGGTTTACCGGGATTTCAAAGATAGAAACGAGTTTATGGAAGAGCTTGAGCAACTCGAAAATAAAAACCCGACAGACGATTAGAAGTATTCGATGACCTTTACTAAAGAATAAAGAATTGGGTTAGTCACCATATCGTATTCTGGCGCGGGCTCCAACCGTCGTGGGATAAGCGCAGGCAGGTGGCGTTCCAAACAGGTGGCTATGTGCCGTAAATCGTAATTTTTTCATACATCACTATAATAGAGTCAGACCGCTGTGAGGCAGGGAGAATGTATAATGGCTTCAGACGAAAACGCTTCAACGATGCAAGAAGATTTACAGGAAGGAACCGCATCCCAGAAGGATCAGAAAAACGCTAAGACATCCAAAGTAATCGCCCCCCCTGAAAAGGATCTGTTTGAAGGAGGGGTAGTTGTTGATCGGCGTAATACCGAACCCGGAAAAGATCCATATGACCAGATAGAATGGGAATTACGGGCGGCAATCATTTCTGGTGAGGGCGGCGAAACCGTTTTCGAACAGAAGGATGTGGAGATTCCAAAAACGTGGTCTCAGTTGGCGACCAATGTGGTCGCATCAAAATACTTCCGTGGCCCGCTTAACACGCCCCAACGTGAAAATAGCGTCCGGCATATGATCAGCCGGGTAACAGATACCATTGCCGATTGGGGACGTAAACAAGGGTATTTCGCATCGGAAGAAGATGCCGAGACCTTTCATGCCGAGTTGACGCATATCATTCTCCACCAGCAAGCGACCTTCAACAGCCCCGTCTGGTTTAACGTCGGTGTAGAAGACAAACCGCAATGTTCCGCCTGCTTCATCCTGGCCGTCGAGGATTCGATGGAATCCATTCTGGAATGGTGCAAGACCGAAGGGATGATCTTTAAAGGCGGCTCAGGCGCCGGTGTAAATCTGTCAAAAATCCGTTCTTCGAAGGAAATTCTCTCTGCCGGTGGTCAGGCTTCCGGTCCGGTTTCGTTCATGCGAGCCGCCGATTCGGTTGCCGGTTCGATTAAGTCCGGCGGTAAAACGCGTCGGGCAGCCAAAATGGTCGTGTTGGACATCGATCATCCGGATGTCATCGAATTCCTCTGGTGCAAAGCCAATGAAGAAAAGAAAGCTTACGCCTTAGGTGATGCCGGATGGGATATGACCCTCAACGGCGATGCCTGGAGTTCGATTCAGTTCCAGAATGCCAACAATTCCGTGCGGGTGACACAGGATTTTCTGGAGGCAGTAGCCCAGGATAAGGAATGGGAGTTGAAGTCGGTCACCACAAAGAAACCGGTGGAGACCTTTAAAGCCCGTGAAATCATGGAGTGGATTTCTGAAGCGGCATGGCAATGCGGTGATCCGGGCATGCAGTACGATACGGTAATCAACGATTGGCATACCTGCGCCAAGACAGATCGCATCAATGCGAGCAACCCGTGCTCCGAATACATGCATCTGGACAACAGCGCCTGTAATCTGGGGTCAATTAACCTGATCAAATACCTGACCGATGACGGAACTTTCGATGTGGCCGGATTTATGCACACGGTCAATATTATGATTCTGGCGCAGGATATCATTGTGGACAATGCCAGCTATCCTACCGAGAAGATCGGCCTCAATGCCCGGGCTTTCCGGCAGTTGGGCCTCGGGTATGCCAACCTCGGCGCTTTGCTTATGGCCTTAGGCTTGCCATACGACAGTGATACAGGCTGTGCGTTTGCGGGTGCCATTACCTCGCTGATGACCGGTCAGGCGTACTACCAGTCCTCCATAATTGCCGAACACCTCAGTCCGTTTGAAGGCTATGAAGTCAACAGAGAGCCGATGTTGCAAGTGATCCAAAAGCATAGAGATGCTGTGGACGATATTCATGCGGAGATGGTTGATAAGAATCTCCTGGATGCCGCGCGAAAATCCTGGACCAAAGCGTTGGCCCACGGTAAGAAACATGGTTATAAAAACTCCCAGGCCACCGTGCTGGCGCCGACCGGTACCATCGCCTTTATGATGGACTGTGACACCACCGGTATTGAGCCGGATATTGCGCTGGTGAAGTACAAACGCCTTGTCGGCGGCGGCACGATGAAGATTGTTAACCGAACCGTTATCTCCGCGCTGAGGAGGTTAGGATATTCAACAGATCAGACCGACAAGATTATCGCTTATATCGATGAATACGGCACCATTGAAGGGGCGCCGCATCTGCTTCAGGAGCATCTCCCGGTGTTCGACTGTGCATTCCGTGCCGAAAAGGGGACTCGTTCTATCCATTATATGGGGCATATCAAGATGATGGCCGCCGCCCAACCATTTATCTCCGGCGCCATATCCAAAACCGTTAATCTGCCTAACGAAGCGACAGTAGATGATGTCCTGGATGCATATCTGGTAGGCGGCAAGCTGGGATTGAAAGCCCTCGCGGTCTACCGCGATGGCTCAAAACGGACCCAGCCGCTCAGCACCAGAGTCTCGGAAAGAGAAGAAAAAGCCGAGATTCAGCCTATTCGCCGCCGGCTGCCGGATGAGCGTCAGGCCATCACGCACAAGTTCAGTATCGCCGGTCACGAAGGGTATCTGACAGTCGGTATGTATGAAGACGGCCGTCCCGGTGAAATTTTCCTGCGGATGTCCAAAGAAGGTAGTACCGTCTCCGGTATGATGGACGCGTTCGCCACAGCGATCTCTGTGACCTTGCAGTATGGCGTGCCGCTCGAAGATCTGGTTCGTAAGTTCAGCCACAGCCGCTTTGAGCCGGCCGGATTTACAGGCAGCAAAGAGATTCCGATTGCCAAATCCGTTACCGATTATATTTTCCGCTGGCTTGCCGTTAAATTCCTGCCGGAGACCGATCAACCCGTAGAGAACGACACGGAACAGGTTAAGGCGATGGCTTCTCCAGCGGCGACGACCAATACCCAAGAAGCACAGGAGCAGGATGTGTATATAAAACAAGCGGACGCCCCGTCCTGCTTGGATTGCGGTAGCTTGATGACGCGTAACGGATCGTGTTATGTCTGCCGTGAGTGTGGCACGACGAGCGGGTGTTCGTAGGACGCCCTGGCTGATTTGAGGTATGGATAGTATAATATAAAACCCCCGTACGTGAAATATCGTACGGGGGTTTTATATTTGGGAACTATCTCAATGCCCATTCTGGGTTCGACCGGCTCACGCCTTCACGCCTTCTTCTCCCTTTTCCAGCAGCACCTCGAGTTCCGATCTGGATGTCATGTAATACGCAGCGCCAATGACGGCTACGACAATGGTGATGACCCGATAGCCGATGGCCGTGGCCAATCCGGCCGCTTCTGCAACCGACATGTCAACCAGCGTGCCGTTGGCTTCATTCACTACATGATACACGTAGATCACCGCTCCTTCCAATGCGCCAACCCCGCCAGGTACGGGAACGAAGACGCTGGCGACCTCCGCCCCGGGGATCAGCATCAAGTGCGTCCAATAATCCGGTGCTGCCGATCCGAACTGCAGGGCCAGGGAGCAGAAGAAAAAAGCTGACAGGACACCGAAATGGCCGAATATACTGATTATAATCGCACCAACCAGCACGCGAGGACGGGCCTGATACTGCATCATACCGTTGATGATGTCGCCCAGGGGCGGACCGACAAATTTAACCTGTGTCAATCGTTGCACCCATGACCACATCAAAATTCTCGGATGCATCGAAAGCGTTAATCCGATCAGCCCACAGAAGCTGCCGCCCCAGAGCACCATAACCGCAATCATAATCTCAGGATGTGTCCATAGATCGCGGTGAAAAAGAGAGGCTATTGATCCCACCATAAACAAGGCCAGCATACCGAAAATACGATCAAGTAATACAGTGGAGGCGGCGGCGGCACGCCTTGATGCCTGCTGTTTTGCAATCATAACAGCTTTGACAATATCCCCACCGGCAGCGCCAGGCGCCACATAATTGAACAGATAACCGATAAACCCCAGGCGAATAGCATCGTTAAGTTGAAACGGCAATTCCTGTCCTCTGACCAGCAGGAACCACCGGACAAATGTCAATATAATTGCGATACCGGCCAGAACGAAGGCCAGCGCCAGATAGGCATAATCGATCTCACGTTGGACCAGGTCGTAAAATTGTTCATTGTAGAGAAAGAAGAGATAAACAAGAATCCCGATAGCCACCGGCCAGCGCAGCCAGGTCCAGGATTGTTTCAACCAGCCAAAACAGATTTTAAGCAGATTCAAGAGGTCTCCTGCATGGGTAAAATAAGAATGGAAATAGTAAGCGCGTCAGGACCACAGGGTGTCAAAGGGGATAGTTTTTTTGACTCATGCGCTCATGTCTCCTGTTCCGCCTGCCTTATCTGGGCCGGCGTTCGTAGCCTTACACAGTGCGTCCCCGTATATGGGGGCCGTTTTTTAAACAGCCCGTAAGCCGTATCACATGCTTCACATCGGTACCGGGCACCGCGGATATGCATCAGCGTTTTACCACAGATCGGGCAAGGTGTTTTTTTTGACACATCCGGCCAAGTATAGCATACGATGGGGCGAACGTCAAGGATTCATAAAAAGATATGTACTTTGTACTTTGTACTTTGTACTTTGTTTGGACCAAGCACATGATAAGTAAAGGAGATGACGATGCCTAAAACGATTGCTATTGCAGGCGCCCTGGATACCAAAGGGGAAGAATTCAAATTTCTTAAGGATGAAATCGAGCGACGTGGCCATCGGACGTTTGTGATTGATACCGGTGTAGTCGGCGAACCGGCGTTTAAGGCGGACATTTCGAATGAGGAGATCGCTAAGGCGGGCGGGACATCGATCGAAGCCTTAAAAGCAGGTAATGACCGCGGAGTGGCCATAGATACCATGGCCAAGGGAATTGCAGAGGTCATTCAAATTGTTCATGCCAATGGAACCATTGACGGAATGATCAGCATGGGCGGTTCAGCCGGTACGGCCGTGGGTACGAGCGCCATGCGGGTATTGCCCGTTGGTTTCCCCAAAGTGATGGTGTCTACCGTAGCCGCAGGGGATACGTCCAACTATGTAGGCATCAAGGATGTGGTCATGATGCCGTCTGTGGTGGATGTCGCCGGCGTCAACAGAATCAGCCGGCAGATCTTTGCGAATGCAGCCGGCGCCATCGTGGGTATGGTAGAGACCGGGACATTGGAGGCTGAGGACAAGCCGCTTATTACGGCGTCTATGTTCGGTAATACGACAGAAGCTGTGGATCGGGCTCGGGCGATCATGGAACGGCATGGCTATGAAGTGCTTGTCTTCCATTGTACAGGCGCTGGCGGACGGACAATGGAGGGACTGATTTCTGAAGGCTTGATCGAAGGCGTACTCGACATAACGACGACGGAATGGGCGGACGAACTCGCCGGTGGCGTTCTATCAGCAGGGCCGACTCGGCTCGATGCAGCAGGGAAAGCCGGTATCCCCCAGGTGATCGTCCCGGGTTGTCTGGATATGGTTAATTTCTGGGCACCGGATACGGTACCTGAAAAATACCAGGCGCGTCAGCTCCACAAATGGAATCCTAACATCACCCTGATGCGCACCGATGTGGAAGAAAATATCCATCTCGGCAAAATCATCGCAGAAAAGGCCAATGCGGCCACAGGCCCGGTCGCTATATTCCTCCCACTCAAAGGCGTATCCATTCTCGACAGCCCCGGAAACGATTACTGGTGGCCCGAAGCCGATCAGGCGCTGTTCGATGCCATCAAATCCAATATACGATCAGACATCCCGGTTATAGAAATGGACTGCAACATCAATGACCCGGAATTCGCCGAGGCGGTGACGGGGCAGTTACTGGCCTATCTGGGGAAGTGAATTAAAAGACATTCTATGCCAGCTATCGATACCATTGAACTCTATCATGTCGCCATGCCGTTGATCTATCCCTGGCGGACGGCCTATGGGAGTGACGATGTAATTGAAAGTGTGCTCATTAAGATGTGGGCCGGTGACGCGTACGGCTGGGGGGAGACCACACCGCTCGCCAAACCGACCTATAGTCCGGAGTATACGGGCGGCGTCTATCATGTATGCCGTGAGATTCTGGCCCCGGCATTGATCGGTAAGGAAATCGATTCGGGTGAGACGCTACAGCAGCAATTCTCCTGGGTCGCCGGCAACTTCTTTGCCAAGGGCGGCTTGGATGCGGCCTGGTGGGATTTGCGGGCCCGGCGGCTGAGTCAACCGCTCTGGAAGCTGATCGGAGGGACAAATCAGGTCATCGATGTGGGGGCGGATTTCGGGGTGCAGGACAGCATCGATATGCTGCTCGGCAATATCACCGGCGCCTTGGATGCCGGTTTCAAAAGGATCAAGCTGAAGTACTGCCCTGGATGGGACGTTGACATGATTGCCGCCGTACGGTCTACGTTTCCCGATCCGGTGTTTCATATCGATTGTAATAGCGGTTATACCCTCGACGACCTGCCCATGTTTAAAAAACTGGACCAATATAACCTGGCGATGATCGAGCAACCACTGATGCGGGATGATCTGGTTGATCATGCCGAATTGCAGCAGCAGATCGAAACGCCGATCTGCCTGGATGAAAGCATCACCTCACCCGAAAAAGCGTGGCGGGCGATCAAAATCAAGGCCGGCCGGTGGATCAATATCAAACCTGCGCGTGTTGGCGGCGTCACGCAGGCGCTAGAAGTAAATCGCATCTGTGAGGCGGAGGGTATTCCCTGCTGGACTGGTGGCATGCTTGAATCCGCCTTAGGCGCATCGGTCTGCAAAGCACTGGCGACCCTGCCTAACATGAAGTATCCGTCGGATGTATTTCCAAGTACTCGTTTCTATACAGAAGATCTATCCACCCCGCCTATCGAGCTGTCCGGCCCCTCGCAGATGATGTTGTCGGACACGCCAGGTGCAGGCGCTGAGCCGATTCCGGAACGTTTGGAGCGCCAGACCATAGATCGCGCAGTGATACGATAACCATGAGTCATTCCCACATCTCCCCCTACTTCTACCTGTCCCGTGACGAATGGTCGCAGTTACGTGCGGCAACGCCGTTGACGCTATCAGAAAAGGAGCTGATCGAACTTCGCGGGATCAACGAGATGGTGTTGCTGGATGAGGTCGCCGAGGTCTACCTGCCGATGTCAAGGTTGCTTAATCTGCATGTGGCCGCCGCTCAACATCTGTATCAGGTGATGGATACGTTTCTGGGTAAACCGGTAGCCAAGGTACCGTATGTCATCGGTATCGGAGGCAGTGTAGCCGTAGGAAAGAGTACGACCGCGCGTATCCTTCAGGCGCTGCTCAGCCGCTGGCCGGATCATCCGCGTGTTGATCTGATCACGACGGACGGGTTTCTGTATCCGAATAAAGTCCTTGAAGAACGCGGAATCATGCATCGTAAGGGGTTTCCGGAAAGCTACGGCCTGAAACGGTTGGTAAAGTTTGTGGCCGATGTAAAATCAGGCAGCGCCTCCGTCACCGCGCCGGTGTACCGGCATTTGATTTACGACATCGTGCCCGATGAAACGATAACAGTCGAACAACCGGATATCATGATTCTGGAGGGGTTAAACATTTTGCAAACAGGGCATCATACGCCCGAAGACCGTTCTCCACGGGTGTTTGTATCCGATTTTATCGATTTCTCAATCTTTGTAGAGGCAGACGAACCCGACCTGGAACAATGGTATGTCAAACGATTTCTACGGCTCCGGGAGACCGCCTTTCGGGATCCCCAATCTTACTTCCACCATTATGCATCTCTCTCACCCGAAGAAGCCATGGAAACGGCCAGGACCCTCTGGCGTGATATCAACCAGGTCAACCTCCGCGAGAATATTATCCCCACCCGTGAACGGGCGGACCTGATCCTGGAAAAAGGAAAAAAACATGCCGTAACCGGTGTCCGGATACGAAAATTATAGCGTGACGGCCGACTCGATCAATCCGTTAAAAAACGTGTCAGGACATTAGCCGTTACACGTGATATCACGTCATCAACCAGGATGGATGCCGGGTAAGTGATGGACCCTACTGAGAACACCATCCCACCATAGCCCGGTTCGTGGACGACCATTTCGGCGCCGCCATCGTCGATGTTGGTCCCTTTGGCAATCAATTCTACATTCTTTGGTGAACTGGGTGTGATCTTATCCGTTTCATGGCCTGAGGCGCCGCCCGGCACGCGTTCGTGGAGACTGGCCTCGCCGAAAACATCCCCATTGTGAACCCCTGTACCCTCAAAAACCCAGTGATTCTCGTCCACCACGCGGTATGGCGCGCTCGTCATAATACCGGTCCCGGTAAAGGCGACACCGAGTAAATTGGCTTCCGACTCATTGTAAATATGAAACCGGCTTTCAATCCCTTCTCCAGGCCGATCCAGAGCCAGCACGTTGCCATTATTGACTTTCATCGTATACTCATCGGGAAATTCAACTTCGCAGTTCAACCCGTTTCCTCCCAAATACATCAAACGACCACCCCGTTCAAATACCCAGGATTTGAGGGTATAGTACATATGTCGTGACCAGTATTCCGGATGGGTCGTGGTGATCAGGACCCTGTACTCATCCAGGTTTAATGTCCCCTCATGAAACTGGGTTTCTGCGTACAGATCGTATTCGAACCCTTCCCTTTCCAACCAGGCCAGAAAACGCCATTCTGCGGGCGCGATGTGGCAGCCAGGTCGGCCGGTGATGGGATCGCCAGCCTCTGTGCCTGCGGGGATATGGTTGATTGGTTCCGGCCGGTCAAACGACAGCGGGGCATACGTATCGGTATCGTAGTTGCGATGTTCGGGGTCGGTATACCGTTTCAGATCATATCGGGCATTTACCGTGGGTGTTGGAGGAAAGGCATCCGGATGAATATAGTTACTACGACCGCCGAAATTGTTGTACGCATTCCAGTTGATATTGGCGGCCAGTACCGCTGTTTTCGATGCCGGCTCTGCCGGGGCGACGATCCATGGAAAGGAGAAAAAACCCCCGGTTTCCGTAGAAGCGTGCAGATAATACAGCCCCGACTGTTCAGGCGCTTCGAGAAACTGTTTGTGATGCGGATTGGAATAGCCCTGCTTGTTCCATTGGACGCCGACCTGCGTGTAGTCGCCGTCCGGTGTGATCTGCATGGTCGCCCGTGGTCCGTGTTCATCGTACCAGCCGATGGTCTTGATAAATTTCTTCTTCCAGCCGTATCGGTACAGGTCCAGTTTGTACGCTTCCACCGCATGGACCCGGAATTCCGATTTCTCACCCGCCTTCACCCACTTGGGCCACATATAACCCAGCAGACTGTCCGTCAATAATCGGAAATGATAGGGTTCATCTTCCTTTGGCGTCATAAAGATACTCTTGAAACCATACCCCCGGCAGGCCAGCGTGACCTTGTATTCCCTGTCTGCTTCCACCTCCGCATGCACCGCGCCGGTCGCCCGGGAACGCGCCTCGATTGAACTGCCGTCATATTCAAACTCCATCAAAACATCCGGAATAGATACGTATCGTTCATCACTGACATAACCGACGAGCATGGAACCTCCGGGATTGACTGATTGGCTGATTGGCTGATTGGTGATTTGGTGATTTGGTGATTTGGTGATTTGGTGATTGAAGGGTAATGTATAGGCTGTATGTCGTCAGTCAATAACAAACACTCCTTGCTCCTGACATGAATTCGACATATTTTGGCAGGGTTGTAACAGGCCATTTTAATCCGCAATTCGAAGTCCGCAATCCAAAATCGTTTGAGGGTTTTACCTTGTCTACTTATCACTTTCACGATATCGCCCGTTTTCCTGAATCAGGGGATCATGTGGCTATTGTGACGCAACGCGTCGAGGCTGGTACTGAAGTCATTGATACAGCTGGGCATTCTTTTTTATTGAGCCATACCCTGCTCGAAGGGCATCGGTTTGCTGTACGGACCATTCATAAAGGGGACGCCGTGCAGTCCTGGGGATTACCCTTTGGGGTGGCGATTGAAGATATTTCACCGGGCGATTATATCTGCAATGTGGAGATCCTCGAGGCGTTGCGCCTCCGGAATCTTGATTTCGCCCTTCCCGAAACGCCGAATCTTGAAGACCGGATGATTCCATACCATCTGGATGAGACCGCATTCACACCAGGCGAACAAATCAATATAACAGATACCCCTTTGACGTTCATGGGTTATCCTCGGGGATCATCCCGCGGGATCGGGACACGCAATTATATTATTCTGCTCAGTACTACGTCGCAGACCGCCGGGTTTGTCAAGCGTCTGGAAACGCATCTGATGGGTCGAGCTGATCAGTATGAACACATTGACGGCATCGTGGCGGTGGCCCACACGGAAGGTGGCGGTCTGGATGAACCCAATAATCGCGAGCTGCTCCTGCGCACGCTGGCCGGGTTCATGGTCCATCCCAATGGGGGTGCTGTCCTCGCTGTAGACTACGGGACGGAAACGATAACCAATGAGACATTGCGTGCGTATATGATGGAGCATGGCTATCCTCTCAGCGATGTTATGCATCATTTCATGACGCTCGAAGACGCTTTCGACAAAGAGTTGAATCGAGCTGCCCAACTCATAGACGGCTGGCTGGATACGGTAAATGGTACACCGCGTAAGATCACTTCTGCAGAACACCTGAACATCGTTCTGCAATGCGGCGGCTCGGATGCTTTTTCCGGGATCTCCGGCAATCCGCTCGCGGCCTGGGTGGTGCGTGAGATCATTCGTTCGGGCGGTTCGGCTAATCTGGCGGAGACCGACGAGCTCATCGGCGCGGAATCCTACGTGTTGAAGAATGTTCGAGATATCGATACCGCCCGGACTTTTCTTCAAATGATCGAACGCTTCAAAGAACGGACCGCCTGGCACGGCCAGACCGTTGATGCCAATCCCTCCGGCGGCAACAAATTTCGAGGCATCTATAATATTGTGCTCAAATCGATCGGCGCCGCCCGCAAACGCCATCCGGATGTACGACTCGACTATGCGATTGAATATGGGGAACGGATGCAGAAACCGGGATACTATTTCATGGACAGCCCGGGCAATGATCTGGAGAGTATTGCCGGCCAGGTGGCTGCCGGAGGCAATCTGATTTTTTTTATCACCGGCAATGGGTCTATTACCAATTTCCCCTTCGTACCGACCATTAAACTGGTAACGACCTCCGCACGGTATGAATTGCTGTCGTCGGATATGGATGTCAATGCCGGCGCCTATCTGGACGGTATGTCCATGGATAATCTCGGTCAGCATACGCTGGATCTGACACTCCGTGTTGCGTCGGGAGAGCGGACGTGTGGTGAGCGCGCCGGACATACCCAGGTATCTATATGGCGCAACTGGCAACAGACAGACGCCGGCCAATTGCAATCGTTATTGAAGAAAACGCCATTGGAGGGCCTGCCGATACCTTTGATAGCGGATGGGAGGCCCCATCCATCTGCCGATTTCACATTGCGTGTATACGAATCCGGCGCTCAGGATACGATCGACCGGGTGGGATTGATTCTGCCCACCAGTCTTTGTTCAGGGCAAATTGCCCGTATGGCGGCACGGCGGTTGAATGAAAAGGGGATCGGCCAGGCCTGCGGTCTTTCCCGATTTGTTTCGCTGACCCATACCGAAGGCTGCGGCGTCTCCGGCGGACCATCGGAAGATCTGTATGCCCGTACGATGACCGGTTATCTGACCCATCCGATGACCACTACGGCGTTGCTTCTGGAACACGGCTGCGAACGTACCCATAACGATTTCTACAGACAACAATTGAAGCAGCGCGGCGTGGATATGGACCGGTTCGGTTGGGCCAGCGTCCAGTTGGATGGTGGTATCGATAAGGTCCTGGATCGGATTGAATCCTTTTTCGTCGATACGCTGGCCGTCCTCGATCCGCCGACTATGTATCATCGCGGGTTGGAGAGACTACGCCTGGCCCTCCCCATGGTCGGCCCTGTATCGGACGACCTGGCAGCCTCTTTAGTCCGGTTGATCCGGATGGTGGTAGAACATGGTGGGACGATTGTGATTCCTGATCAGGCCGCCCTGCTTTCTCATTCGGTATTTCAACATCAACTGGTGGATAAAAAACCGATCAGACCGACTCTGGAGTATGGTCAGTCCGCAGTTCCCGGATTTCATATTATGGAGACGCAGACGACGCACTGGGTCGAAACGCTGGTTGGTTTGGGCGCCACAGGGGTTGAAGTGATGCTGGCTTCCGTAACTGGCCATCCTGTTGCGGGACACCCGATGATACCTGTGTTACAGATCAGCACCAATGACCTGCCTTTGCCGTATCATAACGATGTGGATCTGATTCTACCCCATGATTCGGTCGGATGGACCGACCAACTGCTGAAGCTGATCTGTCAGACCGCATCCCAAATCTACACACCAAAGACGATTGACCAGGGGAATATGGATTTTCAAATCACACGCGGATTGCTGGGCGTGTCGATGTAAGAGGCTTGTAGCTTGTGGCGGGTAGCAGGTGGATAAAGCAAGGGGTGGTTGTCTAAAGCCATTTGCTACGAGCCACCCGCCTTATCACCTGGAGAAAAAACATGTCACGGATTATTGTTCGTCCGGAAAAGCTCGACCTGGACTTACCGGGTCGCCGGGACTACTGGGTCGCACTCGAGCACGACTCGCTCTGGGGGGACCATCTCATGCCGCTGACCGTTATGGTCGGCCCGGAGGTGCAGGAAGGCAAGGGCCTTATGGCCAGCGGTTCGAACCACGGTAACGAGTACGAAGGTCCGGTCGCCATCAAGCATCTGATGCGGGAGACCAACCTTAGCGATGTGATGGGGCGAATCATTTTTATACCCGTATTAAATCCGGCGGCTTTCCAGGCCGGGCACCGATCAAGTGTGGCGGAGGACGGGGTTAACCTGAACCGGGCTTTTGTAGACGGAGCGGGGGTTACGCCTGCTCTGGGCGGTATCACGCACCGCATCGCGGCGTTCGTGCGGGCGTATCTCTGGCCCCGGGTGCATGTGGTTACGGATATTCATTCAGGTGGTACATCGCTTGAATTCTCACCTTGCTCCAGCTTTCATGAAGTAGATGATCCGGAGCAGACCCGCATCATCGAGGATACCGCCCGCTGGTTCGGAACCCCGTTTGTGATGAAGTATCAAAATGACACGCCGGGGCTTCTGGTCAGCGAATCGGAACGATTGGGCAAAATCACCATTGGTACGGAGCTCGGTTATGGTGAGTCCGTCAACCCGGCCGGCGTCCGATATGCCCGACAGGGTATTCGCGCGGCGGCGATCCATCACGGGCAGCTCAAAGGGGAACTCCAACCGATGGGCCATCATGCGGACGGCACGCAGAAGATGGTGGCTGTTGTAGATCGCGCCTGTTATACCCCGGCCCCGTTTCCGGGTCATTATGAACCACTCATGACCTGCGGGAAGTATGTTACGCAAGGACAAACGGTGGGCTATCTGCACGACTTCTATCGTGTTGATGAGGCGCCCTGGCCTGTTCAGGCCGGTGTAGATGGATATCTATTGTCGCAGGCTCTACGAGCGCCGGTGGTACAGGGGGCGCATATTCTGGTGGTAGCGAGGGAAGAGAAATGGTGATGGATGCCGCTACGCGTCATCGAAAGTGCGCTCGGGATGACCTATACAATGTTTTTTATTATTGTCGTAGATAATGGGTGAAAGTAGAAATATGAAAACCGGGAACTCACCAACACACCAACACACCAACTCACCATTTGATTCCCACCCAGATCGGGTGAAATGGAATGCCCGATTTTCCAAACCGAAGGGATTCTGGACGCTGGAACCATCGGAACTTTTAACGCGGGTGCTCGAAGAGGGGATACCAGAAGGCCCGGTGATGGAACTGGCCTGCGGCATCTCGGGCAATACGCTGGCGCTGGCGCGGGCAGGCAGGGATGTGCTGGCCGTGGATGTATCGGACGTTGCCTTAGAGCAAGTATATATGGAAGCGGAGAAACAAGAGACGGCTTCACACCTGACCTGTATACAAGCGGATCTGAACACCTGGAGGCCGCCTGGGTCACAAACCTATGCCCTCATTATCTGCGTGATGTATTGGGAAGAGGCGGTATTCGAATATGCCCTTAAAGCCGTGGCGGATGATGGGTTGATTGCCTGGCAAGGCTTCTCGTTGGATCAGTTACGATATCGACTATCCCAGAAAGCGGCCTGGTGTTTCAAAGCGGGCGAACCGGCAACGCGGATGCCGGAGACCTTTACTGTGCTGTATGAAGAGGATATCGATGATGGTGATCGGGCTATTAGGCGGATGATAGCGAGGAAGATGGTTACGTGATGAAAATAGAAGGCGCACGACGCGCCGTGCATATACAAGGGAATATAAGGAGCGTATTATGAATGTGGTGCGACCTGAGCAGGCGAAGGAATTGTTTAATGGGACGGATCTTGATAATTGGCGAACACGGGATGGCAGCGCGGCGGGATGGACGGTTGAAGATGGGATTATGACGGTGAAGAAGGGGACAGGGGATGTTGTTACGCAAGAGACCTACCGTGATGTTCAGATTCATTTAGAATTCAGATTGCCGGACATGCCGGAAGCGACGGGGCAGGCCAAGGGAAACAGCGGCGTATATATTCAAGGCCGGTACGAGATTCAGGTGCTGGACTCCTATGGTTTCAATATACCGGGTAAAGGGGATTGCGGCGGGGTTTACGATGTCCACGCGCCTCTGCTTAATGCATGCAAGCCGGCGATGGAATGGCAATCGTATGACATCGTGTTTCGGGCGCCCCGTTTCGACCAGGCCGGCCACGAAACACATGACCACGCGCGGATCACCTTGATTCAGAACGGCATTGTGATTCAGAACAATGTCCAGGTAACCGGGCCCACCGGCGGTGCGATGGATTACAAATTGAACGATCCGGGACCACTACTTTTGCAGGACCATGGTGATCTGGTCAGCTACCGAAATATCTGGGCGATTGAGTTGCCTCCAATCGGCTCGGATACGTATGAACCGAGATAATGACGCCCGAGGGGTGTCGGTATAGAGCGTACTAACAAATCAGGAGGCAACATGTCCAACCCGCCGAATAAAATTATTTATTCTATGGTCGGCGTCGGTAAGTCGTATAACAAAAACTCCGTATTGAACGATATCTATCTGTCCTATTTTTACGGAGCAAAAATCGGGGTGATCGGATTGAACGGGTCCGGTAAGAGTTCGTTGTTGAGAATTCTGGCTGGTGTAGATACGGAATTTGAAGGCAAGGCGTCTCTAACGCCCGGACATACTGTGGGCTTTCTAGAGCAGGAGCCTGATCTTGATAACAGCAAGACAGTTCGTGAAATTGTGGAAGAGGGGGTCCAGGAGATTGTCGATGTGCTGAAAGAGTTTGATGAGATCAACGAAAAATTCGCCGAGCCCATGTCAGACGATGAGATGACAAACCTGTTAGAACGCCAGGGGACCGTCCAGGAGAAACTCGACAACCTCAATGCCTGGGATCTCGATAGTCGCCTGGAGATGGCCATGGATGCACTCCGGTGTCCGCCGGGCGACACGTCTGTAAGCGTGATCTCCGGTGGGGAACGCCGTCGTGTTGCTCTGTGCCGGCTGCTGTTACAACAGCCGGATATTCTGCTTTTAGACGAGCCGACCAATCACCTGGATGCAGAAACGGTTGCGTGGTTGGAACATCATCTACAGCAGTATGCCGGCACCATCATCGCGGTGACGCACGACCGGTATTTTCTTGATAATGTAGCCGGATGGATTCTGGAACTCGACCGGGGACGCGGTATTCCCTGGGAAGGAAATTACTCCTCCTGGCTGGAGCAGAAACAGCAGCGGTTGGGTCGGGAAGAGAAGGAAGTATCGGATCGCCAGAAAACGCTTGAGCGTGAACTGGAATGGATCCGCATGACGCCCAGAGCACGGCAGACCAAGAGCAAGTCTCGCATCAATGCCTATGAGGATCTGCTGCATCAGAAGACCGATGAACGGATGAAAGAGCTACAGATATACATTCCACCGGGACCACGCCTCGGGAATATCGTCATACAGACGGACCAGGTCAGCAAAACATATGACGATCGCATCATTTTCGAGGACATGACGTTTGCCATCCCGCCGGGCGGCGTGGTCGGCATCGTCGGCCCTAACGGCGCGGGTAAGACGACACTCTTTCGCCTCATTACCGACCAGGAGAAGGCTGACAGCGGCTCATTGAAAATAGGCGATACGGTCCGGCTTGGCTATGTGGACCAGAGCCGGGAGACGTTGAATCCCGACCACACCGTCTGGGAGGAGATATCAGGTGAACAGGAGAGCATCCTGCTTGGTGATCGGGAGATGAACTCCCGCGCATACGTTTCCCGATTCAATTTCGCTGGAGCGGACCAGCAGAAAAAAGTCGGTGAAATATCCGGTGGTGAGCGCAATCGCGTCCATCTGGCCAAGGTACTCAAGTCGGGTGCCAATGTTCTGCTGCTTGATGAACCGACCAACGATCTGGATGTCAACACCATGCGAGCCCTTGAGGAAGCTCTCGAGAATTTTGCTGGCTGTGCACTGATCATCACCCATGATCGCTGGTTCCTGGACCGCATCGCCACGCATATTCTGGCGTTCGAAGGCGACAGTCAGGTCTACTGGTTCGAAGGCAATTATGCGGCTTACGAGGAAAACCGGCATGAGCGTCTTGGTGATGCGGCGGATGTACCCAAGCGGATCAAGTATCGACAGTTGACGAGGGCATGATGAAAATGGTGATAGATGCCGCTATGCGTCATCGAAAGTAAGGAGCGCCTCTTCGAGGCATTATTGAAATGCGCTCCGCTTCGCTCGCTGTGCTTTTTGGTGATTGGGTGATTGAAAAGATTAAAACAGGCCATCACCATTTCATTTTGGCTGGCGGATTGTAGATGCCCTGTGGATATAAGGAGGGCTGTGATTATGCGGGTAAGGACGGTGGGTATTTTGAGTACGGGGGATATGGGGCATTCGGTGGGGCGGGTGCTGCGAGAGGGCGGGTTCGATGTGGTGACTTGCCTGACGGGGCGGAGCGAACGGACGCGGCAATTGGCGGGGGAAGCGGAGATTCGGGATATACCGGAAATGGATGATCTGGTTCGGGAGGTAGATCTTATTCTGGCCATTCTCGTGCCTGACCAGGCCATACCTCTGGCCAGACAGGTCGCGGCGTCTATTAAGCGCACAGGCACTCAGCCCGCCTATGCCGATTGCAACGCAATCGCTCCGAATACGTCAAAACAGATTGACGAGATCATATCAAGCGCTGGGGGCCGATATATTGATGCCGGTATCATCGGCGGTCCGCCCAGCCAAGATGAGCAGACCCGGTTTTATGCTTCGGGACCTCATGAAGACATCCTGACCCAGCTCGGCGGCAATGGTATCCTTGTTCGACCTATGGGTGGTGAAGTAGGACGGGCCTCCGGCATCAAGATGTGCTACGCGTCCGTTACCAAGGGTACCGTTGCACTTCACGCCGCCGTGCTGACTACCGCAGAAAGTCTGGGATTAAGCCGAGAGTTGCTCGCGGAACTCGAGGAGAGCCAGGGGCAGAGACTACGGGCAATGGAGAGCATCAAGACCCTGTCGGCCAAAGCATTCCGGTGGGTGGGTGAAATGGAGGAGATCGCTGCGACGTATGAAAGTGCGGGTGTCACGCCTCACTTTCACCAGGGCGCAGCGGAGATCTTCCGCATGATCGCCGATAGTTCAATAGGGGATGAGCGGCCGGAAACGATAGATCGGAAGCGGTCATTGGAAGAGACGGTGGCCATATTTGCAGCGTACGTGATGGATAAGCAAATGCGTGAATCAAGCTAAGCCGCGTTATGCCGTTAATATTATTTCTTAACATATAACCCTCCTAAGGCCTTTCCTACCAATCTTCATTGACCAGATAATACGCTTAATGGAACGAAGAGAAATTAAAAAACGTCTTATCGTGTACTTTGTTCTATTAAAATTAATTTGAGATTATCGGGATATTTTCTACTATAGTATATGCACTCGATAAAAACTAATCAATGCGGTCATTGCGGCAAGTTTTAAGCGGAAAATACCGTAAGTGTGTCGTAGCTCACAACATCAATGCTTTATGTGATATATCTTATAGTAGATGTGCCAACGAGGTCATATCTTCGGCCTCTGTATATATACCGATGACGATGTACCACCGGGGTAGACGGAAAAGGCAAGGTCATTTTATGAGACGGTTACTTGTCTGGTTCATTCTCGGCATGCTGAGTGTTTTTTTCGGGACACCGGTGTTTGCGCAGAATGCAACGCTGGCTATCGGAAATGGGGCAGGAACGCCGGGAAGTACATTTACGGTTACGATATCGATGAATAATTCCGTGGAAGTGGCAGGGTTGCAATTTGATATAATCAATGATGAAATTATTGAAGTTCTTTCTATTACAAGTTCTGAGAGAATACCACCTAGTCTTAACCTTATTACGAGTTCAACGAGCGGTAATTTCAGAGCCGTCTTTTTTTCTTTATCTGGGACACCTATCCTGATTGGGAGCGGAAATATTGCAGAAGTGACCATACGTATTCGGAATGGCATTTTCAACGGCACCTACCCTATTAAATTGGATGGTGTAGTGCTATCAGATGAGAGTGGAAAAACAATTTCGACCACACTTGTTAATGGAACAGTAATCGTACGCGATCTCACCCCACCTGAAATACCCACAAACATTAATGCTACTGCTGGCGACCGGCGAATCGACCTGACCTGGAGTTCGAATACCGAGGCGGATCTGGCGTATTATATCGTCTATCGCAGCACATTTGACGGCTTTTCACCTACCCCTGGCGATTCTATTACGCGAATCAATCCCCCGGTAAACTCCTACGGGGATCAGAATCTGACCAATAATCTGTCCTACTATTTCCGTCTCGCGGCTGTGGACAAAAACGGCAATCGAAGCGCCGCAAGTAGTCAGGTCTCAGGAACTCCAGTGGACCTGACTCCGCCAAAGGCACCGTTCAATCCGCAGACTATTGATGGGGATGGTCAGGTGGTCCTTCGGTGGGAACCCAATAAGGAACCTGATTTATCCCATTATATTATATTACGCCGGTTGAAGATCGGTGCCGTCCCCGATTCCGTCGGGCGGGTAAATGCCCCCGGCGTCCAGTATACCGATGCCTCCGTGATCAACGGCACGACCTATTTCTACCAGGTGGTTGCCGTTGATATTCGGGGCAACAAGAGTAATCCGAGCGTATCCGGCAAGGCCGTGCCGACGGCCTCAGCGGATACGGTTCTCCCTATCGTCCCGACCGGCCTGACGGCCACAGGTGGCGACGGGGTCGTGCGCTTAAAATGGGTACGCAATACGGAAAATGATCTGGCAGGGTATATCGTGTTCCGCAAAACGGGTGCTGCCGCCGCAGATTCTATATCGGAGGCGCCGCATTTTGCCAACGAATATATAGACCACAACGTCACCAATGGCGTCAATTATACATATCATCTGATCGCCTTTGATTTTTCCGGCAACCGTAGCGGCGTCAGTGATCAGGCGTCTGCCATACCGGATGTGATCCCCACGCTCAAGGGTATTTTCCCGCCGATCGGTCCGGTGACGGGCGGCACACCGGTATTGATTACCGGCAACAACTTCAAGGACGATGCTACGGTAACTATCGGTGGGGTCAGCGCGGATAGTGTAAAGTTTCTTTCCTCAGAACAGCTTTCGGCGCGTACACCACCGGGTATGAGGGGCTACCGAAACGTCATCGTAACTAATCCGAGCGGGCTGGTGGCCGCAGTTCCTCGGGGGTTTTTATACATTAAAATAGATTCCATCACGGTGGTGGTGACCGTCACATCAAATGTCAACGGTCAGACCCGGACGGATACGCTGCATCAAGCTACGGTACCGGAAGGTCTCCCGTTTATCACCCCACCGCAGATTAATGCGCCGATTGGAGAGTTACAACCTCTGTTCAATGCCCTGGCCGGTATGGCGCTTGAAATCTCACGTGGGGCCGTAACAGAGCATATGACGATACGGTTAGACATCCGAAATGTTACCGTACGAAACGACAGCACCCTGTTTGCCCCGGTGCAGGGCAAGCCGTCGTTCTTCTTTGTCCGGCCTACTGTTATTATTAATGAGGTGGAACAATCCAATTTCACCTTTTCCAGCCTGGCGGCATTGCACATGACGCTCAGGCTCCACGCTTTCGGTAAAATCATGCAGTACTCCGGCGTCGACACCACAGCCAATGATACCCTGGCATTCGCGTATGCGACAGATTCCGGGCTCACGCAGGAGGGCATGATTTCGCGCAACCGGTTCAATGAACGGCTCATGATTGCCAGTTTGACTACCCTGGGCGACCTGGCCGGCGTACGACGCCGAGATCTTAACGTCAATACCGCCCCACCTGCGTTTGTCTCCGGGCCGTTCGCCAGGCCGGGCGATACCGCCTTGCTGATCACCTGGCGTACGGACAAGCACAGTACAGGAAAGGTGGAATACGGCACCTCGAAAAATGCGCTGAATGCCTCTGTTGAGGACACCAATTTTGTCATCGGGCATGCGATTAAAATCGGCGGTCTTCAGAAAGAGACCAGATATTTCTATCGCGCCCTGGCTACCGACGGCGACGGGCAGACGACCATCAGCCCGAAGCGGGCGACCAAAACCATAACCCGTCCGGATGACAGACCGCCTATTGCTATCGTCGCACCGCAGGTGCTCGCCGTATCCCGTCATGGGGCCGTCATCGGATGGACCACGGACGAGCAGAGCAACAGTACGTTAGAGTATGGCGAGACCACCGCCCTCGGCGAAATCAAACGGGTAGGCGCTTTTGTCTATCGACATATCATCGGCCTGACGGGCTTGAAACAGAATACCGCCCATTTTGTGCTGGTCAGTTCAACCGATCGCAGTGATAACGTCACGTCCTTTCCGGACACCTTGAAGTTTACCACGCTCAACAAACCCGACGACTTGCCACCGCGTGTGCTGGGTCGTCCTGTCGTCAGTAGCCTGACGCCGAACCGTGCCATCATACAGTGGCGAACAGATGAACTCAGCGACAGTCGGGTTTTTTACCGGGCTGTCGGCGAGACGGATACCATGCAGGCCGGTAATCCGGACGAGATGCTGGTCCACAATCACCATGTCGTGTTGACCGGCCTCAAAGGCGGTACGCCATACCGGTATGCCGTCCGATCTACCGATGTGGATGGGAATAAGGGTGGTTCGCGTATCCATCGCTTCCGCACGCCGGAGACAGACGATACCACCGCGCCGGTGATTGTACGCGGTCCCAGGATTCTTTACCGATCCAACCGTGTTATCGCTATCGGCTGGGTGACCAATGAAGTGTCCAACAGCTTTGTCTACTACCGTGGCGGGGCGGACAGCACCTTTATTCCGCGTGGTACGGAGCGACAGTCACGCCGCCATCTGGTGATTATCGGCGGCCTTGAGCCAGAGACGGAATATACCTTTGCCGTCACCTCCACAGATCCGAGCGGCAATACAGTCGTGTTTCCTGAAGGGACGGTGTTGGCAAAACCTCTGGCTCCTCTGACCGCCCTGGAGATTCTGGCCATCACCGCATCTACCCTGACGGTAACCACGACGACCACAGCGGATCAGACCACCCCCGTCATTACCAGCGGACCGGACATTGTAGCGACCTCATCCACATCGATCACCCTGGCATGGGAGACGGATGAGTCGAGTGACAGCCGGGTCTCATACGGCCCCGGTCTGGCCTTGTGGGTATCGGATGACGATCTGGTGACCTCGCATCTGGTCTCGATCACCGGCCTCGATGCCGGAACGACCTACAGCTTCCAGGTAGGGTCTGCCGATCCCAGTGGAAACGGGCCTGCGTTGAGCGTGGTTGGTACGGCCACCACTTCGAGTACCCCGGATACCGATCCGCCGCTCATCATTGCCGGATCGGTGCAAACATCCGCCTCGAACGATCGTATCACCATATCCTGGGAAACGAATGAACCGGGTGACAGCTTCGTTGAATACGGCACGTCTTTTTCATCGCTGGATGATATGTCGGACCAGGCAGATCTGGTCATCTCCCATAGCGTCACCCTCGCTAACCTGACACCGAACCAGCCGTATTTTCTCCGGGCGCTGTCATCGGACCTGGACGGCAATGGGCCGACGGCTACCACGACGCTGGCTGTGACGACGACTGCCACAGCCGACACGGTACGGCCAGTGATCAGCGGCGTCGAGCGTACGGCGGTGGCGACCAGCGATACGGCGGCCACATTGACCGCCACATGGACGACCGACCTGCTGGCCAGCCGTCGGATCGAATACGGTGCTACGGCCAGCCTCGGGAGCAGCATCACGGATTCGAAAACCGGTACGACGCACGAGATGACGATTCCCAATCTGTCCCTGAACATACGATACTACTTCCGTATCGGCGCGATCAGCACCAATGATCCTCAGAGCGAACGAATCGCCTACACAGCCATCGACAGTGTGGTCACTCCGGCATCGGCGGACACCACCACGCCGGCCACGCCGGCTAATGTGACGAGCATACCCGGCAACGGCGCCGTCAGGCTACGATGGGACGTGTCCTCCAACAGCAACGTAACCGGGTATACTATTCAGCGTAATGGCGCCACCATCGCGACGGTTGGCCAGGTGACTTCCTTCCTCGACGAGAGTGCTGCGAACGACCAGACGCACACGTATACCATTCAGGCGGTAACCGCCGTCGGTAAATCGAGCAATGGGACCACCACGCAGGCAGCGCCGGGTACAGCGAAGGTGCCTACGGCCCCCACCGTCGGTGCGCCATCGCCTGGAGACACCGTCTCTCTTGCCCCCACGCTGATCGTCAACAATGCCGTTCCGGTCCCCGGGGACGCCTCCCGCGCCTCGCTTAAATATGCGTTTCAACTGTCTTCTGAATCTGACTTCGCGACATTAACTGCCTCCATTACGGGCGTCACGAGCGGCGATCCCGGTAATCCAACGCACTGGCAGGTGACCGACATCGGACGTCCGGGTGTGGCCATCCTTGAGGATGGGACAACGTATTGGTGGCGTGCCCGTGCAGATGATGGTGATTTCAGCGGCGACTGGTCGTCCGGCGGCACGTTCATTGCCAGTACGAGCAAGCCAACGGGCATTACGCTGACTGCATTTACCGCCGCATCTGATCGCGGCATGGTAACCATCGACTGGCGCATGGGCAGCGGACAGGAGGTTTCCGGTTTTCATGTCCTGCGCAGCCTGACGGCAACCGGTGGGTTTGAACGGATCTCAACCGATATCATTACCGCAGATGAAGGGGGGTATACCTACCTCGACCGCGATGTCAGGCCCAACGTAACATACTACTATATGCTGGAATCGGCTACCACCGGCGAGCTATTCGGCCCGCTGGCCGTCCGTGTCGATCCGCCGGGACAGTTCTCTCTCAGCCAGAACGCCCCGAATCCCTTCAACCCGACTACGAGCATCCGGTATGAGTTGCCGAATACGGTTCAAGTGACCCTGAAGGTGTACAACCTGTTGGGTCAGGAAGTACGTCTGCTGGTCAATGCACGCCAGGAGGCCGGGTTCCATACGATCATCTGGGATGGGCGCAATGTGGCCGGGCGTTCGGTATCCAGCGGGGTGTATTTCTATCGGATTGAGGCGGGCGAGTTTACGAAGACGAAAAAGATGCTGCTGTTGAAGTGACCCTGCCTACCCCCCCCTGTAGAGGACCGAAGGTATAGTCTTCGAAAGAATTCGTCTCTGTTCCGGACACCCCGTATAGCAACAAGCATGCGGGGTGTTTTAATATTGACTTGAAGAAGTACAACACTTATATGTTGCGTTTAATTCGATTACAGATCAGATTGATCCCGCAATCGCACCGTTTGAGCGATTACGCACCCGTAAATGAATGGCCATTGCCTTGAATATGTATCATGACAAATACGATGGTATTTAAGCCGGAATCCCCTGTAAAGCAGGAGGTTAACCATTCCCCTACACCTGAACACCTGCCTGTTTCCGCCGGACTGACATTCCGGGCCGTAGCTCTGGGGATGGTGATGTCTATCCTGACTACCGTCTGGACGATCCACTCCGCTTACGTGACACATGCTTCTTTTATCACCATCTCCCATCTGCCCATCGCCGCCCTATGCCCTCTGGTCGTGGTCGTCCTTATTCTGAATCCGATTCTGAAGACTGCTTTTCGAGGCCTATCGCTCTCTCGCCAGGAAATCATTGTTATCTTCTTTCTGGTATTTACCGCCTCTGCCATTCCCGGTTGGGCGTTCAGCACCTACGCGTTGTCCGTGATCAGTGGACCGTTCTATTTCGTTTCTGCTGAAAACGGTTGGCAGGACCTGTTTTTTGAATTTCTGCCCTCCTGGCTGGTCGTATCCGATAGAAATGCTGCCGTAACGGCATTTTTTGAAGGCTTGCCTCAAGGACAGATCATGCCCTGGCAGTTCTGGATAATCCCCCTGTTCTGGTGGAGCGCCTTCTACGTCGCCATATTCGTCGTGGGCGCTTCCCTTATGGTCATCCTCAGAAAACAGTGGATAGAGCATGAGCGATTGACGTTTCCGCTGGCTCAGGTGCCTTTGATGCTGATAGAAGGGAGTGAAGAGAAAGCGCTGATGCCCCGAATCGCCCGTACCTCTTCGTTCTGGGTGGGATTCGGAATCACATCGGCGATTCTGATCTGGAATATGGTCGGCTATTTCATCCCGTGGCCGATCATACCGCTGGGTAACCAATCGATCAGCACTTTCATTCTGTATGAATCCTGGCCGCCGCTTATGATTAGATTTAACTACCTTCTGGTGGGGGTAGCTTACTTCACCCGGATTGAGATTCTGTTCAGCGTCTGGTTTTTTTATCTGATTCAAATTATCGAACAGGGGCTGATGAGCCGTGTTGGCCTGGCCAACGCCCAGGCGGTTGTGAACCTGCAACATTTTGGCGGGTTTCTGGTTTTCGTGTTGTTCATGTTGTGGATGGCGCGCGAACATCTATACCAAGTATGGCAGAAATGCCTTGGGCGGGCGCCGGATCTGGATGACTCCCGAGAATTTTTCTCATACCGGAAGGCCGTGCTGGGCCTGATTCTAGGTGTGACCTTCATGGTAGGCTGGCTGCATGCCTCCGGTATGTCACTGAGCCTGGCGGTACTATTTCTGGGGCTTCTGATCGTGGTCTACCTGGGTGTAGCACGGGTGGTTGCCGAAACCGGTCTGGCCGCGCTGGATCTGCCGCACAACGATGTCAATACGGCAACGATCCGCCTGATAGGCACGGACAATCTACCGACGCAGGACCTGACCGTGCTCACCCTCGCCAACGCATACGGGCGCAACTGGCGTACCCTTGGGATGTGTTCTATGGCGCACGCTGCAAAGGTGGGAGATCAAATGGGCGGTGTGGGTAAAGGCGTGTATCCGACCATTGTGGCGACGCTGATCCTGACGTTCCTCACCTCCGTCGTGTATACCCTGTACCTCGGTTACGACGGCGGTGCATTCGAATTTACCGAACCCGCTTTCGTGGCGGGCGCACGCGGTGTGTGGGACGGTCTGGCGATGTGGATCGAAAACACGCAACTACTCAGTTCATTAGAACGCATGTCGTTCGGGGCCGGCGCCCTGATCAGTTTTTTGCTGGTACTGGCACATCACCGACTGCCCTGGTGGCCGTTACATCCAGTAGGTTTCGGTATTGCAATGACCGGCAGCGTCAACAAAAGCGTATTGGCGATTCTGTTTGTGTGGCTCGTGAAGGTCGTGCTTTTCAAGATGGGCGGTGTCCAGCTCTACCGACGGGGGCAACCGTTTGTTATTGGTATGCTGGCAGCCTATGCCCTGGGGGTATTGCTTTCGTATTTCGTGGATCTGATCTGGTTTCCGGGTAACGGCCATGCGATACATGGGTGGTGACCTGTTTTCGTGGTGGCAACCAGGTTGAGGCTTTAAAAAGTGAGGTCGTAAATTGTGAATAACCATCCGAATATTCTTTTTATCATGACAGATGAACACGCTGCAGGGGTTACGGGTTTCGCCGGCGATCCCTATGTGCAAACGTCCAATCTGGATAAGCTGGCAAGCCGCTCTGTTCAATTCGATACGGCAACATGTCCTTCTCCTCTGTGTACCACCTCCCGCATGTGTATGCTCACCGGCAAAGAGGTCCACCAATGTGCCGCCTGGTCCAATCATTGGACCATCTTCCCGGAACATGCCACCTGGCCCGGTCACTTCGCAGAACATGGCTATACGACCTGTCTGGTGGGGAAAATGCATTTTGGCGGTAAAAACCAGATGCAAGGCTTTCAATATCGCCCCTACGGTGATTTGCGTCACGGATTGGGCCATCAGCCGGATCCTATCAGCATGTTCCCCGGTTACGCCTGCGCTCGCAGCGCCGGCCCCACTGAGATCCCGGAGAGTCTGCTGCAGGATGTGGTGGTTACCCGAGAGACGCTATCATTCCTTCGCGAACATCACGATGCCATGCCCAAAACCCCTGGTTCGTATGCGCTTCCTACAGCCGCCCCCATCCTCCCTTCACCGCCCCTGACCGGTACATTCGTCGCTATCGAGATAAGATTCCGCCTGCGGATATTTCAGCCGTCCAGGCCGGTACAATGGAACCTTACGCCGTTTCCTATATGGACCATTTTACCGACCTTACCCCGGAAGAGTCGCTGCGAGGACGTGAAGGCTATTATGCCTGTGTGGATTTCGTTGACGATTGCATAGGCGAGTTGCTTGACGGCCTGGAAAACGACGGGTTGCTGGAGAACGCCATCATTATATACACCAGTGACCATGGTGAGATGCTGGGACAGCATGGCCTCTGGGGTAAAGCGGTTTACTACGATCCTGCCGTGGCCGTCCCCCTGCTTATGACCGGTCCCGGCATCAAGCCCGGCCACACCCAGGTTACCCACCCGGTGTCTCTTATGGATCTGTTCCCAACCACGGCTGCTCTTGCCGGTCTTCCTGTACCGGAGGGATTGGACGGCGTAGATGTAAGTCCGGTTCTGGCTGAACCGGATACGGCGTCTTCCCCTCGAGACTATGCCCCCTGCTCTTACTACAAATACGGTGGGTTGGTTCATCTGGGTAAAAATCCAAATCGAGAGGATCAGCCTCATGAAGCCTGGCGCTCCGTGCGAGATGAGCGTTATAAATATGTGGACATTGAAGGCGGCGCGGCGTTGCTTTTTGATCTTCAGGAAGATCCGAATGAGCAGGTAAACCTGGCTGAACACGTCCATCATGAAACACGCTGCCAGACTATGCGTGTCGCCTTGCATCAAGACTTCAGCTGGGCAGCAGCCCATGCACAACTTGCGGAGGATCGGGTACGCCTTCCTTCTTTCAAATCAGGTCTGACGCCGTCCACGCCCAACCAGTACAGGCTACCTGATGGGCGCACCTTTGATGCGGAAGGCGACCTGTATGGCGCCAGGTGGCTTTCACTGCCCGAGGACACCAGTGGCGGTATCATTCCTCAACAATTCGGATGAAAATATTCCGAAATTTTGAAACCAATGAAAGGAACGTCTAAATGAGCGATCAGGGATTGACCACAAAACCATTTATCGACTGGTATGGTATCTGGCCGGGGCACACAGGCGCCTGGGAGGACGGTTTAGGATCTGCTCAGGACCCACCGACAGGCCATCTGCGCTTGAAGGTGCAGCCGGCGCATAAGTCCGAGGCGTTCATCACCAGAGACCGGCCCTGGGAGAAGCGGCTATTAATGCCTTTTTGTGTGATCAGGGAAGATGGAAAACTGAGACTATGGTATAGAACAGGTGGTGACGAAGGTAACAACTATATCGCCTATGCGGAAAGTACAGACGGGTTTAACTGGGACCGGCCCGAACTTGGTTTACAGGCCTATGAGGGATCGAAAGCCAATAATCTGTTACATCCAGCCACATTTTTCGATTTTCATTCTGTCTTTATCGATCCGAGCGCACCGCCTGAAGAGCGGTACAAGGGGATCAGTCCCGTTGCGGAAATTCATGTGGATGGTGTTCTCCGGCCCGATATAACGGAAAGGATGTTTTTTGATGAATTGGTTTCCGGCATGGTGGATCAGGGATACAGTAATGAGCAGATCGCGGAAAAGCTCGAGCTATGGCATCCGTATGTTAAGGGCGCTGTTTCTGCGGATGGACTGACATGGCGGGTATTGGAGAAACCATTGATAGATTTAGGCAGAGCACATCTCGATACCCTCAATATTGCGGCCTATGACGAGGCTAAAGAAGAGTATACGGCCTACCTTCGCGGTCGGCAGGATGATAGGAGAGCAGTTATAAAAACAGGCGGCAAAGCGTTCGGCAACTGGTCATCGACCAGGTTTGTGTTTATGGCCGACCCTCAGGATCCTATGGATGACGACGTATATGACACCTGCTATTGCCGCTATCCGGGTACAGACCTGCATTTGATGTTTCCCTCATTTTATCATCGTTTAAGTGCCACATTAGATATACAATTGTCCACAAGCCGGGATGGCGATCTGTGGAGCAGACCGGAGCGCGAGCCGATCATAACGCGGGAATATGGGGATCAAGAATACATGGCTATCTATGCAAACCCCAATTTAGTCCCTTTAAATGACCGGGAATGGGGATTGATATACTATGGTACACCGATCAGCCATGATATCCGACGGTTTCCAACTTTTGACCGCAAGGGTATAATGGTTTCATTGGAATACCGGTGGGCGACCTGGGAACGGGACCGTCTTGTGGCCCTTGAAGCAACAGGTGAAGCCCGTTTCACCGTTAATAATACCGCTCAGATCGGGCTGCCATGTCAGGGCCGGGAACTGAGGTTGAATTACAAAACAGCGTCCGGAGGTTGGATCAGGGTCGAACTGATCCAGCCCCACACGCCTTATGCGCTGATCAGGCCCATGGCGGCATACGAAGGCTATAGCACAAAAGACGCCGATGTTTTGACGGGGGATGAGCTATCTAAAGTGGTGACCTGGAACGGGAAGAGCGATTTATCGACGTTTCGGGGCAGGCCCATCTCGGTGCGTATTCATATGTCCAGAGCTAAACTTTTCTCCATTTCTTTATAGGGCCTTAACTTTCCGCCATTCTACCCGAGGAGTTTCTCCGTCATGCGTCAGATTCATTCCACATTTTCCCTTGTCTTACCCGAAACATAAGCTTAGAATATCTCACCATAGATCAGATCCATCCATCTCACGAATAGAACGCCATGACACAAGCCCCTCGCCTGTTAGTTCGGACTGCGGCGCAGATGCATCCACCCGTCGGCCATGGTGGAAACAAGCCGATTGACTCCAACAGCACAAGCAAAGGCCGCGTTAGAAACCGGCGATTCGAAATCTTGATTGAACCCGTCCCGCTGCCTATTGTGGATAATACCGTATTGTATATTCGATTTACCCGGGGCTGAAGTCGCCGGGCCATTGCCGTCAATCACTAACTCACTCAATCACCCAATCACCCTTTCCCTATGCCCTCTATCCAAACCCTCGGTGTCCCCGTCCATAGCGTCAACTGGGTACGTATTTTTCCGGCGATTGATGCAAATAACAAAGACTGCCTGGTAGCCGTGATGGGCCAACAGGCAGACAATTTCACCGTCGTCAAAATTGACCCGGGCACAGGCGCGACGGTGCAGGTAACAGCGACCATCCCCGAATCCAACTATCCTACTGCGGCTATGCATAGCCGCAGCGGGATGATATACATCGGTGCGGCACACTCCGGCCATTTATTCCGGTATGATCCAGAGACTGAAATATTGGACGATCTCGGAGCGATCAACCCACCGGATGATATCTTCCCCTGCCGTATTGATGAGGATGTAAACGGCGTGTTGTGGATCGGTTGTTACGGCACGGCGGGGCTGACGAGCTATGACCCCGCAACCGGCGTATTCATCCGGCATGGGCGGATGGACGAAACAGACATGTACTGCTATCCGCTGGCGGCGCCGGACGGGACCATTGCCTGTGAGATCAAAGTTACCCGGCCTCATGTGGTTGTCTTCGATCCGGAGACCGGTATTCATAAACCGGTCGGGCCGGTCGTTTCGAAAGAAAAGGGCGGATCAGCATCGTTGATTCGGGCGACCGATGGGACGCTCTACATAAAATCTTCGGAGGGCCATTATCACCTGGACGGCTTAGAAGCGATTCCGGTGGAGGTTCTTCCCGATCCCGAACGGCCGCCTGCGATGTCGGACGGTACGACGGTCGAGTTTGCCGATCGGGATACGCAGATGTTTAAAGTAGTCGAGATGACCTATCCGAAAACGGGTGAGACGAAACAGCTACCCATCGAATACGAATCGGCAGGCAGTGAGCTCTTTCTGATACATCGGGGTCCGGATGATCATATCTACGGATCAAGTATTCTGCCGCTGCATTTTTTCCGGTATGCGCTGGATACGGGCGACATGGCCGATTTTGGCGTCTGCTCGACTTCCGGCGGGGAAGCGTACTCGATGGGAAATCTGGACGGCAAGCTCTATATCTGCGCCTATCCAGCGGCGAAGCTTTCGGTATACGATCCCGCCAGGCCTTATCATTTCGGCAAAGAACCAGGCAGTAACCCCCTTGAACTCGGCCGGATGGATGAAGTTTCCTACCGTCCCCGATCCATGGTTACCGGTCCACTGGGCCGCGTGTGGACGGCCTCCGTGCCGGACTACGGCCTCTGGGGCGGTCCGTTGTCGTGGTATGATCCGGCCACAGAGCAGTTCGGTACGTACCGAGATATCGCGGGTGAGGCCAGTTGCTGGTCGCTGGCGTGGTTGGAACAACGACAATTGCTTGCAGTCGGCAACACCATAAACGGCGGAACCGGGACTCAGCCAAGGGTAGAACAGGCGGTGTTGTTTCTCTGGGATTATGAACAGGAAGAAAAGGTATGGGAAGGCACACTCGACACGCCTATCCATACCATTAATGCCTTGACGGTAGATTATCAGGGTCTGCTTTATGGTACGGCGATTCATCCGGATCAGTCGATCTTATTCGTCTTTGATCCGGATAAACGATCATTTATCCATTCAGCGGCCTTACCCCAAGGCCTACCGTTGGACGGCGGTCTCCAGACCGGCCCGGCTGGCATGATCTACGGATTTACCGCATCCTGTTTTTACCGACTCGATCCATCCGATTTCTCCATCACCCAGCTCTTCGAGAAAGCGGATGCGTTTCAGACGGCCGGCCCGATGATGGAAGATGATGTGTATTTTGCGAAGAAACACGAGATAAAAAAATTGGTGATTGAGTGAATGGTGAATAGTGAATTAAAACTAGCATTTCAATCACCATTCACCATTTGCAAATCACCAAATCCATCATTTCATCATCGGTATCTTCACTCCCCGCTCCTTCGCCACGTTTATCGCCTCTTCATAGCCCGCGTCCACGTGCCTTGCTACACCCAGTCCGGGGTCGGCGGTGAGGACACGTTCGAGGCGTCTGGCGGCTTCGGGGGTGCCGTCGGCGACGATGACTTGGCCGGCGTGGAGGCTGTAGCCGATGCCGACACCGCCTCCATGGTGGAAGCTGACCCAGGTGGCGCCGGAGGCCGTGTTGACCAGGGCATTCAGGATCGCCCAGTCCGCGATGGCGTCCGAGCCGTCCTTCATGCCTTCCGTTTCCCGGTTGGGACTGGCCACCGAGCCGCTATCGAGGTGATCTCGACCGATGACGATAGGCGCTTTGACCTGTCCGGAAGCCACCAGTTCGTTGAACTTCAATCCAGCTTTGACGCGTTCGCCATATCCCAACCAGCAGATACGTGCGGGCAATCCCTGAAACTCCACCTTCTTCTGCGCCATAGTGATCCAGTGATTCAGATGGTCATTTTCCGGGAACAGGTCCATTACGGCCCGGTCCGTAGCGTAAATATCCTCCGGATTACCGGACAGGGCCACCCATCGAAACGGGCCTTTGCCTTCGCAGAACAGAGGTCGGATGTAGGCAGGGACAAAACCGGGATAATTAAACGCCGCCTGCAAGCCATTGTCATAAGCCCGCTGCCGCAGGTTGTTGCCGTAGTCAAATACGATGGCGCCCTTTTCCTGCCAGTCCAGCATCGCCTGTACATGAATGGTCATAGACTCCGTAGCACGGCGTACATATTCGTCGGGACTGGATTCGCGCAATACCTTCGCCTCGTCGATTGTCATGCCGACAGGAATATATCCATATAAGGGGTCGTGGGCTGAGGTCTGGTCCGTGACCACATCAGGGACGATACCTCGCTTGATCATTTCAGGGTGTATTTCAGCGGCATTGCCCACCAGGCCTACAGACAGTGGTTGTTGCTGGTTTTTAGCCTCGTGTACCCAGGCCAGCGCTTCGTCCAGATTACCGGTAACCTTGTCCACCTGCCGCATACCTAGCCGCCGGTCAGCGCGCCATTGATCCACTTCGACCAGCAGGCCGACGCCGCCGTTCAGCGTGATGGCCAGCGGCTGGGCGCCCCCCATTTCACCCAATCCGGCGGTAACGACCAGCCTGCCTTTGAGGGTGCCCCATCCATGTTTTTTCGCCAGCGCGCCGAAGGTCTCATACGTCCCCTGCAGGATGCCCTGAGTGCCGATATAAATCCAGCTTCCGGCGGTCATCTGGCCGTACATGATCAGCCCCTCGGCTTCCCACTTATCAAAATTCTTCTGCGTCGCCCACGCTGGGACAATGTTGGAATTGGCGATAAGCACCCGCGGGGCGTCTTCATGGGTACGAAACACGGCTACCGGCTTGCCGGACTGCACCAGAAGGGTTTCATCCGGCTCCAGAATCCGAAGGGCGTTCAGGATGCCGTCGAACGCTTCCCAATTACGCGCTGCTTTGCCACGACCGCCGTAAACGATCAGGTTGTCCGGATCGAATGCTACGGCCGGGTCCAGATTATTCTGAATCATACGATAGACGGCTTCTATCTGCCAGTTCTTGCAGGTCAGTTCGGTGCCTCTCGGAGCGTGGATGGTACGGGGCATAGTAGGCTCTTTCTTGACGAGATGGATCGCGGAGATGATCATCTATAGGAATCTGGTGCATAGCGTCCAAACTTTAGTATATATATAAAGCCGGTTTAATACAAAAGGAATGTCAAGCGGAACTATTGTGGAACGATTACCATCCTATGGCGTTTTGAAATATAATAGTATAATCTGCTTGACGATCTGTCTTTCTTTCATTATCACAGAAGGGATCTAATATCTCCTTCGTCCTTCGCTTATATGCTGACCATGCCCCGGAGTCTGATCATGTCTTTTTCCTTCTTTCTCTCGCCTTATCGATGGCGACACCTGTTGACCGCCCTGTCTATCAGTCTCATCTGGATGAGTAACAGTTTCGCTGCACCGAATGATGATCAAACGGTGCCTGGATTCTCCTGGGAAATCCGTAAATCAGCGGTCATCAATCTATCGCGTACTCATCCGGCCGCTCGCTTTTTACCTGAGTTGGTAGGAGGGTTGGCAGCAAAAGAGGGCTCAGGTACACCGGTTAGCGAGGCCGAGTTTCTGGCTTTGTTTGACCGGCCCGAAAGCCGGCAGGTGTATGCCAATTATCTCGTCAAGGTCGCTACGCCGCAAAGCGTGACGATTCAGAACCAAGAGCATGAAGACTATTCACGGGTTTTTCTGAACGAAAAACGGATTAAACGCGGCGTCGCGTTTCTTAAGGAACGTGATACGCTTTTGAAGAAGGCAGAGCAAAAGTACGGCGTCGCTCGAAAAGACATCGTTTCTATCCTGATGTGGGAGTCGGGCCTGGGTGAGTTTACAGGTAGTTTGCGGGTGTTCAACGTCTTTATGGCGCAACTGTTGTTTCTTGAAGAGGCACAGCAGGAAGCGATCAGACAAATGGCTTCGAAAGGTAAGTCCAACCCGCTAGTCTCTTCTGAAGTCATTAAACGTCAAAAACAGCGATTCGAGAAGATCCGGCGGCGATGTGTCGACAATATGATCGCCCTGCTACGGCAGTGCAAGGCGACCGGTGTCGACCCACTTGACCAGCGCGGCTCCTGGGCCGGGGCGATTGGCTATCCCCAGTTTATGCCGGCCAGCATGCCCTATGCTGCCGACGGCGACGGCGATGGAGATATCGATCTTCACACCTGGCCGGACGCCATTATGAGTGTAGGCAAATACCTCAATGAACGCGGTAAGTACGGTTCTACCGACAAATCCCGCCGCAAGGCCATTTTCAGCTATAATCCGCTCGATTCCTACGTCGAGGGCGTGGTCAAGTATGCCGATGCCATCTGGGCGGGGTATAGAGAGTGATTGGTGATTGGTGATTGGTGATTGGTGAAGTTCAGGGGCCCAGGCGGGATCGAGAGATTGTGGAGACAACACCGCCGTAATGATTGGGTGTGAACGCATCGAGTTCCACTTCCCAATAGCCGTGAAGGAGATTGTCGGTATCAAGTTCCACTTCATTGAGGTAGGCGAAAATACGAAGGTTTTCGAAGTCATCAAATGCCAGGGTGAAGGCCACGATCTCCGCCGCGCTGTCTTTGATGGGGGCGACTTTTTTACATTCAGATTGGAGGAAGTCGGCGGTTCTGGTCTGGATGGTTTTGAATTCGGCAGCCAACTGTTCAGCCAGATCAAACAGCCAGCGACCTTTGTCAAGAAAACCTTTACTTCCAAACAGATATCTGATGTCCCGTTGATCTCGACCGTCTTCGGGTTCGTGGGGTTCACCTTCTACAAGCTCGATCAGGTTCCTACCGAAGCACGCCTGCCATGCCTTTTCGTCGTACCATGTAACTCGGCGTCCGCACCGGGGGGCAGGATAATATTGGATTCCGACCGGAGATCCTCCAGGATGTTCTGTTGAATTCTGTCACCCTCCTTTCGTGCCGGCTGAATGAAGTGAAACCAGTCCTCCGGCAGGTTACGCGAAATCCGATCCTGTATCAAACGATAATGACGTTCTTGTCCTGTCGGCAGGCACTCTGACACGACGGCCGGACCGGCATAAGCTACCGCCATATTCACGATGGCGCAGCGACGGTCGAAGATCGCATCCATCACCTCACCGACGTCTGAAAAGGGCCATGCATCATGAGAACAGCTATCTTCCTGATAGTGATGGGCGTGCTGTATATGGTCTTCTAAAATCATTGGTGTTTTACGGCTGTTGTGCCGGTTTCGCATAATAGCCATTACTTATTTGTTTCTCTCAGATGCGCAACGGATTGCTCGTTCAGTTCCCTGAGCGTAGGTATATCCTCTAACTGTTTGATGTAAAGACATTATTTGCCCGTTTTGTGTTTCCCCGGTCTATCCATCAGCGCCTCGTATTTTGAAAAGCCGGACATGATATAGAGGGTAAGATCTCCTTTTCGTGGCGAGAAATCGCAAAGAATCCAATTTCCCTCACGTCCGCTGGCATATTTGTAATGGAAGTTGCCGAAGGCGACCATGCTCGATCCCCACATGGCGGGTTTCTCACCCGTGATTTCCCCCATCAATGTAAGGACCGCCCGGCAGTCTTCTCGGTATTTTTCATCCGCGCCTGCGATAAAATCATCCACACTCCGGTCATTCTTTTGGGTTTTAAGCTCGGCCATGGGTTATGATCTCCTGATATGGGATATCGGCATGTTGTGCCGAGGTAATGATACCCTATGGGTACATATCAAGTACTACTTGGTTCGGCGCCATGCGTCAAGATTTGAAATTGAGTTTATATAGCCGGGCATATTAAAACTGACATTGCTCTGGTGGATTTTTTTAGCTTTTTTTAATATGTTGATAAAAACAATAAAAAGTATTTGAACCCATTATCTATTGAACCTATATAATTTGTAGATACATTATATCAATTTTTATGATTTTTTGTAAGTTAGCCTACATAGGCAATTTTGAGTACGGACGGAAAGGCACGGGAGCCTACCCTACTCAGATTGATGGGTTGCCATTGTGGAGTTATCTGCTGCACCACCAAGACGTTTGATTTCGGTCAGATATCAGGTCTCTTTTGTAACGTAACACCCGTAAAACAATGTAATCCCTTTACCCTTATCTAACCGGTCAAAATAAAAACAAACATAGGGTATGAGATATTCAAAGATGATTTTAAGAGGTACAGATAGCATACGATTTAATAATCTATTATGGATGGAATTTGAAATTATGTATGGAAATATCTTTAACAAAGATCCGATAAAGTAAAAATAACCTCCCATTGGACGAATGAATTGAATTGTAAATCCGGCTTTATTGAAAACATACTCCAACCCAGGAGAGCTGAAACGAAAATAGTCATGCGGCATTTGATGTTCCCCGAATCCTTGTGGAACGGCAAGGAATAACTTTCCATTCTTTTTTAAAATTCTATTTATCTCTGAGAGGAATTGGATTGGTTCTGCAATATGCTCTAATACCCAAATACATACGACTGCATCAACACAACTGTCCTTTATCGGCATCCTTAATAAATCACCTACCATGTCTAAATTGCTATAATCCCAATCACTATCACCTATAGCCATATCCAGGCCAAAATACTTGGTGTGTGGAAAGGCCTCTTTATATCTACATTGTCCAGCACCCGCGTCTACAACAATTGACCCAGCAGGAATTTCATCAGTCGCAATTTTAAGAAATTCAACCTCTTCACTTTCAACCAATAATATCTTATTTAAAATTGATCTTGGTAACCTGGATCGAAAACCTTGATTGGGATCAGCAGTTAAATATAAGTATTCGGATGTAATATCGTAATCTTTGGTATCTGGATTTATAAAAGTCGGACGCATTTATCCTCCAATAATAGGAATGTTATATCCATTCAATCCACCTTTTCTGCATGGATCTTATCGCGTTACAGATGACGACGCACTGGGTTTGTGATCTTTAGACTTTCGGAGAATAAACGAAGGCAACGGGCCGCCTGATTGCCCCATAGAATGCTCATAGCGCAGGGCGGGCATGCCGGGATTGAACGAGATGTTAAGATCTCGCCGCAGCGTCCGTTCCAACCAATCCCGTCTCTGTACCAATTCCTCCCGCGAGAGGCTGTCCGTATAGACATACGCCTGGTAACCCCCGTCGGGATCGCCTTTATAATAATTCGCGATCTTCGTATAATCGACTTCGAACTGATAGAGCCGGTCGCCGGTCTTTTCGTAGGTATAGGTCCAGACATCGGGTAGGGTCTCGTGGGGGACGGCGTAGTCATAATACGGCGTACCCGGATAACAGGTAATGATCGTCACATCAAAATCATTCGGCCGAACTTCTTTAAGCCATCGGTAGCTTTCCTGGATGGTGTCTTCGGTTTCGCCGGGATGGCCCATCGACATCAGTCCTTTGACCTTCAGATTATGGCGCCGCGCGATTTCGATACAACGGGTGTTATCTTCCTGGGTCGCTTTCTTATTGATCGTTCTGAGGATACGCGGTGACCCGGTCTCAAAACCCGTTAGTATCCAGCGAAATCCGGCTTCATACATGGCTTCCGCCTGTTCATCGGTAAACAGTTCAGCTTTGATAAAACCCCGTAACGAAAACGTCACGCCAAGATCCCGTTGCGTCTTGGCAATCAGTTGCATGAGTTCTACCATGTTTTTATTTACATTTAATTCATCATCATAAAACATGAAGCCCTGCATGCCGTAAGCCTTATGAAGGTGGACCAGTTCCGCCACAATATTCTCACTTGAGCGTGTTCTGATACGGCGTAACATGGGTGAGATTCGTCCGCCGCAGAATCCACATTCAAAAGGGCAACCGAGCTGGGCGATCAGCGAGGTGGCGCGGACCCCATCTATGGTATAATGATAGCTGTCCAGATCCAACAAATGGCGACTTGGGAACGGTAAATTTTCCAAGCTGTCGTTGGTCAGGAACATGGACGATTTTGGATCATCGGCGTCAATAAGTTTTAATGTGGAATCCGGGTTTACCGCCTCGAATATCGCCTCCTCGCCATCTCCGGCGACCAGGACATCAAAACAATCCTCCAACCGACGCATTGCCTGACCGGCCCGACCTGCTATGCCCAGCGTCCGTTCTCGTTTACAGGCGGCATTTACAAGGGTGATATGCGGGCCGCCCAATATCACTTTGGCATCGGGGTTCACGCTGCGAATGGACTGGGACACTTCCACGGCCGCCGGTAACTGCGGCGTGGTAGAAGTCAACCCGAAGATTTTCGCAGATGAACTTCGAACATGGGCACGCATGGCTTCCTGGTAATTTTCGATACCGGATAAGTCGACAACCTCTACATTATAGCCCTGATTTTCAAGCACCGCAGCAATACGCATAATGCCCAGCGACACGAAAACGCGCTCATCCAACAAAAAGATGGAAGGCGAAATGATAAGACATATATTACGATCAGGGGACAAAATTATAACCTCATGGCTATCTTAGACAATTTATGAATTATGATTTATGATTTATAGTTAAAAACATTAATATCTTCTAATCCGTTATAAACAGGCATACAAAGTCTATTACATGGCAATTGGTCTTATGTGCAGAAACAATATATTAATGCCCATCGCAAGGTGGCACGCTAAAAAACTTTCACTCGCCACCTTATGATCGTCCACAAAATGATCATGCCATCGCTAAATTTTATTTTCTTGCCCTCACGATAACTTCTGGGGTAATAATGTATGGGCACTTCCCGCACTTGATAGCCCCGGCGGAAGATTTTACAAAGCAGCTCATTGTCGATCTCAAAGCCATTCGCTTCAAGGGGTATCGACCTGATCAGAGAGGTCTTGAAGGCTTTGTAACATCCTTCATAATCGGTCGCATTAAATCGATACAACACGTTGGTCAATAAAGTGATCAGACGAATGCCCAGATAATTTCTCAAGTAGGCCAGATTCCATTTGCTTATAAATAAATTCTGGTCAATGAGAAAACGGGAGCCGATCACACCTTCGACCTCCCCGCGCATGATCGGTTTAATCACCACAGGATAATCCTGAGGATCATATTCCAGATCCGCATCCTGGAACAGAACAATATCTCCCCGCGCTGCTGCGATGCCGGTTTTTACTGCCGCTCCTTTGCCTGCATTTTTCTGCCGGAGTATGGTAAAACCGGCAAAATGGTCGGTGATCTGCTCATGGGCTTTCAGATCTTTCAAGATTTCTGGAGTAGAGTCGGTCGATCCATCGTCAACCAGCACAATTTCAAGGACGATCAGATCTGTTTTGCTCGTCTCGTCCTCCTGTTCCATTACACTGTTACGTGGAATCACTACGGCCTGAACGCGTTCAACTATTTCGCGCAGGGTCTTTTCTTCATTGTAGACAGGGATTATAACGGATAGATCTATCATACAGTCCATTGGAACCTGGTAGTCACAGATCATCTAACGTGGATCATCTTCTTCTATACCAAAAGATGAAGTTTTGATTGTAAAAAAACGGGTTTCAATTAGCCAAATAAAGACGATGACCAGCCCGAGTATCATCCATCCCCCGAGTGCCGAAACTTGAACATTCCAATTTGCATACGTATGAAAGTATAGCTCCAGGAATTGATACATTTGGGAGGTCAATCCGGAAATAAAAAACATCGGCACAGCTCCAAGGGCATTCGGTGGAAGAATGTACTGCACGCCTGTCCAATTGATCAGAATCGAAAAAAGACCGGTTATTATAATTATCGACGAAGACCACTTTTTTTTAAAATGATACGCCATGGGGATAATCAAAAAAGGAATCACCGGTATCAGATACCGTGGTCCCCAGACAAATCCACCACTCCAGAATTGCATCATAGAGCTGTTGAATAAAATCTGTAACCCGAAAATAGCCCATATGATTTTCCCTTCAATTCTATAGGCATCGGTACGATCAAAAAATTGTCGTATACCACAGAATACCGCCCAGATGAGCACAGGCATGTAGGCGAATATTCCTCTATAGTGGCTGAAAGTGACACCCCCCATATACAGGTTAAGGTCGGTAATCCGAAATCCTCCCCAGCCACCGACGTGCACGACATGTACGCCGATATCTTCGGGTGCTGTACCGAAGCTGTACGGTGTAGCAAACGGACTCCCGAAACACACGGCTTCATGCGGCGGACTCCATAATGCACTTCCACCATGGTTTGCATCAGCCCCCTGTTCCAGGAGATACCGGATGATATCATAATCCATTGAACCAACAGCTACAAACAGCGGAGAATATCTCGCGGGGTTTACACGCCCATTGATATCCGCGCCCAATTTTTTACAGTCTTTGACCAGTCCCATATCCCCGTCAAAACACGCATCCTGTAACTTTATGGACAGGTGCTTAATATTCATATCTTATTCCAGGTTTATTATCAAGGCGATACATGTTACTATATTTAAAGCATTTTCAATAAAAAGTTAACAAGAAATCAATGAAAGTATTATCTTTTAAACAGGGCTATTGCCAACCATAGGGCCCATATCTCACATGCAGCGTCCCCGTTTTTTTCTCCTGGCATCCTTTCAACAAATCGCTTGACACTTTCCAGCCCCGGAATATTATAGGCGCATCCCTTTTAACCTGTAGTGATAGCAGAAAACATGAAAGGAAGAGAGGAAGAGAAGATCAAAATCGAAAGGAAGATGAGGAAGAGAAAGCATCCTTTTCACCCTTTCGCCCTTTCGTCCTTTTCTTCTTACGTCCTCTCGCCCTTTTCTCCTTTCTAACCATTCCGGAGACGATGATGAAATTTCAGCCAGTACAACGACACAAAACACCTTCTATCCTATTAACCGTTGCCATGCTGCTTTTTGTCGCATGCGGTGGTGCAGACACCCCATCCAAACCTACAGTCACTATCTGGTGGGCGCAGTGGGACCCGGCGGACGGCTTACAGGAACTGGCCCATGTTTTCGAGCAGGAAACCGGGGTCGCTGTCAACGTGCATCAGATTCCCTGGGGCGCTTATCAGGACCAGGTGTTTTTGAACTTTGGTAACAACCAGACGGATTTCGATATCGTCATCGGTGACAGTCAGTGGATCGGGCGAGGCGCGACAAAAGGTCTGTACGTCGAATTGACCGATTGGCTGCCTTCTGCGGTCGATATGAGTAAGGTGCATCCTCGTGCCGCCCGATATCTGTGTGAATATCCGCCGGGCAGCGGTCGATTTTATGCCGCCCCCTGTGAAACGGATGCCATCGGATTTACGTATCGTAAAGATTGGTTTGAAGATCCTGCAGAGCAAACGGCTTTCAAGAAGAAATACGGCCGTGACCTGGTGCCGCCCGATACGTGGGATGAATTTCAGCAGGTCGCTGAGTTTTTCACCCGACCCGACGAGGGGAAATACGGTTGCGCGCTTCTGACCGGACGGGGATACGATTCTATAGTCATGGGTTTCCAGCAGGTGATGTGGTCTTACGGGGGAAGCTGGGGGGATGCAGAGACGTTCGAGGTGGCAGGGCATGTAAACAATGAGAACGCCGTCCAGGCGCTCGATTTTTATAAAAGCCTGGTGCAGTATGCCCCGCCGGGCGGATCAAATATGGATTACGGCAAGGTACTCGAAGCTTATTCCAACAAGTCCACCGCCATGATGATGGACTACTACGCTTTCTTTCCCGGTATTGTCGAGCAGATGGGCGATCAAACCGGGTTCTTTATGATGCCCGGCAAAGGGGACCGCAGGGATATCAGCCTGGGCGGGCAGGGGTTCAGCATTTCAACAAAAGTATCCGAAGAGCAACAGGCGCTGTCCAAACAGTTCATCGCCTGGTTCCTGCAAACGGATATTCAAAAACAGTGGATCACCAAGAAAGCCGGTTTTACCGCAGACACCGAGATTCTGGCCAGCGATGCATTCAAACAGGCCACGCCGTACAACGCCCCATTCGCAGAATCACTGGATCATTTGCAGGACTTCTGGAATGTACCCGTGTATAACGAACTGCTGGCCGTTGCTCAGCAGCACCTCGGCGAAGCGCTCGATGGTGTATCTTCATCAAAGGATGCGCTCAATGCCATTGCAGAGAAGCATGAGAAGATCCTGACGGATGCGGGGTTGAAGAAATAGTAAAAGACACATGCCACCTACAAGTCCGAGTGAAAAACAAGCCCAGCGCCTTAAATACGCGTTTATCTTTCCGGCGTTGTTTCTTCTGATCGCTCTGAATATCTTCCCTTTACTGTACAATATTGTCCTCAGTTTTTCCAACGCGGAATTAAGTGGTGGCGACTGGCAATTCATCGGTGGCGACAATTTCGACACCGTGTTTTCCGACGCCCGATTCGTCACCGCCATACGAACCACCAGCCTGTTTGTTTTTGCTGCCGTTTCGATCGAGTTGATTCTCGGATTCATCCTGGCGCTCACGCTAAATGATACCTTCCGGGGAAAAAGTTTTCTCCTGACGCTTTTGATGCTTCCCATGATGTTGTCTCCGGCCATTATGGGCCTATACTGGAATTTGATACTTAATGGTCATTACGGCATTTTGAATCAAACCCTGGCCTTCCTGAATATGGGCCAACCGCAATGGCTGACTGATCCGGACTTGAAACTCCTTTCGATCTTGTTTGTCGATATCTGGATGTGGACGCCTTTCATGATGCTGATTGCCCTGGCGGGGTTGCAGGCGATTCCACGGTATCTCTACGAGGCCGCCGAGATTGACCGGGCATCCCAGTGGACGACCTTTCGCCGCATCACCCTGCCGCTCAGTGCTCCCCTGCTCTTTCTGGCGGTATTGTTTCGTACCACGGACGCCCTCAAACAGTTCGATCTGGTCATGGCTATCACAGGGCCTAACGATATCGCCACACAGACTTTGAGCGCCCTGTTATATCAGGTCATGCTGCGCGAATATAAAATTGGTCTGGGCAGCGCCTACGCGCTTGTCATCCTCGTCGTGGTGATCGCCCTGGCCAGTCTGTTTATTCGATATATCGATGTCATCCAGCGACGGCAGGGAAGGACAGCGGCATGAGCGTTCTACGATGGACTTTTTTAACGGGGTACTTCCTTCTCGCCCTGCTGCCATTGACCTGGCTTGTACTCACCTCTCTAAAAACGAGAGGGGATGCCATCAGTACCGCTCCTAATGTCCTTCCTTCGATCACAACGCCATTGGAAGTCGATACGGCCCGTTTCCCGATGACCGTCGAGGGCTACCGCCGATTAACAGAGCCCCACGTGGGCACGAAGCAGTCCTTTTTTTCCTACCTGCTAAACAGCAGCATCATCGGCATGGTGAGTACGATAGCCGCGGTCGCTCTGGGTACAGCCTGTGCTTATGGGTTCAGCAGGTTCCGTGTTGCCGGAGCAAGAGACTGGCTGTTCTTTATCCTGTCGACGCGCTTCCTGCCGCCGCTGGCCGTGGTCGTTCCCGTCTTGATGATGTATCGAGAATTCGATTTGCAGAATACCCATCTGGGACTCATTCTGCTGTACACCTCTTTTAATCTGTCTCTGGCTGTCTGGCTGATGAAGGGCTTTATCGATGAAATCCCCAGAGCTTATGAAGAAGCCGCGCTTGTGGATGGCTATTCCCATCTGCATGTCTTCTGGTCCATTATCATGCCGAGGGCTCGAACCGGTATGGCCGTCACCGGCGTGTTCTGCCTGATCGCAGCCTGGAACGAATATGCCTTCGCCCTGACGCTGAACAACGCCCGGGCTGTGACCGTCCCCGTCTATTTCGCCGGGCTTCAAGGCAATATCCAGGGCATCCCATGGCCTCAGATTGCAGCCGGCGTAATTTTGTATGTCACCCCTATCGTGGTGTTTACCATTCTGGTTCGTAAGCATCTGCTGCGGGGGGTCACTTTTGGAACGATTAAACAATGATATTGGTATTTTGTGCTTGGTACTTTGTTCTTGGTAAGAACGGGGTGAGGTAAACAAAGCACAAAGTACCAAGCACAAAATACATGGTTATTTTAGATCGCATCGCATTAATCGGTATGTTGCTCGGCGTGTCCTTCATTATACAACCGTGGTGGAACGAGGGGTTGCGCGTGGGGTTTTTCGTGACGCTGATTTTTACGGTGCTTCATATAATCACCTCGCATCGCGTCGGGGCATCAGCAAAGGATATGTAGCGTGGCCTATCTGGAGATCCAGGGTCTTCAAAAAACCTATCCGGATGGCACGGAAGCGGTTAAAGGAATCAGCCTATCCATCGAAGAAGGTGAATTTATTGTTTTGTTAGGGCCTTCCGGGTGCGGAAAGACGACCACGTTACGCATGCTGGCCGGTTTGGAAATACCGACAGGCGGTCAGATTGTGCTGAACGACCGGAATCTGACCAACTTACCTTCCTCACATCGAGATGTTGGTTTTGTTTTTCAGTTTTATGCGTTGTATCCGCATATGACCGTGGCTCAGAATATCTCGTTTCCACTCAAAAATATGGGCGTGTCTAAAGAGGATATCGCCAAGCAGGTTTCCGAAGTAGCAGATCGGGTCGGTATTACGGCCTTGATGTCGCAGTATCCGGGCCCATTAAGCGGTGGCGATCAACAGCGGGTGGCGCTGGCGCGGGCTATGGTCCGTCGTCCGATGCTCTATCTCATGGACGAACCGTTAGGCACACTGGACGCGGACCATCGGATGGAGATGCGGGAATTTATCCGTGAACAACAGACGGATACCGGGGTAACGACCATCTATGTCACCCACGATCAGGAAGAGGCGATGGCTCTGGCAGATCGTATGGTCGTCATGAAGGAGGGGCATATTTGTCAGGTAGGCACCCCATCGGAAGTCTATGAAGCCCCATCAGATCCATTTGTCGCCCATTTTGTTGGCAGTCCGGGTATGAATTTACTCGATGCGAAACTGGTTGCAGAAAACGGACACCTGGCCATTATGGCCAATAACATCCCGATCATTGCCCATCTGCCAACGATTGAAAAGCTGAAACCCGGTTCCGTGACCCTTGGCATTCGATCCGAATATTTAATCCCTGATGCGGAAGGACCGATTGAAGGGCAGATCGTTCTCGTAGAACATCTGGGGGCGTTCGCCATGGTGTATATCGATACCTCATGGGGGCGGCTGGTCATGAGGGCGCCGTCTGCGGTGGACTATGAACCGGGGACACCCATACGAATAACCTATGATCCGCAGCATATGAAGGTGTTTACCTGACCCCTGGCCTCTTCCCTGTAAGGTACCGGGAAAGTTTGAGGAGATGCATTGACCTCACCTGTACTTAGTCTGAAACATATAAGCAAACAATTTGGCGGGATTACGGCGTTACAGGACCTTTCTCTGGATGTCCATCCGGATGAACTGCTTGTGGTCCTCGGTCCTACCGGCGCAGGGAAAACGACCCTGCTACGGACCATTGCGGGCCTCGAACATCCGGATGAGGGGACCCTGTATCGCGGTGATCAGGACATCACTCGCATCCCGCCCGCTGATCGTAACGTATCCCTGGTTTTTCAGAATTTTTCACTTTACCCGGACTGGACCGTGCTTGAGAACCTGGCGTTTCCGCTTAAAGCGCCCGGTCGGAATTTATCGGCGGACGAGATCAGATCACGGATTGATTGGGCGGCGGACATTCTAAAAATAACGTCCCTGCTGGACAGACCAGCTAATCGGCTTTCGGGCGGTGAGATGCAACGGGTGGCCATCGGCCGCGCCATTGTCAGGCGTCCCCGGCTGTTTCTTCTCGATGAGCCGTTGACCAACCTGGATGCCAAATTGCGTGAGGCGCTTCGTGTCGAACTGGTTACCTTGCGAAGAGCGCTAAAAACACCCATGATTTTCGTCACGCATGATCAGATGGAAGCTATGTCGATGGGGGATCGGATTATCGTCTTACATGAAGGAACTATCCTGCAAGAGGGGACGCCTGAGGAGATATATACCCACCCAGTCTCTCCAACCGTGGCGAGGCAATTAGGGTATCCGCCGATCAATCTCATTTCGGCAACAGCTCAAAACGGTTCGTATACAGCTGATGATGGTACAGAAATCATGCCGGCCACGGCCGCAGGCGAAAGCGCTGTCATAGGCATTCGGCCCGAGGACCTCGAACCTTCAGGCGGAAAGCATAGCGGACTGGTTCGCGTGGTGGAACACATGGGACCGATGACGATCCTGGTGGTCCAATGGGCGGGGCAGGAGATCCATCTGGTCGTGCCGAAGTATGAACAAGTGCAGATTGGGGAGGAGATATATCCCCAGGTGGTACATGAGAAGGCCGTGGTTTGGTCGGCGGACACGTCATCCTGTTAATAGGATAACGGTTGCTTGTGAATATAGAAATATGTAATCTTGTTCTATAATAAACACCAGTGATGCAGCCCAATAATCCACACTGAGGCCCTTGGAATGCCGGTACACAGACAGCCCATTATAAAATCATCAGCGCCCTGGGAAAAGGTGCCATGGGCGAAGTGTACCTCGCCGACGATACCAAGCTGGACCGGCAGGTGGCCATCAAAGTGCTGCCCGATGCCGTCCGGCAGGATCCTGAGAGACTGGCACGGTTCCGCCGCGAAGCCAAAGCTGCTGCCAGCTGTGTCAGGTGGCAGCATGATGGCCGTGGAGGTGTCTACGCGTGGGGTCTTCCGGCCAGGCATCGCGAAGGCTTTGTTTTCGGCCTCCACGGTAGGCGTCGAGAATCTGGCCGTCAACTACGATGTCTCAGCCGATGGTCAGCGGTTCGTGATCGTGCAGCAGGTGGATGCGGGTGAGTCGCCGACGATCACGGTGGTGGAGAACTGGTATTCTGAATTCAAGGATAAACAGTGATCACCTCGGTTCGCCGGGATACTATAATTGTACTATTTATAAGGTGCTAAAGTTTGGACAATATAAACCGGGGGAACTCGACTGTTATTCCCGCAGGTTTTAAGTGGGAATCCATAAATTTGAGGAGATTACCATGACCCAGAACACCAACAATAAATCGAAGCAATCCAACAAACTGTCATGGAATCGCCGTGAGTTTCTGGCTACAGGCGCCATAGCCGGAGTGGCCGGTATCATGGCGTCTGGGTGCGCTAAGGCAGGCGCACCGGAGACACGGGCCGTCCGCTCATCCGACCCTGAGGTCATTGCGACAAATCTACAGGACAACGTGTATACTCAGCTTCTGGGCGTACGTCCACATATCGGCGCCCATGAACATCTGTCGAGCCTCAGCGGATCACGGATGCCGCCGGAGGTGATGCAGGCCATGGCTGAGGCCAACAACTATTTCGTAGATATGAACGACCTGCATCTGGCTGCCGGTCAACGTATCGCGGAAATAATGGGCGCGGAAGACGCGCTGATTACCGCCGGCGGTTTTGCGGCGCTGATGATCGGCGCGGCTGCATCGCTTACAGGGACGAATACAGAGCGGATCAAAGCCCTGCCGCATCCTACCTGGTCGAAGAAGGACTGTCTCTTTCAGAAAGCACACCGGTTTTTCTACGATAACGCCTTTCAGTATGCCGGGATGAACGTCGTAGAGGCGGACACCAAATCGGCCTTTGAGGCAGCAATCACAGATAAGACAGCCTTGATTTTCGGGCTGGCTTCTGTAGAAAAACAAACGGCTGTACGCCCGCCGTTTCCCGCCAAACACCGTAAGCCGACGCCGCCTGAGACACTCATGCCCGACGAAATTATCGAAATAGGCAACCGCAAGGGGGTGCCGGTGATGATCGATATGGCATCGGACCTGCCGCCAGTAGCCAACCTGACCCGCTTCATCAAAGCCGGTGCTGACCTGGTTGTGATCAGCGGCGGGAAGGCCATCCGCGGTCCTAACTCAACCGGCATCCTGGCCGGCCGCAAAGACTTGATCGAGGCTGCGCGACTGCACAACGCGCCGAAAAACGGAATCGGGCGGGGCATGAAGGTCGGGAAGGAAGAGATCATCGGCCTGATGACGGCGTTGGAGCGTTATATCAAACTCGACGAAACCGAGATGATCGCAGGCTGGAATAAAAAAGCGCAATGGCTGGCGGATCAGTTACAGGATATTTCGGGTTTACGGGCCAGCTATGAAATGAACACTTTCGGCTATGCCGATGTCGAGCTCACCTGGGACGAAAGCATCATTCCACTCTCACGGGAAGAAGTCATGAAACGCCTCAAAGATGGGCACCCCAGCATCATATACGATGCAAATACCGTACGCACCATGCAGCTTGAAGAAGGCGAAGAAATCCTGGTCGCCAACCGCCTGCGGTCCTTCTTTGAAGAGGAGATAAGGAAAGGGTAATATCAGACCTGTCCTTATGAATGCACTTCCGTCCAACACATACGACCGCCTCGCATACGGTCTTCTCGCCCTCTTCGGTCTGCTCATTCTTTGGATATTCCGGGATTACGGCATGTCCTGGGATGCGCCATATCACGACGATTGTGGTCAACTGGTCATCGGGTATTATAAGGCATGGCTCCAGGGCCAACCGTTTGACATGAGTCAGTTTGATCCGGTCATACAGTCACCGATACGAGAGAATCGCTTATATACTTCTAACCGGTTATCTGATATATCAAGCCGGGATTATGGTATATCTGCATCCCTATGAATATGTATATTTCAACCAACTTATCGGCGGTACCCGGGGCGCTGAAGAGCGCTTCGGGACCGACTATTGGACTACCTCCTATCGAGAAGCCGCAGTACGCCTGGTTTACTTCCTTAATCAGGAAGGCAGGGAAGCTGGAAACACCTACAAAATCGGGGTATGTTACAACGCCCCCAGATCGTATATCATCTCTCCGCCTATATTACCGTAACAGCCGATATACAGGAGGCGGACTTTTTCATTGGTCTCGCCCGTGGAGAATGCCATAAAATGATCAAAACAGATGACCTGTTTCACGTCGAACGATTCGGCGTTCCGCTCACCGTCGTGAAAGATTTCAGGCACCTTAAATGAGCGGATATTTGTGTTGACAACGAGATGGAATTTATGAATAATGATTTGTGATTTATGATTTAAAAACACGCGTATAGATGCTTGAATAACACCCAGGGAACTCCCCCATGTCTCAATCAAAATTGACCTATGAACAATCCGGCGTGGACTATGCCAAAATCGATCCGCTCAAGGTGCTGGCGCAGCAGGCGGCGATGGCAACGGGCAGGAATACAGCTTCTGCGGGGGTTACGGAAGTCGTTGCCAGTCGTGGGGAATCCGCCTATGTCATGGACGTAGGCGATTTTTATATCGCCTGCATCACCGAATGTCTGGGCACCAAGGCGCTGGTGGCGGATGTGACACGGGAGATTACAGGTAAGACCTACTACGATTATATTGCGCAGGACACCATCGCCACGGCGGTCAACGACCTGATCACCGTGGGTGCCCGTCCGCTCAGCATCCACGCCTACTGGGCGACCGGCGGCTCGGACTGGTTTGATGATAAGCAACGAATGCAGGATCTGGTAGACGGCTGGAAGCGGGCCTGTGACAGCATCGGGGTCGCCTGGGGCGGCGGTGAGACGCCCAGTCTGTCCGGTGTGGTGGAAGCAGGCGCGATCGATTTGGGCGCTTCCTGTACCGGAATCATCCGCCCTAAAGAACGGCTAACCATGGGCTACGACCTGAAAGCCGGTGACGCCATTATCCTGCTCGAAAGCAGCGGTATCCATGCCAACGGCGTCTCACTGGCCCGCAAATTGGCAGAGCGTCTCCCGGACGGCTACGGTGCATCGATATCCGATGGCCGACTTTACGGGGAAGCCCTGCTTGATCCGACGGTACTGTACGCCACGTTGACCGAATCCCTATTCGAAGCCGGCGTATCTGTCCGATATATCGCCAATATTACGGGGCATGGCTGGCGTAAAATCATGCGACACCCCGGATCGTTTACCTACCGGATTACGGATATACCACCTGTACCGCCTGTGCTGGAATTCATCGTGGAGCAGACCCGCCAGGATTCGCATGAAGCGTACGGCAGTCTTAATATGGGCGCCGGGTTTGCGCTGTTCGTCCCTCAGGAAGATGTAGATACCGTGCTCGCCTGTTCCGCACAAAATGGTATTCAAGCCTACCATGCCGGCGTAGTAGAAGACGGTCCCAGGCAGGTGGTTGTAGATCCGTTAGACATTGTATTCGGTGGAGACAGCCTGGATCTGAGAGCCTGACACCGGGCAACACTTATGAACCGCGTCAACAATCAGACCTATCTACGCCCAGTCCAATATAGCACCGAGGCCAATCTGCAAGCCCGTATCCGACTTCATGAGCAGTATAGTATAAACAATCTCGATTTTCACGTATGGGTGGGGTGTTCAATCATCTACAACTGCCGACCTCATGCCGCATACTCGAAGTCGGCTGCGGTCCGGGTATGCTGTGACGTAAGAATCTTGACCGTATTCATCCTGAATGGCGGGTGTGCCTGGCCGATTTTTCGCCCGGCATGATCCGTACTGCCCAATCACATATTCTGCCGGTGTATCCCCATTTCACCACTGCTGGCCTGGACATCCAGCATATTCCCTTTTCCGAGGCCTCATTCGATGTGATCATCGCCAACCACATGCTGTACCATGTACCGGATCATCCAAAGGCATTCGGAGAAATACGCCGTCTGCTGAAACCGGGCGGACGATTCTATACATCGACGAACGGCCAGCCCCACCTTCAGGAGATGGGTGAACTGGTCACCCGGTTTAACCCAAAATACAATAATTGGGGAAACCGCATATCAACCATGTCGTTTACTATGGAAAATGGATTGGACCAATTAAAATCATATTTCACCCAGGTCACCTTACACCGTTATGACGACGGCCTGGTTGTCGCCAAAGCGGAACCTCTGGCCGACTTCATCAACTCCTTACTCAAAATGGAGACCTGGAACGGCGAGATCTGATCGCATACATTGAACAGGAAATGGACCGCCGGGACCGCGTGATACGTATTACCAAAGATACCGGACTTTTTGAGATGGAGCGGGAATAAAGGGTTTTTAAATCATCATTCATAAATCACCATTCATAAATTAATATAGCTATGCCCTCAAATCAACCTGACATATTATTCATACTGGCCGACGACCTGGGCTGGGGCGATGTCGGCTATCATAGCTCGGAGATCAGAACGCCCAATATCGACCGGCTGGTGGAAGACGGCATCGAACTGGATCAGCACTATGTCTGTCCGATGTGCACGCCCACCCGTGTTTCGCTGATGACCGGACGGCATCCGGGGCGTTTCGGAAAAGGGGCGACAGTGCCGTCTAATCCGCCGGTTTTACCGGATGGCTATCAGACGCTGGCATCCGTACTCCGGGCGAACGGATACGATACCGGGCTGTTCGGCAAATGGCATCTGGGATCCAGCCCCGCCTACGGTCCGAATCATTTCGGATTTAATACCAGCTACGGTTCGCTGGCCGGCGGGGTCGATCCGTATAATCATCGTTACAAACGGGGTGAATATTCTGTCACCTGGCATCGCAACGGCGTGCTGGAGGAAGAACAGGGCCATGTGACGAACCTCATATTGAACCATGCGGTGTCATGGATAGAAACCCGTGAACAGCCGTGGTTCTGCTACGTACCGTTCACGGCCGTCCATGTGCCTGTAAAGGCCCCGCAACCGTGGGTCGATCGATACGCCGGTGTCACGTACGATGATGATCCGCTTAAAGACCAGTCGTTCAAAAAATATGCCGGATATGCCAGCCACATGGACTATGCGGTAGGCCAGTTGATCGAGACGCTCTACCGCCTCTGTCAGCGTGAAAACACCATTATCATCTTTTCGTCGGACAACGGGGCCATCTCATCGTGTCCGATCCACGGAACCGACCAGTATCCGGGCTGGCAGGAAGCCTCACCCCGGCTGGGCAGCAATGCCCCTTTGCGTGGTCAGAAAGCGCAATTGTATGAAGGCGGCATACGAACGCCGACGGTCATCTCCTGGCTTGAAGGGCTGAATCCCGGCCGGTGCGCCATGCCGATGCACATTGCCGACTGGATGCCGATGTTGACCCATCTGCTGGAATGCACCATGGATCATGACCCTCAGTGGGATGGCATCGACGTATGGCCGCACATCGAGCAACATGAATCCCAGGCCCCGGACAGACGGCTCTTCTGGAATTTTCGAGGAAAAGACTACGCCCTGCGCGAGGCGGGCTGGAAGCTGATCCTTAAAGAAGGAACCCCGCCGGAATTGTACCACATCGATAAAGATCCTTACGAGACAACCGACCTGGCAGTAGCCCATCCAGACATCGTCCAGCGTTTGTCCACCCTCATCGACGAAGAAAAAACGCTGGACGGCACATCAGAACGACCGGATGCTGGACAGGCAGACCCGGCGACAGGCGAAAGTCCAGCTGGATCGTCAGTAAGTTAGCGAAGTTTGACATGGTGAACTGAAGACCGTAATATATAATCGGCCTGCGCAATATGTAGAGGCTAATACTGATATGGTTTTAGAAGTTGATGCCGATTAAAGGAGACATGAGATGAAACAAACCATTGATGCGGTATTTGAAGATGGTGTTTTCAATCCATTATCCCGATTGGAGATACCAGACGGTCAGAAGGTGCGTCTGGAGGTTGAAGTCCCGGAGATCCTTCACCTGATGACATCCTTGATCTGGCAACGAGCATATATGAAGGCTTGACTGACGAGGAAATAGACGACATTGAAAAAAATTTATTTGATCGTAAAAACCTGTTCATAAAACGGGATATCTGATGGCCTTCCAACAAGCCATGCTGGATGCGGACGATGGGAGATGCCTGATATATGAGATGGTCACATCTGAAGGAGAGGATTTGTGGTACGCTACCCTCCAGCAGAATGACGGCGGGTGGAAACTGGATGGGGGGTCACAACCCTTCGTCCAGTAGGAGTTCAGAAACAGACACGGAAGGTTGTCGCCTGACGGGCAGTATCTTGCATATAGATCCAATGAGACCGGACACAATGAAATATACGTACAGCCATTTCCCATGGGAGACGGAAAATGGCCGGTTTCATCCGGCGGTTACACGAGCCGACCTCTGTGGAGTCCCGAAGGTGATGAACTATTCTACTGGTCTGACGATACTCGGGCGTTAACGGTGGTTCCGATGAAGACAGACGGTATTTTCCGTCCGGGGCAACCCCGACCCCTATTTGACACACCTGTTGGTATAGATCTCAGCTAATTTAATATATTCCCGGATGGTCAGCGTTTCATTGCAGTGCAAATGATGGACCAGGACTCAACACCGACCATTTACATCGTCCAGATCTGGTACGCCGAATTCGAGGGCAAGAAATAATGGACAAGGGGACTACCTGTCCAGGCTACATCCAGGCAGTGTCAGCTCAACCTGATGAGATACCTCTACCGCTGCCAAAAGACGCTGGTTCCCGGCTTTCGACGGGATGACAAACGTGGGCAGATGCTAACCACCAACTCACCAACTCCCATGCACCTCATCACGCCCCAGGATATCGCCGCCGCCCAAACCGTAATTTCCGGGCGACTGCACCGTACGCCTATACAGCCATCGGCGTTTCTAAGTAATCAGACCGGGGCCCGCGTGCATCTTAAGTTAGAACTGTTCCAGAAGACCGGTTCGTTCAAGCCGCGTGGCGTGTTAAACCGGCTGCACCATATGCCTATCGAAGAAAAGTCAAAGGGGATCATCACCCTGTCTGCCGGCAACCATGCGCAGGCGGTGGCCTGGGCGGCGCAACAAGAGGGGATTCCGGCCACCGTGATCATGCCGGCCCATGCGGTACAGGCCAAAGTTGATGCAACGCGCGGGTATGGCGGTGAGGTGATACAGACAGACGGTAACCTGCTTGAAGTCTGTCAGCATGTTCAGGAAGAACGTGGACTGACGCTCGTGCATCCATTCGACCATCCGGATATCATTGCCGGCCAGGGCACGGTCGGCCAGGAAATATTAGAAGATTTACCGGATGTTGATCTGGTGATCGTCGGTGTGGGCGGCGGCGGACTGATCTCCGGGGTAGCGGCGGCCATCAAACAAACCAATCCGACGGCCAGGGTTATCGGCGTCGAACCGGAAGGGGCGCCGACCATGACGCGCAGCCTGGAGAAAAACGCCCCTGCACATCTGGACCATGTAGATACGGTCGCGGATGGATTAGCCGCCCCGTTTGTCGGCGCACACAACCTGGCGCATGTGCAGACCTTTGTAGATGAACTGGTACAAATATCAGACGAAGAGATTATCCGGTCGATGTGGCTGATCATCGAACGCTGCAAAGTTGTCGCCGAGCCGGCCGCCGCCTCTACCGTCGCCGCCCTGCTGTCCGGCCAGGTTACTGTGCCACAAGACGGTCAGGTCGTCTGTATCCTCAGCGGCGGGAATGTGGATCGGGAACGCTTGAAAAGGATGGCATAGTATTAGCCGCAATACGCTACCACAGTCCTCGCCAGAATATCCGCCAGCGTGACCACGGAATCGAGATCCACCCACTCCTCGTGGGTATGCAGCCCGTCGCCTGTGGGCCCTATGATCACCGTTTCCACGTCTTCTACGCTGAGCAGCGCCGAATCCATCCATCCGGCGCTACCCACATGTTTCGGTTTCCGGCCAAGAACCTGCGTAGAGGATGCTTCCAGTGCGTTTACCAGATCACACGAAGGGGAGACCTCAAACGGCTCCCGGGAGAAAATGATCTTTAAAGTGGCGATAAAGGTAGGATCTTCTGCCTTCAGACGATCGAGTATCGCCTGAATCTCGGCGACGGCCTGGGGGACGGTCTCGCCCGGTGCGGTGCGGCGTTCGATGCCTAAGATACATTGATCCGAATAGACGCTCCATTCCGTACCACCCTGAATGGTAGACAGGTGCAACGAAGGCGGCCCGGTCAGCGGATGTCCTCCGCGGGTACGAAGATCTTGCCCCAGGGCATCCAGCGCCGCCAGCACACGACCCATATGCATGTTGGCATCGACGCCCTCCTCAAATCGGCTGCCGTGCGCCGCCCGTCCCTGTGTTTCCACTTCCAGCCATACAAAACCTTTATGGGCCAGACAGAGGGCCAGATCCGTCGGCTCCGTGACAATCGCGGCGGCGACCGGATACCGTTTAGCTATATCCGCCGTACCCATGCTGGCGTATTCCTCATCTGCTACGGCGGCGATCAGCACATCGCCGGCGACTGACGTCCCCGCATCGTGCAACGCCTTGACTGCCCCCATACAGGCAACTAAACTGCCTTTCATATCCTGGGCGCCCCGGCCGTATATCCGTCCGTCGCGGATCTCTGCGGTGAACGGATCTGCCATCCCTTCCACCCCCACCGTATCCATATGCGCATTGAGCATAATCGACCGGCCGCTGCCTTGACTGCGTCGAATACCGACTACGCTGAAGCGACCGGGCTCATGTTCATGCGTATGAACCTCCAGATTCAATTTCTTCAGCGCATCGGAAACGTAAGCGGCCATGTCGGCCTCACCAGCGCTCCCCGGCGTCAAAGACGGATTGGTGGAGTCGATCCGAATCATATCGGCCAGCGTTCGAATCGTGTATTCCCGATCGATGTTCATAATTTCCCCTCGTAGGGGCAGACCTGCGGGTCTGTCCTTCACTACTCCCATGCCCACCCGTCAATCCAACCGAACGACCGCATCCACCCCATCAGGCGCCACATCCGGCAGAGATAAAATCAGCCGCTCGTCTTCCCTCCTGGCGGGAATTTCCGTGTGGTCTGCCAGACAGGCCGCTGTGGATACGTCCGGTATTTTTACACTGATTTCACCCCCTGGCCAGTCAAGAATATGAAGGTAGATCGCGCCGGTATCCGGGGTGTGTACGACATAACCCCAGTCTTGTTTGGCGTTCGGTAGCGGTTTGGCGCCGTAAATAGCCTCACCGTTGGTTTGTAGCCACTCACCGATGCCCCTCAGACGATACACCTGCTCTATCTGAATGTCACCCATAGGGGTCGGGCCCACGTTGAGAAGGAAATTACTGTCGCGGGCGATGCATTCCACCAGAAAACGAATGAGCTCAGGCGTTGATTTGTGGTCGTGGTCGTCGGGATTATAACCCCAGTTTTTATTGATCGTCAGACACGACTCCAGAGGCAAAGCTCCCATGGTGCCCGTGTTGAATCCGGCTGAATTCTCACCCGGCAGATCCTGTTCAAACATCTGAAAGTCTTCCCCTTTGAGCGGCGGCACATGGTGATTATTGCCGATCAGGGTATTTGGACTTAGCTCGTGGATCAGGTCGTATGTCCCGGCCAGGTCCCATGATCCACCCTCCACAAAATACGCCGCCGGTGGCTCATGCCCCGGCCAGTAACCGTCGAACCAGATCATGCCGATGTCCCCGTATTTTGTACAGAGCTCACGAACCTGACCCTGATAGTATTCTACATAAGCTGGCCAGTTGTCACGATAATCCGGGTGATGCCAGTCCAGCAAAGAGTAATAAAAACCTAAGACCAGATCGTGCCTGGAAAACGCTTCAGCAAGTTCTGCGATGGGATCACGACCGAATGTCATATTGGTGATCTTATAATCGGTCAGCGCGGAGTCGAACATGCAAAAGCCGTCATGGTGTTTGCTGGTAATGGTCATATATTTTTGACCGGCGTCCACCATAAGTTGCGCCCATTCATCGGCATTAAACTGCACCGGATTGAAACGCGGCGGCAGCCGCTCGTACTCTTTCACCGGAATCTGTTCCGTATGCATCACCCACTCACCATGGCCTATAATCGCGTAGACCCCCCAATGTACGAATAGTCCGAACCGCATCTGCTGATACCGCCGAACTGCCGCCGGATCGGCTTGCAGCCTGGCATGGGATGTATCTTCTGTTGGTCGCATAATAGACTCCGTTGTGCTTGGTGCTTCGTGTTTGGTACTTTGTTAAAACAAAAAGCGGCTTTATTTATGACTTAAACAACAAAGCACAAAGCACCAAGTACAAAGCACATTCTATTCCATATTCTTAATGACCAGCGTCCGGGCGATCAGATCGTGGAAGGCCTGGCTCCGGGGGGTGGCAACAGTGGCCAGAAAACCGATCCAAAATAAAGGAATGAGTTTGGGTATCGCCCGTACGGCGGCCCGGCCAAATGAAATGGGACGCCCTTCCAGATCCGTCACCTTGATTTTCAAGGCTATTTTGCCGAGCGTGCCTTGCTTGACGGAACTCTCCATCGCCGCATAGTAGAACCAGGGGATCATCATCTGAAATACGTAATAATATGGCGTATCCATCTCCTCTAAACTTTGGCGGGCATCAAGGAGGATGGCCAACCCTGACAGACCAACAAATATGATACCGAAATCGATCAGAAAGGCAGCAACTCGCCGGATCGGTTCTGCATAATCGAATGATAAAGAATACGTGGATATATGGGTCATTTACTGTCTTCTTCACCTGGATGGCCGCTTTTAGGGCGTAACGCATACCAGAACGGCAAGGCGACCATAAATGCGCCGCCGATCATATTGCCGATGCCTACCGGAATGATATTCCACAGCATGGCCGGACCCCACCCGGGGCCATCCCCACCAGGCATAATCAAAGAAAAGTAGCCCATATTGGCGGGGCTGTGTTGGAAATTACCGGCCACGAACAGGGTAACTGCGAGAAAAATAGGAATATACTTGCCTATAATCGTCCGTCCCATCATCGCAAAGAACGCCGCCATCCCCACCAACCAGTTGGCCACGGTTCCGGACAGCATGGCCTGAAACCAGGCGGATGTTGTACCCACTTCGGCGTAATGCATCTTTTTCTCCACGAAGTGGGCCAGCTCTTCGTACGTTTCCGCCGGGTAAACTTGCGCGATGTGGACGATCCACCCGATCATAACAGCGCCGGTGAGGTTGCCTATCCATGTTATCCCCCAGAATCGGAGTATTTTCAGGAAAATGCCTTTTTTATGCTGAAGGAGCGTAGCCGGTAGGATGACATTCGCTTCCGTGAAGAGCACCGCGGAAGAAAGAATCACAAAAAAGAAACCGGCTGAAAATCCCAGGCCCTGGAGCAAAAGTTTTATGCCGGTCGTCTCCGTCCCCTGGGCCAGTAAGACCGAGAATAGGGCGCCCATCGCGATGAAACCGCCGGCCATACAGGCCAGGAGAAACACCTGAAATACCGTCGCATTTTCCAGACGTTCCAGCCCGTGGTGATAAAATTCCTCAATGACATGTTCAGAGGAAAGGTACTGGGCCGTAGGCTGTGAAGCATAGTCGGACATGATTAAATCTCCCTTGTTAAGTGAGCCTGATCAATGAAAAAAATGGACAAATGAGTGAGGAGGATACTCTCTGACTGACTACCAATCTGCAATTGGCTACGGTCTCGCCGGACCGCCGTCGGGTGTACGGGCCTGGGTCCAGCCGATGATTTCATTCGTACACGGATATTTTGCGGCCAGCGTTTCGTCGATATCAATGCCCAGGCCAGGCTGATCGTTCGGGTACATATATCCGTCACGCACTTCGGGGGTGCCCGGAAACATCTCGTACACCAGTTCATTAAACCGGCACCACTCCTGGATACCGAAGTTTGGGGCCCACAGGTCCAGATGCAGGTTCGCCGCGTGGCCGATGGGCGATACATCCCCCGGTCCATGCCAGGCGGTACGAATGCCGTACATATGCCCCATAGCCGCCACGTTACGCGCCGGAGTGATGCCTCCCATTTGACTGATATGCATTCGCAGAAAATCAATCAGCCGGTCCTGAATAAGCGGCAGCCATTCTCCCGGATTGTTGAACAGTTCCCCCATGGCGATGGGCGTCGTGCACGTCTGCCTGATATGCCGGAACCATGCGTTGTCTTCCGGCGCGAGAGGATCTTCCAGGAAGAACAGTTTGAACTGTTCCATATCTTTGGCAAACCCAACGGCCTCAATGGGTCGCAGCCGTTCGTGGATGTCGTGCATGAGTTCAATATCCTCTCCGACGGTGTTACGAACATGTTCGAACGCATTGAGCGTCCGACGTACATATTCGCGTGGGTCGAAGTAAGACCCTTCTACCGCCCCATCCGGCTTTGGGATACGAGATGCCCGACCGCCGTAGCCACTGGCCTGCGTTCTTATGTAGCGATAACCCTGAGCCATCAAAGCACGAACACTGTCTTCGATTTCTTCGTTCGTTCCGCCGTCGGCATGACTGTACACCGCGGCCGCCTCCCGGCATTTGCCGCCTAAGAGTTGATAGATCGGCATGCCAGCCCGCTTGCCCTTGATATCCCAGAGCGCGATGTCCATCCCGGAAATGGCATTGTTGAGCACCGGTCCATTGCGCCAGTAGCTGTTCACCATAGCCATTTGCCACAGATCTTCGATACGGTCCACATCCCGGCCGATCAGAAACGGCCGCAGATGCTCATGAATGGCCGTATAGACCGCCTGAAATCGCTGCGTAAACGTCGCACAACCCAGGCCGTACAACCCGGGCTCGGAAGTGAGGATCTTCACGACGATCAACCGGGAACCGGCCGGCTGGGTCAGAATCGTCTGTACATCGGTGATGGTAACGGGCATGGCATCATCCTTAAGGATTTTTGTCGTGTATTATGCAATGAGAACTAAAACGCTCTCCCGAAGAAAATCGCATTCAGGAACAACCCGTTGGTGCCGTACCAGAACGCACGGAAATTGGGATTGTCGGCAAACAGGATAATCGAACCGCTGCCTGAGCGGCGGGCGATAAGTGCACTTGTTCCTTTGAGTTCTGCAAGCCGCCTTGAAGAAATATAGCCGCTCAAAAGAGGAGCCGAGGTATACCGTGCGACAGTAGCTCCGGGTGTTTTTGACGGTTGGAAAAACAATTCGTGATTTCGGAACACCGACGCCGTTTCACCATAACCAAAGGCCAACGGATGGGTGGTATCCAACGAGACTTCAAAGATAGAACCACCAATGCGGTGCGCATCACGGGTCGGTCCGACGCGATCGTAGGCAACGGGTGTGGTATCCGGTTGGGCGGTTTTGAGTTGTTCGACGATTATCTTGTTATTGAGCACCCAACGAGCGCCGTTCTTCCAGGTGATCAGTACACCGCCGCTTTGTACCCATGATTTAAGTTTATCCGCAGTTTCCACACTCATATTATATGAACCTGAACCCATCACCATGGTGGTATATCGACTTAAATCCGCCGATTCGACCCGGCTTACATCGAGTAAAGAGACCGGTATGCCGAATCGCTCATTGAGCAAATGCCAGATCTCTCCGACTTCATAGGCGCTTGAGCCGGGGCCGGACAGAACAGCGATCTTCGGCAAAGCCAGTACCGGTGAAGATCGGCTACCCAGATCGTTTCCGCTTAAGGTCAGGCCGGTTTCAACCGCATGGATCACCACCTGATCCTCCCGAACAATATCATCCATCAGATCGTGGACCTGATCGGCCGTAACGGTAGTCTGCGCATCTCGTTGTGACACCGGAATCACGATCGTACCCCGGTTAAACCGGCGTTCTGTACCGTCTATTTCAACGGAAAACGGAGAGGTCGTCACCCGTGGTTTGATACCGACTTTCAGGATTTTATACAAAGCCCGCGGTGCAAAATAACGACCCCACTCCATCAGATAAATATAGTTCGAACGACCGCCGTTCAGTTGGCCGCCATCTAGGGACATCTCCATAATCTCATCACCAAGGAGCGCGGCTTGATTCTGACGTACTTCGCCGTGCGGCACGCCGAAAGCGAGCGGCATCGTCCAGGTGGAGATATCGTAGAACAGGGAATCCTGGAAGGTGGTCATGCGTTCCATCATCCCATTGATAAGCCTGGTTTGAGGCTGGTTCATTGGAACGATCAGCGCTTCACCGGGTTGGAACGTGCGACCACCGGTATTGATCTGGCGGGCCAGATTGTACACACGGATACGGTGTTTGAGAAGCATCTGTGCCATGGTCTGTGTCCTCGTCCGGGCACCGTCATATCCCAGGACATACGCCTTGACCGGGTTACGCTGGGCTACCTGACGGGCTGAAGCATAGAAATCGCGCTGATGCTTCAGCAGCTTCTCACGGATCGCCAGGCTGCCTTCCAGCGTCGACATGGACGAGGTAAACTGATTACGAATGGTAAACGCAAAGGTCATGATACCGTCGGTCGTCTGTCGCTCTAAAGAACGGGAGGACGCCTGCTCGAACAGGATACCTATCGCGCCGTTTACATCCGGGTAGGTAGACCCTTTTCCATAGTAAAAATCGTCGAACGACTCTTTGGTATAGTATAGCGTCCCCTGCCGGTCGTGCCATCGGGCGTGATAGGTGGCCAGCTCTGCTGTCAGGTCGAATGTTCCATGCGGTGTATTGGGGTTGTTCCGACTGGGTATGCCGGGCATAAAAAAGTGGGTGGCGTTGCTGCCCATCTCATGAAAATCGGTCAGGACCTGAGCACGCCAGTGATGAAAAAGCTGGAGACGACCTTGCGATTCAGGATGCTGCGCCGGCATCCAATCCCGATTCAGGTCGAACCAGTAGTGGTTGGTACGTCCGCCCGGCCAGGGTTCGATATGTTCTCTGTCCTGTGCATCTTGCGTGGGGACATGCCCCCGATTACCGTTAGCCCAATTGACAAACCGGTCGCGGCCATCCGGATTGTAATTCGGATCAATAATCACGACGACGCGATCCAGCAGGTCATCTACCGGCGGCCCCGCTCCGGCGGCCAGATGATAAAGGACCAGCATCGCCGCCTCCGAGCTGCTGGCTTCATTACCGTGGACGCCGTAACCCAGATGTATCACACCCGGCATGTCGGCGATCATCTCGTCCGTCACCTCGTCAGGCGTGTCGGACAGCTTGTGGTTGTTCTGCCTGATCTCTTCCAGCCGTGTATGATTCTCCGGCGAGGTCACCACGGCATGCACCAACCGGCGTCCTTCATACGTGGCGCCGTGCTGCTCCACAACGACCCGGCTACTTGCGGTGGCCACCGTCCTGTAGTATTCTTCCACCAGATGCGAGCGGGTGTGCCTGGTTCCGACCACGTGGCCGATGACGGCATCAGGCGCCGGTATATCCGGGTTGTAACGCGTCACACCGGGAACCTGGACGTCCATGGCGAACGGCAGTCGCTGCGCTTGTATTGAACCGGTTATAAAACATATAGCCACGAGGGTCATATAACGTAAAAACACAGATACCATAATAAACTCCTTGAAATTTCCGATAGATCGCAGAGTAACACGATATATGGGATCGCGTCGGTATGGAGATCGGGCGTGTTGAGCTCAACTGATAAGAATGAAAACTTAGGAAAGTATTGCGCATCAAGATACAGATCCGACTTGACAGAAGCAAGTGTATTCTATTCGGCGAAATACCCCTTGACGAAGGGCGGTTTTCCATCCAACATGATAAGCAAGTTTCAACTTGAAACCTGAAGCTTCTGATACCAATTGTCATACAATAGACTTATGTATGATTTTATATAACTTACTGATCCCTGCGGGCCCCAGCGAGCGCTGCGCGGTTCAACAATCGGTATTAATTAACCCCGGAGGGTTACATGCTGATCGGTATTTCCCCCTTGTTAAGTCCGGAACTGCTTTCCACTCTGTATCGTATGGGACATGGGGATGAAATGGTCCTGGCAGATGCCCATTTCCCGGGCGAATCGGTCAACGACACGGTTGTCCGTGCCGATGGCCTGCTCATTCCGGGGCTTCTGGACGCCATACTACCGTTGTTCGCCCTGGATGCCCATGTGGACACGCCCGTGTTTATGATGGATGCCGCTCCGGGTGATACGCTGGACCCGGCCGTAGAAGCGTCCTATCGGGGCATGATCGACAAACATTGGCCGGAAACACCAACCATAGCACGTGTGGAACGGTTCTCTTTCTACGATCAGGCACGCCAGGCTTTTGTTGTCGTGATGACCGGCGAAACCGCGAAGTACGGGAATATTATATTGAAAAAAGGGGTTACGCCCGTGGGGTAGGTAGGGCGGGATGGAAGGATGGAAGGGTGGAAGGAGAACCCGGGCGTTATTAACTATCCCCCTCCATCCTCCCATCCTCCCACCCTGTTCTACACCTTACTCAGGAGGATATGCAATGGAAATCATGGTACTCGGGGCCGGACTAATGGGGCCGGCGGCGGCGTTTAATGCGATGACAGACCCGGTGGTTACGAAAGTGACGGTCTGTGATCTCAATGAAGATCAACTGGCGCAATGCCGGGCCAGATTGGAAGGCAAACCGGGGGCGCATAAGATCGTGTACCAACCCCTGGATTTGAGTGATCAGGATGCAACGATGGCCGTCATGAAAGATCATCAGGCCGGGATAGCGGCGCTACCCAGAGCCGCCAGTCTGCTTGCCATTCCTTCAGTGCTGAAAACCGGTATGGCGCTGATGGATCTGACGCGCATTCCTGATGAGGTGATTGCCGGTCTGAAGGCGGAATACGCCGATGCCTCCGGCGTGATTGTTCTCGGCTGTGGTCTGGAGCCCGGTTTGACGGAGATCATGGCCCGACACCTGGCGGAACGTCTTGACCGGACCGACGAGTTACATATACAGTGTGGCGGGATCCCGGCCGACCCGAAGCCGCCGCTTTCGTACAAAATTGTGTTCGGTGGAACGCATCTGCCGTTTCATGAGGCCGAGGCGCGGGTTGTCGAAAACGGACAACTCAAGCCGGTTCCCCGTTATTCCGATGCAGAAGCGACCATTTTCAAAGGCGTAGGTGCCTGTGAAGCCTGGCACGAAGGGTTTATGCCGTGGCTGCTCAATCTGGATACGCTGAAGAACCTTCGCACCGGTACCCAGAAGACGGTCCGCTGGCCGGGCTATGCGGCCAAAGTGACGGTACTCAAAGAACTCGGTTTGTTAAGCGAAGAATCTATTGAGGTGGACGGTGTTTCCGTCATTCCGAAACATGTGGTGGATGCGGTGCTATACCCCCATGTCAAGATGCAACCCGAAGACCGGGATATCACAACCTTTCGTGTAACGGTGGTCGGCGAGAAGGATGGGCAGCCTACGCGCCTGACTGCAGATATGGTAGATCATTATGACGAACAGGAAGGGTTTTCCTCCATGGCAAGAACAACAGCCTTCACAGCGGCCATCGTAGCCCGGATGATCGCCCGTGGTGAGTGGTCACATCCCGGCGTCCCGTTCACCACGCCGGAACAGGTCATCGCCGGCCCCCTGTTCGACACGCTGATTAAAGAACTGGCTGCCATGAATATTAATTTTGAGATTAAACAGAGTTAAGTAGAGGACGAGTCTTATCTAATGACCATTGATGACGAAGGCCCCAGCGTACACGATGAGATCACGGGTACCCTGTTCGGCTTCGTAGATTCGCCGATTCGTAAATTTCCCCATGAATATAATCTACATCAATCCTGATGAAATGCGAGCCGATGTCCTGGGGTGCTATGGGCATCCTCTGGCCCAGACGCCCCATATCGACCGGCTGGCGGCAGAAGGGGTTCGGTTTCAGCAGGCTCACGTGCAGCATACCGTGTGTACGCCGTCGCGGTGCAGCTTCATGACGGGGCTGTATCCGCACAATCGAGGACATCGGACGCTCTGGCATCCACTGCAGCAGGATGAACCCAACACGATGCAATATCTCAAACAGGGCGGCTATGAGGTCACCTGGATCGGGAAGAATGACTGTCTGGCGCCGGATGCGTTTGAACAGGCGGTCACACAGGTGTATCCTGTTTCAGGCGGCGGGACATCAAAACCTGTATTTGAGAAAGGTGAACCGGGATGTTACAGTTTCCTGAACGGACCTATGGATGGACCGCCTCATGATACCTATTGTTACGACCGGGCTATCGAATGGCTCAAATCTCGAAAAGCATCCGATTCGCCCTTTTTCCTTTTTCTCGCGACCAGTTTTCCGCATCCGATCTATCACGCGCCTCAACCCTGGTATGACAGGTATGATCCGGAATACCTGCCGCCTCTACGTCCGACCAATTTACCGGATAAGCCGGATTTCCACCATCTGATCCGACAGTACCGACAGCTCGATCAGGTGGATGAGTCCGTCTTCCGTAAGATTCGTGCGGTCTATCTGGGCATGGTATCCTATGTGGATCACCTGGTAGGCCGTTTGCTGGAGACGCTGAATAAAACCGGCCTGGCGGACGACACGGTCATCATTTTCTTCTCGGATCATGGCGATTGGGCAGGGGACTACGGTCTCGTGGAAAAGTGGCCGAGCGGACTGGACGATTGCCTGACACGCATCCCGCTGATCATTCGGACGCCGGGCGGAATTTCGGGCCATGTTGTCGAAGAACCCGTAGAATGCTTCGATATTATGCCTACGACACTGGAACTGGCTGGTATCGAAGAACAGCATACTCACTTCGGCCGGTCACTGGTTCCGCAGATCCATGGCGCACCCGGTGATCCGGAACGAGCGGTATTCGCGGAGGGCGGCTATGATACCCATGAACCGCACTGTTTTGAAGGCAAAACGGACGACGGGGTATGCGGTGATCCGAATTCCATATATTATCCCAAAGGCATGCAGCAGCAGGATCATCCGGAGAGTGTGTGTCGTTCTGTCATGATCCGTACGGCTACACATAAACTGATTCACCGGACCAGTGGCCGGCATGAACTCTATGATATGCAAGGCGATTTTGCCGAGTTAAATAATATCTACAACCAATCCGCCGTCCATGATATACGACACACATTGGAACAACGGCTTCTGGACTGGTACCTGCATACGAGCGATGTGGTTCCCTGGACGCCTGACCCACGAGGTTTTCCGACATCCGCGTTCCCTTAAGCGAGCGCTTTACGGTTCCTGCTTAAAGCCTGCGAAGATGACAACCTTTTCCTCTTTTATCGCGTACTATGCTTTCTCTCTTTGAATCACCTGATCCCGCTTGGGCCCGACACCTATCCAGGTGATGGGAACCCTGATCCACTCCTCCAGTTGCACAACATATTGTTGCGCCGGGGTCGGCAAATCTTGGAACGCGCGTACCTCAGAAATATCCTGTCGCCATCCCGGCAAGGAAGTCAGGACAGGTTGCGCCTGGTCGAGCTGAGCGGGTGGTGGGAAGGATTCTGTACGTTCTGATCCGGTTGTATATGCGACGCACACCGGGATCGTATCAAGATAGCCAAGAACATCGAGATTCGTCAGGACCACCTCGGTGGCCCCCTGTATCCGGCATCCATATCGGGTGGCTACCACATCAAACCAGCCTACGCGGCGTGGTCGGCCCGTCGTGGCGCCGTACTCGCCGGCATCACCGCCCCGGTCGCGTAGCTCCCCGGCTTCGGGATCCTGCAACTCGGTTACAAACGGCCCTGTACCGACACAACTGGAATAGGCTTTGGTCACGGTGAGCACCTGCTGAATCGCCGAAGGTGGTATACCGGCCCCCACCGATGCGAAACCGGCCAGCGGCGACGAGGAGGTCGGATAGGGATAAATCCCATGATCCGGATCCCGCAAGGCGCCCAACTGACCCTCCAATAAGATATGTTTGCCGTCTGAAAGGGCGTCATAAATCAGGGTCACGGTGTCGTCTACAAAAGGCAGAATGCCCTGTGCGGCCTCCAGCATTTCATCTACCAGTGTATCCGCAGATAAAGAAGGCTGGTGGTATAGATGCTCGAACAGCACGTTTTTTGTCGCCAGCGCGCCTTCAATCTGCCTTTTCATACGATCCGGATACTTCAGATCGGCCACCTGCACGCCGACCTTTGAATATTTATCGGCATAGAACGGCGCGATACCCTGACGGGTTGATCCGAAGGCCTGAGCGCCGCGGCGGTTCTCCTCATACTCGTCCAGCAGGAGATGGTACGGCATCACCAGTTGCGCCCGGTCTGAAATCCGAATATCGGGCGTCGGTACCCCGCGCTCTTTCAAGGTATCGAGTTCTTTTTTAAAAGCATGTATATTCAAGGCGACGCCCGGTCCGAGTATATTAACGGTGTGCGGATAGAACACACCGGCTGGCAGCAGGTGCAGGGCAAACTTACCGTAATCGTTAATGATGGTATGGCCGGCGTTGCTCCCGCCCTGAAACCTCACGACCATATCGGCCTCAGCCGCCATGATATCGACCATCTTGCCTTTGCCTTCATCTCCCCAGTTTGCACCGACTATTGCAGTTACGGACACGATATGCCTCCAGTTAACTCACTTCTATTAACGACACCGCATGTGAGATGCCGCTGAGATGAACGTCTGTATAAGGACCGAGTCCAGGTCACGTATCCACAACGTTTGATTCCCTGCTATACCCGGCGAATATATGGTCATGCTGCCATCAGGTGAAACAACCGGACCGTCGTAGACCTGGCGGTTCACCGGATCAATCTCCATCGCGAACTTGCGCAGCGGTGGTTCCGGTACGGGCTTGAGGAACCATATGGCGCTGCCGCCGATAACAAGCGCCATCATGACCATCAGTGTTATGGCCATTGGCTGCCGCCAGACTGGTACAGGTTCCGGTTCTACAGGTTCAGGCACGAGTTTCGGTATCGTACTCGCGTCCACCAGTACTGTGCCATCTTTTGTATCCTGCTGCACCGTCTCCAGATCTGAACCCATTTCCCTGGCCGTCTGCATCCGTTTATCACGGTCCTTCATCAGACACTTACGAATTACCGACCACAACGTATACGGCGTCACCGGCTTCAGCTCCGTCACAGCCTTCGGTTCCTCAGTTAGGATCCTACCTATGATGGACTCTATATTCTCACTTTGGCAGCGGCTTCTGCTTCCCTGCGGAATCGTTTAATGCGTTCCGGGTCTTTACTTACGGATTCAGGAAGGACTTTGATGGCCACTTCGCGTTTCAGGCGGGTGTCTTCAGCGAGATAGACTTCGCCCATGCCGTCTTTGCCGAGGGGCCAGATAACCTGGTAATGGCCTATGGTTGAATTCGATTGCATTATTTCTTAGCCTCAAAGCCCTATCAATCGTCTGATCGTGGACCGAGCTTCAATTTTGAAAACGTTTTCAAAATTGGGATACATTCGGCGAGGGTGACTTTGCCCACATCGCCTCTACCGAGGGGATGGAGGATACGATAAGGATACGTTCATAACATCAGGGTAATGCACAAAATAGGCGATTACCTGATTCATTTCCAGTCTTTTTACACGCCCTATCGGCATCATGCCATCATCTACCATTTTTGTTTACGAGATTTTACCTGAAATCCAGACGGTAATAAACAGCATCGTACACGACAACCTGTATTTAAGACCTATATATCCGTCCACCGGACGAACATGGTTCCCGAGCAGAGCTGCCGCCGCTTGCGCGGTGTACCGCAAGCATCGATCTACCATGAGCCAGCTGTAAGTAGATCTCTCCACTCGCTGTGCTCGGTCGAGATGACATATGGGCTCTTTGTCGTGTACTATAGAAGATTTTTACAAAGTACAAAGCACCAAGCACATTTAATGTTGATACCTTCGATAAGACGCGGAGACCTTAGACAAGTCCTATATATCAGATCACTTCAAAGAAGACAGAAAGCGATCTGCTCTATAAAGTGCCACTGAGAGATTCCGAAGTATACATCTATATCCTGCTGGAGTTCCAATCTACCGTACCCCGGTTCACGGCGCTTCGGGTGCTGTACTACCTGACCAGTTTCTATATGGACTATGTGAAGTCCGGCAGCAGGATCGGGAAGCTGCCGCCGATCTTCCCGATCGTACGCTACAATGGAGAAAGACGATGGACGGCGCCAACGAGCCTTGAGACCCTCATCGAGCGTCCGGACCTGTTGGGTCGATTCGGGAGATCCTTCGAGTATTTCAAGATCGCGGAGAATGAGTTCACCCAGGCGTCGCTTCTCAAGATCCGGAACATCGTCCCGGCGCTGTTTCTGACCGAGGCGTATTATGATGTAGAGGTCTTGCGAGGAGAGCTTCTGGCGCTGTTCGATCATGAGCCGGATAAGCAGGCGGTATCCCTATTCCTGAACTGGTTTCGTCAGGTGTCGGAACAGGGATGGAACAGGGGGATAGATCCGGAAGCGTTATCTCACGTGTACCAGAATCGAGAGGAGGTCCAATCCATGTTGGTCAATGCGATTGCTCGTGACAGGAAGAAGATGTACGGGGAAGGGCTCAAAAAAGGAAAGCAAGAAGAGCTCAAAGAAGGGGAGATGAAAGAGAAACGACAGATTGCCCGGACAATGTTGGCCAGAGATATGGCCATTTTGGACATTGCTGCGATCACCGGGTTATCGGAGGAGGATATCGGGAAGATCACATAAGTATTGTAGACGGCTTACTGTTGGAAAAATACTAAAAACGATATTACAACCCCCGTGGATAAGGCGTCAGATTCTCGAAGCCGGTCGCTGTGATCAGATAATTATCCTCGGAACGCACGCCACCGCTTCCCGGTATGTAGATCCCTGGTTCAAGAGTACAGGTCATCCCTTCCTCGAGCATCTCATCGCTGGCAGGAATGAAGAAAGGCGCTTCATGGGCATGGAGTCCGAAACCGTGGCCGCCATGGTGTGGAAAGTAGTCGCCGTATCCCTCGGCCACAATGGCGTCGTACATGGCTTGATACACCTCACGCGCCGGCGTACCAGGGCGTAACAACTGTTCCCCTGCATCCACCGCTTTAAGCACAACATCATGCATCCTGGTCTGTTCAGTCGTAGGCGCGCCGCCGACAACAAAGGTCCGACACGTATCCGCCCAGTAGCCCTCGGTCGTCGTCCAGAGATCGAAGATAAACAGATCCCCGTTTTGCAGCACACGTCCCGTCGGCCACCCGCCAATCCCTTCAGACCGTTCGCCGGATACAAAATCGCCGTAGAAGAAGGTGCGCTCCCCGGCAGATTTTGTGAGCGCCGCGCTGCCTGCCAGCAACGCATCCAGCTCTGTTCTTCCTTCGGCAATCGTCTCTTTAACGGTCTTGTAGGCCAGTGCAAGCTGCGATTCGCTCCGCCTGATGAGCGCCAGTTCATCGTCTTCCTTTACACGTCGCATGTGGAGAATGGTGTTCGAAAGATCCGTCATGGATGCAGATGGATACAATGCCTGAAGCAACATCGTCACCGCAGTCGCTTGATATCTGCTTTCAATACCTATTTTCTGAGGCTTGCTGCTGTCGCTTACGAGATGCTCACGCAATACCGCCAGGGCATCGTCGAGATGGGTCACCATTTTATGGTGAATGTCATAGTCGGTATAGACAATCATCTCATCACGGTAGACCTTATCCGCCAGCGGTTTGAACATCTGACTGTTGAGCAGAACAGGGCCTCGGTCGGGATACACAAGCAGCAGGACGACTTTCATATCGGAGATGCCCACATCCGGCCGTAGAAAACCGGTCAGATACGCAATGTTTCTGGTATCCGACACGACCGCCAGATCCAGACCCTGCTCTGCACATCCTGCCGCAAACCGACGCAACCGCTCACGACAACGTTCGGTAGATAGCATGGAACCCTCCGGGTTAGTCAGAACTCTGTAACGCTTTCAGCCTGTTCGGATAATTGGTGATAATGCCGTCTACGTCCAGATCAATCATCCGGAGCATATCGGATTCGTCGTCGACGGTGTAGGTACATAGATCGAGACCATGGGCATGCACGTCGTCGATGAGCGCCTCTGTCACGAGCGTATACGCAGGCGTCACAATCCCGGCGCCGACAGATTCTGCCTGATGGATCATATCCCCCTCGCGACCGATCAGCAAACTACGCAGCACGTGAGGCAACAAACGTCGGGCATCGGCAATCACCTGCGGATGAAACGATTGGATAACGGTAAAATCGGCGGCTTCGGTCTCCATGATGGTCTCCATTACCGTGTCGGTGATGTCGTCCGGCTTTATCTCGATCAGCACAACAGCCCTGTCACGTATCAATGCCAGCGCTTCTAAAAGTGTCGGGATGCGTTCACCGTCTCCTGCATCCGCTTCGATAAGATCATGCAGAGTAAGATCGCGAATGGCACCGGTCTGATTGGTCGTACGGTCTAATGTGGCATCATGCATGACCACCACCTGGCCGTCTTTAGTCCGGTGCACATCCAGCTCCACCATATCCGCGCCGTGTTCAAGCGCTAACCGGAATGCAGCGAGAGTATTCTCCGGTGCCAGGCCTTTGCCCGAGGCACCACGGTGAGCTATGTTTAGAGGGGTGTGCATATATCTCCTCAGGATGGGGTTCGTACAGAGATCCGCCTCTCCAGTGCAGGATTAGCCGTAACATAACCGGCAGGAAAATAGGGTGTCAAGGGAAACTCTTATACTGAGATGGGGAGGAGAGGGAAAAGGTTGATTGGGCAGGTGGGCAAGGTAGCTAACGTAACTGCTGAATCGAACATCGGCCGATGCCTCATGCAGACACCACCCATGACCTACTTGTAGAGAAAGATAATATGGCTGAGTTATATTGAAAGCATGAATTTACAATTCTCCTATAAGCGTTGTACCTATTGTAAATTTAAAACTTGACAAAGTTGTCATGTTTTCTATCTTATTGACCGATATAAGATTAAGCTAATAATGAAGAACCGCTCGTATGACTTACATTATAGCAAATTTGAGCTATAGAAGTAATGGTATCTTCAACATCATCAAAGGGTTTCAGGGATATGAGATATTCTCAACCTGTGACCTAAAACAATTAAGGAGAAAGTATAATGCAAATTCCTTTGGCACAACAACAGCCTACCTATGATCCTGCGGCTGTACAGCCTATGCGAGATGAACTGACCTCAGCTGGTTTTGAAGAATTACTCACACCAGAGGACGTGGATAGAGTGATGGGAAGTCAGGATGATGAAACGGTTATCGTCATGGTTAATTCTGTGTGTGGCTGTGCCGCAGGCAGTGCCAGGCCCGGCGTAACCCTGGCTTTACAGCATGGCACTATTCCTGATCGTCTGGCCACAGTTTTTGCCGGTCAGGACAAGGCCGCTCTATCCCATTTGCGTCAGGAATATCTGGGCGATTTTTTACCTTCATCCCCATTTGTGGCCGTGACGAAAAATAGCAAGGTGCGGTTCGTCCTCGATCGTCAGGATATTGAAGGAAGAAACCCGGAAGAGATAGCAAGTAGACTTACGGGGGCTTTTGATCAAGAATGCAGCAAGGAAGGCCCCTCCATTACGCCTGAAGCTTATGCTGAATTAGTGCATGCGATAGCTTGTGGCTCTTCAATACCCAGGTTTGGTGACAATACGAATTAAGAGGAAACCCAATGTACTAAACGTTTTATGATGTCATAAAACGGTATTCCATCCTGGACTTAATCGGGAATACGTCATTGGTGCGGATCGACCTGTTTCGTGACGAGTTTCCGGATGTCGAAGTGTATGCCAAAACCGAGATGTTCAACCCGGGCGGATCGATCAAGGACCGATCCGTTCTCCGGATGTTGACAGAAGCCATCGTGTCGGGCGCCCTCTCGTCCGGCAAGACGATTCTGGATTCGACATCCGGGAATGCGGGGATCGCTTATACGATGATCGGCCGGGTGCTGGGCTATCCGGTGGACCTCGTCATTCCCGGCAGGTGCCAGTTTGGAACGGAAAAAACGGATCAATGCCCACGGAGCCCGCATCATCTTTACCGATCCATCCGAAGGGTGTGACGAAGCGCTCCGTGAAGTACATCGACGAGCGGAGACGGATCCCGATCGGTATTTTTTCTGCGATCAATACGCGAACGAACACAACTGGCAGGCCCACTATGACACCGCGGTCGAAATCCTCGAGCAGACCGGCGGGCGGGTCACAAAATTCATGGCAGACGTGGGATTCGGTGGGACGATTACCGGGGTGGGCCGTCGCCTGAAAGAATACAATCCCGACATCGAGCTGCATTGCGTCATTCCGGAACGGCTTCCCGGCGTCGATACGAATGACCTCTACTTCCATCGCCGTCTGTGTCTGAGAGGGGATCGCGCCTTTGAAGGCATGGACCCCATGACCACACAGTGGCTCGAAACCGAACTTGAGCGTGCGATAGCCGTCAGGATGCGCCTTGATGTTATCCACCCAATCCTGATAGACAGACCGATCCAGCATATCCGGCGGATTTTCGGTATAATACAGCGGGATCTCATCCCGATACCGGCCGGTGATTAATCAGAAATCGATTGATTCAAAATCTTGCCGGCCAGATCCCACAGGGCGATATCCACACTACTTACCGTCGGGATATGCGCCCGATAGGTGTGCTGGCTTGAGGCCATCGTATCATAGAACCGCTCCACAGATAGAGGGTCCTCATTCAACAAAACCGGCTCCATATCCTTCAAGTGGGCCCGCACCACAGGCCCGGAGGCTCCGGCCTCCCCATACCCTTCCAGACCGGCATCAGTTTCCACTTTCACCAGCGGCAGGCCGGCGCTGTCTTTCAGTTCCATCGCTTTGAGGGCGGTGATACATGCACGGCTTTTATCTGATAAGCCTGGGATCATGTTATCCGCCTGGTTTCGATGCTGAAGCATCGGAATTCATTGATATAAAATGTCTCACAGTACCCGACAAAAATTCTAAAGCCTTCGGGCATGACAAGTATATCGATTTTTGTCGTGTACTGTGAAAATATCTACACAGATAACCCTTTACAACAACCGCCTCATTTTCATACTTTTATTACCGCCGTCTTATCATGTTAATACAGGATCATAACTATGACATCGCCGACCACCTCTTTAACAAAAGAACAAATCGCGGCCTTCCACCGAGAGGGATATCTGGTGCTTGACGCGATCACGGCTCAGGAAGAGGTGGAACGTTTAAGGTTGATTTATGATCGGTTGTTTTCCGATAAGATCGGTTGGGCGTCCGGCAACCAATTTGACCTGGCCGGGACAGATGAAGGAAATCAGGCTACCCTGCCGCAAATATTGGGACCGAGTCAATACGCACCAGAACTCAAAGAAACACGGTATCTACGAAATGCGCAAGGGATGGCCCGGGAGCTTCTGGGTGAGGAGATGCTGCCCCGGTATGGGGAACATATGATCTATAAACCGCCGGGTATAGGCGCGGCGACTCCCTGGCATCAGGATCAGGCGTACCACGACCCCACGATCAGGGCGTACGGCGTCAACTTCTGGATGCCGCTGGACGACGCGACAGTTGAATCAGGTTGTCTGCATTTCGTACCGGGTAGCCACAAACTGGATGTGTTGCCGCACCATAGTATCAACCATGACCCGCGCATTCACGGGCTGGAGGTGGATGAACCTGAGAAATGGGCGTCAAAAGGCATCGCCTGCCCGGTGCCGGCGGGCGGGGCGACCCTACATGCGGCCTTTATGCTCCATTATGCGGGACCGAACCGGACCGACCAGCCTCGTCGCGCCTACACGCTGGCCTTCCGTTTACCACCGGCCCAACGAGAGACGCCCATCGACAATTACTGGTCTCGTAATCAGCAGACTGCCCGCGCCGAACGGGCGCAGCAGGCAAACAGATAAAGGGCCTGATACTATGACATTAACCCAAGACCAGATCCACGACTACCACGAACAGGGGTACACCCTCGTAGAAAATATGTTTCCCCAATCCGAACTGGATGACATGAATGAAGAGCTGGATCGGCTGATGGACGAAGGGGCCGGAAAGGACGCCCACGGCAAGGGATGGATCATGCAACTGGGACTGGTCAGCAAAACCACCGAAGCCTTCTGCGCCGATGATCGTATTCTGGATCTCATCGCCCCGCTGGTCTACCCCGGCATTGCCATCTTTTCCTCCAAGCTGGTCTCCAAAGAGCCGAATGATGATGCTATATGCCACTGGCACCAGGATGATGCCTACTACACGAAGCACTCGCAGAGTGAACACCGCATGTCTATCTGGACCTCCTTGCAGGATACGATCATCGAACACGGTTGTCTTGAAGTCATACCCGGTAGCCATAAACGCGGCCTTCAGCCGACCAGTACGCGTAAAGAGGGGCTCTGTACCCTGGCTATGGATATTGACATCGATATGAATGAGCGCGTATTCTGTCCCGTTAAGGCCGGTACGATGATTCTGTTCAACTCACTGCTCTGGCACGGTTCCGCCGGTAACCGGACGAATCAGCGCCGCCGGGCGTTTATCGTCTCCTATCAGGAAGCGACGGTGCCGGGCGGTAATGGTCGGCAGTGGAAGATTTTGAGAACGGGTTAAACGCAGGATGGGAGGATGGGAGGGTGGAGGGGTGGAGGTGAAAATCGAAAACTTTCCACTCCACCACCCTCTCATCCAATCACCTTGAGATATAATATGCTACCCAAAATACGCCTGCAAATCCTGACCCTCATAACCGCCCTCCTCCTTCTCCCACTGAGCTGTTCTTTTTTTCCACTGGATGAGACACCGATTGTCTTTGTCCATGGCAACGGGGACACGGCGGCCGTGTGGCACACGACCATGTGGCGGTTCGAGTCCAACGCGTATCCGCGTGACTATCTGTTCGCCATTGATTTTACCTACCCGAGTTCACTGACCAATGACGCCGTCCCGGAGGAAGGACGTTCCTCCACAACCGATCAGATGAATCAGCTCAGTGAATTTGTCGATACGGTTTTGGACGAGACAGGCAAGGACAAAGTTATACTCATCGGCTCGTCGCGTGGCGGCAACGCCATACGAAATTACATCAAAAACGGCGGCGGGACCGTCAAGGTCTCCCATGCCATCCTCTGCGGCACACCGAATCATGGCGTCGTCGCTCTGGACAGCATCATGCCCGATAGTGAGTTCAACGGGACGCAGCCGTTCCTCAAAGGGCTGAATGAAGGTTCTGAAATCGTTGACGGCGTGAAGTTTATGACGATTCGTAGCAACCGTCTGGATAAATACGCCCAGCCGGACGGGGCTGGACTCGGTTTCCCTGGCATGCCGACCGGTGTGGGTTACGACGGCCCCGCGCTGGACGGGGCTGAAAATAAGGTCACGCCCATGCTGGATCACCGAGAAGTGGCCTTTCATGGCCTGGCCTTTCTGCATATGTATGAGTTTATTACCGGTGCAAAGCCAAACCACTTTGGCGCCATTTTGGAAGAAGAACCGGTATTGAATGGAAAAGTCAACGACATGATGGGAACAACGCCGACCAACATCGGTGTGGTGGGGGCTTCGGTTGAAATCTATGAAGTATCGGAAGAAACCGGTGAGCGGGAAGGAGAAGCCAAACACACGCAGACAACCGGAGAAGACGGTCTGTGGGGACCTTTTACTGCTGATCCGGAGGTGTATTACGAGTTCATCATCACGATCGAAGGCCATCCAATCACGCATATTTACCGATCTCCCTTTCCACGTTCAAGCGATGTGATTCATCTACGTCCAGGCGTCTTCGCCGAGGGCGATGCGGAGGCAGGTAGCGTGGTTGTCATGAGTCGACCACGGGGATACTTCGGCCACGGCCGTGATACCTTTACGCTGGATGGCCAGATTCCCGAAGATGTGCGGAAAGGTCTCCCTGTCGATTCGACCAGCAAGTTGAAACTCGAACCCGCGCTCAGGCGTTCTGTCGTCGCCGTATTCGGTTTTGAATCGATTACTGTTCAGTCCTGGTCCGCCCGGGAAAATCATCTGGTGATTGCGGAGTTTCATTGAGGCACACTACGGAGTATTAACATGTTTCAACTCACAGAAAAACACATTACGCAGTTCCAAGAAGACGGCTATCTGATGGTGGAAGGCCTGTACGATCAGGAAGAGATGGATCTCCTTCTACAGATCGGTAAAGCAGATCAGGAGAAGGAGGAAATCGTCCATTCGGCTAATGATGCTGTCGGCCGTGAGAGCAAATTGTGGCTGACCTCAGATATCGATCAGGAGGATATTTACAACGGATTTGTCCATGGGCGACGTATCGTAGATACCATGGAACGGGTCATGGGCGACGAAGTGTATTTATACCATTACAAGATGATGGTGAAGGAACCCAAGATCGGCGGCGCGTGGGAATGGCATCAGGACTACGGTTACTGGTATCATAACCAGGCGCTGTATCCCGATATGGCCAGTTGCTACATCGCCGTGGACCGGGCGTACCGGGGTAACGGGTGCTTGCAGGTCTTACGGGGTTCCCACAAGTTAGGCCGCGTCGAACATGGCCGCTTTGGCACCCAGACCGGTGCTGATCCGAAACGTGTGGAACTGGCAAAGCAGCATCTGGAACATGTATATTGTGAGATGGCGCCCGGCACGGCGCTGTTCTTTCACGCCAATTTGCTGCATAGCTCTAATCCCAATGAGAGCGACGATCCGCGCTGGAGCCTTATCTGCTGCTACAATACGAAACACAACCCATGCCTGGATAGAGCGGGTCATCCCAGTTATCGACCACTGGATAAATGGGATGACAGCCGGGTCAAAGAGTTAGGAAGAAGGCAGTGGGCGGAGATGCAGGAGAAATTTATTGATTTGTTGATTGACTGATGGCATGTGTCCTGCAGTTCACGATGCGAGCCGTTCCGGGTTGACTGATTTTCCAATCACCAAATCAGTCAATCCCTTCAACCACCCTCTCCATCAACGGCTTGACCGTCAGGCCCTGCACAATAATGGAAAATACGACCACGCTATAGGTGACCGCCAAGATGAGAGGTTTGTGCTCATTGTCAGGCAGGGAGAACGCCAGGGCGACAGAGATGCCGCCACGCAGCCCGCCCCAGACCAGCGCCGGAATAGCGCCTTTGGTAAACTGCTGACGTAAGGAGAGAATCAACATCGGCACCGAGACACTGATAAGCCGGGCGAGCAGTACAATGGGGATTGCCAGAAGCGCGGATTCAAAATAGGCCATTTCGAAATTCATCACCAGCACTTCCAGACCGATTAACAGAAACAGAATGGAATTGAGCATTTCATCGGTCAGCGTCCAGAATTTCAATAGATGATCCCGCGTGGTCTCGCTCATGGCGAATTGTACGCCATGGTTACCGATGAACAGGCCGGCGACGACTACGGCGATGAGTCCGCTGAGATGCAGGACATTGGCGATGGCATACGTCACCATCACCAACCCCAGAGAAATTAACACTTCCAGAGAATATTCATCTATCGTGCGCATAGCCCGAAAGGCCAGATATCCGGCTCCGATGCCCAGGATGGTGCCGCCGATGGCTTCTGTTACGAATAGTTCGACAACATCACCAACACCGACCGTGCCGTGCTCGCCCCCAACGGCGATGGCAAGAACAATGGTGAAGACCACCACCCCGACGCCGTCGTTGAACAGCGATTCGCCGGCAATCTTGGCTTCCAGAGATTTGGGCACCTTTACGGTCTTCAGGATACTGAGCACAGCCACCGGATCGGTTGGACTGATCAGCGCGCCGAAAACCAGCGCCCAGATAAAGGGGATCGGAAGACCAAAAAATATCAGAACCGCCCACAGGAGGCCGCCCACAATAAACGTGGACATCAACACCCCGACCGTCGCCATCACGCCGATGGCTGATTTCCGGCTGGCCAGCTCTGAGATATCAACGTGCAACGCCCCGGCGAACAATAGAAAACTCAACATGCCGTGCATCAACGCTTCGTGAAAGTCGATCCGGGAGAGCACATCGGAGACAATCTTACCGACATGCACCGATGGCGCGATCAGGTCGAAACCGATGATGACTAGTGAGGAGACCATGGCCATCACCACCAGCCCGATCGTATGAGGCAAACCCAGATAGCGGTAGTTAATAAAGCCGAATAAGGCGGATAAGCCGATCAACACCGCCGCTATATCAAATATGTTCATGTGATCATCCCGATATCCTGCACCAAACCTGTTGCATTTATCAAACCAACCCAGTATAATCAGAACCCGCCGGCAAGTCAAGTCTGATCATAAGGAACCCGAATGCTGAACATCGCATTAATCGGCTGTGGCGGTATGGGCAATGCCCACCGTCAAGCCCTTCACCTTCTAAAAGACCGGGCGCGTGTAGTGGCGGTCATCGATCGGGATCTGGATCGTGCCCGAAAAGTGGCGGAAATACTCGGATGTGACCGGACAGCATGTGATCACCATGAGGTCATGGAGATCACAGATGCCGCTATTGTCGCTGTACCTCATCATCTGCATCATCCTATCGGCATGGATTTGCTTCGCGCCGGCAAGCATGTGCTGATGGAAAAGCCCATGGCCAACACCGAAGCGCAGTGTCTGGACTTGATTCACGAGGCGGATAAGAGGGAGGCCACCTTCATGGTCGCCTACTGCATGCGGTTTCATCCCGTCGTCGTTCAAATGGAACAATTGATTAAGAGCAAATCATACGGCGATGTATTCCAACTTTCCATATGGACCGAACAACATACGCAGCGGGAACCGGGTAGTTGGATGCATCGCAAGGACACGCTCGGCGGCGGCCAGTTGTTCAGCCACGGGTGCCATTACATCGATATCCTGCTGCACTGGATGGGCGAACCCGTTGAAGGAACGCACATCGGCAGCAACTTCGGCACCCCGTGGATGGAAGGCGAAGGCACATCCAACGTATCGATCAAATTCGCCAATGGCGCGCTGGGGTATCATTTCGGCACCTGGGGCGCACAGGGTACCCGGTTGAAATATTCGTTTCACGCCCACTGTACCGATGGGATGCTGGAAGGTCAGATCAGCCGGGGCCGCCTGATTCTGCACCGGGATGCGGCAGAAGAGGCCACAGGGCGGGAACAACTTCTTTTTGAAGCGGAACCAGGTAAACATGTACACAATGAATTAATCCACTTCGTTGAATGTGTTGAAAATAGGGCGCGTCCCATCACCGATGGTCGGCACAGCATGCAAAGTCTGCGTGTCATCTGGAAACTGTATGAAGCAGAGCAGCACGGGGTCGTCGCTGACCTGAGGGGCTTGGGACTCTAACCCGTTTACCCGTCCTGACGACAAGCCAGGGAATGATGAAAGGATAGAATCATGACCAGATTCATAGCATATTTGCTCACGGCCTGTATCGGTTTCATCGGGATAGCCGGATGTGGTGCCCCGGAAGACCCGCCGGAACCAGTAGCAGCAGCTCCTGAAATGACTAAGGCGATGCCTGAAAAAATCGAGGCGGAAATCCTCCATGTCAGCGAAGAATTCGCCAACATCAACACGAGCATTACGCGTGAGGAACTGGCTGAAAAGGGCATTGTTGAAAATAGCTGGATTACCGTAACATATAAGGACAAGTCCTATCCGATGTTGATGGGTAAAGATTACGGCGATGTAGGCAGGGGTGAATGGATCGCGCGGATCGATGAAGAAGATAACCGTCTGCAACTGGCCATCAGCTTCGGTAATGCCGCCACCGATATGGGATGCACGGTCGGAGATAAATTACAGCTCCAACTGACTGAAGCGCCGAGCATGGAAAATGCGACCACGCAGCCTACCGGCTAAGAGGAGCCATGAGCGAAATCGCCGCCTATTTACACGGCAAAACACTGTTGATTACCGGTACAACTGGATTTTTGGCCAAAGGACTTATCGAGAAAATTCTCCGATACGCGCCGGAAATCGAGCGGATGTATTTGCTCATTCGCACCAAACGACAGCGGGACGGCACCATTTTGACGGCCGCAGATCGGCTGGATAACGAAATTCTGCCTTCCTCCGCATTTGCGCGTTTGCGTGAAACGCATGGCGACCGGTTCATGACGGTCATGCATGAGAAAATCCATGCCTTGACCGGTGACCTGACGCTCGATCATCTCGGCTTTGAGCCGGATTTATATGAACGGCTCATGCGCGAGGTGCAGATTGTGGTGACCTGTGCTGCGTCGGTCACGTTCGACGAAGAGATTGACGCCGCCTTGCAGCTTAATACCCTCGGCGTCCGGCGCATCCTGGAATTTGCCAAGGCCTGCGACGACACGATTCTCATCCACGTGTCCACAGCCTATGTCAGCGGGCAACGCAAAGGCCGGGCGCCTGAAGTCCCGCCTACCCCTGATCGATCCATGGCCCAGGAGATCGGGCGTAGCCGGACTCCATTCGATGTCGAACATGAGATTAAAGATATCCTGACGACGGCAGGCAGTATTCATGATGCCTCCCGTTCGGAGGACCAACAGGCCCAATTTAAAAAGATGGCGTGGCGACAAAACAGAAAGCCCTCGCAGCGGTGGCTGGATGCTCAGATTGAAACCTATCGTAAGTTGTGGCTCAAAGAACAACTCATTGAAGAGGGTATGCGCCGAGGGCAACAGTGGGGCTGGCATGATAGTTATACGATGACGAAAGCCATGGGCGAGCAACTTGTCGTCAAGTATAGAGATGAGCTCCCTACCGCCATTATACGACCATCCGTTGTGGAGAGCAGTCTGGTCGATCCTGAACCGGGATGGATTGAGGGCCTGAAAGTCGCTGACCCGCTTATCGATGCCATCAGCAGAGGCCGTTTACCGGACTTCCCCGGCGATAAAAACGCTACCCTTGATGTGATTCCCGTTGACATTGTGGTGAATACGATCCTGGCCGCGATGCCGCGTGTGGCTCAGGAAAAGGGGATCACCGTTTATCACGTGTCTACAGGCGATAAGAATCCGATTCAATTTCATCAGATATTCAGCCTGGTGTATGAATATTTTCTGAAAAATCCGCGTCTGGACAAACACAATGAGGCGATTCTCGTAAAAAAATGGTCTTATCCCACGCTGGAGCAATTCCGTAGACGGTATACGCACCGGTATATCTGGCCTATGTCCGCCGCCCTGTGGTGTATCGATCGGTTGTCGTGGATATCCGTGTTAAGCCGTTGGAGACACAAGATCACGGTGATGAAATCAGCGATCACACGCATGTTGTACTATGCGACCATATACAGTCCGTATACCTCAATGGATTGCACCTTTGAGACGGACCGTATACAGAAACTTCATGAAAGTCTCGATCCGGAAGATCAACTGTTGTTCAATTGTGATGTTTCTCGGATTCATTGGCAGAAATACATTCAGGATATACACATACCCGGCTTGAAACGACATGTTCTGAAAACCGATACGTCGGATCGTGAAAAGACGGAAGAAGAAGAAGAGGTGGATCGTTCCAGTTTCGACCAGGTAGAGGAGGATATGCTGCCCCATCTGGATACGCTGACGGACGTCCTGGAAAAAAGTGCAGAGATGTACGGCGATCAGGTGGCCTTACAGATGAAGCGTGAGGGCGCATGGGTTCGTTATACATACAAAGAAGTACACGATTTAGCCGGTCATATCGGCTGGCACTGGCGTCAAAACGGATTACATCCAGGGGATCGGGTGCTGTTGTTTTCAGAAAACAAACCGGAATGGGGCATCGCCTGTTTTGCCGCTATGGTGGCCGGCGTGGCCATTATCCCTGTTGACAGACAGACGCCGGTACATGAAATCTGGGCCGTCGCCCGATTTACCAGTGCCCGCGCTATACTGTGTTCGGAAAGCGGATATCGCATCCTCATGGATGAAACGGCTGCAGCGGATCAAGAGCCTGCAGATCCCGTTCAGGATATCTTCCTGTGGAATATCGACAACTTTGGCCTGGCCTTTGATGAAGCCAGGCTGGCAGCTTCTCCGGTCACGACAGATCAAGAACCGCCTGCCTGGGCACCTGTTGAGCCGGAGACGGTCGCGTCCATCATATTTACCAAAGGCACATCGGTAGATCCTCGCGGCGCCGTATTGACCCATCGCAATTTTGTGTCGAACCTGCTTTCCCTGGCCGAGATTTTACGGGCTTACAAAACAGACCAGTTTCTTTCGGTGTTGCCTCTCAACCATGCCCTCGAATTTACGGCAGGTTTCCTGATGCCTTTTTATGCCGGTGCGACCATCACATATTCCGATACGCTCAAATCACGGCATCTGGTCGAATTGATGGCGGAAACGGAAACCACATGCATTCTGGCGGTGCCCCGTATTTTAAAATTACTCTACGAGCGCTTACGCCGAACGGCGGAAGTATCGGATAATAAGGTGATCGAACGGATTCGTTTGCTGGTCAGCGGTGGGGCGGCGCTCGACAAGACGCTCTATGATGCCTATCAGCAGATCGGCCTGACCATTTACGAAGGCTACGGCCTGACGGAAACCGCGCCTATATTGACCGTCAATCCCATGGATCAGAGTAAGGCGGCCTCTGTGGGCCTGCCGTTACCGGAGATAGAACTGCGTATAGATAATCCAGATGATACGGGGAATGGGGAGATCGTGGTGCGCGGGGCGAATGTGATGAGCGGGTATTACCATAATCCCGTAGCAACGGCGGAATATCTCCGGGATGGGTGGTTGTATACCGGAGATATCGGCTATCAGGATGAAGACAGCTATGTATATATTACGGGACGATCAAAGGATTTGATCGTCACCGGCGCCGGAAAAAATGTGTATCCCGATGAAGTGGAGTGGCACTATCGGTCTCTGCCGCATATGAAAGAATTCCGGATTGTAGCTATCCGTCCGCTCGATTCCATGGGCGAAGATGTCCATGCGGTCGTTGTGCCCGACTGGCATTCATTCACCGGGGAGACGGAGGATGTACGCCGTGAAGTGATTTCATCCGTACAGAGGATTTCCAAGTCATTACCTTCCTATCAGCGTATTCAACAGGTGCATGTATGGGATGAGCCGCTCCCTGCCAACGGCGAACCAAAAGAACGCCGTTCAGAATACCGGAGGCTACTGATGGCGCAGGTCCATGAACCATCAACCGACGCGGCATCAGACCCGCAGGAATCCGGAACATTGCCCTGGGATCAGGTCGTATACCGGGTGATGGCCCGTCTGACCCGGCAGCCGGTCTCCGATATTTCCGACCATCCGGAACGGCCTGTTGAAGATCTGATGGATTCGCTTATGCGTGTAGAACTGATGGCTGCGCTGGAAACCCGTTTTGACACGACCATTCCCGATGCAGAGGCATTAAAGATTCATACGGTGCAAGATGTGCTTGATACGGTCCGCCGGTATATCAGCGACCTGGAGGCCCCGGTCGTGGACCAGCCGGTGGATACATCCGATTATTGGGCCAGAATGCTCGAATCGGAAAAAATGTCTTCAAGCGCCGAACCCGTATCGCATAAAAAAAGTATGTTGCAACGAATCATCTGGACCGCTGGCCGCTTGTTATACAGAAAATTTTTCAATCTGTCCTGCCAAGGTCTTGAGCATATCCCCACGGACACGCCGTTTCTTATTGCGGCCAATCATTGCAGCCATCTCGATTCCGGCGCTATTATCGTGGCATTATGGGATCGGGTGGATCGCGTCCATCCGTTAGGCGCTAAGGATTATTTCTTTAACTCGCCTTTCAAGGCCTGGTTTTTCGGTTCGATCATGCATGTCGTCCCGTTTGACCGTCACGACCAGATTTTCGAGGGGCTTCGCGCCTCTTCTCAGGTTTTATCACCGGCTACGCCATTGTTGATCTATCCGGAAGGAACCCGTTCTGTAACCGGTGAATTGCAGGTGTTCAAGGTCGGTTTAGGTTTATTGGCGCTGGAACTCGGTGTGCCGGTTGTACCGACTTATATCCGGGGCACCTATGCCGCTTTGCCCAAAGGACGGAACCTGCCACATCGCCGGCCTATAGAGGTCGTATTCGAAGCACCGATCGACATAGAGGCATACCGCCGCCGTAGGGGACGGGAAACCAACTATGATTTATATCAGGAAATCACCCGGCAGACCCGACAGACCATCGAACAAATTCGAGATGCCCATGGCGGCTGACAGAGACACCGATGCCATGGTGACCTTCGCGACGCTACAGCGTCTTATGTATCGCATCGACCAGAGAGAGAGGCCATTCCTTACTTAAAATCTATAAATGCGGCAGACCAACAGGCCCATCCGCTCACCCGGGATGCCATGATCCTTGGTCGTTCCAAGCAGGCGAATCTGGTGCTTGGAGGAGACGGCGTCTCAAGAGAAGATGCCCGGCTTCGGGCCGATGAAAACGGTTATATCCTGACCGACACGAGCCGTAACGACACGTATCTCAATAATCAGAAGCTTCAACATGAAGTTCGCCTGACTCCGGGCGATCACATCCGTATGGGTGAGACCATCCCGGAGGGGGAATCGTATGGAACGGCGAGGCTTGAAGCCTGGATAGCGTAACGTACTCATCAGGGCGCTGACGCTATGAAAAACTCTATTGTAGATCCCATATCAGATTTTACGTCCGGCATGAAACCCCTAAATGATGTCACTCTGGCTATTGTCGAGTATGCCGGATAATACGCCGCCCATCCGCTCTTAAAACCTATGCCTTCCTACATCCTTGCTTTAGATCAGGGTACAACCAGTTCTCGCGCTATCTTATTTGACAGAAGCGGCGCACCAGTCGCCGTAGCCCAGTATGAGTTCCCCCAGTATTTTCCACAGCCTGGCTGGGTAGAACATGATCCGGATGAGATCTGGGAAAGTCAGATGAAAGCCGCCCGGGAGGTAATCCGTGAAAGCGGTATTACGGCACACGACATTGCAGGGATCGGCATTACGAATCAAAGGGAGACCACCCTTCTCTGGGATCGAAAGACCGGTCGGCCTGTTTGCAATGCGATTGTCTGGCAGTGCCGCCGTACGGCGGCGATATGTGATCGGCTTCGTGCAGAAGGGTACGAGGAGATGATCCGCACCCGAACAGGTTTGGTTATAGACGCTTATTTCTCCGGCACGAAGATACAATGGATGCTGGATAATATACCCGGTATAAGAACCCGTGCCGAGAAGGGAGACCTGGCTTTCGGTACCGTGGATTCCTGGCTTGTTTATCGGTTGACGGGGGGACGATTGCATGTGACCGACCCATCGAATGCGTCCAGGACGTTGCTCTATAATATCACTGAACACCGGTGGGATAGACAGATTTTTGAAACGTTTCATATCCCTGAGGCGCTTTTGCCCGATGTCGTGCGGTCAAGTGGTGTCATAGGCGAGACGGATGTCTCATTATTCGGTGCGTCTATACCGATTGCAGGCATCGCCGGCGATCAGCAGGCCGCGTTATTCGGACAGGGGTGTTTTGCACCGGGAGAAGTCAAGAATACCTATGGCACCGGATGTTTTCTGCTGATGCATACGGGAGATCGCCCAGTGGCCTCCTCCGGTGGTCTGTTATCAACGGTGGCCTGGGGCATTAATGGTCATATAGAATATGCGCTCGAAGGCAGCATCTTCGTAGCGGGCGCCGCCATTCAGTGGCTTCGCGATCAGCTTGGGCTGATCGAACAGACCGCAGACAGCGAAGCGCTGGCATTGTCTGTAGAGGATAGCGGTGGGATGTATCTGGTACCTGCTTTTGTAGGTCTTGGTGCCCCGTACTGGGATATGTATGCTCGGGGCTTGATGATCGGCCTTACGCGGGGTACCACGCGTGCTCACATCGTACGTGCCGCATTGGAATCCATTGCCTATCAAACCCGCGATGTCGTAGAAACCATGACAAAGGATGCTCAGATGCCGATAGATAACCTACGCGTTGACGGCGGCGCGGCTGCCAATGAATTCCTGATGCAGTTTCAGGCCGATATACTCCAAGTCCCCGTAGACCGCCCGGCCGTAGCGGAATCAACCGCCCGCGGCGCCGCGTTCCTGGCCGGCCTCGGTGTCGGATTCTGGCAAAACCGGGATAATTTACCAGTGAAACAGGACGTTCACCGTTACACCCCCCTCATGGCCGCATCCAGAAGCGATCGGCTCTACCACGGCTGGCAGGAAGCCGTCCGGCGCAGCCGGGACTGGGAAAGAGAATAATATCGGTGAATAGCGAATGTTGATTGAGTGATTTATGAAAGTCCACCAACCACCAAGTCACTTAATCACCTACGTCCTCCGAATCCATCACCATCTCCCCTCGCCTGCTTTTTCCCGATGAGCCCGTGACCGTCCAACTGACCAGCGAGATGGAATATGTGCCTTTGACTCTGGAATCAGAGACGGGATATCTGGAAAAGGAATTTACCGTAAGGGAAGGCATCCGGGTAAACTGGGATGAGACCGGATCGGTCAAACTGGGCGTTGCCCTGTTTACGCCTCAGGAAACCGGGGGTTGTATCATCCGATTCGGGGATTTTTATCGTTCGTTTGCAGTGGCTGATCAGACCGATACCGTGTGTACCTTATCCATCCCCTTTTCTACCGGGCCACATCCTCGCGGGAATTAACTGGATTTATATCATCCCAATGTCCATACATCGGCATATTCTGGAGCATTATGTGGTCCATATTACGGATGGAAAATCTTGAGTTCCTGCGTGGGATGTGCATAAAACACTCCGTATTTTTCATAGGGTAGCTGGAGATGCCGTTGTCCCTTTTATAGATTATGCATGCGCGTCTTTGCCGACTTCCAGAGTGTCATCTACCTTATCCGGTATGTCAGAAGAAGAGGCGCTGGCTGTTCTGGACCATCTGGAAATAGGTTGGGAGGATCTTGGCTATGGCCCGTCGTCGGTCGTTCATCCTTCATCGTCTGAACACGGATTTTTGCGGGCGGCTTCCCAGCAGGACATAGTGGGGATCAGTGGCCTGGGTGGAGAAACTCTCCTGAGGGCGCGGCCGATCTCGGTAAACGGCCGTCCATTCTCCCGGACGTCATCACGCTGGTCTGTAAGACGTTGCATACCGGGGCGCCTTTCGGTGATCATCTGATCCAGAAGACGCGCGAGTTTAATCTGGTTTTCGCGCTCAGTTCTGAGGTTTCATCCTGGCAGCGGTTTCCAAGCGGCCGGTATTAAAAGATTGCATATCGAGGCATAATGGCCAGGGTGTTTTTTTCTGTTGGGGGTATCCGATGGTATTGTAGAAAACTGTACGGTTTCAGATAATGGATACGGTATCACGATCGGTCACCGGGATACGGATAACAGAATCGTCAACTCCATCATCGCACATAATGCCAAAGCGGATATTCTCTTTCGAAATGAAGGAGAAGGCTTCCTGGCAGGACATCGGAATGTCATTGAATCCTGTATCATTCGTGATAATGGCTTCGACGAAGCAGGCATCGACATGCGGAAAGAACCGAAAAATGTTGAGATTAGGGATAGCCGATTCGAGGATACCGGTTCAGAAAAGCAGAAGATCGGAATCAGAATTGACAATGGAATCAGATCTGAGATTATACGGAATAACACGTTTCATGGATTGGAATGTGATATAGAGGATGAACGGATAGACTCTAAGTATATTGGTATTTAAATTTCATTTTTAAGAAGCGTTTCTCAAACAGATGCCAGAGTAAAATACTCCATAGTACTATTAAACTGACAGCAGCGATCGAGAACAGAGTAGTCGTTACAATATTCCTTTCGAATCGCATCCAGGTCATTATCATGTAAAGTGCGTATATAATCCAGGTATGAAAGACGTAAATGGAATAACTGTACTTACCGAAAAACCTCGTAAACCTGTTACAAACCACTCTATAAAGGCACCGATTAACTTTAGTAGATATGACAAATAACAGGAGCACACCAAAAAAGATATCAAGGAATGTATAGCCCACACCTGTCATATATGCGTTTTGAAAATTCATACCGCCATCTAAATAGATGACCAGAGACACACCGATACCGGACAGAAAACCAACTGGGATGAGCCACTTATTTTGTTCAAACCCGCCATGATATTTATTAATAATGACGGCAAGAGCACCTACCATGAATCCTTCAAGTCGGCATATGGTCACTGCGTATATGGAGGAGGAAGAGTAATCGCCGTATAAAAATAGAATGATCCTTAACGGTGCTGAGATTACCAGGATTATTATCGCTGTTGTGATAACCTGCCTGGTATTCATGTTTCTGATAACTATCGGCCAGATGATATAGAATTGCTCTTCTATAGCCAACGACCAGAAATGGAAAAGAAACGGCGATGCCCCACCAGTAAAAAAAAGAAGCCAGTTTTGTAGATAGAACCAGTTAATAATATGATCATCAAGTATACGCCCCGTCTGCCGAATCATATCTTCTCTTAACCCGGGATTCTGTATCGTTACATATTCGTATGAAAATAAACATGCAACTGAAATAATAGTAATAAGAGCAAAATAATATACGGGGAAAATGCGGAGAATGCGGCGGATATAAAAGGGTTTGAAATATTGTAGCGAAGCCTTCTGATCCAAAAGAATACCTGTTATAAGAAAACCGGATAGCACGAAAAAAAGATCTACTCCGATCCAACCGGACGAGACAATTGATCCTATTAATGGGTATTGACGATAAACTTCTGGGGGGCCGAATGCTGATAAATGGCAAAAGAGGACACTGATAATTGCCAGACCTCTAATCCCATCGAGTGGCAGTAGGTAGGTTGATTTTGGTTTGGAATCGGAGATTGTCACCATATCTCATTTATAATAGGATCCGGATTATAAACCGTGCGTTAGCAGGATATCCTGTTATGTGGATAAACATATAACGATATGTTTATTACAGTTCAAGAAGATTTGGTAATTAGAGTCTTTCCGAAAACCTCAGCATTTCGGAAACAAAGGAAGTTGAAAGCTAAATGGAGCAGAACTTCATCGTGGTCCACTTTCTTCTCCCAACAAATCAGGAGGCGACGAAACCGATTCAACCAACTATGGGTACCTTCGACCACCCAACGTCTTGCTCGACACCCGGGGATATGGGTTTTGGCCGCCTTTTCATCGCCCCGAGATTTAATAGGGGTATAATGACCATAGGCGGCTAAAAGAAACCTTGTATAGTCATAATCGTAGCCGTTGTCCGCACAGAGATGTTGCGGATCTTCTTCCGTAGCAACTGATGGCAGAAGCGGCATGGTCAACAAGACGGCTTCCACAAGGATATGGTTCGTTTTTGAAGGCATCGGTCTCACACCTCAAACGGGCGTGAGGATTTTTTCTTCATCGATTAACGGCGAAGGCTGCGCCTCGTGATATTGTTCTTCTAAGACAAAGGAAGGATCGTCCTCATATATTTTACGGTAATGATAGGCGACGATCCAGAGCTCCATGGCGAGCTGAAACAGTTTGGGCCGTTTCAGGAGGGTCCATAGGACGAGTTTCCAGTAATAAAACCGTCCGCTGTCTATAATGCCGAGATAATACACCGATTTTAGAAAAGGACCGACATCATCAAGGAGGGACTGACCGGAAAGATGAACCTCTTCCGGCGCCCTGTAACGCGTAAGAAAGGTTAATACCCGTTTATACAGGTGGGTGGGTTTGTATATATATCGGACCACTTCTTTAAAGCCGCGATATAAGGTTTCCTCTCCCATCATGGGCGTAAAATCAATCTCTCCTTCACTGCCCGAGATATCGTTTCTTTCTCCTTCAAACAAACGTCCTTCCCTGGCCATACGTTCCCGTAATTCCGTTCCGGGAGGAGCCTTCAGGATATTTACAAGCGCAACAACAATCCCACTTTCCTGAATGAATTCGGCCTGTTGCTGGAAGATGGAAGCGGTATCGGTATCAAAACCGACGATAAACCCGGCATATATATCAAACCCCGAACGTTGCAGGTGTTTTACATTTTCGATCAAGTCTCGTTTGGTGTTCTGTTTCTTTTTACATGCGATCAGGCTGTCCACAGATGGTGTTTCAATGCCGATAAAAATACCTTTAAAACCCGCCTCAATCATCAGATCCATCAGTTCCTGATCGTCTGCCAGGTTGATGGTAACCTGCGTACGAAACGGAATCGTGACGCCGTTTGTTTTTCGCCATTTGATCAGGGCCGGCAGTAAAGTTGTTTTCAGTTGTTTTTTATTGCCGATGAGATTATCATCCGCGAAAAAGATCGCCCTGAATTTTTTCAGATCACCCATACTTTCCAGCTCTGCAATGACCTGCTCCGGCGTTTTGGTGCGCGGCAGCCGGCCGAACAGAGAGGTCACATCGCAAAAGTCGCACTGATAAGGGCAACCCCGCGAATATTGTATCAGCCCTTCTGCATAATAATCCAGATTCACCAGATCCCACATAGGAATGGGCGTCTGGCTGACGTCAGCGAATTCGGAAGACGTGTAAACAGGTTTGGGACATCCTGCTTCCAGATCTGAAAGAAATGGAGGCAGGGTTATTTCCGCTTCATTCAAGATAAAGTGGTCTACGCCGCTTATATTTTCATATTCATGGGTAAGAAACGGACCGCCGCCGACCACCTTGACGCCTGCAAGATTACACTTCTCTATAATATCTTCCATAGAGGTCCGATGGATATACATGCCGCTTAAGAAAACATAATCCGCCCATATCAGTTCGTTTTCTCCAAGGGATTGCACATTCAGATCAACCAGACGCTTGTGCCAGACGGCGGGAAGCATGGCCGCGATGGTTAACAGGCTCAGCGGCGGATAGACGGTTTTTTTGCCGATGAGTTTCATTGCATGTTTCATAGACCAGAACACACCCGGCGCTTTAGGATATATTAATAGAATATTCATTATATTTCCTGTGGATAAATGATGAAACGCTTCCTGGTCTATAATGAGAAAGAATAATGATCGGGAAATATCCTGTCAAGTGTTTGTATGGAGGTCTTCGACATCCGCAATAAACGGTTTCCAGGCATCATACAGATACAAGCCAAACGGTATCCACCAGATCAGATCGTTGGTCAGGCACAGGATGAACGCCTTGGGCGGCCATTGTTCCTGGGCGATAAGCACGACGGCGCCCGTTGGATAATTGATCCACCTGCCCGGATAACAGCTCCGCATCGGCCACAGAAACACCAAGCTGCCGCTGTCTATGACCTTTAAAATTGCCGGTCGGCCACAATGAAAGCATCGTCCGCCGCCCACTATGTATGAAGAGCGTCTCATCTTGTAAGATACCGGTATCGTCGCCGGGGAATATGGAGGAGATGATATAGTCGACGGGACGCCCGCTGCACGTGTTAATACGGCAATCTTAAAGAGCCGCCAGCAAGTCCGGGGGTCAACACGTAATGTATTCAGAGACGCGGTGGAGGGCAGAACATAGATGCTGTAACAGGCTTCGGGCATCCAGATCTTTAACAGGGTAAAGTTTAACAGATCATGCTTGTTGGAATCAATCATCCGGGCAGCGTTCGTCTGCCGGATGACCATCCGGTTGAACGGCTGCTGAAGTTCTTCCGGAAATCCGGTGCAGAAAAGGGCGATATGTTAATTCGTTCCATCAGCACGAAACCCTTCTTCTTTATGTACGATTAGTTTCTGCTGACGCGCCAGTCACCGAACGCTCTGCAGACCGGTCAACTGTTTGTCGGCCGTGTAGGAGGAGGTAAATATCAGGTCTGATATTTGTCCGGCAATGACCGGAATATCAACGGGCGGATGCTTCATGGTTGTATACCTTCGTTTGCGTTAAAAGGCAGCCGCACAGCACGCCGTACGCCTACGACGGTTGAAATTGAAGAACAACGCGATTGTTCAATGTTTCATTCACCTGTTTTTTCTGTAGATCAATGCTCAGGTCAATACATCCGTCGTCCGCGTTTTCTGCAACCACTTCATATTGAATACCTTCCAGCATCTGGTCCAGGTGTCCTTTAAACATCACAAAAGTATGACCGGTATACAACAGACCAAGTTACATTATATTCTTCGTTTCGGCTTTCAGACAGCGTAAATCTACGTTCAGACGGTGCGCAAACTCGGCCTCACCGGTGGCGGTCTGCAACCCCAATTCTTCCCGTTTCGTATGAGCGTAGTAGAAGGTCAGATGAAATTCACTGGCCGAAAAAGGATGCTCCGCCGCCGGTAATGACCAGACAAGCCGGTCGTCGATATGTTGCGGCTCTTGAGACATCAACGGCTCTTAATCCTCAAGGGGATCGACCACAAGCGCCAGGGAATAATCGACGACTTTCCGAAGCGCCGGTTCCAGAGGTTCCATACAATCCATGAGGGCGAAATACGACCGATCCGATTTAAACGCGTCAAAATCCGAGGCCGGTTGCATTTGATTCCTTAAATACGTATGCTCCCGGTCGATCCGCCGAATCCGGTCCCGGCAGATATTTTTACAGAATCCTATGAACCAGTAGTGCAGCTTGCCCATATCATCCGGCTGCCGGCCCTCGAGACAAACTTTGTCTTAGATCTTCATAAATGTCTCGCTGACCATTTCTTCCGCATCACTCGGATCAGGGATATATCCCCGTGCTACCCGGTAAAACGTTTCGGCGTACGTTTCGAAAAAATACCCCCAGGCCGCTGCATCATTCTGCTGAAGCCCCTCAAAATCAATCGTCCCCATGAACCCATCTGCACCAGGACATAAAGATATTGTGTATCCTTATGTCTCATTTAGTTGCGTCAACGCGATAAAATGTTCTCAAAAAATTTGTACTTTGTGCTTTGTACTCTGTTATACCCTGATGTGACGCGACGAAAAAAAATCGTCACCCAGGCGAAGGCTATCTATTGTATCCCGTTGGTACCATAGTTCCAGTGACCTTCATACGAGGTGATTTAATGACGCCACTACTGTCCAAAGACGCTGGTTCCCGTCTTTCGCCGGGATGACAAACCAGAACACATGCTAAAAACATATGCCGGTTTTGCGTCACATCAGTCCTTTAATTCTTTTCAGGACTGATAACCGGAACCATTTCGTTTTCTATTTTATACACAATCCCTTCCTTCATCACAAACGATATATTCTGAAGGACTTTGATATCCTGGAGGGGACCGCTGTCCAATCTCATCTCGAGCGTAGCCTGTCTTGAGCGCAGTCGAAGGGCTCGGTCGAGATGACAAATAGAGCTCTTATCTACTATGGCCTTGGTTATAAATCCGAAACCCGAAATCGATATCACCTGTAACTATCCACCGGCGGCAGCCTTGCCCCCGTGCCACCGGCCGGCACCGCTTCCCCTTCGACGTTGATTCGCATGGTGCCTATACCATCGATACTGGCTTCGACCACTTCGCCGGGTTGCAGAAAACGCTGGGCGCCCCGTACGGCCGTTCCCACCCCGGTGCCTCCCGAGGTCCCGTTATTGATGACATCACCGGGAAACAGGGTAACGATGGAGGAGGCGTATTCAACGAGTTCCCACAGCGTGTGGATCATATCGCCGGCGCGGGCTTCCTGCATGGTCTCACCATCCACACTGAGCGTCTGCCGCAAATTTTCCATGGGATTGCCATAGAACTCCTTTGGCACGATCCACGGGCCCATGGGGGCGAAGGTATCGTGGCCTTTACCGACAAACCAGTCGGACCGTAGACCGTAGCCGCCGGGCGGGCGACCGCCCCGGTCTGAAATATCCATGGTGACCGTGTAACCGAATACATAATTTTGTGCATCCGTGGCGGATACGTACTTGGCCGGACGGCCTATGACCGTGCCGAGTTCCACTTCCCAGTCCGTGCGGTTACGACCATAGGGGATGATGATCACATCGCTGGCGCCGATCACCGCGCCCCGGGCGGGTTTAATGAACAGATAAGGCACGCCGCGATTTTCCCGTCGCTGTCTGCGCGTCTCCGCCCGCTCTTCCTCGTTGCCGGATTCATTCACATGGCTGTAGAAGTTGACCGCCGCATTGAGAATTTTACCGGGGTACATGATAGGCGGCAGGGTACGCAGATCCTGATATCTATAGATGTAATCCGGAAGGCTGCCCGTAAGCTGGTCGGTATTCACCAGATGGGTGACCAACTCATACAGACGATACTTCAAGCCGTATTCGTACCGTTCAATCAGCGCGATCATATCCGCCGGCATGGGTACGGGGGGATACATCGGGCTTCTTTCCAGGACTCGGTTCGCTGCGGCAAGATGTACGATCAGGCTGTCACGCAGTACCACACCGACCGTCGGCTCGCCCTGGATTTCGAAGGTGCCGACTTTGAACGGCTCGGCACTGACGGCCATAGGACCGCCCTGTGCCCGGACGGCAGTATAGCCGGCAAGGGTTAAACAAATCGTGAGTAACAGGAACTTGCGCATGGTAACTCCTTTCGATTGAGTCAATAGGGCGGTTGAACGACAGAAAATGATTCCAGTTCAATCTCAATTGTCGTAACGCTAAACACGTACGGGCTACGGGGAAGCTTCAAATATACTATTTGTGGGCAGATATGTCAATTTACTACATGGGGAGGCATTTTCCTGAACTGAGGGGCACATCAGAGGCGGCTTGACGTGTGCGACTCTGTCAGTCGAGGTGATCTGTCTAACACCTCGGTTATCAATGGTGTTGAAGGCGAATTTTGTCCGGTGTCCACACAAAAATCCGATCATGCCTCGCAACTTCTTTCTCTATGGCTTCTCGGAACATAAACACCTTATGCGCAAGGCAACAAAGGACCAGTACATAGGTGCCAGGCTCAGGGTTCATGGGACAGGCCACTTTCCTCCGCCTGACGCGCTTAAATCTATGTCGCACTATACGGCTCTGAGAACAAAGCCCGGTATGCGCGGTCAAAATTCTCTGTGCCGTCGTCCAGCCGGTGCTCCAGGGAGATGCCCGGCAAAAACCCCACCCGTTTGCCTGCGAGGAACTCCTGACGATAGCCGGCGTCGGGATAGGGCGTCCGTTTTCCGTCCGGCCAGAGGATCGTATGGATCTGCCGCCTTCTGGGAAGTTTGAAATCCAGATCTACGGTATAGTTTTCAATCACGTCCCAGGCCAGTTCGACACCGAGTCCTGGTCCTTCAGGGACCTTGATGTGGCCGCTTTCCACCTTAAAACCCTTGATCAAAGGATGGGTCCAGATATTGATGCAAGGAATAGCGGGCCAGCGCGCGTGGGACAGCACGGCGCCGAGGTGTACGGAGAACAGGGTGGTGAGACCGGTGCCTACCAGTTGCAACCAGAAGGGCATATTGGCCTGGGCGGCCAGCCTACCATCTTTCAATACTTTCTCGGCGCCGCCGCCGATGACAAAGCCATCACACACCCCTTCCCGAATCGCAGTCATGATGGGCGGACTGCCGTAATGCATGGCAATAGGCGTGCTGATTTTTTGCCTCAACAGGGTGTTTCCCGACACATCATTCTGAGGGATGGGTGATTCCACAATGGCCAACCGGGGGTGCTTTGCTTCCAAAGCGGCAATTATCTTCGCGGCCTGGTCTACGCCCAGAAGAAGCTGGTTGAAATCAAGGTCTACCTTGAATCGAGGTGACGTCACTCCGTCAATAGCCGTCAATTGTTCGTCGACGTCAAACCAGGGCCTTGCTTTGGCCTTCATGGAGGTATAGCCCTGTTCTTCGGCTGCTTTTGCTTCCGAGGCCCATGTGGCCGGACTCGCTTCCTGCGCCCACCAGGAGACAGGACACTCGTCCCGATGGTGCGAGCCAAATAGCCGGTGACAGGGTACGCCCAGAGCCTTGCCCGCCGCATCGAACAATGCGATCTGTATGCCGGACCCCAGACTGTCGTCCCACAAAATATCGAACAGGTTCTTCCCGATTATCTTATCGATAGTAGGGTCCGCCGCCCGGAACCACGTATCTCTGGTCAATAACTCCCCATAGCCCACGATGCCCGATGCGGTTGTCACCCTGTACAGATCTATCAACGACCAGAAAGGCACACGAATTTCCATCACGTCCGCGCACCGGGGATGAAAGGGCACGTGTAAAGGAATCCGTTCTACTGATTTGATTTCGAAATCTTTTGCAGACATGTTTGCTCCTGGGTTTAAGAAACTACGTTGCTACGAATCGCGAAACGCAACCTACGAAACTACGAAACAACAAGAACAGGTGCCGTGTCCAGGGATGTACTGGGAAACCAGAGAGATCACCTCTCACAAACAGCCCGAATATTAAATATCCCAATCCCTACTTCTCGGGGACCTGCAAGTTAAGTACAATATGCAGCGTCGCACCGACGTCGGCATCACCGCCGATATGGCGTACCGCTACAAAATGCTGACCGTCGGGGGTTAGGTCGTAGTTGGGGATAAAAGCCAGCGTCACACCGGGCCGGGTTAATACAATACCTGCCTGATCTGCGTTGAATAGCCGTACCGGTTCATCCCTCCTGAATCCGTGCTCGGTATCAACCTTGACCTTGACCGCCATGAGATTGTTTCCTTCATCGCTTATTTCAACGAAAAAAAGCGCATCACCGCTCGAGCTCCAGCGAGGATGCATACCACCATTAAAGGATATCTGCCAGCGGGCATTGGTCCGCTCGTAGCCGTTAAAATTACCGTCCGGTGACCAGAAAGGGTATACAGAGCCTTCGGTATCCGGTATCGGCCAGCTGGTTCCCCGCTCCAAATCGCGGATCCGGAGACGACTCTCATAGGGATAGGCAACCAACTTCCCGTCGGGCGAGATGGCGGGCCCACCGAAGAGATTTCCAGCGGTGGCGCTCATGGGAAACTGGAATTGACGTTCCGGAGGTGAGGGCTGTTTCAGTCGTCGCTCAGCCGTAAACCAGACGGTGAGCGCCGTCAGAAAAACTAACACGGCGCCGGCAAATATCACAGGGGGCCGAAGTATGCCGGACCGCGTTTGCTCAGCAGACAGCTCGTCTGAATCACTCTTGATGATCACCTCTCCTGCCTCTAAGCTATCCTTTATTTCATCCAGTTCATTCCGCACGTCTCGGGCGGTCTGAGGTCTTTTATCGGCGTCTTTGTTCAGACAATGACTGATCAGCCGCTCGAGCATATAAGGCGCATCCGGTTTCAGCGCTCGGATGGGTTGGGGTTCCTCCTTGAGGATGCAGCCGATCTTCGCGGCCAGGGTCTCTCCCTGGACGTTGAGGTCTGAGATCGCGATGGCTCTTGGCAACCAGCTTGCCGTTACCTCGTCAATGCCGGCTTTTAATTCAGCCATGGTTCTTGCTGAATAACTGTGGACACCTGCCATGATAATGAGGAGGATACCGAAACCGATCCACTGTTTCGTACGGAGCTTTAGGTTTTTTAATATGGGGGGTATGTTTTTACAGGCACGTTATACCAATTGTTGGTTTGTAAATTATGATTTATGAGTGAAAACCTTATTATTTCCAGCCAATTATAAACATACATAATAAGGTCTTTGATTTTGCAATTGGTATTATTTCTCTTCTTCGATCCATAAGAGCATGTTGACATCGACGGTGGGTTGTCTTTGCCCCACGAACCCGATAGCACCCGGGGTTGAAGCGACTTTCTCCAACAACCCCATTTCAGATTTCATCGATAAAGGCGGATCCCCTTCACCGGATAGCATTTTTTTCAACCAGATGGATTTCATTCGAGAGGGGCTTTTACCCAGGAACTTGTAAAACGCTTTCTTTATGTCACCGCGGGGTTTGAGGTCCAGGATCACTACGGGTTGCTCGTCATTCCATTTTTTGATGTCACCGGTAAAAAAATCGAGTAACTCAGACTTCTCAATGTGGTCTATTGGCACTGATTTGTGCGCGATTACCGCCACTTGTGAAGGGGAGGCCTCCGGCCAACTGAGCAGGAGTAATAGGGTTACAATCGCAAGTTTCATGTTTATTTTTTCTGCTGATGGATTTGGATAAGCTTTTAGAAAATTACGGAAGCAGTGACCCCGAAAATACTGCCTTTATCGGGTTCGTTAATGACGATACTCTGTGAAAGTTTTTGCAATTTTCCATCTATTGTTACCCTGGAATACTGGGCTTTGAGTCTGATCCTGTCCATTAAATCATGGAAAGCGCCAAGGGTGAAAATTTCCAGCTCATCATCTTCAATGGTTGCATTTCCGGGTACTGGTAACGCAGTATGCGCATCCAGAAACCAGTAGCTACCGTAAATTAGAAGTTGTTCCGTCACATGATAGCCCAGGATCGCATAATAGAAGTCGAGATCCTGTTCAAGCCCCTGAATATCTTCTTCAACATTAACTTTGACCACATCACTTTCGAACAAAAAGCCGGCAACATGGTAGGACAGATCGCCGCCTATACGAGTCTTAGGTAGTTCTTTCAACCTTGATTGTGAAACAGGGTACTTAGGCACAGCCGCTGACGTCAAGGCACTATTTTTATTGTAATCATCTCGGTCCATAACGCAAACGTTATTATTGCACGATAGTACAGGGCCGGCTATATTTGTTATGTTATTCCAAAATTCGGCATGGCCATCAACCACTAATCTTATACGGCGGTAGATCGGGGTATGTTCATGAAATACGATGTAAAAGACCTATCATTGGCTGACGACGGGGCAATGCGGATTGAGTGGGATGCCCGGCAGATGCCCGTGTTACAATCTATTAAAGAGCGGTTTGCCAGGGAGCAACCGTTCAAAGGGATCCGTATCGGTGTCTGCCTTCATATATCCACCAAGACAGCCAATCTGGTGATTGCTGTTAAAGCAGGTGGCGCCGACCTCATGGTGTGCGCATCCAATCCGCTCAGCACACAGGATGATGTGGCCGCCAGTCTGGTTAAGCATCACGACATCCCCATGTTCGCCAAAAAAGGGGAGGATGAGGAAACATTTAAACGACATCTCAGAACGGTCATGGAGGACAGACCGATGCTGTTGATGGACGACGGGGCGGACCTGGTCACGACGGCCCACCTTGAATACCAGGATCAGTTGGGCGAGATCATAGGCGCTACCGAAGAGACGACCACGGGCGTTATCCGCCTACGCAGCATGGCGAAGAACGGCGACCTGACTTTTCCTGTGGTGGCCGTTAACGACTCGGATACCAAACATCTGTTCGATAACCGCTTTGGTACCGGCCAGAGCGCCCTCGATGGCATCATTCGGGCGACTAATATCCTACTGGCAGGCAAAATCGTGGTGGTCTGCGGGTATGGCTGGTGTGGTCGTGGTGTGGCCTCCCGCGCCCGCGGTCTGGGCGCCGCTGTGATTGTCACGGAAGTTCACCCGGTCCAGGCGCTGGAAGCTGTGATGGAAGGCTATCGGGTGATGCCCATGTTCGAGGCGGCTAAAGAAGGCGGGGTGTTTATTACGGTAACCGGCAACCGGCGGGTGATCAACCGGGATCACCTCGAGGTGATGAAAGACGGGGCGATTATGGCCAACGCCGGTCATTTCGATGTGGAAATCGATCTTGTTGCGCTTAAAGAGATGGCCGTACATTGTCAGCCGATGAGACCTTATGTGGAAGAGTTTGTGATGCCGGACCGGCGACGCCTGTATGTTCTGGGCGAAGGCCGACTGGTCAACCTGGTCGCAGGCGAAGGCCATCCAGCAGCCGTGATGGATTTATCATTCGCCAACCAGGCCCTGGCCGCCGAATATATAGTCCATCATCACGGAACCCTTGATGCAGGGGTACATACCCTGCCCCGAGACATTGATGAGAACATCGCTCACCTCAAACTGGACAGCATGGGCATTCAATACGATACCCTGACGCCGGACCAGAAAGGCTACCTGGCTTCATGGCGGCCTTGATTTCAAGACCTGACCCACCTCCCGGAGACCAGACAGATTATGCCCACGTTACAACAGTTCACCGGCTGTCTGCTTGGCCAATGCGTCGGTGATGCGCTCGGTTACGTGATCGAGGGCAAACCGCCTGAAGAATGTCGGGCCTATGTGGATAACAAAATCAGAACCAACCAGTTAGCCGATTGGTCCGGGCAGTATTCCGATGATTCACAACTGGCACGTGAGTTGATGATCAGCTATGCAGACTGCGGGGCGTTTAATCCGGTTGATTATGCCGATCGTATCCGTGCTATTTTTTCGGAAGGCCGCATCGTAGGGCCGGGGCGCGGCACGCTGGAGGCGGCGGACCGGCTGGAAGCCGGGGTACCCTGGCATCAGGCCGGGACACCCGCCCCCTCTGCAGGCAACGGTACGGCGATGCGGGTGGCTCCCATCGGCCTGTTCTTTGCCCATGATCATACCGCCCTGATCCGCGCCGCAGAGCAACAGGCACGGATTACCCACCTGGACCCGCGATGTACGGCCGGGGCGATAGCAATAGCCGGTACGGTGACCCTGACGTATGAAGGAGATATTGTACCAGAGGTCGTAACGGAACAGGTATCGGATTGGTGCCGACCGTTTGACCCGGTGCTGGCTGATGCCTTGCTTCGATTGCCCGGATGGCTCGATAATCCTCTCGATGGTGTACTTGAAGAGGTGAAGTCCATAGGGGATTGTCCAGCGGAATGGACCGGGTGGCCGGGCATCCCCGTTTTTATTACGCCCAGTGTGCTGTGGAGTCTGTATGCTTTTCTAAAATCGCCGGCCTCTTATGTGGATGCCATCACGACAGCCATGGCAGGCGGCGGTGATGTGGACACCACGGCCGCCATGACCGGCGCCCTGTCCGGCGCACACCTCAGTCTGGATGCGGTACCAGCGGATTGGACACGCCTGGTTAACGACCGGGGGACCTGGACCTATGATGACCTGATCACGCTGGCCCATAAATGCTATGAAATATCATACGTACGCGACAAAAGTTGAAATGGTTGTCATCCCCGCAGGCTTTAAGCGAGGATCCATAACAACACCAAAATCCTGTAGCGGCAGGCCTACAAGCCCGCCCCATTAAGGATAACCGATACACTAACTATGACCAATAAAACCTCAGATTGCCCCTTAGCCCCCCCGGTGGCGGCGAAGCACCCGAAGTCTGACACCATACACGGTGACGCGCGTCAGGATGACTATTTCTGGCTGAGAGAAAAAGAGAAACCGGAAGTCACTGCCTACCTGGAAGCGGAAAACACCTATACCGATAAAACCATGGCGCATACCAAAGCATTTCAGAACGATCTCTATGACGAAATGCTCGCCCGGATCAAAGAGACGGATTTATCCGTACCGTATCTTAATCGCGGTTATTACTACTATCATCGTACGGAAGAAGGGAAACAATACGAGATCTACTGCCGTAAGAAAGGGTCGATCGAATCAGTCGAGGAAGTGACGCTCGATCTGAACGAATTGGCAGCTGGTAAGGAATACATGTCGCTCGGTCCCTATACCGTAAGTGATGACAATCAGCTGCTGGCCTATGCGACCGATGAGACCGGGTTCCGGGAATATACACTGTATATTAAGGATCTTCGCACCGGAGAACTCTTGCCGGATACCATCGAGAAAGTCGGCGCCGTAGTCTGGGCGGCGGATAATCGAACCATCTTCTATACGACCGAAGATCATACCAAACGGCAATATCGCCTGTATCGACATACGCTTGGTGAGCCGAATGACACGCTCATCTATGAAGAGAAGGATGAACTCTTTTATCTCTTCGCCCGGCGTGCCAGAAGCGGGGAATATATTTTTCTGTCCGCAGGTAGTCATACCACCACCGAAGTCTGGTATCTTCGTGCGGATCAGCCCGAGGGGACATGGCAGACACTGGCCGAACGTATACAGGATCGGGAGTACGACGCCGATCACAGGGAGGATGCGTTTTATCTACGCATTAATGATACGGGTCGTAATTTTAGATTGGTCCGGACGCCGATACACAATCCGGCTCAAGAACATTGGCAGGAAATTGTGCCGCATCGGGAAGAGGTTATGCTGGAAGATGTGGACGTATTCTCAGACCACTACGTGTTGTATGAACGGCGTAACGGGCTTCCCGAAATCCGGATTGTCGGATTTGAAAATGAAGAATCGCATACAGTCCCTTTTGCAGAACCGGTTTATGAAGTCTTCTCTTCCATCAATCTGGTATGGGAGACGCGTAAGCTAAGATACAATTATCAGTCGCTGGTTACGCCGAACTCGGTACTGGAGTATGATCTGGACACCCGATCCAGCGCATTGCTCAAACAGACCGAAGTACTGGGCGGTTATGACGGGTCGGGATATACGTCCGAACGTCTGTCGACGACCGTGCGTGACGGCGTAGAGGTACCGATATCTCTAGTATACAAAAACGGATTTCAAAAAAATGGTCAGGCGCCGTTGCTTCTGATCGGCTATGGTTCTTACGGCTGGTCCTATCCGGTCTCGTTTTCATCCTTACGATTGAGTCTGCTTGACCGCGGTGTGGCCATCGGTATCGCCCATGTTCGCGGCGGCGGTGAAATGGGAAAAGCGTGGCACGACCAGGGCCGCATGATGCATAAAATGAGGTCCTTCACGGACTTTATCGACTGCGCGAAGGTTCTGATAGCTCAGCGATATACCTCGCCACAACACCTGATCATAGAAGGCGGCAGCGCCGGCGGGCTCCTCATGGGCGCTGTCACCAACATGCGACCCGACCTGTTCAAAGCCGTAGTTTCCCACGTGCCGTTTGTTGATGTGCTCAACACCATGCTGGATGCTTCCCTGCCGCTGACTGTCGGTGAATACGAGGAATGGGGCAATCCGAATATCGAAGACGACTATCTGTATATGAGGCAGTATTGCCCGTATACCAACTTGCGCGCCATGGAATATCCGGTTATGCTGATTAAAACGTCTTTAAATGATAGCCAGGTGATGTACTGGGAGCCGGCGAAATACGTCGCTAAATTACGCACATTGAAACAAGATGGCCGGCCGCTATTACTCGTTACCAACATGGGTGCAGGACACGGCGGCGCCTCAGGCCGATATGACCATTTGCGCGAGATAGCCCTGGACTATGCGTTCATGCTGGACCAGTGGAAGATAGGGTAAATGGTGAGTTGGTGAGTTAAAATTCACCAACTCACTGGTCGACCGGTCGGCTATATTATCAGAGGCAACCAGGATTTCGAGAAAATCAGGTCTGGTTGTTGAATGAGGATTTTTTCTTTTCAATCACCAAATCACCACTTTTTCACTGCCCTCTCCGCACCACGGCATGGCTTTCGATCCCTTCCACACCGAACAGGTTGGATGATTTAACCCGCAAGGTATTTTTGCCTTTGGTGAGTTTCCAGACAAAGCGCTCTTTGGAAGTTTTCCACTTGCCACTGTCGATCTGGATCAGAAAGGTGTCGAAATTCGGTGTGACGGTATCCAGGAGGATCGTCAACGAATTCGGTTCGGAGCCCTGCTGAAGGGAAATATGAGTCTGGTTAACCGACCAGTCAAAATCACCGGTGCGGGAAGAGAGGGTGGAAAACTGAGGCAGCGGCATGTTTTCGGATTCATACCAGACATGCCCATCGTAGGTATAGGATACCCGGCCGTGCTCCGGCTCTTCCGGGTAGAGGGAAGTTAAAAAGTTGTTTCTTAATGTTGCGCAGAACTGATAATATCGTGAGGCATTTTCTATATCTGTCCCGGATATGGACTCCGGATCGCAAATTTCGACTACCCCGTCGAAATCTTGATCTGCAGAAGCTCGGTGTAAATCAAGAGCACTCATCGGCATGCCGTTTCTTTCGAAATGTCGTGTCCCCTTACGGCCGTCGTCAAAATCGCAACCCGGGTCCATCATAACCCATTTTTTATGTTCATTGGACCAGATTTCGGCCACACAATGGGCGGTGGTAATACACACTCGCGCCTGTAGCCCAAGGGATAGACAACACTGCACGAACGTGCTGGCATAATGCGTACACATCCCCAACGAGAGTTTTTTACTGGCCAGTTCCAGTACGACCATGGCGTCCCACGGCGGGACAAAGGCCAGTTCACCATCACTCCAACCATCTTCCCATTGTTGCCTGGTCCAACGTTTCAGTCGCTTGAACTTTTCGAATTCCGTTTTCGCTCCTTCAACGACTTTATCCAGGCGCCACCGTTCACGCAGGACGGCCAACCTGGGTTCATCCGCCAGTTGATGGGCAAAGGGATAACTGCTTCGAACGAGAGGGGCGTTGTCAGCTTCGGTAAGCGTCAGGTTGCCATTGGTTTTTTTAATAATCTGACCGCTCATTTCCACCGAGAGACTACGCAAAACGGGGGTAGATTTTCCATGGGCTGTGGTTAATGTGGCTTGCCATTGAATAAAACGGTGACTTTTGGGGATACAGGCCGGCCCCGAAGCGTCCTGCCAGTGCCCCCAGGTATCCGGGCCATAGACAGGGCCACTGCCACTTCGCCATTTGATCATGATGCCGGTGCCTCTTGGCCGGGAAAGATCAGGGGTGAAGCACGCACTTTTTACCATTACTCTCGGTGTGATTCCGTTTTCATCTACGGCGGCGGCCATATCGATCGACGGAGAAGTCACGATACCGCTTGGCGGATGACGACGCAAGTTCAGGCGTACCACATATTCTCCAGTACAAAAATCGTTGTCGCCCAGTCGCTCAACGACCCACGTATTTCCACCGTCTATGGATTTAGCGCTATGCTCATAATGCCGCATAGTATCTATATAAAGTCGCCATCCACCTCCGCCGTCTTTAATAACCAGGTTATTCAGGCCGGCTTTAAGTGCTTTGACCGGTAAAGCGACAACTTCCCAGCCGCTCGACCAGTATTTGTCGATATCCCCCTGAAACGAATTGTTCTCGGACGTGTATTGATGTGTTATTTTATGCCCGTTTATTTCGAGATGTAAGGTATGATCTATCTCTAAATTCCGCCTGTCATCGGTAATAGGATCAATACGTAGAACGGCTTCCGCTTGCCGGATGTCCGTATAACTCAACCTGAATGTTTTCCTGGCACACACATTACCACGGATAACTTCATACGTTTTTTGGGTTACAGCGCCGATATCATCCGCCAGAAGGATGCGGGGTTTCAACCGCACCTGGTCCTCCACAATTTCAATATGGTGGTCATGCGTGCAGAGAGATAAGTCGATTGTTGATGTAAAGGTGTGTACAGGCATAAAAAACTTTATGAATTATGGATTATGATTGTTGATTGAAAAGTCCATCATTCATCATTCAACAATCATAACTCATAAATGTACGTACAGTTCGGTTTTCTTTACGGTCACGTCGTAGCGTTTTATACAGACCTGATCGGAAAAATCAGAGGCCCCGGTGCGTACGTCGAATCGCCAGCCGTGCCAGGGGCATATAATTAGATGGTCGTCAAGCCATCCCTCTCCGAGAGAGGCTCCCAGATGAATGCATATATCGGAAATGGCATGATATACGCCATCTATGTTAAAGATAGCAATGGGTGTGCCTTCTGCATCAACAGTCGCCTGCTCGCCCGCTGGAATATCGTAGGCTTTGGCGACCCGAATCCATCGCCCCATACCAACCCCGTCAGAATGGCGGCAAGGCGCACAACAAACCATTACGCCGTTATTAAGGATAGTCGTTTAAGTAAAGAATTAAAAATGATAATACATTACAGGACCATCGAATTCAAAATGAATAATTCGAAGAGGAAAGGCAAGAAAAAAATCTGAAATTAATGACCGGCTTGTAATACCCAATCTATCACCTGCTCTCCGCGCTTAATTATTGACATGCTATCCTACTTCATCTACATTTTATCCAACGCGATCTCTACCCTTTATTTTACTACTTGTCATTGATTAATCAACGTGAAATCCCTGATGGGGAAGTGGAACCATGAGTACCACGGATACCAGAGCAGTTGAGCCGGTCAAAGCGTACAGCACCGTAACAGGCCAGGCTATGGGGTTGGGATTGATTCTCCTTGCCGGCCTTTGGGCGACGCCTGTCGAGTTCTGGCAAGAGCCTCAGTCGCTGCATATCGGGCTTGAATTTATACCGGCGCTCCCGGCCATTGTGGTGGCACTGGGAAGTATTGTTCGTTTTATTGCGTTAGGCCAGCGTTTCTTCCTGATTTTCGGCCTCAGTTTCCTGGGCGCCGGCATGGCCGATATACTCAATGCGACGGTTTCGTTGGATGTGCTGTCTTCAGGTGCCGGCACCGATCCCTCTACCTGGACGGCCGGTCGTTTGACGCATAGCCTGTTACTCCTGACCAGTCTGGTCGTCGTCCATTGGGCGGATCAGGGGCGGCATCTCAAAATAGAACTCGGCGTTACTCTTCTGGCTACGATTATACTGAGTACGGTGACGATTTTATCCCTATCTCAATTTACCGCCGTGATTACAGGCTCGGAACAGCCCTTACTAAGATATGCGTCCGATTGGGTGCTGGTGTTATTATTTTTCTGGAGTGCCCGGGGCTATATGGGATTACACAAGATCCATCGATCCCTGTTCTATGATTGGGCCGCCGCCGTCACAAATTACCGAAGCATTACACTATGAGGAGGTTTTTTGCTGTCTTCGTTGCCAGACGAGATAGTACAGAATCGACAACACAATCAACACGCCGCCGACGATAACCATTAGGTTATGTATTTCTCCGGATATAATCGCCCATTGTTCACCAACAAAGTAACCGAGGGAAATATAGGTGCCGGTCCAGAGCAGCGCCCCGGAGTAGGCAAAGACTGCAAATATTGGAAGCTGCAGGTTGCATGACCCTGCTACCAGCGCTGTAAGATGCCGAAAACCTGGTAAAAAGTAGCCGAATAACAAGATCCAGCGTCCCATCCGCCTATACCAGTGATGCACATTATCCATCCTATCCCGGGTTAAATTAATGTGCGCACCGTATTTTTCAATTAAATATATACCGGCGGTATGTCCCAGACCGTAACTCAACGAGATGCCGCACATAGCCCCTACGCAGGCGGAAGCGAGGGTGGGAATAAATTGAAGATCGCCTTTAAAAATCAAATACCCGGCAAATGCCAGCAGAATCTCATCTGGCACGGGAAGTCCGAAAACTCCCAGTAAGAGCAGAACAAAAATCCCGATGTAACCATATTGCATGACCCAGTAATATCCATGTTCGATGATCCCGTTGACAAATTGCTCCATGAAAGGTCTCCAGCCCGGTTTTCTACAGATATTCGTTTATCCGACAATCACAATTCTGTAGCCTGTATTGAGTATTAAATTAGTCTCTCTTATTTCTTTTGTCAATGTTCCTATTCCTTGCAGGATTATATCAAAATCCTCGGGATAAAACTTGACGAACTAACAGATTTTGGATAACCTGTGATGCACCAATAATAACTAATATGACCCTTTATTTTGATAGGACGTGAAAGGATTGATGTCATGGTATTTACAGCGGATGAACGGAGCCAATTTAGAATCCATGGCTATGTCGCTAAGCCACATTTATTTTCCGAACGGGAGACCACCGCACTCCAGATGGAAATCACCAGGCTGATGGACGTGGGGGCTTTGCGGAACGTAGCGACGGACGGCGACGGTGAAACCCGTTCTACCAAGCTGCGTAACCTGCAACTCTGTCCGATGTATAATCACAGTACCATGTTCCGGGCATTGCCGTTTCACCCCACCGTGGTTTCGGCTATTTCCGAATTAATAGGTGACCCTTTTATTTTACATCTGGATCAGGTGTTTCTAAAACCAGGCGGCGATGGAATGGGGACCAATTGGCACCAGGATAATGCGTATTTTAAGATCCGCGACCCGCTCAAAGGGACAGCGATGTGGGTCGCGGTACATGATGCTACGATAGCCAATGGAACTATACGGGTTGTGCCCGAAAGCTATAAAACCGCCTATGAGCATAATCGCGATCCATACAGCGATCACCATATCCGTTGCTATCCTCCCGAAGAACAGGCGAAGACGATCGAACTGGAGGCCGGCGGCGCACTTTTCTTCTGTTATGGCACCGCACATTGTACCGGACAGAATAAGACGGATAAGGAGCGGGCAGGCATCGCCTTCCACTTTCTCCATACAGACTATGCCCAAAAGGATTTGATTGAAGATGGCCGGGATTACCGACCGTATGTTACCGGCCCCCATGCGACAGGCGGTAAGGCTGAATACGGCATCCATGTAGAAGGCGCCTGGGAGGATGAGGTGGAGAAAGCGTTGGCCGGGTGAGACAGGTAATCCCAACCCTATCCGATTACCTGCTGCCTTTCCATTCGCCGGAAGAATATTACAAGACATCCTACCGTCGCTACACAGGCTACCGCCACGACAAAAAACGGTAGTCCCGCGTCCCATTCAACGGCACGCCCCCCCCACAGGGAACCGCCGAGCATGGCCAGGCTCCACGCCAGATGCGCCATACCGACCATTCGACCTTTTTCCAGAGGGCCCGTTATTGCATCTATCAAGCGGGGCATCATCGTGGATACGGACCAGGCAGCGGCAGCACCCGTTGTGCCGAACAGGAAGAGTCCTGCCACGGAATCGGACCAGATACCGATACAGATCGCACTGACCGCTACACATGAACTGGCGATCAACGTGGGGCGTCGGGGGCCGAATTTATCCGCTAACCGTCCAGTGATTAACTGGGTGACCGCGGCTATGGTCAGGCTGACTGCTGAATAATCAGCGGCTAAAGTGAGCGAGTGGGACGCCCGATAGATCAATAGTGGGATGAGAAGCGTTGCGGTGCCCCAGTAACAGGTCGGAAGAAAACGGATGGCTAACAACAACCGGACATTCGGTCGTGCCAATAAAACAAGATGATTCGTTTTCGTTTCTTCGGCAGGTATCGACCGGTTGGAGATCTCGGGCATGAAGACGATCATACCTGTGATCACTATAAAAACGCCGATGATGACACCGACGCCTACGCTGGCAAACCCATATACATCAGCTATCTGTCCAGCCAAACGGCTGCCTATAGCTGAACCTAACGTCATACCTAAAAAGAAGGCGGCAGCGCCAAGACCCATGCTCGTCCGTGGTGCGGCATGGATCAGATAAGCCTGACTGGCTGTGGTACTGAATCCTGCGGCCATACCGATGTACAGGCATAGCGCAAATAACCAGACGGGTTGGTGCAATATAAATACGGCACCTGCAGCTATCGTGCCGGTTACCCCTAAAAGGTAAGTAGGCTTAATTCCGATTCTATCGCAAAAGTATCCTGCCGGAACAGCAAAACATCCACCCAGAAACAAAAAAGTAGATCGTAAACCGGCTGCTAATAACGGAGAAGCCTCCAGTTCGACTTCTACATAGATGGGAAGCAACGCATTGACCGGCGCATCCAATAATCCGAGTAAAAATGTGGCGAGCCAAACTGGAAGAAAACGCGAGTTGGCTAGTTCGCAGAATGATTGGCGTGTATTCACTTAATATACCGATCCCTGAAAATGATTGTACTCCTTATGGTCAAAACTATATTCCAAATGGCGAATCATCAATTTGTAATTTGCTATCCGCTTGACATTTTCCACACTTAATATATACTTTCTTTAGTGTAAATCGCTTGATTCCAGTTACCGTACATTCAAGTATAATATAGTATATTTGGTACCGGTCGAGTATTCTACGGTCTGTTTTCTGTCTGGAAACGTTGGTTATTACCTTCATACCGGTATGTCCCTTATGAGACAAGAACAGAACAAAACAACCTCCCCTTCAAGTCAATCGCTTCTATCTAATACTTTTGAGCTTAGAGAAGAAGATCTTTTGGGTTTGTTTTCCGAACAATTGCCGGATTCCATGTATTTATTGGATCTGGACGATCAGGATGTGCCGGGTAAGATCATTTATACCAACGACGCGGCCTGTCGTATTCATGGGTACACGCGCGAAGAAATGATCGGCCGGTCTATCAACGAACTGGACAAGGAGGACGAAGCACGAAAGTCAGATTCCCGGTTAGATAAATTACGCTCCGGTGAAGTGCTTACATTTGAGGAGGAACGTCGCCGTATGGATGGCACGCCGTTTCCAGTCGAAGTCACCGCCCGGATGGTCGAGTGGAAAGGGCGCAGAGTGGCGTTCGCCATTGATCGTGACATATCGGATCGAAAGCAGACGGAAGATGCATTACAATCAAGTGAGTTTCAATTTGACAACCTGATTACCGCATCCGAACGTCAGGCCCAGGAAATGGCGCTTCTGGATCGCGTTCGTACAATCCTGGCAAAGGAAATGGACCTGCAGATTGTTTATCGTACGATTGTCGAAGCCGTGGCCGACACCTTTGGCTATACGCATATCTCGTTATATTTGCTCAAAGACGACTATCTACATGCCCAGTATTTTATCGGCTATAAACAGGTTGTTACGCCGATTCCTCTTAAGGGAGGGATAACAGGACGCGTTGTTCGCACCGGTGAGCCGGCGTTGGTGGAAGATGTATCCGATGATCCGGACCATATCAGCTCAACAGAGGGGACGTTATCCGATCTGGTTGTGCCTATCATAGATCAGGGGGCAGTCCTCGGAACGCTTAATATAGAAAGTGTCGGTGATAATATACTTTCCCCATCGGATTTAACAATGATGATCGCGTTGAGTGAGCATATCGGCGTAGCTATCGGCAGAGCCCGGCTCTACAGCGAAGCCAGAGCGTCCGAAGCCCGGTACCGTAATCTGGTCGAGCAACTGAATGATGTCATCTTTACATTGAACTCGCAGGGCCAGATATCCTATATCAGCCCGGCGATTCAACGATATAGCGGACACACTGCTGAGGAACTGCTTGGTCGCCCTTTTGCCGAACTAATGGACCAGCAGGAAGGGCCTATGATGATGGGACACGTTCAGGAGATGATGGCCGGTGGGGGGGCATCTTTTGAATTTCGGGTACGTGTCAAAAATGGAGAGCGGCGCTGGGTACGCAGTTCAGCGCGGACTTTGATGAATGAAGAAGGCGCTACCGAAATCATAGGCATGTTGACCGATATTACCGACCGTAAACGTATGGAAGAAGAGCGGGTCAAGTTCCGTAAGCTTGAGTCCCTCGGTGTATTAGCCGGAGGAATCGCCCATGATTTTAACAATTTATTGACCGGCGTGCTGGGGAATATGTCCATCGCATCCCTGACGCTATCTCCCGATGATCCCATCAACGAAAATTTAAAGAATGCAGAAGAAGCCCTCTCTAAAGCTAAAGATTTAACCTATCAATTGTTGACCTTCGCCAAAGGCGGGACACCGGTAAAAACGCTGGTGTCTCTTAAGGACCTTTTATCGGAGATTGCACCCTTTATACTACGTGGTGCTAATTCACGTTATGAATTGGAATTAGGCCATGGACTTTGGCGGATTGAAGCGGATACCAATCAGATCAGCCAGGTGTTTCAGAATATCATCATCAATGCAGATCAGGCTATGCCCGACGGCGGCGTTATCTTCATTAAAGCGGCCAATATGACCGCCGGGCCGGATCAGATGCCGGATGATCTGGCTCTGTCACCGGGTGGTTCCTATGTTCGGATCGATATTCTGGACCAGGGAGGTGGTATTGCGCCGGAACAGATGAGCAAAATATTTGATCCGTATTTCAGTACAAAAGATGAGGGTACCGGATTGGGACTGGCCACGGCCCATTCCGTTACAACACAACATGGCGGGACGATCACCGTCGAATCCAGGCTGGGACAGGGAACGACCTTCACTGTATATTTGCCTGCGACAACAACCATGGTTGAGGAACTATCGCCCGAAGATCCTGAAACTGAATTCACGGCACTGGATGGTGGAGAACACGACGGGCATATCCTGGTGCTTGATGATGAAGAGATGATCCTTTCGCTCGTTAAACAGATTCTGACCCGGTTCGGATATAGTGTGGTCGTTACCACCGACGGCGCAGAGACCCTTTCTTTATATCAAGAGGCCCTGATGACACAGCAGCCGTTTGATATGGTCATCCTGGATTTGACTATACCCGGCGGCAAAGGCGGCAAAGACGTCATTCAGGAGCTTAGAGCGCTTAACCCGAATGTACATGCTATTGTATCAAGCGGTTACTACAATGATCCGGTCCTGGCCAATTATCGTGAATATGGATTCGACGGCATGGTTGCTAAACCTTATAAAGTTCATGATCTCCTGCAGGTGATTCAAAAAACGCTTACCGGCTCAAGTTCATAAAAAGGTTAGTGGTTTATGAACGAAATCCTCAAAAAACAAAACGCCATTTTAAACTTTCTTCTACAGCACAGATATATGGATTTTGTGATGTTGTTTCTAAACCCTACCGTGTACAGGACCTTTTAGAGATCGTCCAGCATGTCATCAACGGCACGGAACAAACCCGGAAATCCAGTTTGCAGAACGCTAAATAGGTGCGCCTGTTTGTATGGACGGTCTTAATAGCTCCTCCTGCCTGCCGAACCTTTTGATCATCAGGCGGTTTAACATGCCACGCATTTTCATGGCCGTATCATGAGACGTATGAACGATACGCTCGACGAGCTCACGAAAACAGGTGGCCAAAATTGAAGGTGACGTATGAATGTTCCACCATCCGTATTGTTGATCTTCTGTAGAGATACAGCGAGTTCTCCGGGGGGCCGTATTCCATCCCCGGCACTTTGTACTCTGTGCTCTGTATGCTGTACTCTGATTTTTTTCAATCTTTTCCCTTTAACCCTGTCCGCCCAACCGGCGTATCCGGCGGCGAAGACGGGCGGCAATTATATGCACAATTTTTATCTGCCCCCGCCTTCCACCTCCAGCCCCCGCCGCCCCGCCTGGTCTCCGGACGGCACGACGGTGGCTTTTGCCATGCATGGTTCTCTCTGGCGTATGCGACCTGGAGAACACATCGCATACGAGTTAACGGATAACACCACATACGATTCATCGCCGGCGTGGTCTCCGGATGGCGCCTGGATCGTCTATACGACGGAGACGGACAACCGGACCATTGATCTAATGATCCTCAATGTGATTACTGGTGTATCCACGCCTTTGAAGACCGGAGAACATCTGTATCTGGATCCGGCCTGGTCTCCGGATGGTTCCCGACTGGCTTATGTGTCTACCGAACCCGCCGGATTTTATAACATCTTCGTTCAGGTGATGAAGGACGGCAAAACGGCCGGTGATCCCATGCCGTTGACGCGGGATAACTCATTCGGGAAATCCCGGCTCTATTTCGGAGCGTTTGATTTGCACATCGAACCATCCTGGTCACCTGACGGCAACGAGTTACTCTTCCTCAGCAACCGGGGTATTCCCCTGGGATCTGGCGGCATCTGGCGCATGCCGGTCGAGCCGATGGCCATCGATAAAGCCAGGCTTATTCATACCGAACAAACCCTGTACCGCACCCGACCACACTGGTCGTCCGACGGCGCCCGTTTTGTGTATGCTTCCCATGTAGGCGGTCAGTTCACCCATTTATATATACTGCCTGCGGCAGGTGGTGAACCGTATAAAATCACCTTCGGCGATTGGGATGACTTTTATCCCCGGTGGTCTCCTGACGGATCTAAAATAGCCTATATCTCGAATCAATACGGTATACCGCAACTTCGAATTATGCAAACCGTAGGCGGAAAAATGACGGAAGTCGTCATTAAAGAGAAGCGGTGGCGTCATCCACATGGGCGAGTGGCGGTAAGCATCCTGGATGCAGGCACAGGGCAACCAACGGCAGCGCGCGTCTACACACAGGCATCGAATGGCAAATCGTATGCGCCTGATGACATGTATCATCGTGTCGGCCGTCTCAATGAACATTTTTTTCATACGTCGGGTACATTCACCATCGAGGTGCCTGAAGGACCATTTGAAGTTGAAGCGATGAAGGGTTTCGAATACCATCCTGATAGAGAAACAGTCGAAGTGACGGCCGATAAGACGGTCGCTGTTGCCCTGACCTTGTCACGTATGGCGAATATGCCGGCGCAAGGCTGGTACAGCGGCAGCACACATGTCCACATGAACTATGCAGGTGATCTGCACAATACCCTGGAAAACCTGATTTTCATGTCGGATGCCGAAGACCAGGCGGTAGTCAATGAACTGGTCGCCAATAAAGACAATCGTATTCTGGACTATCCGTTCTTTACTGGAAAGCCCGATGCGCTCTCGACACCGGATCGCGTCCTGATTGTCGGGGAGGAATACCGGCCAGCCTTTCACGGTCATGTCTATTTCCTCGATCTTAAGGACCATCTCCTGTCCCCATTTGCCTCCGGCTATGAAGGTACCGCCATCGAGAGTCTGTATCCGTCCAATACGGACATGCTCAGACTGGCGGGAGAACAGGGCGCCTTCAGAGGCTATGTGCACCCGTATTTCGGAGAGAATGATCCACTCGGAGGAGAAAATCCAAGCCTGGGAGGCGCCAAATCATTCCCGGTAGATGCGGCGTTGGGCACAGTAGATGCGCTTGAAATATCCGGCGCCGGCCATGCAGTTCTGAATGTCTGGCATCATTTGCTGAATAATGATTTCAACATTATTCTGACCGGCGGTGAGGATTCGATCAGCAGTCTGTATCGGACCGCCATTGTCGGGCAGGTTCGTTCGTATGTTTATCTGGGAGACAAGCCGCTGTCCTGGGACAACTGGCTGACGGCTTTGCGGCAGGGGCATACCTTTGCCACAAATGGTCCGCTTTTGACTTTCAGCATCAACGATGCTCTGCCGGGAGATGAAATTCATCTCCCGAAAGAAGGCGGCACGATCACGTTGAAAGGCGAAATGCAGAGCATCGTACCACTCGAAAAAGTCGTGGTGTATCATAATGGACAGGAAATGGATTCCATCCCGATGATCCAGAGCGGTTTCCCCGGCAATCACTCGTCATTCACACATGAGATCAACGTTCGGGAGAGCGGCTGGTATACACTTCAGGCTGAAGGCGCAGGTAATGCCCACCCCATTGACGACCGATACCCTCTGGCGACAACACAGCCGATTCGCGTTTATGTCGGTGATCAGCCAATACGTAATAAGGCGTCCGCCCGGTATTTCGTCCGCTGGATAGACCGCCTGATCGAAATGGCCGACGCACACACCGGCTGGCGCTCTCAAAGGGAACGCGACCATGTTCTCAGTCAGTTCCGAGAAGCCCGCACCGTGTATGAAAAGCTGACAGAATAGTTATAGTACACGACAAAAGTTAAAAGGTTGTCATACCCGCAGGCTTTAAGCGGGGATCCATAGCTTGGAGAATTATACGAGAGGCGTTTTTACCCTGCCCTCTGAACTCTTAACTCCGTACTAAAAATCACCACCTCGGCGTTTGCAGCGGAGTTAAGCCGGGCATCGCCTCCAGATATCCTTCCGATAAGGCCAGGGCTACGCCATTCTGTTTCAGGCGGTCACGCAACGTCCGGGCATCATAATGTTGCACATTTTTACCGAATAAGGCGGCGGCGGTTCCTGCGGCCTGGCCCAGCACCATCATGGTCCGGCTCAATCGGCAGCTTGAGGCGGCGATGGACGAAAAGCTCGCGCCGCGACAGGCAACGAGAAGATTATCTATTTCTTTAGTGAGCAAACATCGAAAGGGAATCCCATACGGCCCGTTGGTCAGTTGACGGCTTGGACGGACGCCGTGAAAATCAAGGGCATGGTCGGCCAAGGCGATGATATCGGGATGTGTTTGTGCCTCCAAACCCGTCTCAAGGTCTTGCTCGCGCAGGACATATTGTCCAATAAGCCGGTAAGACTCCCTTACGCCCAACATGGGACTGATCCACACCAGCCGCCATCGATCAAACTCATAGTGGGTCTGGAGCATGTGCCAGTGGGCATAGATCCTTTTTTCGGCTTCTTCATAGGCTGATTTCCCCAGTTCGTAGGCTTCTACCCCCGACATCATATGCAGCGGGTTCATGTTGAGATCGCCATTGGGATAGGTGCGGATACTGGTAACCGGCCGGATACGCTCGATATCCACCTCATCGGGTAGAGATTGAATTTGTGGTGTTTCACCATCTTTGAGGGGCGTAATACGGTAGCACAGACTGGCATTGTTGAGGACAAGCTCCGGCTGTTCCGGGGCAGTCGGTTCGTTAAATACCTCACGCGCTTCAACACCGATAGCTGTCCGGCAGCCTGCGGCTCGCGCGAGATAAATATCAGCGGTCGCATCGATAAACAGGTTTGCTTCAACTATTTTCGATCCGTTAGGATCTTCGATAACGATGGAATGGATATGTTCCCGATCATAATTTACCTTTGTAAAACGGGTTTGTAATTCGGTCCGGCAGTCTGCGTCGGTCAGCATATCCTGCATAACCCGGTCAAGGATATCCGGTTCAAACACAATAGGTACACCGCTACGGCGGCTCAGACTGAGGCGGTAATCGGTCTCGTCGGCAGGCTTGGTCCACCCCCACGGGCGGTCCGGGTGGTATGTAGCCCAGGGACGTTGCAGGGTGACCGCATCCGGAATATCTTTCAGGCGATCATAGATTTCCTGCGGCAACCCCGTAGCGCCTGCTACCGGTTCATAATTATTAACGCCCGCCCGGGTGCTGGTCCCGCCGAGCCCCGGTCCTGCCTCTACAAGCAGAACGCTCGCCCCGAGACGCGCCGCCGCACAGGCCGCCCCGAATCCGCCGCTTCCGCCGCCGACCACGCAAAGGTCGTAATGTACATTATTCATGGGTATTATCATGTAGGCGCACGGCACGCCGTGCGCCTACGAATGTTGTTGATAGGCGCCGTCTTTCAACACAGGGACACAATTGCTCACATTCAGGTCTGTCGCCAATTGCACATCCCGTTCCTGGTCTCTGCTCATTTTTTCTTTACCGGAACTGCATGTAAGGATCATGTGATACAGATCCGCTTCCGCCTGTTTAAAACTCATGGCCGCCGCTTCGGCTTCGGGGGACCGGGCCCCATGCAGATACGATATGATCGCTCCTGCGCCGAGCCAGTCCTCCAGACTAGGGCGCAGCGTGTCGTCTTCTCTCCATCTTTCTCCCGATGGTATCACGGCGATGTTCCGGCCGATGGTCATGGCCTGGTCCGCAACAGCGCGTGCGTTGCGTAAACATCCTGCAAGGGTCGGGGTATCGCCGGTCGACAGTGATAGGGTAGAACCGTTCGGTGAGGGCAACACCATGCGATAGCCTGCGGGTAGACGCTCCAGCGTCATCGGCGATAATGAGAACCCTTGTGGATTATCCGGATGGGCGACTTCCGCATCCACGCTTTCGGCATAGGTATACACTGAAGCATCTCTATAAAGATAAGGATAGGCTACCGCACCCTGAGCGACCGCGATATCGAGACTGGTGGTAAACGACAACACATCAATGATAATCACCACATCGCTGATCGGCGCCAGGGTAAGGACGCCCCGGACGCCCCATTCGCAACGTATTTGATATTCGGTCTGGGTGTAGGAGTCAGCTGCGCTTGAAAGCGACGCGGTGATGACGGTCAAACGCTCCGCTCCATTTGCACTTCGAACATCGTACCGGGATCGGTCAGATAGAACCGGCTACCAGGACATCGATTTGAAACCGTGTTGGCCATGATGGGAAACCACGAGTGGTGGTCAATTTGTCTATATAATTCGTAGGATGAAACGATATATATTGTAATAATACAACCTATTTACGTCCAGTTTTATTTGATTATTGCAGCCCAATCGGTTATACGGATTTTATAAACCTGCACACCACCACTTCTGCTCAGTATCCGTTAACAAAGATTTAACATCCATGAAACAAAGATTTAACATCCGGGAAATATGTTGGAAACAGAGGTTGTTTATATTGGTTCAACCTTTAAAAAACGAACCTATACACACCTTGACAAACAGAGGAGTAGTGCATGTCTGTTTCCGGCGTGATACGCATTTTAGGAAGTCTGGCTTATTTCATTCCCTATCAGGTTCTGGCTATCGAAAAAGAGCCTGCAGGCGATGTCCTGCTCCAAGCTGCCCCTGCTGTCCTGGACACCGGTAATACCGCCTGGATGCTGGTTAGTTGTGCCCTGGTACTGCTCATGGTACCGGGGCTTGCGATGTTTTACGGGGGGCTGACGCGTACGCGTAATGTGCTCGGCACCATGATGCACAGTTTTGCTGCCATGGGCATTTTCGGCGTGCAGTGGGTGATTGTCGGATTTGCGCTTGCCTTTGGCACATCGACCTTGATACCGGGCGTTCTGGGCTGGAGTACGGATTTTTTGTTTCTGCAAGGAGTCAAGCCCGATGATCTGTGGGGAGATACAGGGGTGCCGACCTATTTGTTCGCTATGTTCCAGGGTAAGTTCGCGATTATAACGCCCGCCCTGATTGCCGGTGCTTTCGCCGAACGGGTGCGATTTAAAAGTTACTGCATTTTTATTTTACTGTGGGGCTTTCTGGTCTATGATCCGCTTGCCTATCTGGTCTGGAACGAAAACGGCATGCTGTTCAAAGAAGGCGCTATCGATTTTGCCGGCGGTACGGTCGTGCATATCTCCGCCGGTATTGCCGGCCTGGTCGCCGTTTTGCTCCTCGGCCCCAGAAAAGGATATCCCCACAGTACCATGAAGCCCAACAATCTGACCATGAGCATGACCGGTTCCGGCCTGCTGTGGATCGGGTGGTTCGGCTTTAATGCCGGCTCGGCCGTCTCCGCCGATGCCAGCGCGGTGCTGGCGCTGACCACGACGCAAACAGCAGCAGCCGCTGGAGCCGTCGGATGGATGCTGACGGAAATGTTTCATTATGGCAAAGCCTCCGCCCTGGGACTGGTTTCCGGCATTGTGGCCGGGCTGGTGGCTATCACGCCGGCAGCCGGCAGCGTGACGCCGACCTGGGCTCTGGTATTCGGGTTCGGCGCCGCCGTGATCTGTTATCAGTTTGTCCAGTTAAAAGTGAAAATGGGATACGACGATACGCTGGATGTGTTCGGTATCCATGGGATCGGTGGTATTTTCGGTGCGTTGCTCGTCGGCCTGGCCGCCACTGATGTCGGCGGATGGGCGCAGCTCATGGTACAGGCTAAGAGCGTGCTGATCGCTATAACGCTTTCCGGTTCCATCACGGCGTTGCTCGTTTGGCTAATTGGTCGGACGATCGGCTTTCGAACCTCGGAAGAAGATGAACAGGTCGGCCTCGATCATTCGCAACATGGAGAAGTGGGGTATGGGTTGACACATTTGTAAAACGATGAAACGACGAAGCTACGAAACGGCGAAGCTACGAATCAATCTCTCAGGTTATAAACGAAGGCGGGAATGTATGAAACTAATCATTGCCATTTTCAAGGCGGAAAAGCTCGATGAGGTCCGGGAAGCGTTGACCGGGAAGGAGATCACCCGGATGACCCTGTCGCGGGTATCGGGGCACGGACGGGCTCGGCATCGTACCGGTCTCTTTCGCGGCAGGGAAGTTGATATTCCACTGATGCCCAAAATACGAATGGAAATCGCCTGCAACGATGAATTTAAGGATGAGATCGTCAACCTGATCCTGCATTCCGCCAGGACGGAGGGGGATAGCCCCGGCGACGGGAAGATATTTGTGCTGCCGCTTGAGGAATGCATCCGTATCCGGACAGGTGAGACGGGGGAAGAGGCGATATGATAAATGGTGAGTTGGTGATTTGGCGAGTTGGTGATTGAAAGACTTTTAAAATCGGACAATCAACAAATCAACAAATCAATCAATTCCTATTCGATACCGCCCACCCAGTGTCGTTTCGAATAGGTACAAATCATCCTGTATGGTATACGGAATCCGGCTGCCTCCATCATCCTGAACAACCATCTGTCCTGAAAAAAAACCGGAGATCCGGCATACTCCGCCCTGTTCGCTGACTATTTCTGCGTGTTTTACACCACCTGCTTCCCAGATGGCACTGACCAGAAATGCCCCTTCTGCTCGAAAGGTGGTGATCGAGGCGTTTATATGGGTCGGCCAGGCCGGGAACAGACGGATAACCCCATCCCAGCTTTGCAACATCATCTCCTGAAGCGGAGCGAGGATGCCCTGGCTCTCCGTATAGACTCCTATATAGCCATAATCTGCTTCCGACATCGCCCGTATGGTACCGTTAGGTCGGCGCCATTTGTTTATAAAAGCGCATACCGCAGCATAATCCCTTTCCGGATGGTAAGCTCTATTGCGCAGGTGAATCATCAGTGTCCAAGGGAACTGGCCGAAATAATTACGCCACAACGCATTGTCTGTTGTTGTCTGCAGGAACACAGGCGCATCTTCGTGACGCGGAATATTCCCTGCATCATACGCGGTAAACTCCGGCGCATTTAATAAATATCGTTGTTTTTCTTCTGAAGAAAACTTCAGTAGAATCGGATCATCAACAACGACCAGATGGTCCAATCGATCCTGCCATTCGTTCTGAAACGATTCATCTAAATCAAGAATTTGTGCAGCTTGTAAGGCGATGTTGAGACAGTAACGGGCATGGCGGATCACCTGAGGCCGATCGGTATAGTCTTCCAGTTTTCCTGTATAAAAGTATTCCCCCTGGCCGGATGGAAAGGCATGGTAGGTTCCCTCTTCATCCGGTTTAAGGAAATCGGTATAGAACAGGGCGCAATCACGCAGGACCGGGTAGCCTTGATTTTCAAGCCAGCCCCGGTCCAGGGTGTACCGGTATCGCCACCAGTAATGGTTGGCGATCCAGCCGGTCATGTAAGCCATACGGCATAACGGACCGGTACCGTATGGATCGTCTTCGATTTCAAACGGATAACCCGAGAGTTGGATGAATGTACCCCGGCAGCTCCAGTAGTCCCGCGCTAATTTACGCCCCAGGTGGATCATAGGAGCCATGCCGGGGTAAAAGGCATCCGACAGATCGAGATGATTCGCCGTCAGATCCCCCCAGAAGGGAGACTGATAGTTGTAGTTGGTATGATAGTCCCCGTGCCAGAGCGAGTAATCCTGGACCGTACTCGGCATAGCCAGCCCCGGTGCAATGACATCAGGCCGAAAGGCACAGCGCCTGGCATGCAGGGTCTCATACCAGGTTTGCTCCATCATCTGATCATCAACAGATACCGAAGAACGACGCCAGAATGATTCGGCGCTGTGGATGCTATCCTGAGCCCAGGCTTCAACGGCATCTGCTCCTTTATCGGAAATTAACCTTGCTACACGGCGTATTTTCGCTTCTGCACCGCCCTCATCCGTACTGGTTCCCACCACAGTGATCAGCCAACCGTTCAAGACGTCGTCCTGGGGTATGAGATGCAGCCGTGCTTCATCTGGTCCGGGCATATCGACAGGAGTGATGTCTATATGAGGGTTGATGGGGGCGAGTACATATTTAAAACCGTCTTTGAAGGATAGATCCGGATAAAATTGTTGTCGAATGACATATTGATCATCTACCCGATCGGTTTCAGGGGCAGACAGAGGGCTAGACTTACGGGCCTGCAAGACGCCTTCGAAATACTTGAAGCCGGTTTCTGCATACAATCGGGCGGCATAGGCTTCGATGGTTGGGTCCGACCATCGATATAACGAAAAGCGCACCGGTGTGCCGGAACCTGTGGCGGTTTTATTTGTCCATCCTTCAATATGCCAGCGAACAACGAGCACGTTGGGCGTAGGAGGAATAAAGCAGGCGACATGAACCTTCACGCCATTGGGCCATCGGCAGATGATGGTTATGAGTCCCTCTTCAATCGTCAGCCGCTGGTCGATCTGCATGGGGGGCAGATCAACCGGCAGGTGCATGGCCAGTTCGCCAACCGGTTTAGGACAGGGATACGGACGTTTGGCATAGGCTGGTGGACCGTCACAGATCTCTTGCATCCGCTTTTCATTATCCGTTCCACGCAGCGCCTTACCCTGCCCATCGATAAAGCCGTGGCTGGTCCATCCTTCGTCTCGTATGCCTGCGGCAATCTCGTCGATATGCGATGGACGCGGACTGTCACTCAAATCCAATCGGCGGTCCCAGACGTCGTTTTTTCCGAAGCGCCAGACAATCTGGTTTGGTTTCTGATATATGCTGACGGACAGGTCACCGTTGCCGAGCAGCAAGCCGTCACGGGGTTCCAGGATAGGGTGGTTGATGGAGATTGTATGCATGGGAGAAAATGGCAAGTGGGCTAGTGGGCTAGTGGGCAAGTGGGCAAGACAATCACAACCTCACTTGTCCAACTTTACAAATTCTTTGCCTGTTCGCCCCATTCGACTAATTCATCTATCAAACAGCGAATCCGTGGACTGTCGCTTTGCTGCAATTGCTCATGGGGTGTATACGCATATTCGCTGTGTTTTTTTATCGAAGATAGATGCGCATCGGTTGTCGGTCTGGCGGCGTATTTCCATGCCAGGTAACGTCGCCGGTCAACCTTACCGTAGATCGCATGAAACAGGTTCTGGTTGAACACGACCAGGTCGCCGGGATCGGTTTCCACGAGATACGCCGGGACATCGGCGCCCTTCACGCCAAAGAAGTCCGGCGCTTCTATGACATGAATTTGCTGAAACGCCATGAGTTCTTCATGAAACGGGGAGCGATGTGAACCCGGAATGACCCGTAAGGCACCGGTATTCTTACGCATCGGCTCCAGATACATCATGATTTTTATCCTGAGATACCCAAGTTCGAGCGGTCCCGGACGGTCGGCATGCCAGTGATGATAAGTTCGCTTGGTCGTGGTCCCCAGAATGCCCTCGGAGCCGGACCAGATCATATCCTGACCAAGGAGCTGAGTCATCGGCACATAAAGACGGTCTTCCTCAATCCATTTAATCAGCGATGGATGCTGTTCCAGAAACGGCGCTACGGAAATGGATTCGTCGGGTGCCGGTGCATGGCCTAATGCTTCGGTCCATACTTCGTCTGCCTGAGTACAAATGGTTTCCACCTCGTCAGACGAAAACAACTGACGCAGGACGATAAATCCAAAGACACGAAAGTGATGCATCTGATTTCCGGTTAACATAATTCCATATTCCCCTTATTATTCCCACAGAATACAGCCGAAGTCTTCCGAGGTGTACGGATGGTCGGCCCGGGCCGTCAAAAATTCTCCCCTGCTTTTACGCTCACGCTATCTGTTCATCCACTAATATACATAGATAGCGTTATGTATGGACCAATAAGAGCGCTGATAGGTCTAATTTTTCTTATTTTTTTGCCCATTTTATAAAAAACACAACAGGTACTATTTTATGTCTTGACAGGAATCGAATCAAGTCTATATTACTCGTTTCAGTTGATAAGGAATATTTATTCTAAATAAGAGATATTTATTCTAAAATGAGTACAAAACAATATCGTCAAGAGACCATTCGAAAGATGATCGAGCGGGGCCATTTTCATACACAGCGGGAGATTATTGCTGTGCTGACGAAAAAGGGCATCCAGATTAATCAGGGCACGTTGTCAAAAGATTTCAAAGCACTTCATGTACTGAAAATACGGGCATCGGATGGACGATTTAAATATGTTATTCCCAGGTACTACTCATCTGAGACACAGGATGAGCTGGTCGAGCGCGAGGTACGGGATTTTGTCGCCGGCGTAGAGGATGCGACGAATATGGTCGTCCTCAAGACTTCCGCCGGCCATGCATCGGGCGTATGTGAAACGATTGACCGGGCAGCCTGGCCGGAGGTAGTTGGCAGCATCGCCGGAGAAAATACGATTCTACTTATTTCCATATCGCCCCAACAGGCGAAGAAGCTGAAGAAACGGATAGAGAAAATTCTGGAAGATAAAAGGGATACACTATGATTACATTGGGGATTATCGGAGCGACTGGATACACGGGGGTGGAGTTATACCGATTGGCATCGCAACATCCGGATATCCGGATCGATTTCGCCACATCGGAACAATATCACGGACAGCCATTGCGCGACATATTTCCTCATATTGATCCGAATTACGACATTGTCCTGCAATCCTCCTCCGAGATCACGGATACATCGACTGATGTCGTCTGTTTCTGCACGCCGGATGGTATTGCGATGGCACAGGCCCCACAGTTTCTGGAGCGCGGAACACGTGTAGTGGATATCAGTCCCGATTTTCGGTTTGACACACCGGAGGTGTATACCGCATGGTATAAACGGCCTCACACCTCTTCTTCCCTGTTAAAATCCACCGCATACGGCATACCGGAACTGAATCGAGATCGGATTCGAGACGCCCGGCTGGTCGGTAATCCGGGTTGTTATCCGACCAGTGTAGTCCTGGGTCTGGCGCCGTTGCTGGAAGAACGGCTTATTGATCCGCAGCAGATCATTGTCGATGCCAAATCAGGCGTAACTGGAGCGGGACGCGGATTAAAACTACAAAATCTCTTTGTGGAAGTCAACGACAGCATCGCCGCATACAATGTCGGCCATTCCCATCGTCATGTCGGTGAGATGGAACAGGAACTGGCCAAGTTAGGCGGCGTGCAACCGTTTGTTGTATTTTCTCCTCATCTGGTCCCGATGAATCGCGGTATTCTTTCTACGATGTACGTGCGGCTGACGTCGGATCTATCCTCCGATGAATTGATGACGCTGTACACACAGCGATATAAGGACGAATCATTCATTCGCGTATCGCATAGCTGCATGCCGGCGACCCGGTTTGTCTCGCGGACGAATTACTGCGATGTTCGGATCGATCGAGTCGAGGGAACGAATCAGGCGATCGTCACCAGTGCGATCGACAATCTGGTTAAAGGCGCCGCAGGACAGGCGTTACAGAACATTAATGTTATGTATAGATTGGATGAAGGGACGGGGCTGATGTAAATGGTGATGGATGCCGCTCCGCTTCGCTCGGTGTCCTTTTTGGTGCTCGCATGTGTCCTTCGGACACATGCGAGCACTTCGTGGTTTGGTGATTTAGTGATTTGTAAATCCTTAAACCCTGAACCTTATACCCTTGAATTATATAATGAATAGAACGGTTGTTATAAAATTGGGTGGTGCGACGATAGAACGAGGAAGGGTGGTTGAAGAGTTGGCGGGGGATCTGCATGATATGCCTTCGGTCTTTTCGATCATTGTTCATGGGGGCGGGTCGGAAATCGGGCGTTACCTGAAAATACTGGGTAAAAAATTTACTTTTGTGAAGGGATTGCGGGTCACGGACGAGGACACGGTGGAAATCGTCGAGATGGTGTTGTCGGGTAAGATGAATAAGCAACTTGTAGCCCGGTTGCAACGATGTGGTGTGAAGGCGCTCGGCGTTAGCGGCAAAGATATGGGGTTGTTACGGGCGAAAAAGTATATGCAGGATGGAGAAGATATCGGGTTTGTCGGTGAAATTGTCGAAGTAGATACTACGCTATTTGATATGTGCGCGGCTTATGGGGTGGTCCCTGTTGTTTCTCCTATCTCGTTTGGAGACAACGGGGAGACCTTCAATGTGAATGCAGACCATGCTGCACTCGATGTGGCACGGGCTGTGGCCTGTGATGATATGGTATTCATTTCGGATGTGGAAGGCATCTATCGTGCGAATGGTGAAATCATCCGCCGCTTGACCCCGTCGCTGGCGGATCAACTCATGGCCAGTGGTGAAATCACGGGCGGGATGATCCCAAAAGTTATTTCCGCACTGGACTGTCTGGAACACGGAGTAAAGCGGGCTCGAATTATTGTCTGGAAAGGACCGGGGACATTACAGAAGGAACTGGCGGGAGATGAAAGTTTATTCGGTACGCTGGTGAGTAGTGAGTGAGATAAAGCGAAGATAAAAGGGAGATGTAGATGACTACCGCAGAAATTATAGAGATGGAAGAAAAGTATATCGCCCCCACCTACACGCGGCCGCCAATCGTGCTGGATCGTGGGGCGGGAGCGTATTTGTACGATCTTGAGAATAACAGGTATCTCGACTTTATCGGTGGTATTGCGGTGAATTCGTTGGGACATGGCGTACCTGAGATTGTAGGCGCGATCGCTCAGCAGACCGCGAAGTTGATACATGTATCCAATCTGTATCATACCACCCCGCATGTCCTTCTCGCCCAATTGCTCGTAGAACATGCGTTCCCTTCAAAGATATTCTTCTGCAACAGCGGCTCAGAGTCTATTGAAGCTGCTTTAAAGTTTACACGCAAATGGGCCTTCGGGATCGGTGGTGAGGACAAACATGAGATCATTTCTTTTGAGCATTCCTTCCACGGGCGGACGTACGGCGCCATCAGCGCTACGGCCCAGCCTAAGTATCACGAAGGCTTCAAACCGATGGTCCCCGGCATGGTGTATCTGCCGTTCAATGATATAGACGCGCTGGGTCAAGCTGTTTCCACAGAACGTACGGCGACGGTGATTATCGAACCGGTGCAGGGGGAAGGCGGCGTTAATACGGTACAGGGTGAGTTCCTGAAACATCTTCGGATGCTATGCGATGAGCGACAGGTGGCATTAATATTCGACGAAATCCAATGCGGTCTCTGCCGTACGGGTAAATTCTTTGCCTATCAGCATCATGGTATTGAGCCGGATGTGATGACCCTGGCCAAACCACTGGCAGGTGGACTCCCTATCGGCGCTGTCATGATGAAGCCACATATCGCCGAGGCGCTTAAACCGGGCATGCACGGGTCTACCTTCGGCGCCAATCCGGTCGCCTGTCATACCGCACTTGCAGTAGTTCAAAAAATGATTACTGAAAACATCGCCGAACAGGCCAGAAAAGCCGGTGAGGCGTTAACCGATGGTTTGCACGTACTGCAGACGAAACATAAGGATATCAAAGAAGTACGTGGATCCGGGTTGTTGATCGGTATAGAATTTGAGGATAAAGTTGATGGGATCGTTGCGGCATGTCGTGAAAAGGGAATGCTGGTCGGCTCTGCTGGCGAGAAGGTCCTGCGTTGGGCGCCGCCGCTCGTTATAGAGCAATCGCACATTGATGAAGCGTTACATATTCTTGATGAGGTTCTGGTGGCGAGGGGGATATAATGGACAACGGGTATGATAAGACGCTGAAGCAATTAATGGATGATTTTCATTCGTCGATTGATGTGGACCGGCGCTTGTTTCGGGTGGACATACGGGGCAGCATTGCATATGCTCGTGGTCTGGTGCGGATCGAGGTCATTACGGATGAGGAGGGACAGGCGATCATTCAGGGCCTGACGGAAATAGAAGGGGAGATCGAGCGTGGCGATTACAAGCTGACCCGGGACCTTGAAGACATTCATATGGCAATAGAGAAGCGCCTCATAGCCAAAATCGGTCCAACGGGGGGTAAGTTGCACACGGGGCGCAGCCGTAACGATCAGATTGCTGCCGATGAGCGCTTATACCTGAGAGAGGCCATTGATGAAATCATTACGCTGATTACTGCCTGTCAGCAGGCCCTGTATCAATTGGCCGAGCGAACAATAGATGTCATCTTTCCAGGTTACACCCATCTTCAACAGGCGCAACCGATTCGATTTGCTCATTATGCCATGGCCATTTTTTCGGAACTGGAACGGGACAAAAGTCGTTTTTCAGATTGCCGAAAACGAGTTAATATTTTGCCTCTGGGCTCCGGCGCCATGGCTGGCAGCGCCTTTCCGATTGACCGGACCTATCTCGCTCAAGAACTCGGGTTTGACGGACTATCGCCTAACAGCCTCGACGGCGTCAGTGACCGGGATTTCATCGCCGAGTTCATCAGTCACTGTTCCATTTTAATGATCCATATGAGTCGGGCCTGTGAGGATATTGTCATCTGGTCCTCCACGGAATTCGGCTATATTACAGTTCATCCGCGTCTGGCCACGGGCAGCAGCATTATGCCGCAGAAAAAAAACCCGGATGCCGCAGAATTACTCCGTGGTAAATCCGGTCGTGTTATTGGTGACCTGATCACCATTTTGACTGTGCTTAAAGGACTGCCTCATGCGTATAATAAGGATATGCAGGAGGATAAAGAGCCATTATTTGATGCATTGGATACCGTCTCTATCGGATTATCGGTATTTACAGCCCTCTGGCAGTCGATGGCCATCCGTCAAGACCGTGTCATAAAAAGTATGGATGATGCCATGCTGGCAACAGATCTGGCCGACTATTTAACGAAATGCGGCGTACCGTTCCGCGAAGGGCATGGCATGGTGGCGGCGCTGGTGGATGAAAGCATCAATCGAAGCTGCGGCTTGAGAGATTTGCCTGTTGCAACGTATCAACAATATTCCGAACATCTGGATGAGCGGGCCGTGGCCCTTTTACAGTTCGACGAAAGTGCGGATAAACGAACGGTGCCGGGGGGAACGGCGAGGGAAGCGGTGGTTGAGCAGTTGGCGTGGGCGAAAGGGATTTTGGGCGTGAAGGCGTAAGAGTGTGAAGGAGAGGATGAGAGGATGAGAGGAAGAGAGGATGATGTCTCATACAGCACAAAGCACACCGCATTATCCGTCCGTCCGGCTGTAATACACGATGCGGAGGCTATTCTTCAGATTATTCAGCCTTATGTGGATGTGGATATCGTGTTGCCGATACCCGTTTACCGGCTTTACGAACGTATTCGGGATTTTGTGGTGGCCGAGCGAGAGGGGATGATTGTTGGTTGTGGCTCTTTGATGATTATGTGGCATGACCTCGCTGAAATCCGCTCGCTCGCGGTCCGGAAAGGATGCCAGGGGGGGGGCGTGGGACGGCATATCGTCGATATGCTGATAGGTGAGGCAATCACCCTTGGTATCTCTAAGGTCTTCGCCCTGACCTATGAGACGACGTTCTTCGGTAGATCAGGTTTTGATGTGGTAGACAAAGAGTCACTGCCCCATAAAGTATGGAAAGATTGCACCCATTGCGCCCGGTTTACTCATTGTGATGAAATTCCGATGGCCCGTATCCTTATCCCTGATGAGCAAAGAGATCCTGATCACCTGCTGCCGCCCATGCCTCCTCCTGACCCCAATTTGATTATGCCGCAGAGTAAAATTTAGTGTTTTGTTATTAAATCACCCAATACCCCCATGTCTTCTCCCGCTCAACAGGCTGCTGACGAGCTTCGATGGTGGCTCAGACTGCCGCCGACCAATTTGATCGCCCGCCAGGATCATATTCGTTTCAGGCACGCGATATATTCAATCATACACCAGGCAGCATCCGTCCTGTATGATGCGAACAGTCTTCCCGACGCCATGTATTTTCCTTCGAAACTCAGCGGAGCACAGCTGGCCTTTGATGGGTTGACCAGAGGTCCCTTCCATGCCGGCACGCGTCTGTGTGAGCTAGCCAGCACGGCGGATGAGGCGTTTACATGGCAACGAGCGTCTGCTTTGATTACTGACGTGCTTACGATTATCGAGATGAGCCATGCTGAAACATCCGGGACAGGGCATGAGACCACAAGCGAATATTCACCGAATCAAATGTTCAGTCGAGCGGAAGCCCTTGCAGTACGACTTCATTCGCTTGCGGGGATTGAAGCCGTTGCCCTCGGCGGTTCCCTGGCGCGAGGTACCGCAGATACGCAGTCGGATATCGATATCCATGTATTCTGTGCGGTGATACCTTTTGGAAATGTCCGCCGGAATTTGATGGCCTCCTGGCCGGATGTACAACAAAGCCCACGTATTGAACCGGCCTGCGATACGGTCTGGATGGATGGGGTTATGGTTCATATCCGGTACTGGCATTCAGAAGAAGTAGATCGGATGTTCGCTTTGTACCCTGCACCCCCTTCAAATATGCTTCTGGCAGAAGAATTACAGATCGGCAAGTCGCTTTTTGATCCGAAGGGTCGCATTCGGCTATGGCAACAAATGATCGAACAACCGCCTCGTGCATTGGTTGAGACGATGATGGACCAGGCACGGCGACGACTGTCTTCTTTTCGGACACAATGGCACACGGCCTGTTCGCTTCATGATCCGGTTCATCAATACTGTCTGATCAATCAGGCTGTACATGACTGGTTGGTTGCACTCTATATTCGTAATGGCCGATTTTTGAGTACGCCGCGCTGGACACATCGGGATATGACAGACCTGTCGTTTACGCCCGTTGACCTGGATAACAGGCTTGTGGACCTGGTCGATGCCATTGACGAGGCAGGGGAGGCAAACATGCGGTTCGGGCATCTGGAAGCATTGTGGGAGGAACTGTCGGATTTGTAGGGACACGGCCTGCCGTGTACCTACGGAGGGGCAGATGCCTGGTTCGGCGTGCTTACGACGGCCACCAGCAGTATGGTTATACCAAAAATGAGTGCAAGAACACCTATGGAGGCCAGGATCGGGCTAGGCTTAAATCCAGGCCACATATCTATCTGATCCACTTGATCAATAGGAATGGTAAAGGTGGCATCCTGTGGCATGTCCCTTGCATCCGACTCCCAATCTATAACACGTATGACCAACTGATCTTCACTCCAGGAGATAAGACGCCCGGTAATTTCTTTAGTCTGCCATTCGACCGGTTTTCGATTCAGGGAATCTATGCCTGTTGTGCCGGTCACCTTTATTTCTTCACGCAATATGGCTGTGACTTTATCATCTGATTTGATACGCTTAGACGGTTGCCGGATCGGATAAACATCTACTGGAATGCGTTTGGTACATCCGGTCTGGAACAGAATAGCGCCTATCAGGATGATGCTGAGACAACGATGAAGCATGAGAATTCCTTTATGGTTGATAGCTGGTGTCCTGCGGACGCACAGAGAGCGCTGCGCGGTTGGCTGCTTGATTGATTATTGTTCCATAAACGTATCAAGGTCTATGCAGGTTCCATTTTGACGGGCAGAGGACCATCCGGCCAGGATGGGGGCCAGGGATTTTATACCATCATGGTAATCGCTTAACAGTATATCCGGATTGCTCGTACGGACGGCCTCGATAAACGTTCGGTCTTGAGCCAGCCAGGGATCGAAGGACTCTGCTTCGTATACCACCTTATCGTTCAATTCTATACGTTCATAGCCGAAGATAGCGATGCGTCCTCCTTCAAAAAATAGTTTGAAATATGGTTCTTCCCCCAGCCCGCCCGGATCCGCTTCAATAAAGGTCAGAGTAGCGGTCGCCCCTTCTGACAACTGGTAGTGAAATGAGGAGGACATCGGATTATGGTATCCTTCGGGCCGGCAGAGAAAGGCCTGGGATTGGACGACATCCTGACCGGTCATAAACCGGGTATAATCTGTGGCGTGCACCCCCCAATCGAAAAAACGTACGCCGCCCTTTTCCATCTGCGTCCACCAGGAAGATCTATCCTGGGCGATCTGCTCAGGGTAAGGGGCGATCTGCTGGAACCGGACATGAACCACACGTTTGTCTTTTAGCAATCGTTTTGCTTCCTGAAAAATAGGGCGGTATCGTTCTCGGAACCCCACCGTACTGATGACGCCGCCTTTTTGCACCGCTTCGCCAATACGGCGGGCAAGCGCCATATCCAGGGCTTGCGGTTTTTCGCTGAACAGGTGAATGCCCTTTAACGCGGCTGAGATTTCTACTTCGGTGCGCACATAAGCCGGGACGATGGAATAGAGGGCATCAATCGTTTCAGAGGCCAGCATGGTATGCGCATCCATATAGGTGCGTTCGATATCGAAACGTGTAGCTGTATCCTGTAACGCGTTTTCATTGACATCACACAAAGCAACGATATCGACCCCTTCAATCTGTTTCAGATTGGGAATGTGCGTCTGATTGGCAAAGTTGCCTGCTCCGTATATGGCAATGCGGACGGGTTTATTCATTTATGAATGATGAATTGTGAATTGTGAATTGTGAATTGAAAACCATTACTGCAATCATCATTCAACAATTATACCTTCGGCATCCCGATGCCCAGGTCGGCTGCGGTTTCGGCGATGGTTTTCCAGGTCGGCTCAGGGATGTAAATGCCGTCATTCAGATTTTTACGCCGATTGGCTTCTTCTATCTCACCGGGAGCGTAAATTTTATCGAATCCAGGCAACGGCCGGGCGGAGCCAACGTAGGCGACATGTTTTTCTATTTCTTCTTTATACGCATCCAGATCCATAAACGATTCGATATTGATGGCCATAATCATGATACCCCCGCCACCGGCACCGCCGGTACAGCCGGCCAGGGCCATCGGTCCGACGATCATTTCGATCATCATGGCCAGCCCATGACCTTTGTGACCGAATTGCATGCCACCCAGGGGCAGCACACCGATATTTTCAGGTTCATCATGGTATCTTTTGCCCGCATTGACATAGTGCCCATCCTGATCAATCAGCCAGCCGTCCGGGATCGGTTCATCCCGTTCGATCTTCTGTTCGATCTTACCGCCGGCCACAACGCTGAGCGTTATATCGAGCATCAGCGGGGGGCCATTTTTTCGAGGTACGCCGAATGCAATAGGTTCCGGCCGTAATCGCCGGTCTGCACTTCCGAAAGGGGATAGAAATTCACCACCGCCGTTCATCCAGACCAGGCCGATCATACCCTGTTCGGCCATGCGCGGCGGGTAGTCGCCCAACCGTCCTATGTGGGAAACGTTTTTCAAACCGACCATGCCGAAGGTACACGACCGGGCTTTTTCAACAGCCAGATCCAGCGCCTTGGTGACCGATACAATGCCGTTTGCGCCATCACCGTCGATTAAGACAAATGAAGGCTGTTCTCTGGTGACGATATGGTCTTCCCAGCGTTTGTAATTTTTCTGCAAGGCGGGCACATAGTGCGGCATAAACCAGACGCCGTGCGAATCGTGCCCCACCAGATTGCTGGTGGTCAGGTGGTCTGCCAGAATACGGGCATCGTCCTCCGGTATGCCGGTGGCGTTGAAAATGGAATAACTGAGATCATTTAATACATTAAATGGGACAACGGGCATGGGCAGACTCCAGGGATTTGTTGATTTGTTGATTGACTGGTTGCATAACCCCAAAATCAGATGATCAACCAATCACAGAGTGCTCGAAATGTGTCATCAGAACACTTACCACCAACGAATTAGACCATATAATAGGCGATGTTCGGATGGAACACAATAGATTTAAGCGGGAGATGGCATCAGGACGGATTGGATAGCTTCCGTGAGGTGATGGGGTTTAAAAGGCTTCGGAATTAATAGGAAATCGTTCGTATCAATACCGTATCGGATCAGGGCGGATTCCATGTAACCGGACATATAGATCACTTTAATATCCGGATGGTATTGTCCCATTTGCCGGGCCAGGTTATAGCCGCTCATCTGAGGCATCACGACATCGGTAAGCAGGATGTGGATAGGCGACGTATGCTGGAGCGCCAGGGCCAGCGCTTCAGGTCCGCCGGCTGCTTCGAGCACGGCATGGGCCGGCGGTAGACAGAACTACGCCGGCAAGGCGGCGCACTTCCACTTCATCTTCAACCAGCAAAACCGTTGCTTCCCGGGCAGCCAGGGGCTCAGGCGCCTGTTGATCATGATGAACATCAGGGCGTTGTTCTTGCTGTTTTTCTTCGATTATCTGAGGCAGATAAATGGTAAACTGTGTCCCGCATTCCGGTTCGCTCTCCACCAAAATGACTCGGAAATGTACGCTTTTTCAGAAGCGGATATTCCGGCTCCGGTATCTCGGACCATCAGCCGAACGTGAGGACCGGCGTACAGACCGACAGACCGGGCGGCATCGTCCTCTGTTATCGTCACGCAATCGGTAGTGACGAACAGAGTACCCCCGGTCGGCATTGCATCTCTGGCATTCAAGACCAGATTGATGATCACCTTTCCTAACTGAGCCGAATCGGCCCGTATGTGCGTGATCTCGTCTGTGAGGGTGGTGACCAGTTCGATATCCTCTCCGATTAATCGATAGAGCATTTTGATATCACCGTCTATAAGCCGGTTCAGGTCCACCAATTTGAATTCCATGGTCTGACCGCGGCTGAAAGCGATCAGGGGCTGGGCGACATCTGCTGCGCGAACACCGGCCTGGCGAATCTCTTGCGCCTGTTCGTATAACGGATCTTCTTCCATCAGCATTTCAGAAAAGCCGTTAACAACGGTCATCGACCCCGTCGGAGACTACCTGAAGATCATTACACACTTTCCCTTCTTTCAAGGCTTCTTTCGCCAGTCTGACGTCGCCTGGATTATCCTCTACAGGTGAAATTCCCGCCTGACTGTCCGGTAACGTAAAATCCAACAGAATGGCATCGAAAGCGTCTTTTTTGAGCAGTCCAATTCCTTCATTAAACCGGGATGCACTGGTTATTACATAAGAAGTGTCCGGCACATCCTTGAGCGTTTCTTCAATTAACAGAGCGTCGAGCGGATTGTCTTCGAATAAGAGCAGATTTATTTTAAAAAACGGCATGTGGCGCTCCCAAATGTATAGCAATAAAAGGAACGTCTAAATATATTATTACATCAGGGGAAAAGGTGAAGAGCTTTAATAAAGGCGAAAGGACATGAGAGTGAATAGCCGGTTTTGCATGAGTTTGGAGGTGATTTTAATTCACCACTTCACCAACGCACCACTTCTCCTCACTCAATCCTGGGTCTTGTATCCGGAGAGGGTACATGGGGCGTAGCCTGAGGTTCGGAGTGGATCTTAATACCGAGGGCTTTTTTGATGCGCCGCCAGCCTGGCAATAGGATTAGATAAATCAGGCCTATAGTGAAAAAACCGATGGTGCCGCTGGTCCACTGGATTATCCGTGCCGCACGGAGATTATACTGTTTTTCATCGGTCATCACATTCTTATCTTTTCGCAAAAGGCATGTAAATAAGCGGTCAGCCGTTTTCAGTTTTCCTGACTGAACGCAGGATATAGTAGATGGGGTAAGGCGGTATGTCAAGTTGTTTTAGCTTTGAGTTCCGAGAGGGGCAATCTGTCTATTGGGCAAGCCGGAGTTATTGGTTTTTATACCGTGTGGGGATGCGTGGTTCAACGGATCGGAAAAATGATTCATAGTCGAAATCAGGATCTGCCGGAAGGTCGATTTCTCGGCGTTCGTAAGCGGATCGATACGCGGCGCAGATGACTTCCATGACCGCCTTACCGCTCCGGCCATCTGTTCGTGGTTGTTTTCCTTCCCTAATACACTCGACAAAATGGTTCAGCTCGACTTTGTATTGACCGAATTGTTTTCCTTCTTCCAGCCAGTTCTGGCTGAAAGGCGGCTTGATATTTTCGCGTGTGCGCCCGTACCGGTGTAAATAAGCCTCATAAGGTGTAGTGTACTGCCAGACGCCGGAGGCATGTTTTAACGCGATGGTCCCTGTTTCGCCGAAGATAAGGTACCGTTCCTCATTTTCCTTGTGGAACAACTTGGTCGACATATGAACGCTTTTTGCGCCGGATACATGGGTGCAGATCACATTATATTCGTTCTCTACTTCAAAATACGGTTCCGTGATATCAAAAGTCGCCATCACGGATTTTACGGGACCTGCCCACCATCTGGCCAGATCCACGCTATGGGCGCCGTGATCCTGCCATTGGCCGCCCCATGTTTCGACCCGGCCCCGCCAGTGGGATCCGAACGATGCCTGTTCATTTCCGCCCCAGTCCCAATTATGGCGAATGCCCATAACCCGGCCGATGGCGTTTTCTTCCAGCAAACCGGCTACATGGAGCATAGACCGGTTGAACCGTTTCATGAACGCTATCATCAGGATCGTGCCCGCCTGTTGATGTGCGGAGATCATCTCAGAACATTCGGCCGGCGTTCTCGCCATAGGTTTTTCCATCAGTACATGCAGGTTGTGCTCGGCACAGGTTATCGCGAGGTCCCGGTGGTCATAGACGGGCGCGGCGATTAACACGGCATCAACCGTTTCATGTTTTAAACATTCCGTCAGGGAGGGGTATCCACGTGGTATACCATAGACATCGCGAGCATGAACCAGGGCTTCGTTGCTTGGATCGACTGCTGCCACGACCTCTAACCCATTGACAAACGGCAGGACCGGTCCAAAACTGATCCGAAGACAATTACCGCAACCGACAAAAGCCAGGCGGATGGGGGTAGGGTTGGGCATAGGAAGGCCTGATATAGTACACAGTGCAGAGAAAAACAATGCCTTGCACTCTTAACTCTGCACTCTGTACTGATTTAAAACGTAAACAATAAGGCTACACGGCCCAATCGGATTTCGTCACCAGCTGCTAATGGCTGGGACGAGGAGGGATCTACTTTCTGTTTATTGATCAGGGTATAGTTGGTGCTGTTCAGGTCTTCGATATAATAAGAGCCGTCTTTTTCATAGACACGGGCATGTTTACGGGATACACCGCCTTCGAGACCTCCAAACGGGGTGGTGTCGATATCCGGAAAAATACTGCTGATCGGATCTTCCCGACCGATGATCGCTTCCTGCTCTGTCAGCAGAATTTTTTCACCTGTACTGACGACAACCAGGTGTGGATCGATAATCCGCGCTTCGCCTGCGTGTCCCTCTGAATCCTCTTCGAATGCTTCGACCTCATCGGTAAACTCTTCTGCCGAATCCTGGGTTTCATCTACAACAACAGCGTCCTCTTCGGAGACAGCGCCTTCTGCCACGGCCTCCTCCGCCTCATGCTCGACATCTGTAATCTCTGCGGATTCTAAGGCTACATCGGCTACGTCGGTTGCCGTCTCGACTTCAGCGGGCAATTCACGACCACAGTCTTCACAATACTGAACATCATCTGTATTTTCATTTCCACATGCAGGGCAGGATTTCATAAATGATCACTCCTTTTTTTTGTAAGATCAAGAAGACAGGTGGTAAAATAAACGATTTGCCATCTGCCTACCTGCTCACCTGTATTATTATCCATCCAACCGTTGCGTCAATTTACGTGTGCCATATTGCAGTTTTTTCGTCCCTGTGGCTGACATTTCGCCCTGTTCTTCAAGGTTGACGGCCTCTTTTTCCGCTTCTGCTGCCAATTCTGCTTCGCCCATTTCAAGTAACCGCGTGGCGGCCTCTCTTAATTTGACGGTGGCAACATCCAGTTTACCTGTGTTTACGGCCTCCCTGGCTTCAAGTTGCAGTTGATACGCAGTAACACGCTCGACGATATTCATGACGTGCCCATCTTGGTCCTGCGTTTGGGATTCATCATCCGAAAGCATAATGATGACATCAGAGCCGACAGATTCATTAATAGGCGTTTCGCCCGGCACCGTATAGGCTAATTCGGCCTGGGCGATGCGGTACCTGCCCGGTGCTCTCGACGGCAGCATGAAATCAATCAACAGGGTCTGGCCATTTTGTTTATCGACCGTGCCGATATCGACCATGATATCCCGATCCGACAGTGCCGTATGACTGAGGTCAATGATATCAGGAATCACCCGATAGATCTGTCTGGGTTGAATATCTTTGCTTAACCGCAGCGACATTTTGACGCCCTGCACCGCGATGTCCTGCAACTGCTGTACCTCTTCCTGAAACAGGGTGACGATTTTATCCGGCGTATCGATGTAATCGGCCCGGCCGCTACTGTTACGGGCAATGGCATCCAACAGAGCCTCATTCCAGTCTTCACCAATCCCCAGAGCGGTAATGGACACCTCATTCAGCTTTGCTTCGGACGCCAGGTGCTGGCAGTCGGATTCATCTTCCCAGGTCTGTCCGTCCGTTAAGAGAATCATCCGGCTGATGCGGGTGGGACCTGCATGTTTGATCAGTTCCGTCAACCCGTCCTTCAGCCCTTTTGACATGGAGGTGCCGCCCTCAGCTTGCAGGCCGTTTACCCGCGCCTTCAACTGATCCAGGTCCTGAATATGCTGAGCAGGTAAGACGACCAGGGACCGTTCATTAAACAGAACGACAGAAATAAAATCATCTGTTTCCAATTGATCGAGTACATGGTTGACTGCCTGTTTAACCTGATCGATTTTGGCGCCGAGCATTGAACCGCTGCGATCAATAACCATACACAAATTGATCGGCGTACGTTCCAACGTTTGCATTGTTGTCGCTTTGACATCGAGTAAAACATGGACCTTTTGCATAGACGATGTTGAGGGATAACAGGGCTTATCCGTTGTGCATTGGAGTTGCACCTCTCCAGCCATTTAAACCTCCGGTTTGTACTTGGTGTTATTGCACTTCAAAAGTCGCTGTAATGGTATAACGACTATTATCACCGGTCGCATTAGCGATGATCTCTATATAATACCATCCCGCCTGTTGAATCTCTAAAGATATTTGTTCATTACTGGACCTACTACGGGCATCTGCCAGCAGCATTTTTGTCTCCAGATCGCTGTAGATGGCCAGGTCCAGGTTGACCAGAAACGCTTCCCCGGTAAGTTCAACATTCAGCATACCGGGCGTATCAACCTCGAGTTTCCACCAATCCGTCCGGTCACCTTCGTCGTAGTCCACACTGCTTCTTGACGATCGCCCGAGTTGTAATTCGGTTGCGCCCTTCGGGATGGCATCCCGACCGGAACTGCCGTCCGGTGAAATGGTATACCAGGACGTGACCTGATAGGCGGACGCATCTTCTTCCGTATCTGCAAAAACTTTAATCAGGTAGGTCTCTCGGCCGTCCAGTTCTAAGGAGAGTTCCAATCGACCGGCCTCGGCCGTCCTTGCTTCATCCAGGCGCACAATCCCTGCCTGATCATACAGTTCCATCAGGATGGTAGCCGCCGGCTCCCGTTCTACCAGGGTAATGGTTAACACGCCCGAACCCGATGGGGTTATCCGCCACCAATCGGTCCGATCACCACGGCTATAATCAACAGCGCCTCTTGAACTGCCGTCGACCGATAAGGCTCTGGCGCCTGCCGGCGTGGCATCCGACCCTGAATTCGCATCAGCCCCCATAATAAAAACAGTTTGAAGTGTGTAACCCGCTGCGTTGGCGTTCGTATCTGCGACGACGGAAATATAATAATCGTCCCCATCTTCGGCCTCAACTTCCAGATTCGTATTGGCGGCCAATATTTCGGCATCATTCGAATTGCCGTTCCGATTTTGTTGGATATTGTCTGTTTCAAACAGATGTATGAGAAGCGCTTCCGCGTGTTCTGTCTGCAATGTCACGGCAATACGACCAGTGGCAGGGAAGGTCAGCTTCCACCAATCCGTCCTATCGCCGGCCGTGTAGGAGACCGTATCATGCACAACGCCCTGAAAAGACAGCTTGCCGGCGCCGGCGGGGGATCGATCGCTACCGGACAACACGTCCGGATCGGCCTCGAACTCAGTGGTCAGGCGATAGGTCATCATGTCCCGATAATTATCGACATGAATCTTGATAAAATAGGACATGTCTCCTTGCACAGCTATCATCTGTTCTCCGCGTCTTTTAGACAGAACAGGCAAGAGTTCTCCACCGGCGTTATATGTCTCCAGCACAGGTCGCTTTCTGCTGTTTGCATCGCCTATATTGAGCTTTAACGTACCGGTTTCCGGCATATCTGCTCGCCACCAGGTCAACCCTTCTCCCTCTTCAATAATAAGCTGGCTGTTAATGACGGTATTTAAAGGCAGGAGGGGGGCTGAATCAGGGTGCGCATAATTTTGTACAGTTTGGTGTGGTAAAGTCACGCCCGACAGGTTTGCCAGCGCATCCGAAACGATGGCATTTATACCATCCAGATCAATCAACGAAGCCATCAGCCTTCCTTCTGGTCCTGCAAAGCCGGAATGCAGCGTATAGGCCGCCTCATCCCATAAGCGCGGCGCCATCACCTGTGCCAGTGCGGTCATCGGTTTTTCAGCGATAAAAACGGCATCGATTCGGGCGTTGTCTTTCTGGCCCTGTTGCAGGATGGTCCGGCCCCGTCGATCGTACAACGTAAGGCGCAAGTCGTCCTCACGGTTACGCAGGATGGCCGTTACGGTTAAGGTGCCGGGGGAAGCGATGGCAAAAGACCACCAATCGGTCCGGTCTCCATTCAGGAAGCTGACCCGTTCACTCACAGAACCCGGTATGGCCAATACCGTGGCCCCTTCGGGTGTTGCATTTCGGCCGGAAGCCCGTTCCTGCCACCCTTCAAGCCACTGCGCTCCGAGAATACTCGTCAATAACAGGACGACAATCCAGACCGATCTGTTGCTCTTGGGTTTTGTGGAACCGGTCTGCCTGCCGGTCTGTGATCCGGTTGTTGAACCCGTGGATTTCTTCTGTGCTTGCGTTTGTTTTTCGGTGTCAGAGACCCTGGATGTCCTGATTTTTAGCGTCTTCTGTGATATCTTTTTTGCTTTGCTCTTTGTAAACAGAGCCTGACGCATTTCTCCGATAGTCTGGTACCGGCTATTCGGATTAATTTCCATGGACTGTAGAATGGTCTGCTCGACATGAGGGGATATACGCGGGTTAATTTTTCCCGGCGGTTTTAACGCGAGCGGCGTGGGTTTAATACGCTCAATGGCGGCGACCGGTATTCTTTTCGTCAGCAGATGATAAAGCGTTGCCCCCAGCGTATACACGTCGGATCGGATATCGGTCTGTCCTCGCCCGTATTGTTCGATGGGGCAATAGCCGGGCGAGCCTAGGCTCAAGGTATCCGAACTCTGGCCGGCCTTGAAAAAACGCGCAATACCAAAGTCGATCAGCTTAATATCACCCGTGCCTTCTTCGAGCATGATATTACGGGGATTCAAATCCCGAAAAATGATCGGTGGTTTTTGGTTATGCAGATATTCCAGGATGTTGCAGAGGTCGGTGCACCAGCGTAGCACCACGGATTCCGGGATAAAATCGGAGGTAGACTCAACGATATTTTCGAGGGTACGCCCTTTGATAAAGTCCATAGCCAGGTAATACCGGCTATTTTCTTCAAAAAACGCATGGACTCTGGGTAAATTGGGGTGACGCAGTTTCTTTAAAATATCTGATTCTTGCTGAAATGAATCGAGACCTTCCTGTTTTTCTTTGGCCGAGGAATAGTTGTCGAGCATTTCCTTGACGGCATATTCTTCACCTGCCAGCAAACGGCTTTCAGCCTTGTAGATGGCCCCCATGCCGCCTTGATCTATCACACCTAGAATCTTGTACGTGTTCAGGAGGATGGTACCGGGTTTCAACAGTTTATTCACTGCGTGTTACCTCGTGGTGGGCAAGTGAGCAAGCATAAATTCTGCCTATCTGCCTGCCTACCTGTTATTCCTCATTCTCATACACCGTCGCCTGCACGACGATAGCGGATATATTGTCCTCACCACCATTCTGATTGGCCCGGTCAACCAGGGCGTCACAGGCTTCTACAGGTGTGGCCGAATGCTGAAGAATGTCTTCTATATCCGGATCGCGAATCATATCCCACAGACCGTCGGAACACAATAGCAAGATATCCCCTGGAAGCAACGGTTCTACAAAGGTGTCTACTTCGAACTCTTCCTGACTACCGACCACCCTGTAAATCTGATTTTTCTGCGGGTGGGTATACATCTCGTCCTTTTCTATCATGCCAATGGCGACCAGACGGGCGACCAGAGAATGGTCCACGGTGAGCGCACGTAACTGACCTTCTCTATAAAGATACGTTCTGCTGTCACCGACGTTTGCTATATAGGCCCGGGGGCCGATCAGCAGAGCGGCGGTTATCGTGGTATTGATATCTGCCTGTTTTTGTTTACCGGCTTTGACTACGGCGGTGTTGGCCGTATGAACCGCTTCGACCATAAGAGTCGTGTAGCACGCTTCGTCTTCTTCCGTCAGTCCATCAAGGGACGGGTTGACCAGATGTTTTACCATATGATTGATGATGGCGGCGGCGGCAATACGGCTGGCCACCTCCCCACTATCATGCCCACCCACCCCATCGGCTACCACGTACATCCCTATCGTCTCCTGCATCGACGCCCGGATAGCTGTTAAATCAAACAGGGCAAGGCTGTCTTCATTTACCTTTCCTCGCCGCAATTGACCGACAACGGACCGGCTGGCCGCCACATATCTCACCGGTACGGATGAGATTGGTCCAACCGTTTCTTCGTCCTCGACTGATTCGGGATGAAAGAGCGCCTCAAGTTTTTCCGCAGCGGCGCCTGCGTCGGTACAAACGTCTGAGGAAAGATCGTTTAAGAAGGTATGTAAGGCAGGCCCCACTTTATCAGACGGGTTTCCATCTTTCTCCACTTCAACAGCCGGGCCTCCACCTTCTTCAATCAGCCATACCTTAAGCATAGAAGCCAGGGCAGCAAGATCCATCTGCCGCGCCTTATGCACGTCTTCATCTCCAAACGAGGGGTCAGCAGGAAAGACGGTAAACCCCTGCCAGTCCATCCAGATAAGGCGATGGTCTTCTGTCACCACAAACGGGGTTGTTTTATTCTGGAATCCGAGAAATCCTGCCGTGTGTAAGGTGTGTATCATATCCGCCAGGGTCAAGCCCCAGGACATGATTTCATCCCTGGTCGCTGATGCTTGGATGGCATCCAGGTCTTGCCCTTCAATGGACGTCTGAACCATAATCCGATCATCGTTACTGATGAACCAATCTATAGGCAGATGCCAGCTGCCATGGTCAACTGCGGTCTGCACAAAAACGTCCAGTCCGGACGGCTCCGCATCAACGGACCAAATCGTGAGACGATACCTACCCGGTTGCAATTCACTGCCGCATTCATCACAGAAGGGATCCCCCTCTTCCGGAATGACCTGGCATTCACAGATAGAACACCAGCGCTGATGTTGATTGTAATCGGTGGCCAGATAGACGGTGCTGTCAGGGTGGTTGGCCAGGATATCGGTAATTTCATATCTATCTGCTATGACATCACCGGGATTCTTCTTCTCGCACATAGCGCCATACTCCTGACATATACTGGATTCAAACGGTTCAATTCGATTGCCGCGCCGCAGAAAGGGCAGCGAATAATCGCCTTATAGGTAGTCGCCTGTATTCTATCCTACCGGCGTCCCTGGAATTTTCGCCGGATCGTATTAGACGGCGGTTTGTGGGAGGATGATAAGTGAGAACCCATCGGCTGTTAAGCCATTAACCTGTTGAGCAAGAAGCCTAAAGACGCAATAAACGCGAAGTAGAAAAGGTTAGAGATTGTTCCCCACTCCTCGCTACTTCGCGTTTAATAGAATGTTCGTTTTTACGTGCTTTCATGAGCAGTTTCCGGCCGCCCAACGGGCATAATAAAAGCCATAACCAGATAGATCAGAATACCCGGTCCAGCTGTTAGAATGGTGACGAGAACCCAGCCCAGGCGCATGAGGGTCGGATCCACCTGAAAAGAATCCGCCAGGCCGGCACACACACCGAGAATTTTCTTGGCGTCCCTCAGACGATACAGTCTGCGGTGTGTAAGTCCTTTTAAGACGTCCATCAGGAGCGGTCGATATTTAATGATACAATAGGCCCCGCCGCCGATGATCACTATCGCGACTCCGCGCCAGTTCATGAAATCCGAATTGGTCAGGACAACCAGGGCCAGAAGTACCAGTACGATGCCCCACACCATATTGTTGCTCTGTATATCCCGAAACGGTTCTGAAGAGCCTTCATCATCGTCCATGGACAGGGATTCTGTTTCCACCAGACCTGTTTCATTGGGATTCTGTGGAATAATAAGATAACTGGCCAGGTAAGCCAAACCGCCGATAAAGAGTCCGGCAGGTCCTATCGGCAGGGTGATGAGTGCAATTCCAACCCAGGCAATGCGCAGCACAGTGGGGTCCATGTTAAAGAATTCTCCCAGGCCGCCGCACACGCCGCCGATCATTTTATCCGTTGATGATTTGTATAATTTCCTTTCCGACATGATGAGTACCTCCGTTATTCTCCCCGTAGATCCATGATTAATTCCACGTTTCGTCATCCGAAGCCTGTTGCTGTTTCGGTTTGTCTTCTTCAAGCTGATTGGATTCCAGGTGTCCTGTTTTCAGGCGTCCCGTTTTCAGACGTCCGGTTACACTTTTCTTATGCCTGAGCAGGCGGTCTCGAGCGATAAGTCCCACACCGATAAAAAGTAAGGCAAATCCCAGAAAGCTCGCATTTCCGATCATCAAAGTGGCCAGACCCAGGCCGACCAGGATGATAATCGCCATAGACGGTACGCCGGACTCCTGCTGTTTTGCTTCTACAAATATCCCATTTTCGATCATGGCGAGCCGTTCTTTGTGTTTCATTTTCTGCTGGTCTTTTATAAAATTGAAGACCATGGCCAGAATGACGACCGATGCAACAGACGAGATTGCAATTACCGCAACAACACTACCATCCATAATTTCATCCTCCGCATTATATTAATCAGCATCCAACCTGTTCTTCAATGTGTCATTCCCCAAACTTTCTACTGATACGACCTGCCCGTCGATTGAAATGTTTCACCGGATCCTTTTTTTTTGTTTTTTGCACATGACTGCGGAATATTATATAATGAAACAAAACGAGTGGGATGAATCATTTCCTCATTTTTCTTCCTTATTGAGTTGACTATTTATATGCTATGTGAAACATTCTTCCTGTCGCGTCAGTCCTATGTTTTAGGACCGGCGGCTGGTGTGGTTTTTAATTATGAGAGAGGCGCATGGATCTGAGTGATGAAGAACTTGTTGAACTTGCACAACAGGGCAGCAGACCCGCCTTCGCCTCAATCATCGATCGTCACAAAGCATCCGTTTTCAACATGGCGCTTCGGATTGTCGGTAACCGGGAAGATGCTGAAGAGGCGGCACAGGATGCCTTTATCCGTGCCTTCCGCGCCCTTGACAGTTTTAGACAGGATGCTAAATTCAGTACCTGGCTATACCGCATTGCCGTCAACGTCAGTCTGACCAAAGCACGTCAGTCCCGGCTGGATGTGACCTCCATCGACGCCACGATGGATGACGAAGACAGCGCGCCGCTCCAAATACCCGACCGGGCACTGAAACCGGACGAGTATATCGAACAATTACAATTCCAGGAGCGGGTTCGTACCATGATCGCTGAATTACCGCCCAAATACAGTGCGGTCATCACGATGTATCACATCCAGAATTCATCTTACGATGAGATTGCAGAATCGTTGGATTTGCCTATTGGTACGGTGAAGGCGCATCTTTTCCGAGCACGTAATGCACTTAAGAAGTTGGCGATGAATGTGATGGAACCGGGTTAAAAATCAGCAAATAGGCAAGTGGGCAATAAATCGAGGGTATCATTATGGCATGCAAATCAATACAACGCCTGTTTCATGAAGCGTTTGAACGGACGCTTACGTCGGAAGAACAAAGACGTGTAGACGGGCATCTGGGCGCCTGTGAGGTCTGTCGAGGCGACGCGGTTTTATTGAAGATGGTGGTCCAGGCGGTTGAAACCACGCCTATCGCACAACCTTCAGAAGCATTTACTATCAGCGTCATGGATCATTTACCGATGCCGATTCGTCTATTCGGGTTTATTCCCATGGTTGTTTTTCGTTCGGTGATGATTCCTCTCGGCGTGGCCGCTGCCGCCCTGATCTGGGTTTATCGAACCGCCCTGGTTTCTTCAGTCAAGTCGTACTCTGTTTTTGATGTTGAATCCAGCCAGGTCCTGTTAACCCTCCAGCAAACCTATGCTTCACTTCAGGCGATGGTCGGATCGGCCATAGCTTATCTCCCGGTGAACCAGATTAGTTCTCCCGAGGAGAATCCCTTCGTCTCTGTGGCTATCGCCATCGGCGTTGCCTTTGTCATCCTCCGCATGGTCAACGGGTTCGAGCCTCCCGAATGGGATCTTGAGATGGATACGGAGTATTCAGGTTAAAACGAAAGGGAGAAAGGAAGAGGGGGGTTCTTCGAGATATCCAATATGCAATACAATATCGTCCTTTCATCCTCTCGTCCTCTCGTCCTTTCTATCGCTTTCCCTTCCTGCAACCTTCCCTTCCAAGCTGCGTTATAACTATTGACAGCCTATAATGATTTACTATATTAGAGAGCTTTCTTTAATATACTTAATAGAGGCTTAATATCGTCGTTTGGTTTTATTGACTTCAAAACATAAGATACATCATGTCTACCGATCACATTCGTAATTTCTCCATTATCGCGCATATCGATCATGGCAAGTCTACTCTGGCAGATCGCCTGCTGGAATTGACCGGCACGGTCTCGCCACATCAGATGCGTGCGCAGGTGCTGGACGATCTGGATCTGGAACGGGAGCGGGGGATTACTATTAAAGCCCATGCGATCCGTATGGAATATAAGGCACCGGCGGGCACGTCATACGTGCTGAACCTGATCGATACCCCCGGGCATGTTGATTTTTCGTATGAGGTCTCGCGCAGCCTGGCCGCCTGTGAAGGTGCGCTGCTTATTCTGGATGCCGTTCAGGGTATCGAAGCCCAGACGATCAGCAACCTCTACCTGGCGCTGGAAAACGATCTTATGATTATTCCGATCATCAACAAAATCGATTTGCCCAACGCCCAGATTGATGTGGTCCAGGGACAGATCATGGACCTGCTGGGCGTGGATGAAGCGGATGTTATACTCACCAGTGCCAAGGAGGGGATCGGGATCGATCTGGTACTTCAGGCGATCATCGACCGGGTGCCTCCGCCGCCGCCACCGGATGACACGCCGTTACGGGTCCTTATCTTTGATTCGATTTATGATCAATATCGAGGCGCTGTGCCATATATTCGTGTCGTGGATGGAGAAATACGGCCTGGCATGATGATGCAGATGTGTTCAAACGGTAAACAGTTTGAAGTCGCGGAAGTCGGGGTGTTGCGGCTCAATAAGGCGTCCGTACCAGCCCTTACGCAGGGTGAAGTAGGCTATGTCATTGCCGGGATCCGGGATGTGGCGGATGCGAGAGTTGGAGATACCATAACAGACGCGGCACGACCCTGTTCCGATCCGTTACCGGGCTATCGGGAAGTCAAATCGATGGTGTTCAGTGGACTTTATCCAACCGCCTCCGCCGATTACGAACTGCTCAAAGAAGCACTGGAAAAATACCAACTTAACGATGCAGCCCTGATTTATGAACCGGAGACTTCTGTCGCCCTTGGTTTTGGTTTTCGTTGTGGGTTTCTCGGTCTATTGCATATGGAGATCGTCCAGGAACGATTGGAACGGGAATACAATCTCACCATTCTGGCCACGATGCCCAGTGTGGAATATCAGGTCAACACCACCAACGGCAACGTTCTGATGGTGGACAATCCAGCGGATATGCCGGATGTCTCGGCCATCGCTTCTGTGGAAGAGCCGTTTATTCAGGCGCAGATTGTCGTGCCGACCGACTACATCGGCAACATGATGAAGTTGACCAAGGACCGCCGTGGGATTTATAAATCCATGGAATATCTGGATTCGACTCGGGTCACTTTGCATTACGACCTACCGCTGGCGGAAATCGTCTTCGACTTTTATGACAAGTTAAAATCCTCCAGCCGCGGATATGCCTCGCTCGATTATGAATTTCTGGAATACCGTCCTTCACCGCTTGTCAAGCTCAATATGATGCTGAACGGCGAGCCGGTGGATGCGCTGTCTATGATCATTCATAGGGAAAAAGCCTATGCGTGGGGCCGCGAGCTGTGTAACCGACTGCGTAAAATCATCCCGCGCCAAATGTTCGAGGTGGCGGTTCAAGCAGCCATCGGCGGTAAAGTGATTGCGAGAGAGACAATCCGTGCGCTACGAAAAAATGTGACGGCCAAGTGTTATGGCGGTGATATATCCAGAAAGCGCAAACTGCTGGAAAACCAGAAAGAAGGTAAGCGGCGTATGAAGCAGGTAGGGAATGTGGAAGTGCCGCAGGAGGCTTTTCTGGCCGTGCTGGATATCAAGGGAGAAGGGGCGGCAGCGAGGTAGAAAAGTGCCGAGTGCCGAGTAAAACAAATGCCGTATCGCCTTCTCACTCGGAACTCGGAACTTTCTACTCGGAACTAAACTCAAGGAGTTTAGCAGTGGCAAAGCGGAAATCGCTGTTGCGGGAATATATAGAGATTATTCTTGTGGCGGCGATGTTGTTCTTTTTTATCCGGACGGATGTGGTCCAGGCGTTTCGTATTCCGTCAGAATCGATGGAAGACACGCTGCTGGTCGGCGATTTCCTGCTGGTGAATAAATTTATCTATGGGGCCAGGATCCCATTGACCGAGATTCAGTTGCCTCCATGGCGCGACCCACAACCCGGCGATGTTCTGGTCTTCCCTTATCCGAGGAACCCGGATCAGGCGTTTATCAAGCGGTGTATTGCTGTTGAAGGGCAAACCGTCGAAATTAAAGATAAAGTCGTCTATGTTGATAATGAGCAGGTTTCAGATCCATCTTATGCTAAATATGAAGACCAGACGATCAAGCCTGCGGCCCGAAGTTCGCGGGATAACTGGGGGCCCAAGGTGGTTCCCAAAGGCCGTATTTTTGTTATGGGCGACAATCGGGATTATAGCTCAGACAGCCGGTACTGGGGGTTCGTAGATAAAGAGACGGTGGTCGGCAAAGCTTTTATCATCTACTGGTCCTGGGCCCGTCAAAATATTGACCCGGAACTATTATGGTCGTCTTCTCAGCCTCTGGAAAGCATGGCTTCTCTGGTACAGGTTCTGGGATACAGCATCGTACATATTCCCTGGCGTGTCCGGTGGAACCGTATTGGCCGGTTTATTGAATGAGAAGTATTTACACCCTTCCTTTTGACTATAAGATATGGGTCGGACCTCCGCATTACGTCGAGATAAATCCAAACCACCTCGCCATGGTAATAAAAGCAAGCGGGCTTCAAAAGGTGCGCCTAAAAAATCCCTTCCTAGAGAATATACAGAGGCGATTATTTTCGCCTTCATCGCTGCGTATATTATCAAGACGTTTTTCATCCAGGCCTTTCGTATCCCTACCGCCTCTATGGAGGATTCGCTGCTGGTCGGCGATTTCCTGCTGGTGAATAAATTTATATACGGCGCCCGCGTACCGTTTACCGACTGGTGTCTGCCGGCGGTACGAGAGCCTGAGGCTGGTGATATCATTGTCTTCCAGTATCCGAGAAACCCGGAGGACGATTATATCAAGCGCTGTGTTGCCGTTGAAGGTCAGCGAATCGAAGTGCGGAATAAAACTCTTTATGTGGACGGCAAACTGCAACCATTGCCTCTAAATGGAAAGATAGGCACTGAGGCCAAGACGTTAGATAATTATGGGCCGATGACGGTGCCCGATGGACATGTTTTTATGATGGGAGACAACCGGGACAATAGTTCGGACAGTCGATTCTGGGGTCCGCTGGACAAAAGGCTGATTCGGGGCGAAGCGTTTATTCTGTATATGTCCTGGCAGTTTTATCACGGTGATCCGGAATTAATCTGGACTTTGGACCAACCGTTGACAAGTATCGTGTCCGTTGTTCACGTTGGAGTTTATCACCTGGTGCGGTTTCCCTGGCGGATTCGCTGGGACCGTGTTGGGATGCTTATTGAGTAACAGCAAGTGGGCAGGTGGGCAGGTGGGCAATGGAGCTATCCTTTTAATCTGCCCACCTGCCCACCTGCCCACCTGCCCACCCTATGCCTGCTCTTTACCTGCATATTCCATTTTGTGCGCATGCCTGTCCGTACTGCGATTTTTCTTTTGAGTTGCTTAAAGGCGGGCAGGTCAAACGGTATCTGGATGCGTTGGATATTGAGATGGCGCAACGGGCGAAAGAAACGATCTGGGGTTCTGCGCTATTTACCACTGTTTTTATCGGAGGTGGAACCCCCACGGCGCTCTCTCGCGATCAATTGGATAAGCTCTTCAGCCTGTTACATAATCATTTCCGGATGGCGCCTGCCGTAGAGATGACCGTCGAAGCCAATCCGGAAACATTGACGAGATCGAAATTAACGCTGTTACGCTCGTTTGGGGTCAACCGGCTCAGTCTCGGCGTCCAGGCGTTCACGTCCGTCTCTCTGGCGCGTCTGGGCCGGCATCATACGATGAATCAAGGTCTACGGGCTTTCGAATGGGCCCGACAGGTCGGTTTTGAAAATATAAACATCGACTTGATGTTCGGCGCGCCCGATCAAACCATGGTTGATTGGGATGAGACCTTGAGCCGAACGATTGACCTGGCACCTGATCATGTATCTACTTACGGTCTGACGATAGAACCCGGCACTCCATTTGGCCGTCAGGCGGAAATAGACGCCCTTGATTTACCGGATGAGAACCTCCATATTGATATGTATAACCGTGCTCTGGACCGGTTGATTTCAGCCGGATATCAACACTATGAGGTATCCAATCTGGCCAGGCCGGGCGCAGTATGCCAACACAATCTGGCGTACTGGAACGGCACTGATTATCTGGGGCTTGGTCCGTCCGCTCATTCTCATATTGAAGGACACCGATTTGCCAATGTGCGTGATCTGAAGCCCTATCTGGCGCGGATTGAGACCAGAGCATCGATCGTCGATCTGGATGAGACGCTTTCGGTAGATGAGCGTATGCATGAATTCATCCTGCTGGGCCTCAGACAGGCTACAGGGATGGATGTAAAGGCCTTTCAGCACCAATTCGGTCATGAGGCGTTTCAAGCCCGTCGGCCTTCCATAGATACCCTGACCGAATCAGGGTTCCTGGAACAGAACGGAACGCATATTCGGCTGACCCGAAGAGGGCTCGCGGTGGTGGATAGTGTGTGTGAGCGATTGATGTGAGGAAGGGAAGCTACGAAACGACGAAAAATTGGGTTTATGACGGGGCGGGATAGATTATGAGAAAAATCAGAGTGGGACTTTTATGCGGGGGGCGGTCTGCAGAGCATGAGGTGTCCTTACAATCTGCGAAGAATGTGATAGATGCGATTGATCGGAATAAGTACGAAGTGGTGCTTATCGGGATTGATCGGTCCGGGCGGTGGTCTTTAGGTGATTCGGCGGAATTTTTATTGAATGCCCATGATCCGAAGTTAATTGCTCTGAACAAGATGAGCGAGGGCATTTCTCTGGCACCGGGTACGATGTCCAATCAATTAATCAGCCAATCTACTCATCTGCCGACCGGAGCCATTGATGTGATCTTTCCGATTTTACATGGACCATTCGGCGAAGACGGCACGATCCAGGGCCTGGCGAAACTGGCCAATATCCCGTTTGTGGGGGCCGGTGTATTGGGATCGGCCGTGGCTATGGACAAGGATGTAATGAAACGTTTGCTACGTGAAGCCGGCATTCCAACCCCTGATTTCGTCACATTTAACCGATCACAAAAGGAACAGATCCATTTTGAGGAGATCCGGGAGCGACTGGGCACGCCCTGTTTTATCAAACCAGCGAATCTGGGGTCCTCGGTTGGTATTACCAGGGCGAAAGATCTTACGCAATTTGAGGCGGGGATTAAAGAGGCTTTTCTCCATGATCGTAAGATTCTGGTTGAGACCAACATACAGGGGCGTGAGATTGAATGTGCCGTTTTAGGCAACGCGAATCCCATGGCATCCGTGCTTGGTGAAGTGTTACCCAGCCATGAGTTTTATTCTTATGAAGCAAAGTATATCGATGAGAACGGAGCAACGCTGATCATTCCTGCTGAACTGCCCGATGATCTGACCACCCGTATGCGTGCACTGGCCGTGGAGACATACCAGGTGCTTGATTGTGAGGGAATGGCGCGGGTAGATTTTTTCCTGCGTGGTGAACGTGAGGTGCTGGTCAACGAAATCAACACGATTCCCGGCTTCACCAAAATCAGTATGTATCCCAAACTGTGGGAAGCCAGCGGTATATCCTATGAAGAGCTGATTGATCGGTTGATCCAATTGGCGTTGGAGCGGTTTGAGGAAGAGCAGGAGTTGGAGACGTAGATATTATGACTACACGTTACTCTTTACCTAAGTATGCATATATAGGATTGGCGATCATTCTGATCTCTGAGGTGCTGTTGTTTCAGGGAAATGAGTTTGTTGCCACCTTTTTTACAGCGATTGTCTGGACCGGATACATTATGTTGATGGACGGGTTGGTCTTCCGGCTCAAGGGCACTTCTTTGATTCGGAACCGGCCTAAAGAGTTTTTATTGTTGATCCCCAGTTCCATTATTCTGTGGCTGATTTTCGAGTTTTATAATTTCCGACTGGATAACTGGGCTTACGTCAATCTCCCAGAGTCTCTGACGGTCAGGTGGATCGGCTACGCCTGGGCGTTTTCGACCATTCTTCCAAGTCTATTCGAAACGGCGGAATGGGTGGAGGCGACCGGGGTATTTTCAAGCTGGCGTACCAAACCGCGCCCCTTCTATGCGATGGTTTTGCGTCAATCGATTATTTTAGGATTCTGTTTCTGCATTATTCCCGTATTGATGCCGGATCATGTGGTGCGCTATCTGTTCGGTTTCGTGTGGGTAGGCTACATTCTTTTGTTCGATCCGATCAATTATTATACCGGGCAACCCTCTTTATTTCGAGATCTGGAGGAAGGTACGCCGGTGCGGTTGGTATCATTGTTTGCCGCCGGGTTGATCTGCGGCGTCCTATGGGAGTTCTGGAACTACTGGGCACACGCTAAATGGGTATATACCGTACCGATCATGCAGGACTTCAAAGTGTTTGAGATGCCGCTCGTGGGCTATCTGGGGTTTCCTGCGTTTGCCCTTGAATGTTTTGCCATGATGACTTTTGTGCGGCGGTTATTGAAGGTGGGGATGACACGCGGATGACGCGGACGCGGGTAGATTCAGGCAAATGGTTTTCAGCGTATTTTTGATTGACAATTGAGAAACCGATTCTTAGTTTAAAAATCAGAACGGCTTTGCGGGAATAGCTCAGCTGGTAGAGCATCAGCTTCCCAAGCTGAGGGTCGCGGGTTCGAGTCCCGTTTCCCGCTTTTTACGCCCTGCCTGATGGTTTCAGCAGGGCGATGTTGTATCAGGACAAATGGGTGGTCGATATGCGGACAGATCCCAAGGTATAGGGTAGGGACGACATGCGACGATATATGATCGGCAAGGGCATTCTGCTGTTTGTCGTGGTTTTATTTTTCAGCCATTGCGGATCGAAGACGATGACGGTGTCCAGTTCGCTCAATACGCCGGAGGCGGCGTACACCAAAGCCAGACGTCTGCTGGCATCGGGATCTTATGCAGCGGCGGAGACGGCCTTTCGGCAGGCGCTTCAGATTAATCCGAATTATGCCCCTGCTTATGAAGGGTTATCGCGGGTGGCCTTTGAACAGGGTCAGACCAACCAGGCGATCAGGCACATTCTTATGGCTAAGCTGAAGGATGCCGCGTATGTGCCGGCCTGGATGTTGACCGCCGAAATCTACAGATCAGCGAAACAGTATACATCCGCGGTTACGGAATACCGCGAAGCGCTGACCAGGGATACCGATCAACTCTGGGTCGTGGATATTTATTATGATCTGGCGCAAACCTACGAGCAGATGAAAGACCTGGAAGAAGCGCACGAAACGTATATGCAGGTCATTATGCTCGACCCGCTTCACCTGGAAGCCCGCGCCTCCGTCTCCCGGATACGCGAAACGCTTGGAACCCCCTTTCTCATGAAACTCAGGTTTGAGAATAGGGAGGAAGTGTTGCCATAGAGCTAGAGAATGCAGAGGAAAGAGTGAAGAGTAGAGTTTACTCCTGCCGATCACTTCCAGTTTGTTGTCTGTTCTTGTGCGTATTGATCCAGTTTTTTTATGACCTGACCAATGTCCTCTTCGGTGGTCCGCGGGTTGATGGTGCAGAAACGGAGTACGGTGCGATTTTTGATGATCGTGGATACGACCAGGGCGAAGCCATCAGCTACGATGGGGGCGACAAGTTCCCGGTTGAAGGTATCCGTCGCTTCTGGAGACAGGTTCTTCGGTACATAACGAAAAGTAACAACGCCCATCTGCGCCGGGGTGATGATCTCCCATCGGCTCATCTCCTTCAGCTTATCTTCCGCTATTCGGGCCAGGTCCAGTCCATGTGTGACAGCCTGCCTAAAGGCGGACAGCCCGAATACTTTGAGCGACATCCATAGTTTAAGGGCCCGGAAACTGCGCGTCAATTGTATCCCATAATCGTACAGATTGACTTCTTCCTGCTCCCCTTCCATATCCTGAAGGTATTCGGGTGAGACATGAAACGTCTCCCGGAGATGCCGGCGGTTACGCACAAGCACACAACCGATTTCATAGGGTTGGAACAGCCACTTATGCGGGTCCAGCGCCATGGAGTCGACCCGGTCCAGGCCGGCCAATAAGGCACGACCTTCCTCTGTAATGACGGTCGCCGCGCCGTAAGCCCCGTCGGCATGCAACCACAGGTTTTCTTCCTGACAGAGATCCGCCAATTCGTGCAGTGGATCGATCGCCCCGGTGTTCGTCGTACCGGCATTGGCTATGATACAGAACGGCTGTTTGCCGTCTTTACGGTCCTGTGAGATTTGCTTCTTCACCGCCTCCACCGGGATACGACAGGTCTCATCGGAGGTCAGAATACATATCTGCTCAGATTTGAATCCCAGAACTTTAAGACCACGTGAAACAGAAGAATGAGCCTGGTCTGAAGCGTAGATGACCGCTTCATGAAACTGATCCCCCAATCGGATATGACGCGCTGTAGCCAGTGCCGTCAGGTTGGCCATAGAGCCGCCGCTTACGAACAGGCCGCCGGCCCCCTCAGGCAGGCCGCATAGTTGCCTTAGCCAGTCGATGGTAACCAGCTCGACCTCCGTCGGTCCGGAGGCCTCCATCCAGTTACCCAGAAACGGGTTGAAACCCGCTGTCAGCGCATCCGCCATGGCACTGACGTAGTTGCCGGGGCTGGAAACAAGCGCCAGAAATCGCGGATGGTCCAGATGCATCATGTTGGAAAACACATCTCGTTCAACCTGTGCCAACACATCTTCCGGCAGTGCGCCCTGTTCGGGAATTGGCTCTCGTGACAACTGCTCCAGGGTAGACCGGTCCGCCATCTCGGTTACCGGTTTGTCGGGCAGAGTATCGAAATGGTCGACCAGCATATCGACGATACGGTAGCCGAAGTCGCGCATGGCTTCGCGTGAAAGCTGGAGAGAGGGGGAGGGAGGAGGGGGCATCTGTGAATTATGATTTATGAGTTATGAATTGTGATTGGGGTCACAGGGGGCGATATGTTTTGAGGTGGACCAGACGGTGGAGAGATCGTGGAGGTCGGCGTTGCGGTAGGTGGGGATGAACGACCAGCGGTCCCGGCCGGAGAGGTTGGGGTGGGAACTGTGCAGGAGACAGTCGTGGAAGATAAGGGCGTCGCCTGCGTTCAGAGGGGCATCAACTATGGTCTCGTTTTTCAGGTCCTCATCGAGAATCCGGTTGCCGAAGCCGTTTTTATCCTGTACGGCGGCATGGTCCAGTGCACTTCGATGGGAGCCGGGTATCACTTTCAGGCAGCCATTTTCCAGGGTGGCGTCTTCCAGGGCGATCCAGGCGGAATATTTAGGTGCACCGCCCCAATAGGCCTGATCCTGGTGCCAGGGTGAAGGAAAATTGACTTGGGCGGATTTAAAAACAGGTTTGGCACTCAGGAATTCTATCCGAGGGCCTATAACGACCTGGAGGATAGCCATCAAACGCGAATGACAGGCAATCCCCTCAAATAACGACGGTATGGTATCACACATCCATACAAAGACACCAGACGGTCCAGATTGGGATTCGGTCAACTCCTGTGCCGATCGTTTACACGCCGCCATCTCCTCAGACGTATACACCGCAGGGGCGATTATATATCCGTTCTCATGAAAAGATGAGACATCCTGACCTAACGGTGGCGAAGATGAGTTATGAATTTGCATATCTGAGTATCCTGACCTAACCCCGGCGTCTTCCCTCCCGGAGAAGGGGAGTTGGTAGGTAAGCTATGGTGTTTATTCAATCCGAAATTCTAATACGTTCCCTTCGGTTGCCCTTGCCACTTTTGTAGCCATGCTTCACACGACATGATGGCTTCAGGGTTCCGTGGGCTGCGGACAATGAAGGCCTTGTCTTTTCCCGACTCTGTGGCCTGGCCCGTGGCTTCATAGCGGACGTCCATAGACCAGCGTACCGTATCCGACCGGTTCGACAAGGCGCGATGCGGGATCTTCTGGGAAAAACAGAGGACATCACCACGGTCCATTTCTATAGAACGATCGGGCAGATTCTTTCTGGCTTCAGGAGAAAGGCCGGGAAAGCCGGTTTCTTCGTCGTTGTGACCTTCATGCAGGATCGCCTGATGTTGGTCCGGCGCTACCTGATGACAACTGTTCTCTTCCGTGACCTGTTGCAAAGGATACCACATGGAAAGTGTACGGCAGTGAGAAGCCTATATCATTCAAAGAATTTACAGAAATGACGGTACGTTATCAAGAGGATTAGCAAATTAGATGAAACGTATTGTGTGAAAATGACGTTTTGGTAGGATATATACCGGAACAAAAATACACAATTCAGTCTTATCGCGACGCAGGCCCCATGATAAATGCCCTACGGTAGAAAATTGGTCATTCTTGATCGTCAGGTTATAGCCATTTTGAGGATAAGGCTTCGCCTGTCAGCTTGATTATATTGTTGGACCGATCTACTATTAGATTCCAGCACACTGACTGTGACGAACGGTCGAAATGAGAAGTGACAGGATCTTATGCCTGTGGTTCGTCGCAATCGCCCATGGCGGTAATTTGTCCATATTGAAGTACCATGAAAAACTCACCCGATAAGAAATAGGAGCCAATATGTGGCACCATGTTAAAAACTCTTTTGTCTCCTGTCGTCCGGATGCCTGTAAATAACCGCTAATTAAAGATTGCATGTGCAAATAACTCTGACGCCATACCATAAACAGCCCCGTCCCGACCAAAAACACCGCATTGGCGTATCGACTCATTTCAACATCTACAAAACTTTTGAATCGACCTTCGTATACAATCATGTCCGGCCAAGCCGAATGTCGATAATAATTCAAATCCCAATCTATACTTTCCCGCCGATCAGCTTCTTAATGGGCTTACTGAATATGGCGAAAAGAAGGCCGGAGATGATTACCACCATCGCTACCGAAAAGAACAGGTCCGGCAGCGGCAGCGATTCGAACTTGCCGCCGATCAGTCCTGCGAACAGGTTGCCGAGGGCCGCGCCCATGAACCAGATGCCCATCATCTGCCCGACGTATTTACCGGGCGCCAGCTTGGTAATGCTGCTCAAGCCGACCGGGCTCAGGCACAGCTCGCCGACTGTATGGAAGAAATATGTAACGATCAGCCATCCCGGACTCACACCGGGGCCTTCTTCATTAGTGTAGGTCGCCCCCCAGGCGATGACCAGGAAACCCACGCCCAGCAGAATCAGGCCGTAAGCAAACTTAACCGGAATCGAGGGCTCGCGGTCGGCGAGGGCGAGCCATAGCCAGCCGAACAGGGGCGCGAGCAGAATAATGAAGAGCGGGTTGATGGATTGCAGCCAGCTAGACGGCGCCTCGAATGAGCCGATGGTGGTATTGGTTAAGCGCTCTGCGAACAGGTTCAGGCCTGAACCTGCCTGCTCGAATCCCGACCAGAAAAGCGCCGCGCCGATGAACAGGAAGAAGATGACAATCACGCGTTTCTTCTCCGCGGTTTCCAGCCCGCCGAACAGGAGCACAAAGGCAAAGTAGAGAATGGAGATCATGATTACCGCATAACCGAGCCCGATACCGAATTGTTCGAGCGTGAACGGCGCGACGGTCCGTACGCCCAACAGCGCGAGAAACACAATGATCATAACGCCCAGGCCGATGAAGAACTTTTTCCAGTTGGCCGCAACATCAGGATCGTCCGTGGGCGCCTTGCCGACATCGCCCAGATAACGTTGACCAAACTTGTAGGAAATCAGGCCGATCACCATGCCGATCCCTGCGATGCTGAAGCCGAGGTGCCAGTTGATGTTCTGGCCGAGGTACCCGCAGATCAGCGGTCCGAGGAAAGCGCCGATGTTGATGCCCATGTAAAAAATAGAAAAGCCGGCATCCCGCTGTGCGCCGCCCTCTGGGTAGAGACCGCCCACGATCGCGCTGACGTTCGGTTTGAGAAGCCCGGTACCCACGATGATCAGGATCAGACCCAGATAAAACGTGAACTGCCCGGTGACCGCCAGGGTGAAGTGGCCGGACGCAATGATGATACCGCCCACAAAAATCGCCTGGCGCTGGCCGATCAACCGGTCCGCGATCCAACCACCCGGTAAAGCGACCAGGTAAACACAGGCCGTGTACAGCCCGTATATCACCCCGGCCGTTTCCGAGCTCATAGCAAACCCACCGTGTTCGGCGTCCGTCAAGAACAGAATGAGAATCGCCCTCATGCCGTAATAGCTGAAACGCTCCCAGAGTTCCGTGAAAAAGAGCGTCGACAGACCGATCGGGTGGCCGAACACAGTCCGAGTGTGCGCGCCGGCGTCAGGTACATTGCTCATCCGGTTCTCCTTAAATTTGGCCTTTAAATTTATGGCATGTCTTCATTCGAGTCTAACACAGATAGCTGGCGTAATTTACTGTGCTTTGCCCTGAAGATATACTTCTTCGAAAGGCTGAACAACAACAAACCCATCCCCTTTGAATTCCATCTGAATGGATTCTCCACTTCCTCTACCGAAAAAGGATTTAAGTGATACATCGGTCCTGAATTCAGGCATGAGATGACCAGACCAGGCCACGGTTGCATTGGGGTCTGTAATGACAGGTTCCTCAGGGGTTACTTTCAACGTCAGGGGATCGTAGTGCGTTGTAATAGCAATCAACCCTGTGCCTACAAATTTAATATTAAATAAGCCGCCTGCCATCATATCGGTAATCTTCCTCATCATTTTGATGTCCCATTTAACACTATCTTGAAAAGCCAATAAGTCATTGCCGTTAACAAAAATAGATTCATTCCGGAGATCTAGGATGGTCACCACATAGCGAGGATCAGGGCCACACTCGGTGATTTCGGCTGCAGACTATCGCAATCGTTCGCATCCTCATAGCCCAGGCGCCCCGCTCTTCACGACTAAAGGCACGGTGGGATCCGGCTTAGGGTTGAGCGTCGTTTATTGTATTATCCAGCGTCATGGTGGCAGGATTACTGTGGCGAGTATCCCACATGAAGGCACTTCATTTACTTTATCTTTTCCCGTGTTTAATACATAATTTCAGCGCCCTAAAAAACCCCCTTTACCAAAAAGATCACCGTCGCCACCGTAATGAGACTCCACACGGTAGACAGAAACACCGCATTCGCTGCAAATTCTTCTTCGCTATCAAATTCCATGGCAAGTAAAACTGTATTAATCGCGGTAGGATAACTCGTTGAGAGGACCAGAATAGGAGCTATGGTCCGGTCTATATCCAGGAGAATAACGAGTCCAAATCCCATAACCGGCGAAAGTAATAACCTGCAGCATAAAGAAACGATGCTGACCTGCCAGGCATGGCTTATTTTTGTTTTGGCCAGTTGAATGCCCAGGGCAAGCAGGGCCATGGGAATAAGGGCTTGCGTGAGGTATTCCAGAGGTAGCCAGATAAATGGGGGCATGTCGATCTCAAAGGATCGAATGCACCAGGCCAACGTAACCGCATAAACAAACGGCATCTTGAACATCTGCTTAAAAGCCTGTGCCGCCGATATATGCCGGGTAGATACAACAAAGATGCCCAGCGTGAAGATGAGGAAGTTCTGTACTGAAAGGATAATCGACTGTACCGCCAACCCTAAACCCGGGAAGGCCAGGTCGCTTGCCGGAAATCCGAAATTTCCGCTGTTATAATACATGACGGATAAATTAAACGCGCGTGTCATGTTCTTATTATATTTGAGCACCCTGGCTACAAGCGCACTGAGAAGGTATAACAGGATCAACATGGCCAGGCAAAAGACGAGCGTATCCCGGATATAATCGGAGGATAACTCGGAGGTACTCAACGTGGTGATCAGCGTGGCAGGCATGATCAGGTACAACAGGGTCTTTGTCAGGACCTGCAGGTCAAAATGAGATTTTTTTTCAATTAAAAAGCCCATCCCGATAAGGACGAAGATGGGCGCAATGATATCGAGCAGGATATGAGTCAGAGCCATTTGATGTTATCCACTAATCTCTTTCATCCAGAACCTCATACAGCCTGTCCGGATAATTTGTCAGCACCCCATCAACCCCACAGGCGATGAGCCGTTTCATTTCTGCCTTATCATCCGCATAAAAAGGATTTACTTCAAGGCAATGGGTATGGGCATTTTTTACAAACGACTCATCGACCATCGAATTACCCGGTTGTAAAATGGTACATCCTATCGCTAACGAACGATCAATATACGATGCAGAGGGCCTGGTGGATAGATTACAAATCGACCATTCAGGCTGGATCTGCCTGACAAGGCACAACGCAGCTTCGTCAGAGGCTATAAAACATGACGTGAGCATATCGGAGGTTTCAAGCTGTTTTGCGACAAGCGGTATTAATATATCCCGGTCGTGATCATAGGTTTTAATATGTATATTCAACCGGGTTTTTCCGCCGATCTGATGCAGGACTTCCTCCAGGGTTAGAAAGGATACGCCTTTAAAGCGGGCGTCCATCCAGGAACCGGCGTCCAATCGTTTAATCTCAGACAGGGTCATGTCGCCGACAGACCCGCTGCCATTGGAGGTTCGATCCACCGTGGCATCGTGAATGATAATCAGTTCATGATCCCTGGAAAGATGGATATCGAATTCTATCATGTCTACTTCCAGCTTCAACGCTTCCTCAAAAGCGATCGCTGTATTTTCAGGATATTCTCCTGAGAAGCCTCTGTGGGCAACCACTTGGATAGATTTCATATTGAATGGTCCTTCATGAGAAGTACAAAGTCGCTGGTCCCCGGCCTTCGCCGGGGTGACGAGCTGACGACGAAATACAGGTTGTTGGGGATTGAAGGTATTTATCCCTCGGGCGGTGTAAAACGACCATCTGCCGCTGTCCAGCCGCCATCGACAAATAATAGGGATCCGGTAGTATAACTGCTGGCGTCGGATGCGAGATAAACAACGGCCCCCACCATTTCTTCAGGTTTTGCCCAGCGTTTCAACATGCTTTTATCCGCATAGGCATTATACCAGTCTTCATTGCTTTTTATCTGCTGGGTCAGCGGAGTGTCCACCACTCCCGGTGCGATTGCATTAGCACGAACCCCCTTATCTGCTAACTCAACGGCAAGAGCGCGGATCATAAGGACCACACCGGACTTAGTGGCTGCATACACGCCCTGCCCCGGTTCGACGACCTGGGATCGGATACTTGAGAAGACAATGACACTCCCACCGCCGTTTGCAACCATATTCCGGGACACCTCACGAACCAGCCGGAATGTCCCTTTTAGGTTCAGATTAATCACCCGGTCGAATTCTTCATCTGTAATATCGAGAATCGGTTTTCTTACGTTGATGCCGGGGGTACTGACGAGGATATGAACCCGACCGATATGGTCCAGGCCACTCAGGATACTTTGCGGATCGCACATATCCAGGTGAATCGACTCTGCGGACCCATCGGTTTGGGTGATCTCTGAAGCACTTGCTTTTGCAGCATCTGCATCTACATCAGCACAAATGACATGAGCGCCGAATTGCGCCAGCCCCATCGCCGAAGACCGGCCGATACCACTTCCGCTGCCTACGACAAGAGCTGTCCGGTCGGATAGGTCGAAAAGCGCTTTAAAATCGAACATATTTCCCCTTTTTTTTAATTCTGAGTTCTGAGTTCCTAGTATTCAATCCCGTATCATGCTCGGAACTAGGAATTCAGAACATGATACGGGAACTTAATGAAAATTCGCTCCATAAAGTAGGACGAATTAAAAAACACCGCAAGAATAACCATGATGATAGATAGGTATTGACGATATATCATGATTTATTAATTTTCTATATTGAAACATGTATGTTTTGGATATGATCAAGGCGAAAAAGATATGCGGAAATTTCTTGTAGAATCATCGCTTCTCTTATGCATCTTGTGCACCGGATGTCTGCCGGAGAGAATTGACCTCAGGCGAGATATAGAGGGTCAACCTCTCCAGATGTTGATGCAGAAGACAGGCGCATTGCTGGAGCAATTCTCGCCGCCGAAAGGTGGTGAAGGCCGGATTATACATGAAACGCAGAAGTTATGGCACTACATGAAGGTTTCCACCAACACCCGGCTTGTTCTCATCAGAAGCCGGTATTCTATTTTGTTTAAGGTTCGAGAAACCATTATCGCCCGCTTCAATCATCCCCTGGGTACCATTGATGTGATGGCGGTGGATGATGATGTAAAAGAAAATAATGGTGTGAATCGAGGGCATCTTAAATTTGCGACCGAAGTGGAAAGTCCTTCGCCCGGTACGGCAACGGGTGTCATATATCCATTTTTCCGCACAATAAACGGCGAAACCTTCCCGCCCTCCATGCAAATGATTCTCCCATCGGGTTTTGTCGTCCCAGCAGGGTCCAATCTGGATCATAGAAAGAAATACATGAAAGATCCGGAAGCCATTGAGATATACCGGGAAATTGCCCAGGTTTTATTTGAGTTCGGCATGAGAGAGGTCGTTTTCCCTGACAGATGATGGATCGTTTCAAGGGAGTGAGGATATGATGAAATCACTGTTGGGAGCCCTATGCTTGTGTTTGATCCTTATTTTGATGGCTTGCCGTTCTACCGTACAGGAGGCTTCTGTCATAATCGAAGGAGCTGAAGCAGAAAAAATAATGTTGCAGGTGGGTGCCGCGCTCGCGGGGGCAAAACCCTCTTCAGAAGATGAAGGCCTGGTACTCAATCATCTCCAGAATCTATGGCATTACGTCCGTGTTTCCCGTAGCACAAATATCACGGTGACTCGCAAGTCGTGGATACGCGGTGGTAAACACATAGAATCCATATCTGCGATATATGACGGGGGGCCTTTTGGAATCATAACCATCAACACACAGGATAATGACGCATCCGTCTCAAACGGCATTGAAGAAGGCACCATAAAATTCTCCGAACAGGTCGACACCCCGGAAAAAGGAACAGGCCACGGGGCCATGTATCCATTCGGGAAGAAATTGGGTAATCAGGAAGTGCCGCCTTCGTTTCAACTTGAATTGCCGGGCGGCTATTATGTGCCCGCTGACGGGTTACGAGATCCTCGAAAACGCTTTATGAAACACCAGAACTCGATCGACCTGTTACAAGCCCTCTGCCAGGATACGGCTGATTTAGGATTGCGGGCTGTTGTCTTTGAGAAGGAGTGAGAATCAGGTGGTCCGTATCCAGTCTTCGTTGATGCCCAACCCGAAGCCCGGTTCATCTGACGGGATCACATATCCATTTTCAGGCATAGCCATACCCGGCCACGGTTTTACCTCCCCCAGCGGAATACCCGGATCGGTGCCGAGCCAGTATTCAGCCATAGGCGATTCAGGCATAGCAAAGGAAAAATGTTGTCCGAAGGGCGAGTTAGCGCCGCCGTGGGGTATGGTGGTGAGACCGGCGGCCTCCCCGATGATGTAAATTTTGACCGCCTCGGTCAATCCGCCGCACCAGTTGATATCCGGCTGAAGCACGTCTACACACCGATGTTCTACCAGTTGACGGAAGGCATATCGACCGTGGTGATCCTCACCCGTGGCGATCGGCATCCAGGGGACCGCTCGCTTGAGTGCAATGTGACCTTCGAGGTCGGGGGGGATGAGTGGCTCCTCCAGCCAGCGCAAACGGTAGGGACGAAGACGCTCAGCCGCCTGAATCGCAAAATCTACGTTATAAGACATGACCGGATTTATCATCAGATCGGCATCCGGACCTACCGTATCACGAGCCTGAGCCACTTTCTCCTCAAGCCGGTTTAATCCTTCCGTACCCGAATCGTAATGCACCGGATTGGTAATTTTAAAGGCCGTAAATCCAAGCTCAATAGCCCAGTCCAGATCATCACCCGTAGCATAACACCGGATCTTGTCACGGCATGGGCCGCCGAGTAAAGAATAGACGGGTTGATTTAACAGTTTTCCTTTGAGGTCCCAGAGGGCCAGATCGATCCCACTCTGTGCTACCGCCGCATGTCCTGCCGATCCCAGGCGCTGCATGGAGCGCCACATGAGGTCATTCAGGTATTCTGTCGCCAGACAATCTCGCCCTTCCAGAAGAGGAGCGAATATGGTCTCGATTACTGAGGCTACCGGCGGGCCGAACCCGCACCGACCCAATCCCCAGGTCCCATCCTCTGCAATCACCTGCACCCAGTTGACGCCTCCGCCTATCCCCGGCTGAGCGCCCGGCAGTCGTGAAAACTCGGGATATTTATTCAAGGGTAACGCTCGAGGCGACTGCTGGCTCCAGGAGGGCCGCCGCCCTTTTGTTTTTGGTGGTGCATGTGGCCTGTCAATCTGGACAAGGCGTATGGATGATATATTCATGACAATACCAGGTGATACCAATGGTCATGTGAAATACCTTGTATCCCATTTCACAACGTATTGGTTCTGGATCACGATTCCTGATCAAATCAGTCGCCCGGCGAGCGCCTTAATAGATTGAAAATCCTCGGACACCAGGAGTTGACCATAATCTTGAATATGTTCTATTTTCTTCCAGGCATGCCAGGGGTCCGTTTCGCGCCATCCACGCACCTGGGCTGAGACCAGAGCCCGTTCCGACTCAACAAATGAAGCCAGCGTGGCTGTATCCCACCCCGGCATCGCGGTGGCCAAACGGGATAACCGATCGGTGATGAGATCGGCATATGCCTTGCCCAGTTCTGGCGATGAGCCTTGCTTGATTCGGTCATCTTTACCATAATCAGGATCGCGGTCAATCCGGTCCATAGCCACCAGGTCAGGCTGAAGATGCCAGAGCAGAGAGGTTTCACCGATACCGGCATGATCACCATGATATCCGCTATCCAGAGCAAGCCAGTATTCAGGCGTTCCAAGGATGGGGATCTGCAACCGTTCCGTCATCCTCGCAGCGGTCTCCCGAACTACGATTTGCTGATTGTGCCCATAGTGACCGGTGAGCATAATGACCGCTCTGAATCCGAGGCGATGGAATTCACCACACAACTTCTCCAGCCAGGGACGCAGCAGATGATTGTCCCAGGTTGTTTCCGGTTCCATCTTGACTGTGGCGGGTTGATTCAACCCACCCATACCGCCATATAGCGGCGGATGAACGATGCCGCCTTTAGCCTTCTGTACGGCTGCGATACATAACGAATGGGCTTTGATCGAATCGAGTCCCAGCGCATTGTGGAGGCCATGCCATTCGACGGTACCCAGCGGCAGGAAACAGACGGCCAAGGCCTCCATCGCTCTGTGAAACTCATCCGGTAACATTAACTCCCATTGGCAGGTGCTTTTCCGTAGAGTCACAGGTCAAGCCTCCTCATGAAATACACAACATATTGATTTCACTCACGTGCGATGTATACATTGGAATAGATGATACTTCCAACGGTTCCATCCGGATAGCGTGTATACCCTTTCAGGCGGGGTTTACGTAATCCGAGGGTAAGGGGATGAAAGACAAAGGCTGCGGCGTAATCCCCCACCAGTATTTCTTCCGCCTGACGGTAAAGCTGAGTACGTCGGTCCGAATTCAATTCAGAACCGGCTTGTTCTACCAATCTATCAAACGCCGGATTCGACCAGTCGTGGCGGGCGGCGCCCTTGGGTTGTGAGTGCCAGGTCATATCGAGCATATTTCTTGGATCTACATAGTCGGCAACAAAACGAAGGAAGCCGAAATCCATCTCCCAATTATATAATTTACTCATATAAGCGGTCCGGTCAGCCGTACGGATTGTGACCTCCACGCCAAGATTTTCTTTCAACATACTTTGTATGGCGACGCCAACCATTTTCAGAGACGGCGTCGGCGCACGAATCCACATTTCAGGACGTGGAAACCCTCGTCCGTTAGGAAAACCGGCTTCGCGCAGCAGCTTTTTAGCTTTCGCCGGATCAAACGATTGATAGGGTTTCATCGCCTCGCCGTTATATTCCTTAAAATCAGGTGGCATCATGGAATAGGCCGGAACAGCGGTTTCTCTCAGCACGTAACGGCAAATAGCCTCCCTGTCTATCGCCCGTGCAAAGGCTTCCCGAACACGAATATCGTCGAACGGCGGTTCCAACATTTTAAAGAAGAGGTACCATGACGTCCGACCGGGTGATTTCACCAGTTCTCTACCCAGAATGGGGTGACGCTGTATTCGGTCCAGATCATTAATGTCGACCACTTCGATATCCACTTCATCATTTTCATAGGCCAGCACAGTCGCCGTAGCAGCATCCCTGAAGGGGTGAATGACTTTTTCCAGGTAGGGTTTATGGGGGCCGTTATACATGGGATCGGGTACAAAGGTCATGTGACTGCCGTTGACCCATTCGGACATTTTAAAGGAAGCGTTGGAGACGATATGGTCTACTTCCGTCCATTTCAAACCGTATTTTTCAATCGCCCATTCAGGCGCCGGATAGGCCAGGGCGAAGGAGGCGATATGAGGAAAATAGGGGGCGCTACGTTCTGTTTCAATGATCAGCGTCAAATCATCCTGCGCCCTGAGGCCCAGTCGGGTGATATCTTTTATCGTTCCCTGACTGATCGCTTTCGCATATTTAATATCGTAATAAAAAAACGCATACGGATTGGCGTTTTTTGGATCAATCATCCGACGATATCCATAGACAAAATCATGCGCGGTCACCGGTCTGCCGTCACTCCACTGTGCGCCCGGCCTGAGGTGAAATGTCCAGGTCAACCCATCATCTGAAACATCGTAAGATGTCGCGGCGGCAGGGACCGGCTGCCATAACTCATCGCGCGTCAGCAAAGGTTCAAACGGCTGTAGCGTTGATTCACCGTCGTAGAGATTAACCTGAATATCCAGACTCCGCGGTTCGGGGCTCATAGACCGGAATATTTGTTGCGCAAGGGGCGCGGCATCCTCCGGCAGGGTGCGCCCGACGGAATTAACAATCCGGGCAGATAATGGATCACTAAGATATATCACGCCTGAAAAAATAAGCGCGCCCAATAAAAGAAAGGGTACACCATATTTAATCATAACCATTCCTTTATCAATGCTATGGGGGAATAAGAGATCGGCGAACGCAGCCCATCTTTCTATAAGTTAAAACCTATCTTCCTGGAGTAAGTTTCTCCCGACATGCGTCGATACCTCGTTTATCTTCTACTCTAGTCCGCAAGCCGCCATTATTTTTATTACCGGCCCCGTAATAACAAACTCCCGGCGGCCGTTCCCGAGTCCGTTGATCAACCCATCTCATCACGTAAGGTCAAGCTCTCCTGATAGCAATCCGGAGCCTGATCGTAATGCCCTTGCTGTTGTGCCACCATCCCCAAATGACCGAGGGCGTCGTCCAGTGCCCATTCCCACCCATGTCCCGGCATAGCTTCACGCTCTCTGCCCCGGGCTCCTGCGCTTTTACAAGGTCACCCTGCCTGATAAAGCCAATCGTACTAAGCTGTCCGGCTATAGCCATTTCGCTACCTATCTCTCGTAGAAGTTCCAGATATTTTTCATGCATCGTGGGGGCTTCAACATAATCCCTCTGAGCCGCAGTCAACCTTCCCATCGCCTGGTATCCCTCGGCGATACCCCACTTGATTTCCATGTTCTTTGTGATTTCCATGTTCTTTGTGATTTCCAGGCAGTATAAGTAATCCTTATAGGCGACTTCATACTCCCCCTGGGCGAACGAAACATCGCCCAGTTGGTAGTGTAGCCTAGATACCTCCCCCATGTCCTCATCCTTCTGAGCAATTTCCAAACATTCATTTAACCAATCTCGTGCTCTGGAATAGTCGCCTTGGGCAAGGGCTAACTCGTTGATTACGTGGAAACCGGTCTTCATCCTGCCTAACTTGCTCTCTGCTTTTCCATAGAGTGCCAGTGCCTCGGCACACAACGCCTTTACTCGGTTAGAGTCGCCCTGCTTAAAAGCCACATGAGACAGTTTGACCAAGCCTGTCACGATGTCCCCCCCGTTCTCGCTCAATCGCTAATCGCTCTTCAAAGTGCCGTGTCGCCTCCGTGTAATCGCTCTGTTCTAATGCTATATTTCCTAACAGATCAAACGCACTGGCGATGTAGGGGTTATTATTTTCCTTGCGCGCCAACGTCAGCAGTTTTTCACCGGTAGAACGGGCATAGACCGGATCAGATTCTGCTGTTGCCCAGGGCAGGGTGCTGAGTGACTTCATGATGCCGGCAGTATGTTGGTTCCTGATTGCATATGGTCAGCCAATCATTCCATGATGCTGTCACGCCGTCGCGTCTTCGTTGATGTGGCTCACCGTGCCGCTGAGCTCTTCGAGCGCCGCCACGGAGAACGGCGAAGGAACGGCCGGACATTGGGCAATATAGGTATCGAGAGCATCTTGGAGTTCGACTTTGCGACTCGTTACCGAGCGGCCGTCATGGATTGATGGTTCCTTCAAACCGGGTCAACTCCAAGAAAAACTGTTCGAACTATTGATTGATGCTAAAGATGTAATAAAAAACCTATTCTCCATGATTTAATCCGTCAAGGGAAACCCGAATTTCGATTCTTTAAGTTTTACTTGACTCCCTTCCTCTCTTTTTGAAATTTGGCCCCGATCCAATTATTGAAAATTGCACCGTATCTGCTGTGCGGGATGATCCTGATTCGATGGAAAAGGCTTGACGGAGGCTGATCGAAAACTATACCTATTTGGGTTGGATCCAGTTGCCTGTTACTGATCTTATTGTTGTCTCGGTTATATTTCCAGGTTCATGCCATGCTGATAGATAAACCCTTTACATTTGATCGGGTTATACGGATTGCCATTACAGTGGGTATTGTCTGGGGTATGCTTACCCTCCTTGCCTATTTAAGTGATGTGTTGATGCCTTTTGCCGTGGCACTTCTCCTCGCCTATCTGATCAATCCTCTGGTCTCATGGATCCAAAGACGAATACGGATAAAAAAAAGGGTCTTGGCTGTTTTATTAAGTTTACTTGTCATATTAATCATAGTTGCTGTTTTTTTGATTGTTCTCATCCCCCTGATCATCGCCGAGATTACACATATGAAAAACCTGTTATCCGGCGTTATAGATACGGACCAGATTCAAGAGCAGGTATTCTTTTATGTTCCTAAGGAGATCTGGAGTTATATCACGGGTTTTATAGAAAGTGAAGAATTGATTCAACTGCTGAACTACCAGAATGTCAAAGAATTATCTCAACAGATATTGCCGGGGGTTTGGGGGGTATTCTCCGGGACCATTACCTTTTTTATAGGCCTGTTAGGCATTGTTATAATTTTACTTTATCTTGTCTTTATTTTAGTGGATTTTGAAGAAGTATCAGAAGGCTGGAAAAATCTGATTCCTCCGCAGTATAAGACGATGATCATCGCCGTGCTGGATGATTTCACATCGGCCATGCAGAATTATTTTCGCGCCCAGGCGTTAATCGCCTTTATTGTGGGGATCTTATTTGCGATCGGATTCTGGCTGATCGGCTTACCCATGGGCATTTTCCTCGGCTTATTCATTGGCCTTCTTAATATGGTGCCCTATTTACAAGTGATCGGATTAATTCCTGCGGGTCTGTTTGCTTTGATGTCTTCCCTGGAAACAGGAGAAAGCGCCTGGTTCATATTACTGATGACCCTTCTGATCTTTGTGGTGATTCAGCTCATTCAAGACGCCGTGCTGGTACCAAAGATTATGGGAAAAGTGACCGGGTTTAATCCGGCGGTCATCTTATTATCTCTATCTGTCTGGGGTAAATTATTGGGGATGTTAGGGTTGATAATCGCCTTACCGATTACATTCCTTATTCATTCCTACTATAAACGGTATATAATACCAATGGCCAAATGATGTTAAACAGCAAGCAGCGAATTATCAGAGTGCTTTGTGCATTGTACCTTGTGCTTAGCTAAAATCGTTTCATAAATCAACTATTGGAGAGGAAATTACACATGCGCAGATGGTTTATCCTGCTGATTATTTTCAGCACATTGTCGGTTATGCATTGCGGTCAGGATCAAGATGCGCAAAAATCCGGGGAAAATGTACCCACGTCTAATATGGATAGCGCGCCCCCGAACTATATGACCCCGAAAATTGTAGAAAGAGAGATCGACGTAGACGCCTTACCGGCTACGATTAAAGATTTCCACGGTATTGAATATGTATTGATCCGTCCCGGTGAATTCAGTATGGGATCTGAAACTGGTGATCTGGACGAATCACCCGTACATACCGTCCAATTTAAATATCCTTATTATATAGGAAAATATGAAGTGACGCAAAAACAATGGACATCCATCATGGGCGAGAATCCGAGTACTTTCAAGGGGGATAATCTACCGGTTGAAACAGTCTCCTGGGATAATATTCAAGCCTTTGTTCGGAAAATAAACAAATTCGAAAAAGGTAATCTGTACCGATTGCCGACAGAAGAGGAATGGGAATACGCTGCTCTGGCCGGCACCGTCGATGGGGGCGTATCCCAATTAAATCGGATAGCCTGGCATGAAGGAAATTCAAGAGAAAAGTCCCACCGTGTTGGTCAAAAGGCACCCAATGCCTGGGGGATATATGATATGTTCGGCAATGTATGGGAATGGTGCCATAATGCTTATGCGCCCTACCGTGGTTCAGATATGGTTATGGAAGACGGATTTCGTGTGATCGACGGTGGCCACGCCACAAATAATATCGTAAAAGACAATCGTGTCCTGTTCCGCGTCTTTCGCGGCGGGAGTTGGATGGTCCCCTCCACGCTGATCCGCCCTGCAAACAGGGAGAAACGAAATGCGGATTATGCGTTTGACAACATCGGTTTTCGTTTAATGAAAAAGGTGAATTAAAAGTCGAAATCAATGGTTCGTCATGATACAGCAGGCGGATATTGAGAAGACGCCTACGATAACAGTAGTGCAGAATTGGGCTTCCCAATTCAATAATCGTGAATAATCCCGTTTCTGGACATGTTGTGATAGCCTACCGGGTACCATACAGAATTTGGCTGATAAAAACTATAATCTTCTTAAATCAGACGCCAGGCATCCTTCATTGCACTTTAAGAAAATTGGTCAATACTATGCTGTCCGAATTGGCTTGTATTATCGAGCGCTTGGCATCGAAGTGCCCGATGGAGTACTTTGGTCTGGATCGGTACACACGCCGATTATGATCGAATTACAGGTTGATCTTAGTTCTTAACTTTCATGTTTAAAGAGAACGCAATATTTAAGAAGGCGAATCATTCGTACGATCGCGTCACGCCGTAACCATCCCATATCTCATGCTCAAACTCGAATTCGACCGCGGCACCATCCTGGTGCATGGCGATCAGGCCACGATTGAAGACCTTGAACTGCCCGGCTGCGCCTTCGACCACCGGGTGGCGTTGTGTCGTGCGCCGGCGCGGTACTATCGGGATATCGTCACCCGATTGACAGAAGTCCCTATTCCTTTCGAAGATGAAGCCTGCTCCTATGGAAAATTGGACCTGGCCCTTCAGGTGGACCGCACGCCGTTTCCGTATCAGCAGGAGGCTATCGATGCCTGGTGGCAGGCCAAAGGCCGGGGGATTATCGTCTTGCCGACCGGCTCGGGCAAGACCTTTGTCGCTCAACTGGCCATGATGCGCGCCCGACGCAATACGCTCATTATCGTGCCAACCATCGATTTGATACAGCAGTGGTACGGCGTTCTGTCCGGCCAGTTCGATACGGAGGTCGGCCTGATCGGCGGCGGTTATTTCGAAGTAAAACCAATTTCGGTGTCCACCTACGATTCCGCATACATTCATATGGAACGCCTGGGTAATCGATATGGGATGGTGATCTTCGACGAATGCCATCATCTGCCGGGCCCGTCGTATTTGATGACGGCCGACCTGACGCTGGCCCCGTATCGGTTGGGCCTGACCGCAACGCTCGAGCGGGAAGACGGGGGCGAAGAAAAGCTCGTTGACGCCGTCGGCCCTACCGTGTATCGCCAGGAAATAAAATCGCTGGCCGGAGAATATTTAGCCGACTATGAAACCATTAAAATCAGCGTCCGCCTGTCGCCGGAAGAACGGGAGCAATACCAGGCCTCCAGGGAGATCTACCGGGCGTTCCTCAGTCAACACCGTATCTCGATGGCCAGTTCGCACGGCTGGGTACGGTTTCTGACGATGACCTCACGTAGTGATGCGGGCCGAAAGGCGTTTATGGCCTACCGGACGCAGAAGACCATCTCGCAGGGTTCGACTGCCAAGATGCGTGTCTTAGAACGCTTGCTGTCGCAGCACCGGCAGGACCGGATGCTGATCTTCACCAGTGATAACGAGACGGTGTACCGCATCTCCCGCCGTTTTCTTATGCCCGCCATTACGCACCAGACCAAAGTCAAGGAGCGGCATGCGCTTCTCTCCGGGTTCAACGCCGGAGATTATCCTTTTCTGGTCACCTCCCGTGTACTTAACGAGGGCATTGATGTGCCTGCGGCAAATGTGGCGGTCATCCTGTCCGGATCGGGCAGTGTCCGGGAACATGTGCAGCGCCTGGGGCGTATCCTGCGGCGCGCCAAAGACAAACATGCGATTTTGTACGAGCTCGTAGCCGAACGTACAGGCGAAGAGTACGTCAGCACCCGGCGGAGGAAGCATAATGCTTACAGGTGATCTCGTTCGCGTCCGGTTTCGTAAAGGCGTTATCCAACCCCCCTATATTGTCCCCGAGGAGGAGGATCTCCTGGGATTGGCGAAAACGTTGATCGGTATTTTCGAACGCCACGTTGGATTGACCCGATATGAACTCGACGAAGAGTTGAAAGACTTTTTAGGCGCCGGGGCTGATTTCCTGGTGCATCGCGGTCTGAGTAAGCTGCTGCGGGATCGATGTGAATTCGAGATGGCTACGGATATAGAGCCGATTGAATTAAGGCAGCGAGTCTTCTCTGCGGCCGCCAACTCGTACCGCAGCACAGAGCAGGTACGTTTTGATCGCGCCACGATACTCGACGAGACAGCTCAGCAGGTGGAACGAACCCCTCAGGAGATCGATGGCGTCCTGTATGCCGACCTGAAAGAAGCCGAGCTGCTGATCGAATTCAAAGGCTGTTCACCGGAATGGTTACTGCAACGCTACAACGTCGCCCTGGCCCAGGCTGTTTTGCTGCGTGCGACCGGCATGAATCTCGTGATTGAGGGCGAGTCCGTCACCCGGTACCGCGAGGTGTTCCGTAAGATGAAGTTTTTTCAACTGCTGCATGAAATCTACCAGGAAGGTTCCGCCAAATACCATATCCATATTGACGGACCCCTTTCGATATTTAAATCCTCCCAGCGATACGGCCTGCAGATGGCCCAGTTTCTGCCGACGGTCCTGCACTGCGCCAATTGGAAAATAGACGCCGATATTCTATGGGGCATCAAACGTCGGGAGGCCACCTTCCGGTTGACCCCAGCCACTGGCCTTCAGCCCATTGGGCATAGTACCGGCCAGTGGGTGCCTGAAGAAGTCGCCTGGCTCGAGCAGCAATTCAACAAGGTGAAGACCGATTGGAAAATCTCACCCGAGGCGGAAGTAGTAAATTTGGGTGGTCAGGGTGTTCTGGCGCCCGACTATATCTTTGTGCATCAGCCTACCGGCATGAAGGTTTATATGGAAATCCTTGGCTTCTGGCGGCGTGGCGGCGTACAGACCCGTCTTGACCTGCTGAAACAACATGGTCCACCCAACCTGATCCTGGCCATATCGAAAGAGCTGGCCGTCGATGAAGAAGAGGCGGGAAATTTACCCGGTGAAATCTACGTGTTTCGCCAGACACCTATCGCCCGGAAAATCAACAAGATATTGGAATGCATGCGCGAGGCTCGCCCGGAAAAAAGCCCGCTCACCCTGGAATTGTTTGAATAACTGATGTTGCGCGGTCTTTGCGTAACATCAAATATTAAATACAACAGGACCTTCAATTGTATATGATCTTACTACCCTGCCAATAATATCTGATGGAATAAGGATCTTCCATCTTTTACTCTGCACGCTGTACTTTCTTTTAACTCGGAACTCGGAATCATCTTATACTCTGCACTCTGTACTCTATACTACCAAAGGAGCTTACATCATGAGTTGGAAATCCAACCTGTTTTCACGTCGAGACATGCTGAAAATCAGCGCCGGAGCAGGAGCCGGGCTGGCGCTGGGCAATTGGTCCGTGTTCGCTCAGAGTTCACAACCTGCCGGTTTGATTCAGCGCGCCATTCCTTCATCGGGAGAACGCCTTCCCCTTGTTGGTATCGGCACCGCCCGACGGTACAATGTAGGGACATCCGCAGAGGAACGCGCCCCGCTAAAAGAGGTGCTGAAACGGCTACCGGACCTGGGCGGCAAGCTGATCGATACCGCCCCCTCTTACGGCACGGCGGAAACCGTCGTCGGTGATCTGGTCCGCGACATCGGCAACCGGGACAGGCTGTTCATCGCCACGAAGGTACGTAAGCAGGATCTGGCAGACGCCAAAAAGGAAATCGAGCAGTCTTTCGAGATATTGCATACCGACAAGATTGATCTGATTCAGGTCCATAACCTGGTGGGCCTTGACGACGTTCTGCCCGTCCTGAGAGAGATGAAAGCCGCCGGTCGCATCCGGTATGTGGGGGTGAGCACGTCCTCTGGGCGTCAGTACGCTGATTTTATAAAGATGATGGAAATAGAAGATCTGGATTTTATTCAGGTGAATTACTCCATGACGTCTCGTACGGCGGCTGAGCGTATCCTGCCCCTGGCCAGGGATCGCGGCATGGCGGTGCTGGTTAATCTACCATACAGCCGGGGCCGGGTTTTCCAGCGTGCCGGGGATCGGCCGATACCGGACTGGGCTGCGGACTATGCGGATACCTGGGGTCAGTTCTTCCTCAAATACATCCTGGCCAATCCTGCCGTCACCTGCGTGATTCCCGGTACGGCTAAGATCAAATATCTGGAGGACAATCTGGGTGCCGCTCGTGGCCCCATGCCGGACGGCGCCATGCAAAAACGTATGGAGCAATTCTACGACGCCCTGCCGTCGTAACCTATAGGAGCAGCGTGGAGATTTCATAGAGGGCCTCGTGACTCAAATTACCGAGAAAGAAGTCGCTTCCCCGGATCAGTCGGGTTCGCCGATATATCGCCGTCTCCAGCGGCTGGTTAATGTAGAGCCGGAAGAGATCAAGGCGCTGTTCTGGGCGTTCAGTTATTTCTTTGCGATTCTGTGCGGCTATTATATTGTGCGTCCGATACGTGATGAAATGGGTATTGCCGGCGGCATCGAAAATCTGCCGTGGATGTTCACCGGCACCTTCCTGGTTATGCTGGCCGCCGTGCCGTTTTTCGGATGGGTGACGTCACGCTATCCCCGAAAGCAGTTCTTACCCTATATATACGGGTTCTTCATCTCCAATCTGCTGTTATTCTTCGGACTCTTTACCTCAGACATTACACACGCCTATGTAGCCCGGGCGTTTTATATCTGGGCCAGTGTATTCAATCTGTTTATCATATCCGTCTTCTGGAGTTTTATGGCGGATATCTTCGACACGGTGCAGGCCAAACGCCTCTTCGGCTTTATCGCAGCGGGTGGTACGGCAGGCGCTCTTATTGGTCCGATGCTTACCGCCCTGCTGGTCGTTCCCCTGGGCGCCGCCAATCTGCTGATCCTATCTGCGGTATTTTTAGGTTGGCCCATTTTATGCTTCAACCGACTGATTGCCTGGAAGGAAAAACTACAGGCCGTATCACCTGATCAAAATGAACCGGATAAGGAGACCGATGCGTTGAATATGGGCGGCAGTATATTCGCCGGTATCCATCTGGTCCTACGATCCCCGTATCTGATGGGGATCTGCTTGTTGATACTCCTTCTGTCCACTCTGGCCACGTTCCTGTATTTTCAGCAATTGCAGATCATACGAGACAATTTTTCAGACGGTTCGGAACGCACACGCCTCTTCGCTGCGATGGATTTTGTCACCAACGCGTTGACGATCATCCTCCAAGTATTCTTGACCGGCCGCATTGTAAACCGGCTGGGTACGGGATGGACGCTGGCAGTGATCCCTATCGGCCTGGGTGTCGGATTTCTGATTCTGGGCTTTTCACCGGTGCTGGCGGTGCTGATCGTGGTGCAGGTGCTGCGCCGGGCCGGTAATTATGCGATCATGCGGCCCGCCCGCGAAATGCTCTATGTGGTCCTCGGTAAAGAAGAGAAATACAAAGCAAAGAATTTTATCGATACCGTGGTCTACCGGGGCGGCGATGCCGTCAGCGCCTGGGTCTACTCCGGTTTACAGAGCCTGGGGCTATCGTTGGGCGGCATCGCGTTCGTGGCCGTACCGCTTTGCGGTTTGTGGGCCTGGACCTCTCTGAAGCTGGGACGGAAGCAGGAGAAGATGGCTGGTGATGGATGAGGCGACGATGACTTTCGAACTTTCAACATGTCTTGTAAAAGTAACCACCTCGGCGACCATCCGCATATATCAACCATCCTGGATTTGGCCATGCAACTGATCGTTTCTCGAGGATAACCTGGATATCAAAAGTGGTTTTCAGAATATCATCGGGGCCGGCCTTTCCGAAAAGTTAAGAACAAGGTAGCCCCCTCTTATTCCGCCGTTTCCGCCATCCACTTTTCGTACAGACTCTCGATGAGCGTCGTCAACTGTTTGAGTTGTTTTTCGAGGCGGTGGCCTTCCCGGCGATCGCGCTGGCTGAACGCCTCTTCCATCAGTCCCTCCATCTCTTCTTTTTCCTGCTCCATCTCCTGAATGCGCTGTTCAAGTGCACCGGCATCCTCTGAGGTCTTTTGTTTCTGCTGTTGTTTTACCCGGTATTTTCCTCGTTTGGCCACCCGACCGACCACAGCGGCGCGTTCTTCCTTGCGGACCTGCCAGAACTCGGAGAAGTTGCCCGGATACGAGATCAGATCCTGATCCCGCACTTCGATCACCCGATCCACCACTTTATCGAGAAAATACCGGTCATGAGAGACCACCAGAATGGTACCGTCGTAATTATCCAGCGCTTCTTCGATGGCTTCGCTGGCCGGGATATCAAGATGGTTGGTCGGCTCATCGAGGATCAGAAAGTTGGGCTTCAGCATCATCAGCCGGGCTAATTGCAATCTGTTGCGTTCACCGCCGGACAGGTCACCGATCAATTTATCGGCATCCGTATGGCTGAACAGAAACCGGGCCAGCACAGCAAAGGCCGCATTCACGCTAAGCGGTGCAGCTGCTCTGATTTCCTCGATGACCGTCCGGTCATCCTGCAGAACTTCCTGTTGCTGTGACGAATAACCGATCTTCAGGCTTGGACCGACGCGGATGACCGCTTGATCCCAGGCGCCGTGGGCGATGATATCACGCAGCAGCGTTGTCTTGCCGCAACCATTGGGGCCGATCAGGCCGACCCGCTCGCCGCAATCTATATCCAGGTTGGTACCACGGAAAAGCACCTGGTCTCCGAACGCCTTGCCATAGCCCCTGAGCTGTACCGCGATACGGGCATGTGAGGCGTCGGTAGCAAAGTTTACCTCTATTTTATTGGGCCCTAATATCGGTTTATCTACCGCATCTCTCGTTTCTCGCGCCAGTTGCTTCCGGCGTGCCCTGAGTCGTTTGCCCCAGGCCTTGTCCGTCCGGACGCGGGCAATCGCGGCGAACCGCTTAACAAGCGCCTCTAATTGCGCCAAACGTTTCTGATTGGCGATATAATCGGACTGCTGCGCCAGCAGATTGCGCAACCTCGTGGCTCGAAAATCGGAATAGCCGCCGTTGTAATAAGTCAATTCGCCGTTTTCAAGATGCAGGATGCCGTTGACCACCCGGTCAAGGAGATATCGGTTGTGAGAAACGATCAGGACGGCGCCTTTGAACCGCAAGATAAAATCCTCCAACCAGGCCACGCCTTCATAATCGAGATGGTTCCCCGGCTCGTCAAGCAAGAGCAGATCCGGCTCCTGAAGCAGGGCCCGTGTGAGAGAGACGACATTCTTCTCTCCACCCGACAAGGACCCTACGGGCTGTTCCATCTTGCCCTGCAACCCAAGCGCATCGACCATCGCCTGCGCCTGCTGAGGAAACCGGTCTCCTTCAATACCATCGTAGTCATCCCGCGCCCGCTGGTAACGCTGGAATGCAGCATCTATCTCTTCAGGCGAGGTGTCCGCAAGCCGTTCCTCCTGCATTCGTAAACGTGCTGAGACCGACTCATATTCAGCCGCGATACAATCCCAGACGGTCTCTTTATCCTCATAGTCTACCAGTTGCGGGACATAGCCTATCCGTACCTGTTTGGGAACAACAATCGTACCACTTGCGGGGGTCTCTTCACCAAGCAGAAGGCGCAGCATGGTCGTCTTACCGGACCCGTTGGCGCCGATCAGTCCGATCTTCTGTCCCGAACTGATGGTCGCGTTCACGTTCCGCAACACCTGATAAATGCCGTAGTTGTGGGCTATGTTTTGAAAGTTGGCGACGAGCATGGGATATCCTATCTATACTTTGTGGTCGGTACTTTGCGCTTTGTTAAAACAAATGCAAGATGCAGAGTTTAGGCACCTTTTGGCTTTTTACCAAGAACCAAGCACAAAGTACAAAGCGCATCTTGTTCTATATTATTTCAGTATGGAGGCACTATAGGCGTGCTACAGACCTGAAGAAATTCCAATATCAACCGATTGGATTGAAGAAATCAGAATACAGATATGGGGTATTGAATCGGTCCTATTGATGAATTTTATAGAGTTATCGGTATTTATCGGCTGGACCTGTTGATGTACCTCAATAGAATGCGTGTGATATATTTAAGCCATCGCATTGTGTTGCTCCTGGTTTCATAATATAGGCGTTTTGATTAAAGCTATAATATAACGACACACCGCTCGGTTGGGCGAATGAGAATCATCAGGACACCATGATCGATTTTCTCATCTCCAGGGGAGCGGCGATGAGTATGGGAGACGCCGCACGTACGGGAAAGATCGAGCTGGTCAAGGCCTTTATCGCCCTCGACTCCACTCAGGTTGACCTGGGTAAGGAGACCAGTTGGCGGCCGCTCTTCTCGGCGGCGGGCTGGGGCGGTTGATGCGGAGATTGTGCGGATGTTGACATAATGATACGGCGGTAAGGCGATTTGCCTTGGAAAATAACATCTGGGTCCCGCCACCCGCTACTCGCCCTGATCCATCGCATCAGCCAACCCCAGACCAATCAGCCTATCCGCATTTCGCCAAAGTACCTTCTCGCAGATCTCGGCGGTGATATGTCCTTCATCGCGGCAGGCCTTAAGCCATTCGATCTGCTGAAAGTCGAGTTCCACATCGGTGTGGTCGAGTCCCATCATGAGCCGGTCCTGGAACTCGTCCAGAAATTCGTAGGTAAACGAAGGGTCGCGCGTCAGGACGTTGAAACCCGAACCGGCCGACAGGTCGCCGCACAGGTTCGGATAGGCACGAAATAATCTCACCAGGGTACCACCCGGCACAATCGGAGTTGCTGAATAGCCTTCCTTCTGATCGGCAGTAAGGTCGCCGCTGATTTCACTCCAGAACGAGGCACTGTGGCCGAAGAAATACAGCTCAGGAAAGGCTTGCAGCGTTTTCTCGAAACGCGGCAAGCCGAGCTCATCGATCACGCCATAGGTGACGGCTTCCGGCGGTGAGGTGTGAAAGGTCACCGTCAAGCCCATATCCTGGCAGGCCGCGAACAACGCCCACAGTCGTGGATCGTCCCAGTACACGCGGCAGGTCAGCTCGCCCACGCCCTTAGCTCCGTGCGCGACATACTGCTCCAGCACATCGCGGAACCGCTCGGTCGTCACCCATCCGGCGCGACGTACTTCGATGTCGCAGAACGGAATGAAGCGACCGGGATACATACGGGTGATTTCGAACACCTCCCCCATGCTCTGATGTTCAGCGTTGACCTCGGCGGATGTGAGGGGCAGGATGACGGCCTTGTCGATGCCCTTTTCATCCATACGGCGTATCTGCTCTTCCGGCGACATGAAGGGCCGGTCTTTGTTGGTCTTCTTTAATATCGGCCAGCGCAGCACGTGGGCGTGTACATCGATGATCATACGGAGGACTCCTATTTGGTTTGGTGATGATCTACAGCCGAATGTTATTATTCAGCTACTACGTGCCCACATGGGTTGCAGAAAGATCCGACCGGTGTCGCCTTCCGCCTCGAATCGCACATAGGCTTCATCACCTGCTGTGTGTTCAAATCGGACACCCTGGCCCTTTGCCAATTCCTGACCACCCGCTCCCACAAAGAGGCCGGCGCATGGGGCATCGACTTCCACGGTAATATGACCATCCTGCTCTGTAATCGTCTTCAGCAATAGCCCGGTAGAGGCGTAGCACCGACCGGCTTTGGCCGCCCGTACGACCGCTTCGGGGGTATCGTCTTCAACAAGTAACATATTAAATGCATTGTCGAAATCCATCGGATCATGGAAATCATCGTTGGCGAAACCCCATACGCGATGGCCAGCGGTCAACAGCTCGTCCCAGAAGTCCGAGTACAGCGGCCAGCGGCCACCTCTTAGAGCGGTCCCCGTGCCATAGTGGCCATTGTACACTTCGATGCCATCGGGCCAGGTGCCCAGCGCCTCCAGCATGGCCCGTGTCCAGTAATCCCGTCCAGAGGCATGCGGTCTGGGATGGCAGACAATCGTGAGCAAATCACCAGCAAGTTTGAGCGCGTCTTCCAGAGAAAATTGGTAAAGGGGTTCTACCTTCGGTCCTACGAAAACAACATTCTCACGCGAACTGTACTCAAAACCTTCCAGAAAAGCCATGTCCGGATAGGCGGCTTGCATGGCCGTCAAATCGGTGACGGTATCATGATCCGTGAGGGTAATCACCCCCACGCCGAGTTCATTGTATTTCCGTACACTATCGACCAACGGCACCGAGGCACAGGCGCTGTGTTCACTACAATGGCCGTGGAAACTGCCCCGAATCCACGTGCCATTTAAATTGCGATACGGATTTTCTAATTCTGTTCCCATTGGACTTCCTTTCAGAGGGGTATGCCATTTGTTGATGGATGCCGCTAGGTGTCATCGAAAGTAAGGAGCGCCTCTTCGAGGCATTATTAGAAAGCGCTCCGCTTTGCTTTTTGTTGATTTAAAACCAATCTGGAATTATCCAGATGCCATCTCTAACCTGCATCCAATGCCCACACATCCGCCGCCGTGCCGCCGAGCATCCGGTCCCTCTGGGTATCCGTGAGGAAGTCGAATCCCTCTTGGACCAGCCGCAGTTCATCGGCCAGGCTCAGCCAGTTGTGTTTTGTTCGGTGATGCCCTGGATATCCGGTGCCCCACAGGGCCCGATCGGCACTGAAGGCATCCAACAACGCACGAACAAAGGGGTGTACATCCCGAAAGGGGAACGCTTCCTTTGATCGACCTTTTACATCTGATATCTTCACGCAGATATTCGGATGTTGTGCCAGAGACAACAACGGGGCAAAAGGGGCCAGGTCTTCGTCTACATTCGGGTAGCCCATGTGGTCGATGAGCAACGTCATATTCGGGTACCGTCGGGCGATCTCGCCGATTTGATCCGCATCTTCCGCCCGCATATGGAACTGGATCACCGCATTACGAGAAGCCAGCTCCTCCCACATGGGCCGGTTTTCCTCCGCTACCAGGATTTTTTCATCCGGATAGTAAAACGGATGAAATCGAAAACCCACCAGGCCCCGATCTGCCATCCAGTAGCGTACCTGCTCGGCATTTCCAGCAATATCCTGCGGATCGATAAGACCGTGTCCCACGAATCGATCCGGAAAACGCGCGACCGAATCGGCAATATAGCCATTGTCCCATGTAGACCAGGAGGTCTGCACCAGCACGGTCTTGTTCACCCCATTGGCGTCCATATCCTCAATTAATTCATCCGCTGTGCCAGGCTCATCCGGTTCGGATGTCCAGCTCGGCGCCGTCGGTCCCACCGGGTATTTCGGCGGATCGATCTCCCAGACATGTACGTGTGTATCAACAATCATTTAGAATGACTCCTTGCTGCAAAGGCGAAAGGAAGAGCGGAAGATAAAGCATCCCTTCGTCCTTTCATCTCGTCCTTTCATCCTTTCGTCTTTTCATCCTTACCGATACGGGTGGCGGTGATATCAACTTCTCCCATAGATGTTACTTTAACGAATAGGGCGTCTTCCGGTTCGAAAGTAAGGTGGAGGTCATACTCCCGGTCTTTGATGTCGATCGTCACTTGCCGTACCAGGGTACCTGTTGACCGCCAGTCCTCGTAAGCCATAGGATATCTGATACGTTTGGTATCGGGATGGGCGAAGAAAATATGATACGCGCCGTCAACTTCCCGGCACCAGTATTCGGGGAGGTCTTCTCCACCGACCAGGGGCGGGTGACGAAGCGCCGCGTTCAGGTCGGACGTCACCGTTGGGTAATTCATCAGTTGCGTGAGACGGTCGTCGTAATCTGACGGCGGCTGATGCCCCGGTACTTTGGAGCGGCGGGCGATACAGATGGTTGCCCCTTTCAAGGCCAGTTGGATCAGCGCCTCCAATGCCTCATGGTCCAGCCATTCTACATCCATATATAACATGGAAAAGGTTGTTTCACCATATCTTATCAGACCGTTTTCTACAGTGGCCTCTTTTAAAAATGGGGTCGAAATCCATAAAGGATGGTAGCCTTCCAGGGACGCAGGTAGATCGACCGTCTGTAGTTCCCAGTAATAGGTGGCGGCCGGCCCCTGACGCTCCTCCGGCAATCTGTGCCGCATCCAATTATCTTCCAATGGCAAATAGACCGCTACATCCGAATAGGTCTTGCCCGGTTTAAGAAACCGGCTGACCGATTCCAGATATCGATTGAAGGCGGGCAGTTCGTGGATGAACCCGCTACCGGGACCGACGTGGGTCGTGGCGTAGAAGGTATTACTGCCGCCTGGCTTATTGTACGGCATACCGTGCCAGATGATATGGTTGACGCCGTGGGCGAACACGGCATCGGCCAGGAGTTTCATATCTTCGATTTTTTCCCTACCGTGGTGCGGAGAATTCGCCGGCCAGGGTTCGTATCCGTAGAGACAGGTGAAGGTCTCGCACGTCACCACCGGCAGATCGGCCAAGGCGGCCGCCGATCCGGGGATGGCGGAGAAGAACGTCTCAAAGAGCAGGGCTTCGGATTCCGGGACATCAACCATCGCGAAAGCCGCCAGCAAGTCCGTCGGCGCCCCGTGGCACTGAACGCGACTTACCCCGCCCAGTTGATGACAGATTTCGGTATATGGTTTGAAGAACCCTTCGAGGACGGCGTCCGATAACAACTTGCGGTAGTCATAGCGCACCTGAGGATGCTCATCAATCTGCGCTTTATACGGCTCCAGGTCGTAGCCGAACCGTTCTCGGAACACCGGGTCCAGGTGGGCGCTCCACAGATTTTCCGGAAACACCTCCCACGAGTCGGAAAACATTCCGGACGTGGCGCCCTGCATCGCGGCCGTCAACGCCTCGCCGATATGACCGGCATACCGCTCCAGCACCCTGTGGTCCAGGTGGTTCAGGACATATTCTTCGCCGGAAAAGTGCAGCTCCCATGATTTCTCCAACCGCTGCGACGACAGGCCACTGAAGACCTGAGACGCATCTTCCTGCGGCACGATGCGCCCGCCGAACGGCCATTGAGTACCGAACGTAAAATCACACCCGATGCCCAGCCGATCCGCTTCCTGCTTAGTATAAGCGACCAGATCGCTCCAGCCTGCACTCAGCCACCTCGGCCCTTCTTCCGCCCCTGGCTGTGGATACATCCAGGCGATCTCAACCCCGCCGAAGTGCTGATCACACACCCAGGTGAGCTGCGTCTTGATGTCTTCTTTCTGTATCGCATCATTAAACCACCACCAGCGGGTATAGGGACGGGAGTCGAGAAAAGGGCGGTAGGTTCTGAGTAGGTCGGTGTGCATGGGAAGTTTGGGAAATGGTGAGTTGGTGAGTTGGTGAGTTAGGATAGAATAAACGACATCTTCGTATAATAAATGTTTCCAAACATGTCCATGCACGTATTTTATATCATATTGAAAAACTAACCGCCCGATCCGCGTCGTTCGCATTCTATTCCAGGAGCTTTTATGCAAGCCATCGATTTCCCACATTCGTTTTTGACCTTTCGTATTGATACGTTGAAAAAGACGCCGAGGACGGTGACGCAGAAGCCGCCGTATTCGCTCAATAACGCCCGTATTCCGTTGGACGCGTATCTGACGATTTCAGAAAGAGGGACCGACTTCTCTGAAGAATATGTCCTTGGGGTTAGTTGTAAGACGGAGCAAGTGGGGGTAGAAAAAAACATCTGGCACATGCCGAATGCAGACTTTAAACCGATTTGCTCGTCGGATACATTTATGGCCATCAAGACGTACGACCTGGCGAACAAAAGTGCCACGCTCTATCCGCCATCGCTCGGAGAGCAGCCTGAGCGGCAGATCAGCAGCATAGAGGAGTCCTTTGACAGCCTGGAAGTGGATCTGCCCCGAGTGGCCGGTCAGGTGCTGAAGACGCCGCAGGCTATTGTCGAGGCCGTGCTCGCTAACCAGATTCTGAACGCCCGGACGACCATCGAGAACGACCGATACACCGCGATACTTGAATACCCGATCAAGACCATAAACGCCAACGAGAGGGATTGGGTGTATCAGCCTGACACCGGACCGGTGCTGCTGCCGGATTTAAATCGGGATACGGAAGATCTGATGGCCGGCTTCGAGCTGGCCTTCGTCGGCTTCAACACTTCACGCTGGGTTGAATTTATCGAACGCGTCCCAACGCCGGTCGGTGAAGGGCTTAGCGTGTACCATTATTCGAAGTCGGTGCGGATGGATGTGGTGAATGAGGTGGTGCAGGTGGGCAAGTAGGCAAGTGGGCAGCGGAGAGGAAAAATACCGCAATTTTTATACATGAACCTTCCTGATATCTGTCATTGGCTTGATCAGTTCTTCAGGGGTAACGAGCAGTTCTGGCTTCTGCGTCATTTTATTACGCCAGTCGGCCTGTTCCGTCGGTACCAGCCGTGCTATTTCTTTATTGTTCCGGGTGTTCCCCCGATGGTCAATGAATCGTACAAATAACGAGTCACGAGCCGTGTAGCCGACCATCAGTCCGTTCCAATCCTTCGTATTTATATTCGTATGTATGACCATCCTTCCGGGCAGATTTACCTGGCCGGTCATTTCCTGACTGTGGGTGTGTAAAGTCAGGGTGCCTGTATTTAAAATGGGATGGACATAATCAGCTACCACCAATTCGTCGATGCCGTCGCCATCGAGATCCATTCCGGTCCAATTGGAATTGCCCAATACCTGCATCGTCTCGAACCGATACGGCAAGGTTTCCAGATCGGGCAGACCGTCGTCGCGTGATGGGCTACAAGCAAGCGCCGTCAGGAGGGTGAGGAGTAGGATGGTCAGATGCAGGTGATTATGAGTCATAATGGTAGACATCTCGACAAAAAAGATTGATCCGACGAATACGATATGTTTTCAATATGCACAGCGTGTACCATGCCTATTGATCTGGCGACTGAGGAGGTATTCAACTATTTAAAAAATACAGCCTTATCAAAGTTTAAATTAGTATTATAAAAGTAGAAGTCAACCCATTCAAATATCCAACGATTCATCATATGTTGCCGATAAACAACACATTATAGATTATATCATGTTAGAGTGTGTACAAGCGTTCGTCCCGGCGTCAAGATAGGCCTGAAAACTTTACTGATCAATGGTAATAGCAAAAGCCAAGCACGAGACCAAATCGGATTGTTTATATCAGACTGAAATAAATAGGGTTTCATTCACTCACCAAATCCACAAATCACCAATTCCACTTGGAATTCAGGCCAATTTTGTTATTTTGTATAGCTGTCAGGATACATTGGTGAATTAAGCAGAATATGGAGGCGTGACGTATGTTGCCTGTCTATCGATATCTCATCGGTATTTTCCTTGGTCTGGGTATCCTGGTTACAGGCACTCTGAGTCTGTCGGCGCGGCCCCAGCAGGAAAAAGATAAAGACGAATCGGCAGAACCGGTCGAGGATCCCATCGTAACGATCCTACGTCAGCGTGTGGATGCGTACCGGCAGACGGTGGGGATTGTCGTGGGGGAGATCCGGGGGACGCGCCGAACGGTCTACGCCCGGGGGACGCTTAACCGGGCGACGATACGCAAGACCAGCGGGATGACGGTCTTCGAGATCGGTCCGTTAAGTTCGCTGTATACCTCGGCCTTGTTGGGCCTCATGGTTAAAGACGGGGAAGTGAGTTTGAGTGATCCGGTGTCGAAATTTCTGCCCGATTCGGTAAAGATACCCGAATATAACGGCCAGCCTATCCGCCTGGAGCATCTGGCCACGCACACCTCAGGGTTGCCGAGCCTGCCGAACAATGTGATCTCTGCCGACCTGAATAATCCACTGGACGGCTACTCTGTTGATCTGCTCTATCAATTTCTTTCAACCTACCCGCTGACCTATGATGTCGGGACCACCTATGAATATTCGGAGGTCGGTATGGGTTTATTGGGGCATGTGCTGGCGTGGCAGGCAGGCAAATCGTATGACGCGCTGATCCAGGAATATATCGGCACCCCGCTCAAATTAGCGAACACCGGGAGTACGCCGACCATCTCCATGAAAACCCTGATGGCAACGGGACATGATCGAACCAGGCGTCCGATCACCGCCTGGTCGGACACCACACTGGTGGGCGGTAACGGCGTCCGCTCGAATATCCTGGATATGATGGCATTTATATCCGCCAATATGGGCATCGTCTACGTCATGCCGGAATACACCGAAGAGGATTCCATCAAATTTCAGGCGGCGTTTGAAGAGGTGATCCGACCGCGATACGCTGCCGGCAGACCGGGTGTGGAAACAGCCTTGGGCTGGAGAGCGCGAAAAGGGGCAAGAGACCGGTATACCCACTGGCTCAGTGGTCGTACAGGCGGTTTTTACAGCTTTGTCGGCTTCAATAAATTATCCCGAAGAGGCGTGATCGTGCTGTCTAATTCTTCGGTTCCTATCGACGATATCGGCTTTCATATCTTAACCCCCGGCTATCCGCTGGCGTCCCCCCCTAAACTTACTTCAACCGCGGCCCCGCAGACGTTTCAAGCCTACACCGGCACGTACGAATTCTCACCCGGCCTTACCGTAGACATCATGACCACCGATGGCAAGCTGTACGGACAGGCACCGGGCCAGATGAGAAGCGAGTTGTTTCCGGAATCAAATAGAGATTTCTTCCTTCAACAGGAAAATGCCCAGATCACCTTCGTGAAGGACGCCGCCGGTAATATCACCCATCTGCTCTTCCTGAAAAACGGCCAGACGCGTGAGGCGTGGAAGATAAGGTGAATTATGAGATATGATTTTTGAATTATGATTTAGAAGCAAAGGGTTTACGCCTATTGACGTCCCCATCACTAACCATAATTCATAATTCAAAAATCATAATTCACCCGCCTGGTCCATACGGCGCCACGCGCAGCGGCGGGTAGTTCGATCTTGCCAGGCTGTGGTCGCCGGTGGCTTCTATTTTTTGCCACATCAATGCCGTCATGGCGCGTAGTTGATCAGTATAGTCGGCCTGCTCTGCCAGGTTGTTCATCTCCCCTGAATCGTCCTCCAGATTATACAACTCATCAAAATCGAAGCCGTTGAACACGAACTTCCACGGTCCATCCCAGACGATCCGTTGCGTGAGGATCATACGGCCGCCGAAGTATTCCGCATAGCCGGTCGTATACGCTGTTTCATGCGTCTGTGGATCTTGCAGAACCGGGGCGAACGACCGGGAATCCTCGTTCTCAATGGTCGCGCAGCCGGCCAGGTCCAGCAGGGTCGGGCACAGATCATGCGAACCGATACGCGCTGAAGTCGTTACGCCCTCCGGCATGCCGGGGCCGGTCATGATCAGCGGAATATTGTAGATTTCCTCATAAGCAGAGAAATTCTTGCAGTACATGCCATGGGCGCCGAGCAGTTCCCCATGATCCGAGGTGAGCACCACAAGGGTATTATCCATCTGACCGGCCTGTTCGACCCGATCCAGTATTCGCGCGAACTGGTGGTCGATTTCCGTGATGGAGGCATAGTAGCAGGAAGCGGCTTCGCGCCGCTGGTGATCGGTCATCTGCGCCCAGACGCGAGCCGACTTGCGATAGATGCCGGGGCGGCCGGTCAGATCGTCGTGTACATTTTCTGATAACGGCATGGCCTTTACATCATATTGATCAAAGGCTTCCTGCCCTGCTATAAATGGATCGTGCGGCTCCTGCACGCTGACAAAACAGCACCATGGTCCGTCCTGTTGCAGGGCTTCATCCAGGAAATCAAGGGACAGGGCCGTGACGATGCCCATGTTGCGTTGCTCCGGCGGCAGCTCAGTCACGCCGTAGAATACACTGGCAGGGTAGCCCATGCCACCATCAAGTCGGAAGGATAATGAATAGTCTGGCTCGTACGGCCGGTCGCCTCGTAGTGCCCGGGCTTTCTGCTCGAGCAGCGCACTTTTCAGCTTACCATGCCCCATCTCGCCGCTGACCTGCCAGCCGAAATCGCTGAGCGGCTGATGCTCTTCTACATGCCACTTACCGAAATAACCGGTGCGATAGCCGGCTGCATCAAGCCGCTGGGCCCAGTGGGGATGGTGCGTACGCAGCCGGCTCTGGTCTGCCGCCACCGTGTGTGTGACGGTTAACACGCCGTGATTATGGGGCAACAGGCCGGTCATCAGACTCGCCCGCGCCGGTGAACAGACGGCATTCGGCGTATATGCCCGGGTAAACCGGACGCCTCGGGCCATCAGCCGGTCGAAATTCGGTGTCAGACAGGGATGGCCGGACTCGAAGACCCGCCCCTGCATTTGATCAGCCATCAGGAAAAGGATATTGGGTTTGGACATGATGATTGGTGAATGGTGAATGGTGAATGAAGAGACCGATTGCAGTTGGAGCCCGGTTGCTTCAGCACCGGCCGGTGTATTGGCCAGCCGGACATATCAGAACTCCCAGCCGATATTCGGCACAGGCAGCCTCAGGATCTCATCGAGCGCCGACAGTAGTTCGGGCAGGCCGTCCAGGTCATCTGTTACCGCCAGACCTGTCGCCGGGCGAACGCCGAGCCATAGGCGGGTGAAGGCCCCGACGGAGGCGGTGAGCGTGGGCAAGTGTTCGTCAATTCCCGGTTCCGCGCTCGACTCGTGTCCAAGGGTAACCACATATTGACCGCTTATGCCATGCCAGGGCGTATCGGCGTCCAGTAAATCCGAAATGGGATCATGTAGAGAAAGGTTAAACCGAACCAGGCTCCCGGTCAAATGGGTTTTTTCCAAGCAGGCTTTCAGGTTACAGATCCTGGCCTGCCAGTAAGCGGAGGCCCGGCAATGTTGCTCGTAGCCCGTTTTATGCGTCACCATCTGTCCCCGGAACGGCTGTTTGATCAAATCCTGCAATTGAATCTCCCGCGGCTCAATGAGACTGACCAGGCGAATCTGATCGCCCAATGACTTGAGCAGAGCCAGCAGTTCAAGCAGTTGATTGTAGGTCTGATAGACGAAAAATTTGAGGTGATAAGGTCCGGATTCCTCCTTGCCCTTCGCCCAGAAAAAATGCGTAAGTGCGCCATCCGGACCGTCATCATAGCCCAGACCGAAGAAACCGCCGGCGGGACACCCCAGTTCCGCTTGAACAAGCCGCGGCGGCGCCAGGCTGCAGGCGCCATGGCTGAGACATCGATCGAGCAGGCCGGCATGAACCGCCTTCCAATCATCGCTTGTCAGTCGTTTCGGCACGCGAAAAGGACCACCGACCATCAGATCCGCCGGATCAAATCGCACCTTGTGCTCGTAAGGGCCGGTGCCGAAACCAAGACGGTCGTAAAATCCCTGTTCGAACATACTGAGTACACAGATTTCAGCGCCTTCCACCACGTCTGCAGCGATACGTTCGGCCGTTAGCCGTCCGGCAAAACCTTGTTTACGAGCAACCCGACTTGTGGTCACCCCCGTAATCGCCGAAAGACAGAGATCCTCATTCAGATACCTGAATGTTCCCGGCACAGAGGTGGCGAGGCATTCAGCTTCCCCATTCAGTTCCACCACAAACGCCCGGACCACAGCCAGAAAATGATCCATCATCTGCTCTTCATCATCACTATTAATCCAATGCACTTCGCGCCAGATCCGGCGTACTGCTTTCGCATGCCGTTCGGCGTTATAGGGTCTGATCGTCATGAGTTCCTCATCATATTAATAGGTGTTATGTACTTTGTCTTTTGTACGTTCTTGAAAGTCATAGATCAGAGATAGTCGTTGACAGAAGGGTCACAGATATGTAATTCTCCCTATACGACTCCCGTTGGCCATTTTCTATTTGGCCACTTTACTCACACACAGGAGGAAATATGACTTATCGCGTACTGGATGCCTATAACCTCTGGCTGACTCTGTCCTTGCTCGTTGTGATCACCATCATGGGGTGCGGCAACGAACAACAGAAGTTGTCGGACAACACCCAGGGAAATGACGCCCCGGCCATTGACCAACGCTCTTATAACCTCGGTGCGATTGGCGCCTTCGGTGAGATGGTGGATGTGGGGGTCAAGACCCTGGCTCTCAGCGCCGTATTATCGCCTGAGGACATGGATGCGCTCGTCGAAGAAGCGGCCCGTGTCGCCAAACGGAATAACGTCGAAATATACCGGGAAAATGACTTTCTGGTGACGGACCTGTTCCCCGCATCCCCTACGGTAGGTAAACATGTGATTGTCATATACAAGGGAAAAACCAAACAGGAATATCTGGATCTCAAAGCCCGGAAAGCGCAACTGGTCGCATCAAACCAATATACCGGCGAAGCCCGCGAAGAGATTGCCCACCGCTTCGGTGAAATGCTGAGTTATCCCGAGTGGAAGATCGACGAACTGATCGAGAAAAATAGATCCGAGTGAAAAGTTCCGAGTTATACCTATTACTGTCCTTTTACTATCTTTAGCAGCTCTTCATTATCCGGTACATCGTTAAACACATCCCACTCGACATAATACCCTTCGGGATCATAGCCGACAAACGCACGGTATTTCGGACTCCCATCTTCGATCTTTTCGGAACGCATGTTAATGGCTTCGTGGGTGCTGGCGTAAGCGTACCAGTCGTCGAGACGGTCCGTCCAGAATGACATGGTTACGGCCTTCTGCTCCGTGAAGTTATGCATGCCGCGTTGTTCGTCGACCAGACCGAAATAGCCGGACGGCGAAATGGGATAGATCTTCGCCCATCCCTGGTCCACAATCAAATCGAAGCCCATCACGTCCTCGTAAAAACGCTGAATACCTGCCATATCCTTGTAATAAAACCAGACCACCGTGGCCTTAAACCCAAGCCCCGGCGGGACGGTCGTGGTTTGATCGTCGGGCGGATACACGGTGGTCGTTTTATCCAGCACGGGCATCAGCTTTTCATTTTCTTCATGGACGTTAAATCGCTCGAATTCCAGGAGATATCCTTCCGGGTCGATCGCGACAAATCCGTGGTGAGGCCGTCCTTCTTTCGGGTCGTATGGAAATTTAATCTCTACATCCTGCTTCTCGATATAATCCCACCACTCACCCAATTGATCCGTAACCAGAGCAATCGCCACGGTCTTGGGCTCACTGGACTTGTGCATCCCTTTGGTTTCATCAACCAGTGTGATAAACGAGGTCGGCGCAACCTGGAGAATCTTGGCAAAACCATAATCTGCAGCAATGTTCAACCCTAATGTCTCAGTATAAAATATGGTTGCCCGGTCAAGGTCGGTATAATAGAAAAATACATTACTGGCCGTCATACCGAAATCATTCATGGGATTCACAGGCACATGGTCCTCCTCAGGGGGCGCCGGCTGGCTGCAGCTTACGATGAGTAGAGCCATACATCCGATAACACTGAACAATCGAACCCGAAAATTATCGTTCATAAAATCCCCTTTTATGTACTTCTACTTGTGCCACAAGCCGCGGGCTGATGAGGGTATAGTTACACACTTGTTTCAATCATCTTCACACTGGCCGCATCAAGTGTCTTGTAGTCCATGATTTCGAAGCGGTTGCCGTCCACATCTGTAAGGAGAAGTCGCGTCTCCGACACCCAGAAGGTATTGTCATGTCCACGAATGACGAATTCACGGCGGCCCCGATCGGTCATCACATCCCAGTAGGCAACGCCGTACTCCATCTGTATAGAGTAGATAGACTCAATATGCGCTTTAAGATAACGTCTGGCCATTTCCTCTTCAATCACCTGCTTCGAGGTTTCATCCAGATCGTCCATGGTTTCTATGAACGCCACTTCCTCATTCTTCGAGTCCAGCAAAGCGATATATTGATTCGGATAAGCCATGGGAGAGGCCTGAACCGGACGGACTCGAATATACGACCTCGCATTCCCCACGGTCATTCGCACTGTGTTCTTCGGCGCCCGGTACACACGGATTTCATGCGCCTCATACGGCTCTGTAGGCGCATACTCGATCCCCGGTTCGAACGTCGTGTCTTTCGGGTCCTCAGTTTTTATTTCTTCGGTCATAAATCACCTCGGGATGCTGAACCACGTAGAGCACGTGAATTTCTTTTATCTTTAAACTTGCGTGTTCTTCGTGGTTTAGCTCTTTTTCTCCTTATTCGGATCGTTTTTTCCACCCCCAACGCCCAGAATAGCCGTCGTAGCATGCTGCGTTTCGACCATCCGGTAGAAGTGGCCTTTCTTTTTCATCAGCTCGGCATGGGAACCGACTTCGGCCATTTTACCTTCGTCCAGCACGACCAGCCGGTCCGCGCTGCGGAGGGTCGACAGGCGATGTGCAATCGCAAACGTCGTGCGGCCCTTGATCAGGTTGGCGATGGCCTCCTGAATCAGCTTCTCCGTGTGCGTGTCCACCGATGAGGTCGCTTCATCTAGAATCAGGATACGTGGATTGTGAATGATGGCCCGTGCGATAGCGATACGCTGTCGTTCACCGCCGGACAGCTCGCGGCCGTTTTCACCGACCTGCGTATCGTAGCCATCCGGTTTGGCACAGATAAAGTCGTGTGCGTTGGCTGCACGGGCGGCGGTCATGATTTCCGTGAGCGGCGCCTTTGGGCGGCCGTATCGTATATTCTCCGCTATCGTACCGCTGAAGAAAAACGACTCCTGCAGGACCATACCGATCTGACTGCGGAGATCTTCGAGGCTGATGTCCTTAATGTTCACCCCGTCAATGGTCAACACGCCTTCGTCAATATCATAAAACCGGCAGAGCAGGTTAATCAGCGTACTCTTTCCGGCCCCGGACTTGCCGACCAGACCGATCATCTCGCCTGATGCGACCTCCAGATTGATGTCCTTAAGTACAGGCTTGCCCGGCTCATAGGCGAAGGAGGCATCTTTGAAGACCACGTCCCCTTTTATATTCGGCACAGCCACCGGGTTCTCCTGGTCATCGGTCTCTATCGGTGTGTCGATTATTTCGAAGATTTTCTCCGCACCGCTCATCGCCCGGCTCGACCAGGTATTCAACTCACCGAACCACTGCAACGGTTCATACAGCATCCACAGGTAGCTGATGAACATCATGAGCGAACCCAGCGTAAATGTACCTTCAATGATGTCCATTCCCCCGAAATACCAGACCAGGATCAGACCGGTGGATGTCAGCATACTGAGCGTTCCGAAAAAGATAAATGTCTCTTTTTCACTTTCATAGTCTCCCCGGAATACGCCCTCGTTGTTCGTGTCGAAACGCCGCATCTCCCTTTTTTCCTGAGCGAAGGCTTTCATTACGCGGACGGAGGCCAGCATCTCACTGGTCAGACCGACCAGTTTGCCCCATCGGTGGTATTTGGTACGAAAAACCCGCATCAACCGGCCCCAGAAGAACCAGCCTCCCATAATCATCAAGGGGACAGGAATCAACACAAGCAGCGTCAATTCCCAGCTTGTAATGAATAGCAGGATCAGAATGCCGATCAGCAACAACGCGTTGCTCAGCATATACGGCACACCGTCGACCAGGAAATCCATCATACTTTCCGCATCGTTGGTCACCCGCGATATGAGCGAACCGACTTGCCGTTTATTATAAAATTTGAGTCCCAGGTGAACCAGATTGTTATACAGCTCATCGCGGATCGCCACGGTAACCTGGCCGCCCAGCCAGATGGACAACCGGCCTCTGAAAATCTCGAGGACATAGGAAAGCAGTCGGATCGCGGCGAATGCGCCTACCAGCCAGTAGAGAAGGGGCAACTTGTCCCCGGCTGCGACCTGGCTCTCAATGCCGAGTACATCATCAAGAATATGTTTCATGATAAACGGCGGGCCCAACTCGGCTACCGTAAAGAGGAGCGAAATGGCCACCATCCAGATAGCTTTCCTCTTGAATGGCTTCATGTACCCCATAATACGCTTAAGCATCGCAAGTCGATCCGTGCACAAGGCACATACGCCATTGACCTCCGGCAAAAGCCGACCGCATGTTTCGCATTTTGTCTTGTCGATTTTATCGCCAAACTCCATGGGCTTTTCTTTAATAAGCTGATCAATACTCCGGGCGATCTGCGCAAACTTTTTGCGTTGTGACGGCGTATATTGCATGAATTCGACCTGCTCATTTTCCATTTCCACATTCAATCGACCGGCGCCCACGAGTTCTTCAACCGACGCACTCTTGATATCTTTCAGATCGACCGAAGATATCCCGTTCGTGCTGTCCGGGTTAAGCCGCAAAAGCCGCTGGTCCGTCACCACCAGCCAGCGCTCTTCGAAACGCAGGTCCTCCGACAGATCGGTCGCGGCCGTAATATGGATTTTCTCTCCATCCCGCAACGACGCCCGGCACTTCTCCGCCAGCTCATCCGGCATCTTTTCTTCGTACGTCATCGAATCATTCATAAGTAATCTAGTGATTTGGTGATCTAGTGATTTGGTGATTTTGGTTGTCAATCAGACTACCCCGTAGGGCTCGCATCGTGTCCAGAAGACACATGCCATCACCAAATCAACAAATCGGGCAATTTCTTTTACTTCCCGCCTACCGCAATAATCTCCGAGGTCATCTGTTGCAAATGCACCAGATGGTGAAAATGACCGCGTTTGGCGATCAACTCTTCATGTGTGCCGACTTCAACCACACGGCCCTGATCCAGCACCACCAGGCGGCTGGCATCCCGCAACGTGGATAGACGGTGCGCGATAGCAATCGTTGTACGCCCCCCGACCAAACGACTGATAGCCTCCTGGAGTAGCTTTTCCGTCTGGGCGTCTACCGATGAGGTGGCCTCGTCCAGGATCAGAATCTTGGGATCATGCAATATTGCCCGGGCGATTGACATGCGCTGCTTCTCTCCGCCGGACAATCCGGCACCTTTCTCACCCAGAATCGTATCGTATCCATCCGCCTTGCCCAGGATAAAATTATGGGCGTTGGCCGCCCGCGCCGCTGCCACGATATCCTCGAATGAGGCATCCGGCCTGCCATAGGAAATGTTATCACGAATCGATCCATTGAACAATATAGGATCCTGCATGACCACCCCGATGTGGCTACGCACATCCTCCAATCGGATATCCCGTATATCCACGCCGTCAATTTCTATGGTCCCGTAATTGGCATCATAAAATCGGCAGATCAGGTTGATGGTTGTGGTTTTCCCTGCACCAGATTTACCTACCAGCCCGATCATCTCTCCGGCGTGGATCTCAAGATTCACATCTTGTAGGACGGGCAGCGCCGCTTCATACCCGAAGGTCACATTTTCAAACGTGATGTCGCCGTTAATACGCGGCATCGGGATGGCATTCAGGTCATCATAGGCTTCCGGGGCCGTATCTAAGACCTCGAAAATTCGCTCCGCCGCACTCATCGCCCGCGTCATCCAGCTGTTCACACGGCCCAACCACCTTAGCGGTCCATAAAACATATGAAGGTAAAAATAGAAGAGCATCAATTCACCCAGCGTCAGTTCCTGGCCAAGCACCTGATTACCACCGACCAGCCAGACGACGATAAAACCCAGAAAATTGATTAACCCCATGGTCGAAAAATAGAAGATCCACCGCGTTTCGGTCCAGTATTCAATATCAAACAGGGTCTGTGTATTTCGCTTGAACTTCGCTATCTCCCGGGGTTCCTGCGCAAAGGCCTTGACCACGCGGATACCCGACAGTGATTCCTGAATATGAGAGTAGAAATCCTCCCAGCGTCGCCAGAGACGCGTATAATAGACCCGCAGCCGCTTGTATAGCGACTTTCCCCAGTAAAAGATCAACGGCACCGGAATGAGGATGTAAATCGTCAACACCCAGTTGGTGTAAAACAGCATGCCGATGACGCCGAGGGTCGTCAACCAGCGGAGAATCAAAAACGGCAGGCCGTCAATAATAAAATGGCGCAGGTTGCGCGTGTCGTTGGTTACCCGCGACAGCAAGCCCCCTGTCCTCTGCTTGTCATGGTAGCCCAGAGAAAGCAATTCCAGGTGCTTGTACACCTCGCTACGCATATCGGACACTACGCGGGCCCCAAGCCAAGCCGTCAGCCAGCCGTTGACCATCTCCCCAAGCCAGCGGAAGACCATGAGCCCGCCCATGAGAAAGACGAGCCAGAATAGGAGATCGGCATCCTTATTGGCAAACACATCATCTACGATAAGCTGCGTAATTTTGGGAGGCAGCAGATCGGCGATGCTGATCAACAGGAACATTACCACGATCACGATGGTCTTTGTTCTATGGGTTGTCAGGTAAGTGCAGATCCGAGTAAACATGCTCCACTTGCTCACACAGGCCGAGCACAATCCGTCTTTTGTCGGCAGACGACGCCCGCATTTTTCACAGGTCACTTTGGGGAAGGTCGTCTTGACCAGAAATGGTCTGTCTTCTATAAACTGCTCGATGCCACGAGACGCTTCGATAAATTTGTCGGTGCGGCTCTGTGAATAGGTGATCAGCGGAATCGTATCTTCAGCGGTAGAAACCTCCAGACTCGATCCGCCGACCAGTGGTTCTATCTGAACTTTGGTCAGATCCGCCAACGGCACATCCCGATCCTGGTCGCTGCCGTTCAGGCCCAGCGTCATCACCCGCCGATCAGTCATAACCAGCCAGCGCGGATTGAAGTACCCGGCCGCATCGATATCGGATTCCAGTGCGATCCGGATTTCTTCGTCGGCTTCTAATAGAGGGTCTAATTTTTTGTAAATTGGATCCGGGATGGGATCAATCAGTTGCATCGAGATACCTTAAAGGCTTTAACCAACGGAGACTGTTTTATTACAGTGGACTGAAAACAGACGCATATATTCTATAATTATATGTTTAAAAAAGCAACGGCTTCATTATATAATAAAAACCGGATGCACCTTATCGACTTCTGCCCAGCGCCATCATTATCGATCCGGTTACCACCAGAACCGCACCGGCGATACTGAGCATGCTAAGCGACTCAGGCGGAATAAGATCTGGAAACAGGGTGGTGGTTATTTTTACCGTCGCTACTGTAATGACAGGAACAGTCGCCAAAACGGCGCTTACGCGGGACGCCTCCCAGTGGTTGAGCGCTTCAGCAAACGCGCCGTATGAGATAAGGGAGATCAGGCCCAGGCCGAACAGCAGTCCGATATGCACACCGCTTAGTTGAAAAACCAGCGACGGCTGTGCAAAGGGTAGAAAGGCCAGGGAGCCGATACTGTAGAATAGCAGAATCGTCGTCGAGGCTGAATAGGTTTTTAACAAGTGTTTCTGTAAGAGCGCATAGATCGCCCAGATCACCGCCGCGCCTGTAATCAGCAATACACCGAGCGTATCGTCGGTAAAGTTGATAACCATCGCGGTGAGACGCTCATTGAAAAACAGGAGCAGACCGAAAATGACGATGGCCAGGCCCACCCATTGCCGGCCCGTAAACTGCTCACGGTAGATCACCAGACTGCCCAGCAGAAAGAACAGCGATGCTTGTTGAATGACCACCTGTGCGGTACTCGGAGAGACATAGAGCAGACCGAGAATATAAAGCAGATAGTTGCCGGACATCAACAGGCCGGTCAGGAGAATGATCACGATGTGCCGCTTGCCCGGCCAGGCGGTAGTGGATAGCTTTCCGGGGCGCACGATAAACGGTGCCAGCACCGCCACAGATATCATAAACCGATACCAGGTCAGCGTGTAGACATCCAGTATCTCCAACATACCCTTCAAGGCGACCGGGAGAAATCCGAAGGCCAGCGATGTAATGATGGACAATCCCAGACCCAATGCCCAGCGCCCGGAGGGCGTATGCACTCGGCTCATGGACACGCTGCTTTATCGGCATCTTCTACAAACAGCCCATTATCCATTTTCTTTCAGTTCCCGCCTCGGCTTCACATTCGGACTCACATACGACTTCGGCCACCGATCCTGCGCCAGACCGGTCAATGTCTCATAGATTTGCCGTTTTCCATCGTTCGCCCTCGAACTTATCTCTTTCCCCCTCAAAGTCAAGTCGAAACCAAAATAGTTGACTTTGTCCCTGTAGACGTTACATTTTGCATCCAAACAGCCACAATCTCAAAACAACCTCTTCCCTCCCAGAAAAGGAGTCAGGGGTTAGGTAAATGAATACCGTCAAAGTATCCGCCAGAAACCAGAAGATCGACTGTCTTAATCGAAAGGTGCGGGATCAAGCCGTCCAGGCCATCCGCACCGACGGCTACGTCGTGTTGCACCATATTATTGATCCGGCACTCATCCGAACGCTGCAACTCAAAATGCTGGAGGACGCACCGACAATTTCAGCTCTGAAGAATCCACCCTATCAATTCGTCAAAGGCCATATTCAGCACGACCCGCCTCCGTTGAAACCGTATCTGTTCCGTGAAATTTTTTGTAATGATCTCATTATCTCAGTAACGCATGCCGTGTTGGGTCAGAAGATCAAAAATACGGCATATACCGGCAACACCAATATGCCGGGGTCGGTCCGACAACCGGTACACGCCGATCAATGCCACCTCTGGTATCATCAGGAACAGGCGCATCCGCCCTGCGCCCTGGTCGTTAACGTGCCGATTGTGGATATGACCGTTCATACCGGCAGCATCGAACTGTGGCCGGGCAGCCACCAGGATACGACCATAGGGCCAGACGATAAAATCCGTATCCCCAGAGAAAACGTACTGGCGCGACAGGATGAGTTCGGTCCCTTCCAACCGGAAATTCCTGCCGGCAGCGTACTGATACGAGACATGCGACTCTGGCATCGGGGGATGCCGAACCACAGCGAGAAACCAAGGCCTATGATCGCGATGATCCACACCTGTGAATGGTACGGGTCCTCACGCATGTCGTTCCCTGAAGGGACAGAATCGATATTCGAACACCCAGTATTAAATTCGGCTGTCGACTTCGTTAGTCATGATATTGAGTATCTCACCCGGCATAAGAGCTACGACGTGTGGGATGATGAATGGGCGACCGGCGCCCCGTTCTAACCAGGAAACAGGCCATTGTTGAATTATGATTGTTGATTTGTGAATGAAAGATCATCAACAATCACAACTCATGATTCAACACTCATAATTGCTCATCCCTGCGGGCCCCAGCGAGCGCTACGCGGTTCAACAATCATAATTCAACACTCATAATTCATAATTCACCCATGTCCCCACAACGCCTCCAATCCCTCCTCTCCCGCTTCCCCGATCTGTCCGTCCTGGTTGTCGGAGACTTCTTCCTGGATAAATATCTTATTCTTGATCCGGCGTTGACCGAGACGTCTATTGAAACCGATCTCGAGGCCTATCAGGTGGTGGAAAAAAGGTGCAGTCCTGGGGCGGCAGGCACTGTCACCTCCAACCTACATGCGCTGGGAGTCGGTACGCTGCATGCCCTTGGGGTGATCGGGGATGACGGCGAAGGGTATGAACTCAAGCAGGGTCTGGCGGCAACTAACGTACAGACCGACAGCCTGATCGAATCACCGGATCGGTTTACGCCGACCTATACCAAACCCATGATGCGGGAATCCGAAGGAGAACGGGAGATAAACCGGATCGACATCAAGAACCGGGCTCCCATGCCGCCTCATCTGGAAAATCGCCTCATCGAGCATTTGAAGGACATGGTACCTGAGGTAGACGGCATCATTATTGCCGATCAGGTGCAGGAGTGCAACTTCGGTGTCATCACGGCTCGGGTACGCGAGGAGATGGCATCACTGGCACGAGCCCATCCGGATACGTTCGTTCTGGCAGACTCTCGTGTACGCATTGGAGAATACCGGCGTATTCTACTCAAGCCGAACCGCGATGAAGCTGTAAAGGCCGTTCAGCCGAATTACGAGGGGCCAACCGATAACACATTGGCGGAACAGTGCGGTAAGAGGTTGTTTGAACAGACGCAGAAGCCGGTTTACCTGACCCTGAGCGAAGAGGGCCTGTTACTGATTACCGCCGATGGGTGCGAACATATACCGGGGGTCACCGTGCCTGCGCCGACCGATCCGGTCGGCGCAGGCGACAGCACCACCGCCGGTATCATCGCCGCCCTGTGCGCCGGCGCCTCCTATTCCGAGGCGGGCTTGATCGGCAACCTGATTGCCTCCATCACGGTCCAGCAACTCGGCGCCACCGGTACGGCCTCACCTGAGCAGGTGAGGGAAAGATACAAAGGATTGAGTGATTTGGTGATTGACTGATATGGTGATTGAAATTCTAAAGTCAAGAGCCTTATCACTCACCAACTCAGCAACTCACCATTTTTCCCCATGTCCCTCAACATCAGCCATCATCGGCCTGGTCAAATCCGGTCTCGGCGTCAGTGTTCTGGCCCAATGGGCCGTTGCGCCCGATGTCGCGACAGGAACCATAGCCGCGATACCGCTTACCGACCAGGGCTTCCACCGGCAATGGATCGCCGGTACGCTGAAAAATGTCGCAACACCGCCCTGTCTCCAAGCGTTCATCGACCTGATTGCCAACCAATCAGCAGGAAATCCTGAGCAAGGAATCCCTTAATTATGCAAAAGAAGCCACACCCGTATCATCCCTCCACCTTCTACCCTTCCACCTCTGTTTCCCAAACCTCGGAGTCTTCCTATGGCACACCCGTTCTGGTTCAACAGGATGGTCGAATACTGGAGCATGCCGCTTAACCTGGATCTGATCGACCTGGTGCGACGCGCTCGAATCCAGGTCGTGCAGGCCGGCACCTTCGGTCCGCAGTTCTACAGCCTGGCGGATGATCCCGAGGCGGATCGCCGGTGGGTCGGCATGCCGCTGGTCGGGGTGCGTGAAAATCTGGCGCATGCGGAACGAATGATCAATGGTGTTCAGGAGGCCGGGGCTCGGTTTATCGGCCAGATGAGCATGTCCTGGCATTATGGCGACCACGAAACGAACAAGGGGTTGTTCGGCGTCTGGGATACGCTCTGGACGGATGATCTCCTCGGACCCGCGCCCTGTGCGGACCCGTCCATCGCTCAGGAACGGATGCCGGACGGTTCCCTCCGCTGCCGGCCGATTGAAGGTCGGCCTTACCGGGCCTACAGCGGTTGCCTCAGCAATCCACACTGGGCTGCCATCCTCAAACCGATGATCAGAAAGGCCATCGAGCTCGGTGTGGACGGCCTGATGGTTCATCATAATTTCACGACCTTCTGCGGGTGTTCGTACTGCCAGGCTGATGTCCGTGCGCGTTTCCGTCAAGCATTCGATGAAACGGACCTGTCGGCGCTTTTCGGAACCAGCGATCTGGAGGAAATCGAAGACCTCTTCAATCCCCGTTCCGGCTGTCCGGAATCGGTCAAGCAACGCGCCGCTGACGCCATCGGCCGATGGGAACATGAACGCCGCAAGACGGTGTTCGATGAACTCTACATCACCTACGGCCGGTCCCTCAAACCGGATCTGATGCTGGCCCAGTGGTACCACAAATACAATTTCAAACCGCGTGACGAACGGAGTTTTCTGCCGAGCGGCCTATGGGCAAAAGACGAAGACTACATCTGGTACAGCCAGGGTGGTCACAAAGGGATGAGTCTCATTCGCCATGGCTATCTGACGGATATGGGCCTACCAGCCCGATTCATCTATGCCGTAGACGGTGGCCGGCCGTTCGTCATCAATAAATACGACTACCGCCGTTTCCGCCTCTCGATTGCCGAGGCGGGCGCCAATCATGCCGCCGCACCCGCCTTCCACTGGGCGCCGCAGGAGGAAGCGGCGTATAACCTCGGAGAGTATACTGGTCCGCTCATCCGCTATCATCAATTCCTTGCAGACCACGACGATCTGATTCGTGGTGCAAAACCCGCATCACAGGCGGCGCTGGTCTATCCGCGACGTGCGGAACTGGCCGGGGAAGGAGACGCTCTGGACGCGCTCAAGCGACTGGGGCGGATACTGGAAGACCATCATCTCTTGTTTGAGATCATTCTCGACGAACAGCTTACAGAGCGATGCGGTGATTTTGAGCTGCTTTTGCTGCCGAACATCAAACGGTTGTCGATGGCAGAGACGGCCTGCATCCGGCGGTTTGTCGCAAAGGGCGGAAAGCTTGTTATAACGGGTGATACCGGCGCGTTGCGACCCGATGGACAGCCGCATGAAACATCGCCGTTCAGCTCATGGCAGATCGCGCCGTTGGAACATACTTGGGGCCGGATAACCACCGAGAGAGACGGCAGCATACTGCATATCCCGACTGCCCCCTGGAAACCGGAGGACATCGATGTCACACCCGACCTGACCCTCCCGCTATATCCGTTGCCCGATCAGGACCCGTTCGGTCAGGCCTTAATGAAAGATCTGAACACCCTGCTCGACCCGCTGATGCTCGATACCGACGCCCCCTGGTTTGTTCGCGTGCGTGCCTGGCAAACGGCCGATAAAGATGCTTTCGTATTGCACTGGGTCAATTACCAACAAGACGAAGACACGGACATCGAGGTGCCTATACCGACAGGAACCTTCCAGGTTGACTACGCGTTACCACCCGGCTATAACGTGGACCATATCGAATGGTGCTACCCCGAAATGCGGGAACCGGTGACTTTGCCGCATGAGGTACATGGAGAGCGCGTACGGTTTACCATACCGGGTGTTATCGTATACGGCTTGAGCGTGATGTACGTGGCACCGAAACATATAGAGGACCACCCATAATGCCATCCGATACCCACTGGAACCCAAATCAATATCTGAAATACTCAGACCATCGCCTGAGACCCGCGCTTGAATTGTTGGACCGGATATCGATTGCATCGCCAAACATCATCTACGACCTGGGCTGCGGAACTGGCCACATCACGCGGATGCTGGCAGACCGTTGGCCTTCAGCAACCGTCACCTGTCTCGACAGCTCTGCGGACATGCTTCAGAAAGCCCGAACTGAATCCGACGAGATTCACTGGGTAGAAGTGGACATCGACCGCTGGACACCTGATCCCCGCCCTGATCTCATCTATTCAAACGCCACACTGCAATGGTTGACCGACCATCATATCCTGTTTCCCCGCCTTGTCGAATTTCTGAATCCAGGCGGATGCCTGGCCGTCCAGATGCCGCTCAGTTGGACCGCCCCTTCCCATCAACGCATGCGCGAGACGCTGGGAAACGGCGGAGAAGGCGGGCGGGCGCTTGGTACAGAAACGCTACGGCATACTGTGGCCAGAAAATGGGTGGAGGATGCCGACGTCTACTATGACCTTCTCACCGGCAGCACCACGCATCTCGACATCTGGGAAACCGAATATCTCCAGATCCTCACCGGCGAAGATCCGGTCCTCGAATGGGTCAAAGGCACAGGCCTCCGCCCCATATTAAACGGCCTGAAGGATGACGAGCGAGAGACCTTCCTCATCACCTATCGCCGCCGCTTACGCGAAGTCTATCCCGCCAAATCGGATGGTTGTACCCTCTACCCGTTCCGCCGCCTTTTTATCGTTGCCTGTGTGTGAGATAGAGACGTAGAAAAACTCAGGATTATGGATACTTGTAATACAGCTAAAGCTGCTTCGATATCCTTGATGGCCTTTCGGTCCGCCTCAAGCGCAGCCTGCAGGCTCCCTGTGGCGTCCTGCAACAAGGATGCGGTAAAACCGCTATGAGTAGCGGCGCGCTGACAGATTTCTGTGAGCTGATCTAAAACGTGGACTTCCTCCTCATAGAAGGTTATTGCCGCATGTAATGCCTGGATTGCATCGTCTTGAACATGATCTATGATCTCTCGAAGGTAGAAGGCACCGAATATTCGGTCTTATCACGGGGATGGCGGACCGCGGAGGTTTTCTGCTGTTCATCATAGCCGACCAAAAGTCCCCATTCGAACGCGCCGATGCCCTGATCGTGTTGCGCTTGCGTCATAGGTTGCCAGGCGATGACCGGCACACCCCGGTCGATGCTCGTCCTGACTTCCTCCCATGTTTGTTCTTTCAGGGTTTTGAGTTCTTCAGCACTCGGGGCGGAAACAGCCCCTTTCAGGATTGCGTTGAAGACGTGAAATTCGTAGCCGAGGTCGCTGTATGTAGACGGCTCTTCACGGTAATAACCGAAATGTCAAGAAAACCTGCTATCTCCTGATAAGAATGATCTGAAATGTAGAAGAGGAGTGTCGCCTGGCGTTCTTTCTCGGTCAGACTCTGAATCGCACGGTAAACGAGCGTATTTACTTCTTGTTGGGCAAGCTGCTCAACAGGATCAGGTGCCTGAGAAACCACGTCTTCCGCGTTCTCTAACGGCACGGTCTCAAGGCGTCTGCGTCGGGTCAGGCGGTCACACTGCTTGAAGATGATGGCGCGGAGCCAGCCTGGAAAGGTGGCCGGACCATATACTTTGGGCAAGTATCTCCAGGCTTCGACAAATGCTTCCTGCGCCGCATCTTCAGCCAGATACATATCGCCCAGCAGCGCATAGACATACCCAACGGCCATGTCCTGGAAATCCTGGACGATTTCGCCGTATGGCGATTGATTACCATTTTTTGCGCGTACCAGCAGGAGTCCAAAATCGTTCATAATGATCCTGTTTGTGTTTTGGAAGGCCTTCTATACTATAATCCCAATCTATGGGAGACATGTTGGAAAGAAAATATCAAAAAGGCGTGCAGGTTTCCCGAATTATCGATTATCTTCTGATCCATATAATAAAGGCCCCTTTGCCATTTAGTCATAATACCGTATATTGTTTAAATAATCGCCAAACACCAATCACCAAACACCAATCACCAGTGCCCCTCCCCTACCCCCCTTCCTTCTCCTGGTCCTGGATCGTCGGTATGGCCTGGCGCGATAGCCGTACGCACCGCAAGCGGCTATTGCTTTACATGGCGTCCATAATCATCGGTACAGCAGCGCTGGTAGCCATCAACACCCTGGGCAACAGCTTTCGGGAGGCGGTAGACGGCCAGGCCAGAACGCTCCTGGGGGCCGACCTGTCCATTAACAGCCGGGAGCCGTTCAGCCCGGCGGCCGAAACACTGATCGATTCCCTCGGTGGAGATCAGTCTCGAGAGATCAGTTTCACCTCCATGGTGTACTTTCCGGAAAATGGAGGGACTCGTATCGCCCAGGTGCGGGCCATGACCGGTGGTTATCCCTACTATGGCGATCTGGTGACCGATCCTGTTGAGGCGGGCAGAGCTTTCCAGGAGGCTAAAGAAGCCCTCGTGGATGACGGCCTCATGTTACAGTTCGATCTGAATGTAGGCGACGAAATTCGAGTAGGGACGGAGTCCTTCCGAATCGCCGGACGCCTGCTGAAGATTCCCGGCGAGAACGCCGCCATCAGCGTGATCGGTCCGCGGGTGTACATTCCCATGGCCCATCTCGATCCCAAACTGCAGGAACGGGGGAGCCGGGTGTCGTATAAGACCTATTTCAAGTTTGACGAGCCGGTTGATGTAGAACAGATGGTGCAGGATCTGCGTCCCGATTTACGGGCGCTTCGTCTGTCTACCGATACCATCGAAGAACGCCAGCAAAGATTGGGGCGGACGCTCGATAATATGTACCGGTTTCTTAATCTGGGCGGATTCATCGCCCTGCTGCTCGGCGGCATCGGGGTCGCCAGCGCGATTCATGCCTACATCAAGCAGAAGATAGGCACCATCGCCGTCCTTCGGTGCCTCGGCGCCGTGGCCCGACAAACTTTTTATATTTACCTGATCCAGGCGCTGGCTATGGGCCTGATTGGCTCGATAATAGGTGTACTGATCGGTCTCGGCGTCATGACCTTTCTCCCGCTTGTATTGGGTGATTTTCTGCCGGTGGATTTGACCATGAGCCTGTCCTTGAAGCCGGTGCTCCAGGGCATGTTGATCGGCTTGAGCATGACCGTGCTGTTTGCCCTGCTGCCGCTGATTGGCACCCGGAATGTGTCGCCGCTGTTGACGTTGCGTTCGTCGTTCGAAGGGGTCAATCCCCTGGCCAACGAGCCGCGGCGGTGGATCATATACGCAGCGATCGCCCTGAGTATCCTCCTCTTCTCCTTGTCCCAGACGGCTAACTGGATGCTTGGTGTTGCGTTCAGCCTTTCGCTGGGCCTCTCCTTTGCCCTGCTGTTTATGATGGCCCGGCTGATTATGTATCTGGCCAAACGATATCTCCCGGTATCCTGGAGTTATATCTGGCGGCAGAGTCTGGCCAACCTGCACCGGCCCAACAACCAGACCGTGACGCTGATGGTCGCATTGGGTCTCGGCACCCTGCTGCTGACCAGCCTGTACCTGACCCAGTACGGCCTCTTGAACGTCATCAATCTGGCCAACAGCGGCGATAATCCTAATATGGTCCTGTTTGATATCCAGTCGGATCAGAAAGAGGAGGTGGCAGAGGTGCTGAGCCGGCACGGCCTGTCTGTACTGCGGCAGGTTCCGATCGTAACCATGCGGATCGCCTCCGTCAAAGGCCAGTCCGTGGCGGACTTACGAAATGACGGCCAACAAAATGCAGCCCGAGTTCAGCCTCCGGTACAGAACCAGGGGCCACCGCAGGGTGGACGTGGCGGCGGAAGAAGGATCTGGCGGCGGGAATTCCGGGCTTCCTACGGTGAAACTCTGTCGGATGCCGAGACAATCATCGCGGGACAATGGCGTGGCAGAGTAGCTCCATCCGATACCGTATTCGTCTCCCTGGTTCCCTGGATCGCCGATAACATGGGTGTCACTCTGGGCGATGAGATTGTGTTCGATGTGCAGGGATTTCCTATTACGACCGTGGTCGGCAGCTTGAGAGGTATGGACCCGCGTCAGGTAGGAACCAACTTCGGCGGGTTTTTCTCCATCCAATTCCCCGCCGGCGTGCTGGAGCCGGCCCCGCAATTTCATGTCCTGCTCACCCGCACAAAATCGACAGCTTTATCGGCAGCCGTGCAACGCGAGGTCGTGCAAGCCTTCCCTAATGTGTCCATCATTGATCTGGATCTCGTCCTCTCTACCGTTGATGCGATCTTCGACAAGGTCTCGCTCATTATTCGTTTCATGGCCTTGTTCAGCGTCGTCACCGGCCTGATCGTGCTGGTCGGCGTGATAACGAACAGCCGTTATCAGCGCATCCAGGAAAGTGTCCTGCTCAAAACGCTCGGTGCGGTGAAAAGACAGGTTCTGACCATCATGGTCATGGAATACTTTTTTCTCGGATTCTTCGCCGTTCTCACCGGTATGATCCTCGCCATCGCCTCCTCCTGGGGCCTGGCCTTCTTCGTCTTCAACATGCCGTACACTCTACCTTTCGTACCGGTGTTAACCGTCCTCGTGGTCATCGTAGCTCTGACTGTCTTCGTTGGTCTTCTGTGCAGCCGTGGCATCCACAACCGCCCCCCATTGGAAATTCTGAGGAATGAGGTGTGAGTCAAATACTTGACATACCTCAGCCATGAAATCATACGAACAACTGACCTATCACGTCGCTGCAAGACGCCTCCGCACCCGCGCCCTCCGTGTGATCCACAATGATCCAACTTTCCACCCGCCTTCCCCCTTGTCTCCTAACATCGCCGCGCCCTCCGTGGTTAAGCGCTGAAGTTAAACCCGTTGCAACGCCTTGATCGGATCCAGGTCCGCCGCACGCACCGCCGGATACACCCCGAAGAACAACCCCACCGTACAGGCGAATCCGAATGAGAGCAGCAGCGGCCACAGAGCAAATGACACGGGTAGATCAATGATCAATCCGAAACCATACCCGGCCGCCGCCCCGACCAGCAAGCCCAATAGGCCGCCACCAGCGCTCAGAACAATGGACTCAATCAAGAACTGATGCATGATTTCTTTTCGCTGCGCACCCACCGATTTTCGCAGACCGATCTCATACGACCGTTCCGCTACAGATGCCAGCATGGTGTTCATAATTCCGATTCCACCAACAAATAACGCAAGGCCGACAATCCCCGCCACCACCGCCGTAATCATCGTGGAAAACTGCCGGACATTGTCCAGAATCTCGGTCTGCGAAAAAATCTTGAAGTCTTCGATCAGGCCCCCCAGCCGATGCCGTTTGCGCAGCACGGCGGTAATCTGTTGCGTGGCCGTCTCGATCTGATCTATCGTCCGGGCCTGCGCCATGATGGTCAACCGCGTGGGCAATCGGGCGCCGTACAGCTTGCTCGCCGTGGTAAGCGGGATAAGCAACGTATCGTCCCGGTCGGCCCCCATCATCTGACCACGCGATTCCAGGACGCCGATCACCGTGAAGTAGTGCCGGTCAATGCGGATGGTACGACCGATGACATCTTCACCGAATTTGAGATCATCCCGAACCGTAGGCCCAATCACACACACGTTGCGTCGTCGCCGGATATCAATCGACGAAAAAAACCGACCGGTCTGCAAAAACGTGTCGTTGAGTTCCAGATATTGCGGAATTGTAGCGATCATATTTGCTGTTCGTGACAAACCTCCAGCCGACAGGGAGGCCGGCAGGGAAATCTGGGGTGCCGTATACGCAACAGCCCCGCATATCGCCTGTACCGCCATCGCATCCGCATACGTCAGTTCAACACGCCGCGACCGATGTTCCGGTCCCTGAAACGGAACAATAAACAGCGCCCGAGGTCCTAACCCCTCAAATGATGCCGTCACCGCATTGGTCATCCCCTGTAGAACCAGTGATACCGATACCACCGCCGCCACCCCAATGACCACCCCCAGCGTCGTCAACAGCGACCGCATCGGATTGCTCTGCAACGCCTCCCAGGAAATCTGTATGTGCTGTATCAGTTTCATGATTTACAGAGCCTCACTTGCTCACTTGCTCACTTGCCCAGTTTGTTAATTTGTTGATTTGTTGATTAAAATACCTACTTCTTACCGCCCACCTGCCCACCTGCCGCCCTCACCTTATCCCCATCCCTCAGCACCTTCAGCATCCGCGTACTGCCCGTCACAATCACATCCCCGGCCTGCAGGCCAGCACGGATCTCAACCTGAGCATCATCGCTCAAACCGAGTGTAACCATCGTCCGGTGGATCAGGTGCCGGTCTACGACACGAAATACATATGCTCCGTCGTCATCATCGCGCACAGCCTGTATCGGCACGGCGATGACATCTTCTCTGGATGCTGTAATGACGTTACATTGAGCCGACATGCCCGGTCGTATGTCCGGAGGGGGTTGCGCCAGCGTAATCTCAATCGGAAACGTCACCGGCGCCTGTTCGCCCGCCGGACGACCTGACAGGGCAGTACGGGCAATCCGGGTGACAAGCCCCTCAAGCACCGTATCCGGCAACGCATCCACACGCACCTCGACCAATAAACCGGAACGGATGTAAGGAATATCAATTTCGTCTACCGAGGCTTGGACAATCATCGTGTTCATATCCGCGATATGCATCACCGTCGTGCCCGGTCCATAGGCCGAGCCGGTCACCGTTTCACCCGCCTCCACGGCGACATGCGCCACTATCCCGGTCATCGGCGCCCGGATAACCGTTAGTGCCACATCGTCCTGCGCCGCATCCAGCGCCGCGAAGCGCTGCTGTACACGCTCCTGTGCAGCAGCATACCGGGCTGTGTAAATCAGCACCTGATTTCGGACATTTTGCAACGATTCAACAGCCATCAGATTCCGGACCGCCAGTTGCTCTGACCGGACCGCCTTCTCCCTGGCAAACGACAGAGAGGCCCCGACGGCCTGAGCGTCTGCCGCCGCCGAAGCCAGCTCGGCCTCGGAACGTCTGACGGCGGCCAGGGCCCTGGTCGGATCAAGACGCAAAAGGACATCGCCCTCCGCCACCAGTTGCCCTTCCTGTGCAGGGATACTGGTAATACGCCCCCTGACGCCGGTCGTGACTTTTACCTGCATCACCGGCCGTACAACGCCTGCAACCGAGGTCGAGGTATGAATCGTGCCGGTACCGACACGCAACATATCTACAGGCAACCCGACCCGGCGCGTCTGCAATACCACGATGACCAATAGCGTCAATACACCCAATCCAATGCCCAGTCGAAGAAACCAGATGTTGAAACCCCATGCCTTTTCCATACGACCTCCTTTCTCGGTTCATTATAGAGACCGCTACAAAAACACAAAGACACGGACCATAAGAACATGTGATTGGTCTGCGATAGCGACCGGTCTATTCGCAATAGTCGAAAAGGAGAGAAAAATATCGTAGGAAATTTATGTTTGTAAAAAAGGCTGGCTGAATATAGAAGTTTCCGAACGTCGGAGGAGGTGGCATGCCCCAACTTTTTTTATATAATAGCAGTCGTACGCTTATACGTTTAAAATCATCGTACCAATAAAGTTGCCGGAGTACAAACATGCTGGCCAATTATCTCAAAATTGCAGGGCGGAATCTAATCAAGCATAGAGTATATACCCTCATCAATATTTCCGGGTTGGCCATAGGAATTGCCTGCTGCATTCTGATTTATCTGTTTGTCAAACATGAATGGAGCTATGATGGGTTCCACGAGAAGTCGGACCGCATCTACCGAGTTCTCATACAGGAACGGGCGCCGGACGGCAGTATCGGCTTCAGGGTTCTGCAACTACCGTCTGTTGCGGATGCCATGACGCAGGCGTTTCCCGGCATCCGACAGGCAACCCGTATCGTTCGGGGGCGGGTGACGATTATCCACGAAAATCAGCCCTTTTACGAAACGGTGTTTGAAGCCGATTCATCCCTGTTTCGGATGTTTACGTTTCCACTGGTTGCCGGCGATCCTATGACCGCGCTTCACGATCCTGGTTCCATGGTCATCAGTGAAGACATAGCCCAAAAATATCTCGGCATCACACAGGGAGGGTATCAGAAAGCGCTGGGACAACGGCTATCGATCAAGCGGAATAATACGGAATACCCATTTACCATCAGCGGTATTATGCAGAACATACCCGATAATTCCAGTCTCCAGATGGATTTCGTCATCTCCTTCGAAAACTTCGAGAACGGTAAGCTTCGTATCGGAAGCAACGATTGGGGCAGCAAAAATTCTTTGTATATCGAGTTGATGGAAGGCCAGGATCCACAGGTGCTCGAGCGGACGCTGACCCCATTTACAGCCGTCCAGTATGCGAACCGAATTGTAGGCCGACAAAACGGCGGGTATATCGGTGATGAACCTGATGACTTTCAACTGAAGCTCCAACCGTTACGGGAACTACATCTTACCCCCGGAATCCGTGCCAATTACGAAGTGCCACCGCACGATCCACTCTATTCTTATGTTCTTTCGGGCATTGGCGTGTTGATCCTTGTTATCGCCTGTATCAATTTCATGACCCTGGCGGTGGGCCGATCGTCTGGCCGGGCGCTGGAAGTGGGCATCCGTAAGGTGTTCGGCGCACACCGGCGGCAGTTGATGCGGCAGTTCTGGAGCGAAGCCGTTCTGATGAGTGGCATAGCCCTCATTCTGGGGGTGCTGATGGCTGTGGCGATTCTGCCGTTATTTAACCAGTTGACGCTACAGAATCTGGATATCCGTTATCTTGGCAACGGAGCCAGCCTTCTTACGCTGCTCGGTCTGGTCCTGTTCGTCGGGCTGATTGCAGGCAGTTATCCGGCGGTTGTCCTGTCCCGCTTCCAGCCGGTCGCGGTATTGAAAGGATCTGTAAAGACCGGCGGAAAGAACAGGCTTGTCCGCAGTCTGGTCGTCGTTCAGTACACCCTTTCCATTGCGCTCATGATAGGCACCGGCCTGATGGGGCAGCAACTGGAGTATCTTCTATCGAAAGATCTGGGGTATGAAAATGAAACTATCGTAGTCGTTCAGGCCGGTAGCGGTGGGTCATGGCCATTACTTGAAAGGTACCGAAATGCCCTGCAGGACTACGACGAAATTGCCGGTATGGTGGGTGTTGGCTATTCATTCACCCGCGGCGGCGACCGTCGCTCCTGGCAAAATGCAGACCGTGTGCCACGAGAGGCCTGGGCGTTCGGCGTAGATTACGGTTATCTTAACCTTATGAACATGGAACTGGTGGCCGGCCGGGATTTTTCGCGAGACCTGACGACCGATCCTACCGCCTCTTTACTGGTCAATGAAGCGCTCGTCAAGGAATTCGATCTTCAACAACCCATCGGCCATAAACTTACCGGTTGGGGGGATGGGTTCATGGAGGCACCGCCAGTCATCATCGGCGTGGTAAGGGATTTTAATTTCGAATCACTTCACGTGCCTGTCCGGCCGGCTATCATGACGATGCATCCGAAATATCAAGGGGGCATCGGCGCTATTCTGGTCAAGGTCAGAACGCGCAGAATGTCCGATACGATGGCGCTGCTCGAAAAACAATGGGGGCTGGTGGCACCCGAGACGCCGTTTTTCCATTCGTTCCTTGATGACGATATCGCCAATCAGTATCAGGCGGAGGAACGATGGAGTCAGATCATAGGATATGCATCGGCACTGACCATCCTGATCGCCTGTCTCGGTCTGTTCGGCCTGGCCACGTTGGCGGCCATCAATCGTATCAAAGAGATCGGCATCAGGAAAGTACTCGGTGCGTCCGTACCCGATATGGTCCAGCTTGTATCGATAGACTTCATCAAGTTGGTGGCGATCGCTGCAGTATTCGCCTGGCCCATGGCGTATTTCGGCATCAGCCGGTGGCTGGCGGCGTTCACTTACCGTATTGATATCGGCCCTTGGACGTTTCTGCTGGCGGCCCTGGCGAGCATTCTTATCGCGCTGGCGACCCTGAGTTATCATGCGATACGCGCGGCCCTGTCCAACCCGGCACAGACGCTGCGGTATGAGTGATGTAATAGACCTGGATTCTGACGACACACACCATCTACTTCCTATTCGCCTCCCGAATGCTGTCCAGCAACAGTGTACGCGGCAAACTTTCAGGCGGTGAACTCAAATCCTGCTCGCTTTCCGGATCAGCGACCAGAAAGATCCCGCGTTCCAGACCGTAACTCCCATGTCCGGCGGCGGCCTGGAGGACATCTGTGACATTCTCTTCGTTCAGAAGCCCTAAAAGACCGATTGGAACCAGGCGAACTGAAACGCCGCGATCACGTAGAAACTTGTTGTACCAGTCGGGCGGACGTTCATAAGTCAGCACGATAAACGGGCGTTCCGGGGTGCCCACGCCACGCCAGAAACCGATTTGAAACCACGACGGCTCCAACGTGCGGATAAAAGCGCCATGATGCAGGGCCGGATTTATTTCGTCCATGGCCCGCCGATACAGTTTACCCAGCCTCTCGGCATTCGATTCCAGAATTTGGTAATATGCTTCAAGATACCCCGATTTCATCAACCATTCAAATCGTTCCTTCCGCTCCAATCTCTTCATCGTATTAAAATCATCACCGCGATATAATCCGTTTTTCGCCAGATAGCGGACAAAATAAAGAAAGTGCGTATCCTCAAACGCATCGGTCCTGTTGTAGGATCGGGCATCCCGGTTGATATGCGCATCCCAGTCGTGGATGATCCCTTTTAATGCAGGATGGTCCTGGCTGTATCTTGCGATCGTCCGGGATGGGTCGAACCAGTATCGCTTTAAATAGGACATGTCGAACCAGGACGGCAGCCCGATCGGCTCACCGTGGGTATCCACGGCCTCTTGATATACGTCCTGCATGTCCTCGGGTATGCTCAAGCCGGCATACCAAGCGACGGATGAGCCGTCCAAGGCATCGGCTATAGGCTGGCCCCATGTAGCCAGAGGCATACTCTGCGCCGCCCGAGAGCCCAGTTCATAGCTGGCTACTGGAGCGACCGTCCACAAAAATTTCAAACCCAGATCAGACAGAGAGGTAACCAGAGAGGTGATACGATCATCCTGTCGGAATACATAATCCCAGATCCCGCGCAGGGGTTCTACCAGCGTTTCAGCAGCAGGAGGCCTCATGAGATCCGCAGGATGTTTTAGATTGCTCAGTACGGTTACGCGCTCAGGTAACGTACTGAGCACCGGCATCTCACTGATCCGGAATTTCGGTTTTTGAATCCCGGGAATACGGAGCACTGGAAAAGGATGTTCCGGCGACCAGGTATCAGGTTGTTCAAGCAGGGTGGTGCGAATATACCGTCCCAAACGGACCAGAAATTCAGCCAGGCGCGCTTGATCGACACGCGTGAGCGGGGTGATACCGATAGGGGGTATGGGGCGACTCAAGGTATTCAGGAGATGGCGATCAACCGCCACGACAAATCCCTTTTGTAAACGGTCGGTGCGTCCTACAGCCGCCACAGCCAATCGCCCCACATCATCGCTTGAGGCCAACAACGATGCCAGGTCTTCATCCGATTCAATGTCTTCCGGTACTTCTCGTTTGACGAAGGTCAAGGCAACAACCGGGACCGGAACCCCGACAAGGACATATTCAGAGCCCCAGCGGTTGCCGGAGACACGAACCGTGATCGTATCAGGCGTAGCCCTGACGACACGACCGTTAAATTCAGAAGGTGTCCAGTCCGTCGGGGTGGGCTGCGCCCGATTTTTATAATACAACCAGGCCCGTAATTGCTGAGGCCCTCGTAGCAGCAGTTCGATCTCTTCATCCGGGATGGCTTCCGAGGCCTGTACGCGAATACGGCGGCGAACCATTTTCACTTCTGGATCTTCGGTTATTGTCGTTTCTGTCGCCACAGGCGCCTCGTCCATCTCCGGCTCGACCAGCAACGGCTCGGCATAGACGCCGACCAGAATACGGGTGCTCGCCCGCACTGAAACAGCACCGGCCAAACCCTCCCCTACGATATGATCCGGAGCTGGTTCAAATGAGACAACAGGGCTTAATGCAACACCGGTATCGTTTGTCTTACCGACCGCATACAATCTGATATTCAGCCGGTTCATCAGCCTGTTGAACATGGACCGGTCGTGAATACCGGGATTGACCTTCCTGTCCCCTCCATATTCCGAGTCAGCCGGCGTCGCCAGAATCAAAACATTACCCCGCGCAACAAAGCCGATTGCCAACTCCGTCTCAAATAGGCTCATGCCCGGATCACCGCCGCCCATCAGAACAATGACATCGTACGTCAACGCATCCCGCCCCGTCATCGCCGGATAATACGGACGATAATGGACCTCGAACCCCGCCTCCGTAAATACGCTCATCACGCCCGCATTCTGTTCCGGATACCCCATAGCATAATCAATCACCAGCAACTTCGGCAGTTCCGCCTGTTGGGCAGATACCGTTCCGACTACAGATAGTGTGAGAAGAAAAAGGTGTATAATCAAACGCATAAGTTTCCATCCAAACAGGGTGTCATTTCTTCTTCATCCCCTGCACGCGCTGCCGAATACGCAATTCCACCGATTCGGGTAGCGGTTTCACCTCCCGCCTGGGCGCATCCGGCCTATCCGCTACCTCGACCGTACTTACACGCGGATGTGTGACGGGCTTGGGAATATAAGGTTCCTTACCAAGCAGATCGTGTAAGATCACCAGCGCAGCCTCTTTATCCGGAATCCGCCCTTTAATCTCCGTATCCGGCCCGTGCTGCACATAGATAGGCACCGGAGAACCGACGCACGACGGACAGCCGTCTTCGCATCGGCACGCGTGAATCAGCGTCCAGCACCCTTCGACGACCTGTTCCATAATGTCGTACACCTTCTGGGCAAACCCCAGGCCGCCGGGGTATTTATCATATACAAACAGGGTGGGCACACCGGTATTGGATGAATCCACCGTACCGCCGATATCCACCACATCACACATGGAAAATAAAGGAATAACCTCTGTAATAACATTCGCGATAGCCAGCATACCTTCAACCGGTAAACGTCCGGCCTCTTTGACCTTTTTCAATGTCCCCAACGGCGGCACCAGCCATACGGCATTGGTCTGCAGATCCTGCGGCGGTAAATCCAGATTGCCGTATCCAATGCTGTCACGCGATCCGAACTTGATCTTGCGGAACATGTACACGGTCGTGGTGACGGTTACATCACCAAAGTGTACCCCTGTTTTATTCCATTTCCGCTGTACCTCTTCCTGATCGACCCTGATGTTCGCTTCCGTGATCGACTGGGTATAATAATCCACATCCGCCTTACGGATATACGCGATACGCTGAGCCAGATCCAGATTATCGACGAAATAGGTCTCCGCATCGTGCAGATACACTGCCTCGGTATGCGTCTGTGTGAAGGCGCCGATCTCGTCGATGGAGCCGATGACTTGATTTTCATCGCCCGTTGTATCGACGATGGTATAGGTATTGTCATTGATATTACGCAGGCTGACCTCGGAAGCCGGGTAACCGCCGCCGGTCCAGTACCATTTGCCGTTGAGCGGTCGTACCTGACCGCTCTCCTGGAGGATGTCGAGCACGGCCGGCGCATATTCGCCGAAGAGCGTTTCGTCTTCTACGCCGATGGGCAACTCGCGGGCGGCACAACGCAAATGCCCGAGGACAATATACGGATTGGATGGATCGATGACCGCATTTTCAGGCGATTCACCAAAGAAATATTTAGGGTTCTGCATCAGATACTGATCAATCGGCGTGTTGTGCGCAATAAGGATAGCCAGGCTCTCCTCCGTTCCCCGGCCCGACCGGCCCGCCTGCTGCCATGTACTGGAAATCGTACCCGGATAGCCGACCATCAGGCTGGCCGACAGCGAACCGACATCAATCCCGAGTTCCAGAGCACTGGTGCTCGTGACACCTAACAGTTCACCTTCGAAAAGCTGACGCTCGATCTCGCGGCGTTCCTCCGGCAGATAACCACTGCGATATGCCCGTATCGAACGGGCCAGAGAAGGACTATGATGCTGTAATCCCTCCTGACAATACCGGTAAAGTAGTTCGGCCCCGTTACGGGTCCGTACAAAAGCGATCGTAGGAAAACGGCGGCGGATCAGTTCCACCATCAAATCCCGGGCGTCACTGTTGGCCGCCCGGCGTTCCACCATGGAATCATCCAGATACGGCGGATTCCAAAGGACAAACGACTTGGGTCCTTTGGGCGAGCCGTCATGATCGCCGGTAATCGTTGTCAACGACGCACCCGTGAGGTTTTCGGCCAGCTCCTGCGGGTTGGCAATAGTGGCTGAACAGCAGATAAACTGGGGATTGGCCCCGTAGTGCCGGCAGATGCGCGTCAGCCGGCGAATCACATTAGCGACATTGGATCCGAAGATGCCTCGATAGGCGTGAATCTCGTCGATAACAACATACTTCAGGCTGGAAAAGAACTCGCCCCAGCGGGTATGATTCGGAATAATACCCTGATGAAGCATATCCGGGTTGGTCAGGATGATGTTGCCCTCATCCCGAAGCTTGCGGCGGGTGTTCGGCGGTGTATCGCCATCGTAGGTACCGGCCAGAAGCGGCAGGTCCGGCAGCACCTCACGATATCGAAGTAGCCCTTTAAGCTGATCCTGCGCCAACGCCTTGGTAGGAAACAGGTACAGCGCTCTCGTACCAGGATGTTCGAGGATCGTTTCTAAAACGGGAATATTGTAACAGAGGGTTTTACCGCTGGCCGTCGAGGTCACGATGATCACATGCCCACCCGCCCGGACCGCATCGAGCGCCATCGTCTGGTGCGTGTACAATTGCCGGATGTCGAGCGCTTCGAGAATAGACTTCAAGGTAGGATGCAGCGGCTGTTCCGGCTCGGCATACTGCGCTGGCCGCTCCGGCAGCCGCTCGATCCAGGCGACTTGATCGCGGTAGTAGGTACTATGAATCAGTTCATCCAGCAGATGGGAGATGGTCATGGTAAATCAGATTTCAGACAGTCGCTTCAACAGATCCGCACAGCGATTCGAATAACCCCATTCATTATCATACCAGCCACACACTTTTACCAGACCGTTGTCAATGATCATGGTCAGATCCATATCAAAGATACAGGAAGCCGGATTATGTACGATATCGGCGGAAACGATGGGATCTTCGCAGTATTCAAGGACGCCTTTAAGGCGACCCTGTGCAGCCTCTTTAAACGCCGCATTAACTTCATCGGCGGAAGGAACTCGGTCCACCTGAACGACGAGATCGGTCAGTGAGCCGTCAGGGACCGGCACCCGGACGGCCATGCCGTTCAGCTTGCCGCTCAACTCGGGAATCACATCGCCGATCGCCTTGGCGGCGCCCGTGCTCGTGGGGATCATGGAGACGGCGGCCGATCGGGCGCGCCGCAAATCCTTATGCGCAAAATCAATAATTCGCTGATCGCTTGTATAGGCATGAATCGTCGTCATCGAACCGCGAATGATACCGAAATGATTATGCAGGACATAAGCCATCGGCCCCAGACAGTTGGTGGTGCAGGAGGCGTTTGATACAATGCGGTGTTCAGCCGTCAGGGTTTCGTCATTGACGCCCAGAACGATGGTCGCATCGACATTTGTCGCCGGCGCTGATATGAGCACCTTCTTTGCGCCCGCTTCAAGATGTGTCGCCGCTTTCTCCCCATCCGTGAAAATGCCGGTTGATTCCACCACCAGATCAACACCCCGATCACCCCAGGCCAGATCCGCCGGATTGCGCTCGGAGACGATATCGATTTTCCTGCCGTCCACGACAAGCCCGTCATCCACCGCCCCAACCGTCCCGTTATACCGGCCATGGACCGAATCATACTTCAACAAATACGCCAGCGTCGCGCTGTCCGTCAGATCATTGATGGCGATCACCTCATACCCGCCCCGATCCATCATGGCCCGAAACACCATCCGCCCGATCCGTCCAAATCCGTTAATACCCACCCGAATACTCATTCGTGTCCTATCCTCCAGAAATATAAAAACAATAGTCGCTTCGTTTACGGCTTATCCCTGCAACAATCCACGCAGCACATATTGGAGGATGCCGCCGTGGCGATAGTATTCCACTTCCACCGGCGTATCAATGCGCACCGTCACGGTCAATATTTTTGTCGAACCATCGTCGGCCGTGACGCGTACGGTAACATCCTGGCCCGGTGTGATGCCGCTGGCGATACCTTCGATGTCGAACGTTTCAAAGCCCGTCAGACCGTGCGTATCCCGGTTTTCATCGTCTTTGAACTGAAGGGGTAGAATGCCCATACCGATCAGGTTGCTACGGTGAATCCGTTCGTAATTCTCGGCGATAGCAGCTTTCACACCGAGCAGATTCGGCCCTTTGGCCGCCCAGTCCCGCGATGAACCCATGCCGTATTCCTTCCCGGCAATAACGACCAGCGGCGTGCCGTTTTCCTTATATTTCATCGCCGCATCGTAAATCGTCACCGGTTCAGTATCGGAGGATAGCTTTGTCCAGCCACCCTCGGTGCCCGGCGCCATCAGGTTGCGCAGACGGATGTTGGCGAATGTACCGCGCATCATCACCTCATGATTGCCGCGCCGGGAGCCATATGAATTAAACGCCCTCGGCTCTACGCCGTGTTCTACAAGATAGCGGCCTGCCGGGCTGTCCTTCTGGATTGAGCCGGCAGGAGAAATATGATCTGTCGTGACCGAATCGCCGACGATTGCCAGCACCCGGGCGCCGCGAATATCTTCAATTTCCGGCGGCTCATGCGACATACCCTCGAAATACGGTGGCAGCTTCACATAGGTCGATACATCATCCCACGCGTATAATTCACCAGACGGTGAGGCCAGCGTCCCCCATTGCTCATCGCCGGTAAATACGTCGGCATATATAGACTGAAATAACGGCCGTTTTACAGAGTTCCGGATGGCATCCTGCACCTCCTGAGCGGTCGGCCAGATGTCGTTCAGGTACACCTCTTTCCCCGCTTGATCCGTGCCGATCGCCTCGCTGTACGGATCGAAATCCATACGACCGGCCAGCGCATAGGCGACCACCAGCGGTGGTGAGGCCAGATAGTTGGCCTTGACGATCGGATTTACACGCCCTTCAAAGTTGCGGTTGCCGCTCAACACGGCCGCAGCCACCAGATCCGCGTCCATCATCGCATCTGATATCGGCGCCGGCACCGGACCGCTGTTGCCGATGCAGGTGGTGCAACCATAGCCGACCACATGGAAATTCAACTGCTCAAGGTAGGCGAGAAGCCCCATATCTTTTAGATAGTTCGTCACAGCCTTAGAGCCGGGCGCCAGACTGGTCTTCACCCACGGCTTACTCGACAGACCCCGCTCAACCGCTTTTTTGGCCAGCAAGCCGGCCGCGGCCATGACCGCAGGATTCGAGGTATTGGTACAACTCGTAATCGCTGCAATCACCACAGAACCGTGCTCAAGTTCGTGCGGCCCGTCATCAAGATGGACGGTCGTGGTCTTCGTCAACGTGCCCAGCGAATCCGGTGTGTGTCCATTGCTGTCGATCCACTGATCGATAGCATCCGCTGTCAGTCCCTGGTTTTCATCGGCAAGCATGACAGACAGTTCCCGGCGAAACGTCCGTTTGGACTGCGTCAGCGTCACCCGGTCCTGCGGGCGGCGTGGGCCGGACATGCTCGGCTCGATCGTGCTGATGTCCAGTTCCAGCGTCTCCGAAAAGATCGGATCGGGGGTCTCGTTGGTGCGGAACAGCCCCTGCGTTTTCATATAGGCTTCCGTCAGGGCGATGATGTCCTCGTCCCTGCCGGTCAGGTCCATATAGGCCAGCGTTTCCGCATCAATGGGAAAAAAGCCCACCGTCGCCCCGTATTCCGGGGCCATGTTGGAGATGGTAGCCCGGTCGGCCAGGCTCAGGCTGTCCAGCCCCGGGCCGTAGAACTCGACAAACTTACCAACCACGCCATGGACACGAAGCATTTGGGTCACGGTCAATACCAGATCGGTCGCCGTCGCCCCGGCCGGCAATTCACCCAACAATTTGAATCCGACGACGGTCGGTATCAGCATCGATACCGGCTGCCCGAGCATCGCAGCCTCTGCCTCTATCCCTCCAACTCCCCAACCAACCACCCCGATTCCATTGATCATCGTCGTATGAGAATCGGTGCCCACCAGCGTATCGGGATACGCCATCGTAACGCCATCCTGCTCTTGCGTATAAACCACTTTAGCCAGGTATTCGAGGTTGACCTGATGGACAATGCCCGTTCCCGGCGGCACCACATGGAAATTATTGAATGCGTTCTGTCCCCATTTCAGGAAGAGATAGCGTTCCTGATTACGTTCAAATTCCCGTTCTACATTGGCTGCAAAGGCACGTGGGGTACCGAATTCATCGACCTGTACGGAATGGTCAATGACCAGGTCGACCGCCTGTAACGGATTGATACGATCCGCATCGCCACCCAGTTGCCTGATGGCATCCCGCATCGCCGCCAGATCCACCACCGCCGGCACCCCGGTAAAATCCTGCATAAGCACCCGTGCCGGTCGAAAAGCGATTTCTTTTTCTGAACGACCGCCCGCAGCGCTCTGAACGACCGCTTCCACGTCCTCCCGGCTGACCGAAACACCGTCTTCGTGACGAAGCAGATTCTCAAGCATGATTTTTAACGAAAACGGCAATCTGCTGAGATCTCCCAAACCCGCCTGAGATGCCGTTTCAAGCGAATAATAGGTATAGGTCCGGGCTCCCACCGTCAATTCAGTCCGCGCACCGAAACTACTCAATTTATTTGATGCCATAGCGTACTCCGTGTGTCGATATATATGTTTTATAATTATATATTTTGGGTAGAGTAGGCATACGGCGTGCCGTGTGTCTACTCTCCAAACAGCGCCAATGTATCTTTTTCAGCGCGTACCTTGCTCTCTTTCTTATCCATCCATCCCATGTCGCGATAAAACTGCTCATCGTATTCCCGGGCGCGAAGGACCACCGGCATCGGCACGGCGTGGCCCATCACAAGGACCTGCTGCTTCGAGTCCAGACTGGCCAGCACGCTTTTCAGGCCAGATCCATTACTCACCCCGGCCAACACGGCCGTGATATCTTTTTCATCGTTGAGCAGGGCGATGACCTTGGTGCCGACCTGCGACAGGACTTCCTCATCGATGCCGGACGGTCGCTGATCGATGAGCAACAGCGAAACAAAATATTTTCGCATCTCACGGGCAATAACACCGAAGATCGTCTGCTTGGCGGCTAAAGGGTTGAGAAATTTATGGGCTTCTTCAATGGTGATCACCAGATGTTTCGGCTTGTCCGCCGGGTCCCGCGTGGCGAAATATTTTTCGCTGCGTGACACATATTCATGGTGAATCCGCCGGGTAATGATATTGGCCATCAAAAGATAACACAGCAGACTCGTTTGCTTTCCGAATTCCAGGACGATGCTCGTGCCGTTGTTGATATAATCCATCATCTTCTTGATGACGTTCGTGCTGGGCCTCGTCTCCGTCAGAAAGGGGAACCTCTTCAGACGCGACAGCTTGCGGTAGAGCGCGGATATGGACTCGGGATGGGCGCCGACGCTTTCGGCAAAGGCCTTGATGTCATCCTCCCCTTCGTCGAGCAACGTTTTAAGCCAGTTTTTGCCGTGTTTATTGGCAATCAGATGGGCCGCTTCCAGCGCCGTTGGATGGAGCCTGAGTTCTTCCTGTAACGACAGAATATCATCCACCCAGATCTGATCGTAGGAGATATGCACCTCGTGGTCCGCCTGCGCGCCGCGCGCCCGGGTCGCCTCCGGGTCCAGACTGAACACGGCAACGCGATTACCGAATAACTCTTTCAGTCCTTTGACAAACGTCACGCCACTGCTCGATTCCTTGCGGCCGCCCCAGCCGTACTCGCTGTGCATATCGAAAATGAAGGCGACCGCTTTCTCATTTTTGATCAAGCCGCACAACATCAAGCGGGTCAAAAACGTCTTACCGGTACCGGTCTTGCCGAATACGGCGTTACTTCGTTCCACCAGCCTGTCCAGGTTGATACAGACAGGCGTTTCCATATCCAGCGGCGATCCCATGTTGAAAAACCGACCGTCTTCTCCTTCGGCGCCGAAGACGCGACTGACATCATTTTCCGCCGCGTCATACACCGTCGAGAAGTGTGCGGGAATGGCCTTAACCGGTTTGGCGCCCTCGTCTCCGGTCAGCCGCTCTTCAAGGCCCAGCATCAGCATCGGACGCAGACTGACGGTCGCAAAGGTGCTGTGACCGCTCAGCACTTCGCGCACCAGATGATCTTCTTCGGCCGGGGGATTGATCAGTATCTCCGGATTGGTCGCATCCAGCCTCATATCGGTGATCATGGAAAAAAATTCGTTCTTCTTCCCTCTGATAACCACAAATTTGCCGGCCTTGATATCTTCAATATCCTGGGACACATCCAGTTTCATCTCCAACCCTTCAATCAGCGCCCCTTTGGTAATGACACCGATTTGAGTTGGTTCTTCACTCATAGTAGACCACTCCCTGGAAGATGAATGACAAATAACGAAGAGGAACCGTGCAGCGCTTGCTGGAGACCACAAAGATCAGAAAAGGCGAATGAGGATTTAAGACGAAGGGCGGTCTGCTCTTCGCCTTTGAACATTCACTTTTCACCATCCTTTTATCGCCCCGCAACCTAATCATCTCCTACACATCTGTCAAGTATAATCCGCTACTTAATAATAATGAGTATAAAGACTTAGTATATACAAGTTATCGGGTTCAACGTCTCCATAACCATACCTTGACAGACCTATTACCCATTTGTATCATCCAGAGGAAACGCCCAAGGAAGATACGAATGAAAAACCAATCAAAATAAGTATTAGGATATAGCCTCATGCCCATTATTGATTATTACAATCCCATCTGGGATACCACCCGTCAGGCGCTGCCTGATCGAATCTTTGAAGATGAGCACGTTATCATCGCCGGCACCTTTGAATGCGGTAACGGATGTCGGATCCAAAGGCTTGACAATAGTCAATATGCCGTCCACATTAACGTCTACGAAGAAGAAGGCTGATGACCCCGATCCTCCGCCTCCTTATGGTATGTTCTGTGATCGTGATGATGATCAGCCATGCCTCTGCTGATGCCGCCACCTGGCGCTTTGCCTCGCCGCAAACCCGGCTATTCCGCCCCCTGCTGGCCGATCCGACGGAAACACGTTTCGGTTTTTATCCTTATTTTAACAAAAATCGGCTGGAAGGCGATATCGGCGGCTCCTGGGAAGCGTTCGACGTATCCTGGGATGATCCACAGCAAACCCGCCTGCGATTCGGATTGCACGCCGGTGTGTTTACCCTCCTCCGTAAAGATGGGGTGACCTACCCCCTCGACACGGTCGACTTTCTGATCGGCATCCATACGGATGTGCAACGGGGGCTGTTTACAGGCCGGTTCGAATTTACCCATGTCAGCGCCCATCTGGCCGACGGATTCAAAGGAACACGTCCATCGATCACCTATAGCCGAGAATATTTCACGCTATACGGCGCGTATCAGTGGCCGTATATCCGCCTGTACACCAGCCTGCGCCTGTCAAACCATGCCATACCCGACACCAGAAGGTGGCGTCTGCAAGCAGGCGGTGAGCTGATCTCCGGGCGGTTGTTCGGTCATATCCCCCGGAGTTATATCGCCTATGACCTTCGATTTTTCCGGGATAACGGCGCTGTAGCCAATCAAACCATACAAGCCGGTTTTCTGATTCACAACACCGCCCGAACCGGTCTGCGCATGGCCTTTATTGTACATACCGGCCGCAACGAACACGGCCAGTTTCACGATCTGAACGATCAATATATGGGCCTGGGCCTGTTTTTTGATTTATAGCTGATGTTACACAGCAAGCAGCGCAACATCAGCGCGGGTGGCCTGTGGCGGGTAGCAGGTCGTCTGATGGTCATGGTAATCAGAATAATAGACGCCTAACCCAACGTCCTATATGGGATAGCCGGAGATTCATCATCCTATCTCTTTGTGTATATGATCGGCTATAAGCCACCCGCTACACGCACTGATGCGTAAGGTAACGTCCTTTGTATTTTGTATTTGGTACTTGGCGCTTGGTTAATCCCACTATATTTTACATCTCCTAAACTTACAGAAAATAATACGGTTATAATTCATAATTCACCATTCACCAATTCACCAATCACCATTCACCAATTTGGTATTACTCATGTCCTTTCTAATTGATCTGGAATGTGGCGCCTGCGGCGAACACCATGCGGCCGATGAATTGCAAAATCTGTGTCCTGCCTGCGGCAAGCCCCTTCTGGCGCGGTATGACCTGACCTCAGCCGGGCAGACGCTCACGAAAGAGGCCCTCGAACTTCGCGAGCCGACCCTGTGGCGATACCGGGAGGTGTTGCCGGTCAGGGAAGATGATTATATCGTCTCTCTCGGCGAAGGGGGCACCCCGCTCGTTCACACGGACCGGCTGGGCGAAACGCTCGGTATGGATGCGTTGTATATCAAAGACGAGTCCCTGAATCCCACCGGCTCGTTCAAAGCGCGGGGTTTGTGTATGGCGGTTTCTCGTGCGGCGGAGCTGGGGGCAAAAGCGCTGGCCATCCCTTCCGCCGGTAATGCAGCGGGCGCCATGGCAGCCTATGCCGCCAAAGCCGGTCTGCCGGCCTACGTATTCATGCCTCGGGATACGCCTGCGGCCTTTATTATCGAATGTTATGCCCACGGCGCCCATGTGGAATTGATAGACGGCCTCATTACGGACTGCGGCCAGATTGTTGCCGAGCGGAAAGATCAGGAAGGCTGGTTCGATGTCTCTACATTAAAAGAGCCCTATCGCATTGAAGGCAAGAAAACCATGGGCTATGAGCTGGCAGAACAGTTTGGGTGGGAACTGCCGGACGTGATCTTCTATCCGGCCGGCGGCGGCACCGGATTGATCGGTATGTGGAAGGCCTTCGCCGAGATGGAAGAGCTGGGCTGGATCGGGCCGAAACGGCCCCGGATGGTTGCAGTACAGGCTACCGGATGCCAGCCTATTGTACGGGCCTACGAAAAGAACTGGGAAGACGCCCCCGAATGGGAAAATGCACATACGCTGGCGTCCGGTCTGCGTGTACCGCGGGCCGTGGGCGATTTCCTGATGTTGCGCGCGATCCGGGAAAGCGACGGTTGTGCCATCGCTGTATCCGATGAGGAGATGATCGTCTGCGTTCGGGAAATCGGGTCCACCGAGGGAATCTTCGCCGCCCCCGAAGGCGGCGCCGTGCTGGCGGCGCTTAAAACCATGCTCAACGATGGCCGGGTCGACCGATCCGAACAGGTGGTTCTTTTTAACACCGGAAGCGGCCATAAATACGTAGATAATATGAGTGGATTAAAGGTCGATGATTAGACCTAATATAAATGAGTACACTTGAGGATGACCCTTAAACATCACATCGAATACACAGGCGTACGCCTGTTGATGCATATAACCGCCTTGTTGTCCCCATCGAGAGGTGTCTGGATAGGGGAACGAATGGGCAATCTGGCCTTCGATCTGGTCAGGAAGCGGCGGGATCTGGTGAAGCAGCACCTGGGCCGGGTATTCGGAAACGAATATGAGCCGGACGCGCTGCACAAGCTGGCCCGGAACGTATATCGCCAGTTAGGGCGATTGGCCACGGAACACGCGCGTTTACTGGCAGCGGAGACAACGGACATTCGGGATCGTATTACGGTGATCGGCGACGACCATATAGCGCAAGCCCGCCGGCAGGGCAAGGGCGTGATTCTGGTCACCGGACATTTTGGATACTGGGAACTGTTGGGCGCGAGCGTGGCGGCGCTGGGTTATCCGATGGCCGTCGTCGCTAAGGATCAGCACAATCCTGCGGTCAACGCCTTGATTATAAAAGGCCGGGAAAAATTAGGCATGAAGGTCATTTCGATGGCCGCGGCGACGCATGCAATTATGAGGACCCTGCGCCGTAATGAATGTGTCGGTCTGCTGATGGATCAGGATGCGGGGCCCGGTGGCACCTTCGTGGATTTTCTGGGCTTAGAGGCCTCGACCTATCAGGGGCCGGCGCTGTTCGCCCTGCGTTCCGGCGCCCCTATTATTCCCTGCTTTATCATCCGTGAAGGCGCCGAGCGCCACCGGATCGTCTTCGAATCACCTATTGAAGCCGTGCCGTCCGGTGATGAAACCGCCGACATACAGCGTTATACCCAGGCCTATACGGCCGTGCTGGAACGGTATGTCCGTATGTATCCGGATCACTGGTTTTGGGTCCACCGCCGATGGAAAACACGACCGCCCGCCGTATAAATGATTGATAAACAACGTATAATATTATATTTTAACATCCAAACTGAAACCCAAACCATAAGGAGCCAACACCCATGCGTCTACCCTATCTATTCACCATCTGTACAAGTATCGGCCTGCTGGTCGCAGCCTGCGGTCAAAATTCCGAGCCGGTCACAGAGGCGTCACAATCCGAAGTGATGGCCAGTTCCGCGCCGGACCAGCCGCAGACGAGCGCTGCTTCGCAATCCGCGACAGAATCTTCGGCTACCGGTATGGCCGCGGGCGTATCCTGGAATGTACCAGGCCGCTGGCTAGTCCAGGGGCCTCGCTCCATGCGCATCGCGACCTATGCCATACCACAGGCTGAAGGCGATCCAGAGCCCGGTGAATGCGCTGTGTTTTTCTTCGGCACCGGCCAGGGCGGCAGCATCGAGTTGAATATAACACGGTGGCGAGATCAGTTCGAATCAGCCGATGGAAAATCGGCTGCGCTGAACCAGCAGAAATCGACCATCAACGGCCTGACCGTAACCACCGTATCCGTAGCTGGTACCTATATGGCCTCCATGGGCCCCATGTTCCAGTCGGGAGCGGCCAAAAAGTCTGACTACAAGATGGCCGGCGCCATCATCGAAGCGCCTGAAGGCAATGTATTCATAAAAATCACCGGCCCCGCCAAAACCATCGACGCCGCTGAAGAGGAGATCAAGGCGCTATTAAGCTCACTGAAGAAGTAGAGCATGAAAGGCAGACAGAACAGTTTTTATGAGTATGGAATGAGTACTTTCAAGACTGACTTTCAAATCCCTGAAGGGCAGCAAGTTACCATCGGTGATGGGGCCCTTACTGTCGACTTGAGTGATGACGCGACAATTCAAAATTCCCGATGAGCAGCGTTTATCACCGTCCAGCGGGTGGGCGAAGCGACTCCGATGACCACGATCACGGTCGTCCAGAACTGGATCAGGGAATTTGAAGATAGGGAATGAAGGGTTTCGTGAAAAATATCTGGCGTATTCAACTTGTCAAACGTTGTCAAAAGACACTGGTTCCCAGCCTTCACCGGGATAACAAACCGGGACATATGTTAAACATATACCGCCCTTTCGTGGGAGTGACCGTACCTTCTCATTCAATGCTTTGAAAGGAACCCCATGCTGATCATCGATGCCCATCTGGACCTGTCCTGGAACGCGATCCAGGGCAACCGTAACCTGCTGGATTCCACCTATACGATCCGAGCCAGGGAACGAAAGCAGAATACGGTGGCGTTGCCGGAGATGCGCAAGGGGCGGATCGCCCTGAGTGTGGCGACGCTTTTCGGTCGTTGTACAGGGCAAGTGACGTCCCATGCCGACTATGGCTCTACGACGCAGGCATATGGCGTGACTCAAGGCCAGCTCGCCTACTATCGCGCTCTGGAGCAGGAAGGCCACGTTCGTATCATCACGGATCGGGCCGGCCTTGACAGCCATTGGGCGGCGTGGGAAGCCTGGGAGGCAAATGAGGACGGCGAACCACCACTCGGTTTTGTGATCAGTATGGAAGGCGTGGATTCGATCTTGGACGCGTCTCATCTCGAAGCCTGGTATCAGGATGGCCTGCGGCTGCTGGGCCTCACACATTACGGACCGGGACGCTATGCCGGCGGGACCGGTGTCGAAGATGGATTGACCGATCTGGCGCCGCCTTTACTCAAAGAAATGGAACGGCTCGGTATTCTGCTCGACCTGACCCACTGTTCGGACCGGTCTTTCTGGGAATCGCTCGATCATTATTCGGGCCTCGTGCTGGCCAGCCACAACAACTGTCGCGCCCTGGTCCCACATCAGCGCCAGTTCGACGACGACCAGCTACGCGCCATCATCGAACGCGACGGAGTCATCGGCGCGTCCTTCGATTGCTGGATGCTGCATCCGGGATGGACCGTCGAAAAGCCCGGCAACCGCGTCGTATCTCTTAACACCCTGGTCGATCATATGGACCATATCTGTCAGCTTGCCGGCAATGCCCGCCACGCAGCCATCGGATCCGACCTGGACGGCGGCTTCGGCGGAGAACAGTCCCCGCACGACCTGGATACCATCGCAGACGAACAGAAATTTGTCGATCTCCTTGCCGACCGGGGCTACAGCGACGATAACGTCACCGCCATTCTGCACGGCAACTGGCTCCGGTTGCTTCGGCAAGCCTGGAAAAAATAGTTTGAAATTTGAAACTTAACCATGAACCTGCTCATCATACAAACCGCCTTCATAGGCGATGTCGTGCTGGCAACGCCGTTATTACAGGCGGCGCGGGAGCAACTTGGGGCCACGTATGTCGCCGCTGTTGTACGGCCTGATGCGGGTGGACTGCTGCACCACCATCCGGCAGTTGATGAGATTATTCCATTTGATAAAAAAGGATCCGATCGGGGCTTAAAGGGGCTGATTCGTCTGAGGGGCCGCCTCCGTGCGAAGCATTTTGAGGTGGCGCTGATTCCGCATCGTTCGCTCCGTAGCGCGTTGCTGGCCCGGCTATCGCGGATTCCTGTACGCATCGGGTTCGACACGAGTGCCGGGCGGTGGCTGCTGACGCATCGGGTGCCCTATCAGACGATACATGAGGTAGAACGCAATCTGGGGCTTCTCAGTCCTTTGACTTCAGCCCCATTAAGGTCTAAGCCGAAGTTGTACCCGAATGATACGGACTATGCGGCGGCGGATGATCTGTTGAAACGCCACGACGTCAGACCGGATGAGACGCTATTCGGCATCAGTCCCGGCTCAGTGTGGGCGACGAAGCGCTGGCTGCCGGACCGGTTCGCCGAAAGCGCAAAACGACTCACGGACGAACATACGGGACGCGTGGTCCTGTTCGGCGGCGCCGATGATGAAGCGCTCTGCCGACATATTGCGGAACAATCCGGCGTATCCCCGATTAATGCAGCAGGTCCACTATCCTTACTTCAGTCAGCGGCCCTGGCCTCACGATGTGCGGTCATGATATCAAATGATACCGGTATGGCGCACATCGCTGCGGCGATGGACACGCCCGTGATCGCCCTGTTCGGACCTACTGTAGCCTCCTTAGGATTTACGCCTTATGGCGACCGACATCAGATCATAGAACAATTCCTGTCCTGCCGCCCTTGTGGCACCCACGGCGGCCCCCAATGTCCTATAGCCACCCATGCCTGCATGCAGGAAATCACCGTAAATATAGTGATGAAAACCATCTCAACTATGATTCATACCCTGAACCCTGAACCCTGAACCCCATGCGCATTGCCATCATCGGCATCATCAATCACGACACTATCGCTATGGCCAACGGTCAGGAGCTACAGGACCTGGGCGGTATTCTATATAACACCGCCGTGCTGGCTAATATGGTGGATGAGCAGACTTCGCTCTTTCCGGTGACGCGGATCGGTGAAGATTGTTATGATATGATGACCAACATCCTGGCGTCCTATCCCAATGTGGACCTCTGCGGGGTGACCATCGCACCGGAAGGGACCAGCTGCAACACCATCCGTTATGATGCCTCAATGGAGAAGGTGGAGCGTCTGACCAATCACATTGGTAGTATTCCGTTTGATCAGATCGAGCCGTTTCTGAATCATGATGCGATTCTGATTAATTTTATTATTGGAGATGATATCAGTCGGGAAACCATGCGGGAAATACGCGCCCGGTCTCAGGGTCTCATCTACCTCGATGTACACAATCTGTGCCTGGGGATTGATGAACAGGGCTACCGTTTCCATAGAGCGCAGGACCGCTGGCATGAATGGATGGAATGGGTCGATGTAGTCCAGATGAACGAGGTGGAAGCGGCTCTGTTAGCGGACAGAGAGATAGAAACAGACCAGGATTTTATCGCATTCGGCAAAATGATCCTTGGTCTGGGCCCATCTATCTATATCGCTACCCGCGGTCGGTTTGGTTCCGTCACCGTGTATCGTGACGCCGATGAAATCAAAACATTCATAAGCCCACCGGAAGCGGTAGAAGAGGTTGTTGATACTACCGGTTGCGGTGATGCTTTTGCCGCTGGATTCCTTACCGACTATCTGGTCACCCGAGACCCGGTCAGCGCCACTCAACTGGCAAGCTGGGCCGCCGGCGTGAACTGCACCCTGGCCGGTCTGTCGGAGGTAGAACGATTTCGGAAAGGATAGAAGTAGGATCAAAATCCCATTCTGACCGGGTAAACCATGTCAAAAACAATAAATCATGCTTGCTGTAGCCATCTCCTTGCCATATGTTACACATGAATTAGAATAAATTTAACCGGGAAATGTAGAAAATGACCATCAACCCGTCTGTACAATATGAAAATCGGCACATGGAGGGCAATCCATGAACACCGTGCCATAAACTCTTTTTTATTCACCTCATTACCGAACGCATGGCAAGACGGCATAAAATGGAGACCATCATAAAAACCCATAATTTGGTATACTATACTCTCTTGATGCTGTGCAGCGGCGCAGTCTTCAGCGTCAAGGCGCAACCCATCGATGCTGATTTTTCGATCGTGGCGCCCAGGATTGTTGAAAACGAAACCTCATTCAAGATCGTCGTCATGGAAATCGATTCGTTGGAGCGGCCTATCGTTCCGGGCGTCGCTGGGACCGTTACCCTCAAGGCCTTTATAGCCAACAGCTCTGGGGACACGGACACGGTTTCTATTACGCCGTCGTCATTTTCGGTTTCTGGCACCGGTTCCGACGAGTTTGAAATAACTTTGGGAGCCGTTACCAACGGTACCGCGATATACATAAAGGCGCAGGGATATGGGCTGCCCTCATTCGGCGACCATTCTAGCGGAATCATTATTGTGAATGACAGCGCGAATTTCGGCAATTTGACCACGGGTGTTGAAATTTCCGTCCCCTTCTCAGCCAATCCCAACGAGCCTTTTCCCATTTTCCTCACCCCGGTGCAACGCGTTGAAAACCAACAACAACCAGGGCATCCCACCAGTTTCAACGATCAAGTCCGCCTGGGGACCGATACAGGTTCTATTGAGCCCGAATTCGTGGATATTAACGTGGTAGCAGGTGGTTCACAGCTGGTTTATGTTACGCTGGACGGCGTCAATGCTAACATAGAGATTACGGTGGCGAGCACGGACGACAGCCTTGAGGTTTGAGAATCCAAAGTCACGTTTACCGTCAAGGACCAGGCCTTCCTCACCAACCCGTACACAATAATAGATCCCCATTTCATTATAATTGATAGCTTGAGGTTACAGGGGCCGACACTCAACGTGACGACCAGTTCGGAGTGGGAGAGCAGAATATGGCCGATTCATAAGGATTTGAACGAGACAAAGAAAGGCTGGAATCTCGTGGCAAAGATAGTCGGATCTGGTGTTGGTGGAGGCGACATTCATCTTCATTATTTAATGATCCGCCAGACCTTCCCGTTCGATTCTCTACCCGGCCTGTCCACGTTGTGGTCTGCCCTGACCATCCAAACAAATGCGCAGGGCTGGGAACCCACTCAGAATTCCGCCGATTTTCCGGACAGTCTTGCCGGCAACTACTGGGTTCGAGCCCAGTTCCTGACCGATGGAACCTTCACGCCATTGAATACGGAATTCAATGCCGATTTCAATGAATTCGATACGGTATTGCAATTGATTGAAGAAGATGGCGGCATACTCGATTTCAATGACGATAATGGTGACGGTGACGGTGATGGTGATGGTGGTCAACAGGGAGAAACGCTGGCGGACTTCGGTGTGAAGGGGTCCCGCTGGGACACGCGCATGTTTGAATCGGTGCGCCCCGATTCGGGTCACGTGTTTCACATGATCGCCGATTTCGCGATTCCGATTGTAGACATTGATGAGGATACCACTGGGGCGGAAAAACACCCAATAAGCCTGTTACTGTCCTTCGTTCCGACAGATTCAGCGCCACCGGCCATTCCCGACACGGTGTGGAACGCGGGCTTTGTGGTCGAGCCCACGGATTTCAGCAACATAACCGGTGATGCTCTGGACAGCGATTTTTCAGGCTCGTACTATGCGCGGTTGAGTGTTCTCGGCGGGACGAATGGTGACAATCAAGGTGACCTGGGACGTAGCAGCCAGATTAACACCACCGGCCAGCTTCAATTTTCTACGAAGCTGGTACTGGAATCATCTAACGGTAGACCGGGAGAAACTGTGACGAATCGGGTCGTCCTGCAAAACCAGGATGGACAGACGGCAGCGGGACTTCAATTCGATGTGATGGCTGATCTGGGTGCGACGTTCCTGGGCGTCGTGAACCATCTATCCGGATTTACCATCTCTTCAGCTCATATAGAAGACAGGGTCAGATTCCTCGTTATAAGTATTAAAGGCAACTCCATACCATCCGGGAATACCACACTGATGGAACTCGTGTACCAACTGGATAATGAGTTGAATCACGGAAGCCAAATCGGCCTGACGATATCGGGGAGTATTATTTCCAACCACAACAGTGAGCCCATAGGCCACAATATCGTTGACGCCCATATCAACGTCGGTGTTAAAGGTGACCTGGCAAATAATGACGGCGTGATCGATATCACGGATATCATCACCCTCCTCAACATCATACTCAGAAACGTTCCGGTGCCTGAAGTCGGCACGTTTGAGCATTTCCTGGCCGACCTCAACAGCGATGGATCCATCAACGTCATAGATATCGTCCGGGCGGTGAACATAGTCATAGGTAATGCGGTGTCGAAACAGATTGCCGCATCAACCGGGCCTGCGGTGCTGCACCTGAGCGATCTGAAATCCGGAGATGAGGGGCGACTGATGCTCCCCATCAAGTCGCAGTTCGCCGGGTTTGTAGCCGGGCTGGAGTTAATCCTGAAGTATGATCCGGCGATGATCCGCATCGGTGATGTGCAACCCACGGCACTGCTTGACGGCATGACCGTGGAACAGTCTGTTTCAGATGGCATGATCCATATCATCATTTACAGTGTGGATGGCCGTACATTTCAATCCCCATCGCTGAACACCCTGCTCAACATCCCTGTCGAATTCCGGGGTAATGACGGTGGATCTATTTCCGTCGAACAAGCTATTATAGCTGACCCTCAGGCCCAAGGTGTAACCCTATCCATCACGAATGGTAGCGTGAAGGTCTCGAAGACGCCCACGTCCTTCACGTTGGGATTGAATGCGCCTAACCCGTTTAATCCCAGTACACGCATATCATACGATGTGCCGCAAACCTCTCGGATCAGGCTGACCATCTATAATTTGCTCGGCCAGGAAGTAGTGGTACTGGTCGATGGGGTTCAGGCCGTCGGATGTTACACGGTGGATTGGCACGGCGCGAATACGCAGGGTCATTCGGTGGCCTCGGGCGTTTATCTTTACCGCCTTACATCGGAAACCGGTTTTACCGAGACAAGGCGCATGACCCTATTAAAATAAGGACCAACATGCCTCCTTCTTCATCCGACATAGCCACTCAGCCGCGGCAGCGACTGCTGTACCTCCATGCGCGTACCTCAAGTGTTTTTTCAGACATCCTGGGCTATACGCCTATCGAGCCGGTCAAGAACTACCGGGTAGAAATCACGGCAGAGGTACAGGAATGGCCTTACAAGACGATACATGATGCCCTGGTCGAAGGCTGGCAGATCGTGCAGTTTCCTCATCTGCAAGCGCCGTTTGACGACCACGATCTCGATGTTGTTGGTTATGAGTTTATTCTACAGAAGATGGAGGTAGTACAGGATGGATAGCTCCTATCTGATGACGGATATAGACGTCGCCAAATTTGTCGTTAATGGTTATCACCTGCTCGAGCTGGATCTGCCGGATGGCCTGAATGAACATATTACTGAACAGTTAGATAATCTGGATTCGAATCCCGGCGACGCCATCACAGACGTCGTGCCGGAATTGTGGCAGGCGCTCGATCATCCGGCGGTTCAGGGGGCGCTCCTCAGCCTCCTTGGTGAAGACTACGAGGTGCAGTCGCATCGCCACTGGCACTGCAAACAGCCCGGTTCGGGGCATATGAACTGGCATCAGGACAGCACCAACAATAGAGATATTCACATTAACCGGTTTCTCGGTCTGTACTATCCGACCGACATCACACCGGATATGGGGCCTACCGTCATCGTCCCCGGTACGCAGTTTCGTAACGCGCCGACAGATCGCATGTCGACCTACACCAACATCCGAGGCCAGGTTCCTCTCGTGGTCAAAGCCGGTACCATGGCGTTCACGCATTATGACCTGTGGCATGGCACAGCAGCCAACAGCTCCTCGATCAAACGCCATATGATCAAATTTCTTTTCCGGCGCACAAAGGACAATGCAGCCCCTACCTGGAGCCACGATCCCGAGGCGCTCAATCATCCGACCGACTGGAATGGGAAAAGAGAAGACGCGCATAATATCCTGACCTTCGGCAACCCGATCGGTGTCTCTCAGAGCGACCACTACAAAGAACGGACGATACGCCGCCAATGCTGGAATCATCTCATGGGAGAAGCGACGTAATCCCCATGACTGAAGCCCTTCTTTTCGATTTCGATGGATTGATCCTCGATACCGAATCGCCGGATTTCCAAGGCTGGAAGGAAGTCTATGCGGATTACGGCCATGAATTGACTGTAGAGCTCTGGGCTCAGAATATCGGCGGTTCCTGGCTTAGCCGGTATAATCCCTACGATCATCTTGAAGAACTTCTCGGATGTTCTATCGATCGGGATGTGGTCAAGGCGCGGTATAAAGCGCGGGCACGCGAGATCATACTTGAACAACCCATCCTCCCTGGGGTACAGGACTATATAAAAGAGGCCAAAGAGATGGGCATTAAAGTCGGCGTGGCCTCCAGTTCAGATCATGCATGGGTAGACGGCAACCTCGAGCGTCTGGGCCTTTTACCTGAGTTTGAAGTAGTGGTTTGCGCCGAGGATGTTGAAAATATAAAGCCACATCCGGAATTATTCCTCACAGCCGCTGCACGCCTGAATGCTTCGCCGGCCAGGACCATCGTACTGGAAGACTCACCAAACGGCGTCCGAGCCGCCCATGACGCCGGGACATTCTGCGTCGTGGTACCGAATCCCCTGACCGCCCAACTGCCCTTCGACCACGGTCACCTGCATCTGAATGCGCTATCGGACGTCCCACTGGCGCATGTGGTTGCTCTGGCAGCAGAGAGATAGTTTACAGGCGTTATACCAATTGCCAGGCGAAAGCCACGGTTAAATATCTATTACTAAATGAAACTAATAGTGTTTAAACCCCAAAACGCCCGCATCCTGTCCGCAGGACACATGCCATCATAATTTGTAATTTACAATTCAACAATGAGTTTTAAGATGCGCCTGACCGTAAGCAATCATGCATTCGAATATCTGGATCTGGAAGGCACACTGGCCTTGACGAAGGCGATGGGATTTAAGGGCGTGGATATCGCCGGGTTTCATAATCGGGGACGGTGCAGCCTGGAACCGGACGAGGTGGCTGCCGACCCGCGGAGCCATGCCGATCGATTGAATCGACTGTTGGATCAGTACGAATTAGAGGCCGTTGATTTTTTTCCTCAGTTCGGTGCCTCGCTGGATGAACGGGCTTTCAATTCACCTGACCCTGCTGTAAGGCAGCAAAATCAGACGGCATTTCAGGGGATTATCACATTCTGTAAACTGGTCGGTATACCCGGGTTTACGATTAGTCCCGGTATGCACCACCCGGATCGTTCCTATAATGAAAATCTCGATACGACGGCCGAAGCCCTGAATGCGCTCACCGATATAGCCGGTGAGCAGAATATTGCTGTGCGTTTCGAACCCCATGTCATGTCTGTCGTCGACACACCCGAGCGGGCACTGGCGCTCCTGGAACGGACGCCGCAGGCTACTGTAACCCTCGATTATTCCCATTTTACCTTGCAATACATACCGAACGAACGTATACATCCTCTGCTGGCCCACACAGATCATTTTCATATTCGTCCAGCCCGGCCAGGCAAGTTACAATCACGGCTGGACGAAAATACCATCGACTTTGTCGATATCGTTAACCGGCTTAAGGCGCTGAATTATCAACGCTGTCTATCGGTCGAATTCGTACATATGACCTGGTACGACTGTAATCAGGTCGATTGCCTGACAGAAACCATATTTGTGAAGGACCTGTTACAGGACCACGTGCCCGTGTAACATGGACGCTAATCGTTCGACCTATACTTCAGCCTGATCATACCAATCACCAACTCACCAATTAACCTCCTCCATGCCTACCTTACAAGCCGGGGTCGGTCGACGTATCATCAATCCGCCACTGGGCATCAAGACCTTCGGATTCAGTTCGCGTGAAGGCGTCGTACATGCCATCGAAAGCGATCTGTCCGCCACGGCGCTTGTGTTATCCGACGAAATGGCCAGAGTCGTAATCATCGCCACAGATACAGGCTGGTTGGCGTGGGAGGTGATGAACGACTTACGGCGTCGAGTCGGCGAAGCAGTTGGTACGCCTGCCTCCCATGTGATGATCAACCTCAACCATACACACAGTTCGCCCTCCATGCCGGCGTGGTGCCCGGACGAACCGGATCAGATTGCCCTGCAGTCAAATTATCAGGATGACCTGTGTCGATGGATCATAGAAGCGGCAGAGAAGGCGGACGAATGTCTGGAACCGGCCCGTATCGGCGCCGACTGGGGTGAGAGCCATATCGGCGTCTATCGGCGTGAAAAAGATGCCGACGGTAACGTATTTCTGGGTGAAGTACCGGATCATCCGATAGACACATCGGTCGGCGTCATCCGCGTGGACGACCTGAACGGTCAGCCACTTGCTACTCTGTTCAGCTACGGATGCCATCCGGTGACTATCGGTCCACGCGCCCTTGTGGCCTCACCTGATTTTCCCGGTGCCTCAAGAGCGCTTATAGAAAATAGTATCGGCGGCAAAGCTATGTTCTTACAGGCCTGTGGCGGTAATATCATGCCGCAGGGCGGTTTGAATATGGCGATCGACTGCCACGATGAAAAAACCCGAGTCGGTCAAATGCTGGGGGCAGAAGTAGTTAAAGTCGCTTCGACCATTCGTACCCATATACAACGTGGCGAACGTACGATGATGGGGTCGCTCTCTAAAATCACCGTCTGGCCCTGGGAACCGGTCACCGGGGATTCGTGTACCTATCTTGGGGCTGTAGAGGAGGTCTTGCCTTTACGGTTTATCGAGATGCCTTCCCTGGAGGAGGCCAAAGTCATCCGGGATGAATGCCACGACGCGCTTGAAACAGCCAGAACAAGCGGTGCTCGGGGTTGGGAAATCAACGTCAACACCCGGTTTGCCGACTGGAGTGATAAACTGGTCGAGGCGATTGAGACCAATCGACAAACGCTCGATGTCAGTATCCAGGCTATTCGGATCAATGACATCGTTCTGGCCAACAGTAGTACCGAGACTTTATTTGAAACGGGCTTGACTATCAAAGCCCGATCGCCGTTTCCTTATACCCAGGTTTTAGGCTATAGCAATGGTTGTGTGTCTTATCTACCCCGCGCAGAAGATTTTCCGCCGGGCGGATGGGATATCCACAGGCGATGGTACGGTGTGCCGGATCTTTTATTCCAGGCCTACAGTTTACCCACCGCCATCCATCCGGATTCAGAACAACAGGTCATCGATCGAACACTGGCCGTGCTGAATCAATTGAATGTCTGATATCACCATGCCATTCTGCATCGGAGATTCTACATGGCGGATACACAGTTTGACACCTACAAAGAAACCCAGCCGCGTGCGGTAGATCTATATACCCAATCCCTGTCGTCTCTGGCTGGCGGCGTCGGTCATGATCTGCGCATGGGGCATCCTTTGCCGTTGTATATTACCCATGCTGAAGGCGCTCATAAATGGGATGCGGACGGCCGGGAATATATCGACTACGGTATGGGGAATGCGGCAATTTTTCTGGGGCATGCGCCGCCGGAAGTGCTCAAAGCGATGCATCGGGCGCTCGACAGCGGGTTTCATTTCGGTAATGACCATCCTTTGCAGGTGGAATGGGCCGAACTGGTTCAGGCGCTCGTGCCATGTGCCGACCGCATCCGTTTTGTGAACTCCGGTTCGGAAGGCAGCATGCTGGCGTTGCGTATCGCCCGGGCGTTTACCGGGAAGATGAAGGTGCTGCGATTCGAAGGGCATTTCAGCGGCTGGCTCGACGGCGTCGGCAAAGGGGCCATGATCCCCTTCGATGAACCGGTGTCGGCGGGCATTCCGCAAGGCCTAATGGATACCATCGAGGTGATACCCGCTGATCTACATCGTGTGGAGGAGGTATTTAAAACCGATCCCGACATGGCTGCGGTGATGCTGGAGCCATCCGGCGCCTCGTGGGGTACGGTTCCGCTGACGGTGGAATTTAACCGTGAATTGCGCCGACTGACGGCGGAGTACGGTGTGCTGCTCATCTATGATGAAGTCATTACCGGTTTCCGGTATGCACCGGGTGGGTATCAAGAATATGCCGGCCTCACCCCGGATATGAGTATCCACGGCAAAATCATCGCCGGCGGCACACCGGGGGGCGCTGTAACAGGTCGTGCGGATATCATGCAGGTATTCGACTATACAGGCGACCCGCATCACGATCGGTATGAGCGTGTGCATCATCTCGGCACCTTTAACGCCAATCCCGTATCCGCAGCAGCCGGCATCGCTACATTGAAGCGGATCGCCACCGGTCTGCCTCATGAACATGCAGATCGCATGGCCGCCGTGTTACGCCAGGGGATGGACGAGATCCTGTATCAGGAGCGTGTCGCCGGTTATGTCTATGGCGATGTATCCATCTTCCACATATATCTGGAGGCCCATCCCGGTACGGGCGCTGTCCGGCGACAGGACCTGATCACCAGTGAGGCAGGTATACTGAAAGGCATCCCCAAAGAGGTGGTGTCCGCCTTCCAGATGTTACTCCTGGCACGCGGCGTAGACCTGGTTTCCTACACCGGCGGCGTCACCTCAGCTGCCCACACAGAAACAGATATTCAAAACACCCTGGACATCTTCCAGGACGTCATCCGCTCCATGGTGAAAGATGAAATTATTGCCACGTTGAAATAATTGTCTGATTTGTTGATTTGTTGATTGAAGAGACACCCTTAATACAAATCAGACAATCACCCAATCAGACAATCACCCAATCACCATTTCCCTATGTCTCGTCCTAACATTCTTATCTACATGACCGATCAGGAGCAGGCGCAGGTATCTTTTCCTGAGCATCCGTGTCTCATGCCTCGTACGGAACAGTTTGCTGGTGAGGGCGTCCGATTCAGAAACGCCTATACGGTTGCAGCGCATTGCTGCCCTGCCCGGGCAAGTTTTATGACGGGGTTGTATCCAAGCCGCCATGGCGTCTACAACAATGTCAATACTCACACGGCTATCCATCGGGGACTTAACGACGGCGTGATCACCTTCTCCGAATTATTAAGCGAGGCGGGATACCGAATGCTGTTCTCCGGAAAATGGCATATATCCAATCATGAGAATCCGTGTGACCGGGGATGGGAAGAGTTGATCGTCAGCTCGCCGGGTGATCGGCAGTCCGGCATCCCGCCGACTGCTCGATGGGAAGAGGCGGCAAAGGTATCGAATGACACGAGAGGGCGTGGTCAGATTCTGCGACCTGGATGGGGCCATTATCAGGTCTACGATTCGTATCCCGATCAAGGCCCTAAAGGATATGAGAATAATCGGGACTATCAATTTGTTACCGCAGCGAAAGAGGTCTTACCGGATCTGACTGAATCGAATACGCCCTGGTGTCTGTACATCGGTCCTAATGGACCGCATGACCCGTTTAACATACCGGAGCGATTTGCCGATATGTACGATCCGGATCAGATTGCGCTGCCGCCCAGCTATCATGATCAGATGGAGGATAAACCCCGGATCTATCAGCGGCATCGGCGTCAGTACTGGGATCAGCTCTCCGAGGCCGAGGTTCGGGAATCCATTGCCCATTACTGGGGCTATTGCACCATGATGGACGAGATGTTCGGTGAGGTGCTTGACGCGCTTGAGGCCAGCGGTGCAGCAGAAAATACATTGGTGTTGCGTATGTCGGATCATGGGGACTATTGTGGCGCGCATGGACTTTACTGCAAGGGCGTGCCGGCCTTTCGGGAGGCCTACCATATTCCGCTTATGGCGAGATGGCCGGAGGGTATTGTTCAGCCGGGCAGAGACTCGGATGCGCTGATCAGTATCATGGATATCGCCCCGACGCTGCTGGACCTGGCCGACATAGGCCCGATACCTGAAGGGGTGGCCGGCAGAAGTCTGACGCCCTTTTTTAACGAGAGTTCACCGACCAGCTGGCGTGATACCCTGTACACCCAATTTAATGGGGTGGAGCTTTATTATACCCAGCGGATGGTGCAGACCCAGACGCATAAGTATATCTATAACGGTTTTGATTTTGACGAGCTGTATGATCTGGTACAGGATCCTCACGAACTGACCAATGTTTCTGATCGGCCTGAATATCAGGATATCAAGCAGGATCTGGTGCGCCGTATGTGGGGTACCGCTCTGGCGGAGAAGGATATTATTTCAAATCCGTACGCGACGGTCGCTATGGTACCCTGGGGACCGGGGATTGCTTTTGAGTAATGAGGTGTTGTTACTACAGCACTAAAGCCTTATTTGTATTACCCTGCTAAAACCACCTGGAGACCTGATGAAATTGACCCTATCCTTACCTCGATCAAGGACCAAACATCTGACCAGCATACCTTCCCCGGAGGGCTGTGAAGCAGCCGCCTTACTTCTGGTCACTCAAGATGGCTTACAATACATCGCTGAGCGTGACCCGTGCGCACCAGTGTATTATGTACATCTACCGAATCTGACTGCAGGCCGGGAGATGACCTGCGATGTGTCTCCTCTGGAAGAGCCGCAAGCTGCCCCAGGCATTCGACATACCCAGGAAAATGAACAAGTCAATGTCACGTTGGCTGGCGCTCCGTTTATGACTTTTCACCATAGCACAGCCTATCCCAAGCCGGTCATAAACCCCATTTTGACACCCGGCGGTATCAATATGCTACGAGAGCCGATGGCGGCCTATGAGGACGGCGAGCATCCCTGGCAACGGGGACTCACGCTGATGCAGGGGGCAATAAACGGGGTGGATTGCTGGAATGAAAAGAATCAACCCGGATTCGGATGTACGATTCAGGATACGATGGAGATCGGACAGGGGCCGCTGTCCACGGTTATTGCGACCACCAATACCTGGTATGAGAAGGAAAAACCGTTGATGACCGATCGCCGTTCGTACCGGCTCTTCGACACCCCGCGCGAGGCGGTTGTATTAGATGTCACCCTCATGTTGGAAGCTTCGCAAGGTCCCATCACCATCGGAGCGACCAAAGAAGGCGGTTTTCTGTGTATCCGTGTCAATCCGACGATGGATGCGGCTGCCGGCGGACAGATGGGGAATGCGTATGGGGCGACAGATGAGATCGGTTGCTGGTCGAAGCCGGCTCATTGGATGGATTACTACGGACCGGTCGGTGATGAGGTGACCGGTTTTGCCATCTTTGATCATCCGGATAATTTTCGATATCCGACCACCTGGCACGTGCGCGGTTACGGCCTGTTCGCCCCGAACTGCTGGATGTTTAAAGACGACCATCATCTGGCTGCCGAAGAAACTATAACATTTCGATGGCGCGTCGTTATTCACACGGGCAATACGAAGCAGGCGGATATCGCCAACCGCTTTCTGGATTATGTGGACGGTCCCCGTGTAGAATGGTCTAAATAAAGACTTGAGGGATCATAGCCTGGCCTTATATTTTGTATAGAAACCAGGTACAAAGCGCCAAATGTACTGACCATTGATGTCAGCAAAGGAACCGATACATATGTCTTCCGCTTTAGATCGGGTGCTTACCAATGACACCCTCCGCGATATGGCTGGATTCCATGCCTTTCGTGAAGGGCATACCTATTTCGAACGGGACCAGATATATGGTCTGGAAGAGATAGACGACACGGTTTCGGCCAAAGTGCTCGGTCTGTACGAATATCATGGGAAACTATGGGCCGACGGGGTAGTCATGGGGCATGCCGCCTGAACGATATGGACGGCGGCTACGCATCGCGTATATCATGGAAACCCTGGCCAGGCAGGCCAATGATTTTGAAGGGCGGGTTGCCATCAAACACAAGGATTTATCACATCCGGCTTCCTTTCTAATCCTTGCTGAGTTATATAAAGAGGCCGGACAGGATGAACAGGCGCTTTCGTGGGCAGAGCGAAGGAATAGAATCATTTCCTGGCCGGCCTGCCCCCCCGGCTGCGAGAATTTCTGATCACCGAATACGAATCCCGTGGTTGGACAGAAAAAGCCGCTGAGTTTCAGAAGAAATAAATGGTGTAAAACCTCATAATCTCACATTTGAAGGAACCACACATGACAGACGAAACACAGAACGGGGACGATCTGAAGATTGTTGAAGAATTAAAAGAGGCACAGGATCGTATTCAGCAGGAAATTTCGAAAGTGATCATCGGACAGAAGACCGTCATACAACAATTGCTTAGTGTCTTGTTGTCGAATGGACACGGCCTGCTTATCGGGGTGCCGGGGTTGGCCAAGACGCTTTTGATCAATACGCTGGCAAGTACGCTTGATTTGAAGTTCAGCCGTATTCAGTTTACGCCTGATCTGATGCCGTCTGATATCACCGGGACGGAAATTCTGGAAGAGGAAAAGTCAACCGGTCATCGGGAGTTCAAATTCATACGTGGACCGATATTCGCCAATGTGGTTTTAGCGGATGAAGTAAATAGGACGCCACCGAAAACCCAGGCTGCCCTGCTTCAGGCGATGCAGGAACACGAGGTGACCGCCGCCGGAGATTCCATGAAGCTCGACGAGCCATTTTTCGTGCTGGCGACGCAAAATCCGATCGAGCAAGAAGGCACGTACCCGTTGCCGGAAGCCCAGTTGGACCGGTTTATGTTCAGCATCTATATGGATTATCCGTCACGGAATGAGGAAATCGAAATTGTGAAGCGTACGACAAGTGTACAAAATGAGGTACCACAACAAATTTTGACCGGTAAAGATATTAAAAAACTGCAACAGCTGATCCGGCGTATCCCGGTGACCGACCATGTCGTTGAATATGCGGTATCACTGGTTCGTAAGACCCGTCCCGCCGAACCGGATGCGCCGCAGTTTGTCAAAGATTGGGTAAGCTGGGGCGCGGGGCCGCGGGCCGCTCAATATCTGATTTTAGGCGCCAAAGCACAGGCCGTCCTTCTGGGCTCCTACACCCCCTCACCGCAAGACGTGCGTAACGTCGCTCTACCGGTACTCCGTCACCGGATCGTCACCAATTTTAACGCCGACGCCGATGGTGTAGACACGAAGGAAATTGTAAATCAACTGGTACAGGAGATGACGGAGGAGCAGTAAAGAGCAGGGTGGACGGGTGGAAGGAGGGAGGGAAAGTCATGCAAATTTTCCTCTTCCACCGCTCCACCGTTCCACTCGCCTCACCCCCTTATGAATACACCCAACTACCGAAAGTATCTCGACCCGACCACCATATCCAAACTAGGGCGTCTGGACCTGAAAGCCCGATTGGTTGTAGAGGGGTTTATCGCCGGATTGCACCGCAGCCCCTATCACGGCTTTAGCGTGGAGTATGCGGAGCATCGGCAGTATATGCCGGGGGATCCGATCAAACACATTGATTGGAAGGCCTTCGCAAAGTCTGACCGATTTTATATCAAGGAATACGAAGAAGAAACAAATCTGAAGGCGTATATCTTTCTGGATGTCAGTGCGTCGATGGGCTATACATCCGGTGGCATCAGTAAGCTGGAATACGGCAAATACCTGGCGGCGGCGCTCACTTACCTCATGTTGACTCAGCAGGATTCGGTGGGACTGATATTATACGATGAGCGTATCCGGCAATATATCCCGCCCCGTTCCATCAACAATCATCTCCATACCATACTCCAGCATCTCCACCAGGCTGAGCCCGGTTCGACCACCGGCAGCCGGGCGACATTTCATGCCCTGGCAGAACGCATCAAACGTCGGGGCCTGATCATGATCATCTCGGATTTATTCGACGATCCCGAAGACATCGTATCCAGCATCAAGCATTTTCGTCACCGCAAGCATGAGGTGATCGTCTTCCGCCTGCTCGATCCCGCCGAGCAGAAATTTTCCTTTGAACGTCCAATTAAATTTCGTGATATGGAAACAGGCGAGGAAGTGTTCACCCATCCACGCGAAATACGGGACGAATATCTGGCCCATCTGGAGGAGCAGAATGAACTGTACAGCCGCGTCTGCCGGGAAAATGCCGCCGACTACCTCACCCTCGATACCACCACCCCCTTCGACTACGCCCTGCTGTCCTTCCTCAGTAAACGGGCGAAACTGGGGTAAAAAAGCGACAGATGGGCAGGTGGACAAGTAGACACCTATAACCCTTGCCCACGTGCCCATCTGTCCACTTGCCGTTTTTCACCCCGAACTCCTCCGTTCCTGCTCAATCTTAATCTCCGGATGGGCAATGATATTAAGGCGAAAGTAGATGCCTTTATTGATGCCATTCCTCGTCCAGCGAACCTGAAACTCCCAGCAATGCAGCATGCGATAAAGGTCGAAGCTATGCGCCACGATTTCACGGCGGCGATAGTCGTAGTTGAAATTATGCTGCACACGCCATTTGTTCGTCAACGGGTTGGACACGTGCAATACATCTGTCAGGGTCTTCATATTAAATCGGCTTGTTGCCGACAGAATATGCGTGGAAGTACTGAAGTTGGCATCCGGCTTGCTACGGAGGACAGAGTAACGGTGGGTGAGTTTCAAAGCCCAGGGGCCCTTGACCTGGTCAAACCCTTGATCATATCGGTCATATCCGGAACCGGTCGAACTCCGCCCGCTATAGCTGCTGTATGAACTGCTGCCTGAGCTGCCTGAGCGAGAGGAAGAGGAGCCTACCACGTTCAGAGACGTATTTAAATCACCGCGTTTGAACCAGGGTTTCCGGAAGGCGATGGTCGTCGGATCATAGAAATCATGCGTCAGGGTGGCATTTATCTCAAATCGCCGACCGGGCCCACGAATTCTGGTCGTCAGATCCGAAAGAGGACGGGTCGTAGCCTTGAAATTATAGGAACTCGACAGGGTGACATATAATAAATTATATTTTTTTTCCTGATCGTCATGTTCTGTCCTGGCTTGAATAATATTGTTCAGTGAGAAATTCGCCCGACGAGCAACGGTTTTCGGTCCGGACTGCGTAAACGATATCCGGGGGGTCACCACATGCCGTATCGCTGCAATTCGGCCGATTTTAGGTTGAAAAAGGCCATATAACGTGGTATTGGCAGCGATGCCCACCGTGTACTGGTTTTTCCGGTCAAGCCCCTCGTCTGTTTTTAGGTTCCATGTTTCGAAATAGGTGGTTTGGGGTTGGATTTTTAACCAGCCGAACAGGTTCTGCTGCGAAGACAGATTGAAATTATTCGTTAAGGTCTGCGTTGTAGTAGTATCCGAGGATCGTTGGTCCCGAAGGTTGTTGCTGAAGCCAAACAAAATAGAATGATACCAGGCCGATTCTTCGGGTTCATTCGATCTTTCGCTGAAATTCGGCATGCTGTTGATACGTCGGGTCTGAGGCAGTTTAAAAATCGGGCGCGTTCCAAACCGGAACCCTAATGAAGAGGTCGGCCGAATCGGCTTGCCGTCCGGGCTGGATTCCGAAACCGACAGATTAAGGCTGTTTTGCCCCCACCTCTTATTTGCCGTAAAGGTGGATCGTAAGGAGGATTGCAATTGGCCCGGATCAACGCCCCGGGTAGTGGATTGGACGAATTTTAGCGATTTGGCGAATTGCGCCTGGCCGCTTATCGTGAAATCGGGTTGGAGTTGCTGCCAGTGGGTGGCGAAAAAGTCCCATCCGGTCGTCTTCAGGCCGAATTCGGATTCATAGGAACCCCGTACAGAACCCCTGAGCCTACGATCTTTCGCATATTTAAATTCCGATCTGAGTAAAAATCCTTTTTTTGACTCGACATCGGTACTGACTTTGAAATCCCAGTAGTCACTGGCCGCCCAGTAATAGCCGAGATTTCGAAAATAGGGCCCTTGCGCTTCGCCCGAACCGTAGTTGAGGGTTGTAAACCCGGATCGACGACCCTGCTTGAGGGGAAATACATAGAACGGCAGATAAAAGACCGGGACGTTATAGACATAAGCAACCACGTTCTTAACAATGGCCTTGTCATTCGGAATCACTTTTATTTTTTTGACTTTCAGATAGTAATGTTGATGGTCCAGGTTATTGCAGGTTGAGTAGGAACCCAGGTTGATCCTGAGTGTTTGCTCATTATCTACTCGTAACTCTTGTCCTTCAAAAACACCCTGATCATATTTCGTACGACCCCGTAGAATACGGCCCTGCTGAGAAGGCAGATGATACTGCATACGTTCTCCGACCAGTGTTCCTTGCGGGTCTATTAGGGCAGGTTCTGTATTGGCTCCACTGGGAAAACCCGTCGTGTCCGGTAGAAAATCTGCGGTGATCATTTCAGAATAGGTGTGATATTTTATCCGCCCGGCTTTCAGCTTGATATTACCATACTGAAACTCAGCGTGACCGGACAGGACCAGGGTGCTGTCGTTAAAACTGTAGATAATATCATCTGCTGAATATTGAATCGACGCGACAGGTTGAGACGAGGTATCCTCTTCCGCCGTGGCTAATGTGGTATCACGCGCCGTGGTGGCGAGTGAATCAGACGATATATCGGATAAGGAATCCGCCGTCGGAATGACCGAAGTATCGATTTCAGAAACAATGGAAGTATCAGATATACTGCTGATCTGCGTACTGTCGGACAGCGCTTGATCTATTTGGGCGGAAGATAGATAAGGGAGGCAAAGCAGGGAGACCGTCAGGAAGAGGGCAAAGCGGAACATAGAGAAATGAATGTTTATTTTTGAATGATGATTGAAAAACAATGTTACATGAAGAAAATAAAGCACTTACCTGAATAATAAATACGCTAAGTTACAGAAAACAGTTCGATATATCTATAAAAAATCATCATTCAAAAATCATCATTCAAAAATTCTATACGATCGTCGTTTCATCATCCTTTCGGAAAAAATGCGCCCTGGCCATATTTACGATCAGCGGCACTTCCGCATTGATTTTGAGTTCCACATGGGCATCTACTTTGGCGATGAATGGATGTTTTCCGGTAGTCAGGTAGAGGAACGTCTCACTGCCCATCGGTTCCACCACCTCCACCGTGGCGGTGATAGCCTGCACGGTGGACCAGTCCTTGACCGTGCCCTCTGCTGCGACATCTTCCGGTCGAATACCGAAGGTTACCTCCTGGTCCTGAAACGCGGCCATCACCTCCTGCTTCTCTTCAGGGATGATTAGAAGCAGATGTCCTTCGTTGAATACCAGTTTGCCTTCGTGCGCTACAATTCTGCCTTCCATAAAATTCATGCCCGGGCTGCCGATAAATCCGGCAACGAACTTATTGACCGGGTTTTCATACAGATGAATGGGATCGGAGACCTGAAGCAACTCACCATCTTTCATCACCGCGATTCGATCGCCCATCGTCATCGCTTCCACCTGATCGTGTGTGACATAAATCATGGTGGCGTCAAGACTATTATGCAGCTTGCTGATTTCCGTACGCATCTGGACGCGCAATTTGGCGTCCAGGTTGGAAAGCGGTTCGTCGAACAGAAACACCTTGGGCTTCCGTACGATGGCGCGGCCTACGGCCACGCGTTGGCGTTCCCCGCCGGACAGCGCTTTCGGCTTACGTGACAGTAGATGACCGATACTGAGAATACACGCGGCTTCGTTGACGCGCTCTTCGATCTCTGCTTTCGGGTATTTTCGCAGTTTGAGTCCGAAGGCCATGTTATCGTAAACCGTCATATGCGGGTACAACGCGTAATTCTGAAATACCATCGCAATATCCCGGTCTTTCGGCGGTACGCCGTTGACGAGACGGTCGTCGATATGAATCTCACCATCGGTGATTTCTTCCAACCCGGCAATCATACGCAGGGTGGTTGACTTCCCACACCCGGACGGGCCGACCAGCACGACAAATTCCCGGTCTTTAATTTTCAGATTGAAATTCCGGACGGCCGGCACGGATTTCTCAAAGAGCTTGTTTACATTTTTTAATACGACGTCCGCCATACGCATGTTCCTCCAATAGATTACGTTTTTTAACGGGATGCCTGTATTGTGCGATACAAAGGTCGTTTTGTCAATTATTATATGCGTTTTACACATTGTGTTTTGTGCTTTGTTTTAATTGACTTTATCGTTCCTTTTCATTACAATGACCACTTATCAAACTTCATATTCCACTGATATATTTATTACTAATCATTTACCCATTTGCAATTTGTTCATTCTTGCCAGAAGGAGCATGACCATGCCGCTCGTCGTTGAATTGGATCGTATCAAAGAAGCTGTAAAAGGTATTGAAGTTATTCAGGATATTGAAGATGGATTTGTCGCTTACTCTCAGGGCAAGGTACAGGTGCCGCCTGTGGGTGAGTTAATCTTCGAAGATCCGCCCGGAGATGTACATATCAAGTATGGTGCCATCAACGGGGACGATTATTACGTCATCAAGCTGGCCTCCGGATTCGCCGACAATCCTTTACTGGGCATACCTCGTATTCAGGGCATGATGCTTATTTTCAGTCAGAAGACGGGGGAGCCGATCGCTTTTCTGCTTGATCAGGGCTATCTTACCAACGTGCGTACAGCAGCAGCCGGTGCGGTGGCTGCGAAATACATGGCGCCGAAAAACGTAAATCGAATAGGCGTCTTCGGCACCGGTGTGCAGGGCCGCATGCAGATTGAATATCTCAAGGGTATTGTCGATTGTACGGATATCATCGCCTGGGGACGTTCCGAAGGGAGTATGTCTTCCTATAAGAGCGACATGGAAGCGCAGGGGTATTCGGTTGAGACGACGACCGATCCGGGCGCAGTCGCTGCTGCCAGCAACTTTATCGTGATGTCCACACCGTCTAAAGAGCCGCTGTTGCAGGCCGGTCAGATCAAGCCGGGTACGCACATTACCGCGATGGGCTCCGACACGCCGGATAAAATTGAGCTCGATCCGGCCATCCTGGCCAATGCAGATGTGATTGTCGTAGACAGCATACCGCAGAGCGCATCTCGCGGCGAGATTGCCCGGGCAACCGAAGCCGGCGCCATTACGCCGGACCGCGTGATCGAACTCGGCAACGTGATCGCAGATCCATCGCTTGGTCGCACGTCGGATGATCAGACCACTATCACCGACCTGACCGGCGTAGCCGTCCAGGATATCCAGATTTCAAAAGCGGTATACCACGCAGTCAAGTAGAGATGCAAGATCTTGCATCTACTAAGGAGGATGCACATGTCACAGGCTTTCCAGCCGTTCGATCTGGAACGGATTATGTCGGATTGGGAGCAGGTGGTCGAATACAACCTGTCCGAGAGCGGCGCGCACCCCATGAAGCTGAAAGAGTTGCTGGCGTATGATCCCGATTTGATGGATCACATGCTGGAAACGGAACTTGGTTACGGCTGGGCCAACGGTTCGCCGCAACTCCGTGAAGCCATCGCGCAGTATTATCCAGGGGCTACGACCGATAATGTGTTGGTCACCATTGGGTGTATCGAAGCCAATTATATCACGTATCAAACTCTGTTACAACCAGGGGATGAGGTGGCGATACAGGTGCCTAATTACCTCCAGGGCTGGGGGATTGCTCAGAATCTGGGGGCGACGCGAAAGACATTTTCTCTCGATCCGGATCGCCGATGGGCGTTGAACATAGATGAGATGAATGCTGCGGTGACAGATCAAACAAAATTGATCACCCTGTGCAATCCGAATAACCCGACCGGGCAGATTCTGACGGAAGTGGAGATGGACGCCGTCCTTCAGGCTGTCGAGCACAGCGGCGCCTATCTGCTTGCGGATGAGATCTATGCGGGGGCGGAGCGCGAAACCGATGACGTCACGTCGACATTTTACGGTCGTCATGATCGGGTGATTTCGGCGGGCAGCATGTCCAAATCGTATGGCCTGCCGGGGCTGCGTGTGGGCTGGCTGGTCGGACCTGCAGATCTGATCAGCCAATTATGGACGCGGCATGAATACCTTACGCTCAGTACCGCCATCTTATCCAATCATCATCTCGCGCCGCTGGCGCTTCGACCCGACGTGCGTGAACAGATTTTTGCGCGGACGCGGCGGTATATCCGTAACGGCTGGACCAATTACGAACCCTGGCTGAAAGAGAACGAAGATATCCTCAGTTTGGTTTCTCCACAAGCGTCGGCGATCTCGTTAGTCCGATACAATTTGAATACGGATTCCGTCACACTGGTCAATCGTCTGATCCGGGAAAAATCCGTGCTCATCGGCCCCGGCGATTACTTCGGCGTGCCGAATCATATTCGGATCAGCTACGGCCTACCGCCTGATTATCTGAACCCGGGGTTGGAACGCATCGCCGATTTCCTGCGACAGGTAGCGGCGGAAGAAGGATCCAGCACGGCGGCGGGAGCATAAGGATTGCGGATTAGTGATATCGTCCAGATCATGTCCATGTAACTTTCTCAGGAGGAGAGATTTTCATTGGAGAAGTGATCGGCACCGGGGAGAGCCAGGAACCTGAAGGACGGGCGGATGAGGCGATACTCTGGCTACTGGATCTGGGTGAAAAGGTGTTTTACGGAGGGTAAGAAAGATAAACCCAGGAGCATTTTACATTCGAGGGTAAGGTGGACGTATGGGCCGGTCTGTTCTTATATTTGGCTAACCAATAACACAATAGGTAATTCAAATAATAACTTAGTGAACATGAAACGCGTTAAACTAAAATTTGAGAAGAAGCCTCAAGCAATAGATAGGGCTTCTGACCTTGTTTTTGATATGATACTCAAGTCAAAAGATGCTATTGAAAAAATTGATCAAGATATGGTTCGGGAATGGGTGGAAGATCTTGTATTAGCTAAAACCTTCCTTGGTCTTCGCTTTCAGGAAGCAATATTGATGAAAATTGCCTCCGGACAGCATGTCGAATATCGTCTTGCGGCACCGGAGGGAATCGCGTGGAATTGACAGCTATATTGGAGAAAGACCGATATCGATTAAACCGATCACTTATGAGACAAAAGATATGTTAATAGAAAAGATAGAAGCTGAAATTATCTATTATGAAAAAACAGATGGTATCACATTTGAATATGATTTTCAATGATAGACCATTTTTGGTATCAAAGCGGTAATTGAGTTTGGGGAGGAATTTTTTCTGAACTACTTGAATAGATCACTTCTTCTTTTGACCAATTAGAATCACTATCTACTTTATCTTCATCTGAATTTTCCCCAGGCCATTTTTTTGAATAGCCTCCTTGAGGTTCGTTCGAATATATGACATCGAAATCTCCCCTGTTTTTACATTCAATAGAAGTTAGCTCATGTATGATCAATTCTGTTTCCTGTTTTGTTACAACAGGAAAGCCATAATGGGTATTGGTATGCTTTGTAGATTTTCCCTCTTGTGTACGTTGAGCAATAAACGACACATGCCTGTTAAGTCGCTCCATGTTATATTGATTAAATGTCTCAATTCCTGCCTGAGGCAATTCGCAGGCCGTGTTAAAAAACTGTTCATCTATTTCGACTCCGAGCCCATGCCTGCCTGACGCCGTTGCCGCAGCTAAGGTAGTCCCTGTGCCTAAAAATGGATCGAGTACGATGTCTTGTTTGACGGAGAACATATTGATAAGCCGATAGGCTAATTCAAGAGGAAAAGCTGCTGAGCGTCGTTGAATATCTTTATTTTGGAATTTTTGTTTCGTCCCCCTAAGATCGGTCCATACATCAGAGAACCAATGGTTTCGTTCTTCCCAGAAGAAGGCGCTCTGACGTCTCACCTGTTTTTCATCCTTTGTTTGAAAAATACGCCGGGCGCCTTTGCGGGCTACGAGAATGTACTCATGTTCATAGGTGACATAAGCCCCGGCGGGTAACATCCCGGAGCCCATGAATTTATTGGGCGCGTTGGTCGGTTTTCGCCATAAGATATCCGGCAATGTGACGAATCCCAGACGCATGAAGGTCGTTAGGATGCGTGCATGATTCGAATACAACCTGTATTCGCCATGTATCGTTCGCGTTGCATCGCCGATATTGACACAGATGATCCCTCCAGGCTTAAGCACCCGGAATACTTCCTCCCATACAGCGTCCAGTATTTGGTGCATACGCTCAAAAGCGGATAGGCCCTCATCATGCTCCAGTGCAGAGCGGATACTTGAATCCATGCTGATAAACACATCGTCCCACATTTTGATCATAGGATAAGGCGGTGAGGTGACGACTAAGTCTACCGTCTCATCGGCGATTATAGATAGATCAGTAGCTGATCCTGACAGGGTTTTAATCGTGGTTCTCATTTATTCTTTCTATTTTTTCTTCAGCACTCTAAAGTAGGTTGACAACCTCTGATCTCATAACACTAATTATGTTTTCATCCTAATGGAGTCAAGCAGTTTAACCCTCAATAAAATCAGGATTTTTATGTCCAAAGACGACAAACCACTGGTTGATCTCGACGATTTTCCTGCTACCCGCACCTGCACCTATATCAATGCGGCCAATGTGGCGTTGATGTGCCGGGATACGGAGCGGGTGGTCACAGCCTGGTACAAGGATGTAGCCGAGAACGGCAGCAATAACTTTAATGAGGCCGCGGAGGATGCCGTCTTCGATGATTTGCATCAGGCCGCCGCCAGATTATTTCACGCCACGCCGCCCGATATCTCCGTCGGCTCCAGTGCAACGGAGTTACTCAGTTCGCTGGCCTGGGCCGTGATGCCGGGCCCCGATGCCAACGTGGTCAGCGGGGCCGATATCACCTTTCCAGCGGCGGTGTATCCCTGGAGCCGGGTGGCCAGACTTACAGGCTGTGAGATTCGTCTGGCAAAGGCGCATGAAGGGTATGTTGATCCGGATGAACTGGCCAATCTGATCGACGATCAGACCGCCGTGGTCTGTCTGTCCCATGTCGAATTTCGCAGCGGGCAGCGATACGACCTGTCAGCCTATGCCGAACTGGCGCATCAACACGGCGCCCTGCTGGTGATTGATGCAACACAATCCGCCGGTGCTGTACCCATTGATGCGCCGGGCATGGGGGTTGACGCCATCGTTACCGGGGCGTATAAATGGTTGTGCGGGCCATTCGGGGCCGCAGTCATGTATCTGGCGCCGCCTCTTCAAACGTCACTCGACCCCGGCCTGGTCGGATTCCGCAGTCATGCCGATATGTGGGACATCCGGGCTGACCATCTGACCTATGCGGATAACGCATCTCGTTTCGAATTCAGCACGATGGCCTACGGATGTGCGGTCGGTCTGACCAAATCGATAGACTACCTGGTTGATATTGGTATCGATCGTATATTCACGTATAATCAATCTCTGGCAGACGCGATTATAGTCGGGCTGGAAACCCTCGGCGCGGACGTGACCTCTCCTCGCAACCCGAACGAGCGCTCGGCCATTGTGACGGCCCGTTTCCCCGGTCAGGATGCCGCCGATATCGCACAGAAATTGAAAGATGCCAACGTCAGAGTCGCCCTGAGGGGCGATGTGGTCCGTTTTTCGCCCCATTTGTACAATCGTTTAGAAGATGTGAACCGGGTGCTGCATGTATTGGCTTCCGATTAATTCCCATAGTAGGTACACGACGTGCCGTGCACCTATCTTCATGTATCATTAACTATGGAAAACCCATGTATAAATACCAATGGTATCAATCGATCTACGACAACATGTCCAAAATCAACGAAGAGGCACGCCAATACGGCGAGAAGCTCGGTATCAACAAATTGAAGGAAGACATCGGCCTGTATGCCGGGAGTTCGGCGCGCCCCGGTAACCTGCCCGACTATGTTCTTGACGAGATCGTCAAAGCCAATCGAAGCGGCAAGACGTACCCGGTGCGGGTCATCGAGGATCAAATTCGAGAAGTCATCAAAGATGTGTACGGGGATGCGTATGATGCCGTGGTCGCCAATACCTGTGAGGCGGTCCTTCGTATTGCGCTGGAAACCTTATGTGCTCCGCCGACCATGCGGCATGGCGATATGTATCGTGGTCGCTTGCTGATGCCGTACGGCGAAGATTACGAATGGCTGGGCGGATATGGTCGTGCCTTTCCACCCAAGTATAAGAATTTACTCGTAGACCGCACCATCGCTGGAGGCGAATTAGGTGTCGAGAACAAAAGTCTGGCCAACCTGGAAACCCTTTACGTCCGCATGGCCGGGGCCAAATACGAACCCCACGGCATCCGGTACAATCCCACTTCTCTGCTGACACAGGTAGATGTGGACGAGACGATTGAAAATGTTAAAAAGGCGGCCTACCGTAACGCGTCCCTGCTGACGGGCATCGCAACCGTCGGATACGACACGCCCAGCTACGGCCTCGGAGAACAGGACGAAAACGGCGCGCCCATCATGCTGAAAAAATTGGCTGAAGTGGCGCACGACTACGATGTACCTTATATCGTCGATACCGGCGGCTCGATCCCTATCGTCGGTATGGATCCCCGCGATATCGATTGCGACATCATCACCTACAGTATGGACAAACCGGGCCGGGCACCCGCTTCGGGCCTGCTGATCGGCAAGGAAGAAATCATCAATCCGATCCGTAAAGGGATGGGCCTGGGTGGTCAGCGCTACGGTGAACTGTCGTCCCATGGTAAAGCCGTGTATACCTTCTGCGATCCGGGCCGCGATACGGTGGTCGGCCTGACCGCCTATCTGAAAGTCCTGCGTGATCAGCCGCATCTGGTCACCGACCCTATCGATCGTTTTCACGAGATTTTTGTAGAAGAATTCAAGCAGATGAAACCGGCCCGCTTCCGTGACAAGCTCATCTTCGCCAAAACCTATCAATTAGGTGGTACAGAACTGAACTACGAGCTGACCTGGGAAGACGGCGAATTCGGCATACCGATCTTCAACCTGGAAGACCTCTGGGCTAACACCAACCCCATCGTGACCGCCCAGGAACACATGGGTGTCGAACCCGCCACGATTTACAGCGGAAAGATGTTTCTCGGCCCCGGTATGGGTACCCTCGATGCCGAAGGCAATCTCATCGAAGAATATGCCACCCTCGGTGCGAAAACGCTGGTTAAAGCTGTAGAGATCGTGTGTAAGTATGCGGGGCTGGGGGACTGAGGGAAATGGTGCATTTGGTGATTTAGTGATTTGGTGATTGAATAGACAAAACCAAGTCAACCTCGAAAGACTCGCATCGTGTCCTAAGGACACATGCCATCAGTCAATAACCAAAAGCAAAGCTAGCGAAGCGTAGCGCGTTCTAATAAAGCCTCGAAGAGGCGTTCATAACTTTCGATTGAGCGAAGCGAAATCCATCAGTCAACCCCGAAGGGCTCGCATCGTGTCCGTAGGACACATGCCATCACCAATCAGTAAATCACCAATGGACGCATCTCTCCTCAACAAACTCCACACCCGCAGCGAAGCCGGCCATCCCCTCCGTGTGGGGCTGATCGGGGCCGGAAAGTTCGGCACGATGTACTTGAGCCAGGCGCATCGAGTGCAGGGGCTGCATGTGGCTGGGGTCGCGGATCTGTCGAAAGAACGCATTCGTGAGGCGTTTCTTTGTGCTGAATGGCCTGAGGAACAGACGGATGCACGAGATATGGATCTGGCGATCAAGACGGGGGCCACCTGGCAGACCGAGGACAGTATGGCCCTCATCCGGGCGGATGAGATCGAGGTGATCATCGAGGCGACGGGTGATCCCATCGTCGGCGCCAGGCATGCGATGGCGGCGATTTATCACGGCAAGCACATCGTGATGGTTAATGTAGAAGCGGATGTGCTGGTTGGACCGCTCCTGGCACAAAATGCGGAGAAAGCGGGCGTCGTCTACAGCCTGGCCTACGGTGATCAGCCTGCTTTAATTTGCGAACTGATAGACTGGGCACGGATGAACGGGTTTGAAGTGGTGTGTGCCGGTAAAGGCAATAAATTCTTGCCGGCTTATCACGCTTCCACGCCGGATACAGTGTGGGATTATTACGGTTTTACCCCGGAACAGATCGAGAAGGGCGGCTTTAATCCCATTTTATTTAACTCGTTTCTCGACGGGACCAAAGCCGCTATCGAGATGGCCGCCATAGCGAATGCCACCGGGTTGAAACCGCAGCCGCATGGCCTCGGTTTTCCTCCGGGCGGCATAGACGATATCCCGGATATTTGTCGCCCGGAAACCGACGGCGGAATCCTAAGTCATTCCGGGACGGTTGAGGTGGTATCAAGCTTGCATAGGGATGGCCGCCCTGTGGAGCGGGATCTGCGTTGGGGCGTTTATATTACCTTTTCGGCGCCGAGCGAATATGTCCAGCGGTGTTTCGGGGAGTATGGGGTGCAGACGGATTCTACCGGACAATACGGCCTCCTGTACAGGCCCATTCATTTTGTCGGCCTCGAACTGAACGTCAGTGTGCTTCGCGCCGGCCTGAACGGTGAAGCGACCGGTTGTCCCACCGGTTTTCTGGGGGACATCGTTACCATAGCCAAGCGCGATCTGGCTGCGGGTGAGGTTCTGGACGGCGAAGGGGGATATCTCGTCTACGGCGCCCTGCGACCCGCAGCGGATGGCCTTAAGACTGGCCATCTACCCATCGGGCTGGCCCACGGCATGAGGCTGGCCCGTCCTGTGGCTGCCGGACGTCCGGTCCGGTGGTCGGACATTATGTATGAGGCGACCGACCCCATAATAAAACTGCGGCGAAACATGGAGAAGATGTTTAGCGGCAAACCTCAATACATTCCCAAGATTATGCCTTTACCCTCTTAAAACCCCTCAAAGGCTCCCTGAAGGCTTGTCTTCTGTCCCGCTGAGAGGGGGCGTAACAGCGGCGATCTACCAGCTTTTAATCCGATCCGCCAATGCTTTTAACATCTTCGCCATATTCTCATTTCCATTTTCAATCGCTCCTTGAAGCGGCATCTGATCATTGAAATTAAGTACGTTGATATCGTCTATACCGATTTCGAGCAGCTATTTGACCATATTAAGATGACCATGCCGGACGGCGGCGGTGATCTGCTCCTGAGATATGGTCGTCATGTCTTTTCCTTCCGTATTGATCTTATACCAACAGTCATACAATAGACCATGTATAATTTTCTATAAACTACAGAAAATTATAAGGTTATAAATCACAATTTATAATTCAACAATAGCCTTACATGCGTACAGCTTTTACAAGAGGCATCGGATCATGAACGGTCAGTGATGCCGCCCTTCCGCCAACCACCTCGAATCTAACCCGGACTGCTGGCGCACCACTTGGCGCAAACGTATTCGGCTCTACGAGATTAAGCCGCCGTCCGCTCTCATCGCCCCTTTTAAGGGACAACCAGCCGAGGCGATGCAAATACACGGTGAACGTATTCTCAGATCCGGCACCGAATGAATAACTCCCCAGGTAAATGGCCTTCTGCTCTTCCGTTATATCTTCGCTTACCGCACCTGCATCAGCATCTCCAAGAGAGTCAAGGTAGGTGATCACCGCTTCCATTTTTCCACGATCCTAGTCGGAAATATCTTTGCGGACCAGCCTGTTGCGGGCATGTTGCATAAGCGTAATATCGTGAGGCCCGGCGGTACGTTGAATGCCGGGAACGGCCTCGACGATGCTACGGACGGCATCCAGCTTGCCGAACAGAGTAAAGGTGAAAATATTCGGTCGGGCGCCATGCTCGATGAGGACTTCCGCGATATCGGTTCGCCCTGTGTGCGAGGCGGCGCCCAGAGCGCTTTCCCAATCCCCGTATCCCCAGTCCCAGGAAGCTTTCGCCAGCGCTGGCCGGGCCGTCACCAGTTCTTTCACCCGATCAAATTGCCCATGCGAGGCCGCAACCACACTTCTAACGGATGCCAGATCCTGCTGGGGGAACCCTGCCGTAACCGTTGTTGCCTTCATTTCATCTTCCTGAGCCATCACCGGCGTGATCGCCAGACCGGTAACACCGGCGACCGATATACCCATGAACGTGCGTCGAGATAAATGGTTTGATGTATGGGACATGTTATATCTCCTGTGTTGCGCCATTAAGTCATTACATAAAACCCATCCGAATGAGTCGTCCCGCCATGTTGCGCCAGATAATCGACAATCTTTTCATGGCCTTTATAATTTGCCCAGGAGAGCGGGGTATTCAAATGGGCGTATTCGATCGGGTTAATGTGTGCGCCGGCCTCGACAAACAGGATGGCCATATCCAGATTGCCCTGTGAGGCGGCGGCTGTCTCATACGGATTATCAGATGTATCCTCAATATCAGATAATTCATCTGCCGATATTTTATAATGCTGTTGTTCCCTGATCATCCTGGTGCATTGTCGCGATACAATTCGTCGTAGCCAGGCGGCAAACGCTTCCGGCTTGTTAATCTTATGCAAAGTAAAATACGCTGTCAAAAACGCATTCTGCGCTGCATCCTCAGCCAGCTCAGGATCGCCAAGAATCGATAACGCACAACCGTAAGCCATATCCTGGGCGAACCAGTTCGGAGAACGCAGCCTGACGTGCCGGCGTGTCTTTCCCATTGTCTGGGGTCTTGCTGGATTTTTTTGATGGGTTGTGGGGTGTCTAAAGTCATGCCGTTTGCGGAGTGCGGAGTGCGGATTAAAAGTCAAAAGCGATATCGGTGATGGTCTTCGTGATTCGTCGTTTCGTTGTTTCGTCGTTTCCTATACAGTGTAACCTATGTTCAATTAGGATACCAACATTTTTACCTTGTTATTCAAATTCAAATTGTTTTCAATATAAAATAAGAATTTTAAACTTAAAATCCCCTATGCTCTCCGTGGTTAAATATCCCAAGATAAAGGAGCTTGTCATGCTACTTATCGGCACCCAGGACGGTGTATACCAGTGGAATGAGGAGACCGACGCAGGCCACTCTCTCGGCCTGAACGGCAAGCGTATTCGCGATCTGACTTTACAATCGGACCATACAGTCGTGGCAGTAGAAAGCGGTCAGGGTGTCTGGTCGGGGCGATTGCCTGATCCGGATTGGACGGAAATCACACCCGGTAATGACGAAGGACCAACCACGGTCCTGGCCAACGGGGATCATCTCTACCTGGGGGGCGAGCCGCCGGTGTTGTATCAGCGTGATCAGGATACGTGGTGGATGATGGAGCCGTTGCACGCCCGGGAGTATGCGAAGGACTGGTATGCGCCGGGCGGACTGGCGGCGGTGCGCAGTGTGGCGGCGCATCCAACAAATGAAGGCGGTCTGTATCTCGATATTCATGTGGGCGGCATCATGCGGACGCTTGACGGTGGAGAAACATGGACGCCGACAAATGATGGGCTGGAACTGGACGTCCACGAAGTGGCCACGCACGCGATGAACCCTGATGCCGTGTATGCAGCGACGGCCGATGGATTTTACTACAGCCCTGATGAAGGCGACAACTGGGAACGGCGCAACGCCGGGCTGGACAACCTGTATACCCGCGGCATCGCTATCCATCCTCAAAATCCCGACATCATGCTCATTAGCGGCTCACCGACCAATCCGGGCGGTTGGCGTACGCAAGGGAAACGGTTTGCCCTGTACCGTAGCGAAGACTGTGGTGGAACCTGGATGAAAATCACCGCCGGCCTCCCTGCCGAATGTCCGGATGAGATCGACACCTTCTGTATCATTTTCTCCACAGCCCATGCCGATCATGCCTATTGCGGTCGCCGTGACGGTATCTTGCACAAAAGTACCGATGCCGGTGCCTCCTGGACAAAGGTCGCTGAAGATTTACCGAATATATATTCAGTAAAGGCAGGATAATCTCGAGATTGAATCACCGACCAAATCTGATTCGCCAGGCTATCCTTCCCTGATCTCTGCGATACATTCGATCTCCACCAGCGCATCCAGGGGATTTTGCTTCACGGCGATGGTCGTTCGTGCAGGTCTGTGAAGGCCGAACATTTCGGCATAGGTTTCATTCATGCCGTCAAAATCATCCATCGATTTTAAATAGACATTGGTTTTTACCACATCGTTTAGCGTTAACCCCACCCCTTCAAGGACAATAGCCAGATTACGTAAGACCCGCTCAGTCTGCTCCTGAATATTCGAACCAACCAGTTCGCTTGTGTCAGGATCGAGCGGGGTCTGGCCGGAACACATCACCAGATGACCTGTTCTGACGGCATGCGCATAGGGGCCGATCGACTCAGGCGCCTGATCGATAAATTTTAATTCCATGTCATTCTCTCTATTTCCTTTAAGCTAATAAAGCTTCCACATGCAACTCCAATCCTGTTTCAATCGAGGTAGAAGGCACCTTCATGCCACGGGCCTGTAGACGGCTGAGATCATAGATCCGATGACACAGGAACGGCGCTTTGTCCGGATTTTGTGCAGCATACGATCTGACGGAAATTTCTTCTATATGTAGTTCAACAGCCAGTTTGTCGGCGATGATTTGATAATACTGCCGGGATTCGATCACATCAGGACCCGCTATATTGAAAATTTCGCGGTGCGCCGTGTTATGACCTGCAATGCTGATGATCGTCTCCGCCAGATCATGAACCAGGATGGGCTGCTGCAGAAAATGACCGGCTCCGACCAGTTGAAGCGTCTCGCCGGCGCGCATTTTCCTGAGAAGATCCGGATCACGCCCGTGTAGCGGCAGACAGCCCAGTTTTGATCCGGGCCCACAAATATGGCAAGGCCGAACGATGGTCCATACCATATCGCCGGTATCGGCCTGCATGAGTTCCTGCTCACAAAGCCGTTTTTTCAATCCATAGCTTATCGAGCCTTCCCCAGCCTGCACATAGTGATCTGTGTTCTCCGGTTGCGGAAACGTCCGTTGAGCCGGGGAATAGACAAAATCTGTGGAGATGAATACGAACTGCCGTGCACGATGCCGGAAGAGTTCGATATCCTGCCGGATGTCCGGCACATCGTAACAGATGCAGTCGACGACCAGATCCCATACTGTTTCCTCTCCAGACACGATGGCAGTCAGGGCTTCGTAGTCATACCGATCGATTATAAGCGATTTTACCCCGTCGGGCAATGTCCGTTTTCCACGTGTGATGGTCCAAACGTCGTGCCCACCACCAAGGGCCGCCTGGGCTAAGGTTCCGCTGACATGTCCGCTACCACCGATAATAAGAAGATTCATAAGGTTGTCCTTATACATAACAATGCTGAAGTGGCCCAGTTATACTACACCCTCGAAATTCTGTTCCCATTCATCAAGCAGGGCCAGACTGACCCCGGCGCCGCCGCACACGATGACCATAACCGGATCACGACCGATCAGCGGATCTGCCCGGTTGTAGACGGCGGCCAGCGCCGCACCGCACGCCGGTTCGACCAGAATGCGGTGGTCGTCGATGAACCGCTTGCAGGCGTCGAGCGCCTCCCGGTCCGAGACCACCAACGGGGTAATCGGATGCTTCTCCGCACACACCATCGCCTGCGGCGTTACCTGAAGGGCTCCCAGCGTCGTGGCGATGGAGTCGATACGGTCGAGCGTGATCAACTCGCCGGCTTTGATCGAACCAGCGAACGATGCGGCGCCTTCGGTTTCTACTGTTACTACAGGCACATCGGTCCAGCCGACGCGCTCCATCCCTTCGATCACACCGCAGAGCAGTCCGGCGCCCCCGACCGCCACCACGATGGCGCCTGGTTTGGGACCGACGACATACATCTCTTCTATCATGGACGCATGACCCAGCCAGATCAGCGGATCATCGAAGGGATGGATATAGGCGGCATCCTGCTCTGCCGCCAGTTCAAGCGCATGCTTGTGGGCATAGGCCCAGGAAGCGCCATGCTCAATGACCGTAGCTTCCTCCCGGCGCAGCAAACCACGCATCCACTCGGGGGTGGACTCCGGTACAACAACCGTGACGGGGACGCCCAGCTTGCGACCCGAATACGCGGCCGCATACCCGGCATTACCCCCGGAAGAGGAGACCAGGCAGGCAGCGCCTTCCAGACATTTGGTCTGACAGAGATGGCCGACACCCCGCATTTTAAACGAGCCGACCGGCTGAAAGGCATCCATCTTCATGAGTACAGGCGCTCCAAGTGCTTCACTAAGCGGCTGTGAGGGCCATATGGGGGTTTCGATGTGTAACGGGATTGGTTTCATATCAGGCTCCAGCGACCGCAACGCAGTTCATAATGGCAGATCCCTGAAGGCGCCAGCAAGCGCTACGCAGTGCATAATTTATAACTCAAAAATTGTTTTACTGCCGATTATTCCCAATATATACCCTGGTATGTGTGATATAATTGGTCCAGAACGGCTGATGGCCCGTGCTGATCCGAGGGATGCCCTTGATCCATGGCTTGCGTAGCTCTGCTTTGACGCCGTGGTACAGAAAGACGCCGCCGGCTTCTTCAACCAGAATCTGCTCCGCCTGGGCGTAGAGTTCAAGACGCCGGTCCGGATCGATCTCGGTGTCGGCCTGTTCAAGCAAAGTGTCGAAGGACGGACTAACCCAGTCATGCCGTCCGTAGCCGACCGGCTGGGAATGCCACACCATCGACAGCAGGTTGTGCGGATCCGGATAGTCAGACTGAAATCCACTCAGGCCGAAGGGGATCCGATGCTGATAGAGGTAGGCCATATAGCTTGTGCCGTCCAGCGTGGTAATGTTCACATCGATATTGAGGTGCGTCTTGAGCATCCCCTGAATGGCCTCGGTAATACGTCGCGTCGTCTGCGCATTGCCGCTGATCCAGAGTTCCGTCTTCGGAAATCCCCGGCCGTTCGGGTACCCCGCTTCCGCAAGGAGCCGGCGGGCCTGCGCAGGATCGAACACCTGCAGCGCTTTGAAACGGTCCCCATTATAGCCGGGAAAGTTGAGCGGCAACATCGAATAGGCCGGTGTGGCCAGGCCCTGCATCACGACCCGACAGAGGACATCCCGATCAATCGCATGCGCCAACGCCTGCCGGACCTTCCGGTTGTCGAAGGGCGGTTTCTTGGTCTGAAACAACAGATACCCGGTGCTCTGATGCGGCCAGGTATACATTTCCGTTCGGAGCGCAGCATCTGATTGCACACGCGGCAGATCCGCCGGGGTAACGGCGGCCATATCGACTTCGTTGTTCTCGTACGGAAAGATCCCAACGCTTGTGCCGGTGATAAACTCGATGATCACCTTTTCCAGTCGGGCTCTGTATCGGCCGGTGTGGTTGGGATCAAGGACGAAGACCTGTCGCCGACCGGTCGTCCATTCATCGAGTTTGAAGGCGAAATTACTGACGCAATAACCGTCCTCGGTCCATTTACTGCCGTATTTTTCAAATTGCCATCTGGGAATAGGCGAGGCGGAGATAAAAGAAGTCAGATACGGCAGATACGGACACGGTTCTTCTGCTTCGATGACCAGCGTATGGTCATCAAGCGCCCGGACGCCTATCGCATCCCGGTCGGTGATACGCCCCTGATTAAAATCCCGTGCGCCCTTAATCTCGTAGAATAGAAATGCATAGACGTTGGCCTGTGCCGGATCGAGCAGCAGTTTGTAGGTCCATTCGAAATCATGCGCCGTCACGGGTCGGCCGTCACTCCACCGCGCATCCGGTCGCAGATGAAACGTCCAGACTCTGCCATCTTCCGTCGACGTCCATGAATCGGCAGCGCCGGGAATCAGCTGATCCTCTTCATCAAGCAACGCCAGCCGTTCGAAAATATACTGAGAGCCGCCAGTGCCGTAATTGTCGAGTGTGGCGTCCAGCGTCCTCGGTTCGCCGGACATCAGACGCAACGTCTGGGCGGACAGGGGTGCCGCGTCGGGAGGAAGTAGCACCCCGGCGGTATTGACGATCCCCTGCTCGGCGTTCAGATCACTACAGGCGCACATGGTCATTGTGAGGAAGACCGATAAATACATTCGGTTCATGAAGGGCACCGTACCCTCTCTCTTACATCGGGCGCATCGTTGTTGTGAGGCATGATGCTGTGAGTCATAATAGAGAATATAACAAATTTTCTCCAGGAATAGAATAGTATTGTCAGCGTACCCGATACAAATTAATATTGACATCTTATACACTGGAAGTAGATTGCACCGATTTTGTAGGTACACCCTCTTAAAGGGATCGGATAACAGATTATTTTGCAAGGGAGATCCACCGTATGCCTCACCATCAATTAACAAAACAGCAACTCGCCTTTTTTGATACCTTCGGCTATCTGGGTTTTCCTGGTTTGCTGGCCGATCGTGTTGACGAGATTATCAGTGATTTTGAGGAGGTGTGGGATAGCCACGGCGGTGGCCATAATGGGCGGCCTCATGACGGCACAGCCCGCTCCTGCATCGTACAGTTTATCGATCTGCATGACCGGCTTTCCACACTGCTGGATGACGAACGGATTACGGGGATCGCGTCCAGTTTGTTAGGAGACGAATTTAACTACATGGGAAGCGATGGAAATTACTACGCCGGTGATACGAACTGGCACTCGGACGGCCAGCATGCGGATATCCGACATATAAAAATCGCCTTCTATCTGGACCCGATAAAACGGGATACCGGATGCCTCCGGGTGATACCGGGCAGTCATAAGTTGGGGAATGAGTATGCGGATGCCTTGCAGCAGCACATCGGCAAGAGTCAATCCGAATGGGACCTCTCCGGCGCCGACATACCTGCTGTAGCATTGGAAACCAATCCGGGCGATATCGTCTGTTTCAATCACAATACGAAACACGCCGCATTCGGCGGCAGTAAGCGGCGACGTATGTTTACCATGAATTTATGCCAGCGCTATCCAGAGCATCGCCTTGGAGAACTACGTGATTATATCGGCGGCGGTGCTCGTTTCTGGGTGGAGGAAGCCTATGGCAAAGTCATGATTCGTACTGCGGCTCCAGAGCGTATGCGCCACCTGGAGCAGGTTATGGCCAATGACGATCATCTACCGGAATTGACCCGACAGGCCAAAGAACGGATGAGTGAGCCATCGCGAGGTTAACAGGAGAACCATGTTATGAGAGCTGAAGTCAAGATGTATCAGGGTACACCAACACTCTATCTTGATGGCATGCCGAGTTTTTATAGCTGTCAGTGGATGTCTTCTGATCCTGCTGAAGGGGATTTCCTCGCTGAGGGATGCGTCCGCGCCTTTGGAGACGCAGGGGTTCATCTGTACGCGACCGGACCGCCTGTTTTCAGAGAGAACCGGGATGAGATGTTCGACTTTGCCCCTGTAGAATTCGGCATGCGACGCGTCATGAGTGCTGATCCGGATGCTCATTTTCACCTGCGTCTGTATTTTGAGACGCCGCCCTGGTGGAACGAGGAGAATCCCGATGAATGTGAAGTCAGTTCCGAGGGTGAGCGTTTGAATCAGTCATACGCATCGAGTGTATGGCAAGATGAGGTCAATGATTATCTACGCGCCTTGATTGCGTTCTTGAAGTCGGTCGACCTGGCCGACCGGGTGATTGCCTATCAACCTATGGCAGGTATATGCGGCGAATGGATCAAGAATTCCACGTCCATGCAGCATCGATGCGGGGATTACAGTGCCCCGATGCACCGCCGATTCAAGGCGTGGCTCCGCGAGCGCTACAACGACAACACGGAGGCTTTTCAGACCGCCTGGAATAATCCGGCAATCACTTTCGACACGGCAGAAGTTCCGTCGGCAGAGATGCAGCACACGACGACTCATGGGTTATTTCGTGATCCGGCAGTCGAACAGCAGGTCATAGATTACTACAGATGCCTGGCGGATCTCTGTGCGGCGACTTTGATAGATTTCTGCCATACCGTTAAGGTGGAAACCGGGGGGCAGGCGCTGGCCGGTGCCTTTTTCGGTTACCTGATGGATCTGGCATGGAACGACTGTTTCTTCGGATCGGAGACGGATCGCAGCGACGCGTCTACGATCCAACGCAGTGGCCATCTTGGTTTGCGTACGGTGCTTGAATCATCGGATATAGATTTTCTGGTCAGTCCCTACGGCTATGCTTTTCGTGGATTGGGCGGTGACGGGTTACCCATGCCGCCCAGTGAGTCCCTTCGTATTCACGGCAAGCTATATCTCTACGAAGAAGATTCACGTCTGCACAACCTGATGGACCCCGATGGCAGAAATTATAAGCCCGAGCACGGTCCGGCGATTCATAACCGCTGTTTCGCGCAAGCCCTGACCCACGGTCTGGGCATCTGGTGGTTCGCCGACTGGCCGGCAGGGTCGTATGAGGACCTTGCGAAGACGGAACCGGCATTTCAACCGTTGCTTGAGCGCTACCAGAAAATCGGATCGTGGGCCTTGGAACTCGATCGTAGCCCTGCCGCAGAAGTGGCCGTCCTGATTGATGATGAAAGTTTCTTCTATGAGACCATCCACAACACCATCAATCTGCCGTTGATTTTCCAGCAGCGTGTGTGGGGCTTACCGCGCTTCGGCGCACCTCACGATGTGTACTTGCTTCAGGATTTGGTCGATGGCAAGCTCCCGCCATACAAGCTCTATATATTTCTGAACCCGGTCCGGCTTGATCGGGCGCGTCGTGATGTCCTGGCACATCAGATTCGACGGGACGGGCAGGTAGCGGTATGGCTGTACGCTGCGGGCTATATCGAGGACGCGCCCGCTCTGGAAAATATGACGGATCTGACCGGCTTCCAATTTGGGACGGGCAAAAACGCCTGGGGGCCCATGATGCACATCAATAATTTTCAACATGAAATCACAAAAAACATCCCTCAAGATGTAATGTGGGGAACAAATAACTCGCTCGTTCCGCTTTTTCACATAGAAGATCCGGAGGCCATTGAGTTGGGTCAGGTGGTGTACTCACTCGGCCGATGTAAGCCGGGTATGGCCGTTAAGGAGTTCGACGATTGGCGGTCCATCTACATTGCGGCACCGAATGTACCTGCCCCGGTGCTTCGCGGTATTGCGAGGTATGCGGGCGTTCATCTCTACAACGAGGCGGGCGATGTGCTCTATGCTACGCCGGACTTACTCAGTGTCCATACCTTATCCGGTGGTTCCCGCGTGTTTAAGCTAAAAGAATGCGTCGAGGTGGTGCATGATCTCTACGAAGACCAAATAGTCAATCAAAACACTGATCAGTTCGAGGTGACCCTGCAGCCGGCTTCAACCGTTTTGTACTATACGGGAAGAAAACAGACCATGCCGTAACAGATCGTATCACGAAATGAAAACGGCTATCCGGTTTACGAGGGACAACAGGTTGTGAGCGCGGTGGGCAAAGCAGGCACGGCTGTCTTATGGCATGATCAGACTTGGCATGGAGGCGGCATCAACCGATCTCAGGGATGATACCGCTGGGTTCAGCAGGCGCCCTATGGCCGCCGTTTTTTCGCCCGGCGTTTCTACCCGTTTGTCAACTGTCATATGCCGGAAGACATACTGGCCCACGCCAATCCAAGAAGGCAGCGTCTACTTGGTTTGCACGGAATAGGGGCATATGGTTGAGGGTGGTGACGGATAGTCTCCGCCGCCGTCTATGCTTCATTATATCTGTGGAATCCCTCTGGCTTCCACAAGATCGGATAGCCGGGTGGCCAGTCCCGGCCATCGTTGACCGCCTCGAACTCCGGGGTCATGTCACATAGCCAGTAGAACATCCGCGCTGCATCGTACCATTCCCGGAACTGGACACGGAATGTAGGGCCTTCCATTTGATATTGAGGGCTGTGATCATGGCCGAATTCAAAAGCCGGATCAATTCTCCAGTCCCGCACCGGCGGCGACATCCGCCAGTAGCAATATTTGAGCATATTACGAAGTCCGGTGGCGGTGGACCGGCTCCTTCGATGCCAGATGTTGTAGGCGGTGATAAAGATGGAGCCGGCCGGTGCAGCGGTACGGATCGCACCACGGACAAGGTCGTAATGGCCCATCATGCTCTGCGGCGAGAACAGAAAGTGTGAACCGGGTAAAACTTCCGTGGGGCCCATCTCAATCGGTGTGTCCTGAGGGTAGTAAAACACCTGGAGATGGTTGACCTCATACCCTACGCGTGAGCCACCGTCTCGGTGCCAGTTCTGGGCGTCCAGCGGATCTTCTACGCGATGGTTGGCCATCCCCGTGGGCAGCGCGAAATTTTCACCGAGCAGGGCGCGAACCGCCCCGCCTGCTTCAGGATTGAGAAGCACATGCTCGATAAATCGATCTTCTTTCAACAGACAAGTCGGGTCATTATCTTCAAGAAATTCCGTGACCCACTTATTGATGTCACCAGAGACCACGGCTTTGTACATGAGATAGCCGTTTTTACAGAATGACAGCACTTCCGCATCGGTTAACGTATGTTGTACGGTGGACGAGTCCATCATTTCCTCCAGGATATTGAACAGTATTTTACAATGTCGAGGTCACTATGAATGAAAAGCTTGTAACCCGAATCGAACAATGTATTGAGAACCGACGCGCCGGTACGCTCACCGAACAGCAGCTTCTCGATGTACTTGCCATCGTCAAAAATATGCCGGAGCAACGCCAGGATCTGCTCTATCTGCAAACCAATAATACATCTGTCGCCAGCCAGATTGTCGGTATGGCCCTTGTGCAAAACGGCGAAGTTGTGGCGGACCTGCCTGACGCGGATCAATGGCCGTACGCAACTGTATTGGATGCGATACGGGACGGTTGGCGGATAATCTCTTTCCCCAATCAGGCCTTGATGATGGACGAATCACGCGTCTACGGACTTGGATGTGAATTCGTGCTTGAGAAATGGTCCTGCCTATAATGATAGTATCCCGACAGGCCTTATGCCACTATCCCTCCGGCGACCACCGTGTTTCGGGTTTCTCAGGGGTTCGTCGGCGACGTGATCACCATAACGACCATCTGATCGATGCCCGTGTTTTCGATACCGTGTTCACACCAGGGTGCCAGATAGATGAAATCGCCTTTTTTGATCGGGCGTGGTCCCTTGGTGAAGTGCATAATACCCGCTCCCTCCATCACGGCATACACTTCTTCAGGCTCATGGGAACCGAATGCGACGGTGCCTTGCGGCGGCACATACAACATGGTGACACCCACATTACGCGATGGTGCGTTCGGGTTGGTCGGATGTACCACGCGGATAGCCGGTGCCTCGCACGGTTCGAATAGGATCGGCAGTCCGTCCTGCACCGTGACAATCATGGGATCCGGCGGTACATCAGGCTTAGGAATGATCGGGTCTGGTGCTTCGTGTGCGTACCCGGCGTAGCGTTGATATTTTGCCATCGTTCTGTTGCTCCTTTCATACATCAGTTTCTAATCATCATCCCCGGGCTGGGCATCGGAAGCGGTGTCCCAGCTTGCAATGGGTGCCTGCAGACCATCTTCGATCCACAGGAACCGACCGGAAACCTCGGCACTTTCCTCTCCCATCAGCTTGAGTATCAGATCTGCGGCCTTGCCGGGCGGGTCACCGCCGGTTTCATCCACCCGCTGCACCCAGGCCCGATAGCCATCCGCTTCCGGTCCCAGCAGGTTCGCCCCATCCCGGATGGCCGCCCACATGTCGGTTTTTACCTCACCGGGATGGATGACATTGGCCGTCACGCCCGTGTTGATGAGTTCAGCGGCCAGATGCCGGGTGAATTGATTCAACGCAACTTTGCTCGTTCCATACGCGCTGTTCAGGGGGCCGGGCGGATGGAGCGCAGCAGCGGAGGTGACGTTGACGATGCGACCCCATCCCGCTTCAATCATACCCGTCATAAATGCCCGGCACATGAGATACGGCGCCACGGTGTTAATGGTCAGCGTCTCGATCCAGCGCACCGGATCACTGTCCTTGATCATCTGTATGGGGCCGAACACGCCGGCGGTGTTGATGAGCATATCTGTTCGTCCCAAACGATCTTCTACATTTTTTCGGACCAATTCAACACCAGTCTGCGTGCTGACATCAGCCGGTATGACACAGGCAATGCCCCCGTTTTCGGCAATCAGCCGCCCTGTCTCCTGAAGCTGGTCTGTACTCCGGGCGACCAGAGCGACCTGCGCGCCGCATGCCGCCAGACTTCGGGCGATCTCCCGGCCAACACCACGACCAGCGCCGGTCACGACCGCGATTTTCCCTGTCAGTTTCTGGGTCATGTCCTATCCTTTCTCTCCGGCCCGTGTTTCGCACCGGAAAATCTCGCGCAGTTCACCGAAATCTACCAGACCGTCTTCCCGAAACTCCATAAACGGTCCCATGACCTCTGCCCAGCGATCATGAATTTCAGAATGCCATAAACGGTCCCAGGCCGCTTCATCTGTAATTTCAGAAAACAGAAATAATACCGGGTCCTGTTCAAACGTGGTGATCGTGGCGATGCCACTCCGTTCGATCTCTTCGACCAGCTCAGGCCATATTTCATTATGGTTACGGGTATATTCAGCCAAAGCCCCAGGTTTCAAACGCATGGTAAAAGCACGGCGTATCATGATGGTCGTCCTTTCATAGTTGTTTTTATTCGAAAAAGTCTTCATCGCCCTCAGGCAGGTACGGCCTGGCCGCTTCCTCAATGAAATCAACGCCCAGCCCCGGCGTGTCCCAGACCTCAACCAATCCATCTTTGACGATCGGATCGGGAAGACCCGTGACAATATCATACCACCAATCCGGGTTATTTCCGGGATACTCAAAGGCGATATAATTCTGAGGCAGTGTCGCCGCCATCTGAACGTGGGCTGCCAGACCGATAAGACCGTCAATGACGCCATGTGGCGCCATGAGAATGCCATGGAGATCCGCATACTCCGCTATCCATTTCAACTCGGCAATACCGCCGACATCGGCAGGGTCCGGGCCAACGATATTCACGGCCTGTTTTTCAAATAGTTCTTTGAAATGCTGCCGCAGGTAAATCTGCTCACCGGTGTGTATGGGCGTGGAGGTGTTCTCAGTGACCTGCCGATAGAGGTCGGCCATGACGTAAGGTGTGTAGTCGCCTGTGATCATATCTTCCAACCACATGAGGTTCAAAGGCTCTACAGCTTTAGCCAGCCGGAGGGCATCAGGCACCATCATCCCCGGTCCGCAATCCAGAGCCAGCCCGACTTCGTCCCCCAGAACCTCTTTCATGGCCTCGGCGCAGGCGATGATATGCTTCAAACCCTTCTCAGTCATGAGTCCGCGATTGGGATGTGCGCCGCCCGTGGCCGCGTCGCCGTAAAAAAAGTCGGGGACATCATGGGGCATCTGACTATGAAAACCAATCCCTCGTTTAATGATGGTAAACCCTTCCTCCATATTTTTCGTCTGCAGGACATTGTCGGCGTAGGCTTCAGGCGAGCTGTCCTTCATGGGAAACGGCGCTGCCGTGTTGTAGACCCGCACCTTGTCGCGGATCTTTCCGCCAAGCAGTTTGTACACGGGCACCCCTGCGGCCTTACCGGCAATGTCCCACAAGGCCATCTCAATGGCGCTGACAGCACTTCCCCAGGGTTTAAAGCCTCCCATCCGGCGGATGCCTAACATTACCCGTTCCACATCGGTAGGGTCCTTGCCCAGAATAAGATCCCGGTAAAACATCACGTGCGGCTTCAAGTACGGCTTTGAGGCTTCCGCCTCTCCATAACCGCTGATACCCCCATCAGTGACGATTCGTACCACGGGATTCTGGCCGATTACTGCGCATTTTAAATCTGTGATTTTCATTTACCGATCCCTTTCTTTACTTGAGAGCATCTATCAATTTTTCTTTGCCTGTATAATACAGGGTGGTTGATACAGGCGACAACTCTACGTTGAAAGCCGTTACATTACGGGCTAAGAACTGTTCGTTGTACAGGTCGTAGACGACTTGGACCTGGTGGGGCAGATTAAACATACGGATTCCACCGGATACGGTGTCTACGCTGAGCAGATCCGGCGATGAAACAGTGGACCAATAGGGTTGGTCGGTCCCCACGCACTATCGCCTCGGCAGAAATGCAACCCCGTCAAATCTGTCATATAGTCTGTTCGGATCTTCAAGGAATGCCCCGTGGTTGTGCTGGATTGTTCCTCGCGGGAAGATATGTCGGCGGAATCGAAGGTGGCAGATGGATCGGACCAGGCCATCTGGAATGCGCTCTGATTCTCTTTGTCCCGTTTCCTCAGCCAGGAGCGGAAGTGGCGCCGCATGGGCGCACTATAATCCATCGTCTCCGGCAACATGCAGGACATATCCTTGATCCACTCACCGGATGAACCTGCACCTACCTGGAATGCGACCACCCGGTCATAGAGCCCTACGGCTTTAAGGTGGTTTATAAAAGCCTCCACCAGATCATTGACCTGATTTCGCCGGACGCTCGACGCGAAGGACTGCCCCCAACGTGCGTCGTCGGACAGGATCTCGACTTCATCCGGATAGGTATTGTTCCACCAATTCTCGGGTAACCACCGTGTTTCGAAACCCATCCGGAGTAGAAAAAGGGCTTCCGGATCAACGTCGATATACCCTTGGACGCGAGGAACGACCAGAGAAAAATCGTAAGGGCTGGGATCATCCGGGCGTGGTCCTACCCATTCCTGAGTCAAGGTGTCAACCGAATAGATATGAACCTCTGCTTCAGCGTATTTCCGGGCATACGGCTGAAGCTCGTTTAATCTATCCGGATGCATACCCCCGACCAGATGACAACCGAAAAAGGCGGGCTTATCATCCAAAAAAACGGTTGGCGTCCCGTTGTGTTGTTTAAATTGGGCTTCCATTTTTCTACTTACCTGAACCGTCTGGGGTCGGGTTCATAGCTCCTATACGGCTCCGGGATGCCGCTCTCGGCTGCATCCTCCATGACCTCGCAAAAATAATCCAGATCGGACAGCGGCGTATACAGATTCGGCGAGACGCGAACCCATTGCAGTTCGTTGCTCTCTCCCTCATAAAACCCTCTGGACGTCAGAATCTGATGTTCTTCCCACAGATAGTCCTGCATGGCGCTCGGGTCTACGTTTTTAATGCCCACAGACGCAATACAGCAACTCATTTCAGGGGCCGTCGAGGTATATACGTTGATGTTAGGATGACGTCCAAGACGCTCCGCCCAATGATTCTTTATATACCGGAGTCGTTCTTCCTTGCGTTTTGGTCCGATCGCGTTGTGGAAGGCGACCGCCTCTCCGATGGCCAGAAACGGGGCCTCGGACTGGGTGCCTACGGACTCGTACTTGCGCATGCGCGCATTGGCGTTGGACCGGCGACTCGTGCTGGCACCGTACAACGGTTTGATTTTCTCTATATGTTCTTTGCCTATGTACAGCATCCCGGTTCCTTTGGGCGCGTACAGCCACTTATGCAGGCTTGTACCGTAATAGTCACAACCCAGATCCGAGACTTTGAAATCCAACTGGCCGAATGCGTGCGCGCCGTCCACAACTACTTCGATACCACGCTGGTGGGCCATATCACAGATCCGTTTGATGGGAAAGACCTGTCCAGTGGTGTAAGTGACATGAGACACCAAAATCACCTTTGTCTTTGGTGTCATGGCCTGCTCGTATATCTCTACGAGTTCATCCATGGATTTCGGAGGGGTTGGCACCCAGACCTGAACCAATTTGATCCCTTCTTTCTTTTCCCGGTTTTTCAGGACGCTTACCATAGAACCATAATCCTGCATCGTGGTCAGCACTTCATCACCCGGCTTCAGCGGGATACCGTACAGGATCGTCTTGAGCGCCTCGGTGGCGTTCCGTACAATGGCAATTTCCTCGGGGCTGCTGCCGAAGAGACGGGCCAGGGATTTTTTCACCGTACCCCGACGATCTCTTGCCTCACGGACGAATAACCCGTAAGGCCCCTGTTCCTGCTCCCTGATATACCGCACCACGGCTTCGGTGACCACGCTGGGCGTTGGACAGGTGTATCCGTTATCCAGGTGTATCAAGCCGCGATGTATGGTAAAAGCCTGCTTGACTTCGGCCCATAGCGCCTCTTCGCGTGCAGCCTGCTGCGGCGTCAGGCCTGCGATGGTTTCTACTGCGGCTTCAACGCCATGAAGTCCGTCGGAGCCCAGGAACGTCGCTAGGCCTGCTGCTGCGCCAGCAGTCTTGAGAAAATCACGTCGTTCCATGGTGCGGAGGCGCTCTTTGCGGCTCAGAGGTGCATCTTTTTCTAATTGCATGATGATTCTCCTGTGATTAAACCCGTGCCAGTTTTGAGACTCTGCCTACTTCTACCCATTCAGCTACGATCATATCCCCATTGCTCAGGAATCCTACGCCGTGCGCTGAGGCGAAAATACCATCCGGGAAAGAGTTCCGGGGCCCCGTGCGGAGTTTGAAAATATCCTGCATTGTTTTTTCCCAATGGCCCAGATGATGCGTCTTCCCCGTGGACTGATCAATTAGTGTCAAACGCCCGCCCATTTCAGGGATCGCCCAGAGACTGTCCTTCGCGTAGATATTGCGAGGATGAAGGAATGTGCCCGGCATCAGAGAATGAAAGACGCCGTCGAGCGTAAATCGTTTGATCTGTGACGGATCATCCACAGCCACATGAAGCAGGGGTTCACTATCTACTTCAGCAATAAAGGCCCCATGCGCCCACCGGGTGTGCGCTTCGTCTTCGCCCCATCGGCCGAACCGGCTGAGCAGAATACCTTCCCTGTTGAAATGCAGAACGAAGGAGGATCCATACCCTTCAGCCAGATAGAGATCACTGTTGGGCGCCATCGATACGTTGGCCGCACCGAATTTCAGGGAATTTTCATCATAGAAAGCAGGTTTGGCGGTATGTAGTAATATCTCGCCGTCCAGCGTACATTTATAAATACCATGGGCAATATCGACCAGGAGCAACCGTTCTTGTCCCGCCTCTTCAATCAGCGTTAATCCATGCGCCTGTCCATAAAATTGTTCGCCCCAGGAAAAGAGATATCGGCCCTCTGGATCGAATACCACAATTGTGTCTTTGGTAGGGCTGGCCTCACAGGAGGTATGGGCGATAAAGATCCGATCCTGTGAATCCACCGCCACCGCATGGGTGTTTCCCCATACGATATGATCCGGCAGTTTAGCCCAGTGGTGGTCTACGGCATAACGAAAAGGGCCTGACGCCATGATTATGTCCGGCATACTAAAGATCATCCTTTCAGAGATTACATCCGTTGAATCTGACGGCTTGAGAATCTTTCCCGCAATGTAGTTGCCAGGTTTCATATGTAAAGAAAAATAGACCTGACAAAAAAAACATGGGTAATTGGGACAAGGCTAATATATTGGACCCGATTCACTACCAACAGATACCCTACAATAAAGATCTTAATTCTATGCCCTTACTCTCTTCGCAACAACGTCAACGCTATGAAGAAGACGGCTATCTTATCATACCAAATCTGCTTAATGATCGAGATCTGGCGCCGGTACGCCGAGCTATTATGAGACATGTGGACCAGGAAGCGAAGCGCCTGTCTTCTGAAGGTGAAATTCAAGATCTGCATGAAAGGTTATCATTTACAAGACGGCTTAAAGAGGTGTATCGGTCGTTAAATAAAAGAACCATCGGCTGGAATCAGGAAGTATTCAGCGAAGAGATTTATGATTTCGGTGTGCACGGGGCCATTCTGGATGTCTCCGAAGTGCTGGTCGGCCCGGAAATACAGTTCAACGGCGACTACTGGGTACGTACAAAGCTGCCGGGGGAAACCGTGACGACCTTCCCCTGGCATCAGGACAGCGGTTACTACGGCGATCCGACAGAATTTCATATCCTCTCTCTTTGGATACCGCTGGTGGATGTGGATGAACACAACGGCTGTATGCAGGTGCTGCCCGGTAGTCATCGCTGGGGTCTGAGACCAGTTGACAGCGATGACGAAGGTCATCATATCCCGACAGAAGACATCGAGTCCCGGGGAGAGATCGTGACTCTGCCTATGAAAGCCGGTGATATCTTTGCATGCCACAACCTGACTTTTCATCGTTCTCTGATGAATCAGTCCGACGACATCCGATGGAGTATCGATCTGCGTTACTGTGAAATTGGACGTCCGCTGGAATGGCTGTTCAAAGCAGGCCTTAACGGATTTACAGCTCGAAGCCATGGGCATCCGGAGACCGTAGATTCCTGGGTAGACTGGCAGGCAAAACGCAGAGCTGCCGGCGTTAAGGTATAACGAAGAACAACAGGATGGAGATAAAGATGTTGACCACACCGGAACAACGGCTATTGTATGATGAGCAGGAATTTATCATGATTCCCAGTCTATTCAGTCCGAGTGAGGATAACGTATGATTACCGATCTAGATGATTATCTTTTTGACTTACGGGGATATCTGGTTCTTCCCGGCGCATTGACGGAAGAAGAAGTGGCTGCGCTAAACGGCGGTCTTAATGAGATTCCTTCGATGAAACCTCCGGAATGGTACGGTTATGTCCATGCCCATCAATACGGGGTGACAGATGGTCTCAACTACCAGCAGATCTATGAAGCCGGTACGCCGTTCGAACAGCTTATAGATCACCCTTCATGGATCGATAAGGTGAAACATTTTGTAGGCGGAGAAGGCACGTTTGATTATAATCACGGACCCTTATTTATTGATGAGAACTTCGCTAACTTCCGGGAGCCTGGCGAAGCCATCGGCCTGCACTCCGGTGGCCATGCCGGCTCCAAGCGGAATCAATTCCGTTTCAAAGATGGCCGTTTCATGTGCGGCCAGATTAACATCCTCATCGCCTTAACGGATATCGGCCCGGGGGACGGCGGCACGATGATCATCCCCGGCAGTCATAAATCCAACTTCGAACATCCGCATATCCATAAACACAAAATGGCTGAGAACGCATCCGTGGACGGTATAGAAGAGGCGATCGAAATTTATATGAATGCCGGGGACGCTATATTGTTCGTCGATACCCTGGCACATGGATCCGCCAAACGGAGTAATGAAGGAACCAGGCGTATCATCGTCAATCGGTACGGCCCCTCCTGGGGCATATTCCGCCATGGTTACCAACCTTCGCCGGAGCTGCTGGAGCGACTGACGCCGGAACGCCGTCAGATCGTACGGCCGCTGCAACTGATACCACGAGAACCCAATCTGAAAAAGTGAGATAGGTCGTGGGATTGGGATAGTCGAGGAGACGGTGCAAGGCACAGATCGTGTCCGTGGCTCACCATACCTTGGAAAAGGTCCGGGCGACCACCAGGTTTCCCACCTGCCTGGTCAGGGGGATCATAGATCGATAGCTTTCACCTGCGAACTCAATATACCGCGAGGTCGTTAACCTCGACTATTATAGTAATCACACCCGTTTTCGGACCATTGTGATCGCCACAGAAAAATATGGGCTGATGGATGATGTGCATCCGGAAGTAGTCCAGAGATTCGCAGAAGAGGCGCTTAACCCTGTTCTCGATATGGGCTGTCGAGAAGGGCGCTTTATCAACGCGGCGCAAACATACGATTTACACACAATAGCGCTTAACCAGTCTGAGGCCATGCTTGCAGCCGTATCTACGCCCCGCACAAACGGTGATGCCCGACAATTACCGTTTCATGATGGTTGTTTCGTATGAAGTATGCGATCTCTCATGCCAACAATGAGACAGATACAAAGAACTTTGTGCAACAGGCCATAACCAGTGCGAAACAAGTCTCCAAAACTATTTATGAACGCGCCCTCGTCCTCCGGAACAATAGTCCAGGACGGCGAATCGATAAACGAGACACCCCGGCCCCACACATCTTTACAGCGTTTGAGCAGCAGCAGGTTGCCGATGCTGTTCTCTGTTGGAAAGGAGCGCAGGAGCGGTTTGCCCAGGACTTCCATACGCCGTTGGTTGCCGATGATATACCGGTCGTCATGGTCACTGAGACCCCATTCATATTCAGCCTGTCCGTTGATAACACCCGGGCTTTCGATGGTGATATGCTCGAGGTCCTCCCCGTAAAACAGAGCTTTTTCATCGTACGTACTCACATCTTTGGATGAAAATATGGTCGCTCCACTCTCTATGAATATACGGACAAAACTGCGCAGATGAAGTGTACTCGTCGCGTACGCCCCCGGCAGCCGCACAGCCATCTATGGCCGTCTGAATAGCATGTTGGGCGGCCTGATCTTTATGGCCCGTGGCCCCATAATCAGTTACATTAAACGCCCGCATCATTGCCTTTTTCCCCTTGATTATACGCCCAGAACACGATGGATTTTCTCGTCTGCCTGTTGAAGCAATGATTCCGCCACCGGTACCCGATTGTACTCTCCGAAACGCGTAAAAGCCCACCGTGCTGCGTACTGAGACTGGAATACATACCGCATTCGATCCGATGATACAGGTCCGCCCCGATGCCAGCACTGATTGTTCTGAAGATAAATATCACCGGCCTTGCACAGCACAGAGACCGGTCCGTTTCCTTCAAACGCAGGATTCTCCTGACTGTTGGGATGTCGCCCGGAATACTGACTGCCGGGCACCACCTGCGTGGGGCCATCCTCTAATGTATCGATATCGCTCAATGCCATCTGTATTGTAAACCATTGCACCGGCATGTGCATACGCGAGTCATGGCGCGGGATCTCATCGGGCAAAGGAAATTCCACCCTGTCATCCACATGCCACCTCGTAATCGCCACACCCTTTGGATTACGCAGCACGTTCTGTCCACAGAATTTGCAGTCCTTGCCGACAATGGCTTCAGCCAGGCCCAGGATAGGCTCCCGAACCAGCATGTCGACAAAAACAGGATCGAGCTCCAGCGTATTGCGAAGAATAAAACCGTTATCAATATGTTTGGTACCTGCAAGGTCGGGATCGGCAAAGCATCGATCCGTCACCTCACGAAGGATCGCGATCTCCTCCGGTGTGAGTACATTACGGATCAACGCAAAACCGTCCCGGTGAAATTGAGAGAGAATGTCCTCAACCTGTTCTTTGGGAAGCGGGCTCCCCGGTGAAATTTTACCGGTAATCATTATGGCTCCTGTATCGTGTAAGAGGTCTTTTTATGACTGTTGTCGATTAAAGGATTTGACTGAAGCGGGGTTAATGTATGATGAGTATAATTGGGGCACTACAAAAAAGTTATTTTGTTCCAATAAACCCCTCGAAATAGCCCATATCAAATATTTCATGCACTTTTGATAAATGCGTTTTCCTTCCCAGATCCATCCAGCGGGCCTCATTCGCCCGAAAGGCATTGACCGGGCGGCCGCCTTTTGCCAGCGACAGGAAAAAATCGATGATCGGATAAGGTCCCGGCGTATTCATATATTCAAAGACCGCGGGGCACATGACGTAAATGCCCATGAACGGAAAGGGCTTCACCGGTCCGTTCGCCGAGCGAGCCATGCGGGTTTCTTCCGGTTCGGTCGATTGCCATCCGCAGAGCCGGTTGGCTTCATCGAAGAGAAGAAAGCGTGAGGTGGGCCGATTCTTGACAGCCAGCGTCACCAGTGCATCCGAAGTCCGATGGGCGTCCATCAAACGGTTCAGATCCAGATCAGTCAGCACATCCACATTATGCACCAGAAACGGCTCGCCATCGTCGAAAAACCAGCGGGCTTTCTGCACGCCGCCACCTGTGTCCAGTGAGTCCTTTTCCAGAGAGACGGTGAGTGAAACCTCGGGATATCCATATGTATCGTGATACGCCTCCACGAACGCCTCGATCTGCTCTGGAAAATGGTGTGCATTGATCATGATATCCGTAAATCCATGCTGCGCCAGCCGGGCGATCGCCCAGGCCAGAAGCGGCCTGCCCGCCACCTCGACCAGCGCCTTGGGCCGATCATCGGTCAGAGGTCGCAACCGGGTACCGAGCCCTGCGGCGAGTATCATGGCCTTCATGGGAATCCTTCTGGTTAAAAGTTCTGCTCTCGATGTCGAAGATCGAGGCTGACTCCTTCTCTATCTTGCAGATACGCGGCCACAAGGTCCGCAAAATACACGGAGCGATGCTGACCGCCGGTGCATCCGAAGGCAATCGTCAGGTCCGTAAAACCGCGTCGCAGATGATGGGCAACCGCCTGATCGATGATGGTCATCACGTGCTGACGGAAAGCCTGTACTTCGTCAATTTCTTCCAGGAAGGCCGCGACCGACGTATCACGGCCTGTCAGATGCGCGTATTCCGGGTAACGGCCTGGATTTTGCAGGATACGGCAGTCGAAAATAAAACCGCCGCCGTGGCCGCTTTCGTCGCGTGGCACACCGCGTTTATATGAGAAGCTCCAGAGGTGTACGGTCAAGCCTGATTGTGATTCCATGCCCAGGCGCCGTAACGGCTCCGAATGGATGATACGATCCCAGACCCCTTGCAGCGCCGGCAAGGCAACCGGAAGATTGGCCCTTGTCATGATCCCTTCCAGATTCTGCACTGCGAACGGAATACTCCGTAGAAAATGGGACTTGCTTTCGTACAATCCCCGGAAGCCATAGGCACCGAACGCCTGCATCAGGCGAATCAAGGCATACCCATAATAATAGTCTATGAACGGTTTCCGATTAACGGGCATATAGGTACCGACAACATCGATATAATATGCCAGCAGGGTCTCCCGGATTTCCCATGGCATCTCCGCTTTGGCATCCTGAAGAAGAGAAGCAACGTCGTATTGCAAGGCACCCTGGCGCCCGCCCTGATAGTCAATAAAATACGATTGGTCTTCATACCACATAATGTTTCGGGACTGAAAATCGCGGTAAAGAAAATAGGTGGTGTCGGTTTCCAGCAAAAAGGCGGTAAGCCGTTCGAAGTCTTCTTCCAGGTCCTGCTCGTCGAACGGGATGTCTGCCAGTTTCAGAAAATGGTATTTGAAATAGTTCAGATCCCAGCGGATGGACTGTTCATCGAAACGGCTGCGTGGATAGCAGGCGGTGTAGTCGAGGTCTTTTCCCGCAGTGATCTGGAAGCAGGGAAGTACTTCTAACACCTGCCGGTACATGCGGATCAGCCGCTCGGAAAATCCGCCGTCTTCCTTACGAATGGCCATCAGCCGGTCATACAGCGTATCGTCACCCAGATCCTGCTGCAGATAGACGCCCTGATCCAGGTCGGCCGCGTAGATTTCCGGCACCGGCAAGTCGTGCTGTTTAAAATGTCGGGAGAGGGTCAAAAAAGCGATGTTCTCCCGCCGGTCCGTATTATACGCGCCGATGGCAGACTGTTCTGCATCAGACAAACGAACATATTGCCGGCTGGAGCCATCCGCGCCCAGGGGTATAATATGTTGCGGCAGGCGTCCGAACCTGTTCCGGTAGAGGTGTTTCAGGATATCGTGTATGGAAGCGGTCATGAGTGCAGAGTGGACCTATTGGAAACAGCCGGCTACAATGTTCGTAGCGTTCGTTCCCATCCGTATTTCCTCTCACCGGTCAGCAGGGCCCGATGTTCGTCGGACAGGGACTGTACAAAATCCGGGTCCGGATCGTACCCGTTCCAGGTCTGAAACATGGTAGGCGTATAGCCGCCGAGGATCAGCACACGGTCTTTGTCCGAGCGGATGATACCGGAAGCATGAAGCAGTGCCTCGAAAAACACCAGGGTCGACCCGGCCGGCGCAGCGACTTCGTGAATCAAACGCGGATCTTCCAGAGCAGCCTGAACAATAGCCTGCTGGTCTACCTCATCGCTTATTTTGTGCGTCCCCGGAATGACAGTCGTCCCCCCATCACCAGGTTCCAGATCGGTCAGATTCGTAAGGGTTTTTACGAAGGTGAAATGATACAGGCCGTTGCGGGTGTAGTTGAAACCCGGGTTGATGCCTCGATGGAAGCCATATTTCTTCGGATTATCCGGATCAATCACAGGGCGGCGGATATGCGCATCGGATTGTTCCAGGCGGACCACACCACCGGTAATCTCCTCAGCCATAGCCACGAGGCGCGGATGGGTCACATAGTCGAAGTAGCAAGGCGCGATGTGCGGGAGATTATCGACGCGGAAGAACTCGTTTGTGGTTCCGGAAAAATGTGAGGCCGGATAGGGACATTCGCCTGTCGCTTTAAATTGCGCCTCGATCTCATACGTAGTCTCGAGCAGAAGGTCAATCTCGTCTCTGGTCAAGACATTTTCGATGAGGACATACCCGTAGATGTCCAGGTATAAGCGTTGTGCAGGTGTCAGGGCGTTGTTGGATGACATGGTATCGTGCTCTCCTTCTTAGATCGATTTTAGAGTTGTGAATTTTGAATTATGAATTGAAACCTTGTTGTTTTGCCAATTACAGAGGCTTATAACGCAAAAATCATAACTTATAATTCAAAAATTGCCCTACCCGCCAGCCAACGGTGGAAAAAATGCGATCACATCCCCTTCCTGGAGTTTACGGCCGCGATGGGCTTCCTGATCGTTGAGCGAGACAACGGCAGGCTCTTCTTCGATGCCCAGATGCACGGCCAGGTCGTCTATGGTCGCCTGGTCCGGCAGGTCGATTTCGGCAATACGGCCTTTTGTGTCAGCCGGAAGGTGCCTTCTGAGCGGGCCAAAAAGTTTGACTTTAATTTCCAAAGGGAGGCCTTGTTATGATGTGGCCTGGAAGGTGTGGGCTCATGCCATTTCCGTGACCAGGCGTTCGGGGGTGATGGGCGCTTCGTTGCACCAGACGCCGAGGGCGTCATGAATCGCGCCGGCGACGACGGCGATGCCCGGTGCGATGGGAGGCTCACCCACGCCTTTGACACCGAAAGGTCCGTTGTTGCTGGGTATTTCGCTGATCACAGATTCTACATACGGCACATCCTTTGACGTCGGGATGCGGTAATCGAGCAGGTTGGCGTTGATGTTGCGCCCGTCTTCACCATACTGCATCTGCTCCATAACGCCCCATGAGATGCCCTGCACGGCGCCGCCTTCCATCTGTCCTTCCACGTTCATCGCGTGAATCGCACGACCGCAGTCCAGGCTACCGACATATTTTAACACATCCAACTGGCCGGTATCCGGATTCACTTCTATTTTGGCGATTTGCGCGGATATCGTGGAGGCGCTGGGTTGCTTGGCAAAGGTACCATGGCCTACGATCGGTCCCCCCGTGGTGCCCAGACTCATTCTGGCCACTTCGGACAGGGACATGGCGTTCTCTTCATCGTTCCGGTCTATGATGCGGCTGTTCCTGAGTTCCAACTGGTCTTCAGAAACCTCCAGCTGCTCGGCGGCCAGCGCCAGAATACGGCTTCGTGCATTCTCGACCGCCCGAAGCACGGCATTGCCCATGCTGAAGGTCACCACACTGCCGCCCGATCCGGTGGCAAAGGGCGCACTGTCGGTATCTCCACGGATAACCCGAACCTGTTCATACGGCACGCCCAGCACTTCTGCGGCGATCAAGGCCATGGCGCTGTCGGTCCCCGTGATGTCCATCAGACCGCTGAAAACGCCCACCGATCCGTCTTCATGCACCGAAACAACGGCTGATCCCGGACCCGCGCCGTTGGTCCATTCTCCGATGGCCACGCCCCAACCCTGGTTGGGCGCTGTATCCTGAGCCCGCGTCCACCATCCGGCTTTATCGGCCGCCGCTTTGAGCGTACTTTTGAAATCTACCTCTTCACCTTCCCTCATATTGTTAAGACGTAATTCTATGGGATCAATGCCCAACGTATGGGCGATTTTATTCAACTGACTTTCCGAGGCGAACGTGGCCTGCGGAGCGCCCGGCGCCCGGTAAGCGCCCGGCGCCGGTTTGTTGGTATGGATATCGTACGCATCCCATTTAATGTTGGGCACGTCGTAGACGCCGACGATCCGTCGCGTCGCGCCGCAGCCACCCGCGCCGATGCCGGTATCCCACAGGGCGTATGCTTGCCGCGCCGTGATCGTTCCGTCGTTCTTAACGCCGGTCTTAATCGTGATCACGGCGCCCGGCGCAGGGCGGGCATCGAGAAAATCTTCCTCACGCGTGTAGACGATTTTAACCGGTCGGTGCGTCTTCTGGGCCAGCAGAACGGCATAGGTATCCACAATGCCCCCGAACTTGGCGCCGAATCCGCCGCCGATGGTCATGCCGATGCTGTTGATCCGGTTGAGCGGAATGCCGAGCGAGCTGGAGATGTTCGCCCGGACGCCGAAGTGCCCCTGCGTGCTGCTCCATACGGTGACCTTACCATCCGGCGCCACATCCGCGATGCATACCTGTGGCTCGATGTAGGTCTGATGGGCACGGTGGACCACATAGGTATCCTCAAATATCTGATCCGCCTCGCTGAATCCCTGTTCCACATCTCCGATCTCATTGTGGTTTTCACCGGCCACATTGTGCAGGGTCTCGCCGTTGGGGCCGGTTACCGGCGCCCGTTCTTCGTGGATCATGATCGCCTCCGGGGTGGAGGCGACACGCGGGTCGATGTAGGCGGGAAGCGGGTCGTAGTCCACCTCGACAAGGCGCGCCGCATCCTCGGCGATCTCGCGGGACACGGCGGCGATGGAGGCGATTTTCTGACCGTGATAGATGACTTTATCTTTCGCAAACAGGTTCAGGACGCGGCGGGTCGCGTGGACCTCTTCCTGGACGACCAGCGCCTGGTCTTTGGCCAGATCCTGCTGCGTCATCACGGCCACCACACCAGGCAGCGCCCGGGCTTTACTGACATCGAGACGCCTGATGCGTGCATGCGCGTATTCACTGCGGACAAACACGCCGTACAACATCCCCGGCAACTCCATATCGGCCGTATATTGTGCTCTGCCTGTCACCTTGGCCAGGGCATCCACCCGTGGCGGTCGGCTGCCCAGGACCGTTTTTGTATCATTGTTCTGCATTATTTTTTCCTCATTACGGATCAGGGTTGGGCTTCCGGAATAGCGGCCTCCTGCATCTGTTCGGCGGCTTTTGATACCGCATCGATGATCTTCGCATAGCCGGTACACCGGCAGAGGTTGTTGGCGAGACCATGCTGGATCTCTTCGATAGTAGGTTGCGGGTTATCATCAAGAAGCACTTTGGCAGCCAGGATTATGCCCGGGGTGCAGATACCGCACTGAAGACCGCCGCTCGTCATGAACGTTTCCTGCAAAGGATGTAACTGCTCACCGTCAGCCAGCCCTTCGACGGTGGTGATGGGCCGCTCGTCAGCTGCGACGGCCAGGACCAGGCAGGAACAAACGGTCTTTCCATCCAGAATCACGGTACAGGCGCCGCAATCGCCCGTGCCGCACCCTTCTTTGGTCCCCGTAAGACGGCAGTCGTAGCGGATGGCGTCGAGCAATCGTCTCCGCGGTTCTACAGTTACCTCATAAGGTCGTCTGTTGAGGTGTAAAGTTATGGGTTGTTTCAAGATGTAAGATCTCCTGCGTATTGGGTGTCCATCGTACCCGGCGCTTTAGCGGTGGGTTAATTATGATCTACGGCCTATATCGGCTGCTTTCAGGAGGACTTGACGTGTCAGGACACCGACCATTTTCTTCCGATATCCGGCGGATGCACGCTGATCGGAGATCGGGTTGGCGATGGCGGTGGCTGCAGCGGCAGCATGGTTGAGGGTCGTCTCGTCCAGAGGGTTGCCGCGCAATAGGTTTTCAGCATCATAAGCCCGAACAACGGTTGGACCTACCGCGCCCAATGTGATTCGGCAGTCTGTGACCGTGTCGCCGTCTGACGTCACCGAAGCCCCTGCACCGACGATGGCGATATCCATCGCCTTACGGATGGCCAGCTTGATGTAATGACTACCTGAATGCGGTGCTGGGGGTGGTAACTCTATAGCGGTCAGTAGCTCATCCTGACCAATGACCGTTTTTCCAGGCCCCTGAAACAGGGCCGTATAATTGACGCGCCGTTCGCCGTCAGCGCCGGAGATGACCGCCACGGCATCCAGCGCCATCAGGGCCGGAATCGTATCGGCGGCTGGTGAGGCATTACAGGTATTGCCGCCGATGGTGGCCATATTTCGGATCTGCACGCCGGCCAGTTCGAGGGTGCTTTCCGTCAGCGCCGGGTAGTGTGCCCGAATCACGGGAGAGCGTTCGATATCGCGCATGGTGGCTAACGCGCCGAGGCGCAATCCATGCGCAGGATCGTAGTTGATCTCCGTAAGATCAGGAATACGGGATAGGTCAACCAGATTCTCGGGGGCCATTTTTCCACCTTCCATAAAAAGCAGGATATCAGTGCCTCCGGCCATCGGTCTGGCTCTATCTCCATATTGGCGCAACAACCCCAACGCTTCGGGCACGCTTTGGGGCGCATGATATTCGAACGCTTGCACGAAAAAGTCTCCTTTTTCTTTGTTTTAATTCAGGTGTAAAATGCAGTGGATCAACTTCATGATCAAGGCTTCTATACAAAATAAGTGCCTTAGCGGCGAGAAGCAAGTAGTTCACCGAATGGAGCCCCTGTACGCCGACTATTGCAAGTAACATCAGCTACAACATACGGGCATGTTAAAAGCCAGTCAAGCGGGAGCTTAAGGGTTTAGATATCCTCGTATTAGCCATTGACATCGGCCTCGTGCGGGACTACTATATTGATGATTATCCACCTATCAAAGACATAACGTCCCATGCTTAAATCCACTTTGCAATTAGGTAAGGCACTGGGCCTTACTTTGTTCGCGCTGTTTATCCTGATAGAGGCGCTCGGGTATATAACCTGGCAACTCATGCCTCGCGATCCTGTAGCAATTCAAAGAGCGCTCGGTTTTGAGGCGTCAATCACCGGGTTGTCCCGATCGCCTGAAACCATTGTTCCGATATCAGCACGAGCCGATCAGGGCATACCAGACCGTTTTCCTACCCACCCCAAAGCGCTTCATGCCGTAACAGAATGGTCACGGGAACGTGGTCGTCGATTCCGTCAGGCCCCGATACTTGACCACAAGAAACTGCCGCCGGTAGAAGCACGTCTCCCTGAAAATCCCCTGGTCATCATTCCGCCCGAACAGAACGGTCCTTACGGCGGCGTGTGGCAGCGGTATGCAACCGGCCCTGGCGATATCGGCATAGTCAAGGCCCGGTTGGCCTATGAGGGTCTGGTACGCTGGGGCCCTATGGCGCAACGGATTTTGCCTAACCTGGCTGTCTCATGGACGATAGAGAACGCTGGCCGGACCTTCACTTTCCAGCTTCGACGAGGGGTACGCTGGTCGGACGGTCATCCGTTTACGGCGGATGATATCCTGTTCTGGTACGAGCATGTGATTCAGCATCCCGACCTCACGCCGGCGACGCCCGGCGTCTATATGCGGGGTGGCGTGTTGATGGATGTGGAGAAAATAGATGAATATACGATTCGTTTTCAATTTGAACAGCCGCATGGTCTGTTTCTAAAAGCGCTGGCTTCCGGGCGGGGATATGATATGGTAGATTACCCTGCCCATTACCTGAAGCATTTTCATCCGGCTTTTACATCGAAAGAAACCCTGGATGTCATGACACAGGCGGCGGGCTTCGATTTCTGGTACCAGCTCTGGGGCGACAAATGTGACTGGCGTAACATGGATTTACCTCGCCTGTGGGCCTGGACCATCGCCGAACCGCCGCCCGCGCAACCGGTGGTCTTTGTTCGAAACCCCTATTACTGGAAAGTGGATCCGGACGGCAACCAGCTTCCGTATATTGACCGGATCAATGTCGAAATATACGATCCGGAAACCATCAATCTGAAGGCCATCAATGGTGAGATCGGGATGCAGTCGCGTCATCTTCAGTTCGGCAACTATCCGTTGTTCATGGAAAACAGGGATAAAGGCGGATATCGGGTGCTGCATTGGATCAACGGCTCCGGCGGGAGCAATATTCTTGGCATCAACCTGAACCAGAAAGATCCGGTCCTGAAATCTATCGTAGGAGATAGAAGATTCCGCATCGCCCTCTCCCATGCTATGGATCGCGATGTATTAAACGAGGCAGGCTTCTTCGGTATAGGCCGCCCGCGCCAGGTGTCGCCGCCGCCGTCGTCACCGTATTATGATCCGGCCTATGAGCAGGCTTATATTACCTATGACCCGGTGATTGCCGACAGCCTTCTGGACGCCATGGGACTGAAACATAAAAATGAGGAAGGCATACGGATCAGGCCGGATGGCCAGCCGGTAGAGATCACCATTGAAACCACGGCCTTCAACAGCCACCTGCTGGAACTGGTCGCCGGCTACTGGACAGCTGTGGGCGTGAAAACAAAGGTGAAAGAACTGGCCCGACAACTGTTTTATCAGCGCAAAGCCGCGTTGATGCATGACGTCGGCGTATGGGGCGGCGCCGACGAACAGATCCCGATCCTGGACCCGCGCTGGTTCATGCCGTACAGCCACGAATCCATTCAGGCGATCGGCTATTCCAGATGGTTCCGAACCGATGGCGCTAAAGGCGAGAAGCCGCCGGAAGATATTCAACAGGTTATGGCCCTGTATCGTCAGATCGAAGAATCAATGGACGAGTCTGAGCAGATACGTCTGTTCCAGAACATCCTCGACCTGAACCGTAAAAACCTCTGGGTTATCGGTACGGTTGGCGGCATGCCCAGCCTGATCGTTGTCAAAAACACCTTTCGCAACGTGCCCGAAGTCGCTCTCACCGGATGGTCGTTCCGGTCACCGGGCAATACGGCGGTGGAATGCTATGCGATAGAGGTATTGACTGATTGGTGATTGACTGATTGATAAAACCAAATCACCAAATCACCAATCACCAAATCACCAATCACCAAATCACCATTTCCCATGCTCCTTCTTATCCTCCGGCGGCTGTTCTGGATGATCCCTACGCTGGTGATTATCTCTATTATATCATTTGCGATTATTCAGTTGCCGCCGGGCGATTATCTCACGTCCTACATTGCCGCGCTGGCCGAGAGCGGGGAAACAGTTGACGAAGAGCAGATAGAAGCCCTTCGGATGCGCTATGCTCTGGATCAACCGGTGTACGTGCAGTATTTCCGCTGGATCGCCGGGATGCTGCAAGGAGATATGGGCATGTCGTTCGAATGGAACCGGCCTGTTACGGATCTGATCGGCGAACGCATTTTGTTGACGACGATTATTTCTATCGTGACCCTGCTGGTTACCTGGGCGATCGCGGTCCCGATCGGCATCTATTCAGCGGTGAAGCAATACTCCATTGGGGATTATGCGGTTACATTTATAGGGTTCATCGGCCTGGCGACGCCCAATTTCCTGTTGGCGCTGGTGTGCATGTACATCGGTTACGCGGTCTTTGATGTCAGCGCCGGCGGGTTGTTTTCAGCCGCGTATCAGAACGCGCCATGGTCGCTGGCGAAGCTATGGGATTTGTTCTCTCATATCTGGATACCCGTCCTGGTGATCGGCACATCGGGAACGGCCGGCATGATCCGCGTGATGCGGGGCAACCTGCTCGATGAGTTGAGAAAGCAGTATGTCCTGACCGCCCGCGCCAAAGGCGTACACCGCGTGAAGCTGATCCTGAAATATCCGGTGCGCATTGCCCTCAATCCGATGATCAGCACCATAGGCTGGGTGTTGCCGAGCATCGTATCCGGTGCGACGATTACTGCGGTTGTGCTGGGGCTTCCGACGACCGGTCCACTGCTGCTGCGCGCGCTCATGAATCAGGATATGTATCTGGCCGGCAGCATGGTGATGATGCTCAGTCTGTTGACGGTTATCGGCACGTTGATCTCGGATCTGCTGCTGCTCTGGCTTGATCCACGGATACGGTATGAAGAGCAGGGGTAAGATGCAAGTGGGCAGGTGGGCAGGTGGGCAACGAACGACAGACTATACTCCACATGTTTCTGTTGACACGGTAAAACTCCTCCCATATCGTACCATTATTCTCACCACTTTGTATCATGATGCCTGCCGGATGGAGCCCGCATGACTTATCGCTTACAACCCCCGTGTTGTGTCGCTTTCATATACCTGCTGATCTGTTGCGGATGGGGAACAGTTGCCGCTCAGGACGGCATCTCGTCCGGTCATTGGCCCGAGTCCTGGTTCTATGCACCGAAGACGGCCTCTGAATGGGGGATTATCTCGTTTCATGAATCACCCATGATGACGGAGCAGGTCAGAGCGGGCACTCTGCCCCCACTTCGAGAACGTCTGCCGGAAGATCCATATGTGATCGAGCCCCTAGAGCGTACAGGCCGGTACGGCGGTACATTACGGGTGTTTGACAGGGATGCCGGTCTGGTCGGCGGATTGGAGAATCCACTGACCATCGATCCGACTGTACACATGGCCCTGCCGAATCTGCTTTCCGGATGGGTATTCAGCGAAGGAGGCAAGGTTCTGACCGTAGCCATCAGGCCAGGACTGAAATGGTCTGATGGCCATCCATTTACATCGAATGACTTCATCTTCTGGTTTAAGCACATTCATCTCAATGAGGAATTAACCCCGGTCATACGTCCGCGATGGCGGGGTGGACAGGTTACAGCATCTGATCTTCATACCGTCCGTTTTTCCTTTCCTCAACCGTATCCTTTCCTCATAGAAGAGATGGCTCACCACGGCGCCGGGTTTCTGGCGCCCGGTCATTTTTTGAAAGACTATCATGCTGATTTCATCGAACGAAAAGAACTGGAAGCGACGGTCAAACGGGAGGGGTTTTTAAGCTGGATGGCTTACTTCGACGCCATCCGGAACCAGGCGATGACAGATCCTTCGGGTACTCCGACGCTGAATGCCTTCGTTCTCAAGCGCAAAACGCCTTCATTACAAGTATTTGAACGTAATCCTTTCTATCCGAAAGTGGATCCGGACGGCAATCAACTGCCCTACATCGATCGTATCATGGCCCTTACGGTCAACAACCCTGAAGTGGTGGCGGCTAAAACCTCTACGGGACAAGCGCATTTTTCCGCCATTGGGTTGAAGACCGCTGATATCCCTTTGTTTAAAATGGGTGAGAAAGCCCATAACTTCACAACCCACATCTGGAATCGTCTACAGGGCGTGGATGTGGTCATCCAGCCAAATCTCACGGTTGAAGACCCGGACCTCCGCCGTATTTTTCGGGATTTTCGATTCCGCAGGGCATTGTCGATTGCCATCAATCGGGATGAAATCAATACCATCGTCTATTTCGGCAAAGCAACCCCGCGTCAGACCACGGTCATTCCATCGAGTATGTTCTATGAAGAGACCTTTGCCACAACGTATATCGAATACGACCCGGATACCGCCCGAAATCTTCTGACGGAGATGGGGCTGGTCGACCGGGATGGTGACGCCCTTCGCGAATACCCCGGTGGTGAGCCGTTCAGCATCACCCTCGAATGGGCGGATCTGGAAACCCCTAAAGGGATCGTTATGGAACTGGTGAGCGAGTACTGGCGTGAGGTAGGGATAGATCTCAAACTGAAACAGGTCTCCAACAGTCTTCAAGGTTCCCGTGCCAGAGCCAACCTGATGCAGATGACGCTCTGGCACGCGGACCGGACCTCGGACATCCTGTTTCCATCAGAACCGTTCTGGTTCGTTCCCATGCATATCGGCTGGGAGGAATGCCACTGGACGCCGTGGTCCAACTGGTATCTGACCGGCGGCGAAAAAGGGGAAGAGCCTCCCGAAGACGCGAAGCAACTGATCCTGTGGTGGGAGGAAATGGGCACAACGATGGATATACCCCGACGCATTGAACTCGGAAAAAACATCCTGCGCTCCCAGGCGGAAAACCTCTGGACCATAGGTACCCTGGGCCTGGCGCCCCAACCGGTCGTCGCCAGCAACACCCTGCGCAACGTTCCCCATTTCGGCTACTGGGGGTGGGACAACCGTTGGACGCTTCCGTATCATCCCGAAACCTGGTTTCTGGAAACGAACCAATCCGAAATCCGAAATCCGAAATCCGAAATCCCATGACTCGATATATCATTCGTCGCGTGCTGGGTATGATCCCCACGCTGATTATCATTTCCATCATCAGTTTCATTCTGATTCAGCTGCCGCCTGGTGATATAATCACCTCCACGTTGAGGGAACTGGAACAACAGGGACAGCCGGTTTCCGAGGAGAAGATTGCCGCGTTGCGCGCCATGTACCATCTGGACGATCCTATGCCTGTACAGTATCTGCGTTGGATCGGGGGGTTTTTGCAGGGTAATATGGGGTACTCGATCCGTTACCAGCAGCCTGTAAACCGTCTGGTTATGGAACGGCTGGGACTAACGGTCCTTATCGCCGTTGCCAGCATCCTGTTCACATGGGTCCTTGCCATGCCGGCCGGCATTTATTCGGCGGTGAAGCAGTATTCTATCACGGATTATACGCTGACGGTTCTGGCTTTTCTGGGTATGGCAACCCCCAGTTTTGTGCTGGCTCTAATCATGATGTATCTGGGCTACGAATGGTTCGGCATCAGCGTTGGCGGGCTATTCTCCCCTGAGTTCGTGGGGGCGCCCTGGAGCCTGGATCGAGTGACCGACCTGCTCAAACACATCTGGGTGCCGATGGTTATCCTGGGACTCGGCGGCACGGCCGGGATGATCCGGGTTCTGCGTGCCAACCTGCTGGACGAGCTCAAGAAACCCTATGTGGTGACGGCTCGTGCGAAAGGTCTTCATCCGATTCGAGTCATCCTCAAGTATCCGGTTCGTATCGCCATCAGTCCGTTCATCAGTACCATAGGCTGGATGCTGCCCGGCCTTTTTTCAGGCTCCGCGATCATATCAGTGGTGCTCGATCTGCCCACGACAGGTCCGCTGCTGCTGGAGGCGCTTATGAGCCAGGACATGTATCTGGCCGGGAGTTTCATCATGGTCCTCAGTACCCTGACCGTGATCGGTACCTTAATCTCGGATCTGCTCCTGGTGGTCGTGGACCCACGGATTAAATATGAGTAGTTCGGAGTAATACGCCGAGCTACAGTGGATCCCCGCTTAAAGCCTGCGGGGATGACGTCCTTTTCAACTTTTATCGTGTACTGTGACAGATTATAATACCAATTTTTGAATTATGAATTATAACCTTATATTTTTCTGTAAGTTATAGGGTTTTTATACATAGTCTGTTGTATTACAACTGGTATCACAAACCTGTATACATGAGTATCGATCCTTCTCCAACCCAACCAATCGCCTCAGCCTCCCAGTGGCGGTTGATGTGGATGCGTTTTCTGCGGCATCGTCTTGCGGTCGTCTCAGCGGTGGTGCTGATATTATTCTATCTGGTCACCTTATTGGGCGAAGTGGTTGCGCCCTATGGTGCCAACGAGCGTAATACTCGTTACATACATGGGCCGCCTCAGCGCCTGCATTTTTTCGATGCGGACGGCGGGTTTCATTTGCGTCCGTTTGTGTATGGTTACACCTTGACCATCGATGATGATACCTGGCGTCGGATGTATGAGGACGAGACCTCCGAGATGTATCCCATAGGTTTTCTGGTACACGGTCCGGAATACCGGTTCTGGGGGTTGTTCAAATGGGACGTCCATCTGTTCGGGGTTCCTGAAGGTGCGTATATCCATCTTTTCGGCACTGACAAACTGGGCAGAGATCTGTTCAGCCGGATCATCTACGGCGGCCGAATTTCCCTGACCATCGGGCTGGTGGGGGTTGTGCTTACGTTTATCCTGGGTATTCTCCTGGGGGGCATCGCCGGATATTTTGCAGGATTAGTCGATGGGATCATCCAGCGTTTGATCGAGGTCATTCAATGCATCCCGCAACTGCCTCTGTGGATGACACTCAGCGCTGCTCTGCCGCCGGACTGGTCCGGTATCAAGGTCTATTTCGGCATTACCGTAATCCTCTCTTTCCTGGGATGGACCGGTCTGGCGCGTGTGGTGCGCGGCAAGTTCCTGTCGCTGCGCCAGGAGGATTTTGTCGTGGCAGCCCGGCTGGTCGGCGCCAACCAGGGACGTATCATTTTTCGACACATGCTGCCTTCATTTTTGAGTCATATAATCACTGCGGCCACCATGGCTGTCCCCGGAATGATTCTGGGCGAAACCGCGCTGAGTTTTCTGGGTATCGGCCTTCGGCCGCCGATAGTCAGTTGGGGCGTATTGCTGCAGCAAGCGCAGAACTATCAGGCCGTGTCCATGACGCCCTGGCTGCTGATCCCAGGTGTTGCCGTCATCCTCGTCGTATTGACGTTCAACCTGGTCGGGGATGGTTTGCGTGATGCGGCGGATCCGTATCATTAATAGATAGCCGGGATGTTCTCAATTTAACGAATCATGACTGAAACCATACACGAAAACAACGAGGATACGGAACAATACGCGGCGTCGCAATGGGTGCTGATCTGGTGGAAGTTCAGGAAGCATCGGTTGGCGATGGGGGCGGGCGCGGTGATTCTATGGCTGTATCTGATTACCATATTCTGTGAGGTACTGGCACCGTATACTCTGGAATCGTATAAGATTGATTTTGCGTATGCGCCGCCACAGCGGCTGCGTATTTTCTCGGAGGAGGGCGTTCACCTCCGACCGTTTGTCTATGGCTTGAAGGGCGTTCGTGATCCGGTGACGTTGCGGAAAATCTATGCGGAAGACCGGACAAAATCCTATCAGCTCCGGTTTTTCGTGCGGGGCGAGCCGTATCGATTCCTGGGCTTATTTGACGCGAATGTGCGCCTTATCGGCGTCGAGGACGGTGGAACGCTGTTCCTTTTAGGTACGGATCATCTGGGACGGGATTTACTTTCACGTATTCTCTACGGCGCGCGCATTTCGCTCACTATCGGTCTAATCGGCGTACTGATGAGTTTTTTTCTGGGGCTTATTGTGGGGGTCGTATCCGGCTACTACGGCGGGTGGGTGGATAATCTCATCCAGCGATTCATAGAAATCATCCGCTCCTTTCCGTCTATCCCGCTCTGGATGGCGCTGGGCGCGGCGCTGCCGGCAGACTGGTCGCCGTTACAGATATATCTGGGCATCACCGTGGTACTTTCGTTGGTCGGTTGGACCGGATTGGCCCGTCAAGTCCGCGGCAAAATACTTTCTCTCCGCGAAGAGGATTTTGCCGTTGCCGCCCGCCTGGCCGGGGCAAGCCAGTGGCGGATTATGACCCGCCATTTGCTACCGTCGTTTTTGAGCCATATCATCGTCAGTTTGACTCTGTCGGTCCCGGGCATGATCCTGGGAGAGACCGCCCTCAGCTTCCTCGGCCTTGGTCTGCGGGCGCCGATCACAAGCTGGGGCGTGCTGCTCAGAGAAGCGCAGAATGTGCAGGCCATAGCCTTTCATCCCTGGCTGCTGACCCCGGTGATCTTCGTCATCATCACGGTTCTGGCCTTCAATTTTATCGGCGATGGCCTGCGTGACGCCGCCGATCCGTATGCTGTATAACGGCTTTTTCTGAAAGATGCGATAATGAACCAACCATTACTGACGATTCACGATCTGAGAACGCACTTTTTTCTGGATGAAGGGGTCGTCCGGGCGGTAAACGGGGTAAATCTGGAGATATCGAAAGGGCGGACGCTGGCTATTGTCGGGGAGAGCGGCTGCGGGAAGAGCGTGACAGCCTTTTCAATCCTCAGACTGGTGTCGGAACCAGGCCGGATCGTAACGGGGCAGATGCTGCTTCACGGTGACGAAGGGCCTCTCGATCTGGTCCAATTACCCGAAGACGGCAAAACAATTCGTCACATCCGGGGAAAAGACATCGCGATGATTTTTCAGGAACCGATGACCTCCCTCAGTCCGGTTCATACCGTTGGCGATCAGATTGTGGAGGCGGTCCTCCTACATACCGATATGAACAAATCCGAGGCACAAGCGCATACGATCCGTATGCTTGAGCGCGTGGGGATTCCGGATGCGGGGCGTCGCATCAAACAATATTCCCATGAGATGAGCGGTGGGATGCGACAACGGGTGATGATCGCCATGTCGTTATCCTGCCGGCCTAATTTGCTGATCGCAGACGAGCCGACAACCGCGCTGGACGTGACGATACAGGCTCAAATCCTGGCGTTGATGCGAAATCTCCAGGAAGACATGGGCATGGCCATCCTGCTCATTACACATGATCTTGGGGTTGTAGCGGCTATGGCCCACGAAGTGGCGGTGATGTACATGGGACGTGTCGTGGAGCGGGCAGCAACCCCGTCATTGTTCGAACATCCGCAACATCCCTATACACAGGCGTTACTACGCTCAATTCCGGGTATGAGCCCCCATAGGGCTAAGCTCGACACGATTTCCGGTTCCGTTCCTGATGCATTACAGCAAATTGCTGGTTGCCCGTTCCATCCACGATGCAATGACATGGTACCCGGTCGATGTGACCAGGGCGAATCGCCCGGCCTTGAAGAAGTGGAACCAGAACATCAGGTCGCCTGCATACTTCGACATGGGGAGCATGGGCATGGTTGAAGAAAAGACACCGCTGTTACGCGTTCAGGCGTTAAAAAAATACTTCCCGATCGTGAAAGGCTTTTTCAATCGTGTGGTAGGGCAGATCCGTGCTGTTGATGAGGTGAGTTTCTCGTTGCATGAAGGGGAATGCCTGGCACTCGTCGGAGAGAGCGGTTCGGGTAAAACCACCGTAGGTCGGTCTATCCTCAGGGCCATACAGCCTACCGGTGGTTCCATATGGATCAAAATAGATGATGTGGATGTGGATATTTCCAAGGCGTCGGAGGCAGAACTCAAAGTCTTGCGCCGTCATATGCAATTGATTTTTCAGGACCCGTATTCGTCACTCAATCCCCGTATGACGGTTCTCGACATTGTGGGGGAACCGCTTCTGGTTAATAAGGTGTATAACCGACGTGCGCGTGAAGAGCACGTCGCCAAGTTGCTGAAGCAGGTCGGGTTGGACCCACATCACATGCGTCGATATCCGCATGCGTTCAGCGGCGGCCAGCGTCAGCGGATCGGCATTGCCAGAGCCCTTGCTTTACAACCCCGGCTGATCGTGGCGGATGAACCCGTCTCCGCACTCGACGTGTCGGTACAGGCCCAGGTACTCAATCTACTGCAGGAACTACAGACGCAATATAAATTGACCTATCTCTTTATCTCTCATGACCTCGGTGTGGTTCGGCATATCGCCGACCGGGTGGCCGTTATGTACGCCGGCCGTCTGGTCGAAATAGCGCCGGTAGACCACCTGTTCGATCATCCCAGCCATCCCTATACCGAAGCCCTCATTTCCGCCATGCCGATCCCCGATCCGAAACGAGCCATCCCGCCTGTACTGCTCTCCGGCGAAGTGGCCGATCCCAGCAACCTGCCTGGCGGTTGCGCGTTCCATCCACGGTGCCGATATGCCGAAGACCGGTGCCGACAGGAGATGCCGGACATGCGTGAGGTCGAAGCCGGGCATATGGTCCGATGTCATCTGGCAGAGGCGTTGTCGCTGGAAGGGTTGATGGAACGTGGATGACATCCTACGGAGGCAGGATCTCGCCGTCAAACACGGATAGGGCACCGCTATCAGCTATGGTTGCTGAGGCGATTACGTTGCGAATACCTTCCACACTGTCTGCCGGTTCCACCTGCGCATCAGCACCGCCCATGTCGGTTTTTACCCAGCCGGGATGGATGGCCAGGGCGATCACACCACGGTCTTCCAGGTCGGCCGCCATGGAGCGCGTCATGATATTGACGGCCGTTTTACTGGTTCGGTAAGCGTACATCCCGCCGGCAAAGGCGCCGCTGGCCTGTCGGGTGTTGAGCGTACTCGATCCCAGAAAGCTGGTGATGGTAACAATTTTTTTCTGATCGCCGGCGCCTATGTGCTCAATGAAGGCTTCGGCCATTTTCATGGGACCGAAGAGGTTGACACGCATGGTCAGTTCCCAGTCGGCGTAGTTACTGTTGCCGAACGCTTGATCCTCGATACCCCCTTCCGCCAGAGCGATACGACCATATCGACCCGCGTTGTTCAACAAGACATCGATCGACGTCCCTTGCAGCTCAGCAGCCAGTTGGTCGATCGCCCCATGATCGGCTACATCCAGCGCATGTATGCTGACCGCTCCGTTCGCGTTGTTCTCTATCTCCTGAAGATCAATAGTCGCCGATCGGCAGCAGGCGATGACCCGCCAGCCGTCCGCCGCATATTGCCGGACCAGCTCCAGACCGATACCCCGATTGGCGCCGGTGATAAGTGTAGTTGGCATGAAATTCTCCTGGGTTTTGAAACGACGAAGCTACGAAGCTACGAAGCTACGAAGCTGCGAAACATCGAGCCGGCGTGAGTTGACCTCATGTTCATGATAATAAAACCCTTTGAACGGGGCAGCGGTGATTTCTGATCCATTACTACTTAAGACAGCTACTCGCCCCGCAAGGCGTCAATGGAATGTTATGCCTGCTCAGCGCAAGCCCGGCGGCGACGCTGATGAAGGCATCACCCGTTCGAATTTTCATAGCGCCGAATGTATCGATCAAAACCTTCTGGACCGCCGGAATGTACGACGTGCCTCCCGTTACGAAGAAGGAATCAATTTGATCTGCCGCGAGGCCCGATGTCACAAGAAGTTGATCGATGCAGGAGCCGATTTTGGTGATATGTGTATTAGCCAGCTCCTCGAACTCTGGTCGTGATATACACTCATTGATGACGATACCAGATTGGTTGAACGCGAGCTGTGTATCCATGTCGGATGAAAGGTTGTGCTTTGCCTTTTCGATTGTCTGGAAAAGAGAAAACCCCAGATTCTCCTCGATAAGCGCAATTATCCTTTCTATCGGTTCAGCATCGTTACTCGTCCGCAGCAGGTGTTTCACGAATTCCCGTGTCTTCCGGCCCTTCAGGAACGTGATGCGCGGCCACCGACACAGATCTTGCATCAGATGGCGGGGCATGGGTAGCCATTTATCCCAATCTTTATATTCGATTTCCGATCCGAAATATCTGATGAGTCTCCGCTACATGATCGTGGAATCGAAATTATTGCCCCCCACATACACCCCGTCGGCGCCCAGGATATCCGAAGAACGGTCGGTTTTGTCTACATGATCCGGCCCGAGACGCATAATGGTGAAACCCGAGGTGCCGCCGCCGAAATCGGCGATGAAGGCGATCTCTTCGCCGCTGATGCGCCGTTCATATTCGAAGGCGGCAGCGATGGCTTCCTTCTGCACGTATACTTCCTCAAAACCTGCCTGATGCGCTGCATTCACAATGCGTGCTTCAGCAAGGGCATCCCGTTCAGGATCCGGGGAGAACAAGGCCGGGCGACCGATGATCACCTCGGACGCCTGCTCACCCACGTACGCATCGGCCTGCTTCTTCACAAAGCTCAGGATAACACTTGTCAATTTTTCCAGGGTGGCATATCCCAGTTGCCCCCCAACAGTGGTCCCTTCAAAGTTCTTATCCGGTAAAAACGATTTTATAGATTGCATCAGTCGACCATTCATGCCGCTGTTCAGATCACCGTCTATAGCGTTTTGCCCGATCATTAATTCCCCACCGAATACCGGGAAGAAAATTAATGAAGGAATGATAGGCCGTCTATTCGCTCCGATGGGCAGCACCTCACAGGTGTTATCACGTTCGATGGCCACAGTGGTGTTCGTAGTTCCAAAATCGAGTCCATACCTCATAATACTCCTTGTATATCTTGACATTGTCGATCCGCGATGAGAGGCGTAACGGGTACCCAGGCAGATGGATGTAAAATCTATTCCCCCAGATCTTCGTACAGATCCGGCCGGCGATCCGCCTCGAGGAAATCTCTGACGTCCATGGCCGGATAGCCTCCGCATCGCTGGCGTTGCCAGTGGAAGGGGATCGGCGTACGCACCAACGCCAACCCTTCGTAATGTCCGGCGTTTGCGAGCATCGTACCGTCCGGATGCACGATACACGACTGGCCGAACATCATACCCGCTTTCCAGGGCAGATCAATAGGACATCCATAGCTGGAGCGCACCATGTACGCTTTGGTATCCATCGCCCTGGCTTTGAGAATCGCCTCACTCGCCATCTCATGATCGGATCGCTGGAGGGATGGAAAAAAGATAACATCCGGCTTGCGCAGCGTCAGGGTGGCGAACAGTTCAGGGAAATAGATATCGTAGCATATCACGATTGCGATGCGTCCGTGGTCTGTCTCGAACACCGTGATCTCGTTGCCCGGGGTCACCGCCAACAGTTCTTTTTCTCCCAGCGTCGGATGGGTCTTGTCGTAATATCCCGCCACCGCACCGTCCGGTCCGATCAGATAAGCACGATTCAGGAACCGTCCCTGTTCCTGCATGAGGACAGGCAGGATGATATACGCGCCGTGTTGTCCTGCCAGCGCCTGCGTACGGTCAAGCAGTTCGTCGGCATTCGAGGCCAGTGCCTGCATTTCCTGTTCTGTAACCCCAAACACATTGAAATACTCCGGCAGACAGCATAACTCCGCGCCTGCCTGAAGCGCTTCCTTCAGGTACCCTAAGCCTGCCTCGATGATACGGGTATGGTGCTCTGACGACTTTTCGGCGAATACAGGTGGCTGTATGGTTGCGATGGTGATACGGTTCATAGTGATTGCTCAAATGATGGTGAGATGGTTTTTGAACATGATATCATTGATCCTCACTCAGTGGGAGGTCCATGAGCACCATTTCTCTGTGACGAAGGGTATGGATAGCGACCTCCCAGGGTAACGTAAATGATTGAAAAGCTTCAAACGAAATTCTATCCACATCATAGTCTTCGATCACATTCCGGAATATATCGAACATCTGCTCGCGATACATATCGATCTGTTCGAGGTCCTCCACTTTCCGGATCTGGTCGACCAGACGCAGGATTTCATTATTATACATATCGGCACGGTTCTTCTGGCTCCGTTGCAGCCGTGAACGCAATTGCCACAGTCCTGAAATGATTAGCACCGCCATGGACATAAACAGGGCGATCACATCGGCATATTGCACCAGAAACCCGGGCTGATCCTGCATGTAGTATGCCCTGGCGCCAGAATGGAGAGAATTCGGTCCCGATCGAACGTTTTGAGCAAATCGATATCCGAACGTGAGTATGCGGGTAGAGCAGTCTGTGACATCATCGATTCATCCATGATTTTGTCGTGTATTGTCACCAATCACTTAAGGAAATGGTGTTTTAGGCTGAAAATATAATTGAAATTCCGCATGGTTGATAGGAATAACATTCATAAAGAAAGGAAAACATGGATAAGATCAAAGTATGGCTGGTCTCTTAGTTTGATAGCCGATCAAGTTACGATAGAACAAAGTGAACGGACCACGCTCGTGCAGACGGGTAGCTATCTGGCGTTTAATAAACACGTTGCTGCACCCGAAAATCTGGATGTGGATCAGTTATATGAGACGGTGATGAAAAAGGGGAGCAGGCTGTAGGGTAGTGTACGTAGGTGCACGGCGCGCCGTGCACCTACTACCGCGGGCGGCGGAGGTAGGGGCGGTAGTGGCGGGTAATGCCTTTGTGGGCATAAGGGTCCTTACCGGCGACCAGAACGACATCTCTGTAGTCCTGCATGCCGCTCCAGGTTAAAACAGATTCAGCGCTCATATAATGCATAACAAGCGTCCGCCGCCACTGATCAGCCGTCACATTAGGCAGGGAGCGGTGAAGCAAATATCCATTGAAAAAGAGTACCGAGCCTTTTTCTATTTCTATCGGAACCGCATCGTTTTCCGTATACGGCATCCCCGTCGCCTGCGGTGTTCCGTCGTATCTGGGATCGTCATGCGGCCGGCGTTCGTACAGGATACCTGTGCGGTTGGAACCCGGAACGACCCACATACATCCATTGTCGGCGGTCGCATCATCGAGGGCCACCCAGACGCCTGTCAGTGACCGGTCCTGCGTAGGAATCGGAATCTCATCTTGATGCCAGGCCTGTCCCGGCATCCCCGGCGGTTTGATAAACAGAATAGACTGCATACATTTTACATGGGGACCAATCAGGTGGGTGAGTATATCGACGATAGTCGGATGGCTCAGAAAATTGGTATATAAGGCCGACAGGTGATGCGGAAAATGAATCGCCAGAATACGCTGAAACACCTCTTCGTCGGAAAGCATGCGTAGATCAGGCGTCAGACCAGGAACCACACCCCGTTCACCCCGACAAACGAGCGCGCCCTCGCGACAGAGCCGGTTGATGAGATCAGGCTTGATCAGGTCCCGGGCGATGTGATAGCCGGTTTTGTTGTAGGCTATAAGGTCAGCGTTCTGCACTACCCTTCCTCCAGCCACCGTATCTCATCTTCAGCCAAAGATAATTCAGACGCTCGCCGGCAGGATTCCAACTCATCTACCGTCCGTGGCCCCACTACAGGAATGACCGGGAACGGCTTATGAAGCAGCCACGCCAGGGCCACCTCGATAGCTGTATAGCCGCCTTTTCGTTCGCCCAGATCTTTAGCCCGTTCAAGCCGGGCGAAGTTGTCGTCCGTTCCGTAGACTTTAAGCATGCGACTTGTAAAGGTAGGGTTTTCGGGCATGGCGATTGAAGGATCATCCTGCATCTCCGGTGTCACAACCCCCGTAAAGAATCCGCGTGCCTGCGACGACCAGGGCAGAAGCGGAATGCCGGTCTCCTGATGCCAGCGTTCGCCGATCGGATCAAGATGCACCAGGCCGGTGTAGAAAGCCGCCGCCGGTTGCGCCAGACTGAGTGTGTTGCTCACTACCGCAAAGCCGGTCAGACCGTGCTGTTCGGCATATTCATTCGCTTCGACCACCCGCCGGTATTCCCAGTTGGAGGCGCCCAGCGCAAGAACCTGTCCGGATTCTATGGCCGGTTGCAATGTTTCCAGAATGGTGCTGACCGGCATCTCCTGATTATCCCGATGCAGAATGTACAAATCGATCACATCCGTCTTCAGGGTGTCGAGACTGGTGGCCAGTTCTTTCTGCACGCCGGCCGCAAAGTTCTGCTCCGGCAGTTTCCACTCCGGACCGTGGCCGCATTTGGTGATCAGCAAAACCTGATCCCGTGCGTCCGGTCGGACCGCAAACCAGGCGCCGAGGACATCCTCACTCTGACCGTACGACCGGGCGCTGTCAATGACCTTCCCTCCAGCCGCGACATAGGCGTCCAGCAGTTCGAAGCAGGCCGCGCTATCGTCCATCCTATAAAAGGCCGTCCCCAGCGCAAACGGGGATATGGGGGTGTTGATACCTGTGATTTGTATTGGGGACATGGTATTGGTTGATTGGTTGACTGGTTGATTGAAAGGCACTCCACTCTGCACTCTTAACTTTACACTCTTGAACTCAAATACTGTTTCAAAATCCCCAGATCCCTTTGCACCGTTTCAACAGGCTGATTCCGTGCGTCCGTGCCCAGGCATTCGACGGTGATATAGCCTGCATAGTCGCTTGATTTCAGTAACCGGCATACCTCGGTATAATCGGTCCAACCCGTGTCCAGTGGCAGAAAACACCAGTCGCCACCTGCATCAATCAGGCCGTTCTTGACGTGTGTATTGTACATCCGAGGGGATAGAGCAGCGAATACGTCCTCCATATTTTCACGGGCGAACATCATATTGGAAAAGTCAACGGTCAGGCCCAGGGTATCGGAATCGGCCATCTCCAGCAGACGCTGTGTACCGGTCAGGGTATCTGTAAGCTGACGCATATGCGTCTCGCAGGCCAGACGAACACCGACTTCTTCGGCCAATGGAATCAAATGATCCAGCGCCTGTTGAAACAGAATCCAATGGGCATTTGTCGCCTCTACCGATCCCGGTGGACCGGGTGTGATTTTAACGATACTCGTGTCGAACAGCGGCGCCAGACGGATATAGGTTTCCGCGGCGGCGATTTGTTCCTCAATGGTATCCGCCTCTGTAAATCGGGAGAACAGCGACAGGGCCGATACCGTCAGATCATATTGTCGTATATGTTCAGCAACACGCTCCGGTTCACGCTGCGCCGTTTCCAGATCAAAATGCGGTGCGTTACATGCCAGCTCGATGGCTGTATAGCCGGCCTGTGCGGCCACCGGTATGGCGTCCATTAAAGGCAGGGCGAACAGGCTTTGGCTGAATAGGGAGATGGGAGGCATGAGTTCCGAGTTAAGCGTTAAGAGCATAAATGCAAAGTACAAAGTACAAAGCACAAAACACAATACTATTCCTTTACATACCCACGATCGAAGTTTTGCGCCAGCCATATGTAAGAGGTGGTTTCTTTACTATAGCTGTGAATTATCTTTCACATGTTATCAGGAAACGCTAAAACTACAAGCGGATAAATCGTACTGTCAATCAAAACTTTCGAGGTTTGTAAGGACACTTCAAAAAACACTTGGGTCTAATGGTGCAAACACATAAATTGGATAGCCGATCACAGACATTCAGGCTGGTGTATAGCATCAGAGCAGGTGGCCAGTAGCAGGTAGTGCGCACGTTCAACATGCGACCAGCCCACCCGCCATCCGCGTTACTGTAAAGGATCATTAACCATGCTTACAGATGAACAGGTCGCCGAATTTCACCGGGATGGATTCCTCAACGGGGGCCGTATTCTGGATGAGGACGGCGTGCAGGAGTTGAAGGATGAGCTGGAACGTATTCTGACGATCGGTCCGGAGGGATTTCCGGAGGGCACCACGCCGCGTCCGGTGTTGTTTCACAATATGGTCGGGAATCGTGACCCTGAAAAGTGCGTCTGGCAGATCGTCAACATCTGGGAGGTGTCTCCCGTGTACGAACGGCTGATGCGCCACCCGTTTATTGTAGACGCCATCAGCCGGTTGACCGGTGCCGATGAACTGATGGTCTGGCACGATCAGATCCAGTACAAACCAGCCGGACACGGAGGCGTGACCGGCTGGCATCAGGATGCACCGTTATGGCCGATTATCCGGCCGATGACACCGGTATCCGCCTGGGTGGCGCTTGACGATGCCACGGTCGAAAACGGATGCATGTGGATGACACCGGGCAGCCATTCATGGGGGAATCATATTGAATTTCTGCGGACGCAGGCGCATCTCCAGCAAAAGGAAGAGTTCGGTAACATCGAAGGATTTACGCCTCCTGATGATGCGGAGGTCACGACCGTAGAACCCCGCCCCTGGCCCGTGAAAGCCGGTGAAGTCTCCCTGCATCATTCCCTGACCTGGCATGGTTCGCCTTTCAATCATTCGGACCAGCAGCGCCGTGCCATCGCCATGCATTATATGACCGGAGAAGCCCGGTTCGTAGCTGGCGGGCAGCATGTCATGAAAACATACGTTCATATGGACGACGGCGAATTAATGAGCAAAGCCGGCCCTCATTTCCCATCCGTCATGAAAAACGGACAGGTTTTGAACGCGGCATCATAAACAATCGGACGTCACCGTACAAGGCGAATGTCGGCGGTTCGATCCCGTCAGCACCCACCACGGTCTTTCGACATCTATAGCCCCAGAAACGTAAGTATTATGGGGCTTTGTTCTAAATAAACATAGGTTAAGTATAACTGTCAGTTAACTTAACAGAACAACGCACAAGGCTATAACACTGGAGTAACTGGGGTAACTTTGGGGGTAACTCTCAAAATAAAAAAATTTGAAAACACAATAATTATGAGAACTTTTAAAACACTATTAATACTATTTACTTTTTTCTTAGCATCCTGTGCAAGTGGTCAAGAGACTAAAAACTTTGAGTGGCCAGAAAATGAAATAACGCCAATATTCAAAGAGTTTGTAAAAGCGTATAATACAAACGACCTAAAAAAACTAGAAGCCTTTACAAGGAAACATTACGAAAAAGACTTTGTAAAAGCTGCCGCGTATTGGCCAAGTGTATATGCTGATTATGGACAAATAGAAGCATTTAGAGTTTCAGAAAAATGGACAAGAAAAAATAGATTGGCTATTTGGCTTCAAGGAAAACAAACCAAAGCTTGGGTAATGATCATGTTGGTAATGAATACAGATAACACCAAAATTATTGGAAAATCTGTATTGAGAGGTGGGCGTCCTTCAGGAAATCTCCCTCCTTACAGTCCTGTTTCTTCAAAAGAAATAAAGCCTTATTTAAAAAAATACCTAAAGGGTTTAGATAAAGTAGATTTCTTTTCTGGATCTGTATTGGTAGCCAAAGGAAATACCATTTTATTTGAAGGAACCTATGGTGAAAGCAATAAAAAAAACAATACAAAGAATAATGCAAATACCTCTTTAAACCTTGCTTCAGTTACAAAAACGTTTACGGCTGTAGCCATAGCCAAATTAGCAGAACAAGGAAAGCTGAAATTTACCGATCCTATTAGTACCTTTATCTCAGAATACCCAAAAGACATTGCCGATCAAGTAACCATTCATCATTTACTAACGCACACTTCTGGTATTGAATTGGATGATTATAAACCATTTAATGAAGAGAATGACAAAGCAAAAAACTTGGAGGAGATGTTAAAAGCTCAAGTAACACATATTGACTCACTAAATGAAGGCAGAAGAAAAAACTTTAAGGTTTTAAATAAATACGATTATTCTAATGAGGAGTTTACTTTATTAGGTATTATTATTGAAAGAGCAAGTGGAATGTCTTATGAAAAATGCATCGAACAAAATATTTTTAATCCGCTTAACATGAAAAACTCTTTTGCTGATATTCAAAAAGTATCTAATCATCAAAACATAGCCATTGGTTATACGTATAAAGATACTGAATCTAATTTTATTGGTGGTACAAGACACGAAAACGGAGGACGTGGTTCTTTTTTGGGTCCAGCCGGAGGCCTCTATTCTACTACTAGAGATTTGTATACTTATTTTAAAGCGATCAATAATCATACTATTATAAACAAAAAAACCCAAGAATTACTGCACAAAAAACATGCTGAAATTTATATTGGAGAAGGGGAAAGTTATCATTATGGTTACGGTTTTTCTGTATCCCAAGAAGGAAAAACAAAAACTATTGGGCATAGAGGTACATATCCTGGAGTAGGAGGTTATTTTTATTATTATCCAGAAACTGATCATTATGTTATTGTATTAAGTAATTACGGACAAAGTTCTAGTGGTGCGGTTGGAAGTCATATTCAATCTTTAATAGAGTCAAATTATTAATAGTCTACTTTTTCAAACACAAAAGCCTCACTTGAGCTGAATATATTAGCAATCCCCCATCCAATTCTTGAAAGTACTGTAGAAAATGTCCTATAGCCATCGAATCTTACTTGCAGATTCCTCACAATAGGGCGTTAATGGTTCCAATACTCACTGAATTTGGAGTAACTATTGGAGTAACTACAACTTAGTGTGTTACGATCCCTTATGTTATATGCCTTGGGCGCTTGATGTCGGAAGCCCTTACAACGCGGTGTACGCCGGCACTGGTTATTCGCAATTTGCAATTGTATCAAGGAGCCATACATGGACATTGTACGGATCGGTGTGATCGGCGTAGGCAACATGGGCGGCAATCATGTCGGTTATCTGGCCAATGGTGATATATCGGGGGCGAAACTGACCGCCCTTTGCGACACGAATGCAGAACAGTTAGCCCGGATGAAGGCTCTATCCGGGGAGAATGTCGCGACTTTTGAAGAGGCGGACGCACTGATGCAATCGGATCAGATCGATGCCGTCATTGTGGCCACACCCCATTACGATCATCCGCCACTGGCCATTAAAGCGCTTGAGCGCGGTCTGCACGTGATGATCGAAAAACCGGCCGGCGTGTATACCAGACAGGTACGGGAGATGAATGAGGCGGCCGAGAAGAGCGATAGGATTTTCGGGTTGATGTTCAATCAACGTACTCTGGGACAGCATCAGAAATTAAAAGAGTTGGTGGGTTCCGGTGAGCTGGGTGAACTGCGCCGTACGAACTATATTATCACCTCCTGGTTCCGGGCACAGAGCTATTACGACTCTGGCGGTTGGCGGGCTACCTGGGCGGGTGAAGGCGGCGGCGTCCTGGCCAATCAGTGTCCTCATAATTTAGATCTCTGGCAGTGGATTTGCGGTATGCCGGTGCGTATGCGGGCGTTCTGCGCCTTCGGTAAATACCATACTATCGAAGTGGAAGATGACGTGACCGCCTACGTAGAATACGAAAACGGCGCCACAGGCGTGTTCATCACCACAACCGGCGAGGCGCCGGGGACTAACCGCATGGAAATCACGGGCGACAACGGCAAGGTGGTTATGGAGGAAGGCAAGATCACCTTCTGGCGGAACCGGACGCCGGCCCATATCTTCAACAGGGAATGGAAAGGCGGTTTCGGTAGTCCTGAGACCTGGAAATGCGAAATCCCGTTTAAGAGCGGCGGTGAAGAACATCGCGGTATTACTCAGAATTGGGTGCAGGCGATCCTGAACGGGACGCCGCTGCTCGCGCCGGCCGTAGAAGGCATCAACGGCGTACAACTGTCCAACGCCATGCTGCTGTCCACCTGGCTGGATGACTGGGTCGATATCCCGGTGGATGAAGACCTGTATTACGAAAAGCTCCAGGAGCGAATTAATCAATCGACGGTTAATAAAGATCCGTCGGAAAACCGAACTTTGGATGTGGACGGTACGTTCTAATTACCATCTGTAGCATGGACACAGCCCCCTTATAAACAAAAGGACGCTATTGTGGATCAAGCATTGAATTTTGTATCTTCGGATGCGCCTTTGTCTATTCCGAACTTGATTTTAAATCTATCCATCGGCATTGTGCTGTCGTTGATACTCCGGTGGCATTTTCAACGATTTGGATCGACCCTTTCCAATCGTTCCGAATTCAATCTGGATTTCCCTTCGTTCTCTTGACGACCGTCCTGATCATTACGGTCGTCAAATCGTCCCTGGCTTTATCACTCGGGCTCGTCGGCGCGTTATCGATCGTCCGATTTCGCACGCCGATCAAAGAGCCGGAGGAATTGGCCTATCTGTTTATCGCCATCGCCATGGGGCTTGGCCTGGGCGCCAATCAGACGTTGCCTACCATTGTGGCTGGTCTAATGATCCTTGGCGTGATGGCCGTGCTGGGCACATTCCGGAACCAGCAGGACGGTAAACATATTTATCTTTCGCTGGATTGGCAATTAGAAGAGGACGCCGAAAACGACCATAAATTGGACCAACTTAATGAAGTAATAGATCAGCACACGACTGCCAGCGATCTGCGCCGTTTTGACGCGCGTGACCAGTCATTCGAAGCGACCTATGTACTCGACCTGGAAAATGCCAAATCGCTGACGACTCTGACCAGCGCATTGCAGCAGATGTTTCCTTCTATCGGCATTACTTTTCTGGATCAGAATCAAATGCCCCGGGTTTAATATGGATTTGAACACAACGGAAGATGTGCGTATGGAGATCAAATTCGTTACATACGCCTATGAGGCAGATCGTGTCGTACAATGGTTGCGTTTGCACCACGCCGCCTTTGACAAGCCCTTTCCGGATCGCCGCGTGCACAACGTGTATTTCGATAGCTATGATTATGATGCGTATGGTGAGAATCTATCGGGGATCAGCAAACGGGTGAAGGTGCGCTATCGGTGGTACGGAGAAGAACGGTATCCGGATGTCGGCGTGCTGGAAGTAAAATGCAAACGAAATAAATACGGATGGAAACACCGATTCCCTGTTACGGTCTCTCCGTTACAATCCGGTAAGAGATGGCGCGATATCCGGAAAAGTATTACCGGCGTTCTGCCTGCTATGGGTAGAATATGTCTGGATACCTATCCTCAGCCTGTTATCCTCAATCAATATGATCGACAATATTTTGTATCCAGGGACGAATCCGTACGCGTGACCATCGATACCGGCATGAAGGTATACGACCAGCGGTATAAATCGGTGCCGAATGTGACCCGCCGGGCCAATATATCGGATCTTATAGTCATTGAGTTTAAAGCGGAACCTTCGGCCAGAGATCAGGTGAATCGTGCTGTGCAGACCTTGCCGATCCGGGTAAATCGGCATTCCAAATATACCACCGGGGTTGAGGCGATTTATAGCTATTGACGAGATCTCGTTACTCCTACCTTGACCTATCCCACGGATCTCTTGTTTTGACCAGCCACCGATGCAGCTCGTCCTTCAACTCCCGCACCACATCCGGTTGTTCCCCAGCCACATTGCGTAGTTGATACGGATCTTCCTGATTATCATGCAGGATATACCGGTCCGGGTGGCCTGGTTCGCGTTCGATAACAAACGTATAGCGATGGGTGCGCACGCCACGCTTTCCTTCGGCAGGGTGGGCCGGGTGTACGTCCAGATAGAGGGCGGAGGCAGGTCGATTGATGTCATGACCCAGAAACGCGCCGGACAGGTCGGTGCCTTGTACATCATCCGGAATACGGCTGTCGAGGCCCATGAGCGCCAGTAGCGTCGGCATCAGATCAGGCGTACTGAGCAGCAGGTCGTCTCTGCCCGGTTGTATATGTCCCGGCCATCGAATCAGGAAAGGCACCAGCAGGGATTCGTCATACCAGACGGACTTACCGTACCGGCCATGGCTGCCCATCATTTCACCATGGTCTGAAGTAAAAACAACGATCGTATTCTCATCCAGACCTTCTTCCCGGAGACACTGGAGGATACGGCCGAACTGCTCATCCACACCGGTTACGGCTGCGAAATAGTTTTTGCCGTGTATTTTCGCTACCCCGCCGCCTTCCCCCTCAAAACGTACGTTCGGTCGGTTGAGCAGTTCTTCATTCGTGGCATCACCGTACCTATCCACATACTGTTTCGGTACCTGATCGAATGGCATGTGGGGCGGATTGTGCGAGATCACCAGCGCAAACGGTTTGTCGGGATCGCGATGCCTGCCGTCGGCATTCTGGATGTAATTGATGGCCACATCCGTCTCGTGTTTGACCGACCACTCTTCGATATCGACCCGCTCATTAATGGCCGCATCGGTCGGCCAGTAGTGGGGATTGAAGTGCCGGTCACAACAACCGTAGCTGTACCAGAAGTCAAAGCCATGACGCCGCTCCGGCGTAGTATAGGAATCCCAGACGATGCCGTCAGAACGTGGTCCCTCGGTGTATTCAAGCTGTTCGGAGGGTGGGTCCAGGTGCCATTTGCCTATGTATCCCTGGCTGTAACCGGCATCGTGTAAAACGTCCGGCAGGCAGGTTAAGGATGCGTCCAGATAGTTGTTGTAGACCATGTTGTTCGAATTACAATTGGTTAATACGCCGTTAGCATGTGGATATTTACCGGTAAGCAACATAGCCCGGTACGGACTGCAAACAGGCCGATTACTGACGCAGTGGGTAAGGACCAGACTCTCTGTAGCAAAACAGTCGAGATGTGGAGTAATGACCGGGGCCTGGTTCATTACACCGAGCGCATGCTGGCGCAGTTCATCCGGAAAGACAAAGAGTAAGTTAGGCTGTGCCGACATGGGTGTCTCCTGTGTTGTAAACTACGAATCGGAGAAGCTACGAAATAACGAATCCTGTCGTCCCCTGAAAGTCCTGCGGGATTCTTAGATTCGTAGTTGGACTCCAAAATATAATCCGAAACATTATAGCATGTCAAGCGTCTGATGATAGAGAAATAGATTGACGCAACCATAAAGTTCCGTTTTGTCACCTGCCACCCGTTTACCCGTCGCCTGCCCTCAAAACATCTTGCCATAATATGGCATTTTGAATATTATGGGATAACCAGTCTTATGGGAAATTGATCCCTCTTAAGCTCCCTTAAGGAGAATGCCATGAAATGCCGTGTACTATTGGGTATCGTATTGCTTCTGGCTTTCGCCGGTTGCGGTGCGTATAAAGAACTGAAACCCAAACCGCCGATCTTGTCTCTGGAAGGGTCATATATTGAACTGACCAAATCGAAAAGCGAAGAAAAGACCGAATTACTCGAGCTGAAGCAGGATAAGAAATATTACGTCCGTTTTCCGGCTCCGCCGGCTGCCGATTTTTATCTGGTATTGCGTACGGATCAGAAATCGTTAATCGGCACCTATTTCACTACGCTTTTCAGTAAAGGAAAAGCTAGAGACCCCCGGACAGATGATGAGAGTACGCAGATCGGGGTCAGCGTCTATCGTCTGGATCCCTCTGTGGTGGAGTCGTATTGGGTCGTTGAAACAGTGGGGCAGGATCTGACCCTGTCGCTTGAATACCGGTATGTTCCGATCTGGCGATACACGTTTGAGAACAGCCATGCGGATCTGTCGGACCGGCTTGTCCAGAATCGCATCGATCGCACCATCTATAGCACACTGGGGAAGACGTATCACTTCACGAATTTCGACTTTGTCAGTGCCTTAAATACTCTGGCAGGTACATCGGACCAATTGCAGACGATTAAGCAGGCGTTGCAGGATACAGAGCAACTGTTCCCTGCCGACCTGATCAATTCCGATGATCAGACCTATCGCGATTATGCAACTTTACTCGATCATATCAATGATGAAATACAATTTCAGACCGACTATCGTGATTTGCTCGCTGTATTTCAAGTCTATACAGATACGCGTAACAACCTGGGCGGATTACTGGTATTCTCGTCGATGCTGGTTAACTTTCTCAATCAAACCAGTCGGTTTTCACAGCCCATCATGGACGAGGCCCGGAGCGTACTGGGGGGGCGTCTGCCCGGTGTGGTGCCGTATCTGGAACGTACTATTGCCGGCAAGAATGAAGCAAGTCAGATCCAGTACCCTTTTGATCTATCCGATGTAGAAGCCCTGTATCGCGGGAGTAACCGGGCGGTGCCGCAGGAATTAAGCGATCTGATCATCTTTATCAATGCCTATAATACAGAAGCGCAACGGCTGGCACCGGCCCAGGCCAGGCTGGCCGAAGCAGAACGATACACCAATCCCGAATTTACCTGGCCCTCCAACAACCACTACCGCGAGGCGCTGGATCATATCGATGAACTGAATCGGATTATGCCGGAACAGCGCAGAGCGTCGTTTGATCAGTATAATCAATTCCAGTGTGTGATCCTGCTGAATGATGAGGTGAACCGGATTCGGAGTGAAGCCACCCGGTTCGGACGTGACTTCTCGGCGGCCCAGGGCGTGGTCCAGCAGGTGAATACCCTATCCTCGCAGCGGGAATATCGGGCCATCATTCAATTGCTGTCTGCGTATCGCCGTCTCGATTTCCTCTTGCAACAATATAGCGATGTAGACCAGCGTTCTCTGGATCAGCAGAAGGCGGCCATTGCCGTGTCGCTCGAAGGCCGGTTATGGGCTCAGGGGGAACAGCAGTTGCGGGCGTTGCATGATGACGAGGTGTTTCTACGGCTGGGGCGTATCGCCGCCACCAAGCTGGCTACGGTGCGGCGTCTGGAAAGTCGCATGGTGACGGCGGTTGAAGGAGGATCCAAAGTGCGGGTCGATGCCTTTGTCGAAGCGAATAAAATGACGATCGACAATGTAGATGGGCTTTATAGTAATGAAGCGTTCACTCCGATATATACCCTGTCATTTACTTCAGGGTCATCCGCAGATCTGGCCAGGCGGAATACCGAAGTTCAAACCTATATAGAGAATTTGAAACATAATGTGTTTCCTGCTTCTGCCATTCCGGAAATATACCGGGCGTTCACACGAAACATTCGGGACCGCGGCGTTGAAAAAGCCCGCGCGATCGTCACCCACGGCAAATATTACCAGGGAAGCGATCGGCGGATTAAAAATGTGATTGCCGAATGCGATCCTAAAACACCGAAATGGATTACTAAAGCAGCCCAATATAGGAAGATATATGTATTGCCCACCACCAGCAATGCGGATGGTGAAAACACCTACCTGTTCCGATTAAATGTCGTGATCCCCTCACAGGCCAAGTTCCCGGTTTTCGATGTGAATATTAAATTACCGAAAGAGTTAGCGCAGCATGCCACGACAATACAATGGTATAATTACATCAAACTGAATAAGGAAGAACTCAAGCCTCAGGGAAGGTTTACGATTACCGCGCCGACAGAACAAAACGATTATGAAGCTCAATTGACCCCCGTCCAGATGCGTGCCGATGAAAACAATATTATGGAGATAGAATTTACGCATTCATCGTTCCGGGTCTTCGAAATCAGTACCATGTCTCAACGACCCATTATGAGAAAAGACTAATTTGTGCTTCGTGCTTTGTACTCTGTACTTAATACTGTTTTCAACCCATTGGGAATAACAGATTTTTCAATCACAATTTGAAATTGGCATAACTTTGAGGCACCTATGACATCTAAACGCTTGCTGTATATCGTTCCCATACTGATCCTGATTCCGGCCTTGATTTTTTTCCTGTGGCCGGAAGATATGTCGGATACCATCGTGTTTCCGTATATATCCCATCAAAAACCTTTGATGGACCCCCATCTACCGAGTTCGGACGATCTCTCCGACAAATTAGATGAGTTGATGTTCGACGGTCTGTTTAATCTGGTCGCAACACCGAGTGGCATCGCGTATGAAAGTGGGCTGGGGACGTTTGTCGGCATGGATGCCAATAATGTAGTGACCATAAAACTGAATTCGACGCAGAAGTGGCACAGCAGCTATAAGGTGACGGTTGATGATGAGGCGGTTAATGTGGTGGACGCGGATCAGGCCGTCACATTCGTCGCGCAGGATATCAATTTCACTTTGCGCCGTATTGAACGGTTGCGCAGTCTCTCTCGCGACTACATCCTTATCGCGCAAGCGTTACAGAATTTTGATTTTGAAGGCCCGAATGCGGGTGACGAAATACAGTTTGAGTTTAAAGGGGATCGTATCTGGCTGGAAGATGAGATTAAAGAAGTTCTGTCCTTTAAAATATTGCCGGAAACCGCTGAACTTGCCGCCGTTTCATATTCGGTAGGTACAGGCCCCTATATGCCGGTTCCGCCCATTGAAGAGAAGAAGGATACCATTCAGTTTTATAAGAACCCGAGCGGCACGGCCCACTTCAACAATGTGATACTTCAGCCTTTCATCGATAACAGTACCTTTACTACAGAGCTTAACAATGCCCGATTCAACGTGCTGTTAAGTACGCCCTTCGGTAGCATTTCGCCTATTTTAGGCGATGAAGAGCGTTTTTTTAAAAAATCGAATATCAGCACCACGTTCTTTGCCATATTGCTTAACACGCAACGACTATCGCGGGATCAACGTAAAGCGGTACGGCAGTTTATAGATCCTAAGGCTCTCATGGATCGGCTCTACAAGGTCGGCACCGAACAGCAGAGACATATTGTCGACTACAAGGGCAATGAGGATAATTACAGCGATTACCTGAATTACAGCGTCTTCCCGTCTTCATCCTACTACGTTGAAGAGCAAATCGTGTCCCCCAGCCGGGATACCGCCGAGCCGGATTTATCCGCCCTGCCGGATACGCTGCGGATTGTGGCCGTTGCCAATTACGGGTATCGGGAAGAGTACAACGAACTGGTTGAAGCCTTGAATGATGAAAATCTATTTTTTAACAAAATCAAGGCGACAGTCATACAGAATGAAGACATTGCCCGGGGGCATTATGATGGCATTCTGATCGCCTTCACCGGATACAAGAGCAACTTTCTATTTGATTTGTATGACATTTTTCTTCGTACGCCCGACCTGGCTACCTACAGGATCAATTTAAAACTTACTCGAAATAAGAAAAATGAAGAAGTCATAGACCCTACCGCCATTACCGCTGCCAGCAATTTCAGTCGACTGGATGCCACGGCTGGATCGCCTGAGCAAAAGGATGTCCTTAAGTATCTGGAATATCTGCACGGTTTTATGGCGACACGGGAGATCGGTGACAAGCAGGCTTACGCCGGGTTCATCGACGAGCTGGAACACGAAATGGCCCTCGGCGTCTGGCTGTTTTCTCTTCCTTCTCTGGCTTATTTCAATACACAATTCGATCAAAACACGATTCATCTATATGGTGTAGCTTCTCAGCTATCGACCATTGAAAAGTGGAAAGAACGTATTGAAGAGTAAAATCAGTATGTGAGCATGTAAGCGTGTCAGCGAGACTTACATACTTACACGTTCACACGTTTACATGACGTCCGACTATGACCACATGCCTACCTGCCCGCATGCTGTTCTATATTGCCGTACTGGTAATCGCCAACCTGTATACGGATACGGCACCAGCCTCCGGTCAAACCACCGATACGGTTGATCTATTCCTGGTGGAACGCCCGAGAGCGTTGACCATATACAACAAATACCAACAGGATATCTCTTTTAAAGAGAGCCGGCTATTTCGTCCATATATTCCGATGGAAATCGTACAATATGATGCGTTGATGAGTGATAACTTTACGCATTGTATGATCGTGCGAATACATAATAATATGTTTTATCTTATCAAAGAGGATGAAAAGACCCTGGCCCAGATCGACAAAGCCGGATTCAACGTCTATCTGGCTCGTTGTAGTGTGGTGATGGATACGGTTCGTATCATGCAGGATAAGGCGGTCGTTTTATCAAAACGCCTATCGATTGCTCACCTGCCGCATTCGTTGGTGTCCGGTACCCTCGTGCGGCGCCAGTTTCTCAAAAACGGCCGATATTATACGGAAGGATTGGGACGGTCGGATGTATATGGATGGACCCGTTTTTTATCCCGGACGCGGGGCGAGACGTGGGAGGTTCCCGAACGGTCTAAAGCGTTGTTATCCGAGTTATTATCTCCCGATCTTCGTTCACGTATCGAGGCCCATTTACAGAGTGTAAATAAGGTAATAGGCGATTTATTCAAGACATTGAATCAGGAAACAGGCCAGGCGCTTGCTGCGCCCCAATGGCAAATGGTGATTGAAAAAGACAGGGTTATATGTCGCTTAAACAAATCAACTTATGCCGATCAATTTGTAGAAAGCGCTCAGTATATTGTCAATGACCTGGACGCCTTTGTACGTCGTGAAGGGCTCTCCGTCGAATATGTTAACCGCCACATTGTTATTTCCAGATAACCTTGATATGATGGTGAAAATCGGATCTGAATTATCTAAAATAAAACGACATCTTATCTGGTTTGCAACACGGCTTAAAAAGTTAGTCGGAACCCTACCTCGAAAATATGTGGCACATCTATGCAGTATCCTCTTTATAGGCCTCCTCTTCGTTGTTTTTTTCCTGTGGATACGTTCCGGCAATCACACTGCCAGGCAGCAGGAGTTTGAGGCCGCATCGCCTTATGTGAACCTCTCGTCTCTCGATCTGAACCAGCCTCTCCATAAGACACTGCTAAAAGAATCCCTCCAGATCTTTCATCCTGACACATCTGTCCAGAACGATTCGCTGGTTGCCCGGGCGCAGCGATACGCCGCAGCGGATATGGCCGAACTCCGGGCCTTGCTCCGTAGCGGGGCGGGTATGACCTGGTCTGATTTTTTTAACATCCTTGGTATGTATGTCAGCTTCATTCTGACGTACCTGCCGGTTATGGCCCTGACCTATTACGGCGTGCAGACCCTGGCCATTTTCCGTTTTGTACAGGAGAAGCAGCAACGGGATTCTTACATGGCGCAATTTGCACAGTTTATCCAGGATATGCCGCCTTATACCGATGCCTCTGCGTTATGGCCTCAGGTCCGTGCCGGAGGGGTTTTGCTCCTGAAGGCCGCAGCAAAAGGGATTTTGCTTCTTGTGCTGTTTTCTCCTGCCTACGTTCTCTCCTATTCTTTGCGGTCCAGATTCGATACGGATACGTTCTTTTTCATGATCTTGCTGGGCGTGATCTCCAATGGCCTCCTCATTACCTACGCCCAGAAATTTCACACCTTTCTGGTGGCGGAAAGCTATAAGGGATACGTTCAAACGGCCGTGGTAAAGAATCTTAATGCATCGTACGAGTCGTTTCCTGTTCAAGCAATCTTTCGTATCAGAAAACAATTTCCCAATCACATCTTCCAGCATATATACCTCAATGCCCGCTATCAGTATATTCTGACTATTAAGGAACAGGCGTCCTTTTTGATTACCGGCCTGATCATTATTGAAATGGCCCTGAACATTCACGGTCATCTGGCCTATGAACTGCTTCAAAATATGCTGTATGAGCAATATGATATCATTCTGTTCATCCTTATGTGCCTCTTCCTGATCGTCAAATTTACGGAAATAAGCGTGGACTGGTGGAAGGATTACGAGGCCAGAAGGTATGAGAACGGGTGAAATAGCAGGTGGGCAGGTGGGCAGGTGGGCAAATGGGCAGATAAGAGATACGGTTTTATTGCCCACCTGCCCACCTGATATTATTCTATGATAACTCGACAGATACAGACATTCGTCGCACGATTATATCGTCAGAAAGACAAGCTCTGGTTGAGCATCTGGACGGCGGGTATTTTGACGCTCTGGATATGGAACCGGATATTTCTGAATGATCCGGCGTTCGAACAGATTCAGTCGGCTTTCATACACACCTGTCTGATCGCCGTGCTGGTCATTGCGTTCTGTTGTATCCTGGGCTGGGGAGCCGCTATTGGTCTGTACGTACTGGAACGGTCACAAAAAAAGGGGTTGGCCCTGGCCCTGGCTTTTCTGTTGAATGTGATTCGATCGATACCCCAGATTATCGGTGTGCTTGCGGGGTATGTGTTCATTACCATGATGCTACGTCAGGAGGTATTACAGAGCGAACTGCTCGTGATGATCCTGATGGCGATGGTGACCAGCCTGTTTGTATTTCCGGAATTAGTGGATCTCATTCGAGAACGGATCGATCATTACCATACGCTTGATTTTGTTAATGCGATGTTGTGCTGCGGTATATCGGAACATCGCATCATACATGTTGAGATCTTATGGAAAAATAGCCTGGTGCATATCATTAACAAACTGATCGCCATTTTCGGTATTGCCATTTTTCTGCAGTGCAGTGTGGATTTTATCATCTCTGTTGGCCTGTCTACAAATGTCAGCCCGATGAATCTGCCGATCACGCTGGGCAGTATGCTGGCCAGGATAGACAGCAAACAGGATATTCTGGCAATTGGGTATACCCTGACGCACCTGACCTACCTTCCGAATCTTTTTTTCCAGCATCTCCAGGGTTTGACTACAGCCTTCCTGATTGTGTTTACTCTGCTGTCCATCTATCATGTCGCCAATGGCTTTGCTAAACGGTACGGAGTATTAAAGGGATGAGCGACAGCGCATTTCCATATCAAATTTATATTTCGTCTCAGGGCAAGCTGCTGGTCGAGGCAGATCTTTTTGATATACACCGTCACCAGATCACCTTTCTTTTCGGCGAATCGGGTATCGGTAAATCTATTATTTCGAAAGCCATATACGGTCTTCTCGACCCGCAGGAACTCGATGTGGTCGTCAATGGGATACCCTACGAGGACTATCTGAAAACCAGACATGTCGCCGAAATGCAGGCAGACGGGTTCTTCGTGTTCCAGGAGCCCTCATCGCATCTTAATCCGCTCATGAAACTACAGGATCAACTTCGGGAAGGGGCCCTGGCGCAAGCGCGAACGGAGCCGGATATCTTAAGGCAACTCTGGGAGACGACGGGTCGAAGTACAGGGGTAAGGGAGTTACTCCACGTGTATCCCCAACCGCATCGACCCAGCGGCGGTGAAAAGCAACGTTTTCTGCTGGCCATGGCCTTCAAAAAAATCGAGCTCTATATGATACACGCATCGCCGTCTGATCAGGCGATGTTCGTGTTCGACGAACCGACCGGCAGTCTGGACAACGAGACCCGAAATCTTTTTCTGGCCTTCTTATTTAACCAGTTTAGACGACACCCGTTTACCACGCTGCTGAACACCCATGATTATTCCATGATATCCGAGGTGTTCAAATTCCATACCGACCTGCTCAATTCGATCGTCTTTAAAGAATTGACCCTGGAAAAGAATCGGTTGCAGCTTAATGAATTCTCGCCTCAATCTTATTTAAAATGGATAAAAACAAACCAGGACACGCCGTCGTCTCACATGGCAAGAAAGTCAAGGCGGTCTCCAAAAGATATTTTACTGCGGTTGGAGAGCGGCATTTCCGTATTTGGGAGACGTCTAGTCCTGTCTCGGTATGCGCGATCCAAGAATGCTTCTCCGCTGATCATCCGCCGCCATCAGATCGTGTATCTCAAAGCGTCCAGCGGTGTGGGTAAAACCACCCTGGCTAAACTAATTATGGGATTGGTGCGTGGGCAAGATTTCGATATGCGTCTTGGAAAGATCCATCTGACAGATACGACCCCGACACAGTTCTGGCAGCAACTATGGGGCAAAAAACTTGGTATGGTTTTTCAACATGCAGATGAGGCTCTGAATTTGAATGCCAGAGTCAAAGATATCTTCGCCGGGTTGCCCTATCCCGAACATATTACGTCTGATTATGTCCACCGCAAGTTAGAGGAATATTTTCCGTCGGAAGTGGACTATTCCTTTCTTAACAGGCCGATCAAATACTTAAGCGGTGGACAGAAGCAACGATTGAATCTGCTTCGGACCCTCTCATTGGATACAGAACTGTTGATTCTGGATGAGCCGTTGAACGGGCTGGATTTTGTGAGCATCAAAAACATGATCGACCTGCTGCGCACCAAGCAGGAGGAGGGCAAGGGCATTCTACTTATTTCCCATAACGAGGAGATTTTCGACAGTCTGGGAACGGCGGATCGGGTGTATTTGAAAGCGGAAGAGGAATGATGATTTATGAATGATGAACCGCGTAGCGTTCGCTGGAGCCCGGTAGGGATCAGCAATTATGATTTCAACGCCGGAATAAGAAATACGACCGCCATGATCAGAGCGTGAGAGATGGTACGGTATGTCGTGTTCCCACCTATTCCATGAAATTGTGTTGAATCGGGTATGATGCCGTAAGCGGCTATCGCCTCGTGGGCGATCGTCTCAGATGTTTGATGGTCGATTATCGTTTCCATAAGATTTATCCTTTAATGTTGGGTATGGACAGTACCTCATATTCATATGATCTTACATAGCCAAACTTTTCAGCCAGATGGTCCGACACAGGATTATTCCTCGTGCTCCAGTGCGGGATGATACCGCGTTCCAGGCAGTGTACGATGAAGGTGGCAGCCAACGCGGTGGCCAGCCCCCGACGCCTTTATCGAAGAATTTCCGGGACTGTACAAAAGCTTTGTAAGCCCGTGGATGGTTAAGCCCTTCGGCATGCTCTTGCTCCGCTACGGCCAGGTCATGATGCCGGATATGATAGCCGTTGGGTAATTGTTGACTCAGCCTGCACAGCTTATCGATGTCCAATGAGGTCCAATCATATTCCACCCTTGAATTTAGCTGCACGGTATCCCCATACACATCAAATACCAGTTCTCGCCATCCGGGTGCTTCGCAGGTTAAGATTGCCCCGTTAAAATCCTCCCACGGTTTACAGGCGGACTGCTCCCGATCCTCTTAGGTGTTGTATATCAGTCCATGGCCAACTTTTTAAAATGAATATTCTAATTTATCTGATCCAATTACGCAGAAAAAGGTTTCATTAAAGCAGTACATTAACTATTAGAACAACTACAAACGCACGGTGTTGTCCACCCCGACAGCTTCGCTCAGGTGCCGGTGACCATCTCGCTCCAGCAGGCGGCACAGGCCCTGATTGATTGTTTTGACGAGTCCGGGACCGTGGTAGATGAGTGCCGTATACAGTTGCACAAGCGTCGCGCCGAGCCGGATTTTTTCGTAGGCATCCTCAGCGGTAAAAATACCGCCTACACCTACCAGTATATGTCGCGTATGGTCCAATCGGGGATACCAGGCGCGAATGGCCTCATTCACCAGGGTTTTCACCGGGCGACCGCACAAGGTACCCGGCATGCGGTCGAGTTCATTGGTCGGCGTGTTGAGGCCCGTGTATGGCTTGCCGGTCGGCAGGCCGAAGATGATGCCCTTGACGAACGGGAACGGATCTATGGCCGTCAACGTTCGGTCTATTTTAGCCGGATCATCTGTCGGGACGATCTTGACAAATGTAGCTGGCATATTTCCATATTGCGCATAGCCTTCCAGCAGCGTCCGTAAGTTATCCGCTGTATCGAACGGGCTATGGCCCCCGGATGTATTCGGGCAGTTGAGATTGAGCGTCACATAATCTGCGATACCAAGGAAGGGTTTCATTGCCAGGATCAGCTCTTCTACGACCTGATCAGCTTTGATCGGCACGCCTGTATTGGTTTCCACCAGATTAATGCCCAGAGGAACAGGTAACCTGACCGGCTTCAGGCGCTCCGCAACCACCTCGGCCCCGTCGTTGGGTACGCCGTAATAGACCACAATGGCATCGTCGTTCGGCACACGGAATAACCGCGGTCGTTCCGGATTGCCCTGCGACGAATATGCCGAGACGGAACCTACCTCAACAAAGCCGAACCCGGCAGCAGCCAACCCCTCTACAGCGACGCCGTTCTTATCAAATCCCCCTGCCAGACCGACCGGATTCGGAAAATATAAGTCTCCAACTTGAACATTCAGCCTCGCATCATCGAAGACGAACATTGATCTCAACAACGCTCGCGTCGGTTCGACCCAGCCCAAAATACCACTGACCGCCAGCGTGTTATTGTGAATCCACTCCGGATCAAATAGAAATAAAACTGGGCGAATCAGGAAGGGATAAAAGGGCATGTAATTATGATTTATGATTTATGATTGCGAACCATGTGCCGGATATAGCAGAGAACATAAGACCAGGTAAAAAGTATAACCTTATGTCACAATAGGTCCCGTGGATAGTTCGTAACATATGAATCGGGTAAATCCCAGTGCAGATAGCGTGGTATGTTTTACAACCCGCCACCTGCTACCTGCCACCTGCGACCGGTTGCATTCTCTTCAGTCCATACCATTGCAGAATACCGAACAGCAGCACGATATCTGCAACGATCGCGATGATCCAGTCACCGGTGGTGGTCAGGATGCCTAAGAAAATAACCACGGCACTTCCGGCGAGCCAGACCAGATCCATGATGACGGCAAGATAAGTCTCGGTCCGGTTTATGAGATCTCTCGATGCATTACGAAACAAACCGACCGCGTAAAAAATCAGGCCAGATCCTACGCCGATCAGGATTGAGGAAGTAGACAGTCCGATCAGGTCAGTTAGCGGTCCTGCCGCCAGAATCGTAAGCAACCCTGATACCCCTGAGAAAACCCCATTAGCTTGCAACGCCTGCCGTAAAAACCGGGTATCGACCTACGAGACAGGAGACATAATAACCTCCTTAGACGCTCTTCAATCACCAAATCACCAAAAAGCAAAGCGAGCGAAGCGGAGCGCGTTCTAATAATGCCTCGAAGAGGCGTTCATTACTTTCGATTGAGCGTAGCGAAATCAATCACCATTTAATATGTATACGTCAGGCTGTTCAACCTGTTCGTGATACCGGTGCGGGCTCGCTCAAAAGCCTTGCTATCTTGTAACAAATGGTAGGCCCAATTGGCCTCCTGGACCAGGGCGTGCAGTTCGAAAACGACCTGATTTGCTTCGGCACTCGGACCGATCTGCTCTTTTTTCCGGGCTTGCTCGAATTCGTCGATCAGTAGATCCAACCAGGCTTTGGTCAGCGCAGCGATCAATGTACGGACCGGGCCCTCCCGGCTATCGAATTCCAGCGAGGCTGCGGCGAAGAAGCATCCACCCCGAAATACGCTGCGCTCCACATACGACAGCCAGAACTCAAGTAAAGCCCGCAGCCGTTCAATACCACGTTCGGTCCCCGCTGCCGGATCGATAATCTCCTCGATGAAGATGTCCCGTGCCGTTTCTACGGTGGCTATCTGAAGCTCCTCTTTGGAACCGAAATGGGCGAACAACCCGCTCTTGCTCATATTCAGCTCTTTGGCCAGACGCCCGATGGTCAGTCCTTCCAATCCTTCCGCAGAAGCGATATCTACGGCCATCCGTAGAATCTCATGGCGTGTTCTCCTGCCGGTGCGGGTCTGACGTTTTGGTGTACTGACGGGCTCGTTAGGCAACATGTGTGATCATCTCTTTCAGGAGTTTATATAAGTACGATCGTTCTTATATAATACGAACGATCGCACTTATTGTCAAGAATGTTTAGTGATTTTTATAAATCATGGATAATGCGGATGATGCAGGTTGGTTTCTTGATGTCATTTAGGAGAGTTGAATATTGTACTCTGTACTTTGGTAAAACTGAACCTTTCATTTCCTAATCACATTGTGGTTCGTCGTTTCGAGGAATTACCGTGCAAAATGACTACCTGATAATCGGCGCTGGGATTTTTGATATTGGCGTGGCAGAGCACATCGCCAACCAACTGGGTGCAAGTGTGTTGGTCATCGACAGGCGATCCCATATGGGCGGTAATTGTTATTCTGCGATTGATCCGGAGACCTATATTGAATATCATGAGTACGGTACACACATCTTTCATACAGCATCAAAAAAAGCGTGGGACTACATAAACAAGTTTACCGAATTCAATAGCTATCACCATCAAGTGCTGACCATGCATGAAAATAAAGTCTGTCAGATGCCGATCAACCTGGAGACCATTAATACATTCTATAACATGAGCCTCCGTCCTCTGGGGGCCAAATTATTTATCGAAGATGAGATAGGCAGAGAAAACATCACAGAACCTCGTAATCTGGAAGAAAAGGCTGTATCTCGTATCGGAAAGCCACTCTATGAGGCGTTTATAAAAGGGTATACAATCAAACAATGGGGGAAAATCCAAAAGACCTGCCGGCAAAGATCATTTCCCGACTGCCAGTGCGGTATAATTACAGGGAGGATTATTTCGTCACCGACCCTTGGCAGGGTATTCCGCTCGAGGGCTACACGCGCGTCTTTGAACGGCTGTTGGCGTCGCCAAACATCCGTACTGAGTTGAACTGTGATTATTTTTCTCACCGCGACCAGTTGAAACCCAGGAAAACGACCATTTATACCGGTCCGATCGACCGATTTTTGGCTATGCCTACGATCGTCTGGAGATGCTGGACCGACTGAGCATTCAATGTCAAATGTTGGTCTTGAACGACGGCTCCACCGATGATACGCTCACCCATCTGATATCGTTCGATCATCCTTGTCTAGAAGTGATTGATAAGCCGAACAGCGGTCATGAAATCTTTCTGGCAGACGATTACATATCGGATATGAAGACACGTGAAACGTCATGGGCGAAGTGGGAGGCGCTGAAACATAACATCCGTGACGATCATCGATTGATGGGCTGTCGAATCCACCTATTTAGATTTATGTTCTACTTCCACAGAATGACCAGCCATCGAAGATTCCTGAATAGCCAGCACAATCTCCAGAGCGGCCCGGCCGTCATATCCGGTCACCTTGGGTGTTCTTTTGTGCGTAGCGCAACGCACGAAATGTCTCTGTATCGTTTCCCCTTTGCGTGGACGGATGACCGTTTCCTCCTCCTCTCCGATCTTTTGACGTATCGTACCGTCGCGATCTACGATCATACTGCCTTTGGTACCCAGAATGCCGATAGAGCTATCACTCAATCCCGGTGCCCAACTGGCGTCCACCGACCCCATACCTTTATCGAATAACATCACCGCGTGTACATGTTCGTCTGCCTGTATACCGGGCCGTACGCGTTCCACCCGGCCGCACACCTGACGCACCTCACCGCCGACCCAGCGCAACCAGTCGATGTCGTGACTGGCGAAGTCAAGCTCGACTCCACCGCTCTTGGACTGGTCGCCATACCAACGACCTGACGTATCGTAAGGCATATATCGACGTGTCCAGCAGTTGACCAGGCGGCCTAATTTGCCTTTGGCAAAGGTTTCATGCAGAATCTGAAACGGATGGGTGAATCGCAGGACATATCCGATCATCAAAATGACATCGTTTTTTTCCGCCACCTCAAGCATCCTATCTGCCGATTCCAGGTCCAGAGCAATTGGTTTCTCCACAAAGATATGTACACCGGCCTCGGCGCAATCGATCACAATCTCAGTGCGTTCAAAGGGGGGCGTACATATCATAACGGCATCAACATAAGAAATCAGATCCCGATAATCTTCAAAGGCCGTGGTGAATAATTCTCCGGCCACCTGATCAGCTTTTTCCTTAATCGAATCTGCTACGCCTACGAGCGCTAAATCGTGCATCTCACTGATGACTTTGGCATGATGTGTACCCATCCCACCGCAGCCGATAATGCCGATGTGCAGCATATATACTCCTTTTACTGGATGATATACACCGGACTGGTCCACGCCATATGACCATCTTCCTGCGTAACTTTTATATATATAGGATTATCGCCTTTATGTAAATCTGTCAATGGCATATCGTATTCGAATTCGCAGGACGACGGCTGGTCAGGTAAACGATAGACTTCCAACTGTTTTCTTAAACCACCACATGACCAGATCAGGGGTTGCAGGCCAATTCCATCGATACGACAGGATACAACTTTTTGCACCGTGTCGATTTCCATCAGGCCGTCTTGTTGTTTGCCTAATGTCACAATCGCACCAGCCACGCCACCGGTGGTAACAGACTTCCAGGTCAGACGATTCACATCAGGCTGCTGAAGCGGCTGATCGGCATTCCAGAAATTAACCGGTTGGACCTGGGTAATCATATTGTCCTGAATATGTAATGTGCCATCCCAGGATACCATACGGTCACGACCCCGCACTTCGGCCCCGCTCCAGACCACCTTGATCCGCCGTCCAAGATCGTCGACGCCATATGGTCTCTCGGTGGTCATGGTCTCCAGGCCATTTCGAATCTCAATACGTTCAATGGGGCCTGTCCCCGCAACTCGGACATGCAGTTCAGGGATGCCGGCGCCATCCTCAACAAGATCGCCCATCTTAGCCTCACGGCCATCCGGCCAGGTTAGCCGGATTTCTATGATCGGTCTGTTGCCCGTGGTGCCGTAACAATGCCTGGCCCGAAGCGCAGATAGAACAGCCTTGCGGTCCAGCGCATCTGACAGAACACAGGTGAGGCCGCCGTAGGAGCCGAACTTGCCTGCGCCGGGATAGGATGCGCCCGGGCGGCCTTTATGGCCATCTGAATTGGCACAGATACCAACGCGGTAGTTCATCCGGAAGGCATCTTCAACAAGCCATTCGAAGGTCCCCCAGGCCGAGTGCACTTCCACATTCCACTCGAGTGCCGGGTCATGCATCCGAATATCGGCATAACGGCCGCCCACATGGGGCAACACAAACATCGTTCGATCCGTTTGTTGTTTCAAAAAAGTGAACAGCTCTTCTGCCGTCGATGAATGGGTATCATTTACCTCCGGCGCCAGATCCCCGCAGCTACGACTGATCAATCCACCTTCATCCTGGTAGAATACATTCCGGTCACCGCCCAGAGGGGTGTTGCCGCTCCATTCGTAACCGGGAAACGTCACAAAACGGCCCGGTTCATAGAAGGTACGCGTGGTGTCGTTTATGGTCGCCCAGAAGTCGTCGGTGATCTGAAAATCATTGCCCTGATGGCCACCGATATCAAGCAGACCGTAGTCCCGCGCAAAGGTAAAATAGTCGTGAATCGTATTCGTGCCGACCGTTTCTTCGGACTGCCCATGTATGTCCGCCCAATAACGACATAGCGGTGATGGTTCATAAAGGACCACGATCGGATTACTGACGAAAGATAGATCTGTCTCTTTATCTACGGCCGTAAGTGTCAGAACACCGGGTGTCGACAGGCCGGCATGTCTCTTTTTTTCGGGGATGCCGGTCGGATTACCCCATCGATCTTCTCGTTTGAGAAAGTAGGTGAACGGCTCACCTGCCTGTACCTGCGAAGGCGCGATGCAAACGGTCCTGACGGAACCGCCCGGAATAATCTGTAAGACCGGAGAAAGAGGCAATTCATTGAACTGGTATGTAGCAATCGGATCAACCAGTGTTTTGAATTCAAAGGTCTCTTCACAAAACGTCTGCATCTGCCAGCCCGGCGATCCGCTCGACCTATCTCCGAAGACCACCTCAATCTGTTCACCCGTATTCACAAAACCGCCCATGACTTTGAGGAATAGAGCTCGTCCCCACGGACGGATATGCCCTTTTACATCCCAACGAGGTTCGATACGGCAATCGGCGCTTGTCCTCACAATGCAATAATTGGGGGCGGACGCATCAGAAAATTGAGGCGCTCCAAAATCGCCGGCAAACCGGAATACGATTTTCAGATAGCCGGTATCATCGATAGGATGCCCGGCGGTGTAGGTAAACGTGATGGTTGTATACGAACCGGCGATTACGGGCGTTTTCGGTTCGATCACGGATGTGCCAAGTTTGAATGAGGGCATGCTTTATGGGTTCGTTGTGATATGGCCTCTGGCGGTCCCGACAGCGAAATATTTGTGAACGAACGGTGGTTTGGTCCGGGAGGCATACCAGATACGCCAGGAACCGTCTGTAAGCCGTAATATGGACTGGCTGGTCGTATAATGCGTTTCCCATTCACGCGTCGGGTCAGGTTCAAACACCGGGTTCTCCGGATATTTTCGCCAGGCTAATCCATCTTCACTCAAGGCAAAACCAAGTGCCGTTTTCTGCTTTTCCGGACCGTGATAACTGCCGCACCACATCAGATACAGGCCGTTCAGTTTGAGCACGGTCGGATATAAAAGCCGGCCGGCGTGATGAAGACCGTTTCCTGCGCGATTTACGCTTAGCCATCGAGTAACGATTTCGCTCTGGCGGCCGCGTTTTCTGCCGTAAAGCCCAGCTGTTCGAAAATGATCTTAACCGGTGCGGAGGCGCCAAAGCGATCAATGCCTATTACATCGCCTTGTGTACCGACATATCGCTCCCAACCAAGGGTCACCCCTGCTTCTATAGCCAACCGGGCAGTGACAGAGGTGGGCAGGACTGATTCTTTGTAATCTGCCGGCTGCGCCTCGAACAGCTCCCAACTCGGCATGCTGACAACGCGTGCCCCGATACCGTCTGCGGCCAGCATCTCTCTGGCGGCCAGCGCCACATGAACTTCGGAACCGGTTGCAATGAGGATGACATCCGGTGTTGGACCTTCCGCATCCGCCAGAATATAGGCGCCCTGTTGTAGTCCTTCGGCAGAAGCCAGCGTCGTCCGATCCAGAACAGGCATCTTCTGTCGGGTGAGCAGGAGGGCGACCGGTGCGATTCGGTGCAGAAGAGCGGCGCGCCACGCCTCTGCCGTTTCGGTGGCGTCGGAAGGCCGGATGACGATCAGATGCGGGATCACCCGCAGGGCCATATAATGCTCGATGGGCTGATGCGTTGGACCATCTTCACCCAGGCCGACGCTCTCATGGGTAAAGACGTAGATGGGAGCGACCTCCATCAATGCCGCCAGACGAATGGCCGGGCGCATATAATCGGAAAACACCAGAAACGTCCCACCGTAAGCGATTACACCGCCATGTACCATCATGCCGTTCAGGGCCGCGCCCATGGCATGTTCCCGTACGCCGAAACGCAGGTTACGCCCGATATAATGACCGGCGGCGTAATCTGTCTCGGCCTCTATCATCGTATTGGTGGACCCGGCCAGATCGGCTGAACCGCCCATCAGCTCAGGAATACGAGCGGCCAGGGCGTTGATGACCGTGCCAGATGCCTGCCGGGTCGCCATATCGTCCAGATCGGGGGTAAAGGTCGGCAGGTCATTTTCCCAGCCTTCAGGCAGATCGCCGTTGAGACAACGTTGCATCTCCCGGGATAGATCCGGATGATCAGCAGTATAGGCATCAACCGTCTGTTTCCAGGCGGACTCCAGTTCGGTACCACGGGACGCCATCTGCCGGAAATGAGTGAGTACGTCCTCCGGTATATAGAACGCCGGTTCGGCGGGCCATCCCAGATTCTTCTTGGTCAGTGCCAGTTCTTCTTCTCCGAGCGCTTCGCCATGGGCTTTGGAGGTGCCTGCCTTGTTGGGACTGCCGTAACCGATAATTGTTCGACAGACGATTATAGAAGGTTTATCCGTTACGCCCTGAGCAGCGTGGATCGCGGATTCTAACGAGGGCAGGTTATTGCCGTCCATCACCCGCTGCACATGCCAACCGTATGCGTCGAAACGCAAGCCTACATTCTCGGAGAAAGCCAGATCCGTAGAACCCTCTATGGTGATGTGGTTGTCCAGATACACCACGATCATCTTGCCTAATCCGAGATGCCCGGCCATCGAGCACGCTTCCGAAGAGACCCCCTCCATCAAATCACCATCACTGGCGATCACGTAGGTAAAATGGTCAATCACATCATGGCCGGGGCGGTTGAATCGGGCGACAAGATGGGCCTCTGCCATAGCCATCCCGACGGCGGTGCTGATCCCCTGACCGAGCGGTCCGGTGGTTGTGTCCACGCCGGGTGTCAGACCGTATTCCGGATGGCCGGGCGTCAGGCTGTTCCACTGGCGAAAATCCTTGATCTCTTCAAGCGACAGGTCATAGCCCGTGAGGTGCAGCATGGCGTAAAGCAGCATCGATCCGTGGCCGGCGGACAGGACAAAGCGGTCTCGATTAGCCCATGCGGGGTTCTCAGGATTATACCGCATAAATCTGGTCCACAACAGATAGGCGAGGGGGGCGGCTTCCATCGGCATGCCGGGATGCCCGGAATTGGCCTTCTGAACGGCTTCGGCGGCTAATATGCGAATGGTGTTGATATGTTCAAGATCGGTCGTAGCCACGGGCGTCTCCTTAGGGTAAAAAAGTGCCGAGTTCTGTGTGTTCTCGTTTGCACCCTGAATTTTCTACTCGGAACTCGAAACTAACAATTCATACAATTCCTGCTGGCGAGACATGGCCTCGCGATAACGGGCATGGTTCGTCATATCTGGATCATAGGTTTTATCCAGCGGTACAGGCGCCTCTATCGGATCGGACAGAATACCGGCCGATTCCAGGGCAAGCAATGCCGCACCACGGCTGGAGGCCTCCGTAACAGCCGAAGCGACGACCGGTCGTCCCAGCACATCGGCCATCATCTGCAACCAGGCAGGGGACTGAAGCAGTCCGGCGCCCGAGGCAATCATTTCTTTTACTTCCACATGAATGGTCTGCAAACGTGCATAAATCGAGGCAAAACAGTAGGCGGTTGCCTCCAGGCTCGCACGCATGATATCAGTCGGCGTGGTATGCAGAGTCATGCCGGTGATCGTGGCACGGGCCGACGCGTGCCAGCCTGGACTGCGCTCTCCCGCCCAGAATGGCAGGACCGTCAAACCGTGCGCATCGGGCGGCATGGCCGCGATAGCCTGCTCAACATCCGCATCATCGCCAAATTGCAGGGAGGATCGCATCCATCCGTACACATTGCCACCATTGCTCAGGGCTCCGCCCATCAGGATGCGTCTGCGATCCGACCGGTAGCACCAGAGGCCCTCAGGAATTTTAAACATTTCGGTGGACGACATCACCCGCATCGCGCCGGAGGTACCGACCATTATGGCTATACGATCCGCGGTCACGCACCCGCTGCCGATGTTGCTGCACGCGCCGTCGCCCACGGCCGGATACCAGGGGAGGTTCTGCAAAGCCGGCCAGCGCGCCCTATACTTATCTTTCAACCCTGTAAATGGCTCGTCGAGGTCCGTTAAACGAGATAGTTGGGCGGGTTCTACCGGCAGTGCCGATAGCGTATCCGCATCCCATGTGCAGGTATGCAGATTGAGCAGTCCGGTCCCGGATGCCATGGATATGCTGCACGCCGTTTCACCGAACAACTGTAAAAATAAATACTCACCGATCGACATCCAGCGTTCAGCCTGATCAAATTCATCTGCATGATACTGGGCGAGCCAGGATAATTTGGCCGGTAAATAGGATGAATGCAGCACACAGCCGGTATTAGCGTGTGTCGTTTTTTCATCCAGGCGTTCTCGCAAAGCCGGCATGATCGTGCCCGGTCGCGTGTCCGCCCAACTGATCAACGGGGTGACCGCCTGTCCAAACGCTCCGACACCCAGCACATTATGCCAGAATGTCGTCACCGCAACTCCGCTTATCCGCGGCCGTTCGGCTTCAGTAAAAAACCGGTCGAGCGTTGTACATACCACGTCGACCAGCCTGTCCCCGTCAATGTAGACGCCCCCATCCTGCGAGGTGTCCATGTCATACGTCACCTGAGCAATATGGTCCGTCATAGATCCCCGGCCATCATAGAGGATCGCCCGCACGGATGATGTACCGATATCGAGCGCCAGCATGAAGGGCGGATGAAACGCGTGATCGGCCATAAAGATGAGCAGGATGGATGGTGAACCGTATCGTAAAATAGGTCTGAAATACACGTTCGATGTATCTCTGTGCGGCCAGTTGTGATTATACCGTGTTACCGTGGATTATTCAACCGAAAAAGCGATTCCAGGATTTTTTGTAATAAGTCGTCAACTTATTGATAAATATAACTTTCCTAACTTACTGAAAAGAAAGAGCTTGACAGAATTCATTTATTGATGTATATGATGGCCGAATTCTTATACATCCTATGACCTAAACGATGACTGTTGAGGAGACATAATGAGTACGATGACGACACTACTGGAAACAGCTCAGGCCATGGTCGCGCCGGGCAAGGGCATTCTGGCAGCGGATGAAAGCGCTGGAACGATCAAAAAGAAGTTCGACAGCGTTAATATAGAGTCGAACGAAGCGAACCGACGCGCCTATCGCAACATGTTGTTGACCACCAAAGGACTTGAACAATTTGTCAGCGGGGTCATTCTCTTTGATGAGACGCTTCGCCAGTGTGCCCTCGACGATCAGGAAACGCCGTTTCCTAATTGTCTGGCGGATAAAGGCATTTTGCCGGGCATCAAGGTGGACGCCGGGGCCCGTGATCTGGCGGGTTTTCCGGGGGAGACCGTCACGGAGGGATTGGACGGGTTGCGGGATCGGCTTGCTGAGTATCATGATCTGGGCGCCCGGTTCGCCAAGTGGCGCGCGGTGATCACCATCGGGGAGGACATTCCATCCGCCGTCTGTATCGACGCCAATGCCCATGCGCTGGCCCGATATGCGGCGTTATGCCAGGAAGCCGGGATCGTGCCGATTGTCGAGCCTGAAGTGCTGATGGACGGCGAGCACTCAATCGACCAATGTGATGTGATCACAGAAGTCACGCTCAATAGTGTTTTTACCGCTCTGCGTGAACACGAAGTGCTGCTGGAAGGGATTATTCTGAAACCGAATATGGTCATATCGGGATCGAATTGCCCTGAACAGGCGAGCGTGGAAGAGGTGGCGGGCGCTACGGTACACAATTTTCTGCGTAACGTTCCGGCCGCCGTCCCCGGCATCGCTTTTCTCTCAGGCGGCCAGAGTTCCGAGATCGCCACGGCTCATCTGAATGCGATGAATGCCCTGTTCGATCCCCTTCCCTGGGAGCTCAGCTTCTCCTACGGCCGCGCTTTGCAGGACGCGCCACTCCACGCCTGGCGGGGTGACGCAAACAACGCCCTGGCAGCCCAGAAAGCGCTTTACCATCGCGCCAGATGTAACAGTGCCGCCCGAACAGGCACGTACACCGCAGAAATGGAAACCGCGGCGTAGTCAAAGTAGAAATAGAGACCTGTATTAAAGGGGCGTGGATGCGACGCCCCTTTTTTATTGCGCTTAATTTTGAAGGCGCCTTCAAAATTTACGACAGATTTTCCGGACGTGCGGAAAATTCACTTCATTCTTCCATCATTCATCAACAACCCCCGATATCATCTTCCTCAATTTGAACTCGGGTTCAAAATTCGTTTGCCCCAAACACAACGCACCTGACTTGACAACCCACCTCCGAATATGTAAAGTAGATTCATCACCCTGAAAAACACCGGGCTCTGCGTGCCTCCTCCGCGCCTTCTGTGGTTAAACCAGGGAGTTCCCATGATCCGAGCCAACTGCCGTATCCAGTTCACCCGCGCCGACGTCGACTTCCTCTTCACCCACGCGTCGAAAGCAACCCGCACCCGCATCGGCACCCGGAGTGACCTCAATATACACAAATTAGACTGGTTGCTGGACGATGAGCAGGTGTTCCGTAGGGCGTACGACGCCCGGGATTTCGTCCGGTTTTCACCGCACTTCTTCTTCTACGTCGGCACACGCTGGTGTTTACGGTTTTACGGACTCTATGCGTACGATCTGGCGGATTATGTGGCGAGTGTATTATGCGACTGCATTAAAACGGTGAACCTGTACCGGACGGCCATGAACGGTGAGCGGCTGGTGTATCTGGTCGATATGGTAGAGGAACTCAACGAAACGGCCAGCAAGCAAGACCAATTCGACCACCATGCCCACATCGGCAACTACACCCTGTTCCTCTCTGGCCTCTTTCCCGACTATTTCGAATATCTGTCCACCTACAAACGCCGCCTGATCACCAGCCGGTACTACGAGAGAATGGGCCAGACCCACTACAGTCAGGCTTCGGTGCATCAGATCGCCCGCAAAGAGCAGTTAGACGGTGTCCTCAGCGACCTTGCCCACCAGTTTCCTACCGTCCGGCGCGCCCTGACTAAACTGTCGGTAGAATATCTCGACTTCAACCGCTCCAACGCCCAGCGGACGTACCTGTCGATCATGAATGAGATGGATGAAGGATGAAGGGGCAGGTGGGCAAATCAGATATTGAGCCCCAATCCTTTCATCTTTTCATCCTTCCTATCCCTTCCCCTTCCCCCTCAGTCCCGACAATCGAAATAGAGCGCCGATGATCCCCACTGATGCCACCCCCGCGCTTAAGAACAGGGCAAGGGGCGCGCCGAATGCGGTAGCCGCCGCGCCGATGGCCAGCCGTCCAGGCGGACCGCCACCGATGGCCAGAACCAGCGTGCCCATGACCCGGGCACGCTGGGCATCGCTGGCCGACTGCAATATGATCGACGATTGCATGACGCTGAATCCGGCCTGGCCAACGCCGGCCAGAATCAGCATGGCGAGGGATAACGAGAAGGAAGTGGACCATGAGAAAATCATGATCGCAACGGCATTCAGCAACGAACTCCCTGCAAAAATCCAGCCATCATTTGCATATCGTTTCAGGGCATTGATCAACGCCACGCCGGGCAGCGAACCGATTCCGATGCCGGCAGCGAGGATACCCAACCCCAAAGGACCCTGGTCAAGGATATCCCGAGCAAAAACGGGCAACAACACCGTATACGAAAAGGCGAAGGCATTCATAAAAAAAGTGACGACGAGCACGCCCCAGATACGATCATGCCGTCGGGCATACTGTAATCCATCCATAAGGCTTCTCAAGGGCGAGATCTCGGTATTCTTAGTCGCTTTTTTATCCGTGTTTGATGACAGCCTGGTGACAAAAATGATCTCTATAATATAGGAGGCGAAGAGAAACAGAAAGCCACCCGACGCCCCAAAAAATTCGAGTATCACCCCACTCATGAAGGGGCCGAATATGCGCGATATATTCTGCGGTATCGTTTCCAGGACCATCGCATCCGTGGTTCGTTCTTTACCCACCAGATCCGGAATCAGCGCGCGGCGTGAGGACCAGTCCACTGCGCTGCCCAGGCCGATACACACGGAGCCCACGGCGATGTGCCAGAACTCAAGGACACCGGACAGCGCCAGGATGCTGAAGAGGCCATTGACCACCAGATTGATATACTGTGAGTAAACGATCATCCAACGATAGGATGCATATTGTACAATGGTGCCGAAGAACGGCCCGAAGAACATAAACGGCGCCATTCGGGCGAAACTGATAAGCGCCACCATACTGGCCGAATCGGTCTGTTCAAGCACTACCCAGCCGATGATCAGCTCTTCCATCCAGCGGGCCTGCCACCAGATGCTGTTGGCGATCCATAGATTACGAAAATCGGGAATGGAAAGCAGGTCGGTTGCCTGCCAACGTGAAGCGAATGCATGCAGACGTTTCTGCATTAATATACAAGGTCCTCCGGAAAAATCGTGTGGCGTATGGTAGGCGCACGGCGCGCCGTGCGCCTACCATACCCGCCCATCAACCCCGATACGAGTCTACCGCGAACTGCGGCTGCAAAGTCAGGTGGTTTATCGTCTCGGCCTCGACGGCTTCGCGGGTATACACCAGCGGATGGTACGAGCCGGTGGCCCACAGGGGAATTAGATCATCATAATGCGGACTGCCCGGCTGCCCGGATTGGCCTGGCGCATTGATGGCGACAGACTGGTCCCAGTCACCGACATCCAGGATCTGACGGTAGGTCGCGCCGCCGGTTTGCGCCCAATCGCTTTGCAGCGGTTCGGATGTATGGTTGACGGTCTGACCATCGCCGCCACGCGGATAGGGGCCACGGGTTAAACGCATGCCGGCAACCCGACCGTCCAGCGGATGCGCGAAGGTCACCGTATGCATCTCTCCCCATCGCCATTGGGTTAAATCCGTTCCATACTGTTTCGACAGATCCCTGATGGCCATGATCAGGGTCCTTTTCAAGGTACGATCGCGATCCTGCTGCGGATCGGGTCCGAAATGGTCGTCCGGGTGTTGGAGCAACTGAAGCAGGACATCTACGCTGTAGTAGCCTTTATATGCCTCCCACAGCGTTTCGGGCGTCCGTGGCTTCACGACGGCATCCACCAGTTTGCTGACCCACATCTCGTATAACGCAGCGGCAGGCGAGGCCGGCGTCAGAGCGGCATCCCATGTGAACAGCATGTCCAGGACGGACCGTAACGGGTCCGTGCCGAATCGGAATGATCGGATCATATCGATCAGTTCACGGGCAGGCGGGGATACTACATCACCTTGGAGCCGTTTGAAATCACCCACCGTAAACAAGCCGGCGCCTTGCAACACCTTCTCGATGCGCCGAAACCGAAAATCGGGTGACCAGTCATACCCGATATGACGGGGATCATCGGGCGAAAGCACACAATGATTTGCTGTGGCGATATAGCCTTTTTCCGGATTAAAAACATGAGGTAATTCGTCCAGCGAGAGAAAACCATCCCATTCAAATGCGCCTGTGGATCCTGGTACAGGGACGATACCGGACCAATTGGACCGGCGAGGCACTGCACCGGCGGCTTGATAGCCGATATGTCCATCCATATCAGCATAGACCAGATTTTCCACAGGCTGCTTCCAACGGGTTAACGCCTCCCGAAATTCTTCCCAATTATTCGCCCGGTCCAGCGATAGGGACGCCAGATAGGCCGCTGCGCCTGACTCGCTGCCGGTCCAGCGCAGGGCATAGGCGCGTTGCACAGGCGTCGCTTCATAGATGACCGGTCCGTGCCGGGTATATCGAAGTGGAATCTCAAGCGGCCTGGGTTGCCCCTTCACATGAAACAGATGAATTTCCGTCTCCATCGGGAGCCATTCCTCTTTATACCTGTACAGGGTGGGATCGTCCACCTTCGTTTCTTCGACATACAGGTCCTGATTGTCGGCCCAGAAGATCGTAAATCCGAAGGCCACCCGTTCGTTATGACCGAGCGCGACGCCCGGCAGAGCGGGTTCACCCGCGCCGATCACATTCCAACCGGGTCCCACCAGATGCACCATATACCGCAACGACGGCAGCGCGATGGTCCGGTGCGGGTCATTCGCCAGAATCGGATGGCCGGTGGCAGATTTTGTCCCGTTGATCACCCAGTTGTTGCTGCCGGCATCGGCCACCGAAGTAAAGGGTTTGGACACGGATTCATGGCCGGATAGAATACGGAGCGTGATGTCATCCAGGTCCAGCCCGTCCGGTATTTCTATCGGTATCTCCGGCTCAGTCGGCATCAGTCTGGCCGTTTCTTCAGGCCCGAGATGCTTCATCAGCAGGGCGCGGACGACCTCGTGGCCGAGCCCCCGCGAGACGTCATAGCCAGCCAGCCGCGTCAGGCAGACCTCCGGCGTCCAAGGTTCCGGCTCGAAGCCCATAATCTGGAACTCGATGGGCAGGTTATCCTGAGCCATCTCGATACAGGTATTGATGCCGAAGACAAACGACTCGATGATCTCTTGCGTGTCCTTCGCGTAGCTCGTCCACTCGACCTCCATATCCCCCCGATACCGGATCAGCCGGGCAAAAATATCCCGCTCCAGCGCTGCCGGTCCCAGAATCTCCGCCAGCCGTCCTTCACCGGCGCGCCGCCACATCTCCATCTGCCAGAGCCGGTCCTGCGCCGCCACGAACCCCTGGGCATAAAACAAATCTCGGGTCGTTTTCGCATAAATATGTGCAATGCCCCACCGGTCCCGGAGGACCTCAACGGGTTGCAACAGGTCGGGGAATTCAATGGTTCCGGAAAGTTGGGAATGGGCGTCGTGAGCTTTTTGTTTGAAGTTGGGCATAGACAGCGCACTCACACAGTCCGTCCACGAACCGGATACTGTGGATCATTATAGCCTTTGCCGGTATGCTCTCCGGGTGGCATCAACATATCGATAGCGGCTTCATCTTCTGACGCGAGCGTCACATCGAGTGCTTGCAGGTTGTCGTCAAGCTGGACCATGATCCGCGGACCGATGATCACCGACGAGACGATCTTATTCGCCATGATCCAGGCCAGCGCAAATTGGGTCAGCGTGGTCTCATGGGCTTCGGCAAGCGGCTTGATCGATTCGACCATTTGAAAACTTTCATCCCGATATTCGGTCTGCTGAATACGCTTGTCGCCGCGGGCGGCGCGGGAGTCGGCCGGGGGTGCTTCTCCTACCCGGTATTTGCCGGCCAGGACGCCCCGCGCCAGGGGGCTGTACGTCACCACACCAAGACCATACTTTTCGCAGAGGGGAAGGAGTTCCACTTCGGCATCGCGATTCACCATATTATACAGCGGCTGGACGGCGATCATGGAAGCCCAGTGGTTCTGCCGGGCAAGCCATTCCGCTTCCGTTACCTGCCAGGCGTAGTAGTTCGAACAGGCGATATAACGCAGTTTCCCCGCTCGGACCAGATCGTTCAGGGCACTCATGGTTTCTTCGGCCGGAGTACTGTAGTCCGGTGAATGAATGTAATACAAATCGATATAATCCGTGTTCATACGAGACAGGCTGGCCTCCACAGCCTGGAAAATATGCGCCCGGCCGGCGCCCTGGTCATTGGGCCCGTCGCCGGTCGGGCCGCGGCCTTTGGTCGCCAGTACCACCCGATCACGCCGTCCTTGCAATGCCCGCCCCACAATACGCTCCGACTCGCCGCCGTTGTAGACATCGGCCGTATCGATAAAATTAATGCCGGCCTCAAGGGCCCGGTAGATCATACGGATCGAGTCCGCTTCATCCGCCGGTCCACCGAACATCATGGCCCCGAGACACAGTCGCGATACCTTCAGACCGCTTCGGCCCAGATGGTTGTAAATCATGAAAACCCCAGGAAAAATGGTTATCAGGTGATTGATTTCGCTACGCTCAATCGAAAGTAATGAACGCCTCTTCGAGGCATTATTAGAACGCGTTCCGCTTCGCTCGCTTTGCTTTTTGGTGATTTGGTGATTGGTTATTGATAAAAAAACAAATAAATGTATTGACGGGTAAATACGTCGGTCTATATTTCACAATTCATACCGGTTATTGTAATTATAGCTCAAGATATTACGCTGCATTGGTGCGGTCAAATTAAAAGATACCCACACGGTCTCCATAGAACGAATTGTATCACTTAATATCTTCGGCTCTGTTTTAGAATTTTCAATCACCATTCACCAATCACCATTACCAATGCCTCCTCCCCTCCGTATTCTCTCCATCGGCGCCCATCCGGCTGATATCTTTGATCAGTCCGGCGGTACAATGGCGCACCATACCGCCCGAGGTGATTGGGTCGGCTGTGTGGTGTTGACCCACGGCGCCCGCGTACACGATAAAGTCATCAGCGATGAGATGTTTCATGCCGAAGAAGTGCCGGCGGCGGATGAACTGAAGCATATGATGGCGGAGCGCTCGGATGTAAAGGCGGAGGAAGTCAAGTCCGCCTGCCGCAGCCTGGGGGTTAAGGATCTGTATTTTATGGGGGTGGATGATGCCGTATTACTGCCGGAGCGGGACATCGTACAACCGTTGGCCACCTTACTGAGGGACCTCAAACCGGATGTGATCCTGACTCATTTCCCGGATGAAGGCGGCGGTATTTGGAATCCGCATGCGGTGGCCGGCCGTATCGTGATGCTGGCGATCGGCTTTGCCGGTTCTGTTGACCCGGGGGATCGAAACCCGCCCCATCATATCGCGCAGGTATTCTACTGGGGCTGCGGCGCCGCCAGCCTGCCCAGAAATGTGTGGGATGCCCGCGGTGGGTATTACAATGATGTTTTTATCGACATCACAGATGTAGTCGACAAAAAATTAGCGGCGCTGGATGCCCTCGAAAGCCAGGGCTACGGCGGCGCTTATGCCCGCAAGCGCATCGAGACATCCGACGGCGCTTTCGGCACAGCGGGTGGGGTGGCATATGCCGAAGGCTTCATTACACTCAACGCCGAAACCCATCACTACCTCCCGGTCACCGACCATGCCCGGAAGGGTGCAAAAGAGTCGGATTTTGAAAAGATAGAAAGGGTGAGTTATAAGATAAAGACGGAGTGAAGCTACAAAGCTACGAAACAACGAATCAATACCGTTTCGCGTTTCGTAGCTTCGTAGCTTCGTTGATTCCCGGAGGAACCCATGCAACGTGTCGGATTTATCCTCAAAGTCAAAGAGGACAAGATAGAAGAATACAGAAAGCACCACGACCACGTCTGGCCGGAGATGCTGGAAGCTTTGCGCGAGGCCGGCTGGCATAATTATTCACTGTTCATGCGCGAAGACGGTCTGCTGTTCGGGTATGTGGAAACGCCCGACTTCGAGAAGGCGCTGGCCAGGATGGCGGAAACGGAAGTCAACAAGCGCTGGCAGGATTTTATGGCGCCGTATTTTGAAGGTATCGGCGGCCAACATGCGGATGAAAGCATGGTGCCGTTGGAGCAGGTGTTTTATTTGGAATAGACAAGTGGGCCAGTAGGCAAGTAGGCAGGTGAACAGGGCTTTTTGCCCACCTGCCTACTTGCCCACTTGTAAATCTTCACCCGGACTATCATTTTGAATCTTTCTACATTCGATTCTCCTGTTTTTTCAGAAGACGATCAACGGCTACTTGCTGATATCACCGATGCCTTGAAGGTCTGCGACAATCCCCACGTTGCCCATCTTGAACAGACCATCCAGGAGTCTATCGGGCGTCTGAAACACCTGGCGGACGTCATGCAGGCCTATCCTTCGCTACTGCAAAGCCAATCGCTAGGACAGCAGAAACGCGACAACGCGTCGCTTATAGATGCGTTGTCGCACGCCACGTTGTTTACGGTTGATATGCTCTTACCCATGCGGGCGCTGGTTGGCCAGACTTTTATCATGGCCCGGCTGAACTTTTTCAGACTGCTCCATCAGGTCGTTCAGGAAGCGCTGGGTGACTGTTCTGATTTCACGACGCTGGAAGATGCGATTGGTGAGCAGATCAGCCAGAGTATGCACGCTAAAGTGATTGAATCACTACTTATCTCTATGGTATGTGATAACACCCTTAAGGACGCCGTCCGTACGAAGGGCGCCAGCGTCCTTACCCGCCTTTGGGATAATCGATTTTCAAAACGTATAGAGGCTTATTTCCCTGTACTGGAAACCACCTGGGAGGCACGACGTCATACCACGGTGCAGTTGGGAACCTTGATGGGGGTGTCAGAGATATTTGCGTTGATGCGCGAAGGTGGAGATTTACGGTTTGTGGATTATTTTTCCCGTGATACATGTCCTCACGATGAGCTGCAGGCATTCAGAGAGTTTCTGTTCGGGGTTTCTGCCGAAGAGCTCAGGATCATGGACAAAAAAATGAAAGATGGCAAGAATCGGGTATTTACAACTCAAGATGCCGACACCACCCTCTCCTTACCTTCCACCTACCTGTACAATCATTCCGCTACCGACTTCGTTACCCAACTTTATCTGTTTTTCGTAAAACGACACCTTGAAGCCCACACCCGCCGAATCCGTAACCTCCAGGGCCCGAAGCGCACCGCCGAAGAATACGTGCTGGTCTATTTTCTGGAGCAGGCCTGTGCGGAGGGAAAGTGAAGAAAATGGTGATCGGGTGATTGAAAACCTTAAAACCAATCAGCATAGTACACGACAAAAATCGAAAATGTTGTCATTCCCGCAGGGTTTAAGCGGGCTTCTGCGCCGCGAACAGCGGACATCCATAGCGTAGAATGGCTTGGATACCCGTTTTTTCGGATATGAAAAGATTTTTGTCGTGCACTGTGACCAATCAGACAATTAATAAATAGGTTTTATCCACAGCTGGATGGTGAACTTGTGCATTCAATCACCCAATAGGTGTTATATATGCTGGATGTTGAACTTGTGCATTATTCAGAGGTTGAAAAGGCGACGGCTATATTCCACCGGGATGGTTTTGTTGCGATCGAGGGGACGTTGTCATCGAAGCAACTGGGGTTTGCGCAGGAGGGGGCCAGGCGGGTCATCTCGGAGCAGTTGACGGCGATTTCTCTGGAGAAAGCCAATCGAGGGTATGCACGCTATTCCTTCGGATCACAGATTCATCATCCGGAATGGACCCAGCTTATTGATTTGCCGACCGTACTGTCTCTGGTTGAGCATATTTTCGGCAGCGACGCCTTTTATTGCTCCGGGGCAGGTGGGGATTATTCTATGCCCGGCGCTAAAATTCAGCATCTCCATTCGGACATCCGGGAGTTTTTTCATGATCCGTTGAACAAGGTCACATATCAAGACGTTCCGACGCCGATGCTGGTGATCAATTTCCTCATGGTTGACTTTACCGAGGCCAATGGCACGATCCGGTTTATTCCGTGCACCCACCGGACCCGGCAACCGATCCCGTCCCTTGACGACGAACCGAACTGGATGAAACAATCTATCCTCTGTGCGCCGGCCGGAACCGCCATCTTTCGGGATGTTCGGTGCTGGCACGGCGGTACGGCCAACAGATCGGATGAACACCGTCCTATGACAAGCGTCGGCTACTACGCCCCCTGGTTCCACCGCGCACGTTTGGACCATAGCATGTCTCCCTCGATCTACGACATGCTGTCGCCGCGTGCGGCAGAACTGTGTCGGAACATGATAATTGGTGATTGACTGATTGGTGATTGGCAAATCGGATCCAATGTTTTTTCATCGTGAATCAATCAGACAATCATCAAAAAGCACAGCGAGCAAAGCAGAGCGCGTTCTAACTAATGCCTCGAAGAGGCGTTCATCCAACAAATCAACAAATCAGTCAATAACCTTAAGAGGACCTCCATTATGATTAAACTCGGTTGCATGTCCCTCAGCTACAATAGGGCCTTATCGGAAGGCCGTATGGATCTGTCGGCTTTTATCGACAAGGCCTGTGAATTGGGACTCGATGGTATTGACCTTCATACGGGCGCTTTCGCCTCGGAGGAAGAGGACTATCTTCGGGACATCAGAATGCGGTGTCTGAAACGGGGCCTGGCTATCTCCTATATCGGAATCAGTAATAATTTCGGCAAACCGCTGACGGACCTTCCCGATGAGATCGATAAGGTGAAGCACTGGATTGATGTGGCGGAACAGATGCGGGTGCCTATGGTCCGCATTTTTGCGGCCTGGGAGCGGGAAGATGAGCCCAAAGAGGTGATCTGGTCCAGGATGATCGACTGCATTAAAGCGGTGATGGCTTATGCCGGTGAGAAAGGGATCGTGGTGGGTTTACATAACCATAATCATGGATGTGTGACTCGAACCGGCGATGATGTGATCCGTATTCTGGAAGAGGTAGACCACCCTTATTTTTCACATATCATGGATACCGGCCAGTATGCCGGTTCGCCGGGCGCTTCGGGCGCCAAGGGCAAACCGGATCCCAATTACGATTTCTACGGCAGCATGGAAAAAAGCGTGCCCTTTGCGGTGCATGTACGCGCCAAAATTTACCGAATTCAGACAGGCGAAGAAGTTTGGCTGGACTACCCGAGGATTCTCAAGATTATTCGCAGTGCGAATTTCAATGGTTGGATGTCTATCGTCTATGAAGGCCAGGCCGCCGAACCCGAAGAAACCGCCGTGCCGAAGGCCGTTTCCTATCTTCGCCGGTTACTGAATGACTGACGTGGCACAGAACAGGCGTCACATCAACGCAGGTAGCAGGTTGTTTCAACCCACGAACTACCCGTCACCTGCTATTGCCCTTTTGCCAGCAGCGAAGCAATATGCCGGCAGTTATCTTCATGCAGTTCTACCGTAACACATCGCCGTTGCAGGTTTCGAGCGCACAGCGCGATGGTGCCTTGACCGGAAAAGGGATTGAGCACGGTATCCCCCGTGTAGGACCATAACCGGATCAGCTGATCGTACGGATGGCCGAGCGATTCGTCAGGCATCCAGACTGCTTCCTGGCCGGCTCGATAGGTGTCCGGATCAATCCGGCTGGCCTGGAGGGTTTCTGCTGAGGGATACGGGGCCTCCCCCGGTTTCAGGTAGATGAGGATGGATTCGGCATGGACTTTCGGTTTACAGGTAAAGGGAAGACCTTCTTCCAAAACCGGTCTTTCTTTTTTTCTGGGTTCATACCAGTAGTATGTGGCCTCGTACATAAATCCGGTCTGTCGCAAGGTATGATGCATATCAGCGACCAGCGGTGTCGGTTCATGTCGCCATAACAGGTCCGCCACCCAGACAATGATCGCCCGGCCTGGATTCAAACACCGGTAACAATCAGCCAATACCTGCGTCATCGATCCCAGGTAATCGTCATACACCTGCCCGAAACCGATCTGATCCGGGTGATTATAGTCACCGCTGTCCCACCAGGGCGGACAGGTCATAACCAGGTCTGCGTACCCATCGGGGAAGGCGGACATATCCCTGGCGTCGCCGTGCCAGAGGTCGATGTGGTTGTCCTGATGGTATAGACGCATGGGGTCGGTAGGCGGTAGGCGGTTTTCCTGCTTACTGCCTACCGCCGCTTTCTGCCTGCAGTCAGTATACGGTCTACCAGCTGTCGGGATTTAGCGGCGTCGTCTAAATTGGTCAACGGCTGGGTACCGGACTTGACACAATCTATAAAATGCCGGCTTTCGTCTGAAAAGCCATAGGTCAAATACGGCTTTTCACTACCGGCCAGTTCAGCGCCGTTCAGCGTGATGGGTTTGGCCTGGTTGTCCGTATAAATTTCAGCCGATTCCGGCGCCCGGATATAGGCGCCGATGCCGTGGCCGTGCAACTCGAATCGCTCATGGCGGAAGCCGGAGGCCCTATTGGCGGTCAGCACACCTGTAGCGCTGCTCTCGAATTGCACCAGCGCGTTGAAGACATTTTCCTGATCCGAATGCCACGTTTGTACATAGGCATCCACCTCTGTGACCTCCCCGCCGAAATGACGCAGCAGGTCCACCACATGGATCACATCGGTTTCGAACATGCCGACGCCGTGGTAATCCCATTTGGCCTCATGAAGATGGTATTTATGGAATTCTACCATACACTGGGTGATCGGCCCACGCGCATCAACCAGCTTCTTCGCTTCGACGATAACCTTTGCGAACCGCCGGTTGAAGGCGACCATCGCCAGACAATTATTTTTCCGTGCAACGGCGGCCATCTCCTGCGCTTCTGCGACCGAGACCCCCGGTGGTTTCTCCATAAAGACATGCTTGCCGGCTGCAAGGCAGTCAAGCACAATAGACTTCAGAAACACCGGCGGCATGATGACATACACCGCATCCAGCGCGACTTCATCAAGCATGCGATGGTAATCCGTGTACCGCCACTTAACATCATACTTGTCCGCCGTGGTGTTCAGCCGTTCCGTATCCAGATCGCAGATGGCCGCGATGGTGACATCCTCGAACGCAGCAACACTGGGATAGTGCATCACATTGGCGAGAGAACCCGCCCCGATAAAAGCGATATTCATTAGAAAATGGGTGAATGGGTGAATGGGTGAATGGGTGAATGGGTGAATGGGTGAATGGGTGAATGGGTGAATGGAAATAATATAAACGGCGTCCATGGTACATCAAGCGTTATTGTTGGGACGAAAAAGGTTGCTTGAGGAATTTTACTTGCGCCGGATCATAAAGCTTGTTTGGTTGAGATGATCCATATGAAAAGCCCGTGATGCGCAATCTTTGTAGCTTGGGTCCACAATTAATCCAGCCGTCGAATTTCCTACCTGGAAGGTGATCACATATGATGTTCTCCCGTTTCCTCTTCCCTCATAAACATCTTGTATTCTCTGACTTCCATCCCTCCATCCTCCCATTCTTCCACACCGCCTTTGTCTCTTTGTCTCTTTGTGGTGCGCTTTTTCTAACAGCCTGTGTGGACGGCAACAATACCGATCAAACGACCTCTATCAGCGATCCCGCTCTGGATCAGGTCGCCAGGCCGCTGCCGCCGGATGCGGCCCCGCCGAATAAACAGATATTTACTTACCAGAACTACGAGCCGTCCAGCCTGGATATCAGCGTGACCGTTTATCAGTCGGGGCAGAGCGAGTTCCTCTTCGAACGGCTGACCATGCTGGACCATGACAATAATCTGATCCCCGGTGCGGCGGACCGGTGGGAAAGTTCACCGGACGGCAAAACCTGGGCCTTTTATCTGCGTCCGGGTAACAAATGGAGCGACGGCAAACCCGTAACCGCGTATGACTTCGAATATACATTCAGGCGGTTGATTGATCCGAAAAGCGGCAACGTCTATGCCTTTTTCTATTATGATATAAAAAATGCACGCGCCTTTAATCAGGGAGAAGTTACCGATATCGACTCCGTGGGCGTCCGTGCGCTCGACGAGCTGACCTTTGTCATCGAAACCGAAGAGGTATGCGCCTATCTGCCTTATGTGGTTCAGTTTCCTACCTCGTCGCCTGTGCCCCGCTGGCAGGTAGAAAAGTATGATGCCCGGTGGACAGAAGAAGGCCGTTGTGTGAGCAATTCGGCTTTCAAGCTGGATACCTGGGATGCAGGGCGCCAGATGTCGTTCGGTTTGAATCCATATTATAACGGTCCGAATCGCGCGCACCTTCGAAAGATTGTGCGTCGTTTTACCGGCCCGGTCGGCGCCACGAGCGCAGGCGGCGGGATAGGCGTTACAGCCTACGAAAATAACGAGATCGACTGGATTTCGGTAGAAAGTCCGGCGGAGCTCTATCGGATCAAAAAAGATCCGCAACTCAGTAAGGAACTGTGGACGTATGACAACTTCGGAACCAACTATCTGTTTTTTCGCACCCGTCTACCCCCCTTCAATGATCTGAGGGTGCGTCAGGCGATCGCCCATGCCGTCGACCAGAAAACAATCGCCAATGTGGTCCTCAAGCAGACGGTCATACCTGCCTATACCATGCTGCCGACCCACTTTCCCGGCTATGTAGGGGATAAACATCAAGCCTACCAACAGTTTGACCCGAATCGTGCCCGGCAGTTGCTGAACGAGGCCGGGTATCCTAATGGGAGAGGCTTTCCCAAAGTGGAGATGTGGATAGGCGATGCAGGACCGGAAACCGTCATCGGTCAGGCTGCCCAGGTAATCCAGCAGCAATTGAAAGAAGTCCTGAATATCCAGATTGCCATTCGAAACGTGCAGGGTAATACCTACTTCCAACGCATGTACGCGTGGGAGATACCGATGAGTCTCGGCGGATTCGGTTACGACTTTCCTGATCCGCAGAGCCTGCTTGGTGTCGTCTGGCGATCCCAGCCGAAAGGCTTTACCCGGCATGATTGGCGTAACGATCGGTTTGACGAACTCATCGACAGAGCCGCCCGGGAACTCGATCATGACACCCGGTTCGGCCATTATGACGAGGCGGAACAGGTTCTGGCCTCGGATGTAGGTGGGGTTTTTCTATGGCACCGATTGGCCCACGACCTCCGTAAACCGTGGGTCAAAGGCATCAAACAGGACCAATGGGGCAACTATCCGTTCCGGGGTAACAATACGACGTATTACGAAATGTATATCGGCGATGAGCGGTGATCTCTTGAAGCTACGAAGGTTCCTACACCCTCGGCCATCCGTCGACCAGAGTTTGAGAAATGAGGATGGGATTCGATCCGTCGACCCGGAAACAGGCTTCCCGATCCAGCAAACCTTTCACCAGACGGCCGGTTATGGACCGGGTCCAGCCGAACCAGCGGAAGACCGCCTGCTCGTCTACAGCCAGAGTCGCATCAATGCCTGCCAGCAGGATATTGGCCATCGCCTCCTGGCGTGAGAGAGCCAGGGCTTCCTCTAAAATTTGAGACGGTAACCAGCGTCCCGTCAACTCCCAGGTATGCGGGTCTGCCCCACGCCGATGCTCTCCGATGCCTGTAGGCACGATAATCCACTGTTTTTCCAACTCCCGGCGAGCACGTCGAAAAGTCTGGCCACCGGCCCGGCCTGGACGGCCGAGCGCCTTTCGAAGTAGGTCCCCGGAGGTAGGCCCCTGTGTTTCGATGTAGTTGGCTAACTGATAGGCTATAGCCGAAATGTGTTTTGCTTTGCGGGCCTGATGATGGTCCGGTGAACCCATGGCGATAAGGGATGCCCAGTGCCGACGCGCGATGAAGGTAGCCTTTTCTCGTAAGAACAGACAATACATGCATCGGGACTGATCAGATAGATCCTGTGCCCAGATCCAGGCGATGCCCGATTTAATGATCCCATCATGGGTGTCGGAGGCTAAGGTCCCCTCTATGGCCTCCTGTATACTGGGTAATTCTGTACCGGTAAACAGCGAAACGATACCCCGATCGTCAATAAAGGATTGGGTTTGCTCTCTACCCTGCAGACGTCGCAACTCATTTAGCCGGTGTGCTTTGAACACCACATCGTGAGCTTCTGACGGCAGGATCTTAAACAATTCCGTCTTGGATAAAATCGGCATATTATGATATCCTCCCACCTGTTTTCCTGCTTACTCAAACAGGCGCCGCCAGGGCCGCTCCGATAATGCCGGCGTCATTGCGCAGTTGCGCGGGGACGGTCTCCGCCTTAACCGTAAATTGAGGAAAGAAACGGTCATGCTTTTTGCTCGCACCGCCGCCGATAATAATCAAATCAGGCCAGAGGAGGGCTTCCAATACACACAGATAGTCATTGACCAGAACGCCCCACTTTTTCCAGTTCAATTCTTTTTTAATACGTACCCTTTCTGCGGCATGCAACTCCGCATCCTTGCCCTGCAACTCGATATGGCCTAGTTCCGTATTTGGAACAAGCACCCCGTTGATAAACAGAGAGGTCCCGATGCCGGTGCCCAGCGTAACGATAATGACCAGGCCCTCATGGCCCTTGCCGGCGCCGAACTGCATTTCCGCCAGTCCGGCTGCGTCCGCATCGTTTAAAAAGACAGCGGATTGGCCGGTCGCTTGTTTCATCTTCTCATCGGCATTCACACCGATCCATGAATTATCTATATTGGAGGCTGTGTGGACCACACTGTACTTTATAACAGCCGGGAATCCGCAGCCGATGGGGCCCTTCCAGTCGAAATGTTTGACAATATCCGCTGCCGTGGCTATGACCGCTTCAGGCGTGGCGGGCTTAGGCGTAAGAATCCGATGACGTTCACCGGTTAATTGCCCCGTTTTGACATTAACCGGCGCGCCCTTGATCCCGGTCCCACCGATATCGATGCCTAATACGTCCATGAGTCCTCCTGAAGGGATAGGATGGAAGGATGAGGGAAACCATTAACCTTCGATCCACCCACCCCACTACCTCACCTGCGCGGGTCGATATTCGTATACGATATGTCCAGCAAAGTATGACAATCTACGCAAAGCAATGAGGCCATATTATCCTCTAATGTAAGTTGGTAGACTTCTATACTTTCACATTGCTGGCATGGTATGGTAGGATCGCAACTATCCCGCTCCGGTGTGTCGAAATCAGAGGACGGATAGGATTGATGACTAGAAGTTGTGGCCAGCTCAAAGGTGGTGTAACAGACATCGCAAATATGATTAAAACAACATTCCGGTTCGCAGGTATAGGTGATCTTTCCGGCGTTGCATTGCGGACAGACAGGCGCAGGCAGGGAGAGATGCGGCATATGGCCCTCAAGGTATCGCGGTTAACCGCCGTTTATGGTGGTATCTATCGTTTGTTCGTTAAATACCACATAAGGCCAGCGATCAGGCACATGCATCTGGACCTTCCCATGTTGACAAATCGACCAGTCCCGGGATCGCGTCACAAGACTCTGATCATCGCGCCAGTGCTGTACCCGGGAACAGCCCATGCGCCAGGTATCGCCATTCCTGGGGGGAAGAGCGCGATCCGAATGCACCAGATCCGTCCATCCGGACCAGGGCAAGGCAATTTCCGCCGTCCATCCCTGATCTTTAATAGGACGGCAATTCAGCGAGCCCTCAATTTGGATGGCGGTTTGTAACCCTGGAAAATCCCAATCGAAACTACCATGACGACCGGGATAATCATCTTCCAGATTTCCGTAAATAGCCCGCCGGGTTTTAAACAATCCATCCAGCCGGTCCAACCTTTCGGCCTCGGCCAGAGGTTGAAACCAGGTCCAGAACACCTCGTAGACCGTATTCAGGGTATTCAGCTGTAATTCATAGTAGACCCCATCGCCTAAGATGAATAATTCCAATTCCCCGTCTGCACTCACACGGCCGTCTCGGGTCGTTTCAAAACCGAAAATATCCGGTTCTTCCAGTTTGAATCCGGCATAGAAAGACGTGTCATCCCATAAGAAGGCGACCCGTGTATCATATTCCACGGAGGTTCCTTTTTCCATATCGACAAAAGACCCCATCCAGGCAGCCTTTTGCCAGGCCTGTTCATCCAGTTTTCCATCCACAATGATCGGTTCAGAAGCTTTATAGCACGGATAAACCGGCGGCTTCGGCAAGCCGCGACGGCCCTGATGACCGTTTTCGATCTCCCGTTGTTTCACGGATTCCGGTATTTCATCAGGGATGTATTGTAAGGGGCGGCACATAAGCTGAAATCAGGGGATGTGGGATATAACCGCATCATCCTGAGGTGGATTTTCTTCAGACGCTTGAGGTGTCGGCGTCTGTTCATCAGACTCAGGAATTTGAACGGGCAGGTTGCGTTTTGTCGTTATGCGCCAATAGTATCCATCCGGGTCAACGATACGGAAGTCTTCAGCACCCCAGGGTTGCTCTTTAAGAGGCTCCTGTATCACCACATCAGCCTGTTGTATCTGAGCATGAAAATGATTGATATCAGAGACTTCGAGAACCAGTTCAATGCCTACGCCGCGGGCCAGATTATCCGGCGGATGCTTCTTAAGCGCCGGATGCCAGAGCAAATCATCTGTTTTTAATCCTAAGATAAATGCGTCCCGGTGAAGCAACACATGACCGGGATTCTTAGCCAGTTCCTCAAAACCGAGGGCCTTGACATAAAACGCCGCCGATTGTGCCATATCCTGTACGGCCAGATTGAACTGGACCCGTACCGTCTGCTTCTGAAGTTTTACATTGTCAGCCCGGGCGCCGCGAGCCGTGTACTGAATTTCATAGTCCACTCGATCCCCGGCTTGAAGCTGGGAAAACACGGCACCCTTGACATTCGTTCTATGAAAAAAAAGATCTTCTCCCTCAGGGATGTTGATAAAACCAAATCCTCGGGTATGATTCAATCGAGCAATAGTGCCTTGTGGCATAGGTTGATATGCACTCCGGTTAAATTTAAAGTATAACTCATATATGATTTAGATGGTTATTATATGTAGACGCTACATATAGAAAGTCAAGGCGTTTCTTTATCAAAACTACTACGACTATTTGTATTGACAACCTTCGGATCTCAGCCTACACTACACCGGGATAAATGATGAGATAAAAGAGTGGAAGGATGGTGGGATGGAGGATGGAAGATCGATATGATTTATCGTTTCCCGCTACCCTTTCACCGTTCCACCCCTCCATTCGATCTTTTCAGGAGAACATCATGGGTTCGATTAAAATAGACTTTCTTGGTCACGCTTCTTTCAGATTTGAAGTAGATGGAACGATTATATACTTCGATCCCTGGCTGGATGACAATCCGGTATGTTCGCTTAAGACGGCGGATGTACAGGATGCTGATATCGTGATCGTCACACACGGCCACTCAGATCATGTGGGCGACTCGTTTCAGGTGGCCAAACAAACGGGAGCGACCCTGGTCAGCAATTACGAAATGTGCGTAGTTGCTGATACGGCGGGCGTCCCATTCGAAGAACAATCGGTATCCCTGAATCCAGGAGGAACGGGCCGCGTTAAAAATGTGGAAATCACCCTGGTTCCGGCACATCATTCCCTATCGTTAGGCTATGGCGATGTGCCGGAGGGGCATTTCTTCCGACCGGACAGTGCGGTATGCGGGGTGGTCATGGCGTTTAATAATGGGATTACCGTATACAATACGTCGGATACGGCACTTTTTAGTGATATGCAACTGATCGGGCAGATGTACGGACCTCAGATCGCCATTTTACCCGTCGGTGGTAAATACGGTATGGATATAAAAGCGGGCGTACGTGCGGCTTCCTATATTCGCCCGGAAGTGGTGATCCCCTGTCACTACGACACCTTTCCGAACCAGCGCGCAGACATCGAAACCATGCAGATGCTGGCGGAACATATGTGTCCGAATACGGCCATTGCCAAAGTGCTGCCCGGCCAGTCGCTAACCTATCATTCCAGCCGTTATGAGATAGGATAACCGGATACGTTGATGATTTTTTTTGCTTGGATCGGAAGACCTATGAGAAAAATTAAGTGGTTGTTATTTCTGTTTATCGGATTTGTGTACGCTTGCAATCAGAATGTGCAGCCTCTGCCAGAAGATGGCGGTGCCCTGCCCGTTGCTCCTGCCACGCGACCGCCCGTCAGTCAGACACCGGCCCCATTCTCCGTTCCGACGGATGGTGGTACACTGGCAGGGACCATTACCGTTACGCCGGAACTGCAGGAGCGGTTGAATGGTTCGGAAACGCTATTTATCATAGCCCGACGTGGTATGGGCGGTGCCCCCATGGCCGTCAAACGCATGAGGCGATTGCAATTTCCAATCTCGTATACCTTAACCGGCGAGGACCAGATGGTCCAGGGTTTGCCTTTTAGAGGTGAAGTAATTGTCATCGCGCGTATCGACCGCGATGGCAATGCCGGTCCGCCCCAGCCGGGGGATATGGAGGGGATCGTACCGAAAGCTATGATTGGTGACACGCAGCTGGATGTGTTAATTGATAAGGTGTATTAAACCGCGAAGTGCTCATCGCACGAAGCTTTTCGTTCTAAACCAAATGGACATATAACATGAACCTGTTTCGACTATTTATTATATCGCTTTTCTGCATGTATTCAGGTTGTGCTTCACAAAATACGCACACGCCGCCCTCGTTGATCGCGCCGGGGGATTTGCCGGAAGAAAGAGAGTATGAGACGGAATACACTTACACCTATAAGCTGATAGAACCCGCACAGAAAGATCTTCTGGAATACCGAGACGACCTCTTGTTTTGTCGTCTGATTCCAGGCCAGAACACCATCAGCGTGGATATCTATAATCTTAGTTCAGACCCCTTTTACGTGGATTGGAATCAAATTCGCATGATTGATTCGGAAGGCCAGTCGCATGGAGTTTTTCGTCGGTTGGAGTTGCTTTCCGATGGCGTTAGAGAACAAGACCTGAGTCTTATCCTGCCTCAAGGCGTATTGAGCGATACCCTAACCCCGAAGAATAAGGTCTATAGTAATATGACGGGATGGGCGCAAAAGCCGCTCTTCCCCAACTCGGCGGAGGCCCTGTCGATGAAGGGGCAGACTTTCGGCCTGGTCATTCCGGTCAAACAGGAAGAGTCGGTCAAAACCTACCGATTCACCTTTGAAGTATCGGACGTGCAGTCGTACCTGGTAGAAATAAAATGAATATAGATCATATGACATCACCTGAAACGTTACGTCATATGGTGCTGGATTTGCGCCAGATGCAGACGTTTATAGAAGATCCGTTAGTGATTGAAAAGTCGGATGGCGTCTGGTATGAAGATGTGCACGGGCGGCGTATCCTGGATGGCCTGTCTGGTATTTTTGTGGTGACGGTGGGTCACAATAACCGTCGGGTTATTGAAGCCATGAAAAAACAGCTTGACACCATGGCCTTCGCCCCGCCGCTCCACGCGACCAATCCGAGGGCCATCGAACTGGTTGAGAAGCTGACGACCGTGACGCCGGAGGATCTGAACATCATCAAGCTGCTGTCCGGCGGTTCGGAAGCCACCGAGGCCGCCATGAAACTTGCCCGGCAATATCATAAACAAACCGGCAACCCGAATAAATATAAGGTTATCGCCCGCTATCAGGGCTATCACGGCGCCACCATGGGTGCGTTATCCGCAACAGGAACCAGGCGACGTAAAACGATGTTTGAGCCTGTATTACCTGGTTTCATGCATGTTCATCCGCCGCTCTGCTATCATTGCCCTTACGAAAAATCCTATCCGGATTGTGATGTCTTCTGCGCCCGTACAATAGAACATTTGATTGAATCGGAGGGCGCCGAGACCATCGCTGCGTTGATCCTTGAGCCCATAGGCAACACAGGCGGCGTGATCACCCCACCGCCCGAATATCTACCCAAAGTACGGGACATCTGCTCGCGACATAATATCCTCCTTATTTTCGATGAAATCATCACCGGTTTTGGGCGCACCGGTCAGATGTTCGCCGCGCATACCTTTGAGACAACACCCGATATAATGTGCATGGGTAAGGGGATGTCAAGCGGCTATATTCCCCTGGCCGGCATTGCGTTCAGGGAATCCATCGGCGAAGCGTTCTTTGGCCGGGACGAGGATGAAGTCGAGTTCTCCCACGGACATACCTATGGTGGTAATCCGGTGGCTGCCGCTGCTGGCCTGGCCTGTCTCTCCGAAATCCTGGAGAGAGATTTGTGCGGACGTGCCCGAGAAATGGGCGCCTATCTGAAGGAACATCTGGCGACGCTGAAAGGGCTGGGTATTGTGGGTGAAATTCGAGGAAAAGGCCTGCTGGTGGGTATAGAATTCAAAGACCCCGAGACGGGCACCTCTTTCGATCCGGATGTAAAATTTGGCACCCAGGTAGGCAAAACAGCGCTGAAAAATGGCCTTCTAACCCGTTTCGATCCACATTGGATTGCCTTTGCCCCGCCGCTTATTATAACCAAAGAAGAAATCGATCTCATGATGGCGATCTTCCTGGATAGCGTCACAGAGGTATTAAAGAATGTGAAAGGATGAGAGGAAGAGAGGAAGATAAAACCATTCTTCGTTCTTTCGTCCTTTCTCAACGCCATGAATTCCAGCCCTTCCATAGAACTCTTCTCCATCGGTACCGAACTGACGCTCGGACGGATTCAGGATACCAACGCCTACTGGCTGGCTCAACAGATCGCCCAGCTCGGTGGCCATCTGCGCCGGATGACGATTGTTTCGGATGATCAGGATGATATCATCCGTGCTATCGGTGATGCCGTTCAGCGTGAAACCGGCCTTATTATCATTACAGGTGGTCTGGGCCCTACGCCGGATGATAGGACGGTCGAAGCGGTTTGTCGAATGAGCGGTGTCTCACCCGTCGTGCATGAGACGATCATGGCGGATTTTATGCGGCGCCGTGATATCGAGACGCGTACAGATGCGACACCGCCCATGTTAAAGATGGCCACCGTACCAGAAGGCGCCGAAGCATTCCAGAACCATGTCGGTTGGGCGCCATGTATTAAGGTGGTGCATGATGCCTCCACCCTGATCATTTTACCGGGGCCTCCGAGAGAGATGGAGGCCCTGTTTAACGGCTATGTCGCGGAGTTTATTTCTGCGTCCGTACAAACCAAAAACGCCGCGTTACGCGTCATGGTGAATATGTTAGAATCCGAAGTATCCCCGCTGCTGGAAACCGTCATGAACACCTTTCCGACGACCTATCTCAAAGCCTATGTTGCCATGAAAGAGGGGGTTGATCAATGGCTACCTGTGGACATCGTAGCCACCGGAAAGGACGCCGCCGATGCCCAGCATATTCTGAACAAAGCCGTCACACATTTTTCCGACCTCATTACAGAACACGGCAAACACATGGAACTGTATAATGATGAATCTCTGCTCCTTCCTTCCCAGCGGTACGGAAATTATATTCGGTCTCGGGCTTGGCGATCATCTGCATGGTGTGACGTATGAATGCGATTATCCGCCGGAAGCCGCCTCCAAACCTGTGGTCGTCAAAACGCGTCTCGACACGGCGTTGAGCAGCCGGGAAATCGATGATGCCGTGGTCAGTTCCTTCGAGACCGGCGAAAGTTTATACGAAATAGACCAGGAGGTGTTACAGGCGGCTGCGCCGGATCTGATCCTGACGCAGGAGCTTTGTGATGTGTGTGCCATTTCTTACGCGGATGTTCAAAAGGCCATGGCCGCCTTACCCGTGACGCCCGAGCTGTTATCCCTCCGTCCTCATTTGTTGGAAGATGTGTATAACGATATTAGGACGGTCGGCCGCCTTACAGGGCGCGGGGATCAGGCCGCAACCTGGGTGACGGAGTTACGGCAGCGTATGGATGCGGTCGTAAAAATAACGCGCCTGGCGGAACATCGGCCAACGGTATTCTGCATGGAATGGACCGAACCGATGATGGCTTCCGGGCACTGGGTACCTCAGCTGGTCGAACTGGCGGGCGGTGAAGATCAGCTCGGCAGCAAAGCCAAACCGTCCATACGTATAAAGTGGGATCAAGTAAGAAAGGCTGAACCGGACGTACTGATTCTAATGCCCTGCGGATACGATGTACCGAAAACGATGGCGGAAGTGCCGATGCTGGAGCGCCTGGACGGTTGGGCGGAACTCCCGGCGGTTCGCCGGCGCCGTGTCTATGCCGTCAACGGCCACATGTACTACAGCCGATCAGGCCCTCGCCTGGTCGACGGCACAGAAATCCTGGCTGCCCTGCTGCACCCTGATCTATTCCCCGCACCATCCGAAACAGACGCCCGTTCGGTGTATTAAAATCATTTAGTGATTGGTGAATGGTGATTGAAAAATCTATAATTCCCTCTTTGCGTCTTTCTCAATCACCATTCACCAATCACCATTCACCAATCACTAATTCACCAATGAACTATCCCCATGCCTCTTGTCGAAATCCTCAGCATTGGCACTGAACTCATTCTGGGTCGTATCTCAGATACCAACGCACAATGGCTGGCACAGCAGATCAAACAGGTTGGCAGTTGTGTTCGTCAGGTGACGACGATGCGGGATGATCCCGATGAGATTACCGCCGTTATTCATGAGGCGATTGAGCGGGGAGCCACCCATATCATTACAACAGGCGGACTCGGTCCCACGCCGGATGACAGGACCGTAGATACGGTCGCTGCTATGGCAGGCTGCGGTACGGTGACGGATGAAGGATTAATCGCCCATTTTCTTCAAAGACTGCGCCGATCCGGTCAGAATAAAATCAGCGATCATATGAGGAAAGTCGCGATCATTCCGGAGGTTGCTACGGCAGGACCTAATGCCAACGGCTGGGGCCATTGTATCACCATGACCTATCGCGGCGTTGAGCTGTTTATTTTACCCGGTCCGCCCCGTGAAGTGCGGGCATTATATCCAGTGTATATAGAACCGGCGTTGAGGGAAGCGGGTCGACGAAGCAATTTGTAGGTTGTTCCACCTTTTAGATTAAACCCTTTATTGCTTAGTGAACATCAGTATATTTCAAAATGGAATATATATCTTGGCATAGTACCTGACAAAAGTTAAAAAGGTGGTCCCTCACTGTACTGCAACTGATGCAGACGGTGGTAGATGCCTTTCTTTGCCAGTAATTCTTCATGCCGTCCTTCTTCCCGGATACGGCCGTGGTGCATGACCAGAATCTTGTCGGCACTGCGGATGGTGGAGAGGCGATGGGCGATGACGATGGAGGTGCGGTCGTGCATAATTTTTTCTATCGCCTCCTGAATCCACATCTCGGTTTCAGTATCAACGCTGGCGGTGGCTTCGTCAAGGACGAGGACGTCCGGCTCGGCGGCCAGGGCTCGGGCGAAGGACAGGAGCTGACGCTGGCCTGTTGAGAAGGCGGCGCCGCGTTCTGCCACCTGATGATGGTAGCCGTCGGGCAGACGCTCTATAAATCGATCAGCGTTGACATACCGGGCGGCCTGTACGATATGCGCCCGGGACATGGCCGAATCACCGAGACTGATATTGCTCTCGATGTCACCGGAGAAGAGAAATACATCCTGTTGAACAACGCCGATGTGACGGCGCAGATTTTCGATATCCCATGCCCTGATATCTATACCGTCAATCAGTATAACCCCCTTCTGAATGTCGTACAATCGGCAGATCAGGTTAATGATGGTACTTTTGCCGGCTCCGGTTGCTCCGACCAGAGCAAGGCTCTGCCCCGGGGCCGCTCGAAAGGACACGTCCCGCAACACCCAGTCTTCACCCCCATAGGCAAACCAGACGTTCCGGAATTCGATGGCGCCTTCTATTTTATCTGATTTTTGATCGCCGCCCATGGGCTCCGGCTCGGTATCCATCAGTTCGAATATACGTTCAGAAGAGGCCATGGCCACCTGAATCGTGGCATACTGTTCGGCAATATCACGGATCGGCATGAAAAATCGAGGTACATACTGCAGCATCGCGACCAGCACACCCCATTCAAGCGACTGACGGAGAACCTCGCCGCTGCCGTACCAGAGGATAAACGCCATCAGCAGGATGCCGCTCGATTCCATAATCGGAAAATAGATCGAGTGGTAGAGCGAACTGGTCAGACGGTCCTTTAGATAGTTGTCATTCCCTTCTTCGAAGCGTGCCAGGTTACGGCGCTGGCTGTTGAACAGTTGTACGACCTCCATACCGGAGAGGGTCTCCTGCAACGAAGCGCTGAAATCGGCATAGTGGCCTCTCGCCGTCCGGAACGCATGGAAACTGCGGCGGTGAAACCAGAATATGGCGGCGGCGGTCAACGGCAGGATCAGTGTTGTGAAAATCCCGAGTGAGACATCCAGATAAAAGATAAAACCCAGGATGGTGAAAATAGTTATCATCTCACTGAGCATGGACACAATGCCGTCCGTGAACAGTTCATTGAGCGCATCCACATCACTTGTGTTGCGGGCCATCAGATTCCCGATCGGAGTCCGGTCGAAGAAACGCTGCGGCAGACGTTGAAAGTGTTCAAAAATCTTCATTCGGACATCACGCATCGCCCACTGGCCGACCATTGTGGTCGTCCAGCTCTGGGCATATCCCATGATGAACTGCAATACCAGCAGCACGATATAGACCCATACGACATTATCCAGACCATCCATCTTGCCCGGCACGATATAGTCATCGACCGCAATTTTGGTAAGATAGGGACCTGCCTGCCGGGCAACGGAGGCCGTAAAGATCAGAACAAAGGTCAGCGCCACCCATCGCCGGTATGGTTTAAGAAATCCCAGCAGCCGCATCATCAACCGGAAGTCGAATTTCTTCATACCCGTGGTGTTTTCACGCTGTGTGTTACGTGCTGAAGTTTGAGACATAGTTTAATATAAGTGCAGAGTACAGAGTGCAGAGAAGGAAGAGAAGATTAAAATCGAATGGAAGAGAGGAAGCTGAATTCATCCTTTCGTCCTTTCATCCCTTCGTCCTTCCCCCTCTCCTACAACTCTTCCAACTCATCCGCCAGATGCTGTCGCTGGTACATATCCGCGTAGATGCCGTTCAGGGCGATGAGTTTCTCGTGTGTCCCCTGCTCGGTGATACGGCCTTCATCCAGCACCACGATATGATCCGCATCCTTGACGGTCGAAATGCGGTGCGCAATCAGGATGGTGGTGCGCTCCGCCATAACGTTTCTCAGGCGTTTCAGGATTTCCTCTTCCGTCCGGGTGTCTACGCTGGCCATGGCATCGTCCAGGATCAGGATCCGGGGCCTGCGAATGACGGCGCGCGCCAGGGCGGCCCGTTGTTTCTGTCCGCCCGACAGGGTGACGCCCCGCTCGCCGACTACCGTTTCCAGACCATCCGGCAGCACGGCCAGATCCGGGGTCAACTGCGAAACTTCGGCGGCCTGTGCCACATCTGCGTAGGTTGCGGGCTTAAAGCCCAGAATGATGTTCTCACGAATGGTATCGGAAAAAAGAAACGTATCCTGGGGTACGTATCCGATAGCGTTCCGAATGGATCGGTGAGGGATCTGATCAAGTGATATGCCATCGATAAGGATCTGACCTTCATCGGCCTGAATCAGCCGGGGCAAAAGCCGCGCCAGTGTCGTTTTACCGGACCCCACCCGGCCTACTATGGCCAAGGTGCTGCCGGCCGGAATATGAATGTTGATATCGTGCAATACAGGCTCTTCATTATAGGCGAAGTTCAAATGCCGGAATTCGATTTCACCTCGGAAGGCAGGCAGATCATGGGTTTCTTCTTCAGGTTCAGGTTTCTCGACTAAAATCGCATTGATCCGTGTGATCGACGCCACACCGCGCTGGTATTCATCGACCAGCCGGCCGACCAGCATCATCGGTCGGCTCATCCGGATCAGATAGGCGTTAAACGCGACAAAGGCGCCCAGCGTCAGCGTCCCCTCGATGACACGGAGCCCCCCCAGCCAGAGGATGATGACCATGGAAATGCCGTTCAACAGGGCGGTAAACGGATAGAACAGGCTGCGGATATGGACCAGTCGGAGGTTGCGGTCTATATATTCCTCGTTAAGCCGGGCGAAGTGCTCTATTTCGGAGAGCCGCAGGGCAAAGGTCTTTACCACGCGTATGCCGGACAGGTTTTCCTGGATGCGCGCAATGATCGTAGCAAATTGCTCCTGCACCCGCCGGTAGCCGGTCCGCACCCTGGTGGCGACGAAGCGGGCGGTGACGGCCATCACCGGCATGGGGGCGAGCGAGAGCAACGCCAACTGCCAGTCGAATGTGCACATCATGATCAGACTCATGATGAACATCAGTCCCGCCGTCAGACTCATTCGGAACACATGACTGAAAAAACGCTGGATGGACTCCAGGTCGCTGGTCGCCCGGGCCAGCAGATCGCCGATCTGTTTTTGTTGAAAAAAGGAGAGCGGCAGCTTGATCAGATGCCGAACGTAGGTGGCACGGATATCCCGTTCCACCAGCCGTGACATGCTCATCATATACCACCGCATCCCCACGGATAAGCCCCATTGCAGTACGGCTAATCCAACCAGCAACAGGGCATAGATCACCAGTTCGTCCTCCACGCGATCGAGAGGACCGCCGCTTTCAAGGCCCTCTTCGGCAGTATCAATCCCCCATTTCAACAACAAGGGGATCACCGTGGCGATGGCCTGAGTGCCCAACAGAAATAACGTACCGAAAACGATGTGCTTTCGATAGGGGCGCAGATATTTTGAGAATGGTCGGAACAGATTGAAATGAATGGATGGCATTAATAATTGTACACACGACGGCCATGATTTCTTCAGATACAGGATTCTTTACTTCAGATCAAAGTTGCTCTGAATGGTCACGTCAGCCGCTCGACGAGGCGTATGCCAGAGCCATGGAAGAGGTGGCGCAACGATATCCGGATGATCTGCATGCTCAAACGTTAGCTGCCGCTGCCATGATGAATACCACGCGGCGGGTCTATTGGAACAAAGACGGCAGTCCGAAACCGATCACGGAGAAATTCGTGGCCCTGTTGGAATCGGTCATAGAACGCGATCCGACGCTTACGGGCGCCAATCATTATTATATTCATGCCGTGGAATCTTCTCAGACACCGAGCCTGGGCGTCCCCAGTGCAGTCCGGCTCGGCAAACTGGCCCCGGGGGCTGGCCATCTGGTCCATATGTCCGGGCATATTTATCTCCGTGCAGGCCGGTAATCAGACGCGACGGAAGCCAATATCCGAGCGACCAATGCGGACGAAGATTATATGGTCCAGTGCGCTACGCAAGGCATCTATCCGGTCGGCTCGTATCACCACAATACCCACTTCCTCTGGGCGGCCTCGGCGTTGGAAGGACGCAGTCAGGTAACGATGAATGCGGCAGAGCAGGTCGGTAATAAGGTCAAAGAGAATTATCCTCATGCCGCCCATAAGAACTCTTCACGTCTACAGGCCTGGATGTCTGTACCCTACAATGCACGGATGCGCTTCGGCCAATGGCAGACGATCCTGAAAGAGCCGTCGTCGTCGGAAGATCTGCGGTATATAACAGGCATGTGGCATTATGCCCGCGGTATCGCACTGACGGCGCTCGGGCGTGTCTGATGAAGCGGGTGGGCAATTATCCCAGCTTGAAGACAATGCCCATAACGACAAACTTGGCCGACTCGGTTTTGTGCCTGCCAACGATGTCATGAAAATCGCCTACCACGTGCTGGCTGGTGAATTGGCGGCTAAACAAAAAGCGTACGATGAAGCCATTACGCATTTTAAAGAGGCCGTCAATCTGCAGGACAACCTGCCGTACATCGAACCACCACCGTGGTACTATCCGGCACGGCAATCATTGGGCGCTGTCCTGTTAGAGGCTGAAAAACCATCTGAAGCAGAAGCCATATATCGCAAAGACCTCACCGTGAATCCGGATAACGGCTGGTCCCTTTTCGGTCTGCTGAAAAGCCTGCGCGCGGAGGGCAAGATGGATGCCGCCCGAGACGTCGAAATCTGTTTCCAGCGCGCCTGGGCCAGGGCGGACATCACGTTGACGGGCAGTCGGTTTTAGGAAGATGTAAAGAGCAGAAGGTGAAAGGCGAAAGATGGCAAGTGGGTTATGAAGCCTCTTTCGCCTTTCGTTTTAAACCTATCCTTGAAGACGCCGCATAGGTTGTAGCCAATTCTCTACGGAAAAATCATCAACCCGTTCAAACTCTCTTACATTGCCGGTCACCATGGTTAAGCCGTAAGCCAGACACGATGGTCGGCAAATGCGTCCGCTTCCTCAACGGTCAAACGAGGTAGTCCTTCCAGCAACGCCGGCAGGTCGCCTAACCGGGTTCCTTGAGGTACAGGGTGTAATTCCGCCACAGTCTTATTGCCGCGAACCAATAGGAATCGTTCTCCTTGATACGCCACACGATTGATATAATCTGAGAGACGACGAGCCATTTCCGTCAAAGCAATGGTAATGGCCATAGGGTACCTCCTTATCTGATAATCATATTATATCAAGCGATACGAAAATTGGTCCTCATGTAAATCCTGGCGCGTGGAGTGCCGATCTCCTAGACCTCGGCGCCCGCCAGAATACCGAAACCGCGCGTACCCTTGGTTACGCATTCCTGGCCGCCTGGATCATCCAGGCGCTGATCTCACACAGCGGGCCCAGCTGGTCGATATCCGCATCAGAATACCCACCCGAGCGATTGGACAGCATCAACGCGCCCACCAGTTCCTCATACACCAGAAACGGCAGGCCGAGGTAGGTTTGTATAGACTCATGGCCCATGGGTACCCCGCCGCTCCTTGGATCGTTATCTGGATCGTTCGTCAGAACCGGTTTCTTTTCGAGCATCACCGCCCCGTTCAACGTGTCCAGATTATAAAACTGAAGGTTGGTCAGGATATCATACCGGGTATAGCCTGGTTTATAGATATTGGTCGTTGCGTGGGATTGTAAATGGGGCGCCCCCTGATGATTATATATGACCTCTGCCAGCACACCGAACGGACTGCCGGTGGCCTCCAGGATGCCCGGCAGCATGGCCACAAAGGCGGTTTCGACATCACCGTGCCGAACGAAGGCGTCCAAACCCTCAGCGGCGACGGCCAGGATACGCTGCACTGTATCATCAGATGTGCTTGTCTGATAGGTACCCCATAGACTGACGGCTTGCTGAAATGCCTTATTGTTCTGGTAGTATGTCGATGATTGTAAGATGGGGTACAGGCGGTGGGCTGTCATCCAGTGAAAAAGTTGTCTCGTTCACTTGAAGTCAAGCTTTTCTACCATAACTTAATGCATATCGAGAAAATTCATTGATTAATAATAGAACAACTTTTAGTCTATCCCCATGGAAGATCACCCATACTATCTAAAGTCCAATCGCCTTTGCGTGACCGACCGCCAGGGTAAGATCCTGCACGAATTGCCCTGTGAGCGGGTGTTTCTGGCCGGTACGGCTCAAAGCCACCTGACCATAGAAGGTGTACATGTTATTAAATATATTCAGCCCCCAATCCACGCCGCCGGTGGTGGCCTGATTTTCTCCGGTGCGCGCGGCATTGGTAGCCATCAAACCGATGAACGAATTGTTCAGGATATCGCGTTTAAGACGAACCACGTGGTACGTGGCGCGCGGCTCAATCTGATCACGGAACCGGACGTCCTGGACCGTATCTACCAGTGTGGCGTACTCTTTTCCTGTGACAGCGGAGACTAACCCGATCGTGATCCCGCTCTGGATTCGCCCGGTCATTTTAGCCGCGCTGATAATACTGGTGGCGAGCGGTCGCTCCAGCAGTACGGCATCGCCGTCGCGGGTATCGAAGGAGCCGGAGGGAGACCGGCCGATGCGGCGGGAGTAGAACAACCCCATCGGCGTATCAAAGATCTGGGACCCTTCGATAAAGAAGGGTATCTTCTCCGGGAAAAGGCTTCGAAGGTAGACAGGTTCAGGATGGCTTCATCCGCCTCTACCTGACCAAAATCAGGATTGGCGGTCATATCAAGCGTAAGGTTACTCGTTATGCCGTACTTCAAATTCCCGCCGAGGCGCTGATGAACGGCGTTGCCTTCCGGCGTCCTGGGGCTTACCGGGGCAATCTGACCGGAAGATAGCAGATATGGGATCGCCCGCAACCGCATCGGCGGGGAGATGTTCTCGATCCCTTCGATATGACCGAATCGAGAAACCCAGCCGTTTTCGCCGCGGCGGATCATCATCCAGTAATCGCGCTCGTTTTTTCTGAAAATACTGCGCTGGAAATATACGCCCCATGTGTATATTTCCTGCCCGATAAACCGGATGGTATGATAGGGAATTTTTACTTCGGCGACCCATCCCTCTTCCGTAATCCTCACCGATGAATCCCAGACGCCGTCCCAATCGGAATCCCGACGGGTGTCGTTGTACATCAGGCCGTCACCTTCGATGCCGGAGGCGCTTACAGTATAGTAGAAACCGGTGCGGTGGTCGTGGTACGGATCGATGCTGATCGATATGTAATCGGCATCCCAGGGACGGTCCCGGCGGGCCAGGCGCTTGACGATTTTATCCGGTTCCGAGTCGTACATCATGATACCGAAATATACGGCTTCGTCGTCATAGACGATGCGAATTTCGGTGGTTTCGGTAGGCGGGGCATCCTGGATCGGTTCTCGTTGCGTGAAATCACGGATCGGGCTGGCGTAGGCCCAGGCCGCGTCATCCAGACGGCCGTCAATCGAGATGCCGTCCTGGGCTCTTACGGCGTGAATAACTTTGTCTTCGGCGGTGCGATCGTTGTGCGCCTGTACATAAGGCGGCCATATCAAAAGAGTAAGCAGCAGGAGACATCCTGCCATTCCGGTCAACCGGGTCATGAACCATCTGCTCCATTTCAAAGTAGGTCATACGTGAATCCAGAGGTGAAGAGACGGTCTGCCCGAACGTCTCAAGGCGCTATATACGCTTATTTTGCACTATACCATAAAGGAGAAGAGTTTTATTATTCATTATTCCCAGTACGGCGGCACTTTAAATTCGTCTCCCAGTGTCGCAAGTCGTTCCATATGAACAGGATCCAGCGGGATGCCGTTCGCGCGGAAATCTATTTCCCGTTCCGCTTCCAGTTCACCCGGGAAGATGACTTTTTCCAGGCCGGGCATGGGCGACATCCGGTGCAGCGCTTCGAAAAGCAGGCGGCCTTCCGCGTAATAATCATCGAGATTACCTAAAAAGGCCGGGTTGATCACCACAGTGGTGAAATTGCAGGTAGCGCCGGGGAAAGGGTCCGGTGTCGCCGGATGCATCTTCGCTATGGGCATGGTGAGCATCAGACTGATCATCTGAAGTGCGAAACCCTTGATGAGCGGCAGCGTGGTGATTTCGGCGATCTGTTCCTGGACGTCGAGCGGTGCGAGTAAGGTGCCCATATCGATCACAATCGGTGGTAGACCCTCCGGCGCGGGGAACCCCATGCTGAAGGGATAGTCCCGAAATACGTTCGTGACGGTCTGCACCGTCTCGTAATCCGATGGACTGACGGCCGTACTCGTAAACAGAGCAATCATGCCTTCAGCGGTTGCGATCCGTGTCCAGTTGCCGATGGAACCGGTATGGCCGCAGTACCGCCCCAGCGCAAGGCCGATCCCGAATTGTCTCGCTTTATCGATAGCGCCCCGGACGGCGCGAGCGGAGCAGAGATGACCGGCGCCACCATCGCCGCCGTACTGAATGGTGGCGCCGGCCTCGCGTGTCACGCTGATCTCCGGTCGCGGATTGTATTCCGCTGACTTAAAACTTTGCGCATAGCCCGCCGCCGTGCCGGTGCCGTGGCTGAGCACGCCGCGCAAATCGGTGGCCACCAGATACCCGGCGAGTTCCGCTGCATGCTCTGCTGACATCCCCGCCTTCTCAAATACCTCCGTCGTGAATCGCAGCAGCGGTTCCGGCATATACCGCCGGTTATCGTAATTTACCGGAGTATAAGCCATTAAAACCTCCTACGACGTGGTTTCGACGGGTCGATCCGTAGTTCGTCGCGGGTAGCGATGACTTCTTTCAATGCGTCGATAAACCGGTCAATGTCCTCAAAGTTATCGTAGAAATGCGTTGAAATACGAAATATGGACTGGCCGGCGGCGCCGGTTGTAGCTATCTGGATCTTGTAGTCGTTCCACATAATCTCTCGGATTTTGTGCAGTTGGATGCCCTCAATCCCGAAGCTGGTCAAAAATCCCGACATCTCCGGCCCTTCCGGGATGGTCATGTACGCGTCCTCAATCTCGTCCATCACCAACGTTCTCAGGTAGTGTGCCAGACTCAGGCTGTAGGGACGAATTTTGTCTGCCCAGCCGATCTCAAGCTGATAGTCAATGGCCGGGCCCAGACCAGCAAAGTGCGTCATATCCCGGGTGCCCGTTACATCGAACCGGCTGCCATGCGGGTAAGATTGGACATTATACCCCAGAATCGGAGCCCGCAGCGTACTGAGAAATTGTGGCGCGATATATGCAATACCGGTGCCTTTGGGCGCCAGAAGCCACTTGTGGGTGCTGCTGATATAAAAATCACATCCGATCTCTTCGATATTCACTGGCGACATGGCGACGGCATGCGCACCGTCTATGACGGCGTACGCACCGTGCGCATGGGCCAGTTCGGTGAGTGCCTGCACCGGAGCTACCAGGCCGGTGGTACAGTAAACATGACTGAATACCATCACCTGCGTTCGGGTCGTAATATGCGCGGCAAAAGCGTCAACGATATCTTTAGGTGACTCCGGCGGCGTGGGTATCGAAACCTTCCGCACCAGGACGTTCTGCTCCCTGGCCATGAAATCCCACATGCTCTGTACAGATGGATATTCCTGGTCGCTCATCAGGATCTCGCTGCCGGGTTGCAGAGACAGTCCCTGCGCGGGTATATTCATCCCCATTGTGGTGTTGAGGACCAGCGCCACACACTTGGCCGGCGCGCCTACGAAATCAGCGATCTTTTCACGCGATTCCTCCACCAGCGGCTGCATCAGTTCTGACCGCTGATTGTAGAAGGGGTCTTCCTCCACCTCCCGTATCAGGTCAATCACCCGCTCAACGATCGGTCTGGCCGAAGGACCCACCGAGCCGCCCTGTAGATAGGTCACGTCGTCTTTCAGGTAAAACTGCTTGCGGATATCGGCCCAGAACGCCGCTTCCTCGTCCGTAATTGGTTTGGTGCGTGAGGACATGAATTCGTCTCCTTGGGTTGCGTAAAAAGATGAGGATTTTCAAGGTTTTTCTTACCAGGTGATATTCATCCGACTATACGCCTGCTTCTGCGGGTCACCCCAAAAGTCATGCTTAAAAGAATCGCCACGATGATCCTTGTCAAGACGTTTCGGGAACGGCGGTCTTCATCACACTCACTCATACCGCAACGCATCGACCGGATCAATCAGCGTCGCTTGGATGGCCTGATAACCGATAGTCAGGTTTAGATAATGCTTCACGAGTAAGAGGGCAATACCCGGTGCTGAAGCCCCGAGTATCTTGCGGACACCGATCCCCTGTCTTCACTATCCCCGATTGACAATCCGATTCCCCTTCGATATATTCTATTTTCCGCTTAGAACTATCCCAGGCACCCTATTCTCTGGTAATTTGCAATCTGCAATTTGCCATTAATATCCGGAGTATACATGCACAAGATTATCGCCTTTGTAGGAATGACCGGCTCGGGAAAGTCGACAGCGGCGGAAGGCCTGATCGAGCGAGGTTGGACGTTTATTCGATTCGGTCAGGCGACCATCGACAAGCTTAAGGAGGCCGGGCAGGAGATCAATCCCGACAACGAAAAAACCATGCGGGAGGGGTTGCGTCAGGAGTATGGTATGGGGACCTTCGCTGCATTGTCGCTGCCGGCTATAGAAGAAGGGATTAAGACAGGGCCTGTCGTGATCGACGGCCTCTATTCCTGGTCGGAATATAAGATATTGAAAGAGGCGTTCGGAGCTCATCTCTACGTGATCGCCGTCTACGCCTCGCCGAAGACACGCTATGGCCGCCTGGAAAAACGGATGCACGACGCGGCCAACGATCCCGGTTTTCGCAACCGCCCGCTCACGGCCGAGCAGGCGCAGAAACGCGACTATGCCGAAATAGAAAACATCGAAAAAGGCGGTCCGATCGTTATGGCTGATTTTACCGTCGTCAACGAGTCAACTGGGGAGAGCCTGATGTCACAGGTCATGACCTATGTGGATCGGATCACCGGACAGGCAGAGATATAAAGCGGGAGACGCCATCATAAAGGAGCAATATACATGAGCGAGAATGGACATGTTCGACCGAGTTGGGATGAGTATTTTATAGGGTTGATGGCAGAAGTGGGCAAAAGAGCCACATGCGAGCGCGGACGTAGCGGGAGTCTGATCGTCAAAGACAAGCGGATCCTGGCAACCGGCTATGTAGGCTCCCCGCCCGGCCTGCCGCACTGCGATGAAATCGGCCACCTGATGAAACAGGTGATCGATGAGGACGGCTCCGCCCGGCAACATTGCGTACGGACGATACACGCCGAACAGAACGCCATCTGCCAGGCCGCCCGCTACGGCATCCCGCTTGAAGGCACCACGCTCTATTGCAAGATGGAACCGTGTCGTACCTGCGCCATGCTTATCATCAGCACCGGCATCACCAAAGTCATTGCCCAGCGCCGCTACCATGCGGCACAGGAAACGCGGGAGATGTTCAAGTTGGCAGGATTGGAGCTGGTCGTGGTCGAGGATGAGATGGAGACGTATGAGAATCAGTGAAAGGCAGAGAAAAAGGCGGATGAAACGGTGGGAGGATGGCAGGATGGAAATGGATTTTGTTCCACCCCTCCACCCCTCCACCCGTCCATAGAGATATCAAGGAGTATACCATGCGAATATCAGGTGCGATTGTAGGTATTACACTGATCATCGTCCCGATCTGGCAAACCAGCGCACAACCTGTGTTTAACATTACGTTTTCCCAGGAGGCGCATAGTGAGCCGATCACAGGGCGGGCGTATGTGATGATTTCGAGGGATGATGAGCGGGAACCCCGGCTTCGGATCGGGACGCGCGGCGTGCCATTCTTCGGCAAGGATATTGAGGCGGTAAATCCCGGTGAGGCGGCGGTGATCGACAACGAGGTAATGGGCTATCCGGTGAAAAGTTTACAGGAACTGCCGCCGGGTGAGTATTACGTACAGGGCTTCGTGAATATCTACACACAATTCGAAAGATCGGACGGGCACACGCTGTGGATGCATGATGATCAGTGGGAAGGCCAGCATTTCAACCGGTCGCCCGGTAATCTGTACAGCGATGTGCAGAAGATCAGCATTGGCCAGAGTATGTCAGGTCCGATTACCCTGGAATGTAAAAACGTTATCCCGCCGATCCAGATGCCGCCAGATACCGAATGGGTGAAACGCATCAAATTCGAGAGTAAAATCCTCACCGAGTTCTGGGGACAGCCTGTCTATCTTGGGGCGACCATCCTGTTGCCGAAGGGATACGACGAACACCCCGATACCTACTACCCGGTAAATTATAGCCAGGGTCATTTTTCCCTTCGGAATCCTAATGGATTTATGCCGGGGAATGCATTCGGGAAATACTGGACGTCCGATGAAGCCCCGCGGATGATCTCGGTGACCTTTCAGCATCCGTGTCCGTATTACGATGACTCGTATGCCGTGAACTCACCCAATACCGGTCCATACGGTGATGCGATCATGCAGGAGTTAATACCTGCCGTCGAAGAACATTTTCGTATTATCCGGGAGCCGTATGCCCGTATCCTTTCCGGCGGGTCGACGGGTGGGTGGGAATCGCTGGCGCTACAGATTCTTCATCCCGATTTCTTCGGCGGCACGTTTTCACTGTGTCCCGATCCGGTGGACTTTCGATATTTCCAGGCGGTCAACATCTACGAAGATAAGAATGCGTACTATAAAGAATCAGGCTGGGTCAAAGTCCCGACCCCCAGCGACCGCTATACGGACGGCATAGTCCGGCTCACCTATGAACAACGAAATCACATGGAACTGACCAGGGGGACAAAAAACCGTTCCGGCGATCAGATTGATATCTTTGAAGCGGTCTTCGGTCCGATTGGCGAGGACGGATATGTCAAACCGCTGTTCGATAAGCTGACCGGCGAGATTGATCCCGAAGTGGCTGCTTACTGGCGCGAACACTATGACCTGCGGTACTATCTGGAGAAGAACTGGTCCTGGCTCGGCCCCAAGCTCGTCGGCAAGCTGCACATCTATACCGGGGATATGGACACCTACTATTTGAATAATGCGACGAAGCTGCTCGAAAACTTTCTCGAGAAAACGACAGATCCCTATTATGACGGTGTCGTGGAATACGGCGACGGTGAGCCACATTGCTGGGGTCCGAGGGGTCCGGATTTGTATACGCTGATGAGTGATCATGTGGTTGAACACGCACCGGACGGAGCGGATACGGCAAGCTGGAGGTATTGAGAAACGGCGAAGCTACCAAACTACGAATCCATTAGGGATCGATGGAGTCCCAAAGGGAGTCATCCATCCTTCAAACGTCAGATTTGTAGGTTCAACGAAACCGCCAGTGGACAGCTCGTTTATAATCTCGGCAAGTTTCTGCTCCGCCGCCCGCTTGGTACCCTTTACCGTGGACCACTTCTGATGTCGTTTAAGTCTGCCGGTCTCGGGATTTTTCCTCATGTCAGGATCGACAATTAGCGACCAACTATCCTTGTATCTTTTCTTGATGGCCCGTCGCATGCGCACTCTTTTCTGATGAAATTCTATTACCATGTCAGATATGGGAAAAACCGAGATTATATCATTGTCGTACCTCCCGTTTCCTGCATCGTGAATGTAAACCTGTCTTAGAATCGCGTTCTTTCGATACCGGTCATAACACTGCTTGGCGGCATCCCAGTTGGATAGGGGCTTACCGTAAATATCGGAATTCAGCCTGTCAAGTTGGTAATGGTCTTCCACGACTACCCTTTCCCAGAATTCCCGCACCTGCGTCCTTGGAACACCACCTAAATCGTCCACGACCTTATAGAGTAGAAACTCTCTGTCCTTGGCTAACTGTTTATTATCCACTCCCGCTTCCTTAAGGACTCTGTCGCACAGTTCATAAACTTCCTGCGCCGTGACCGTGGGAGACATCACCCAGAATTATTCAAACGTGGAACTGGTACGGATGGTGAAACGCAGTGTCGGTAACTTCCACAACTTTGATGATGCGGACGGCGGAGACGGTGGCTTTGTGAATACCGGATGGGCGTTTTTAATTCCCGACCATGTGTCCGACGGTCTATCCGGAAACATGAAATTGGGGCAGGAACACGGTGTGGATGTGCGGGAAATTATGCCAGATGAATTACACGAAATCGAACCGCGCATCGATCTCTCGGACGTACACCGGTTCGCCTACGAACCGGATGCGGGATATGTGGATCCCCGACGATCTACATACGCTTATGTGCGCCGTTTCCTCGACCCTGGAGGTGACCTCAAGGAACTTACCTCGGTGAGAGGTCTTTTGACCGATGGGCAGCGTATCACTGGCGTCCAGACTGACAAAGGGGATATCTCGTGCGAGACCGTGGTCAACGCGGCGGGACCATGGGCCCATCGTATCGCTGCCACGATGGGGTGGAGATTCCGATCCGGGTAACCCGCGAAGAAGGGATCATCTGCGAGACTCTGGACGTTGGAGGACCGCCCAGACTGTGTTTTACCGACATGGCCAAAGCCATCTATTACCGCACTGAAGTCACTGAACGCACGTTGTTCAGCCGTGGCTTTTCCAAGGAATATCAGTACGTGGAACCGGACGGTTACAATCGGGAAGTCGATACCACTTTCATCGACGAGATCACCGAGCGCTTCCATGCCCCGTGGCCCTCATTCACGAAAGCGCTCTTTGTCAATTCCTATACGGGACTGTACGATGTGACGCTCGACTGGCACCCGGTCGGTGGCCGGATCGATCAGGTATCCGGACTGATTATGTGTGCCGGATTCAGCGGCCACGGGTTCAAGATCGCGCCGTCCATAGGCGAACCGATGGCCGAAGAGGTCGTGGACGGGACCGCGCACAGTATCGATATTGAGAGGTTCAATCTGCGGCGTTTCGAGCGGGGGGGCTTTTCACGGCGGCCTACGGTGCCAAACGGGCATAAGTAAGGTCGGTTTCAATCTCGTCGGCACAATTGATCGACCGGTTTTAACAGGGCAGGTATTCTGTATTTACCGTGAATCGATTCAGGTCGGTTCTATCGTGTGGATTTCACCACGCAGCCAGCATGTCCCCTTCCTGCTTCAATATCCGGATATCCTCGATCAGTCGGGTCATTTCGTTAGGAAACGTGCCTTTGTAGATGCCACGGATTCTGCCGTGGATATCTATCAGGAAGAACAGCTCCGTATGCAGGAAATCGTCCTCTTCGACCGGCAGGCCGAGATCTTCTTCTGCGAAATAGGACTGCCGGGCTAAAGTGTAGATATCCTTACGGGGACCGGTGACCAGGTGCCACTTGTCTTTCATGATGCCGTATTCTTCGGCATATCGATTCAAAACCGGAACGGTATCGATTTCCGGTGTTACTGAATGGGAGAGAAACAGCACATCCGCATCATCCTTAAACGCTTCCTGGATCTTCAACATGTTCTGCGTCATCGAGGAGCAGATACCCGGGCAGGTGGCGAAAAAGAAATCCGCTACATAGATTTTCCCATTGAATGTTTCCTGTGTGACCATCTCGGCGTGCTGGTTGGTCAAACGGAACGGAGCGACTTTGTGGATCCCGCCGTAACCCGCTGTGCCGGCAACGATCCATTGCGGCGTCAGGTCGCCATCGACGTAGAACGGCAGCAATTCTTCGGAACCATTCTTCAGATAGATTCCGAAACCAGCAATGAGGAGCAGACAGGCTATGATCAATGCTTTAATAAGCCTCATCGGGATACCCCACGGATTTCCGCTCACCATCCTCAACCCGGTAGCAGAGTTTTGTCCTGAGTGCGCCATAACGTCTCCCATTTCTATAGATCAGATTGATATATAGTTTGCCGTTTTCGCGCCAGGCTTTCTGCGGACCAACCGGCCGACCGCCTTCGTAATAATAAGCCGATGCAGGCTGGCCGCTGTCGTACCATTCCCGCACGTCGCCGTGGTACACGGCGTCTGAGAAAGTATAGGAGAACTTCAGGTTTCCGCTCGGCCACCATCCAGTGTGCACTCCGGCCTTACGTCCGGCCTTGTAATACCTTACTTCAGCACGTGTTCCATCGGGGTGCCACGTCTCCGAAACCCCATGTTTTTTACCCCTGAAATACTCTGTTACCGACTTCAGCCGTATACCGGCGGCTGGTCGCTCGACCTTGCCGGAGAAGAGTTCGTCATTGTAGAACAGCAAGCCATTCTGCAGGGTCGCGTCCGGCCTGTCGATGCTCACATTCGGGATCTCCAACGCGCCGATTGCAGGTACCTGGGGCATCTGTTCCGACTGAGTGGCCGGTGCCAGCATCCAGGCTGAAAGCAACAGCGCGCCGGTTATCAGGCCGAATGTATATTTCATCGTCGTGTCTGTCTCCAGTACTCCATGGGGCACACTCCGGAACGGTCGGATTTGCAAGGAGTAAGGCTATTGGCTTACCGTGCCCGGCGTACCTTTGTATCCGTCCGAAATATACGGGTCAGTCTCGGTGATATGGTAATGATAGATACCGTTTGTATAATCCGCTGTAACACCGGTGTGCCCGTTGGCGGTATCCAGATCGGTCGGGTAGGAGCCGTCCTGGTCTTTCCGACCGTAGACCGGGAAGCCGTCCAGTAAAAAGCCTACCAGCTGACTACCGTTATCTGTGATATGTAGAGGCTCTACATGGTGGTGGTACTGACTGGTTGGGGTCGGATGACCATTGTAACGGTCGAACGTTGGAAACTCGTTTGCAAGAACGTCGCCTGGCGCTGCGTTCTGATTGTACAATGACACGCCATTGACGGCGATACCTACTGGTCCAAAATCGGTGGCAGTAACACTGGACGCCACTGCTGGATTAAGGGGTATCCTAAACTCAAGGCTAAATGTCCCAATCGTGTTGGGGATAACCGTCATACCTGTGTGGGGCGCCTCATAGAGTGCATTGCCGCTGCCCCAGTACGGACTGTTATGATTAGGAACGCCTTGCGACTGTAGCACGACTGTATTCCCATCCAAGGTGACCGAGACAGCGTCGATAAAATGATTAAAAGCGGCCGGAAGATCGGAGTTGCTTGTGGTCGTTCCATTGTTGGTAGATGAGGTGTCGTCCGAAGTCGTTGGATTTGAATCTCCGCCGCATTGCAAGCTCACGAAGACTGCTGTGATCACGGCAATAACATGTCGTTTCATAATTCTCTCCTGCTTTGGATCACGGGGAAAAACTACCTGCGAATTAAAGCAATATATAATAATTCAAGTGCAACCAGTCAAGAACCAATTGTCCAGGGGATACAATACGAAGGTAAATCGAGACACGAGGTATTTATTTGCAGGACATCGCGCATTGAAAAAGGTTTACCAAGAAATTAGGGCCTATTCAAGCCGTACCTCCGCGAAAGCTGGGAATCTGATTCTTTTGTTCACTCTGCAACAGATAATGCTAATGATGAAGGTGCCGGACTCCAACCTGCGCCTGAATGACGACCGCCAACATCCGGTCGGAGGGCAAGCCCCTACAGATGGAGGGGTCGCTTATCACTCGTTACCTTCGGTTGGCGTTGCCGGGTCCTGCTTCTCGATCAGCCAGTGAACGAACCAGGTGCGGAGGCGTTATAGGCAGTCTACCAGGAGCCAGGGTTCACCGGTACGTGAGAGGCCGTGGGAGGAGCGGGGGTAGCGGACCAGTTCCACCGGGATCTTGCGTTTCTGCTGACGACGGCCGGTTATCAGTCCAGTAAAGCGCCAGTCGAAGAAGCCTTACCGTTTTATGCGGACGGGGATTTCACGCCGCAGTGGATCGACCAGGATTCGCACGCCTATCAGAACATGCATACCATCGCTCCGTTCACCTTTACCAATCAGGACGGAGAGACGGTGACGGAAAAAACGTTTGAAGGTGAAATTTATGTGGCCGACTTTTGCTTTGCCACCTGTCCCGGTATCTGCCCGACCATGACGCGTAACATGGGTAAGGTACGGGATGCCTTGAAGAACGATGACGACGTGCTGAGCCTGTCTCATTCCGTCACGCCGGAAACCGATACCGTGCCGGTCCTCAAACACTACGCCAGGGATGATGGAACACTAGTGGCAGGAGGACATTGATGATAATATCGGCATGCCATGGATGCCGCATTCGTTTGGTTTCGGATTTCGGGTTTTAGATAATGGTGGTTTCTTGAGAAAGTGTCGATGAAAATATGACTAAATAGCTGGTCTTGAACCTGAAATCTGAAATCCCGAAATTCGAGATTCTAGAACCTATACCCCAGGTTCGCATAGACCCGTCGGGCGCCGAAGCTGGCGGAGCCGTAGTGGATCTCAAACGGACCCACAGGAGTATCCAGACCGAGACCGACGCCCACGCCGTGCCGCAAGTCGTCCCACCGGAAATCCTGCCGTTGTTGCCACAGTCCGCCGATGTCGTAGCGGGTGGACGCATAAACCCCTGATAACACATTGAATCGTACCTTGAGGCTGCTTTGCAGGAGGTAGGCGCCGCGGAACTGATCCTGGCGGTAGCCGTAGAAATTCTGTATACCGCCCAGGCTGAATTGCTCCGAGAAGGGGATCTCGCCTTCTCCGATCCCGAAGACGATTTTAGGTCGAATGGTCAGATAGCGGGCAAAGGTACGGTACCATGCTAAGGACGTATAGCCTCTTAAAAATCGCTGATGACCGCCCAGTGCTTCACCGGCGACTTCCAGCCAGGCATCGTGATGATGGCCGGAGGAGGGAAAGGGATAGCGGTCCAGGTTGTCTACCTGGGAACGCAAAGTCAGGCTGCGGATGTCAGCCCGGCCAGAAGGACTACGACCGGCGCGTGTCTGTACCTCCACGCCTTCGACTCGAGCGGTTAATGAAACAGCGCCGAGGCGTGATAATTGCCTGCCGATGGTAAATTGAAGCCCCGAACGCTTTTCACGGAAGTCGCCGACCTGCTGCAACCCGTCATATACATATCGGTCATCCTGATGATAATAGCCCAGCATCCGGTAGGTCATGTAGGTTTTGAACACCCGATCTGAGCGGAATCCCAGCATATATCGTTGCCGCCGATCGCCGAAGACAGCGCGTCCAGTGAGGCGTGATCCAGTGCCTAACAGGTTGGCCTCCGTCAGCGACAGGACCCCTTCTCCATTACGTTCACGGTCATAACGGGCACCGAGCTTTACGATACGGGACGGCCGCTCCTTCACGGCGATGACCAGTCGAGGCCTACTATTCTTCTGCTCTACATCCATGATCACGGACTCGAACATGCCGGTGCTGTATATGTTCATGATCCCCCGATTGACCCGATCCGCATCATAGACATCACCGGTACGTAGACGCATCTCACGCAAAATAGCCCATTCCCGCGTACGGCGGTGACCGGTCACGTGAATATCAACAACATGTCCCTCATTGATCTTCATAAAGACGCTACCCGTTCTCAGATTGACGGTAAATTGTTCTAAATCGGCCATCACATAACCGCTTTCATGATACCGGTTCAATATCTTTTTACCGTCTTGATGGAGTTGCTGTAGATCAATCGGTTGACCGGTTTTCATTTTTATATGCGTTCGCAGCATATCCTGTTGAAACAGAGTAGCACCTTCAATCACCAGGTCGGATAACACCGGTGCATGGGTCACACGGTACCTGACATGCCGGTCTAAATATTCACCGAATATTTCCGCTTCGGCATCCGCATAGGACCCCAGCGCGTATAGCATGGACAGATCAGCACGGATCATATCCACCGTCAAGTGTCGGCCGGGTTGAACATTCAATACCTTAGCCAGTCTCTGGCTCTCTTGCGTCGAACAACCGGTGATGGTTACACGTCCTACGCGCTCTTCGATGGTATCCAGCGGTTTTTCGTATTGGGACAACAATTCACGAATAGATGCTACATGCGGTCTGACCCCTTGCAGACCACGAGCAATCAACGTGTCAATATTTGAAAACCTGGAGGAAGGATGGTTGCCTATAGCCGGCGTAATCATGACATCGGCCCTGGTCTCCTGATTGCGAGCGGCTTGAATGACGGAGATGGTGATAATCTGATCAACAATATCCCAGGGAGCGGTCAGTTGGTCTTTGGGCCGCAGGCTATCCTGGGTGTTGACCGCAATCACGATATCTACCCCCCGTTGACGGATCAGGTCAACCGGCATAGGTTCTACGAGAGCGCCGTCCACCAGCAGACGGCCCTGTCGTTCTACAGGACGAAATACTATAGGTACGGCCGCACTGGCCCGCATCGCTTCCGCCAGATTGCCGTGCTCAAGCACCACGCGTTCGCCGGTGATCAGGTCGGTTGCTATAGACACAAATGGAATTTTGAGTCGGGAAAAGTCACCCGCCGCCAAGTAGTTGGCCGGGGCTGTCAGTGTAGTGAGCAGATGCTGAAGTTTCTGGCCGGCAGACAATCCGCCGGGGATAGACGGTCGAATGCCGTTCAGTCGAAACTGAAGCGTATGATCGGTCTGATCTGCTTTCTGGGCGACGAACAGATTGGTCCGTGCAGGATCATCAAGAAAGAGCCGCACCCACTCTATGTCTAAGGCCAGCTGTTGAAGCGAATCCGGTGAGAAACCGGCCGCATAAAGCCCGCCAATGATAGACCCCATACTGCTGCCGACGATATAATCGATCGGTATGCCGGCTTCTTCAAGACCCATCAGCACCCCGATATGGGCGAATCCGCGTGCGCCGCCGCCGCTCAGGACAAGACCAACCTTCGGCCGAACCTCGGTCCGGGGTTGCAACAGGTCGATCACCGTCCTGGCAGGCTGAAGACGGATGGTACGCGTAGACGCATCATGGTCCGAAGCCGGGAGCCTTGCAGGCCAGATGGCCAGGGTCAGTATAATGAAGGCTAATGATGCAGGATTTTTTATCATTATCTATGTAAAATGCTAAAGGATAGGCCATATGACAAGCGAATATCTTGTTGAGATACCAGCTTATTCCGGGTTGACACCCTCAAAGGTTTACGGTATTTTAAACCATTCTGGCACGTTTTGGGTTGCATGCATTAAAAACAATGCGTGCCCCCGTGATATAAATGCGTTATTCACGTGTCACGAGTGACCGAACCCGCTTTTTAAAATACGTTCAATGATTCCAAAAGGATAAAACAACATGTCCCTTCTTACCCTGAAATGGTTGGCAGTCTTTTGCCTGGTCCTCATCATCGGTTGTGGCGATGCCGGTCCAGAAAAAACGATTGTGACGGTATATTCACCACATGGCAAACCGATTTTGCCTGAGTTTGAGAAACTGTTCGAAACCGCTCATCCGACCATGGATGTACAGTGGCTCGATATGGGGTCACAGGATGTGCTGGATCGGGTACGGTCCGAACGGGCGAATCCGCAGGGGGATGTCTGGTGGGGCGCGCCGGCGACCAATTTCATTCAGGCGGCGGACGAAGGCCTGCTCTTGCCTTATCGGCCTACCTGGGCGGATCAACTGAAGTCGGATTTCAAGGATCCGCAGGATCGGTGGTACGGAACGGCACAGTTGATCCCTGTGATCACATTCAACAATCAGGAACTCACGGAAGAATCTGCCCCTCAGGATTGGGATGATCTGCTGGATTCGAAATGGAAAGACAAAATCGTCATTCGCTATCCTCTGGCCTCTGGTACGATGCGCACGGCCTTTTCCGGGATGATCTGGCGGTTTTACAAGGAGACCACCTCTCCTGATCAAGGCTACGACTGGCTCATGAAACTCGATGCCAATACCAAAGACTATGCCGCCGATCCCAATATGATGTTCCAGAAGCTGGCCCGCAAAGAAGGCATTGTCTCCATCTGGTTGATGAGCGATATCATGCTGCAGGTCGATCGTTACGACTACCCGTTCGGATTTACCATACCCAAAAATGGCGCACCGATCCTGACAGACGGCATCGGCCTGATCGCCAACAGCAAGAATCCGGAAGGGGCGAAGCTGTTTTATGAGTTCGTCACCAACATCGACCATACCGTCCTGCAGGCCACCGAATACTACCGCATCCCTACCCGCACCGATATCCCGAAAGATCGCCTGCCGGACTGGATGGCCAATCTTGACGTCACGCCGTTCGAAGTCGACTGGCAAGTCTTCTCCGAGCAATCCAAGGAATGGATGAAATACTGGGATAAGAATATCAAGGGGAATGGATAGAACGAGTTCGGAATACGGAGTGCGGAGTGCGGATGGTTTCCAATGGGAACAAACTACAGGTGCGAGTTTTTATTTTGTATCTTTATTCTGTATTTTACGTAACATGAGTTACTGATCTTAACTGCCTACCGCTTACTGCCTACTGCTTACTGCCTACTGCTTGCTTACCGCCTATGGCCCAGGTTACCCTTAACCAACTTACCAAAAAATTCGATGATACCCCCGTCGTAAAAGGCATCAGCCTGACCGTCGAGGATGGCGAGTTTTTCAGCCTGCTCGGCCCGAGCGGGTGCGGAAAGACGACTATTCTTCGCATGATTGCCGGGTTTACGTTCCCCACGTCCGGAACTATTTTTTTCGACGATCAGGATGTATCCTATATCCCTCCCAACAAACGAAATACTGGTATGGTATTTCAGAATTATGCGTTGTTTCCGCATATGACGGTCTTCGAAAATGTGGCCTTCGGGCTGCGTACGCGCAAGGTGCCGAAGGCGGAGATGGCGGACCGGGTGGCAGACGCCTTGAAGCTGGTCGGTCTGTCCGGACTGGAAGCACGGCCTGTGCCGCTCTTGTCTGGTGGCCAGCAACAGCGTGTCGCCCTGGCACGGGCTGTTGTTATTGAGCCGGACCTGCTGTTGCTCGACGAACCGCTGTCCAATCTGGATGCCAAATTACGGGAAGAGACACGCGATCAGATCCGGGATTTGCAGAAACAGTTGGGTATTACAACGATCTATGTTACGCACGATCAGGAAGAGGCCCTGGCCGTCTCGGACCGGATTGCGGTGATGGACGACGGCATATGCCAGCAACTCGATACGCCGGACGTCATCTATCGGCAACCTGCGAACCGATTTGTAGCGACGTTTATGGGTAAGATGAACCTCTGGGAAGGTATATTGGCGGATGAAGACGGACAATGTCTGTTCCGCCATGAGAGTGGATTGACGATATTGCTGCCTCAAAATACGACCATAGATGAGGGCCCGGTCTTTCTGGCTATGCGTCCACAGACGATAAAATTGAGTCCGGATGTGCTGGGTAATACCACGGCAGGAAGCGTCGTTGATCGGCAGTTCAAGGGCGCTGCCGTGGAATTTGTAGTAGAGGTCGCTGGCGAACAGATAACCGTCGTTACACATTCCGATGATCCGATCGCCGGAAAACAACAGGGCGAAGAAGTCTGGGTGCAGATGCCCGGCGATCAGGCGATCGTGCTGAAAGATTAATATGACCTTAAAATCCGCAACACACCGTCAATACATTCCCAAAGGGAACTTCCAATCCGCAATCCGCAATCCGCAATCCGCAATCCTCCTTCTCCTGGGTTTCGTCATCCTCGGCTACATCGTCTACCCCAGTGTCACGGTGCTCTGGGAAAGCTTTTTTCGTGATGGCCGGATGACGCTGCAGAATTACGCTGAATTTTTTGACCTGGCAAGCACGGCGTATATCGAAGGGCTTTTCAACAGTATCTGGATTTCCTTCGGCAGTGTCCTGATCTCCGCGCTGATCGGCGTACCGCTGGCTCTTATTTTTTCTACCTACGAATTTCCAGGTCGATCTATTTTCGCCGCTCTGGCTACCCTGCCTATTGTGCTGCCTCCGTTGGTAGGCGTGATCTCCTTTTTATTTTTATATAGCGAAAGTGGGATGGTCCCCCGCCTGATTCAAGTGGCGTTGGGGCTGGATCAGGTGCCGTTTTCTCTGAACGGCGTATGGGCGATTCTGGTCGTCCACGGTTACACGATGTACGTGTTCTTCTATCTGTTCACCTCGGCGGCGCTTAAGGGGATGGACCCCTCGGTCGAGGAGGCGGCGACCAATCTGGGGGCGTCAACATTGTTCCGATTCCGTACGATTACCCTGCCGTTGCTGACCCCCGCGCTGGTGGCGTCTGCACTTCTGGTCTTCATGACCTCCATGAACTCGTTCAGCGCCCCCTACATCTTTGCCGGCGGATTCCGGGTTCTCAGTCTGGGTATCTATACCTCCAAACTGAACGGCGATATGGAAATGGCGGTCACGCAGACGGTCATTCTTTCCGGTTTCTCACTCGGCTTCCTTTTCTGGATGCGATATTACCAAGACCGGCGAAAGTATGCCATGAGCGGCAAAGGAGTGGTCGCAAAACGCAGGGAAGTCAAAGGCCGCTGGCTTCGGTTTATCATCGGGGCGGTAGGCATCATCATGGTTGTCATTTTGCTGTTGCCCCATATGACGATTCTGCTCATGTCGTTCGTAAAAGACGGCTCATGGACCTTTCAGATCCTGCCCACGCAATACACCACTGAAAATTATGGGCGTTTGCTTCAAGACCCCTCTGTGTGGGAACCGATCAAGAACAGCATTAACATGGCGGTGCTGGCCACGATCGCGGATCTGGTGATCGGCGTAACCGCCGCCTACCTGGTCGTCAAAGGTACGTTCCGGGGACGGCGTATTCTTGATGCGCTGGTCATGGTCCCCTGGGCGCTTCCTGGTACTGTGGTGGCGATCAATCTGATCGTCGCCTTCAGTAAGGGGACACCGTTCAGCTTCGGCCAGGTACTTATCGGTTCGTTCTGGTTGCTGCCGATCGCCTACTTCATCCGCCATCTGCCGATCATCTTCCGGGCGTCTTCGGCGGTGTTAGAGCAGTTAGATGACTCTCTCGAAGAGGCGGCGCGTAACCTGGGGGCCGGCGCGTTTTATGCTTTCCGTCGCGTCACCCTGCCCCTGATCGGCCCCGGCGTGCTGGCCGGCACGTTGCTGGCGTTTGTGATTGCGCTGGGAGAATTTGTGGCTTCTATTCTGCTCTATGTGTACAGCAATCGGCCGATCGCCATTGAGATTCTATCTCAGCTTCGACAATTCAATATCGGCAGCGCCGCCGCCTATGGTGTCCTCCTGCTGATTCTTGTCTCCGCTGTCCTTCTTGGTTCCAATTATATCACCCGTGGCACCGCAGACCGGAGTCTTTCTTAAGAACAGGGTGGAAGGATGGATGGACCGGTTAACGGGTCGAAAACCTTCCAACCCACCACCCTTCCATCCCGCCTTTAACGCCTATGCGTACGGATCATTTCCTCTTCATCACCGCCTTTACAATGGACTTCTGTACCGCGCTGGTCTCGTTTGCCGTGCCTCTGGTGGCGCTCAGCCTCGGGGCGTCGATTGTAGAACTCGGTCTGATAGGCACCACCGGCACGCTTGCATTTACGCTCGCCTGCTCCTTTACCGGTAAGCTGGCGGATCGGTACGACCGCCGTCGGTTGATGGGTACTTCAAGCATTGCGACGGCCATCGTCTTTATGTCGCTTATTTTTGCCTCAAGCTTCTGGGAGCTGCTTATCGGCGCAACCCTCGGTTGGGGGTTGATGGCCCTGTTCTGGCCTGCACTTCAGGCGACCCTTGCCGAAGACCGTAACCGGGCCCAACTGGTTAAAACGCTCGGTATGTTCAATATGTTCTGGACCATCGGCTTTATGTGCGGACCGCTTTTCGGTGGGTATCTGTATGCCATTCATCCCCGCCTGACTTTTACGGTAGGGATGGCCGGAATGGCGTTATTGTCGCTGGCTATTTTTTTTGTGCGGTTCAAACCTGCGGACGTTCATAAAGAAGAACCGCTACCCGATACGCATAAATCCGGCGATACGGCCCGATTCCGAACGATGGCCTGGATAGCCAGTTTTTCTGCTTTTTTTATGGTCGGGATTCTCAACAATCAATTCCCCAAGCTGGCCGCCGAACTCCTGATCCGGCCTGAAGTGCTGGGCGTTCTATTGGCGATTCCAAGGTTCGCCCAGTTTCTTGTTTTTCTGCTGGTTCGGTATACCACACACTGGCAATTTCGTCTTATGCCCCTCATTATTCCGCAGATATGCGCTATAATCGGGATGGTGATTGTCACGACACAGGATACCCCAATGGTACTCGGACTGGCCTTCGGGACTATCGGCCTGCTGGTCGGCGCCTCGTTTTCCGCCAGCCAGTTCTATTCGTTTTTCCAGGAAGAACGCAAGGGCGAACGTGGCGCCCGCAATGAGATGATAATCGGTATGGGCATGGTATCCGGTCCGTTTGTCGGCGGCCTGCTTGCCCAAAATGTTGGACTCCGTGCGCCGTATGTGTTATGTTGCGTCGTGCTGGTCGCCGCTATGTTGCTGGAATACCGTCTGTACCGAAAGAAGGTACGAAACGACGAAACGACGAAACGACGAAAAACACAGCGAGCGAAGCGGAACGCATTTTAATAATGCCTCGAAGAGGCGTTCCTTACTTTCGATTGAGCGTAGCGAAATCCAACGACGAAGCGCGAAGCGATACAAGAGGTTTTTCAAAGGGCCTCCTATAACAACGAGACGTCGAAATAACGATTCGGAGCTTCGGAGCTTCGTCGTTTCTCAACCACCCACGGAGCCATATATGCCGATGATACAAGGTGAATATAGGCAAGCCATCCAGGAACGATTCCAGGCGTTAACCGGCCCGGTCACACTGGTGATATTCACCCAGGCGGTCGATCCACCACAGAAGAGTCAGGAGACAACCGAGATCATGGGTGAACTGGCCGGGTTATCGGATCAGCTAAGCGTCAAGATCTATGATTTCCAGGAAGACCGGGACGCCGTAGATAAGTATAACGTTGAACGTATTCCTGCTATTGTTCTGGAAGGCGCCAAAGACTATGGCGTGCGATATTACGGCTTTCCGGGCGGGTATGAATTCGGGGCGTTGATCGAAGATATCGTTAACGTGTCACAGGGCGACTCCGGTCTGTCGGATCAGACGAAGCAACGTCTCTCCTCCCTGGAGAAACCGGTGCATCTACGGGTGTTCTCAACGCCTACATGACCGCATTGTCCCGGCGCTGTGCGGTTAGCACACCAGCTTGCAATCGAAAAGGATATGGTCACGGCAGATGCCGTAGAAGCCACCGAATTCCCGGATATGTCTCAGCAGTTTATGGTCCGGGCGGTCCCCAAGATTGTGATTAACGACGAAGCCAGCTTTGAAGGGGCTCTGCCGGAAGGGATGTTTGTGGATCAGGTGTTTGAGGCGGTCGGCGGGTAAACCGCCGGGTTTTTGTATTTGGTCTTTGTACTTTGTCGAGAGGAATGGTAGATCTCAAAATCCCACTCAGAAACCGGTTCCATGCGCTCGGATGGGACCGTGCTGGCCAGCACTCGATCTCCATCAACGACCAGTGGCGTATCTGTTTCAGGTTTCAGGACAGCGACGCCCACGACGTTGAAGTCTGCGACTACCATTAGGAATGAGGTGAAATATGAGTATCCCGAACACTGGACAGATGGAGCGGTGTCCTATCCATCCGGGCGAGCTATTGTACGAGGATTTTATACCTGACTACAAGCTCACAGTGACTGACCTTGCAAGTGCCCTGTGTGTTTCTCGTCAGACAGTTAATGAACTTCTTCGTGAGCGTCGTGCGGTCAGTCCTGAAATGGCGGTACGTTTATCGAAGCTATATGGCAACTCAGCGGAGTTCTGACTCAACCTGCAACAGGCCGTCGATCTCTGGGAAGCTGAAATCGCGATCAAGAACAATGTGCGACACATCGAGACACTCCATCTGGCCTAATCAACGACTTGTGGATGACTTACCTCTGCGAGCATGATTTCAGATTGATGATACGCGTGACATCCGCCATATCGCCTTGCGTCTTGGTGCACCATCTTATTCCGAACGTTCATTATAATATCCCAACGACTCGAAGAGTACTCTACCGGGTCGGTATAAAATAGGGACGATCCGATGGACCGTCCCTATGTGTGGATATATTACTTTCTAATGGATTTATCGTTATTTCGCAACACGCGCTTTCAGCAGTTTAGTGACGTCCACGTGGCCTTTTAATATGTCATAGGTCTGATTGATCTCATCTACTTTATAATAAATAATAGACGACCGGTGGTCGAATTCCTCCCGCTCTGGCAGGGTCAGCATAAGCCTGATATCGCCGCAATTAAAAAAGCGATATTGGGTGGAACATGAAACAGATAGGTCATGCCCAGCACGTCCCGGTAAAAGGTAACGGCTTTGTCCAGGTCATGCACGTTGACGGTGATCTGACCAATTTGTGATAGGTTGATGTCTTTTGCATCTGACATGTTATGCCTCCTGTTTTAGCGGGTGGCAGATGGCGGGTTGGAGAAATCTACTAGGCCCGCTCCCTGCCACCTGCTTCATCAGAGAAAACCGGATCGTCATAATATAAAATACCCGCATAACCCGGCCAGTCGGCGCCGGTGGCGTTGCGTTCGATATGCATGCCCAATTTTTCCATAACGCGTCGAGATGGATGATTGTCAGCCATAGCCAACGCCACAATACGATGCGGCTGGATCACGCGGATGATATGCCCCGTCAAAGCTCGACAGGCTTCCACGGCATAGCCGGTACCCCAATGGTCCGGATCAAGAGAGTAGCCCAGACCCAGTTCCACGGACTTCAGGTCGCTTGACAGATGGGTGTCGGAATGCGCCAGAGAAGGAAACTGACCATATTCATCAATACGTGAGTATACGCCGCACAGGCCAATGATTTCTCCTGATGCAGAAGCCCAACCGCTTTTTCGCCAAGGTCGAACCCGGGATCCTGATGGCGGCGGTAGCTCTCCTGAATACGTGACCATCATTCTTCCGGATTGACGGCTCCCCATCTAAGCGGTTCATCAACAATCCGGTAAATAACATCTGCATCATCCTGCTGGAAATTCCGAATGATCAGCCGTTCCGTTTCGAGAGGATGCATGATAAATTTCCATGATCAAATAAAAAAAGGATATCCCTGAAAAAATAACCAACGATATCCCCCTATTCTGGATGCAGATTTATAACCGATCACCCTTCCTATATAGGCTCAATTTGTATCAGACCTGAGCTATCGGGCTGAGGCGGGGCAGGGCCGGTGAGGTCCTGCTCGAACAGGCCGTTTAAAGCAGCAAGCAGATGTTCCGGCTTTCGTTGGTGACCGATGGCCACCTCCTCGAGTGTATCATCCCCATTAATAGCGACCCCGGCGTTGCCGTCCAGATGAATATGGGTAAACACCTCTTTGACACCTGGATGCATCACGAGCGCATCACGAACAAGTGTGGTATGTTCAAATTTAAATGCATTGTTACCCTGGCTTGCGATTAAACTGATCTGCTGCCTGGTTTGCTTCAATTCGCCGCGCATCTCCCGGACGCCACGGCTCAAGTCAAGAATCATGGTTCGGGCTTTGACGAGTTCGACGTTGAGATGATTGGCCCTTCGCCAGTTTAAGAAGGCCATCAATATGGCGACACAGGAAAGAATTATCGCGATGTATAGCATCGAGGTACTCCTTATATAGATCGGCAAGTGAGCAAATGGACAAATAAACCTATTACTCGGAACTCGGAACTCGGAACTCGGAACCCTTCATCCTATCCCCTCAGGCTCCGGCAGATAACGTTTCAGCATATCTATCAATTTGGTATTGCCGTGTTTTGCCGCAATGTACGCATGATGCCAGGCCTGATCATATTTTTCCTGGACGACGTAGATCTCGCCCAAGTTTTTGTGTGCCTTGGCGTAGGTCGGGTCCAGTTTTATCGCATGTTGATAGGCGGCGACAGCTTCGTCCACGCGCTTCTGGCTGTAGTACAGAATACCCAGATTGTACGCCCCTTCAGCAAAATCCGGGCACTGCTCATTGACCCGATGCTGGGCCTCTATCGCTTCATTGACATCGTGGTCAAGCGCGAAGCTCGTCAATCGACGAAAGAGATTGCGTTTTTCGGCCACCTTATCCTTCCTTCAGATGGGACATGAATATTTCCCGGGTCTGCGCAAATGTTTCACCATATTGCGGCGAATCATCCGTCTCACCGATCACGATCAGCCCGGTTGACGCATCCGGGCGTAATGCGACTTCCCCTGCTTTAGCCTCGAACTGTTCGGCAATCCTTGTGATATAATCCCTATCATCATTGGTTTCCAGGGTAAGCGCATCCGCCATCTCATGGATCATACGAACTTCGTCTGTCGAAAAGGTCTCCAGCGCATCAATGAATTGGTTGATCCGCTCCAGCATATCTTCCAGTTCGCCGCATATTTCAAGCGCGTGATGGATCGACGGAATGGCGCCATACAGATCGGATTCCTCCGGCGTCATCTGTAGACGATCTTGCGCCGATTCATTAAAATAGCGCCAGCGATCTACAATCAAAGAGACGTTATATCGCGCCTGATCCAGCGACGACGCCCAACCGAACGCCACCGACCGTGATTGCCCCGACATCTGCGTGGCGAATTTCCGGACTGTGGACAGCGTATCCTGAAACTGCAGCACAAACGCATGCAGACAGCCCAGATACTGGGTCAGGCTAAGCGGGGAATGTTCGTCGAAGAGCATAAGTTTTTTTTAATTTTTGAATGTTGATTGAAAGGCCATTCGTAAATCGTATATCAATCGTAATTCAAAAATAATAATTCAAAAATTATAATCACTCCACCGTTACAATCAGATAACCGGAAACCTTTGCTTTGCTCCATATCGAAGTGCCTGGGACAACTTCTCCGACCTTATAGTCCCGAAGTATACCGCCGAAACGTTCTACGAGAATATAGTTGGCGCCTTTTTGCAGCGAGCAGGTCAGTAGACCTTGTTCGGCATCAACTGATCCGTGCGGCATGTCGGTAAAGATGGGTTCCCCGTCGGGGTCTGTCTCGGTCGTCAGGCCATAGGTATATTCCGCATTCCAGCGTGAGGATAACATCATGATTTCTTCCGACGTGACCAGTTGCACGGTGATATCCGAATCGGATAGGGTCGTTGCGTCGGCATCCTTCCATTCCCGAAAACGAGGAAAGGTGGGAATCTTATAAGAGGGGATGCTGTTGTCGATGCGTAGATTCAGTTCGTATGAAGACATGAGAAATAGGGTAAGGTTTAGGGTTTGGGCAAGTAGGCACACGGCGCGCCGCGTGCCTACTTGCGTTTCATCATTTCCTCGTAGTCGCCTGCAATGGCTTCTGCAATTGTCGTTGAGGTTTGCTTCGGCTGGTAGCGGTCATTGACCGAAGCTTTGACTGCCTGCCAGCGTTCGGCGATTTCGGTCTGTCGGTCGATCAATTCGTCGAGCTCTTCATCTTCAAAGGCTGTTCCGGGAGGAAAATTCAGCTCACAGGCCTGTAGTTCTGTCGGATGCTGGGGGTCGAACAGCGGGATGCCCCATTTTCGGCAGACGACGGGACGGGCATCGTAGATCCGGCAGGCACCCTGTTCGTTCAAGGCAGGGCAGGGCAGGCGTAAACCGGTGGTCGGGACTTCCCGTTCGTTCTGGTTATCTTCATCCGCCCGTTGATGAATAAGTCGCGCACGTTCCTCAATATAATGCTGCGCTCTTGCCCGCAGATCGTCGCGCTCTGCCGCCGGCAACTGTTTCATCTTCCGTGAAATCATGATAGCGTCCATAATAGTGATCCGGAACATCTGACTGCAACACGACGAACAACCGCTGCCGCATTGCATCCGGTCCCCATAGAGCCGGACGTTGCGATCGAACTCGGCTTCAACGAGGGTGATGACCTGGTTGTAGTGGAAAAAGACGGAATTCATGGGATCTCGAATATCATATCGCCAGCGGCCAGATAATATAGAATTGCTCTTCTATGGCTAATGACCGGAAATGGAAAAGATATTTCGGTCCGTCCCCGGTAAAAATAATCGACCACTTTTATAAATAAAACCAGAAACTCAGGTGCTCATTATTTACACGATCTATACTTCGGATCAACTCAGCTTTCAAACCGCGATTTTGAATAGGTATATATTCGTGGGTGATAAAAAAGGCGGCAAGGACGATAACAGTTAGAGCAAAGTAATATACTGGAAAAATCCTCAAGATTCGTCGTATATAAAAGGATTTGTAATAATAAGGCGAAACTTTGTGATCTAATAAAATACCGGTTATAAGAAAGCCTGACAGAACAAAAAAAAGATCTACGCCAGACCACCCAGCATAAAACACCGAATTTATAAATTTGTAATCCCGATAAATGTCTGCAGGGCCAAAAACAGTTAAATGGCAAAGAATAACACCTATAATTGCGAGGCCTCTAATCCCATCAAGTGGGGGCAAATATGTTGCTTGTGCTTTAGAGCTGGAATGACGCTTGTCTAATTTCATAGTTTCAAAAAATAGCATAAGCCGAAGACCATTGTTGATCTCCGGCTTATTAACATCAAAAAACCATTTCCTGATTACGCATTGGCGATGCTTGAATTTGGCACCGATGTGGTCGGGACACCGCCCAGCAAGGCGTTCAGTTCGTCGAGCAGCTTATTAACGTCCACGCCATAGGATTCGCAGGCAGGGCCGAGTACGTGATGCTCGGTGATCGCGCAACTCGAACAGCCGCCCAGGTGGAACTTGGCCATCACGCCTGCTGCTCCCGGATCCAGGTTCAGCACTTCAGCCACAGTCATATCCGCATGAAAACCTTCCTCTTCGGATTCGTCGTAATCGGAGTTGGTTTTAACGCGCCGTTCCAGATTATTGAGCACATCGGCGATTTCCCGCTTCAATATATTACCCGAGGCCGTTACGTGACTGCGGAGGGATTCCATTTCCGTTTCAGTCTGTTTGACGCTCTTCTGCAATTTGCCGACTTTGAGCCAACCCACCACCGCCGTAATCAGCGCGAGGACGGCGACTATTTCCATAATTTCCATATCACCCTATCACTTTCAATCCGAAACCACGCAGTGCTCGATGTGTCCCCGGAGGGGGCCATCCATCCGCATTCCGAAATTATTTCACACCGACGCCGGCATATGAATCCGTAACGCCGCCTCGATGTCTTCGGACGTCAGTTCTTCCCCATCATTCATCTGATCCAGAAGGTGCTCGATGATCTGTTTAGCATCATCTTTCTTAAACTCTTTTATGAATCCATCATAGATATGATCCCCGGAGAGCGCTTTACCGATCTCGGTCTCCCTGGTATGATCATTGAGTTCGGTAAAGTAAACGACTTTGTATTGGCCGCTGTATTTTTCCTTGTAGATCTCAAACATGATTTTGTTGATGTCCAGCATGGATAATCCTTTAAAAATGAGAGGACGAAAGGATAAAAGGAAGCTTTATCTTCCTCTCTTCCTTTCGCCTTATCTTCCTACATCCCGCCACCACCGCCGCCGGCAGCTGCCAGATCGGCGTATTCTTCACGCAGTTGCTTCTCCAGTTCCCGGAGCTGCTCGTCGATGCCTTGCATCTTCTTCGTGTCCCGGACCATATCTTCACGATATCGTTTCAGGAAGTAGGAGATGGTCTCCACACGAATTTTTATAGAGCCGGTCGGTCGGTTTTCGTCGATGTCCTTAAACGAGAAATACGGCGTACCGGACTTCTCCACAATCTGTTCGACGACCGTGTAGATCGGCGCATCATGACCGCATTTGAAGCTGGAAAGCTCCAGCGCCACCAGATTCGGATGCCGTGCTACGAACTTGGCTGCCCATACCTTTCGGGTGGTATTCTCGCTGTAGGAGTTCTTCCAGACATCTTCTACGTCGAGTGCGTACTCGGCCACGGTAAGTGGTTCACCCGTCTTGTAGTTGACCGGCGGCTTGCCGTGTTCTTGGACATACTCATCGTAATCGTCCTGCCACAGGGGCGTCAGGATATCCTCGTCTATCGGCAGCGAATCCATGGTAAATACCGGATAGCCGATCTTCTGAAACTCTTCGAGGATCTCATGGTTGACGCCCGGATCGTTGTGATATGGCCGTCCCAGCATCACGATCCCCAAGCGGTTTTCAGCCTCAAGTTCCTTAAGCGTCTCCCGCCCGGTGCCAAGTAGTACATCCTCATTATACTGGCGCAGAGCTTCATAACCGGCATCAACCGCACGTTGGTTCTCCGCCTCGCTCAACCCCAGGATGTCTTTGAACTCCAAGTACATCTGGCGCGTGAAGTGGATCGGTTCGCTCGTATTGATGAAGGTATCGAGGTACAGGATACCTTTTTCCTTGAACAGATCGCCTTCCTTGGTAAAGGCGGCCTTGACCGCTTCCGGTGTTGTGGAAACGGTTGGACAGGTACGGCGGCTCTGCGTATTGATCAGCGGACTCGTGAGACAATCCATCATCGGGAAGAAGATAATATCGAGTGGCTTCTTCTTGTGATACACGGCCATCAGGTTATGGACGTGGGGAATACCCAATTTGCTGGGGAAGCACGGATCGATAGACCCGCGTTTGGCGCCGTCTTTGTACAGTTTTTCGTTGGTATAATCTGAGAAGACGAGGTTCCGAGGTTTGACACCGAGCGCTTCGAAATACCCGGTAAACATCGGTGCCTGTGAATATATATTCAATACTCGTGGCATGCCGATACGAATCGTTTCACGCCGTTTCATCATCTCGGCCCGCTTTTTATTCTTCTCCGTCATGATCCCGAATTTAGGCTGTGGAAGCGGATCGGAGATGTTTTCCGGCTTGTAGGACTTGAATGCGGCTTTGGCTGAGATCTCAACCAGATTAACATTGGCGTCTTTGAGCTCATCGAGACCCTGCTTAATGCCGCGCATATCTTCCACATCTTCGACAAGGCCCTTCTCGCACGAATTACCGACAATGAGTCGTTTGTGACCGGGCTGAATCGGAATCTTGGATTTTTTGCTGGCGCCGTCCGTACCGTCATCGGCGACCTTCACGTCAATGAATGTACGCAGACACTTGTTCTTGCAGAAGAAGCAGCGCGTATCTTCGTTACGGTGCGTTTCGTAGGTGATGTCCTTGATCGCATCCAGACCAATAAATTCGGTCTCCATGCCGTTTTCCCACAGCCGAACCGCTTCGAGGCCCGCGCCGATGGCGCCGCTCTCGCCGCAATGCTTGTGGACGATCACACGCGCCTGTTGCGGTTTGCCCTTAAAGCGGGATTCGATGAAATCGACCTGCGATTTCACGGCCGCCAGATTGTGCTGCGTGCCGCCCTGCAGGACAAAATTGGAGCCGAGCGCCGACAGATTCGGAATCTGGGAGACGTACAGCCAGATATTCTTCGGTAGCACGTTCGCCAGACCCGCCATGATCTCTTCCGCCGCCCATCCTTGCCGCTGGAAGTCGACGATGTCGGACTGCATGAATACCGCGCATCCGTAGCCGAACATAGGCATGGATTTAGCATTGAAGGCCGCATCGGCAAATTCAGTGACTTCATATCCGAAATCCTTGGCCGTACTCTGAAGGAAATAGCCGTTGCCGGCCGAACATTGGGTGTTCAGCTTGAAGTCTTTAACCTGACGGTTTTTCAGGATCATGATCTTAATATCCTGACCGCCCACATCACAAATAACATCCACATCATCATAGAAGTGCAGCGCCGCTTCGGTATGGGCCACGGTCTCGACCAGCGCGACATCCGCACCGATCACATCTTTCAGGATATCCTTGGCATAACCGGTGGTCCCCACGCCTTTGATCTCCATCGTGGCGCCCTGGCTTTCGACCTTATCCCGAAGCTGCTGGAACATATCCATCGTATCCTCGATGGGATTTCCTTTTGACAGTTGGTAGGCTTTCACCAGAATGTTACGGTCTTTATCAAGCAAGACGGCCTTGGTGGATGTCGAACCGCCGTCCAGGCCTATAAAACCTTCTACGACTTCGCCCGGCTCAAAGGTCGATTCGATAAATTTTTCCGTCTTGTATTTTTCCTTGAACGCCTCCAGATCAGCCTTATCGTCGCTCAAGCCTTTGCCGCCGGCTTTCTTTTTCTCTTCGATGCGGCCGTCGGTGATGTACCATTCAAGGTTTTCATACCCCTTATAGGCGCCCACCGTCGCGTCTTCCTGCTTGCCGAATTCAACGGCGCCGATCGCCGCGAAGTACTGGGCATTTTCGGGAACTTTAATAAGATCCTGCGGGTCAACGCCTTCAGGCAGCGGGTAGTTACGTTCTTCCCACACTTTGGGAATGTTATACTTCCAGGCATCCCGCATGCCCTTGATAAAGGTGTTAGGACCGCCGAGCAGCAAGACATCGGGACGCAGGGTATTACCGCGCGTCAACACCGACAGGTTCTGACCGATGATGGCTTCAAACAGGGAGGCCATCAGTTCATCAACCGGCACGCCCATCTTCTGCAGGCTGTTGATGTCCGTCTCGGCGAACACACCGCACTTACCGGCGACCGGATGGAGTTTCATGTCGAAGTACGCCATGTTGCATAGCTCTTCGGCCGGTATCCGCAACTTGGCGTTGATCTTGTCGATCACAGCGCCCGTGCCGCCGGCGCATTTGTCGTTCATGGAGGGCACTTTCTTCTTCTTGCCCGTCTCCGGATCTTCCTTGAAGATGATGATTTTGGCATCCTGCCCACCCAACTCGATGACCGAGCCGGCTTCCGGGTACAGCTTTTCAACCGCCAGTGCTACGGCGTTTACTTCCTGAACAAATTTGGCGCCGATACGCGGGGCGATGCCGTTACCGCCGCTACCGGTAATGAAGGTGCGATAGGCTTCCTGCGGCAGATTGAATTCGTCTTCGATGCGTTTCAGGAATTCCAGCACCATCTCCGGCTGTTTGGTATCATGCCGTTGATAATCCCGCCAGAGGATTTCGTCGGTCGTTCCATCCATCACAACCGCTTTCACCGTGGTGGAACCGACATCCATGCCGATCGTCAATCGGCGATTCTCTGAACTCATTCTTGGTTTCTCCTGCGTGTGTTATAATCGGTTTATGTGGCCAGGTGTAGGCGCGCGGCACGCCGTGCGCCTACGATAGCGTCGTTATCCAGCGGCCTCGCTCATCATGCCGCCCTGGGCTTTTATCTTTTCAGCGATGTATACAACGGTGCGGGCAGCCATACTGATTTTGCCCTTGTACTCCGGAATATGATACGTCGGCTTCTTGATTTCCGAATGCACTTCGATATAATCTCGAACCTGATCTGCGGTCAGGCCGGCTTCAGCCAGCGTTTCCGCAAATTCAGTTTTCGTCTTCATCTTGGCTTCACCGAGCGCCATCTGCACGCGACTATGGGCGTTGATTTCGCCTTCGCCGGATGTTTCGACCGGCAGATAAATCATATCCTTATACTGGTCGACCACCGCCGCCTGTGCGCCATCGGACTGGGTACTCGGCATACAACCAAACGGTTTGAGCGAAAGAACCATGTGAGCCAAATCTTTGTTGCTGTAATAAATGTTCTTCGCCACTTCAAGATGGCCTTCACCGCCGCCTGCCCGGGAGTTGTAGAATGGATGGCCGAGTCGCTGTAACTCGTACTGATCAGCTAATTCATGGACTGTACCGCCGGTGGCTTCCCGCAGGCGGTTGTAATCGCGGATAAAGATTCTCTCGGCCATGGTCATGGCGCCGATTTTTTTACGGAATTTAAGTTCCTGGCTTAATCGTTTGAGTGGATTGGACCAGGAGGTGAAGACTTCGCCTTCCTTGACGCCCTTACGATCTTGATTGGCCTGCTTGGCTTGGTGAATCATATAGACAATCCAGGTGCCGATAGGCTCAACGAGGACTTCAGCGCCTTCACGTTCCAGGAAGCGGAACATGTTGAAGTTGCCGTCGCCTTCCGTCGTCTGTGCCCAGAACTCACCCGTAATTTTGACGATGGGTTTGACGCGGGTTCGGTCGACTTCTATGGCGTCGAACTTTTCACGAACACGAGCCAAGGCGTTGACATAATCGTCGCCGAAGAGCTGATCCAGAAATTTACCGACGAAGTTGGCGTTCGGCAGGTATTTCAGTAGCCAGGCCCATTTGCTCTCTTCAATCTGAAAGCGTTTCTTATCTTTCATTATATCGTGCAGATAATCGATGGATTCTTCCACTACCCGATCCGTTTCGCCTTCATGGATTTCGTACGGACGGGTCAGGTAACCCATCGCCGTGACCATATCGCCGATATTCAATGCGTTCAGGATGCTCATGAAGAAATCGAGGTTCATGTCCAAACCGGCTTCCGTCTCCGCCTGGTCGATGCCACCCGATTGCTGAAAGAGATTGACGCGAAACCCATCGAATCCGGCATTTTTCAACGCGAGCCGGTATTCGGCTTCGTACATCCCGAACCGGCAGGGACCGCACGCACCGGCCGTCAGGAAGACGTGATTGTTGATGATGTCTTCTTTCGACATGCCGGCTTCTTCCAGCCCCTGGAGGTGCTGAACCAGACTGCCGACGGTGAAGTATGTCGGATTGCACTGCCCGTTGTTGCCATACTCCTTACCAGTCTGGAAGGCGTCCACGTTCGGCGAAGGGATGTAATCACATTTGTAGCCAAGGCCTTCAAAAGCGCCGTGCAGGAGATGCTCGTGCTTCCAGGTGAGGCCACCGAACAGCAGCGTGGTATGATCACGCTGGTCCGCAGTGAACGGATTTTCAGGCGGCTTCTTAAAATGATCGACCTCTTTATCTTCCAGGCCGGCCTCTTGCATCAGGCGAATACGCTCTTCCGCCAGCTTCTGCTGTATAGAATCAACGGAACCTTCTATGGTCGGTTCGATCTGTAAAAGGTTTTCCGACATGGTTTATCCTCCATTGAAATGTATAGATAACCGAGGCTATCCTCTATATTTCTTTGACTGGGAGAATCCGAGGCGAGCTTCTCTCGATATTTCCCGTCCTAAAGTAATTATGTTAAATGTTGACGAATTCCAATAACTAGTAAATCGCGAGTGGGCAATACACCGCTCTATAATAATAAATAAGGTATACACAAATCTAAAACTATTTACAGCCAAAGGTCAGGGAGCAAGCTAAACGGTCATGAATCTACATTCAAAAGCTTTTACTTACAGTTCAAGGCGGGAATTTGGCGGATTATCTATAACGGTCGGCGATACACTGGAGGACAGATTTGTTTCTCAAAAAAATAATCATGCGCTTAACTCCCCTGTATCCGGACATTTTTCCTCTTGTGGTGACCTATATGGTTACCGCCCCTGATGTAGAAGCCTATGCCCATGAAAAAGGGGTGGCGCTCTATAATGTCTTACGATTTTGATTGAGATTCGATATAACCTGCCTATCAACCCGACGAAGACCGTTCTGATTCCGAGCCACCGGGTTCAACGGTAAACACGCCGTGGGAATAGGTATACCGATCCAGATCGTCGGTAGCCTGGGCTTGCAATAGCCATAGATCCCAATAGGCGAACAGTTCTTCGTCGGTCAAATTTTCGAGATCGGATAATGTCTGGAAACTGTCGTCCGATCAAAACCTGACGAATTGTGAGCAGGGACAAAGCATCTCGGAAATCGTATCCCGGCTGGCGGCCGTCAGTGAACGGGATTTGCCTCATACCGTCGAGGTCTTCTTCAAAGACCTGAACGACCGGACCAACATGCTGACCGATGCCGGCCCGGCGCAACTGATCGAAATTGCCGACGCCGAAACCATGGCCCTGCCCGCCCACGATCTACAGCTCAGAAAATATTGCATGCCGGCCGGTGATCGACATATAGTTGTTGCAGCCCATGCGGAAAAATCGTTTCGGAAGGCGCTGAAAAAATGGGATACGCCGTGAAGTCCACCATTTGAAAGGCGATAGACAGCCACCGTGCTGATTTTTCACCCGGACCCAACACGTTGTGTCCCTACCATTGCCATGAACTAGCTTTTCCTCGGCAGCGGATTCTGCCTCAAACATTCCTCAATAATCGCGATCTGTGGACGGACCTGATCGGTAGGGACGAACAGGTCGCCCCCCTTTGTGATGGCTTTGTAGAGATGGTTATAGATGCGTTCCGGGCCGCTCGGCAGGGATTTCAGGGTATAGCCTACCGCCTGTTTGTCCTGCGCTTCGGACAGCGTCCAAGTGTGCTCTTCCCAGGGCAAATCCTCCCGCGTGTACTGCCGGTCTACGGACCAGCCCCACATATCCTGATGGGGCGCTTTGGCAGGATCAAAATATCTCCATCGCAACCCATTGGCTCCGCCGGCCAGGCCACCGTACTGACCGGATATCTGGTACGTATCACCCTGGGTATAGGCCATATACCCGCTGATAATAATCTCGATCTGAGGCGCCTTCCGATCCGGATCATAGAGCATAATCGTGCAGTGATCGTCCGCATCACCGGGGAACGGGTTCCGGCAGTCCATTCGGCAGAAGACTTCGGGCGTGTTGTCGAACCCAAAGAGAACCATAGCCTGATCGATGGCATGCGGACCGGTATTACGAATACCGCCGCCCATGTACTTCTGCAACGTCTGCCAGTCCCAACGTCGTGCAAAGGCCCCCCAGGTGGATCGGATATAGATGAGCTTACCCAGTACACCGGAGGCGATGATCTCCTGAATCTTTTCGAAGAACGGCTGCGGCCGGTTGTTCTGGAATGGTGCGAGAATGCGGTTGTTCTGTTTTGCCGTCTCCACCATCCGATCGAAATCCGCTACGGTATCCGCCATCGGCTTTTCGCAGACCACATGCTTGCCCGCTTCAAGCGCCGCAATGGTTCCCGGCACATGATAGGGTGTGGGCAGAGCGTTGACGAACAGGTCGAAATCGCCGTCGGCGATCATATCCGGCCAGTCGGCATACGTCCGGGCGCTGAACTCCTGTTCCGCATCGGTCCGCCGCACCTCTATCTCATCTGCGACGGCCACAATTCTATATTTGTCCGGTACCTGCTGAAGCCAGTCGGCATGAATCATATACCCGCTACGTCCCTGGCCGCCGATGGCGACGCGAATGATCTCTGATGACATGAAAGGCCTTTCTAATGGTGAATGGTGAATGGTGATAAAAGACAATCAATCGCAATTCACCAACTCACCAACTATTACACTTTCTCATACGGATCAAACAACCGCTTGTGCTCATCCAGAGCGTAGCGGTCGGTCATGCCGGCGATGTAGTCGCATATAGCGCGTTCCAGCGGCATGGTTTCCATGTCCCGCTGAACCGCCGGTGGAAGTTGGCGCGGGTCCTCCCGATATTCGTTGAACATATCCCCGATAAACCGGGCGGCCTTCCTTGACATGCGCATGACGCGGTACTGCCGATAAAAATTGTCCATCAGGTAGGCACGAAGCTGGTTGTTTTTACCTACCAGACCTGTACTATAGTCCACCACATTACAGCCAAGGTTCCGTACATCTTCTACAGCCTGAAGACCGTGCTGCACCAGGTTTTCGTGAGTTGTCTGTATGACGTCGGTAATCTGCTGGTTGATGAGCGCCCTGATGATCTGGTATCTCTGACGCGTCGCATCCGCATGGCCGGCTTTGTCTGCGACTTCACGAATGGCCTCATCCCAGATATCGAGTTCAGCCAGTTCATCGAGATTAAGAATACCGGCGCTTACGCCGTCATCAATATCATGGGTGTTATAGGTGATCTCATCCGCTATATTGGCGATCTGTGCTTCCACCGAGGCGCATTGGTCCGGTTCGAATTCATCCGGATCGGGGGTGTCAAACGGCGTATTGTGCTTGACGAGGCCTTCCCTGGTCTCCCAGGTCAAGTTCAGACCCGGAAAGTCGAGATAGCGCCATTCCAGCAATTCTATTACGCGTAAACTCTGTTTGTTGTGGTCGAAGCCGCCGTAATCTTTCATCAAAGCGTCAAGCGCCTCTTCCCCCGAATGGCCGAAGGGTGGATGCCCCAGGTCGTGAGACAGCGCGATTGTCGTGGCGAGATCCTGGTTGACGCCGAGGTTACGGGCAATGGTCTGGGATACACCGGAGACTTCCATCGTGTGGGTAAGCCGTGTTCGATAATGGTCCCCTTCATGGTAGACGAAGACCTGCGTCTTATACTCCAGACGGCGAAACGCCTTGGAATGAACCACCCGATCCCGGTCCCGCTGAAACGGCGTCCGATTCGACGCTTCTTCTTCAGGATACTTACGCCCCCGGCTGGCATGACTCTTCACGGCATAAGAAGCCAAAATCTGTTCTTCAATGTCCTGCAAATGTTGACGAGTAACGATCATGATAGGTCTCAATTATGGATAGTTTGTTGCTTGTATTGGGTGGCAGTGGTTTTTGTCTTTTCAATCACCAAATCACCAAATCACTAAATCATCTGATTACTAAATTACCAAATCGCTCCCTCCTACCCTGTACTCTGCATGGCTGCGGCGATGCCGTTGATGCTGATAAACAATGCCCGGCGGAGCCGTTCAAGCTCCTGATCCTGGGGGTCGAGTTGTCTGAATCGTTTCATTAATTCAATTTGCAGCAGGTTGAGCACATCGGTATATGGGTTTCTCAGTGAGATGGATTTTTGAATGACCGGCTGATGTTCAAGCAGGCTGTCCTGTTGTGAGATGGCCAGCAGGATGTGCGTGGCCTGATCGAATTCAGTCTCGATCATGTCACACACGGATAGGTCCGTTAAAACCTCTGTTCGGTCATCAAGACAGGCATACCGCCTGGCAATCACACATCGTGCTCTGGCCATCTCACGCATCGCATTACAGATCAATGTTTGAAAAAAAGGCCAGGTTTGATACATCTGCTGCAGATCCGTCAGATTGGTCTCCCCGTTTGCCGTCATCTGATTGAGCGTCGTCCCGATACCATACCAACCGGGGACGAGGTATCGCACCTGAATCCATGCAAAGCTCCAGGGAATGGCCCGGAGCCCCTCAAGATCCACCTCCGATGCTGATTTTCTTGAGACCGGCCGTGATGCAATAGGCAAATGACTGATGTGTTCAATGGGTGTCGATCCGGTGTACCAGGTCCAAAAAGCCGGATGATCAATCAAGCGGCGATACGCCTTCATCGTCTGTTCGGCCACCCGGTCCATCACGGTAAAATAGTCGGTCATAGCCTCCGGTTCTGGAGATTCAATTTCCCCTGTTTCGCAGGCGGCCGTTTGTATCATGACATGGACAATTTGCTCCAGATGACGCCGGGCGATTTCGGGAATCGCATACCGGAAAGAAATGATTTCGCCTTGTTCTGTAAAGCGAATTTTACCTGTATGAACGCCTGCCGGCATCGCCAGAATCGCCTGGCCGGCGCGGCCACCACCACGCCCCACCGTGCCGCCGCGGCCGTGGAAAAGACGAAAACCGATATCCGCCTGCCGACACACCCGGCTGAGGTCCTGTTGTGCCCGGTGCAAAGCCCAATTGGCCATCCAGTAGCCGCCGTCCTTATTGCTGTCGGAATAGCCCAGCATGATTTCCTGAAAGCGATTTCGAGCTTCCAGATGTTTTTGATATACCGGATGCACCAGAAGCGCCTTAAGCCGTCCACCCGCTTCTTCCAGATCCCAGATGGTTTCAAACAGAGGCACCACATCAAGCGGGCTGGTCACCACTCCATTACGACAGGTCCACAGACCCGTCTCTTTGGCCAGCAGAAGTACTTCTAGCAGATCACTGACCGTATGCGTCATACTGATGATATAACTGCCGATGGCGTCGGGATCCAACGTGATGGCTTCACGAATGACTTCAAACGTCTCCAGGACCATCCGGGTGGTATCAGAGTAGGATGTGCCGAACGGCAGTAGCGGACGGGGATTAAGCAGCTCTTCGCCCAGGAGGGCCTGCCGGTCTGCTTCGGACAGCGCCGTATATTCGGTGGTTACACCGCCGATAGCCAGCAGCTCCGCCACGGCGTCTTCGTGGACCTTGCTGTGCTGCCGGATATCCAGGGCGGCCAGGTGAAACCCGAACGTCTGAACCAGAGCCAGTAGACGTGGCATCAAGCCGTGTTGCGTGAGATCGTGATAGCCGACGGCCTCCAGACTGTCTGCCAGAAGCTGTAAATCGTGAATAAGATGTCCGCTGGTATAGGTCTCGTGGGAAGTCGTTTCATTCAGCGCTTCAATACGGGCAATCATGGTACTGATTTTGAGACGATACGGTTCGTGCTGATACCGGCGTTTGATTTCTTCGGAGACCAGATCGGCTTTCCGATCCGTTTCCAGCGCATCCAGCAACGCGGGGGGCGTTGACATACGACGGTCGGAAAGGCTCAGATCGTTTCGGAGTTTTTTTAACTCTTCAATATAGGACGCAAGCGCCGTTTGCCTGTTTTGCGTCAGTGTCCACCGGGTGACGGCAGAGGTGACATGCGGATTGCCGTCCCGATCACCGCCCATCCAGGTTCGAAATTTAAGAAAGGGCGGGATGGTCGGCGCCTTCCCATAATATTGTTTAAGGGCATATTTCACATCCTGATAAATGCGCGGCGCTGTTTCCCAGATTGAGTGATTCAAAAAATAAAAACTGTTGAAGACTTCATCTTCCACACTCGGTCGCTCGGTGCGCACGGAATCCGTGTTGACCAGCAGCGCCACTTGAGCTTCAAGGGATTCAAGCAGGCTGTTGCGATCCTCCGGCGACAGATCTGTTCGTCGATGCTGATCCATCAGGGTCGCAATCTGTTGTTGTTTTAATAGGATGGTTTGCCGGCGCGCTTCGGTCGGATGGGCTGTCAGCGTGGGTTGAATATCAAGTCGGTTCAGTGTGGCCATAACCTGATCCAGCGTAAAACCCTGTCTTTTTAGCTCCGCAATGGCTTCCGCGATAGACTCCGGGCGGGGGTGATCGGCATCTGCTGCGTGCGCCCGTTCCCGGTTGATGCGTATGATTTCCAACTGCTCAGCCTTGTTGACGAGATGAAAGAAATCCGTAAATGCCCGTAATAGCCAGACCATCTCATTCAGATCGAGCCGGCTTATCTTACGGGCAGCCACATCACGAAGAGCCTCATCTTCATCGACGGCAGCCTGTTTACAGAGCCCTCTTAAATCCTCTACAAGATCGAAAATGCCCTGGCCGGCATGCGTCCGGATGACGTGGCCGAGCATAGCACCGAGCAGATTGATCTGTTCGCTCAAAGGCGCCGAAATGCCCGTCCCTTCGGTTTCAATTGCAAAATCGTGCCATTGGCTCATAGGTCATCAGGAAAAGGTGAACAGGCGGTTTACAAACCCAGCTGCGTAGCCAGATCAATCATGTCCTTCACTACCAGATCGAACGAGGGATCAGGTTTCCGGTCGGGGTTACCGTCCGGTCCGTATTCCATCAATCGCGGAATAAAGGCGGTTTTGAATCCGACGGCTTGAGCGCCCTTGAGGTCATGGATGTGCGCGGCCACCATCAGGATGTCTGAAGGAGGAAACCCCAGTAAATCAGCGGCTGTACCATACACCTGCGGATCGGGTTTATAATGCCGGGCCAACTCTGCCGACAGGACACAGTCCCATGTGACCCCTGCATGTTTAGCCATATTGGTAAGTAACGCGATATTGCCGTTGGACAGTGCTGCGACTACATACTTCCTACGGAGCCTGTTGATTCCTTCAACGGCATCCGGCCAGGGGATCAACCGATGCCAGACACGATTCATATGATCGTTTTCTGCTTCGCTTAATCCATCTATCTCGAATTCAACAAGCAGGTCATCCAGAATCATTCGATGAAGACGGTCGATGTTCAACCATGGCAGCTCGCCTCGGCGGACCCGATCCATCGCGGGCTCATAACCGCCGCGCCATGCATCCACAAACCTTGGCCAGTCGGCCTGCACGCCTTTTTCTCGTTCAAGGCGCTCCCCCTCCCGGATGATGGTCGTCCGCCAGTCGAACACGGTGCCGAAAATGTCGAAGGTGAGGGCCTGGATGGGCATGGGAAATGGTGATTGGGTGATTGGGTGATTGAAAAAACGGATGAGCTACATCGGTGCGATACGGCGAGGGCCTACATCGAGGCTCTGCATCATGGTTGTGTTGAAACTGGCCTCAAGTAAGGTGTATTTCAGATCCCTGCTTTCGGGGGCACCCCACAGGTTATTGAATTCCCAGGGGTCATTTTCCAGATCATATAGTTCACCCAGGTTATGGGCGTGATAAGACACCAACTTGTACCGCCTGTCTCTGTACATCGTGGCATAGGTTAACGGGGAGACATCGAGCGCATCGTAATATTCGGAGCGGACAAAATCACGATGATGCCCCGGCCTCGCATCGCCGTTCAGGATGGGCGTCAGACTGCGACCCTGAAAATCCTCCGGCAGATCCACGCCGCCAATTTCCAGCATGGTGGCCGACATATCTATAAGTTCAACCAGTGCATCGCTTTGCAGGTTGGCCTGAATATGTCCCGGCCAGGAGAAGATAAGCGGTACGCGCACCAGACCTTCGTAGAACCTGCATCCCTTCCATAACAGCCCATGATCACCCAGGGTCTCCCCATGATCGCTGGTGAAGATGATGATCGTATTGTCCCGCTGACCGGTGCGTTCCAGACCGTCGAGAATCCGGGCGAACTGATCATCGATCTGTTTGATCATGGCGTAGTAGAGCGCCTGCTGTTTTCTTCCGTCGAATGTATCGGGATGTTGACCTCTGGTTTGAAAGACGATATCCTCCAGCGCCTCCTGTTGCGCCAGGTCGCTCTCCTGGAAATGGGGGCCGGGCATATCCGCAGGATTGAACTGATCGGCATAGACGCGCGACGGGATGAGTGGTTCGTGAGGACTGTAGGGATTAAGCGTCAGCATCCAGGGGGTGTCGGGTGTCCGGTCTTCTGCGATGAATTCCAGGGCGCATTCGCTGACCCAGGTGGTCTGATGCAGCTCGGGCGGCACCCGGTCTTCATGTGTACGCAAAGCGTCGAGGTCACCACCGCGTGCTTTTACCCAGGCCCCATAATGATGCCCTTCTTCCCAATCATCCCGAGGGGCATGGCTGAATCGCCAGTATCGGTATCCATCATCAAGTCGCGGTTCGGTACGTTGCCCGGAACTCTGCAAATGGAACTTCCCCGCCATACCGCAGTCATACCCGCTGTCGGCCAGTAGTTTCGAAATCAACGCCGGATGATCAGGAAACGTGCCGTTCCCATTGCGACAGTTGTGTATCCGGCTGGGATACATGCCGGTCATAAAGCTCGCCCGACTCGGCGTACAGATCGGACTCTGGCAATAGGCGTGCGTAAAGGCGGTTCCTTCGCGTACCAGCGCATCCAGCGTAGGGGTCTGCACATACGGATTGCCCAGAGCGCCGATGGTATCAAACCTCTGCTGATCCGTGCAGTACCAGAGTATGTTGGGTCGTGTGTTCATGGCATATCTCTGTTAATGTAATGGCGGGTGGCTTGTAGCGAGTGGCAGGTCGTGCGTGGTACGTATTTGATATGGGCTTGCGATCCACCTGCTGCAAGCTCGCATTATATTCACGTTGTCTTTCGATGGCAAGTGTTATATTTTCAAATGGCTTGTGGCTTGGGGCAGGTGGAGGGTCGAGGATTTTGACGGGCGTGTAAGGAGGTGGGTAATTGGATTCCGTAACACAAATTGCACTTGGCGCCGCGGTCAGTGAAGCTATCATCGGCAGGCAGGTCGGGCGTAAAGCGCTTCTTTGGGGCGCTATAGCGGGTACGATCCCGGATCTGGATGTTCTGGTCCCGTTCGACGATCCGATTAAGAATTTCACCTATCATCGCAGCTTCAGCCATTCGTTTCTTTTTCTGATGGTGCTGACGCCGATCCTTACCTGGCTGATTGTACGCATCCATCCATCTACGGATATCTATCGTAAGCGATGGTTGGCCGCAGTTTTTCTGGTACTTGTCACCCACCCTCTCCTGGACTGTTTTACTGTTTACGGCACGCAGGTCTTCTGGCCTTTTTCGGAATATCCCGTCACCTGGTCCACGGTGTTTATTATCGATCCGGCCTATACCCTGCCTTTGCTGGTTGGATCGTTGTGTGCGCTGATCATGTCTCGCAACAGCTTGCGCGGTCGTTATCTGAATGCGGCGGGATTGATATTAAGCAGTGCGTATCTGGTTTTTTCTATGGCCGGTAAATGGCAGGTAGATCGTGCCGCAATGTTTACTCTGGCGCGATACAACCTGTCGAATGCCTCGTATGTCACAGCGGCAGCACCGTTTAATACCTTGCTCTGGCGGGTCGTTTTTATTGATGGTTCTCGGTATGGAGAAGGGTTCTATTCGCTTTTCGATGCGTCTGATTCGATTCGACTGACCTGGTACGATAGTGAACCAGCGCTTTTGAATGACATCGCAGACACCTGGTCTGTGCAACGACTGAAATGGTTCACCAAAGGTTTTTATCGCGTAAGAGGGCAGAACGATCAGGTGAACATCGCGGACCTGCGTATGGGCCAGGAACCGTTTTATATCTTCTCATTCAACGTAGGCGAAATAAAAGATGGCCTGGTGATGCCGAGACCAACCACCCGAGATCCCACCGAACGGGCCTACCCGGAGCAGATTCTGTGGATCTGGGACCGGATCTGGGATGAGACGAAGTGATATCCATTGCGGATTTAAGATAGGGAATAGATTATGATATATTTTGAATATATTGTGATTGGAAATGGTTTGTTTGGGAGCGCAGCTGCCCGCTATTTGAGCCAGGAAAGTAAAGACGTGGCCGTGATAGGGCCAGACGAGCCAAAGGATGAGCTGACCCACGATGGTGTTTATGCCAGCCACTACGATGAACGACGAATGGTAAGGATTCTCGGCCGTTCCAGAATCAGGTCAGAGATTGGCCGGATGGCTATGGATAATTACCGGATGTTGGAGGAAAAATCTGGCATCCCATTTTATGAGCCTGTGGGTTGTTTAATCGTAAACTCAGACGATGTTCAGGATAACAATCTTGAGCCACCCCGTGAGTTGGTCCGTACGTTAAATATTGCACACACGCTGTACGAAGAAGGAGATAGCGCCTGGCGGAAAGTGTTCCCGGATTTTGACTTTCCTGAAACGCACTGGATTATCCATGAGCCAGCCCCGGCCGGTATGATTGACCCTCGCGCCATGCTGCGTGCACAAAATGTGATTGCCCGGCAGCAGGGAACGGTCGTTATCCCTGAGATCGTGGTCCATGTTGAAGAAGATGGGCACTTCGTTCAAATCGAAACGCGTTCCGGCGCGCGTTATCGGGCCCGAAAAGTATTGGTCACCGTGGGTTCGTTTACCAACTGTTTCAATTTGTTCCCCCACAAACTTCCGTTGCAGTCGGAGACAGAAATATTCGTTTTGGGGCGCGTGTCATCTACAGAGGCGGACCGCCTGAGCGGCATGCCCACTATTTCCTATTTTACAGAGGACGCGGTGATTCGAGATGTTTATATGGCGCCTCCTGTTCGTTATGCCGATGGAAACTTTTACGTTAAAATGGGCGCCAACACGCCCACTGATTACCATCCAAACAACCTGGCTGAGATTCAAGATTGGTTCCGCCATGGCAAAAGCGATGTCCACCTGGGTGATTTTGAACGGGTGTTACGCGCCATAGTTCCTCAGGTCGAGTTTCTTTCATTTCAAACCAAACGCTGCATCCTCACCCGCACCGCCAACAAATATCCAATCATCGACCAGATAACGGATCGGTCCTATGTTGCATCCGGCGCCCATGGCAGTGGGGCCAAGAGCTCAGACACCATGGGCCGGTTAGCCGCAGGATTACTCACAGGCGGCCGTTGGCTGCCTGGAATTCCACGCGATCTTTTCCGGGTGGTGTAATGATTCCCTCATGGAGTTTTTATGAACCAAAGTGATATCATCCGATTGCGTGCCGACACACCTGGTTGTTCCAAGGTTCTTCATTTCAATAACGCGGGTGCAGCGCTTCAACCAAAACCCGTGTTTCGGGCTGTTACCTCTCACTTAGAGCTGGAGTATAGAATTGGTGGATATGAGGCTAAGGCCCAATCCCAGGAAAAGATAGATCATTTTTATACGACTTTCGCAACATTTCTAAACTGTCAGCCGGAAGAGATCGCACGGCCACATGGATAGATAAGGATAGATTTGAAATCAGGGAAGGCGCACAACGTTTTGAGAATTGGGAAAGCTATGTCGCTGGACGCATTGGACTTGCCACGGCGGTCGACTACGCTTTAAGAATCGGGTTGCCGGCGATTCAAGATCGCGTGTGGTTGTTCGCGATTTTGGAAAAGAACAGTGCGGTATCGTAACTTTTACAAAGGAAGGAGAAGCTTCATCCATCGTTTTCCAGCCGTTTTGAGCAAGGGTATTAATACCACTGTTTCTCTCGCCAAACACGCTCGTCTTGATATGGGTTCGCGGGAATTGGATGAGGTCGTTCGAGCTTCCATACATTACTACAATACCGAAGAAGAAATTGAGCGTTTCTGTGAAGTTTTAGCTCATTGTTGAACTGCGGAGCGCTCGCAGTATATCCAGAGGACATCCTCAATAAGGAGTCACGATGACCGTATCCGATGCTATAGCCCATATCCTGAAAGCAGAAGGCGTTGAGTACCTGTTTGCCTATCCGGTCAACTCGCTCATAGAATCGGCTGCGAAGCTGGATATCCGAACTGTGATTGTACGTCAGGAACGGATCGGTCTGCACATGGCGGATGCGATCAGCAGGCTCTCATCCGGCAAAAAGATCGGGGTCTTCTGCATGCAGAGCGGGCCGGGGACGGAGAATGCGTTCGGCGGTGTGGCACAGGCGTTCGGTGAGTCGGCGCCTATCGTGGTCATCCCGATGGGCTATGCCCGGCATCTGTCCCATGTGCCGCCTAATTTCCATGCGTATCTCAATTTCCAGCACATCACCAAATCCTGTGAATCTCTTACGGTAGCGGAAGCGATACCAGAGGTGATGCGAAGGGCCTTCACCCAGGTCAGGAACGGACGCCCTGGTCCGGCGCTGGTAGAGATACCGTCTGATCTGTTTGGGGAAAACGTGCCGGAGCTGATCCAATACACCCCTACGCCGTCTGTTCGTATCGGTCCTGATCCGGATGCCGTTCAGACCGCAGCCACAGCCCTGATCGAGGCGCAACACCCGGTCATCTACGCCGGCCAGGGGGTGCATTATGCCCAGGCGTGGCCGGCTTTAAAACAACTGGCCGAGTTGTTGGAAGCACCGGTCACAACCAGCCTGGGCGGCAAGAGTGCGTTTCCTGAGAATCATCCGCTATCTCTCGGTTCGGGCGGCCGGGCGATACCGCAGACTGTTCACGATTTTCTACAAAACGCCGATGTGATCTTCGGTATCGGATGCAGCTTTACACGAACCCCTTTCGGAATTTCCTTCCCGAAAGACAAAACCATCATTCACGCCACGGTTGATCCGGGAGACATTAATAAAGATATCGAAGTGACCCATGCGATTGTGGGCGATGCGGATTTGATCCTGAACGCGCTGCTTGCAGAAATATCTGATAGATTACACGGCACGCCCCGAGGTCGTCTGGATACGGTTACCCAGAAAATCAAGACCATCAAACAGGCCTGGTTGAACAAGTGGATGCCCAAACTGAAGGACACCTCCACACCGTTTTCACCTTATCGCGTGATCTACGATCTCATGCACACCGTAGATCCGGACAACACCATCATCACCCACGATGCCGGAAGCCCCCGAGATCAGTTATCTCCATTCTGGACCGCGACGACTCCGCTCAGTTACATCGGCTGGGGTAAGACCACCCAACTGGGCTACGGTCTGGGTCTGGCCATGGGCGCCAAGCTGGCCTGTCCGGACAAGCTCTGCATTAATGTGTGGGGTGATGCGGCCATCGGATTCACCGGTATGGACTTCGAAACCGCCGTGCGCGAGCATATCCCAATACTATCCATTCTATTCAATAATCACGCCATGGCCATCGAGATCCCGATTATGCCCATCTCTCAGGAGAAATACCACGCCACCGTCATTTCAGGCAACTATGCGAAAATGGCTGAGGCCTTCGGCGGGTACGGCGAACGGATCATCTCACCGAGCGACATCATCCCGGCCATACAACGCGGCATCCAAAAAACACAGGACGGTGTCCCGGTATTACTGGAGTTCATGACCACCAAAGAAATCGATTTCTCTATCTGCTGAGGATCAATTTCGGTACAGACATCATTCCCAATAACGGTTGCTTTCACGGAAAATCGGTGTATATTGCGGGCGGTTTTTTATTTTGAATATTGGTTGAAATGATATGTTGATTTATAATTTTCAATTCAGGAGCTTAACATGGTTATTCAGAAGTGGACTGCAAAAATGAAACCCATGCAACGTCCGGAATTCATTGAGACGTTGAAAGAATTAAACCACCTGTACCGGAAACACGGACGCGTAGTATGGAGCCGGGTTCATAACGAGCTCTACGGCGGCCATGTCATCTTTATGGAGCGAGACTTCCCCGACATCCAGACCCTGGATACGGATGAAACACATTCGCTCGAACCGGATATCTTTGAATCCAAGGTTCGCCTGCTGGAATCGGTCGTCCCCGGCACTGTGGTCGTCACGCATTATCATGCTGTTGATATGGCGTAACAGCATATTCACTGCCTCACCAACTTCTTCGGATTTGTTACCTGATTGATGAATATATGTACCTGATGTTGCACAAGATAGAAATCAGAGAAGACATTGGGGCAGGATAAGGCATGGATTTGGATTGGAGGATTATCCTGCAAACGGCACGGGATTGATCCAATGAAATCCTCTGTTTAAGAGAATGAAGTTATTGAGATCATATCGCTTCATCCCTATTTAGAAGGAATCGCCTTGCAGGTTCCCCTTGAATACCATAGCATTCGGTGCCGGCTGTTCATATTCGAACCTGGATATTCGGGTCGAATCGGCAAACGAAAACATGGTGATGGTTCTGTTTGACAGGTCAGGCTGAAAAGCATAGTGATCTGACTGGTCATTCATACGCTTTATAGTAACCTGTCCCGGCTTATCTACAATCATTTTTCGCCAGCGTGATTCTTCGGCAAGAAGGGGGGACAGCGTATCTCCATTTTGGACGAACACGTCCACATCGTAAATCCCGGACAAGGGTGGCCTGGGACTATCATCGCCATGTTCAATTCGGTTTTTCGCACTCGCCTGTATATATGTAAAAAGGGCAACCCCGATAAATAACCCTTTTAATGCGAATCGACCCCGGCCAGCCAGGACATTTGACCTATGGTCAGTTAATCCGGCAGCTTCTACAGAACGATTCAGTATAAAAAGTTGATGATTCGACGGTGCCCCGGACCAATAGAAATATAGCCATAAGGAGCAGATGCGAAGAGATGAGTTTAACCGAAACATCGTAACTGAAATTCATGACGACCACATTACTCATGATGCTGAAGATAATCAGGGGCCCCAGGATGACCGTGTGTTGAAAAAACAACAGCAACCCGGCAACCACCTCTCCGAGCCCTGTGGAAATGGTGTATTCGGCTGAGTAGCCCACGACATTCCACAACAGGCCCATCGGTGAGGAATCACCGAACGGCTCAGTCAGTTTTGTTAAACTTGGAAACGGAAATTGTACTTTGAATACTTTGGCAAAACCATATTTCAGCATCGCGCAGGCTAAGTAATATCGTACAGAAACGGTAAACCAATAACATAATGTGTCGTAATTGCGACGCGTCCGATCGATCACGGTCCATAGGAGGGTTAAGACGGCCGATAGGATGAGCATGCAAAAGACTAAAACATAATTATAAACCGTATCATCTTTAATCACAGGCAAGATCGGTATGTCGGATCCCATATCAAAGACGTGTTTACCCAACCACGGTACAAACAAATTCCAGAACAGACGGTCATATTCCATGATGTGTGCACCCAGAGGCATCACATAGAAGAACGCAGGCATGAACATCAAGAGATAAACAAATAAAAAACGAAACAGGACCTTCTTTATAAAATGCCAGCCTGAGTCTGTGATTTGAGCATCCATAGTCAGCTCCCGGACGGATTATTTAATATAAAAACAGAGATTGTGCTTGACATATTCTATAACCACCTACTATACATAGGTTGAGTTTTTGGCCTTGATCTCCCCATTTTTCTATATCCTATAGTTTAAAATTCACAACACCCATGCCTGCTCCCACCATCCACGTTCAAGACCTTTCCAAGACTTTCTTTGTACCGGTTCGCGAAGCGGGAGTCAAGGCTGCAATACGCAGTCTGTTTAAGCGGGAACACCGGGATGTCAAGGCGGTTGAAGCCGTATCGTTTGATGTATCACCGGGGGAGATCGTCGGATTTCTCGGTCCGAACGGTGCGGGAAAAACCACGACGCTCAAGATGCTTTCCGGCCTGCTGCATCCTACGGGCGGGACGGCCAAAGTACTCGGCCATGTGCCCTTCCGGCGTGAGAAGGATTACCTCAGTAAAATTACCCTGGTAATGGGCCAACGCAATCAGTTGGTGTGGGACATTCCGGTGGTGGATTCCTTCGAGCGGAATCGGGCTATTTATCGGATGGACGCTGGCGAATATCGCAAAATGCTGGATGAGATGACGGAATTGCTGGATTTGGGTGATCTGCTTCATAAACCGACGCGGAACCTGTCTCTGGGTGAGCGGATGAAGTGCGAGATCGCCGTGTCACTTCTGCACAAGCCTCAGGTGCTGTTTCTGGACGAACCGACCATCGGACTGGACGTCACAATGCAGCGGCGCATCCGATCCTTTATCCAGGAATACAACCGGCGTACCGACGCAACCGTACTCCTGACCAGCCATTATATGGCCGATGTAGAAGCGCTCTGCAAACGGGTCATTATCATCCATCACGGCAAAATCCTGTTCGACGGCGACCTGTCGGAACTGGTGCAGCAGTTTTCAGCTTACAAAACGATAACCATCGACTTGGAAGAGATGGACGGCATCAATTTTACCCGCTTCGGCGAAGTCGTGGAAATCGAAGGGTTACAGGTAAAGATACGTGTAACCAAGGCCGATACGCCAAGGATTACAGGAGAAATTCTGGCGGAACTGACGATCCAGGATCTAACCGTAGAAGATCCCCCGATTGAGGAGATCATCGACCGGGTGTTCAGCCAAACGGAGATAGAACCGGAGAAAGAATGAAGGGAAGAGAGGAAGAATCTAATCATCCTTTCGTCCTTCCATCTTGTCGTCCTTCCATCCTTTTCCAGTCCGTCCTCTCAAAGAAAACATGACTGAATTTCTAAATCTATACAAAGCATTTCTACGCATTTCTACGACGATGATGATTCAGTACCGGGCGTCCGGGTTGATCTGGATGATCGGAGCCGTGCTGGACCCGATTATTTTTCTGGTGGTCTGGTCGGTGGCCGCCCGCGCGAGCGGCGGAACGGTGGGTGGGATGGCCCCGTCTGATTTCGCCGCCTATTATATCGTGCTGATGCTCGTCAACCACTTGACCTTTACCTGGATTATGGAGGTGTTTCAGTACCGGGTTCAATATGGTAATTTCAACGCTGAGCTGCTCCGACCCGTGCATCCCATCCATATGGATATTGCGGATAATATTGCGTATAAGCTGGTCATGACGGTTGTGATGATTCCGGCGGTGGTGATATGTGTCTGGCTGTTTGAGCCCAATTTTGTTTTCATCCCCTGGGCCCTGGCAGCGGCGCTGCCTGCTGTTCTTCTGGCCTTTCTGGTCCGATTCTTTCTTGAATGGACGCTGGCGCTGGTGACGTTCTGGACAACCCGCACACAGGCAATCAACCGCACCTACTTCGGCGTACTGATGTTCATGTCCGGCCGTGTAGCCCCGATTGCCTTATTACCGGGCATCTTGCAGGATGTGACCTCGGTGCTGCCGTTCTATTATATGGTGGCCTTTCCGGTTGAGTTGGCGGTCGGCAGGCTTTCACCGGCCGAAGCGATGGACGGGTTTATGATACAAATCCTATGGCTCGCGGCAGCTCTGGGGATTATCACATCAACCTGGCGATTTGCCCTGAAGCGTTTTTCAGCGGTAGGAGGGTAAACATGCTACGGTTGATGGCTGTATTTTTCCGTCTTGGCATGCTCAATGAGCTGGCCTATCGCGCCAACTTCTGGGTTCAGACGTTCGAGTCCCTGATCAACGCCATCATGGTCCTCGGCGCCGTAGGTGTGGTATTTTCTCAGACCAATACGCTGGGTGACTGGATGGTATGGGAGTTAACCGCGTTATGCGGGGTCTATTTTATCATGTTGGGGGTCATCAATATGATCCTGTCCCCCAGCTTAAGCCAATTTATAGATGATGTACGCCAGGGTACGCTGGATTTCACGTTGACCAAGCCGGAAGACTCGCAACTGCTGGTCAGTATCTCTCGTGTGCAGATGTGGAAATTATTGGATGTGATGCTCGGTATCGGCGTAGTGGGCTATGCCGTCCGGCAGTTGGGTGAGCAGATCAGCTGGACCGATGCCTCCCTGTTCGGCGTATCGCTTCTCTTAGGCGGCATCATTGTGTACAGCTTCTGGATTATGCTGGCTACCCTGGCCTTCTGGTTTATACGTGTCGAAAATATATTCTTCATTTTCTGGAGCATGTATAACGCCGGGCGCTGGCCGGTGACGATTTATCCTGGCTGGCTTAAATGGATACTGACCGCGATCGTCCCTATCGCCTTTGCCGTCACGGTACCTGCCGAAGCCATTGCCGGGCGGTTGAGTATAGACACCCTGTGGCTGGCAGTGGGGCTGGCCGGAGTGTTGCTCGTGGCGTCGCGGCAGTTCTGGAAATTCGGCGTGAAACATTATGCCGGGGCGAGTGCGTAGTGCAATGGTGATTGACTGTATGGTGATTGGAGATTGAAAAGCAGGTTTCCGGGTTACTTTAACAGAGAGCGATTTATGCCCCATGTACGATTGACGAAACATTTATTGCGATTTTTTCCGGGGTTGAAAACACATCTTACAATTGATTGGTAGACCGTGGCGGCGGTCGGGATCAGGCCGGGGCCTGTTCCATCCTTGTAGATCCTCGTGACAGTAACCACCTGTTCGTCGGCGTCAGTCTCGGCGGCTTGTACGAGTCGGTAGACGGCGGGAGGACATGGGAAGGACGCAACCTGGGCTTGATCGCCGACTATCTTCCTGATCCGCATGCGGAATACGGCCATGATCCTCATTGCCTGGCCTTATGTTCCACTCAGCCGGATGTCCTCTCGCAACAGAACCACTGCGGCGTTTTTCAAAGTATCGATGCCGGTCGCCATTGGACCGACAGGTCGAATACGGATGGAACGGTTAAATTCGGGTTCCCCATCGTAGTAGATCATAGCAACCCGGATATGGCCTGGGTCGTACCTGGCATTAGCCATGATCAGCGCATGGCCGTCGGCGGCGCGTTGTCTGTCGGACGCGCAGAAGACGGTGGGCAAACCTGGACCACCCCGCGTAACGGGTTACCTCAGACCAATTGCTACGACATCGTGCTTCGTCATGCCCTGGACCTGAACGGCGACCAACCCGCGTTCGGCACGACCACCGGCAACGTCTTTCTCTCCAAAGATCGTGGTGATGCCTGGCAGTGCCTGGGGAATTACTTTCCGCCGATATATTCCGTTGGGTTTGCTTAGCATTCACGCCATTCGCATGCTATTTCTTCTCCATTCTGAACATTTGAATGCGGTGGTTGCCGGTATCGGCCACATAGATCTTTCCTGCTGGTCCGACTGAAATATCGCGGGGCGCTGAAAATGAGCCTATGCCCACCCCCTGGGTGCCGAAGCTGAGGAGTAGAGTACCCTCTTTTGAAAAAACGGTGAACCGGTGGTTGCCGGTATCGGCCACATAGACGAGACCTGAGTCGTCGACGTCAACCCCTTCGGGAGCCTTCAGCGTATCGCTCGATATGTCAGTAAGATACCCGCCAAAGGCATCAAATATCGCAATACGGTGGTTGCCGGTATCAGCTACGTAGACCTTTCCTGCTGGTCCGACTGCGATATTTGCAGGTCTGTGTAATCGGCCCTGTTCATAGCTGAACCCGCCAAAACGTACTTCCAACTGACCGGATGTATTCAGTTTGACGATTTCTTCATTTTCTGTATCGGCGACATAAATCTCCCCCACTTTTGAGATGGCGACGCCCCGAGGAAAACCAAAAAGAGATGCCTCCGGGTCTTCCGGTAAGACACCTAAAGAATTGAGTAGTCGATCCAGGCGTTTAATACGTCGGTTCTGCATGTCCGCGACATAGACGTCCAGGCCGGTAGCCACCACCGCCATCGGTTGATTCAATTGTTGCCGGTCAAAACCGAACCCTCCGAAAATCGTAATATATTCACCCGTCTGGTTCAGGCGCTGAATACGATGATTGCCGGAATCGGCCACATACAGGTTGCCAGCCGGATCGAGTGAAATGCCGGCCGGATTCAGAAATTCACCGAACCCCACCCCCTCCCGACCGATGACACCGTGAAATGTAACGGTATATTCCTGAGCAGCAGATGGAGATGCAAAAAAAAGAAGGCCCAATCCAGCCATCAACCCAACTATTGCCCCATAACCACCCGCCACCTGCCACCCGCCACCCGCCGCTCTACGAAATCTCATACGTATCACCCGGCTTCAACACCACGCACCGTGCCAATTTACCCACTTTTTTGACAAACACATACGGGTCCTGCATGATGACCGGAAAAGTATTGTAGTGTACCGGAATCACGATTTTGGGCTTAATCATTTTAATCGCCTCAACGGCATCCTCAATACCCATGGTATAATTGTCGCCAATCGGCAGGATAACGATTTCCGGTTTATACAGCTTACCGATCAGCGCCATATCGCCGAACAGACCCGTATCGCCCGTGTTGTAATACGTTCTACTGTTAAACCGGACCAGGATACCGCATGGATTTCCCAGATACTCGATGCCATCGTCTGTTATGATGGCGGAGCCATGGGTGGCCTGGGTCAGTTTCACTCGCCCAAATGGAAATGTGTAAGAACCGCCGATGCCCATGTCATGGACTTTGGCGCCCTGACGCTCACAGTATTTGGCAAGTTCGAATGAGGCAATAATGGTCGCATCACGTTGTTTGGCCATAGGCACGGCGTCGCCGATATGGTCCGAATGACCGTGGGTCAGCAGAATATAGTCGGCATGAATATCGCTGGCCGGCAGGATCGCCTGTGGATTACCGGTGATGAATGGATCGAACAACAGCGTGTGGGTGCCATCGGATAAAGAAAAACAAGAATGTCCATAGAATGTTACGGTAGCCATCAGATTCTCCTTTCAACAACAAACGCCGTCCTGCTCTAACCCGGACGGCGTTTGTACCTGTTCATGATGTTTACACTGACTTATACAGCGGCTCTGGCCGCATTAAGGGCTTTGTCATAGTCCGGCTCGCCGGATATCTCAATCACATATTCTACATGGCGGATGATATTATCAGCGTCTACCACGAAGACGGCACGGGTCAACAGCCGTAGTTCTTTGATCAAGGCGCCGTAGGCCTCTCCGAAAGAGGTGTCGCGATGATCGGATAAGGCCGTCACATTCTCCACGCCAGCATCACCACACCAGCGACCCTGCGCGAACGGCAGATCCACACTGATGGTCAGCACGGCAATGTTATCGTCCAACCCGACTGCTCCCTGATTAAACCGGCGAATCTCCGTATCACATGTGGGCGTATCGAGCGAGGGCACCGCGCAGATAACCTTCACCTTGCCCCTATATGAATCAAGGATTACGGCGGACAGGTCGCTACTCAGTACGGAAAAATCCGGCGCTTTATCTCCAACTTTTAATTCATCTCCGATCAATGTAAATTCATTGCCGTGAAGGGTTGCCCCTCCGGGACGTTCGGTTGCCATGAAAACGCTCCTTTATATAATTATCGAAAACATTGTTTTATATTTGCAAGTTGTCTTATGTCACTCATTCTTTGCGGCCAACATAATGAGGTGTACCTGTACTGTCAAGCGATAATACCGTCATCCCGCAATCTGGTCAGCGTGGCGTCGAAGGACGCTGTAGTGTGCTCTATATCTTCCATCGAATGAACGGCTGAAGTAAGTCCGTCAACGCCCATAAAATCGATGCCATGCAGCAACATGCCCTGGCGAATTGAATGGAGTAGATCGAGATTGCCGCGTCGTGCCGTGCCGGGTTCCTGGGCCGGGCTGAGCTTGATACCGGAAAAAGAGCCATAGACGCGCCATCCATCCATCTGGTGGTCTTCGAGCACCCGCGCAAATTGATCACGTAATAGGGCCGCTCGCTCGTTGGCGATGGCGATGTCCCGGCCATCTGCAATGCGCTTGAGCATCGCGATCCCGGCAGCGGCAGAGAGCGGATTGGCGTTGAAGGTCCCGTAGTGCAGCATCTTTTTCGTTGTCTGCCATTCAGAATCAGAGCGGATGTCGAGGAGTGCCATGATATCTGAGCGGCCGACTACGGCGCCGCCGTTCAAACCGGCTGCCAGGATTTTGGCCAGCGTGCATAGATCCGGTTTGACGCCGTAATGTGCTTGCGCGCCACCGGGGGCACACCGGAATCCGGTTACCACCTCATCCATGATGAAAACCACCCCGTACTGTTCCGTTAACCGGCGCAAACCGGGGACGAGGTCCTCGTCGTGTTCCGTACCACCGAATAGCGCGCCGGTGGGTTCCAGAATCAGGCAGGCGATGTCATCATCCTGTCTCAACGTGTCTTCTACCAGATTCAAATCGGCAACAGGCAGGCTGATCAGAGCATCGAATACTTCCGGCAATATCCCCGGCATAGGCCGCTCGTGATGCGGGCCGATACCATCCATAACTTGATCATGCCAGCCGTGGTAGTGCCCGTGAAATTTGACGACCTTGCGCTTTCCGGTGAAGGTTCGCGACAGCCGAATGGCCATCAAGGTGGCTTCTGTGCCCGATGAGACAAAGCGGACCTTCTCTGCAGAAGGCACAAGACGCATCACCTGGTCCGCCCACTCTATTTCCAATTCATGACAGGCGCCGAAATGCGTACCCCGTGCTGCCTGCGCCGTGATCGCCTCGACAATAACCGGATGACTATGGCCCAGAAGAAGTGAGCCATGGCCCATCCAATAGTCGATGATATTCTGCCCGTCCACGGTCCATTTGTGTGACCCCGAGGCCCGATCTATATAGACCGGAAAAGGATACATGTATCGAGAGTCGTGTGTCACGCCGTTGGGAAATCGTTTAAGGGCTCTTTCGTGTAGCGCCCTTGATTTCGGAAACGCTTGCTGATAGGATGCTTCCAGTGTTTCCGCTGGTGCAGTCGCGGTCAAGGTCATGATCTCATGTCCTTCTTATAATGGAATGATTGAAATGATGGATCTTTTTACGGAATATACCTGTTATATTATGAAGATAGGATACGTGCGGCAAGATCTAATTGGAAGTGCGAAGTACGAAGTGCAGAGTGTAGAGTACAGAATACGAAACTACTTGACATATATTTGGGCCCATCATATATCAGGGACGGCAGATTTATGGGCATGAACAACGATTATCCTGAAAACAGGCGTAAGGCATGGCAGATATCCGTCGATATATCTCCTGGGAGACAGGGCTTTCTTCAGAGAAACATGAACATCAGGTGACGCTATATACCAAAACCGGGTGTCATCTCTGTGAAAACGCCTATGAGATCTTGATGGGGGTTCGTGAAGACAGGCCGTTTGTATTCGAAACAATAGATATTACAACGGATGAGATCTTGATGGAGATATATGGTGAACTGATCCCTGTTGTCCTGATTGATGGAGAGGAACGATTCAGATACCGCGTCAATGAAAAGCGGCTACGACGGGAATTAAGCAAGTAATACGAATAGACATCGCCCAAGACGCCGTAGAGACGCAGAGAATTCCATGAAACGATTTTTAATCATAGGCTGTATGGTCGTCGCTCTGGCGATATCAATTGGCGCCGGGCACTGGCAAACAGTACAGGCTGATGCAGGCAAGACGGCCGCCCATGAGGCGCTGACCTGGAATCGATTCGACAAGGCGCTGGCGCTGGCCAAACAGACTAAGAAATATATTGCAGTCGATTTTTATACAGATTGGTGCCACTGGTGTAAGGTAATGGATGAGAAGACTTACGGCGACATAGGCATCCAGGCGCAACTCAACAAGTCATTCATCCTGGTAAAATTAGATGCGGAATCCCCGAAGCCTTTGATCATTGACGGTCGTTCCGTCAGTGAAGCGCAGATCGCAGCCATGTTTAAAGTCAACAGCTATCCGACCACCTGGTTCATGACCGCTGACGGGAAACCTATCGCCCCTGTGAAAGGGTATGTGCCTCCCGAAAGATTCGCACCCATCTTGAGATATATTGAAGGGGGATATTATACCAAAATGGAATTCGATATGTATATGGAGCGGGAAAAACCGAAGAAAAATAAATGACAGATAGCGGGTGGCAGCTGGACCACACACTCCCCGCTACCTGTTAAGAAGTCAGTTCGCCGGATAAATAGTCAAATGCCTCATCGGGGGTATTGACGAAGTGGATCAGGTCTAAATCTTCCGGGCTGATGGTCCCCCATTCGACCATGGCGTTTAAATTCAAGACCTTATGCCAGAAGTCGGTGCCATACACAACGATAGGTAGTTTTTTCAACACCTTCCTGGTCTGTACCAGGGTCAGCAATTCGAACAATTCGTCACACGTGCCAAAACCGCCTGGAAAGATGACGAGGGCTTTAGCGAGATAGACGAACCAGAATTTACGCATGAAAAAGTAATGGAATTCGAAATTTAAGGCATCGGTAATATACGGATTGGGATCTTGTTCCATCGGCAGACTGATGTTCAGTCCGATAGAGCGGCCGGCGGCTTCTGAAGCGCCTCGATTGGCTGCTTCCATAATACCGGGGCCGCCGCCTGAACAGATGAGATATTGCCGACCGTTGTTAAGTCCTTTCGACCAGGTCGTCAAACGGTTTGCGAGTACCCGGGCATCCTCGTAGTAACGGGCAAGAACACAACCTTTTTCAGCCCGTTTAAGATCCATTTCGGTGGCCTGGCCAATGGCCATTTGTTGTTTAATCGCTGCCAGGTCACGGTCAGCCGCCGCCAGCTCGCACGCACGGGCGGATCCATAGAATACAATGGTATCCCGGACATTCTGGTGGCAAAAACGGCGCCGGGGTTCAAGATATTCGCTCATCATACGAATCATTCGGGCTTCGGGACTATTCAGGAACTCCACACTCTTATATGCTTTTTCCGGTTTTTCTCTATGGTTCGGTGTTATTGACATAATATCCTTTTTATTTAACCACGGAGCTCCGTGGCCTCCGCAGTTCGTTTTGTTCTTCTCAGGAACCTTCAATACGCAGTTGCCTCGACCGTCTACACCTTCGCAAGCGCTTCAATTAGATCCTCACGTACAATTTATATTTGAACTGGCGTTAGCGCGACTTGAATTACATAGATTCGGTAAGGTAAATTTCATCGGTGTACGGGGGAATAAAAAACTCAAATCGATCTCTATATGGAAGATATCAGGCAGGCCTACAGGGAAATGTTCCGGGTTCTACGGCCCGGATGCTGGTGTGTGATTATCATCGGCAGCCGTAGATTCGTTCCGGAACTGCTCGATCTCCCCGCAGTAACCATCGATCTATGCAGTAACGGCGGCTTCGAATTCGTACGCGCTGTGGAGAAACCGATTGGTGGACGCCGTAGTGGCCGGGGGACGGAGTCTATTTTGATATTCATCAAATAAGGCCGCGCGTAAGCATGTAGGGAAGACCATCTCACATGCTCATAAACCTACACGTTCACCTGCTGTTCTATCTTTTCCGCCAGCGCCGTATCTTTCTCCGTGATCCCACCGGCGTCGTGCGTTGCCAGCGTGATGGTCACTCTATTGTATACATTATGGATCTCCGGATGATGATCAGCGGCCTCCGCTAAAGGGGCGATGGCATTAATGAAATCAATCGCCTCTAAAAATGATGCCAAGGTATATAGTTTTTGGATCGCTTCCCCGCTCCGATGCCAATTCGGTAGACGGCGGAGTTGTTCCTCTATTTGTTTTTCCGATAAAAGGGGCATAACCACTCCCTGAATTAAATAAGCCGCAAAAATCGCGCAGGAGACTACGCCCTTTGCAATTTTTGCGGCTTTCAGAAACAACCATCCACAGGCACATCAGTCTGCAAAAGTGGCCAGACGGTGTCCACGTGTGGTATGACGTAGTTTATTAATCGCTTTTTGCTTGATCTGCCGGACCCGCTCACGTGTCAAGCCAAAGCGATGCCCTATTTCCTCAAGCGTATACGACCGATCCGAGTTAAGACCGAAATAGAGATTTAGAACTTCACTCTCACGTGGCGCCAGGCTGGCTACTGCCTGTGTGATCTCATGACGCAGAGCATCGTCCAGAAACGCTTCATCCGGCAAGGAATTATTATGGTCTTTCATCCGGTCCATCAGGCTGAAGGTATCCTGATCGCCTATGGGGGCATCCAGAGACAGCGGCTTATTCGCCCATTCTGGAATTTGCGGAGGATCGATCATTGTCTCGGTCTCATTTCGCTGCCTGCCTTGAATTTCACGCTGCTTCAAGGTGCGTTCGATCTTTCGTAGCTCCTCAACCTTGTTGAGCGGCAACCGGATCAGACGGGACTGCTCCGCCAGGGCATGCAAAATCGCCTGACGAATCCACCAGACTGCATACGAAATGAATTTAAACCCCTTCGTTTCGTCAAAACGCCGGGCTGCTTTGATCAGACCGATATTCCCTTCGCTGATCAGGTCAGATAGAGAGAGCCCCTGATTTTGATACTGCTTGGCAACGGAGACGACAAACCGAAGATTGGCTTGTACCAATGCCTCCAGCGCCCGTTCATCTCCCGCTCTAATGCTTTGTGCTAAGGCCACTTCTTCTTTCGAATTCAGTAATTCCGTCTCACCGATTTCCTGTAGATATATGTCCAACGACTGATCATCCCGAGCATGCGGTCGTTTCTTAACGTTGATTTCCATAATATGCACCTCCGCAACGTCCCCATGAATATGTTTTTATGGCACCTGCTCTCTGCCATAATCGCATGCCCTGCCGATATGACAGAGGTTTATTTTTTCGTTCGACTTGCGTTTTCTCTCGATAGTTGCAATTAAATCTCGCTGTATCAACATATTGTACAATTATCTGGATGCACTCCTTCAATTGGCACGGTGTTTGCTATTCCCTTTATGCGGATGCCGGTGTGATTGGCATCACACGATGTAACATCTTTATAACGCAAACACGGGGCTGCTGGTTCCGCTTGGTATCACAGAAAATATGTTAGCCACTCTAACTCAAAGGAGGAAAATCATGAGACGCGTCACCTACCAGCCGTTTCGCTCATTGCAGTATGAAGTCAATCATATGTTTGAAGATGTGTTCGGTCGGTAGCCTGTACGCGAACGGCATGCATCACACTATTACATCACAAAATATAAATAAAGAGAGGAATAAGTATTATGACACGCTTCGCCATACGACCCGCATTCCCTTTCAGCAGTGAACTCGACCATTTGTTCAGCGAGAGTCCTTCCCGGAAATACAATTGGTCTCCAAGTGTTGATACGCACGAAGCAAAAGAGGCGTTTGTTGTCACGGTGGAATTACCGGGTGTCTCTTCGGAGGATGTCAGCATCCGTCTGGAGGACGATACGCTGACCATTTCCGGCGAGAAAAAAGAGGTGTTCGATAAGAGTGAAAGTAAAGGACGCTATCATTTCGAACGGTCTTTCGGCAGCTTTGCCCGATCTTTCAGGCTACCGAAGGCGGTAGATGCTGAGGCGATCAACGCGTCTTATAAAGAGGGTGTACTGACCGTAACCCTCCCGAAATCGGAAGCCTCGCTACCGAGAGAGATTTCGGTCAACGTAGGATAAGTGGAAACGACGAATCAAGAAGTTACAATTCATAATCAGCAGTATAAGGACAGGCGCTATGCCTGCCCTTATACTGATAAATAAGAGGAGTGGAACATGGGCAAGATCATAGGGATAGACCTTGGAACGACAAACTCGTGTGTGGCGGTTGTTGAGGGCGGTGAGCCGTCTGTGATCCCGAACGCGGAAGGTGGGAGGACCACGCCCTCCGTGGTGGGATTTTCCAAAGACGGTGAGCGGCTTGTGGGCGCGGTGGCCAAACGGCAGGCGGTGACCAATCCGGAAGCGACGGTGTACTCAATCAAGCGGTTTATGGGCCGTCGTTTAGAGGAGGTGCCTGAAGAGCGTTCCCGGATGCCTTACAAGGTCGTATCGGGCACGGGGGGTATGACCTCTGTGGATGTGGACGGCAAGAACTACACGCCGCCTGAGATCTCTGCGGCGGTGCTTCAGAAGATGAAGCAGACAGCCGAAGACTATCTTGGCGAAGAGGTCAGCGAGGCGGTGATCACGGTGCCGGCCTATTTCAATGACAGCCAGCGTCAGGCGACCAAGGATGCGGGTCGGATCGCCGGGCTTGAGGTCAAGCGGATCATCAACGAGCCTACGGCGGCGTCTCTGGCCTATGGGCTGGACAAGAAGAGCAATGAGAAGATCGCGGTGTTCGATCTGGGCGGGGGTACATTCGACATATCGATTCTAGAGATAGGAGACGGGGTGTTCGAGGTATTGGCTACCAACGGAGATACGCATCTTGGTGGCGATGATTTTGATGAGATGATCGTGGACTGGCTCGCCGATGGGTTCAAGCAGGATACGGGTCTTGATCTTCGGACTGATGCGATGGCATTGCAGCGGCTCAAGGAAACCTCTGAGAAGGCTAAGTGTGAGCTGTCTACGGCGGGTCAGACAGAACTCTCTTTGCCATTTATCACGGCCGACGCCAGTGGTCCGAAGCATCTGAACCGGAGTATGACACGTGCCCAGCTTGAACAGCTTGTAGACCCGTTAATTCAGCGGCTTGTAGGTCCGTGTCGTCAGGCGCTCTCTGATGCGAAGCTTTCGGCCAGTGAGATCGACGAGGTGGTTCTGGTGGGTGGATCAACACGCATGCCGAAGGTACAGGAGGTGGCCGGTGAGTTATTTGCTCAGGAGCCGAACCGGGGTGTGAATCCGGATGAGGTGGTGGCGATCGGCGCGGCGATACAGGGGGCTGTATTGTCCGGTGATGTGAAGGATGTGCTGCTGCTAGATGTGACGCCGCTGTCTTTGGGCATCGAGACATTGGGCGGAGTGTTCACCAAGCTGATCGAGAAGAACACGACGATCCCGTCTAAGAAGAGTCAGGTGTTCTCCACGGCGGCGGACAATCAGCCCTCTGTGGAGGTGCATGTGCTTCAGGGCGAGCGTGAGATAGCGCTTCACAACCGAAGCCTGGGCAAGTTCCATCTCGATGGGATTCCGCCTGCGCCGCGTGGGGTGCCTCAGGTGGAGGTGACCTTCGACATCGACGCCAACGGAATCCTTCATGTGTCGGCCAAGGATATGGGCACGGGTAAAGAGCAGCAGATAAGGATCGAGGCCTCAAGCGGTTTATCTGATGCAGAGATCGAGAAGATGGTGCGCGATGCTGAGGCACATGCCGAGGAGGATGCGCATAAGAAGGAAGAAGTGGAAGTACTCAATCAGGCAGATCAGCTGGTGTACTCGACGGAGAAGTCGCTATCTGAGCATGGCGAGAAGCTCTCTGATGAGGATAAGGGGGCGATCGAGAGTGCCCTTGAGAAGCTCAAGGAGCTATTAAAAGGCAGTGACACTGAGGCCATCAAGGCGGGTGTGGAGTCTTTGAGTCAGGCTTCTCACAAGCTGGCCGAAGTACTGTATCAGCAGGCGCAGGCCGAGCAGGCCGCTCAGGAGCCTGGACCAGGCGAACCGGAAGCCGGACCGCCACCGGAGCAGGAACAGCCACAGCAGGATAAGAAGAAAAAAGATGATGGCGCGATCGATGCAGATTATGAGGTGGTGAATTAATTGGTGATTTGTTGATTTGTTGATTGGAAAGACAGCCTTATAGTGTAGATCAGCCGCAGACATGAAGGCATTCATTCATCAGTCACGTAATTAATGGTCTATTGGCCTTTTCAATCAACAAATCACCAAAGTCAGACCATTACCAATATAACTATGGCAAAACGAGATTACTACGAAGTATTAGGGGTTGACCGGTCCGTCTCCGACGATGAGGTCAAGCGCACGTACCGCAAGCTGGCGATGAAATATCATCCGGACCGGAACCCGGATGACAAGGCGGCTGAGGAGAAGTTCAAAGAGGCTGCTGAGGCCTACGAGGTTCTGAGTGATAAAGACAAGCGTCAGCGGTAT